>VFQR01000197.1_pt1 | contig 124095 bp, 74 predicted proteins | sample 3512321 | NCBI WGS metagenome assembly VFQR01 (sample SAMN10412374, study PRJNA504923) | tailings metagenome | isolation source: Relicate 3 Philex TSF1 revegetated site | place: Philippines: Tuba, Benguet | collected 2017-08-29 | reverse complement strand
CCCAGGTCGCGCCCGAGGCGGTGTTGAGCAGCGCGTTCAGCAGCGGCCAGTCCGATACGGCGTCGGAGCCGTCCCGCATCGCCTCCGTCTCGCGATTGGGCGAAGCGACGGAGCCGCTGTCGAGATGGTCGCGACCGATCACCACCGGCGCCTTCAGCTCACCGTTCCGCACCATCTCGTTGAAGGCGAGCCCCAGCCGGTGGCGATCGCCGAGGCCGACCCAGCAGATGCGCGCCGGCAGGCCCTGGAAGGCAATGCGCTCGCGCGCCATGTCCAGCCAGTTGTGCAGATGGGTATTGCCCGGCGTCAGCTCGCGCACCTTCGCATCGGTCTTGTAGATGTCCTCGGGGTCGCCCGACAGCGCCGCCCAGCGGAAGGGGCCGACGCCCCGGCAGAACAGCGGCCGGATATAGGCCGGCACGAAGCCCGGGAACGCGAACGCCTTCTCGAACCCGGCTTCCTTCGCCACCTGGCGGATATTGTTGCCATAGTCGAAGGTCGGCACCCCCGCCTCATGCATGGCGACCATGGCCTCGACATGGATGCGCATGGATTGCCGCGCCGCCGCTTCCACCGCCTTGGGATCGCGCTCCCGCTTCTCCCGCCACTCCGCCATGCTCCAGCCCTGCGGCAGGTAGCCGTTGATGGGGTCGTGCGCCGAGGTCTGGTCGGTGACCATGTCGGGGCGGATGCCGCGCTTGACCAGTTCCGGCAGAATGTCGGCGGTGTTGCCGAGCAGCCCGACGGACTTGGCGACGCCGGCCTTGGTCCAGGCCGCGATCATCTCCAGCGCCTCGTCCAGCGTCTCCGCCTGCTCGTCGAGATAGCGCGTCCGCAGCCGGAAGGCGATCGAGTCCGGGTTGCACTCGACCGCGAGGCAGCTCGCGCCCGCCATCACGGCCGCGAGCGGCTGCGCGCCGCCCATGCCGCCGAGCCCGCCAGTCAGGATCCAGCGCCCGCGCAGATTGCCGTCATAGTGCTGCCGCCCGGCCTCGACGAAGGTCTCGTAGGTCCCCTGCACGATGCCCTGCGTGCCGATATAGATCCACGAGCCGGCCGTCATCTGGCCGTACATGGCGAGCCCCTTGCGGTCGAGTTCGTGGAAATGGTCCCAGGTCGCCCAGTGCGGCACGAGATTGGAGTTGGCGATCAGCACGCGCGGCGCGTCGGCATGGGTGCGGAACACGCCGACCGGCTTGCCCGATTGCACCAGCAGCGTCTCGTCGCCCTCCAGCTGTTCGAGCGCCGCGACGATGCGGTCGAAATCCTGCCAGGTGCGCGCCGCCCGGCCGATCCCGCCATAGACCACCAGCTCATGCGGGTTCTCGGCGACATCGGGGTCGAGATTGTTCATCAGCATGCGGAGCGGCGCTTCGGTCAGCCAGCTCTTGGCCCTGAGGGTCGTGCCGCGCGGCGCGCGGATATCGCGGGTGTTGTGGCGAGGATCGGTCATGATGTGCCTTTCGCAAGACGGAATGCGGCGGCCTCGATGCTGTGCAGCATCTGGCCGAGATACGGGCGGAGCCGCGCGGCCCGCTCCTCGGACAGCGTGAACGGCGGCGCCTCGGCGACGAGATGCGTGTCCTGCGCCAGCTCCAGCTGGATCGCATGCACCCCGTCCTCCGGCCGGCCATAGTGCCGCGTCGTCCACCCGCCCTTGAATCGACCATTGAGCACGCGGCTGTAACCCTCTGCCGCCGCTGCCACTTCCATTGCCGCCTGCGTGATGGAAGCATCGCAGCTCGCGCCGTCCGCCGTGCCGATGTTGAGGTCGGGCAGCTTGCCTTCGAACAGGTACGGGATCACCGACCGGATCGAGTGGCAGTCGAACACCACCGCAATCCCGTGCACCGCCTTCACCCGCGCGATTTCGGCGGCGAAGGCAGCGTGATAGGGCGCATGATAGCTAAGCCGCCGCGCCTCGATCTCCGCCGCGTCGGGCGCTTCGCCCGGCAACCACAGCGGACGGCCGTCGAAATCCGTCGTCGGCACGAGGCTCGTCGTATTCTGCCCGGGATAGAGGCTCACATCGGCCGGATCGCGATTGGCGTCGATGACGTAGCGATGGAACAGCGCCCGGATGGTCGACGCGCCCGGCAACAGCCCGTCATACAGCTGGTGCAGGTGCCAGTCGGTGTCGGCGAGCACCCGTCCCACGGGCGTGAGCCGGTCCCGGATGTCCGCCGGCACCTCGGTCCCGGTGTGGGGCAGTCCGAGGATCACCGGGGAGGTGCCCTGCCGCAGTTCGAACACCGCGCTCATGCCGAAAGCTCCGGCAGCAGGCCAGTCGTCACCGCGCCGGTCAGCGCTCCGCTCGCCACCAGCTGCACGGCAGCTTCGATATCGGGCGCCATATAGCGGTCCACCTCCAGCTCCGGCACCGTGTCGCGCAGCACCGCGCGCGCCTTCAGCAGTTCCGTGCCGGTCTGCAGCGGCGCGCGGCAGTCGACGCCCTGGGTCGCCGTCAGCGCCTCGATGCCGATGATGCCGAACAGGTTCTCCGTCATCTGCAGCAGCCGCCGCGCCCCGTGGCAGGCCATCGAGACATGGTCCTCCTGGTTCGCCGAGGTCGGCGTCGAGTCGACCGAGGCCGGGTGCGACATCTGCTTGTTCTCGCTCATCAGCGCCGCGGAGGTGACCTCGGCGATCATCAGCCCGGAATTCAGCCCCGGCTTCTTGGCGAGGAAGGCCGGCAGTCCATAGGACAGTGCCGGGTCGACCAGCAGCGCGATGCGGCGCTGGGCGATCGCACCGATCTCGCAGATGGCGAGGGCGATCTGGTCGGCGGCGAAGGCCACCGGCTCGGCATGGAAGTTTCCGCCCGACACCACGCTGCCGTCCGGCAGCACCAGCGGATTGTCCGTCACCGCATTGGCCTCGATTTCCAGCGTCCGTCCCGCCATGCGCAACAGATCGAGGCAGGCCCCGTCCACCTGCGGCTGGCAGCGGATGCAATAGGGGTCCTGCACCCGCTCGTCGCCCTCGATATGGCTCTCCCGGATCTCGGAGCCCGCCAGCAACTGCCGCAGCGCCGTCGCCGTATCGATCTGCCCGCGATGCCCGCGCAGCAGGTGGATATCGGGGTGGAACGGCGCCGACGATCCCATCGCGGCATCGGTCGACATCGCGCCGGTGATCAGCGCCGCCTGCGCCGCGCGATGCGCCCGGAACAGCCCGGCCAGCGCCAGCGCCGTCGAGGTCTGCGTGCCGTTGATCAGCGCGAGGCCTTCCTTGGCTTCCAGCACCACCGGCGCGAGCCCTGCCGCGGTGAGAGCGTCATGCCCCGGCATGCGGCGGCCATCGAAAACGGCCTCGCCTTCTCCGATCATCACCGCCGCCATATGCGCGAGGGGCGCGAGGTCGCCCGAGGCGCCCACCGAGCCTTTCTCTGGGATCACCGGGATCACCCCCCGTGCCAGCATCGCTTCTAGCAGCGCTATCAGTTCCGGCCGCACCCCCGAAGCCCCCCGGCCGAGGGATACCAGCTTCAGCGACATGACCAGCCGCACGATGCTCTCGGCCAGCGGCGCCCCGAACCCGCAGCAATGCGACAGGATGAGATTCCGCTGCAGTGTGGCGACGTCCGCCGCATCGATCCGGATCGAGGCCAGCTTGCCGAAACCGGTGTTCACACCATAGACCGGGGCATCGCCCCCGGCGATCGCGCGGATGCGCTCGGCGCTCCGGGCCACGGCGGCGGAACAGCTGTCGTCGAGCCGTGCCGGCGTGCCGGTCCAGTAGATGGTTTCCAGCGCCTGAAGCGACACCGCGCCGGGCGTGAGGGTGATGGTCATCGCATTTGGCCCTTGAAGATGCGGCTGTGGAGCGGATTGAAACCCATGCGGTAGACGAGTTCCGCCGGCTCCTCGCAGTCCCAGACGGCGAGATCAGCGGACTTGCCCGCTTCGAGCGTCCCGGTCTCCTGCGCCAGGCCCAGCGCGCGCGCCGCATGGCGGGTCGTTCCGGCAATGCATTCGGCGACCGTCAGGTGGAACAGGGTCGCCGCCATGTTCATCGCCAGCAGCAGCGAGGTCAGCGGCGAGGTGCCGGGATTGCTGTCGGTCGCCACCGCCATGGCGACGCCATGTCGGCGCAGCGCCGCAATATCCGGCTTCTGCGTCTCGCGGATCGCGTAGAAGGCCCCCGGCAGCAGCACGGCGACCGTTCCCGCCGCCGCCATCGCCGCGGCATCCTCGTCGCGGATATATTCGAGATGGTCGGCCGACAGCGCGCCGCGCGCGGCAGCCAGTCGCGTGCCGCCCGAATGCGTCAGCTGCTCGGCATGGAGCTTCACCGGCAGGCTCAGCGCCGCCGCCCGGTCGAACACCAGCGCCATTTCCTCGGCGCTGAAGGCGATGCCCTCGCAGAACCCGTCCACCGCATCGACCAGCCCTTCGGCATGCGCGGCGTCGAGCCCCGGCAGCACCACCTCGTGGAGAAACTCTGCCTTGCGGCCCCGATACTCCTCCGGCACCGCATGGGCGCCGAGATAGGAGGTCACGATACGCACCGGGCGCTCCCGCTCCAGCCGCCGCGCCGCCCGCAGCATCGCGATTTCCGCCGCGATGCTGAGACCATAGCCGGATTTCACCTCGATGGTGCCCACGCCTTCGCCGAGCAGCGTATCGAGCCGGGGCAGGGCCTCCGCCACCAGCCCCTCGACGTCGAGGCCGCGCGTGGCCCTTACCGTCGACATGATGCCGCCGCCTGCCTGGGCGATCTCGACATAGCTCGCGCCGTCGAGCCGCATCTCGAACTCGCGGGCCCGGTTGCCGCCATGGACAATGTGGGTGTGGCAATCGATCAGCGCCGGCGTCACCAGTCGCCCCTCGAGATCGACGGTCTCGACATCTCCCGTCACCGCCGGCGCGCCCGCCGCAGGGCCGGCATAGGCAATCCGCTCCCCGTGGGCGACAATCACCCCGTCGGCGATGAGTCCGGTGCCGTCGACGCCCGTCATCAGGCGCGCATTGCTCCACATCCGGGTCGGGGTCGTCGCAGGGGAGTTCATGGTCGCCACCACATCGCTGCTTTCCACGTCGAGTGAAAATGTATAGACATAATTGCGTTCGCGGCAAGAGCTTTCCAGGCGCTTTCCAAGAACTCGCCCGAGATCGCGTCCGAGGAGCATCTGCATGATCAGGCTATTCGCGGAGCACGCCCTGCTGCCCGGCGGGCTCGCGCGCAACGTGACCATCGACATCGCCGCCGGCCGCATCGCCGCCGTGACCGTCGATTCGCCCCCTGTCGACCCGGATGAGCGCTATGGGCTGCTGCTGCCGGCGGTCGCCAACCTCCACAGCCACGCCTTCCAGCGTGCCATGTCCGGCCTCGCCGAGCGCCGCGGCGCGGGCGACGATACCTTCTGGAGCTGGCGCACCACCATGTACCAGCTTGCGCTGGCAATGACGCCGGACGATGTCGAGGCCGTCGCCGCCCAGCTCTATGTGGAAATGCTTGAGGCCGGCTTCTGCCGCGTCGGCGAGTTCCACTACCTGCATCACGATCGCGACGGCGCGCCCTATGCCAACGTCGCCGAGATGGCCGAGCGCATCGCCGCCGCCAGCGCCGCAGCCGGCATCGGGCTCACCCTGCTGCCGGTGTTCTACGCCCATGGCGGCTTCGGGCCCGTCCCGTCCAGCGACGGACAGCGGCGTTTCGTCAATGATATCGACGGGTTCGGGCGGCTCATGGATTCAAGCCGTGAAGTCGTCGCCAGCCTCGCCGGCGGCCGCATCGGCATCGCGCCGCATAGTCTGCGCGCCGCCACCATCGAGGATATCCGCGCCATCCTCCCGCTGGCGGAGGGGGGACCGGTGCATATCCATGTCGCCGAACAAACGCGCGAGGTCGAGGACTGCCTCACGGCGCATGGTCGCCGCCCGGTCCAGATGCTGCTCGCCGAGCTGCCGGTCGATCAGCGCTGGTGCCTCATCCACGCGACCCATCTCGATGATGCCGAAATCGCCGGCATCGCCGCAACTGGCGCCGTCGCGGGTCTCTGCCCTATCACCGAGGCCAATCTCGGCGACGGCATCTTTTCCGGCGGTCCCTTCCTTGCCGCGGGCGGCCGCTTCGGCGTCGGCTCCGACTCCAATGTCAGCATCTCGCTCGCCGGCGAACTGCGCCAGTTCGAATACAGCCAGCGGCTGGGGCGGCGCATTCGCAACGCCGTCGCCGCCCCCGGTGGCTCGACCGGCGAGGCGCTGCTGCGCGGCGCCGCGACGGGTGGCGCCGCCGCGCTCGGCTGGTCGTCCGGTATCGCTGCGGGCGCCCCTGCCGATCTGTTGTCGCTCGACGTCGCCTCTGTCGGCTACCTGCCGCCCGCCCACTGGCTCGATGCCTGGGTGTTCGGCGACGATGTCCGCGTTGAGGATGTCTGGGTGGCCGGCACGAAACGCGTCGCTGCGGGCCGGCATCCGCAGGCCGAGGCCATCCGCCAGCGCTTCGAGAGCACCATGATAAGGCTGCTCACGACTTGACGCTGCCGCGGATCGGGTCGATCTAGCAACACTCCACCGGGGGAATTGAGGGTGCGCGACAGCTACGGGGACGGGCAGTCCGGCAATGGCGATGCGAAGGAGCAGACCCTCCACCAGCGCATCCAGGGCGACATCGAGACCAAGATCGTGTCCGGCGAGTGGCCCGTCGGCTCGCGCATACCGTTCGAAGTCGATCTCGCCCAGCAATATGGCGTCTCGCGCATGACGGTGAACAAGGTGCTCACACAGTTGGCGCGCGCCGGGCTCATCGACCGCGTCAAGCGCAGCGGCAGCTTCGTCCGCCAGCCGCAGACCCAGTCCGCCGTGCTGGAGATCGGCGACATCCGGGCGGAAGTGGAGTCGCTGAAGCTCGCCTACGACTTCCGCGTCATAGAGCGCCGCAAGCATCGCGCGACCAGCGCAGACCGCCTGCGGCTCGACGTGCCGCCGTCCGCCTCGGTGCTTGACGTCACCTGCCTGCATCGGGCCGGAGGCCATCCCTTCTGCCTCGAAGAGCGCCTGATCAGCCTCGATACGGTGCCGGAAGCCGAAGCGGCGACCTTCACCGACATGACGCCGGGGCAGTGGCTGCTGCGGCAGGTGCCGTGGACATCGGCCGAGCACCGCATCCATGCCTCCGCGGCGGACGAGCCGACGGCGGTTGCCCTCGACTTGGCGCCCGGTACGGCCTGCCTCGTCATCGAACGGCGCACCTGGAGCAATAGCGGCCCGGTCACCCAGGTCCGGCTGACCTATCCGGGCGATCGCCACGCCCTCACCGCGACCTTCGCGCCGTCCTCGTGATGCCGAAGTCGGCCCACCTCCGGCGTGGCTCCCCAACTTATGTATAGATATGGCGCGGGCGAAGTGCTGTTATCGATGCCATCGACGAGGAGGGAACGTTGCCGATGCAGGGCCCGGCCGCATTTGATCTGACGGGGCGCCGCGCCTTGGTGACCGGCGGCAGCCGGGGCCTCGGGCAGGCCATCGCCGTAGCGCTGGCACGCATGGGGGCGGAAGTCTGCGTCACCTCTCGCGACACTGCCGCGCTGGAGGAAACGCTCGCGCAACTCGCCGCAACGGGCGTGCCGGGCCGGGGCCTCGCCCTCGACGTCCGCGACACGGCGCAAATCCGCGACGCCATCGGCACGCTGGATGCCGACTGGCCGCTCGACATCCTCGTCAACAATGCGGGTTTCGAGAATGTCGCGCCCTCCCTCGAGGTCGACGACGCGATCTGGGACGCCATCCTCGACACCAATCTCAAGGGCAGCTTCTTTGCTTCCCAGGCGGCGGCACGAGGGATGGCCGGGCGCGGCGGTGGCGCCATCGTCAATCTCTGCTCGCTCACCTCCTATGTCGGCATCCCCACCGCCGTGCCCTATGGCGCCTCGAAATCAGGGCTCCTGGGCATGACGCGAGCCCTTTCGGCGGAGTGGGCGGCGCACGGCATCCGCGTCAATGCGGTGGCCCCCGGCTATTTCCGCACGCAGATGACCGAGGGTTTCTACGCCGATGACGCCTGGGCGAGCGGAATGCTGGGCAAGATCCCGCAGCGCCGCTTCGGCACGATGGAGGACATTGGCGGCGCTGTGGTTTTCCTGGTCAGTGACGCTGCGGCCTATGTGACAGGTCAGTGTCTTGCGATAGATGGAGGCTACCTCGCTTCGATCTAGCGGCTGCCCGTTTCGTAGGCAGGCGCGGCAGGTGCCTACGAAACGGGTTGACGGACGTCATATGTATAGACATCATCGGGTCGACGCTGTGGGAGACAGATCATTCGCTTGGGTGAGAAGATAACGGTGGCAGGCGCATCTGGCGACACGCGGCGGGGGCAGTTGGCTGTCTCCGTGCAGGACGTCAACATGATCTTCGACGGCATCGCCGCCGTTGCTGCCGCGTCGTTCGAGCTCGAGCAGGGCCGTTTTCTCACCATTCTCGGGCCCTCGGGCTCCGGCAAGACCACGCTGTTGCGCATGATCGCCGGCTTTCAGAAGCCGAGTTCGGGTGAGATCTTCATCAACGGCACGCCGGTCAGCGCGGCCCCACCGCACAAGCGCTCCATCGGCATGGTGTTCCAGAAGCTGGCGCTGTTCCCGCACATGACGGCGGCCGAGAACGTCGCCTTCCCGCTCAAGATGCGCCGGTTCGACGCCACCACCATCCCGGGTCGCGTTAAGCGCTATCTCGATCTGGTCCAGCTCGGTCCCTACGCCGACCGCCGCATCCACCAACTGTCCGGCGGCCAGCAGCAGCGCGTCGCCATCGCGCGCGCCCTGGTCTTTGAGCCGGACCTGCTGCTGCTCGACGAGCCGCTGGCCGCGCTCGATCGGAAGCTCCGCGAGGAGATGCAGCTCGAGTTCCGCCGTATCCAGCGCGAGCTGGGCGTGACCACCATCAATGTCACTCATGACCAGCGCGAGGCTCTGGTCGTCTCCGACGAGGTGGTGGTGATGGACAAGGGCCGCATCCAGCAGATGGCCTCCCCGGCCGCCACCTATCGTGCCCCGGCCAATGCCTTCGTCGCGGGCTTCATCGGCGTGACCAATTTTCTGTCAGGAACCGTGTCGTCGGTCGCAGGCAAGGAAATCTCGTTTTCCTCCGCCGGCCGCGACTTCATCGGGCATTGGGGTGCGGCTGCGGGCACCCCGACGACGTCTGCGCCGGTTGTCGGCGCCCTCCGGGCCGAGCAGGTGCGGATGGCGGCGGGTGCGGACGAACTGGGAGGGTGCCGCACGGTCCTTCCCGCCACTGTGAGCGATGCCATCTTTGAAGGGGAGCGCACCGTCTACGAGGTCGCTGTCGCCGGGGACGGGGGGATCATCCGCGTTTTCGACCACGATCCGGCCGCTCACAAGCAATTCGACATCGGCGAAGCCGTCCACATCGGCTGGAATCCGCAGGATGTACTGATCTACCCAAATTAGGGCCGGGAGATACCCGGTGGGAACAGGAGAGAACGGGATGACCAAGACTAGCTCGAGACTTGCGCTGACCCGGCGCCGCTTTCTGGGGGGTGCCGCCGCGCTGAGCGGCCTGGCCGCGACCGGCTGGACCGGCGTCGCCTTCGCGCAGGAGCCGGAAAAGCCGGCCGAAATCATCGTCCGCGCCTGGGGCGGCTCCTGGGTGGCCAGCCTGCAGGCCGGCGTGTCCGACCCCTTCACGGCCATGACGGGCATCGCCGTCCGGCACGACCTCACCGAGGATAACGAGATCCAGCCCAAGGTCTGGGCTGCAGTTGCCCAGGGCCGCGTGCCCCCGATCCACATCAACTGGGACACCACCACCAACGCCACCAAGTCGGCGCTGCGCGGCGTGACCGAAGACCTGTCGGACCTGCCCAACCTCGCCAACACGATGGAACTGGCCAAGCCGGTCGGCCTCGAGGGCTACCCGATCGTCAACACCTATGGCTATGTCTACGTCCTGGCCTATCGCCCGTCGGCCTTCCCCGACGGCCCGCCGACCTCGCTGCAGGTGCTGCTCGATCCCAAGTTCAAGGGCCGCATCGCGCTCTACAATGACGGCATCGGCTTCCATTTCCCCGCTCAGGTCGCCGGCGGCGGCTCGCTCGAGGACATCCCGGACAACATGGACCCCGCCTGGTCCTTCATCGAGAAGGTCAAGGCCCAGGAGCCGCTGCTCGGCGAGGATCCGGACTTCACCAACTGGTTCCAGAACGGCGAGATCGACCTCGCGGTCACCATCTCGACCAATGCCCGCGAAGCCATGAAGAACGGCATCGATCTGGCCTGGACCGTCCCCGAGGAGGGTGCAAAGTTCGAGACCGACGGACTTTGGATCCCGAAGGGCCTGCCGGAGAACGAGCTGTACTGGGCCAAGCAGTACATCAACTTCGCCATCTCGCAGGAAGCCCAGCAGGTGTGGCTGGATGGTCTCGGGCTGCCGGGTGTGGTGCCGGGCGTGACCCCGCCGGAAGGCCTCGCGGGCGATCCGTCCTATCCCACCGAGCCCGATGACTTCGAGCGCCTGATCCGCATCCCGACCGCGGTGCAGGTCGAGCATGAGAGCGAGTGGTTCGCCCGCTTCAAGGCGATCATGCAGGGCTGATGCCCGCAGCCTTCGTTCATCGGAACGTCGGCAGCCGTTCATGAACCCGGGCGGCGCCCCCATCGGGGCGCTGCTCTTTCTCGGGAACCGTCCATGCGACCCTATCGCACCGCCTATCCGTTGAGCTGGAAGATCATGGATGTCCTCGAGGCGGCGGCACGCCTCCTCTGGCCCCGCCGCTTCGCCGGCGCCGTGCCCTATCTCATGCTGGCGCCTGCGGTTCTGCTGGTCCTGCTGCTCGTCCTCGGCATGCTGCAGATCGCCGATTCCAGCCTGCATGTCCTTGATCGCTCGACCTTCCTGCCATCGCCGGACTACACGCTCTCCAACTACGAGACCGCGATCGGGCAGCCGCTCTACTGGACGATCATCTGGCGCAGCCTCCTCGGCGCGGCGATCGTCACCACCGTCTCCCTCGTCTTCGCCTTTCCCTATGCCTACCTGATGGTCCGCACCCCGAGTGCGGCGCTGCGCAAGTTCCTGCTGATCGCGCTGTTCCTGCCGTTCTTCATCGGGCAGGTGGTCCGCGCCTATGGCTGGCTGATCATTCTGGGCAACCAGGGCATCGTCAACGGCATGCTCGGCGTCATCGGCATCGAGCCGATGCGGCTGCTCTTCAACTATCCGGCCGTGCTGTTCGGGCTGGTGCAGTACATGCTGCCCTTCGCCGTGCTGATGCTGGCCCCCGCCATCACCGCCATCCCCGAGGAGATCGAGTCCGCTGCGAGTTCGCTGGGCGCCAGCTGGTGGCGCAGCTTCATCCACGTCGTCCTGCCCATGTCGCGGCCGGGGCTCGTCGGGGCCGGTCTCGTCGTCCTGACCCTCTCGCTCACCGATTTCGCCATGCCGGCCGTGCTCGGCGGCGGCTCGCAGGATTTCATCGCCAATGCCATCTACGACCAGTTCTTTCGCACCTCCGATCAGGGCATGGGTGCGGCGCTGACCCTCGTCCTCGTCGGCATCGGGTCGCTGGTCGTGGGCATCATCTTCACCTTCTTCGGGGCCGGCACCCTCGCCATGGGGAGGGACCGCAAGTGACCGGCCCGCTGAGCAAGCGTCTCGTCATCTGGGCTATGGTCGGCCTCGTGCTCATCACGCTCTCGGCGCCCACCATCGTCGTCCTCGGGGCGTCCTTCACCTCCGGCAACATCATCCGCTTTCCGCCCGAGGGCTTCTCGCTGCAATGGTACGGCAAGATCGCCGGCGAGGCCGGGCTGCGCGGGGCGTTCCTGCGCTCGCTGCTGGTGGCGACCATCTGCACGCTCGTCGCCATCCCCATCGGCACGTTGGCCGGCATCGCGCTCTCGAAATACGCCATCCGCTTCGAGCGGAGCTTGCAAATCTACCTGCTGCTCCCCTTCACCATCCCGCTGATCGGCTCGGGCATCGGCCTCATGCTGATGTTCGGCGAAATGGGCGTCATCGGCCAGATCTGGCCCATCGGCATCGCCTGCTGCGTCATCAATCTGCCCTTCATGATCTGGGCGGTGACCGCGAGTGCCGCCAGCCTCGATCCCGACCTCGAACTGGCTGCCGCCAATTGCGGCGCCCCGCCGATTGCGACCTTCTTTCACGTCACCCTGCCGGCCGTGATGCCGGGCGTGATCAGCGGCTCGCTGCTGATGTTCATCCTCGCGCTCAACGAGTTCCTCGTCAGCCTGCTGCTCACCGATGCCCGCACCGTCACCCTCCCGGTCCAGATCTACAACTCGATCCGCTCCATCATCACGCCCGACCTCGCGGCGATCTCGGTCGTCTTCATCGCGTCGGCGGCCATCGTGATCGCGCTGCTGGACCGGCTGGTGGGCCTCGATATCTTCCTAAAATCCAAATGACCCGTCCCGTGATCGTGCAATGTCCCAGCGACGTGCCGTCCACAAAGCAACCCGTGCCAAGCCGAGATTTGCCATGCGCAACGTAACCTTCCATGTCTATGCCGACCTCGATGACGAGCAGCGGGCCGCGCTCCTGCGCCGCTCCGAGGCGGACCTCTCCGGCGTCATCGAGAAGGTGAAGCCCATCATCGAGGCCGTGCGCACCGAGGGGGATGCCGCGCTCGTCCGCTTCGCCCGCGATTTCGACCGGGCCAAGGGCGTCGATGCCGGCAATCTCAAGGTCTCCGAGGCCGAGTTCGACGCCGCGTTCAAGGCCGTGGATCCCGACGTCATCGAGGCCATCCGGTTCGGCACCGACAATATCCGCAGCTTCCACGAGGAGCAGAAGCCCGAGGCCATGTGGATGAAGGAGATCCGGCCCGGCGCCTTCGCCGGTGACCGCTTCACCCCCATCCGCTCGGTGGCGCTCTATGTCCCGCGCGGCAAGGGCTCCTTTCCGTCGGTGACCATGATGACCTCCGGCCCGGCCATCGTCGCGGGCGTGCCGGACATCTCCATCGTCACGCCGCCGGCCCCCGACGGCTCCGTCGATGCCGCCACCTTGGTGGCCGCTCGCCTTGCGGGCGTGGAGACCGTCTACAAGGTCGGCGGCGCCCAGGCCGTCGCCGCCGTCGCCTACGGCACCGAAACCATAAAGCCGGCGCTGAAGATCGTGGGTCCGGGCAGCCCCTGGGTCGTCGCCGCCAAGCGGCTGCTCTCCGGCACGCTCGACACCGGCCTGCCCGCCGGGCCGTCCGAGGCCATCATCTTCGCCGACGACACCGTCAGCGGCGGCCTCGCCGCCCTCGATCTGCTCATCGAGGCCGAGCACGGCCCGGACTCCTCGGCCTATCTCGTCACCCACAGCCGCCGCGTGGCCGAGGAGGCGCTGGCGGCGCTGCCCGGCTTCTGGGCGCAGATGACCGAGCAGCGCGTCGACTTTTCCACCACCGTCCTTACTGGGCATAATGGCGGCATCATCCTCACCGAGAGCGTCGAGCAGAGCTACGCCTTCGTGAACGCCTATGCCCCCGAGCACCTCGAAATCCTCTCCACCGAGCCCTACGACCATCTGGGCCGGATCACCGAGGCGGCCGAAATCCTCCTCGGTCAGTACACGCCGTGCTCGATCGGCAATTTCGGCCTCGGCCCCAATGCCGTGCTTCCCACCAGCCGCTGGGCTCGGACCTACGGGCCGCTCTCGGTCACCGATTTCGTCAAGCGCAGCTCCATCGGCTACGTCACCGCAGCGGGCTTCCCGCTGCTCGCCGGTCATGCCCACAAGCTCGCCGAATATGAGGGCTTCTCGTCCCACGCCATCGCCGTCTCGTCCGAGCGGCTGAAGCACGTGCGCTGAGCGATGAAAGCGGTCCGCCTCCACGCCGTCCGCGATCTGCGCTTCGAGCAGATCGATCCGCCGCCGCTGCCGCCGCCCGGCTGGGTGCTGCTCGATGTGGAAGCGGCCGGCATCTGCGGCTCGGACCTGCACAATTTCGCCACCGGCCAGTGGATTTCCCGCAGCCCCAGCGTTGCCGGCCACGAATTCTGCGGCCGGATCGCCGCGGTGGGGGAGGGCGTGAGCGCCTTCGCCCCGGGCGACCCGGTCGTCGCCGACTCCCGCTACTGGTGTGGCGAGTGCCCCAACTGCCGGACCGGGGACTACAACGCCTGCGACAGCCTCGGCTTCGTCGGTGAGGTCTGCGACGGCGGCTTCGCCGAGCAGGTGCTGTTGCCGGCCCGCCTGGTGGTCCCGCGCCCCCACGATCTGCCCCCCGAACTGGCCGCCATGGCCGAACCGCTCGCAGTGGCCCTGCATGCGCTCGACAAGCTCGCCGCCGAACCGACGGCGCCCGTGCTGGTGGTCGGCTGCGGCACCATCGGCGGGCTCTGTGCCCTCGCGCTCTCCCGCACCCACCGTGGCCCCATCCTCCTAGCCGACCGCAACACGGCGCGCGCCGAGGCCGTGGCGCGCGCCACCGCCGGTATCGTCGTCGCCTTGGAGCCGGAGGCGATCGCCGCAGCGCTCGACGGCCGCCGCCTCCGTCACATCATCGACGCCACCGGATCGATTGCCGCGCTGCGCACCAGCCTCGACCTCATTGCATCCAACTCGCGGCTCGTACTGGTCGGCATCAGCCACGGTGCACTCGATCTCGACCCGAACCGTCTCGTCGAGCGCGAGATCGCGCTGCTCGGCTCGCACGCCTTCCGAGACGAACTGCCCCGAGCCATCGCCATGGCCGCCGAACTCCGCGACATCCTTCCCGCCTTCATCAACGAGCAGGTCCTGCTCGAAGCCGTCCCCGCCGCCTTCCAGCGCCTCCTCGCCGGCACCGCAACCGGCCTCAAGACCATCATCACAATGGCTTCACCCCACCCGTGAGCCAGGCGACCTTGTGCTGGACCAGCCGCAGCCCCCGACCGGGTCGCTAATGAACCAGTTCCGCTCGGCGCCGGCTGAGGAAGAGCCGCTGCGCCGGATCGGCCGTGAGTGCGATCGCTCGCTCATATGCGTCGAGCGCATTCGCACGGTCACCAGTTGCGCGCAGCGCGTGCGCCCGCACGGCCCACCAGGGCTGGTAGGTGGCGGCGCGACTGGGATCGGCATCTTCCAGCACCGTAAGCGCCTCTGCTGGGGAACCCGCTTCCGTCAGCGCGGCGGCGAGGCCCACCACGGCACCGAGAGTGGGATGCAGCGCCGCGAGGCCGCGATAGAGCTGGACGATGGCCATCCAGTCGACCGGGCGGCCGTGGCGCCTGTCCGCATGGGCGGCGGCAATGGCCGCTTCGATCTGGTAGCGGCCGAGCGTGGATTGCCGGGCCGCCAGTCGCATCGCGAGGTCGGCTTCCTCCAGCATCCGCATGTCCCATTTGGCGCAATCCTGCTCGCCCAGCGGGATCAGGCAGCCATCGGCGGCAACGCGCGCCGGGCGTCGGGCTTGCGTGTAGAGCATCAGTGCCAGCAAAGCCTGGGCTTCCGGTGCCTCAGGTAGTTGCGCTGCGACCAGGCTGCCCAGCCACAACGCTTCCCGTCCCAATGAAGTCGACTTGGCATCTCCGGCGCCCTCGCCATCGAGGCCGACGGTGAAAGCCGCGTAGATCGCATCGAGGACATGCCCCAGGCGCGGCGCCAACTCGTCTCCATCGGGCATGGCGAACCCGATGCGCACCGCCTCGATCTTGGCACGGGCACGGGTTAGCCTTTGACCGAGCGTGCCTGGCGGGATCAGAAACGCGGCCGCCATGCGCCGGGCGTCGAGACCGAGCACGACCTGCAGCATCAGCGGCGTGCGCATCTTCGCCTCGATGGCTGGATGAGCGCACACAAACATCAGATTCAGCGTCCCGTCGACCATGGGTCCATCCCTCATGGAGCGGCGCTCCTCTTCCAGCAGTAGCAGATGGGCACCGGCCGCTTCGGCGCGGCGCTCGCTCCGTCCAGTGTCGCGAACATAGTTGCTCGCTGTCGTCAGCAGCCATCCTTCCGGACGGTCCGGCACCCCGGTCGTCGGCCAGAGCGCCAATGCCCGCAGCACCGCCTCCGAGAGGGCGTCCTTGGCGACGCTGACACTGCCCGTGCGGGCGGCAAGAATGGCGACGAGCCTGCCATGCGACAGGCGCGCCACTCGCTCGATCTCGTCGCTCGCGCTCACTGCGATCCGCGGGCCACCACGGGCCTGATCTCGACTGCGCCCGACGCGGCGGCCGGATTCAGCGACGCCCAGTGGAGAGCGGTATCGAGATCGGGGACGTCGATGATGTAGTAGCCGCCGAACTGCTCCTTGCTGTCCGCGTAGGGGCCGTCCTGGATATCGCGCGCCTCGCCTCTCAGTCTGAGGGTCGTTGCCGTGCTCGCCGGGTGCAAGGCGTTGCCGGTTACCAGTACCCCGGCATCGACCAGCGCCCGCGTGTAGGCGCGCCAGACGTCCCCATCGGCGGCAGCCCTTACGGCCTCCGCGTCGGCATATTCGGAAGGGGGCGTGTAGTTCAGGATCATGTACTGCATCGCATCTGTCCTCGTCAGCGCGCCACGACTGCCGGCAGCAGCGCTGTCGGCACCTTGTCCGCCGTGCACATGTCATTGTCCGCCGGCCGGACGCCGAAATGGAGTCCGGCCGGGGACAGCGCCAGCAGGTCGTGGTCCTCGCCGCATTCGGCCACCGGACGCCAGCCGGCGCAACCCGTCGCAGAGATATCCGCTTCGAGATTCACCGTCAGCCCGCACTCGCCCATTCCCATTGCGGCGGCAATCTCGGGAACCGGCGTCAGCAGCGTGACATGCTTCCAGTCCTCATCGAACACGGTGTGATAGGCACCCGCGACCGCGGCAGAGGGCGCTGCCACCCTATAAGCGCCGCCGGTGCGGAACTGGAACGTCCGCTGCGTCATCTCGGGGTCGAGCGCGTGCACGAAGGTGAGGCTCCACCTGCCGTCGGCAAAGATGAACTCGCGCGTGCCGTAGCCGCCATACCACTGCTCAATCGCCGGGCTGTGGAATGTGCCGTGCAGGGTTTCGAGTGCGGCGCGGCCGGCCTCGTCGGCGGCTGGGGCACCAAGCGGCGCAGCAAGAGCAGCCGCCAGCGCAAGCGTCGCCAGGAACATGGACTTCATGGGGGTCACCTCCGGTTGAACGGTGCCCGCCATGGGCACCAATAACCCCATGACGTTCTGGCTCAGCTGGATTCCTACATCTGGGCTTCAGCGACTGCGGAAAAATGCATCGCGGCGCTGGTCGGGCCGGGGTTTCTCGTCCGCCGCCTCAGGCGCTGCGGGGGCGGCGAGCCCGGACTGGGGTGACTTCTTCGAGGAAGCGGTCTTCGAGCCGGGCTTCGAGCCCCAGCATATGCTGCTCCGCCTCCGCCATGTGCCTGGCGAGGATTTGGGCGGCCGTTGCGCCGTCGCGTCGGCGCATCGCGGCGATCAGGTCGCGCTGATGCCGGATGCCGCTCTGGCGCAACACCGGTTCGGGCTGCACATAGATGTCCTGCGCCACGGTCAGCTCCTTCAGCAGCCGCTGCAGGAACCGGCAGGTGAAGGCGAGGATCGGGTTGTCGGAGTATTCCGCGACCACCCCATGGAAATCCAGCTCCGCCATGCGCTGGTTCCAGCGCTCCGTCGCATCGGCCGGCTCGTGGTCGTAGATGCGGATGATGGCTTCGAGCCGGTTGAGGCCCGCTTCGTCGATATGCGGCGTCGCGCTCGTGGCCAGTTGCGGCTCCAGCACCTTCCGCATCTCGTAGATGTTGGCGATGCTGAGGTTCTTGGCGAACAGGAAATTGGAGAGCAGTGCCATCGCGCGCCCCTCGGACATCCGCTCGATGAACGCGCCGCCGCCCGGGCCGGTGCGCACCGAGATCAGCCCTTGCACCTCCAGCGCCTTCAGTGCCTCGCGCACCGTGCCCTTGCTCGCGGCGAACTGGGCCAGAAGCTCGCGCTCCTGCGGCAGCCGGTCGCCCGGCCCGAGCCCGTGCTCGACGATCATGCGCTTGATCGCGTCGACGATCTCGTCGGTACGCTTGCGGCGCGGCCGGCCGGCGCTGGCGGGCGGCGCGGAGGAGTCAGTGTCGCTCATGCGGCGCGGTCCGGTCCTTCAAGACGCGGCGCGCTGGCGATGAGCGACCGCGTATAGTCGTGCTGCGGGGAGGCGAAGAGCTGGCTCGCAGGCCCTACCTCCACCACCTCCCCGAGATACATGACGGCGACGCGATCCGAAATGGATTCCACCACGGCGAGGTCGTGGCTTATGAAGAGGTACGAGAGCCCGAGCGTGTCCCGCAGGTCCTGGAGCAGCAGCAGCACCTGCGCCTGCACCGAAACGTCCAGCGCGCTCACCGGCTCGTCGAGAACGAGGATGCGTGCCTCGGCCGCCAGTGCGCGCGCAATCGCGATCCGCTGCGCCTGCCCGCCGGAGAACTCGTGCGGGTAGCGCTCCAGCGTATCCGCCGGCATCTGCACCGCATCCACCAGTTCGCGCTTCCGCGCCGCGCGGCGCGCTCCGTCATGCCCACCGAGCAGCCGCAACGGCACGTCGAGGATCTGGCCGATGGTCTTGCGCGGGTTGAGCGAGGCCACCGGGTCCTGGAACACATACTGGATGGTGCGCCCGAAGGCGCGCGGTCCCGCCGCCGCCAGCTCAGCCCAGGGCTTGCCGTCGATCAGCATGGTACCGGATGTCGGGCGTTCGAGCCCCACCAGCATGCGGGCGAGGGTGGACTTGCCCGAGCCGCTCTCCCCCACGATCCCGAGCGTTTCGCCGCGCTGGAGGTCGAGCGATATGCCCCGCACCGCCTGCACGCCCGCCGATTTGCCGCCGAACAGCCGGGACCGGCCGCCGAAGGTCTTCACGAGGTCGCGGATCTGGACGGCGTTTTCGCTCATCTCCGCGCCTCCGCAAACAGCGGCCGCACCCGGTCGAGAAAGCCATGGCCCTCGCCGAGTTCCGGCACGCAGGCGATCAGCCGGCGGGTATAGTCGTGCTGCGGCGCGTTGAGGATCGCTCGCGTCTCGCCCTGTTCGACGATGGCCCCATCCTTCATCACCGCCACCCGGTCGCACACTTGGGCCACCACGCCGAAATCATGGGTGATGAGCAGCAGCGCCAGCCCGCGCTCCCGGCGCAACTGCTGCAGCAATTGCAGGATGCGCGCCTGCACCGTCACATCCAGCGCCGTGGTCGGTTCGTCGGCGATGATGATGTCGGGATCGTTGGCGAGCGCCATGGCGATGCCGATGCGCTGCCGCTGCCCGCCGGAGAGTTCGTGCGGATAGGCGCTGGCGCGGCCCGCGGCGTCGCGGATGCCGACGGATTCCATCAATTCGATCGCCCGTGCACGTGCCGCCCTCTTGCCCACCGCCTGGTGCGCGAGAATGGCTTCGGCGATCTGCTCGCCCACGGGGAACAGCGGGTGCAGCGTCGTCAGCGGGTCCTGGAACACATAGGCGACCCGCGCCCCGCGCAGCCCGATCAGGTCCTGCTCGCGCAGCGCGAACACGTCGCGACCGGCCACATAGGCTGCGCCCGCCGTGATCACTCCCGGTGGCGAGGCGACCAGCCCCATCAGCGACAGCGCCGTCACCGACTTGCCCGAGCCGCTCTCGCCGATGAGGCCGAGGCACTCGCCCTTGCCGAGCGTGAAGCTGATGTTGCGCACCGCCGGCGTGATGCCTTGTCCACTCTCGAAGCCGGTCGCGAGGTCCTTGACCACCAGCGCCGGCGCATCGGCGAGGGTCGGCGGCGGGGGGCTCCCGCGATCGATCTTCGTCACCGCCACGGGCCGGCCCAACGCCCCGGAGCGAAGCCGCGGATCCAGCACGTCGCGAATGCCGTAGCCGAGCAGATTGATGCTCATCACCAGCACGAAGATCATGACCCCCGGGATGATCGAAGCATGCGGCGCGGTGAAAAGTTGCGCCCGCGCCTGACCCAGCATCGAGCCGAGATCGGCGGTCGGCGGTTGAGCCCCAAGCCCGAGGAAGGAGAGGCCCGCCGTCTCGAGGATCATCCAGCCGACGGTGGTCGACATGGTGATCACGATCACCGGCAGCACATTGGGTAGCACTTCGGTGAACAGGATCGCCACATGGCTCTTGCCCGACAGTCGCGCCGCGTCCACGAACTCGCGGCTGCGGATCGACACGGTCACGCCGCGGATGTTGCGCGCAAAGAATGGAATGTTGACGAGCGCGATGGCGTAGAGCGCGTTCAGCAGCCCCGGCCCGAGCGCCGCGACGATGGCGATGGCGAGCAGGATGTAGGGAAACGCCATCAGCATGTCGACGAACCGCATCAGCAGGCTGTCCGCCGCGCCGCGCATATAGCCCGCAACCAGCCCGATCAGCGAGCCGAACAGCGCCGCCAGTGCCGTCGCGCTGATGCCCACCAGCAGCGACACCTGTGTCCCCCAGATCAGGCGCGAGAGGATGTCGCGGCCCAGATGGTCGGTGCCCAGTAGATGCCCGGCACTCAGGGGCGGCAGCAGCCGGTTGGGCTGGTCTGTGATGTTGGGGTTGGGGAGCGGCAGCGCCGGCGCCAGCAGCGCCACGATGACGATGAAGCCGAAGACGAATAGCCCAGCCGCCGCGAGGCGGTTGCTCATCAGCAAGTCCCAGTTGCTGCGGCGTTTCCGGGTCGGTGGGGCAGGGGTGGCGATGGTCGTCATGCCTTGAGCCTTGGATCGAGCGTCGCCTGCAGCACATCCGCGAGCAGATTGACCAGCACATAGCTCGTGGCAGCGACGAGCACGCCGCCCTGCACGAGGAGAATGTCGCGGGTGGAGACGGCCTTCACCAGCATCTGCCCCAGCCCCGGCCACTGGAACACCGTCTCGATATAGACGGCCCCGCCGAGCACGAAGCCGGCCTGCAGGCCCAGCACCGGAATGATCGAGACCAGCGCCGCCCGGAAGGCATGGCGATAGATCACCTTGTTTTCGCTCAGCCCTTTGGCGCGGGCGGTGCGGATGAAGTCCTGCCGCAGCACCTCGAGCATCGCCGCTCGCGTCAGCCGCGCCACGACGCCTGTCGCGACGATCGCCAGCGTCGCGGCCGGCAGGATCAGGTGGCGGAGCAGGTCCGGCAGGTCCCCGCCGCCATAAACCGCGTACATTCCCGACGCCGGCAGCAGCCGCCACTGCACCGCGAACAGCAGGATGAACACCAGCCCCAGGAAGAATGCCGGCATCGAGATGCCGATCAGCACGAAGCAGGTGACGATCCGGTCCGTCCAGCCGAACTGCCGCACCGCCGAGACGATGCCGGCGAGAATGCCCAGCACCGAACAGAGCACCAGCGAGGCCCCGGCGAGGATCAGCGTCGCGCCGAACCGCTCGACCACCTCGTCGAGCACGGGCCGGTTCAGCGTGTAGGAGCGGCCGAAATCGCCCTGCAGCAGGTTGCCGATCCAGATGAAGTATTGCTCCGGCCAGGAGCGGTCGAGCCCAAGCGCCCGGTTGATCCGCGCCACATTGTCCGGTGTGGCATAAGAGCCGAGCAGCGCCTGCGCCGGATCGCCGGGGATCAGCTTCATCACGAGGAACACGATGATGGAGAGCCCCAGGATCACCGGGATCGCCGCCAGCAGCCGCTTGCCGATGTAAGCTCCCATGCGCCGGTCCTCCGAGACCTGGAGAGGATGAGGAGCGATGCCCCTCATCCATCATTCATCTCACTACTGCTTGGTCACGTCCCGCAGCACCAGCGAGAAGTCCGGCTGCAGTTCGAAATCGCCGACGGCGCTGGTCACCACCGCGTTCTGCTTCCAGTTGGCGACGAACAGCCAAGGCGCATCTTCATGCGCGAGGGCCTGCACCTGCCGGTAGAGCGCACCGCGCTCCTCGGGGTCGGTGGCGGCCCGTGCTGCATCGAGCAGCTCATCCACCTGCGGGTTGGAGTAGTAGGAGGAGTTGAAGCCCCCTTCCTCCGGCCACGCCGCCGTGCGCAGCGTCAGGAAGGGCAACGTGTCCGGGTCGGACGTCATCCACGCCATCTGCGCCATGTCGGCCTTGCCTTCGAGGCCAGGATTCACCTCGGAGAGGAAGGTGTTCCACTCATAGCTGCGGATTTCGACATTGAGCCCCACGGCTGCGAGATCGGCCTGGATTGCCGTCCCCATCGGCACCGGATCGAGCATGCCCGAGCCACCCTCGGTGACGAGGAAGGTCAGCGTCGCGCCCTCGGCACCCGCCTCGGCGAGCAGCTGCCGCGCCATGTCGGGATCGTAGGGGTAGGGGGCGACATCCTCGTTATAGGCCCAGTTGAAGGCCGGCGGTATCGGCCCGGCCGAGACGTCGGCCGTGCCCTGCAACACGTCGTTGACGAGGCTCTCCTTGTTCACCGCATAGTTCACCGCCTGCCGGACGCGCACGTCGGTGAACGGGCCTTCCTTGGCGTTCAGCATCACATACCAGACATGCGGGCCCACGGCTTCGACGACCTGGAAGTTCGCATCGCTGGAGAACTGCGCGACATTGTCCGGCGGGGTCTCGAGCAGCACGTCGATCCCGCCCGACAACATCTCGGCGACGCGGGTATTGGCATCGGTGATCGGGCGGAAGATCACCGCCTCGAGCGGCGGCGCCCCGTCCCAGTAATCGGTGTTGCGCGAGGCGACGACGCGGGTGTTGGACTGCCACTCCTCGAACTTGAAGGCACCGGTGCCGACCGGGTTGCGGCCATAATCCGCCCCCGAGGCCTCGACTGCGGCCGGCGATACGATGAGCCCGGTGGGGGAGGCGAGGTTCGACATGAACGGGGCGTATGGCTCGTTCAGCGTGAACCGCACCGTCAGCTCGTCGACGACCTCCACGCTCTCGACCGCCGAAAAGAAGAAGGACAGCGGGAACGGGCCGGTGTCGGCAAAGGGATGGCTCTCGTCGAGCATGCGGTCGAAGTTGAACTTCACCGCCTCGGCATTGAACGGCGTGCCGTCATGGAAGCTGACGCCCTCGCGCAGGTTGAAGGTGTAGACCAGCCCGTCGTCGGAAATCGTCCAGTCGGTGGCGAGCGCCGGCTCGATCTCCAGCGTCCCGGGGGCGTTGCGCACCAGCCCGTCATAGATGTTCACGGCGATCCGGAAGTCGTTGGCCGCCGTCGACACATGCGGGTCGAGCGACGCCGGCTCGGCGATCTGCCCCACCACCAGCACGTTGGGCGGGGTCTGCGCCATGGCCGGCGATACCAGGGCCAGGGCGGTGGCGGCCAAGAGCATTGGCGCGACCGACTTCCAATTGCGAGTCATCATTCAAACCTCCTTGCGTTCCCTTTGCCCTTGTTCCCTCGGCGATGGTGGGGGAAGAAGGGGTTGAGAATTTATCATCATAGATTTGCCGCCTGTCAATTTATTATGATAAATCTGCCGTGAGTTCGCCATCATGACCCCGACCAAGGATGCTGCATGACCTTTTCCATCGTGGCCCGCGACCCCAGCACCGGCGCCTTCGGCGTGGCAACGGCCACCGCCGGCCCGATGGTGGGAGCGCTTGTGCCGCATACCCGCGCGGGCTGCGGTGCGGTGGCGACGCAGGCCATGACCAATCCCTATCTCGCCTTCGACGCCTTGGGTCATCTCGAGCATCTGACTGCGGAGGCGGCGCTCGATCGGGCCCTCGCCGCCGATCCAGCCGCAGCCAGCCGCCAGCTCATCCTCGTCGACAGGCACGGCCACACCGCCGGATGGACCGGGGCGGACTGCATCACCCACGCCGCCCATCACCTTGGCGCCGGCGTGGCGGTGGCCGGCAACATGCTGGCCGGCCCCGGCGTCCTGCCGGAAATGCTGGCCGCCTATGCGGCGCACCTGCCGCAGGCCGGTTTGGCGCCGGCCCTTTTGGCGGCACTGCTCGCCGGGGCAGCGGCCGGTGGCGATAGTCGCGGCATCGGTTCGGCCGCGCTGCGCGTGCAGGGCAGGGAGGCCTTCTGCGACATCGATCTCCGCGCCGACTGGTCGGAACAGCCCCTCGACGCCCTCTCCGAGCTCCTGGATCGGGCGACGACCGGCCCCTATGCGGCGTTCTTCGCCCAGATTCACCGCCGCGCTGCCGACTGACGCCGGACAGTCGTGCCGGGCGACCCGCAGCCCAAAAAGGCGGGCGCCTGCCTGTTTGCTGCGCATCTGAGCGCGTCGTCCGCCCCCTGCCGTCCCGGCATCCCGGGGCTCTCGCATTTGGCACAGCCCTTGCATCGCTACCCCTAGAGTTTGGCGGCTAGGGTTCCGGCGCACTGCGCGACAGGTCCGAGAGCTGCCACTGGCCGGGGAGACATCCCGCCAGATGCACGGCGGGACAAAAGCCCGGGAGACCTCGTTGGCCAAGGGATTGGCGAGCGCAGTGTCTCGTCGATCCCTCAGGATGGAGGGATTGGCATGGCAGTCTGCATGTTTCGGAAACGCTCCGGCAACCGGTCTCGTCCGCCCGCAGTGGGGACGCCCCGACGCTTGCGCCCTCGCCATGCGGTGAGCCGCCATGGCTGAAACCGTGCTCTCCATTCGTGGCCTCCACGTCCGGCTCAGTCGCGACGGCCGCGCCAGCACCGTCCTCGACGGCGTCGATCTCGATCTCGCCCCCGGCGAGGTCGTCGCCCTCGTCGGCGAAAGCGGCTCCGGCAAGTCCACCATCGGCCTCGCGCTCCAGGGCCTCTTGCCGCCCGAAAGCCAGCCCGAGATCTCCGGCAGCATCCGCCTTGCGGGCCGCGAGCTCGTCGGCGCCCGATCTGCCGCCCTGCGCGAGGCGCGGAGGACGCTCATCCGTTCGGTCCCGCAGGACCCGATGGGGGCCCTCAACCCCACCATGACCATCGGCCGGCAGCTCGCCGAGACCGGCCTCACTCCCGACCAAGTGCTGGAATGGCTCGCCCGCGTCGGCTTGCCGGACCCGCCCCGCATCGCCGCCGACCTGCCGCATCGTCTCTCCGGCGGCCAGCGTCAGCGCGTGCTGATCGCCATGAGCATGGCGGCAAAGCCGCGCGTGCTGGTCGCAGACGAGCCGACCACGGCGCTCGACGTCACCATCCAGGCGCAGATCCTGAAACTCCTCGCCGAACTGGCGCGCGAGCACGGCACCGCCATCCTCTTCATCACCCACGACCTCGCCGTCGCCGCCGAACTGTCGGACCGCGTCATGGTGTTGTTCGGCGGGCGCGTCGTCGAACTCGGCGACACTCGCGCCATCGTTGCGGCTCCCGGCCATCCCTACGCCGCCGGCCTGCTCTCGGCGCGCTTCGACCTCGACTCGCACCGCGACCGGCAATTGCCGACGCTCGCCATCCCGGACGGCGCCGGCCCCGCGCCGGGCGTCGAGCACTGCAACTACGTCGCCCGCTGTCCGCTCGCGACGCCGGATTGCGCCGAGCGCCGGCCTGACCTCGCCACCCGCCAGGACGGCCGCCGCATCGCCTGCTTCAACGCCCATCGCGTGCCGGAACTCCTCGCCGCTGCCCGCGCCGCACCGCCCTGGCCGGAACCGGTCGCTGGCGATGGCGACGCCCTCGAACTCTATCGCATCCACAAGAGCTTCCCCGGCCGGCGCAGCGGCCTCATGGGCGCGCGCTCCCGCACGACGGTGCTTTCTGGCATCGACTTGCGCATCCGCCTCGGCGAGTGCGTGGCCCTGGTGGGAGAGAGCGGCTCCGGCAAGTCGACGCTCCTCCGCATCGCTGCCGGACTGGTGGCGCCCGACGAAGGCGATGTCGCCTGGTTCGGCGGCGTCGCGCCTCAGGTGGTGTTTCAGGATGCCGTCGCCGCGCTCACCCCCTGGCTCACGGTCGGCGAACAGATCCGCGACCGCTTGCGCCCCCTCAATCTCCCCCGCGCCGAACAGGCGGACCGCGTGGCCGAAGCCCTCACCCTTGTGGGGCTCGATCCGCAGCTCGCCGCCGCGCTCCCCGCCGAACTCTCCGGCGGGCAGTGCCAGCGCGTCACCGTCGCCCGCGCCGTCGTCGTCCCGCCCCGGCTGCTGCTCTGCGACGAGCCGATCAGCGCCATGGACGTTTCCCTCGCGGCGCAGACCCTCAACCTCCTAGGTACGCTGCGGCGGAGCATGGGCATGGGTATGCTTTTCGTCACCCACGATCTCGCCGCGGCGCGCCTCATCGCCGATCGCATCGCGGTGCTGGAAAAGGGCCGGCTGGTGGAAATCGGCGCGCCCGAGCAAATCATCACCGCGCCCGAAGCGCCCTACACCCGCATGCTGGTGAGCGCCGTGCCGCGTCTCTCTCCGGCCAGCAAGGGGAACTGAGCATGGCCCTCGACACCATGGCGCGACGCGTTCCCCTCTCCGCCCGCTTCGCCTGGTTGCGCCGCATGGGCTGGCTGGAGCGTAGCGGTCTGGCCGGCGTCGTCGTCATCACGCTGCTGGCCGTTTTCGGCCCGCTGCTCGCGCCCTATGATCCGATGCTGCGTGTAGCGGCCGCCTATCTGCCGCCCAGCCCGCAGCACCTTTTCGGCACCGACGAGATCGGGCGCGACCTGTTCTCCCGTGTCCTGCTCGGCATCGGCTACACCTGGCTGCCGGGCCTCGCGGTGATCGGCATCGCCCTGCTGCTCGGCGCCACGGTCGGCATCTTTGCCGGCATGATGGGCGGCTGGGTCGATGCACTGTTCCAGCGCGGCATCGAGCTGTTCCTCGTCCTCCCCTCGACGCTCATCGCCATCTCCGTGGTGGCCGCGCTCGGGCCGGGCCTGCTCAACACCATGATCGCCATCACCATCTTCTGGTGGCCCTGGTACGCCCGCATCGCGCGCGACGAGGTGCGGCGGCTCCGCAGCCGCCCGCATGTCGAGGCGGCGCGCATCGCGGGGGTAGGGCGGGTGCGGCTGATGCTGCGCTACCTCCTGCCGGGGACCGTGCCGGCTCTGCTGGTGGCGGCGACGCTCGATGTCGCCAACATCATCCTCACCCTGTCGCTGATGTCCTTCCTTGGCCTCGGCCTTCCGGCACCGGCGCCCGAACTCGGCGCCATGACCGCCCGTTCCATCGACAGCCTCACCGTCTACTGGTGGCTGCCGATCCTGCCGGCCGTCGTGATTTTCGTCATGTCGGTCTGCGCCAATCTGGCCGGCGATGGCGTCCGCGCCGCACTGAGGGGAGCCTGATCATGCTGGCCTATCTCGCAAAGCGCGTCGTCGGCCTGGCGGTGGTCCTCCTCGTGATGAGCTTCATCGTCTTCTGCCTCCAGAGCATCATCCCCGCCGACCCCGCCCGCGCCATCGCCGGCCCCTCGGCCCCGCAGGAGACGGTCGACCGGCTGCGGGCCGATATGGGGCTCAACGAGCCCCTGCTGGTCCAGTATGGCCGCTTCGTCTCCCGCCTCGCCGATGGCGATCTCGGCACTTCCATCCGCACCCGGCAGCCCATCGCCGATGATGTGCTGCGCTATGGGCCGGCGACGCTCGAACTGATCATCGCCGCCATGCTGCTCGGCACCTCACTCGCGCTGCTCTTGGCCTTCGCCCAGGCGACGCTCGCCCGCTCCGGCGGCATCCGGGTCGGCATGCTGGCCTTGGGCTCGGTGCCGATCTTTCTCACCGCTCTGCTGCTCGCCTATGTCTTTTGGTTCCAGCTCGGCTGGTTCCCCGGCAGCGGCCGGCTGAGTATCCGCCGCTTCACCGGCCCTACCGGCTTCTTCGTCCTCGATGGGCTGCTGCTCGGCCGCCCCGACGTCACCCTAGATGCCTTGCGCCACCTCTTCTTGCCGGCGCTGGCGCTGTCGCTGCCGATCGCCGTCGCGGTCGGACGCGCGCTGAACTCAGCGCTCGTCGACGTCATGCGCCAGCCTTTTGTGCGCACCGCGCGCGGCAAGGGCCTGAGCGCGGGGCGCATCTTCTTCCGCCATGGGCTGCGCAATGCCGCCTCTGCGCCGCTGGCCATGCTCGGGCTGCAGGTGGGGCTCTTGTTCGGCAATCTGCTGATCGTCGAGCGCGTCTTCGCCTGGCCGGGCCTCGGGCTCTACACCGTGCAGTCCTTCGCCACCTCGGACCTGCCGGCCGTTCTCGGCGTCGCCCTCGTCTTCGGCGCCTTCTACATCCTGGTCACCATGCTGGTCGAAATCGCCCAGTCGCTGGCCGATCCACGCATCGCACTCTAGGCGCTGCAAGCAAGGGGGAGAGCCGCATGGCTGCCGTCACCGACACTGAAAGTCTCATCGCCGCCAACCGCGCCCGCTACGAGGCGCTGAAGGCCGCCGGTACCGGGCAGGCCCGGCTCGCCATGCCGCCGCCGAGCCCGCTTCCCGCACCCTCTGATGGTCCGCAGCTCCTGCGCGAAAGCGTCCCCGGTGGCTGGTACGCCAATTACCGGCTCCGCGCCGGGGAGCGTATCCGCATCGCCACCCCCGGTGGCGACGGCGCGGTAGCGCTGATCGCCTGGAACGCCCACGACACCTCCGAGCGCCTCAACCATGCCGATACCATCAAGATCCAGTGGACGGCGGCGCTGGGGAAGGGGCGCCTGCTGTTCTCTGACATGGGACGGGTGCTGCTCTCCATCGTCGAGGACAGCAGCGGCGCCCACGATGTCCTTGCCGGCGGTCTGAGTGCCGCCGGCGTAGCGTCGAAATACGGTCCCGATCCGGCCCTCCGCAACACCCGCACCAATCTGGTGCTCGCCGCCGGCAAGTTCGGCCTCGATCCGCGCGACATCCCGCCGGTCATCACCTTCTTCGCCCCGGTACAGGTCGCCGACGATGGCACGCTGGCCTGGCGCGACGGCGTCCGCCGCCCCGGCGACTATGTCGAGCTGCGCGCCGAATTCGACCTGCTGCTCGTGCTCTCCAACTGCCCGCATCCGCTCGATCCGTCCCCGGCCTACGCGCCGGGTGCAGTCGATGTGGCGATCTTCCCCGCCGCTCCACCGACGGCGGACGATTTCTGCCGCACCGCCACGCCGGAAGCCCGGCGCGGTTTCGAGAACACCGACGCCTACCGCCCCCTCTGAGGAGCCCCGACCATGTCCGAACTGCTCTACACCCACGAGATTCCCGCCCGGCAGCCCTGGTCCGGCATCATCCGCAAGGGCCAGCGCTTCCGCATCGTTGATACCTGCGGCCAGCAGGCCGTCGACACGCTGTTCTACAACGCGGACAACTTCGCCGAGCGCTACAGCGCCCAGGATACCCTGCAGGCCCAGCGCGCCGCCTATATCGGCCTCGGCAGCCGGCTGGTGTCCAACGAAGGCAATCTCATGCTGACCGTGACCGCCGATACCTGCGGCCGGCACGACACCTCGGCCGGGGCCTGTTCCTGCGAGTCGAACACCGTGCGCTTCGGCCACCACACCAGGTTCGAGCACGCCTGCCGCGAGAACTTCGTCGTCGAAGTCTCCCGCCACGGCATGAGCAAGCGCGACATCGTCCCCAACATCAACTTCTTCATGAATGTGCCGATCGCCCCCAGCGGCGATCTGGTCATCGACGACGGCATCTCGGCGCCCGGCTCCTATGTCGAGATGGTGGCGGCGATGGATGTGCTCTGCGTCATCTCGAACTGCCCGCAGATCAACAACCCCTGCAACGGCTTCAATCCCACTCCGGTGGGCGTGGAGATCTGGTCCGGGGACTCCGCATGACGGGGGCCATGCCCGGCCGGCGCGCCCAGCAATTGGGCAATCTGGCGCAGCTTTCATCCGCCCGGCCCCGGAAAACGCCGGAAAAGCGGCGCGAAATCAGTCCGCGCCGCATGGCACGCGACTTGCAAAGCTATGGGCATGAGTTAGCGGCTAGGGTTCCGGCATCCTCGATGCGACTGGTCCGAGAGCTGCTACCGGTCCGGGAGACATCCGGCCGGGTGCACGGCGGGACAAAAGCCCGGGAGACCTCTGTGGCCAAGGGATTGGCGGCATGATGGTCGCCACCAATCCCCTTTCACGATCGATGCAGGAAAGGGACTAAGCATGACATTGTTGAAGACTCTGGCCGTCTTGGCCGCTGCGACCACCGCCTTTGCGGCCGCTCCCGCCTTCGCCCAGACCAAGACCGAGTTCAAGGTGGCTTGGTCCATCTATGTGGGCTGGATGCCCTGGGGCTACGCCGCCGACCATGGCATCGTCGACAAGTGGGCCGACAAATACGGCATCAGCATCGAGGTCACCCAGTTCAACGACTACGTGGAGTCGATGAACCAGTACACCGCTGGCGCCTATGACGCGGTGACGCTCACCAATATGGACGGGCTGTCGATCCCCGCCGCCGGCGGTGTGGATACTACGGTGGTCGTCATCGGCGACTTCTCCTCCGGCAACGACGCGGTCATCTTGAAGGACGCGACCGAACTGGCCGCCATTGCCGGCCAGACCGTCAACCTCGTCGAGTTCTCCGTCTCGCACTACCTGCTCGCCCGCGCCCTCGACAGCGTCGGCCTCACCGAGCGTGACGTGCGCGTGGTCAACACCGCCGATCCCGACATGGTCGGCGCCTTCCAGACTGCGGACGTTTCCGCGCTCGTCACCTGGAACCCGATGGTCTCCGAGATCCTCGCTCTGCCCAACGCCACCAGCGTCTTCGACAGCTCCCAGATTCCGGGCGAGATCATCGACATGATGGTCGCCAACACCGACGTGCTCGCGGCCAACCCCGATTTCGGCAAGGCCCTCGCCGGCATCTGGTACGAGACGGTCGCGCTGATGGTCTCCGATACCCCCGAAGGCGCTGCCGCCCGTGCCGCGATGGGCGAGGCTTCCGGCACCGACCAGGCCGGCTTCGAGGCGCAGCTCGCAGCCACCGAGCTCTTCGAGGACCCGGCGGCTGCCGTGACCTTCGTGACCTCGCCCGACCTCGCCACCACCATGGACCGGGTGCGCAACTTCCTGTTCGACAAGGGCCTGCTGGGCTCCGGCGCGCCCTCGGCCGATGTGATCGGCATCGAGTTGGCCGACGGGGCCGTGCTGGGCGATCCCAACTACGTCAAGCTGCGCTTCACCGACACCTACATGCAGCTCGCCGCCGACGGCGCCCTCTAGTCCGCTGCCGGCGCGGCCTCGCCGCCGCGCCGCCTCCCGGAGGCTTCTCGGAGACATCTCATGCGGTGGATCAATCTGCGCCCCGGCCGGGGGAGCGCCATCCTGCTGGCGGGCCTCCCCTTCGCCCTCGTGATCGTCGCCTACGCCATGGGCTCGGCCGCGCGACTGGCCGAGAACCCCAGCGACAAGCTGCTCCCGGGCCTCGCCGCCTTGGCGGACGCGGTCAATCGCATGGCCGTCGTGCCCGAGCAGCGGACCGGGGACATCCTCCTCCTCGTCGATACCCTCGCCAGTCTCGGGCGCCTCGGCGCCAGCCTCGCCATCGCCGCCGGCATCGCGCTGCTCCTCGGCATGCTGGTGGGGATGTTTCCCTATTTCCGGGCGGTGTTCGCGCCGTTCATCGCCGTCGTCTCCATGGTGCCGCCGCTGGCGCTGCTGCCCATTCTCTTCATCGTCATGGGCTTGGGCGAAACCTCCAAGATCACCCTCATCGTCATCGGCATCACCCCCATCATCATCCGCGACCTCGCCTTCCGGGTGATGGATCTGCCGCACGAGCAGATGGTCAAGGCGCAGACGCTGGGCGGCTCCTCCTGGCAGATCGCGCTCCGCGTCGTGCTGCCGCAGACGTTGCCCCGGCTGCTGACGTGCCTCAAGCTCCAGCTCGGCCCCGCCTGGCTGTTCCTCATCGCCGCCGAAGCGATCTCGTCGGATTCCGGGCTCGGCTACCGCATCTTCCTCGTCCGGCGCTACCTGTCGATGGACGTGATCTTCACCTATGTCGCCTGGATCACCCTGCTCGCCGTGCTGATGAACCTGCTGCTCGACTGGCTGCGGCTGTCCCTCTTCCCCTGGTCGAAGACGAGCGCGGCATGAGCACCATCGTCGTCTCCGACCTCTGGCAGGAATATGGCGACCAGATCGTCCTCGAGCGCATCTCGCTCACCATCGCCCCGCGCTCCTTCGTCGCCCTCGTCGGCCCCTCCGGCTGCGGCAAGAGCACCTTCCTCCGCCTCCTCCTCGGTGACGAGGCGCCGACGCGCGGCACCATCACGCTCGACGGCCAGCCGCTTCCCGCCGAGCCGGGGCCGGATCGCGGCGTGGTCTTCCAGCGCTACTCGGTCTTCCCGCATCTCACCGTGCTGGGTAACGTGCTGCTGGGGCTGGAACTCTCCGGCTCCCGCACCCGCACGCGCCTCTGGGGCGCCGCGCGGCGCCGGGCCATCGACACCGCCCGCGAGATGATCGCCGCCGTCGGCCTCGCCGGCGCCGAGGACAAATATCCCGCGCTGCTGTCCGGCGGCATGCAGCAGCGTCTCGCCCTCGCTCAGGCGCTGGTCATGCGCCCCAAGGTGCTGCTGCTCGACGAGCCCTTCGGCGCGCTCGATCCCGGCATCCGGGCGGAGATCCACACCCTCATGCGCCGGCTCTGGCACGAAACGGCGCTCACCGTCGTGATGGTCACTCACGACATGCGCGAGGCCTTCACCCTCGCGAGCCGCGTCGTCGCCTTCGAGCGGCCGAGCAACCGGCCCGAGGAGCGCGAGCGCTATGGCGCGAGCCTCAGTCAGGACATTTCCATCTGGCCGCCCCGGCTTGCCGGCGGTCCGGACCAATTCAGCCCCGACCGGGACGGCCCGGCGCAACCCATGGGCCAATTGCGGGACGACCCGATCCTCATCGAGACATCGGGAGCCTGATCATGTTCGGCAAAGTGCTGGTGGCCAACCGCGGCGAGATCGCCGTCCGGGTGATCCGGACGCTGAGGCACATGGGGATCGCCTCGGTCGCGGTCTATTCAGACGCGGACCGCTTCACCCCGGCGGTGCAACTGGCCGACGAGGCGGTGCGCCTCGGACCCGCCCCGGCGACGGAAAGCTATCTCGATATCGACGCCGTCGTCGCCGCCTGCCGGGCGACCGGCGCCGAGGCCGTGCATCCCGGCTATGGCTTTCTGTCCGAGAACATCGCCTTCGCCCGGCGCCTCGCCGACGAAGGCATCGTCTTCATCGGCCCGCGCCCCGAGCACATCGAGGCCTTCGGGCTCAAGCACAAGGCCCGCGAACTGGCCGAGGCGAGCGGCGTGGCGCTGCTCCCCGGCACCGGTCTCCTCTCCGATATCGATACCGCGCTCACGGCGGCGGAACGCATCGGCTACCCCGTCATGCTCAAGAGCACGGCCGGCGGCGGCGGCATCGGCATGCAGCTCTGCGCCGATCCTGCCGCGCTCGCCGACAGCTTCCAGACCGTGCAGCGCACCGCCACCGCCAGCTTCGGCGATGCGCGCGTCTATCTCGAGCGCTTCGTCGCCGACGCACGCCACGTCGAGGTGCAGCTGTTCGGCGACGGGCAGGGCAGGGTCATCGCGCTCGGCGAGCGCGACTGCTCGCTGCAGCGCCGCAACCAGAAGGTGATCGAGGAAACCCCCGCGCCGCTGCTGCCGGACGCCGTCCGCACCCGGCTGCATCAGGCCGCGATCGATCTCGGCACCGCCGTCCGCTATGCCTCGGCCGGCACCGTCGAGTTCATCTACGATCCGGAGCGGGAGGAGTTCTACTTCCTCGAGGTCAACACCCGCCTCCAGGTCGAACACCCCGTGACCGAGGCGGTCTACGGCATCGATCTGGTCGAGTGGATGGTCCGGCAGGCTGCCTGCGAGGACGTGATCGGCTCGGCCGGCCCGCTCGCACCGCAGGGCGCCGCCATAGAGGCGCGACTCTACGCCGAAAAGCCCAACGCGAACTTCCAGCCCAGCGCAGGCCTCCTCACCGAGGTGCGCTTCCCCGACACGGCCCGCATCGATGGCTGGATCGCCACCGGCACCGAAGTCACCCCCTTCTATGATCCGATGCTGGCCAAGATCATCGTGTCCGGTCCGGATCGCCCCGCCGCCATCGCTGCGCTCCGCGAGGCGCTCGCGCAAAGCGCGGTCAGCGGCATCGAGACCAATCTCGGTTATCTGCGCGCCATCGCCGCCTCCGACCTCCTCGCCTCCGGCCGGGTCGCGACCACCGCCCTGCGGGACTTCGCCTATGCCGCCGACAGCATCGACGTGCTCGCGCCCGGTGCGCAGTCCAGCCTGCAGGAACTGCCCGGCCGGCTCCATCTCTGGCATGTCGGCGTGCCGCCCAGCGGGCCGATGGACGAGCGCTCCTTCCGCCGCGCCAACCGCCTCGTCGGCAATGCCGATACCACCGCCGCCCTCGAATTGACGGTCTCGGGGCCGACCCTGCGCTTCCATGCCGATGCGGTGGTCGCGCTGTCGGGTGCCACGATGCCGGCGACGCTTGACGGCGCGCCGCAGCCGCACGACGCGGCCTTCCCCGTCGCCGCCGGCCAGGTGCTCGGCATCGGCGCCATCGAGGGCGCCGGGCAGCGCAGCTATCTCGCGATCGCCGGCGGCTTCGCCGCCCCGCCCATCCTCGGCTCCCGTGCCGCCTTCGCGCTCGGCGCCTTCGGCGGCCACGCCACTGGCGTACTGAAGGCCGGCGATGCCCTGCATCTGGCGCGCGCCACTCAGCACGACGTTCAGCCCCCCGACGAACCTGCGCCGCTCACCCGGCACTGGCAGGTCGGCGTGCTCTACGGCCCGCACGGCGCGCCCGACTTCTTCCAGCCCGCCGATATCGCGGACCTGTTCAACGCCACCTACGAAGTGCATTACAACAGCGCCCGCACCGGCGTCCGCCTCATTGGCCCTACACCCCGCTGGGCCCGCAGCGATGGCGGCGAGGCTGGGCTTCACCCCTCCAACCTCCACGACAACGCCTACGCCATCGGCGCCATCGACTTCACCGGCGACATGCCGATCATCCTCGGCCCGGACGGCCCGAGCCTCGGCGGCTTCGTCTGCCCGGCCGTCCTTGCCCGCGACGAATTGTGGAAGATGGGCCAGTTCCGGCCCGGCGACACCATCCGCTTCCACCCCGTCGCCCGCCCCGAGGACCCGATCGGCGCGCCCGAGATCGTTAGGCCGCACCCCGACACCGGTTCCGCCATCGTCGGCACCCACGAGGCGGGCCCGGTACCGGTCGTTTACCGCCGCCAGGGCGACGACAACCTCCTCGTCGAGTATGGCGACATGACGCTCGACATCGCCCTGCGCCTCCGCGTCCATCTGCTGATGGAGGCGGTGCAGCGCGCGAACCTCCCCGGCCTCATCGACCTGACGCCGGGCATCCGCTCGCTGCAGATCCACTATGACGGCACCGTCCTGTCACGCACCCGGCTGCTGGGGCTGCTCGGCGAGATCGAGCAGGGCCTGCCACCGGCCGAGGCGGTCCGCATCCCGAGCCGCATCGTGCATCTGCCGCTCTCCTGGAACGATCCCGAGGCGCAGCGCGCCATGCTCAAATACCAGGAGCTCGTGCGCCCCAACGCCCCTTGGTGCCCCGACAACATCGAGTTCATCCGCCGCATCAACGGCCTGCCGGACGCCGAGGCCGTCCGCAACATCGTGTTCGATGCGAGCTACCTCGTGCTTGGCCTCGGCGACGTCTATCTCGGCGCTCCTGTCGCGACCCCGGTCGATCCGCGGCACCGGCTCGTCACCACCAAATACAATCCCGCCCGCACCTGGACACCCGAGAACGCCGTCGGCATCGGCGGCGCCTATATGTGCATCTACGGGATGGAAGGGCCGGGCGGCTACCAGCTCTTCGGTCGCACCATCCAGGTCTGGAATACCTGGCGCAGCACGGCGCATTTCCCGCCCGGCAGCCCATGGCTGCTCCGCTTCTTCGACCAGATCCGCTTCTTTCCGGTCAGCCATGAGGAACTGATGGACGCGCGCGCCGCCTTCCCGCATGGCGCCTATCCGCTCGAGATTGAACAGACCGAGTTCTGCTATGCCGATTATGCCCGCTCCCTCGCTGCCAATGCCGACTCCATAGGCGCGTTCCGCGCCCGACAGCAGGCCGCCTTCAACGCCGAACGGCAACGCTGGCAGGATGAGGGGCTGGACAGTTTCGCCGTCTCCGACCTGCCGCCCGAACCCGATGCCAACGACGTGCCCGAAGGGTGCATCGCCCTCTCCAGCGCGGTGCCCGGCAATGTCTGGAAGGTCCTCGTGAGCGAAGGCGCGATGGTCTCGGCCGGCGACACCATCGCCATCATCGAGTCCATGAAGATGGAGATCGCGGTGACGACCCACGCCCCCGGCCGCATCCGCGCCATCCGCGCCGCGCCCGGCCGCGCCATCCGTGGTGGCGATGTCATCGCGGTCCTGGAGGCCGCTGCCTCCTGACTGCGCAACGCTTAGGCAGGGTGAGGGGAGGCGGTCAAAATAGGTGCAACGCCTCTCAGTCGCGCCGTACCCTCCGTTAGTCACCGCAAGGAGATTTACGTTGCTGATCAATGGATAAGCGCTCATTGCCCAGCTGGCACGGACCTTGCAACGCACCCCCTGAGATTGGTGGCTAGGGTTCCGGTGCCGTATGGCATGGCTGGTCCGAGAGCTGCCACCGTTGGGCGGCTGCCCATCGGACGCACGGCGGGACAAAAGCCCGGGAGACCTCGTAGCCAAGGGGATTGGCGCGGACGGTCTTCGTCGATCCCTTGTTCAACAGGGAGCGACTCCATGTCGATTTCAGGACTGCCGGCCTACCGGCAAAGCTATCTTCGCGTCGCTGCGGCGGCTGCCATCCTCGTCGGGACGCTGGGCGCTGCCGTATTCGGGGAAGCGCGCGCCCAGGAGGTGCTGCGGCTGCCCATCGCCACCGATTTCGATTCCTTCGACCCCGACAACGCCTTCGAGATGGATGGCCTCTCGGCCATCAACAATGTCTATGAGGGTCTCGTCGAATATGTGCCGGGCAGCGCCGAAATCCGCGGCCTTTTGGCCTCCAGCTGGGAGGTCTCGGAGGATGGCCTCGTCTACACGTTCCATCTGGTCGAGGGCGCCACTTTCCATGATGGCACCCCCTTCGATGCCGAGGCGGTGGTCACCTCGTTCCTGCGCCGCAAGGATGGCGAGCTGATCCTCTCCTACTTCCTGTGGAACGTCGAAAGCATTGTGGCCGCCGATCCGAGCACCGTGGTCATCACGCTCGGCATGCCGCAGCCCTCCTTCCTCGACAGTCTCGCGAGCCCCTGGAGCCCCAAGGTCATCAGCCCGGCCGTGCTCGCCGCTCACCCGGAGGACAATGCCGTCGGTTTCCTCGATACCAACGCCGTCGGCACCGGCCCCTTCCGGCTCACCAGCTTCGAGCGCGGGCAGGGCTACGCCTTCGAGCGCTTCGAGGATTATCACGGCCCCGCGCCGTTCTTCGATGCCATCGAGTTGCCCTTGATGCCCGAGATCAGCCAGCAGGTGCTGAGTCTGCAGGCGCAGGAAACCGACGCCGTGCCCGCCAACTATCCCTGGGCGCAGCTGGCTGCCTTGCCGCCGGCCCTCGAGATCACCTCCGCGCCCAGCACCTCGCTCATCATCGGCTTCGTCAAGCCGGACTCGGTGCTGACCGATCCGGATATCCGCACCGCCTTCCTCACCGCAGTCAATCCCGAGCGCTGGGTGGCGGATGCCTATGGCGCCTATGGCCATGTCGCACGCTCGCTCTATCCCACCGCCATGCTGGACCCGGCCACGCCCATCGCCTTCCCCGCCGATCTCGAAGCCGCGCGGGCGATCGTAGCGGAAAAGGGGCCGGTCCCCCTCACCATCGGCATCAGCACCGAGGAGGCGACGGCGCTCGGCCGCGTCGGCGACCTGATGATCGCCGAACTCGCCGCTATCGGCATCAATGCGACCGTCAACATCCTCCCCTCTGGCGCCGCCTTCGGGCTCAAGGACAATCGCGATGGCCCGGACATCTACATGGGCAAGCTGACGCCGGACGCGCTGCATCCGGAGAACCAGGCCGCCATCTTCTTCACCGCCGAAGCGCCGATCAATTTCTACGGCCGCGCGCTGCCCGAGGCGGATGCGCTGGTGGGCGAAGCGGGCACGCTCACCGATATTGCGGCGCGCGATGCGCTCTACGAGGAGGCGAGCCGGCTCTACATCGAGAACGGCCTGTTCATCCCGCTGGTCGAAGTGGACGATGTCGTCGTGCACCCCACCGGCCTCGTCGATCTCGATCTGCGCGCCGCTTATGCGCCGGGCAATATCGACTTCGGCTCGGTCCGCTGGGCCGACTGATCGCGATCTCTCGGCGGCCCCTGTCGCGGGGCCGCCTTCCTCTTCGCCCGGAGCCTTGCCATGGCCAATCCCGTCCGCATCGAGCGCGTCGCGCCGGATCGCACCATCTCGCGCGCGCCCTTCACCCCCAACATGCGCGTCGCCAAGATCAACGACTACCTGCTCTGCTTCTATGATGGTCGCGACATCGCGGATTATCCCGACTGGCTGCAGAGCAATATCGACATGCAGCTCGGCGTCTGCTGCTACGTCCTCCACCGCGGCGACAAGGCGATCGTCTTCGACACCATGCTCTACCGCGAGCATATCCTGTGGATCGACCGCTATATCCGCGATCTCGGCATCCGGCACGTATCGGTCATCAACTCCCACTGGGACTGCGACCACATCGCCGGCAATTTCCTCTACAAGACCAGCGACATCATCAGCACCACGAAAACCCGTGCCAAGCTCGAAGCCAATGCCGAGCTGTTCCGCACCGGCGAAATCTGGGCCATGGCCGGCGATCCCTACTATCCCGGCGTCGAGGAGGTGGTGCTGCCCAACCGCACCTTCGACGGGCGGATGACGCTCTACCTCGAGGACATCCGCATCGAGCTGATCGAGACCTTCGTGCACCAGCTCGGCCACCTCGTCGCCTACCTGCCGCAGGACCGCATCCTCCTCGCCGCCGACGCCTGCGAGGACACGGTGCCGTTCAACTCTCTGATGATGACCGAGGAACTGGCCCTGCAATTGCAGGCCTACCGCGAGATCCTCGCCATCCCGGCCGACAGCATCTATCCCTGCCATGGTCGCTTCGAGGTGATCGCCGGCGGTGGCTACACCCAGCAATTCACCCTCGCCATGCTCGACTACAACCGGCAGCTGATCGAGCGCATGGATGAGCCGGACTATCTTGAAGCCCCGCTCGAATCCTTCATCGCCCCCTGGCTCGAGGCGGGCGTGCTCGGCATGCACGAACCCTACCGGGCGCTGCATGCCAACAATGTCGGTCTCGTCCGCCGCGTCTATGGCGGCCGCAGCAGGCCGGCGCTCTTTTGAGCGCTGGGCTTCAGGCGAGGTTGACCGCCAGCAGCACCAGCAGCCCGCCGAGCACCGCATAGGCGACGCACACCCACACCGTACGCCCGAGGATGTCGCCCTCGCGCTGCGCCAGCCCCACCGTGGCCGCACCGGCGATGATGTTGTGCAGCGCCACCATGTTGCCGATCGCCGCGCCCAGCCCCTGCGCCGCCACCATCAATATGCCGGGCAGCGCGAGGCTGGTCGCAGTCGTCAGTTGGAACTGGGTGAACAGGATGTTCGAGGCCGTCGCCGAACCCGTGACGAACGTTCCCAGCACCCCGATCGCCGGCGCCAGTACCGGCCACAGCCCGCCGCTCCGCGCCGCGCCCTCGGCAAGGGCCGCGATCATCCCCGAATGCACCATCAGCCGTGACATGGTCAGCATGGCGAGCAGCGCCAGCGCCACCGGCAGCACCCGGCCGAGCGCCGCGCCGAAGGCCGGCAGCAGCGCCCCGATCCGGCCGGTGAGCAGCGCCCCGAGCCCCAGCCCCGCGAGCAGCATCGTGCCCGGATGGTAGAGCGGCTGGAAGCTGCCGGCAAAGCTCTCATGCAGCCGCCAGCCCAGCGTCACGCCCGACAGCGCCTCCCGCAGCGGTCCGACTAGCCGTGTCGCCAGCACCAGTACCAGGATGATGAGATAGGGCGCCACCGCCGGTAGCAGCCGGCTCGCCGGGGGCAGGGCGATCCGTCCCGAGCCCCGGCGCGTGACGATCACGAACAGCACCGCCCCGGCCAGCGCCCCGCCCAGCGCCGGCAGCTCCGGCCCGGCGAACAGCGCCAGCAGCAGGAACGGCACGAGGAAAGCCGCGCCCGCGATCGCCGCCGTCGCCGCCGTCCGCCAGGAGAGCGGCGCCCCCGCCATCCGCATCACCACGCCGACGAGGATCGTGCCGAGCACGGCATGCAGCATCGCCGTCACCGCCCCGATCTCGCCCGCTGCCAACCCGGTGATCTCGGCCTGCGCGAACACCGGCGTCCCCACCGCGCCGAACGAGACGCCCGCCGCATGCCCGATCAGCGCCATCGCGACCGCGGTCACCGGCGGAAAGCCGAGCCCGACGAGCAGGGGCGCCGCCAGCGCCACCGGCGTGCCGAAGCCGGCCGCGCCCTCCATGAACAGCCCGAAGAACCACGCGATCAGCACCGCCTGCACCACGCGGTCGTCGCTGAGGCCCACCAGCGCGTCGCGGATGGTGTCGAGTGCCCCCGTCGCCCGCTGGAACTCGTAGATCGCGAGCGCCGGCACCACGATCCAGAGGATCGTCGCCGTCGTGTGCACCGCCTCCGCAACGGCGCCGGTCACGGCCCCCACGGCCCCCTCGGTCGGCGCGCTCGCAGCGAGGTCGAACAGCACCAGCCCCAGCACCAGCGCCGTCAGCAGCCCGGCGAGCCCTGCCTGCGCCGCAGACCAGCGCAGCCCGCCCATCGCGGCAAGCACCACGACCAGCGGCGCGGCAGCGGCAGCCAGCAGCATCATCGTTGGCTCACGCGTCGTCGTGCGACACCACGTCCGCGACCCGGACCGGGTGCAGCGGCAGCCCGTCCTCCGCGAACGCCGTGATGTTGGCAATCGTGGTGCGCGCGATCTCGCCCAGCGCCTCTTCGGTGAAGAAGGCCTGGTGCCCCGTCACCAGCACATTGGGGAAGGTCAGCAGCCGCGCGAACACGTCGTCCGGTATGATCCGGTTCGACAGATCCTCGAAGAACAGGTCCGCCTCTTCCTCATACACATCGATGCCGAGACTGCCGATCCGGCCATCCTTCAGCCCGCGGATCGCCGCCCGCGTATCGATCACCGCGCCGCGGCTGGTATTGATCAGCATCGCCCCGCGCTTCATGCCGTTAAGCGCCCGATCGTCGATGAGGTGATAGGTGTCGGGCGTCAGCGGGCAGTGCAGCGAGATGATGTCCGACTGCGCGAGCAGCGTGCCGATGTCGACATAGCGGACGCCGAGCGCCTCGCAACGCGGATTGGGATAGGGGTCGAAGGCAATCACCCGGCAGCCGAACCCGGTCATGATCCGCGCCACCGACTCCCCGATCAGCCCGGTGCCGACAATGCCGACGGTCTTGCCGTTGAAATCGAAGCCGAGCAGCCCCTCGAGCGCGAAATTGCCTTCGCGAACCCGGTTGTAGGCCCGGTGCGTCTTGCGGTTCAGCGTCAGCATCAGCGCTACGGTGTGCTCGGCGACAGCCTGCGGCGAATAGGCCGGCACGCGCCCTATGGCGATGTTGGCGGCCGCGGCGGCGGCGAGATCGACATGGTTGTAGCCCGCCGAGCGCAGCGCCAGCAGCCGCACCCCCAGTTCGCCGAGCTTGCCGATCACCGCCGCATCGACATTGTCGTTGACGAACACACACACGACCTCCGCCCCCGCCGCCAGCGACGCTGTTTCCAGCGACAGCCGCGGTTCGAGATAAGTCAGGCTGTGCCGCCCTTCGGCATTGGCCATGTCGAGAAACTGGCGATCATGCGGCTTGCTGCTGAACACGGTGACGCGCATCCGAGGCCTCCGGCTGGTCGACGAACAGACCGGAGCCTACACACACCGCGCCGCCCAAGGAACCGCCGCAATGCCGCGCTCCGGCGAGAGGCGCTTCAGATGCCGAGCTTTTCCACGTCGAGGCCGCGCTTGGATGCGGTGTCGAGCACGGCCGCGCGCACCTTCTGGTTGCGTGTCAGCAGCCGGCGGAATCGCGCCTCGTCCAGCACCAGCAGCGTGGCGTGGCTGATCGAGGTCGCCTGCGTCCGCCGCGTCTGCTTGCTGAGCAGCGACAACTGCCCGAACATCTCGCCGCGTCCGAGCCGGAAGCGCTGCCCCGCCGTCTCGAACTCGATGGCGCCCGAGGCGATGAAACAGACCTCGCGCTGCGTGTCGCCCTTGCGCATCAGCACCTCGCCGGGCTGCACATAGCGCGTGCGCAGCGCCGCCGCGAGCTGGGCACGGCCCTCATCGTCCATCTCGGCGAACAGCGGGAACTGCCGCACCAGTTCGCTCTTTTGCACCGCAAGGTCGAGCGGCGGCCGTCGCTCCACCTGCTTGCCCTTCTCGGCGATCTCCTGCTTCAGCGTCGTATAGAGTTCCTGCCCGATCAGCCCGTCGGCGAACAGCACGTCATATTCGCGTGCCTCGAGCCGCAGCGAGGTGCGCCTGAGGAACCGCCGCTCGATCTGCTCGGCATAGCCAGGGTATTGCAGCCGCAACCCGTCGAGGCTGGTGCGCGTCTCGTCCTCCCGCCGCCGCAGCAGCGCGTGCAGCAGCGCGGCCACCCGCCGCCCGTGGATGCGGCGGATCTTGCCGTCGATGTACTCGTGCAGGTCGGACAGGATCAGCCGCAAATTCAGCAGGATTTCGAAGCGGTCGGCCGTCAGGTTCGCCAGCATGCCGGAAAGGCGCAGCCGGGTGTGCAGCACATTGGCGAAGCGATATTCGCGGCCTTGTGCGAGGCTCAGCCGGCCGGCCTCGCGATATTCCTCGCGGCCGCCGGCGCGCGTGCGTTCGATCAGCCGGTCCGCATCGGCCAGCATCTGCTCGGCCAGGCGCGCCGAGATCAGCTGCTCGCGGAACGCATCGAGGATCATGTCGCGCTCGCGCCCGGCCAGCGCCACCAGCCCGAGCGTGATGCGGTCGCGGGCCGGAATGTCGTCGGCGGCCTCCGCCTTCTCCATCGCGCCGTCCAGCCGCTCGGCGAAGCGCTTGGCCTCGGAGCGCACGATGTCACGGTTGAGGTCGTGGTTGCGCGCCGTCTCGGCCACTTCCTCGCGCACCGTCTGCAGCGCCACGGCGATCACCTGGTTGGAGAGCGCGCGATCGAGCGGTGCCAGCTTGTCGAGCCCCAGCAGCGTGATGACCCAGCGCAGGGTCGTCCCCTGCACCAGCAGGGTGAACAGCGTGAACCCCGTGGCGAGAATGCCGATCTCGCGCTTGACGTCCTCCGGCACGCGGAAATTCTCCGAGACCGCAAGGGCCAGTGCCAGCGTCACCGCGCCGCGCAGTCCACCCCAGAGGATCGCCACCCGGTACGGCCCATCGACGCGCGGCGAAAGCCGCAGCGCCGTCAGCGCCGGCAGCACCACATAGAGCATGAACAGCCGCGCCAGCGTCGCCGCCACCACCACCACCGCGATCAGGAACAGATCGTAGGGCCTGACGTCACCGAGCAGCCGCGGCACCAATAGCGCCGCGAGGAGGAAGATCAGCGCCCCGGCCCAGTGCGCCAGCACGTCCCAGATGTCGCGCAGATTGCCCCAGTTGATGGGCGACATGCGCCCCGGCCCGAGATAGTTCATCGTCATGCCGGCCGTCACCACCGCGATGACGCCGGAGACCCCGAGCACCTGGTCGGCAACGATGTAGGTCACATAGGGCAGGGCGACACTGAGTGAGATCTGCGCCAGCGGAAAGCGCCCCAGCCAGGTGAGCAGCATCAGGCAGATGCGCGCCAGTACCCACCCGATCGCAAGCCCGCCGACGACGAGGATCGGAAAGCCGATCACCGCATCCTCGAGCCCGGGATTGGGCACCCCCAGCATGACGAAGGTGAGGAAGAAGCCGAACAGCGCAATGGCGGCGGCGTCGTTGAGCAGCCTCTCGCCTTCGACGATGCGCGCCAGCCGCTGCGGTGCCGCGATGCTGCGGAAGATGGACACCACCGCCGACGGGTCCGTCGTCGCGACGATCGCCCCTACCAGCAGGCACGCGACCAGCGACATGCTGGTGAAGGGCTGCAGCGCCAGCCCGATGGCGAACGTCGCGACCACCACGGCGACCACGGCCATCACGAGGATTGGTACCCAATCCTCGGCCATCCGCCTGAGGTTCAGCCCCAGCGCGACCTGAAAGAGCAATGTCGGCAGCAGCACATAGAGAAACACATTGGCGCGGATGCTGAACTCGAGCAGTGTCACCGCCGGCCCGAGGCCGAAAATGTTGCGGCCCTGTTGCGCCAGATACGCGGCGCCGATCCCCATCAGCGTGCCCAGAATGGCCAGCACCACCGTGTAGGGCAGTCGCACCCGCGCCGCGAGCGGCTCGCTGAGGCTGATCACGACGAAGAGGGCGGCCACCACGCCGACGATAGAAATCACGTCCATGCTCAAAGCCGTAACATGACTCTTTCAGTCGTGAAGAAGTTTCTTGTGCGACTATTGTCGTGCGGCGACCGGCGCGGCCGGTGGCGCACCCTGTCGCTGGCGGGCGATGACGCCGCTGACGCGAGGCCCGACACGTCGCGTCGGCGACCCGAACCTCGTCATCGCCCGATCGGATGGCGTCACCAGATGGAGAACTCTTCCATCGTGCCGCGCGTCAGCCGGAACACCACGTCCTGATAGTCCTGATCGCCCCCGCCCCAGAGGTCCTCGAAGCCGATCGTCAGGCTCCGTCCCCCCGGGTCCACGCCGGACAGTGCATGCTGCACCCCATCCCCGTTCATCGCGGCATCATGGCTGTGGAAGATGGTGTTCTTGATTGCACGACCGTTGGCGAGAAGCCGGATGGCGGCCCCGTCGTCGATGTTGGCCGTGTTGCCGGTCAGGTCGACGAAGCGGAACACATCGTCAGTGTCGTAGCCGCGACCGCGTTGCGCCCCACCCTGCACGAGGAAGAAGCCAAGCTGGTTGCCCGCTTCGACATCCGTGATCAGCACGGTCGCGTTCTTGTCCGCGTTCACGTTAGCCACCAGCAGCCGCACGTCGGTGATCGTTCCATCGGGCGTGATTTCGTAGACGCCGATGCCGTTGTTCTTCCGCGCCTGGCTCTCAGGGCTGAACTGCACCTGGAATACGCTCGATCCGTCGCCCACGAGATAGAGCGGGTTGAGGATACCGTTTACCCGATCTGCGGCCACTGCCTGCATCTCGCTCAGTTGCGGCAGGTAGAGCCCGTAGCTGACGATGGTGTCCCCGGCGAGGCTGACCGCCATGAACTCGCCGGCCTCGAACGACCCCTCGAGAACGATTTCTCCATCGCTTTGCGAATCGCCATCGAGATCGAAAGCGATCGTGGTGGGCTCGTCTCCCGAGCGCGTCATGGCCGGCCGACCGAACACGGTGCCTTGAAACACCAGACTGTCCAGGAGGCCGAAATCGGTGATCGTGTCGCCGAACAGTTCCGCCGGCGTACCGATCACCTGGTCGGCCCCCTCGCCGAGCGTGATGATGTCCGCGCCCAGTCCGGGCCGTACGATGTCGTCTCCGGCCAGGGCATCGATCGCGTCGGCGCCCGCGGTGCCGTCGATGTCGTCCGCTTCCGGGGTGCCGGTGATCGGGTTCGGTCCGCTCGGCGCATCCGCCCCCGTCACCGTCAGCGTCAATGTGTTTCCTGTGGTCGACGTTGCGTCCGAGGTGTCGAAGCTGATGGTCACCTCGGCCTCGTCGCCATCGTCGAGCAGGGCCGCCAGCTGGCTCGGGTTGAACACGATCTCGTCGCCGTCCAGCGTCACGGCGAGCGCACCCCCGCTCCAGCTTGCCGAGGGGCTGCCGATGCTGATCTCTGCCACCGGCGTATCGACGTCGACGAGGGAGTCGCGGACGTCGAAGCGCACCGCTGCAGCGCCCTCGCCGACGCTTCCCAGATCGGCGATAATCGCCTCCGGGGCATCGTCTTCTCCGTTGATCGTCACCACCATGGCGCCGGCCGTCACCAGCGTGCCGTCGCTGACTGTGTAGGCGATGGAGACTTCGGCGCTCTGGCCGGCCTGCAGGATGTCGAAGGCCGTGCCCGGATCGTAGACGATCTCGTCCCCCTCGATCACTGCGCTGCCCGCCCCCTGAACCTCGACTGCGACCAGTTGCAATGCGTCGTCATCGGGATCGCTCGCCAGTTCCTGCACCCCGACCCGAAGCACCTCGTTCTCTCCGATATCGGGTGCGACTGTGATCAGCTCGGGTGCACCCGGCGCGGCTTCCACCTGGATGGTCAGCAGTCCGCGGGCCTGCTGCCCGGCAGCTTCGACCGTGTAGGAGACGAACGCCGTCCCGACGAAGCTCGCGGTCGGCGTGAACACCACCTGTCCCGCTTCGACCCGCACCGAGTTGCCGGTGTCGCCGCCTGGCGCAAGCGTGGCACCGGTCAATTGCGGTGTCTGCCCATCGGCGGGCAGGTCGTTCGCCACCACGTCGACGCTCAGCGCCTCGCCCTGAACCGTGCTGGCCTCGTCCACCACGGTCGTCGGAGCCGTACCGACACCATTCACCGTGACGGTTACAGTGCTGGTCGCGCTGGCGCCGCCATTGCCGACCGTCACGTTGAAGCTGGCGACCGCGGTCTCGCCTTGGGCGAGGTAGTTGAAATCGGTGCCTGGGTCGAACCGCACCAGACCATCGGCGATACTGGCTGTGCCGCCACCCGAGACCGCACCGACCGCGATGATATCCAGTCCGTTGCCGTCTATGTCGATGTCGTTCCCGAGGACATCGATTTCGATCGCCACGCCCTCGCTCGTCTCGGCACTGTCGTTTTCGGGCACTGGCGCATCGGCGACGGCGGTCACGGTCAGGGTCACGGTGCCGACGCGTCCATCGACGCTGTAGATGAACCCGTCGGTGCCGTTGAAATTCTCGTCCGGTGTGTAGAGGAAGCTGCCATCGGGCTGCAGGGCCACGGTCCCCGACTGCGCGCCGGCCAAAAGCACGAAGTCGCCGGTGCCCAGGGTGTCGGAAAGGGGCGTATCCTCGGCGGTTGCATAGCCGAGCGCCGGGAGCAGGTCGCTGACCGGCACGCGCCCGACCGTGATGCTGGCCTCCGTCGAGGCTGTGGGCACGGCGGGGGCGCCGCTGCCACCGCGGCCGAACAGCAGCGTGACGAGGCCTTTGAAGGTGGGGTCGATGGTGTTGTCGATGGCGCCGATGACGAGGTCCGATGCGCCGTCGCCGTCGAAGTCGCCGCCGAAGGCGTGATCGGGCTGGTTGTAGAGCGATCGTCCATAGCCGCGCAGCACGAACCCGGCGCTGCCGTCCCCGGTCGCGAGGCTTTCGAGATCGAACACGCCGTTGTCGAGCTCGAAGCCGGTGTCGCTGCCATAGAGGACATAGGTCTGCTGCACATAGCCCGACTGCAGCTGTGCGCCACCCGAGATGATAATGTCGGCGATACCGTCGCCGTTGATGTCGCCGCCGGCTTCGACCGCCATGCCCGCGCTGGATACCAGGCTGCCCTGCAGAATCATGCCGCGGCTGCCGTCGCCATTGGCGATTTCGCTGAGCGTGATGCGTCCGTTGCTGAACGGGTAGCCATCGGCGGAGCCGAACAGCACCACCACGCGGTCCTGGCCCTCCTCGGCGGCGAGGATATCGTCGATGCCGTCATTGTTGATGTCGGCATGGGCGATGCGGAAGCCCAGCAGACTGAGGGAGTCCACGGCGTCGATCGAGAAGCCGCGGATACCGGCCTCGGAGGGCTGCCCGATCGGCTGCGTCCCGGTATCGCCCACCGCGCGCTGAATCAGGATCAGCCCGTCCGCATCGCCGAACCGGTTGTCGTTGCCGTAGAGCACGAACACCCGCCCCTGCGCTGTGAAGCTGATATTGGCGCCTGGCGCGCCGACCACGAGGTCGTCGATGCCGTCGTCGTTGATGTCGCCGATGATCGCGACATCCTGGCCGACCCCGTCACCCGACTGCAGGCCGCGCAGTTCGTAACCCCGCGTCCCGTCGCCAGTGGTGATCGCCGACGCCTGCAACACGCCGGCCGGGCCGGCGCCATCGCTGCCGAACAGCACGAAGGCCGATCCGGAGCCGGCGTTGAACGGCACGCCGATCACCAGGTCGTCGATGCCGTCGCCATTGACGTCACCGCCCGCGCCGATCGAGGTCACGACCTGGCCACCGGTGTCGAAGGCGAAGCCGGCGCTGCCGTCTCCGGCCGCTATGGCCGACAGGTTGACGAAGCCGTCGAAGTCGTCTCTCCCATGCACCACATAGGTGCGGTAGAGATTGCTGTCGCGCAGATAGGCGGAGATCACGAGGTCGGGTCGGCCGTCATTGTTGAAGTCACCGCCCGCAGCAACGCGCACCACCTGATGGTCCAGCCCGCCAATCCCGCCGAAGGTCACGCCAAGGCTGCCGTCGCCGAAATCGAGCACCCCCGTATCGAAGCTGCCCCCTGTCAGCGGCAGACCGTCCGCGGTCCCGTAGATCAGATAGGCCCGCCCGTCCCCGGGTTGCGAACCGCCGAACCGACCGTCCACGGCCACCAGCAGGTCGTCGCGCCCATCGCCGTTGACGTCGCCGACATAGGCGATCGAGCCGCCCAACCCGTCATTCGCACCGGCGCCTTGCAGCACCAGCCCCAGGCTGCCGTCGCCGGCAGCGAAGCCGGAGCTGTCGACGATTGCCTCGAAGCTCGGAGGACGAACGGCCGCGTCGCGGTCGGCGATCGTGTAGCCGATGGTCTCCAGTCCCGCCGCACCGCCGAACGCGCCGCTCGGGTCGTAGCTGAAGCTGCCGTCCGCATTGACCGTCAGCACGGCGCCGGAGGCGAGGGCGGTCGCCGCCCCCAGCGGGACGTCCACCCCGCCCACTGTGACGGCAACGATCCGCAGCGTGCCGCCGCTGCTGGCCGTGTCCGCACCCGCGCCATTGTCGGCGAAGAGGTTCCCGGTGATCGGGGCATCCAGCGTGAAGAAGCTATCGGGCCGCGCCGCGAGGTCCGACACCGGCTCCGGCGTCGGCAGCGGTGGCAGCGTCACCTGCGTGAACTGCGATGCGGTGAGTTGCCCGGCATCGACGCCGAGCAGCACGATGCTGCGCCCGGTCGTGTCGCCGTCAGGTCGGATTTCGGTATCGGCCCCCACCTGTTCGATGATCAGGTCCGCGAACGCCACGTCGATCTCGATCCGGTCTTCCCCGGGACCGAAGTCCTCCACCACGTCCCGGCCCCAGGCATCGACGAACGAGAAGGTATCGGCTCCGGCGCCACCGATCAGGTAGTCGTCGCCGCCATTGCCGCGGATGAAGTCGTCGCCCTCGCCACCGTCCAGCCGGTCGGCCTCGTTGGACCCGAAGATCCGGTCATTGCCGCCACGCCCTTCCACGTCGCTGCGCGCGAACAGCGTCTCGCCCGCATCCGTGCCGACCTGGACATTGGGACGTTGGCCCACATCGCCCACCAGCACCTGCGCGCTCGTCGAATAGCCCAGCGCCGCCGAACTGCCATCGAGGGTCAGCGTCAGGCGCTCCGTCGCCTCGTCGATCCCATCGACCAGCAGCTCGGGCAGACGCAGCACCTGGGTGAGCTGGCGCGCACCGAAGATCACTGTTCCGCTCAGCGTCGGCGGCGTCGCGAAGTCGTCCGCCGTCAACCCGGGCCCGAGCGTGATGCTGTAGGCTACTGACGCCGAAGTACTGCTGTCGCCGGTGCGGGTGAAGACGAAGGCCGGTGCCTCGCCTTCGATCAGGGCCCGGTTCATCGGCTCCACAAATACCGTGCTCGCCGCCGTAGTGACGCCCAGCCCGCCGAATTCGATCGCCGATCCCGCGACACCGTCGACACCGTCACTGCCACGCGTGCCGACCGTTCCCTGTCCATAGGGGTCGAACCACGCATCGGTCCACAGGAACGGGCGTCCGGTCGAGGTCCACTCGAATTCGAGGTCGCGATCGAACGGGCCGATCCGGAACCAGGTGCCGGCCGAACCAGGGATGAGCGACGCGCCGGCAAACCCGCCACGGCCCTGCGTCAGCACGCTGTTGGCGATATCCCCCTGCGCGCCTTCGACCACCACCGAGCCGAGGTTCCACACGGCGCCATAGGCGGTGCCGCCATTGCCACCATTGCCGCCATTGCCCGAGTCGCCACCATCGCCGTGCTTGACCGCGAGCCCCGGAATGAACCCCAGACTGTAGCCGTAAGTGTTGGTCTCGACCCGCACGACGCCCGTGCGGATCACATCGGCCGGCAAGACTTCAGCGGAATAAGGGAAGTTGGCGTAGTTTTCGATGGTCGGCTCGACGTTCCTGAGTCTGGCGCCGGTGCCGCTCACGTTGATGACCCAACCCGGATCGATCATGGCGCTGCTTTCGCCGCCGCGCCCGCCGGCGCCGCCGGTGCCGCCCGTGCCGCCATTGCCCGCCTGGGCGGAGATGTTGACGAAGCTCACGTCACGCATGGTCAGCGCGCCGGTGTTCATGATGGCGCCGACTGCGTTACCGCCGCGCCCGCCATTGCTGCCGTCGCCGCCGTCGCCGCCGTCCCCGCCGCTGCCATGCGCTTCTGCCGCGACGACCACGGGGTTGTAGTTGTCGTCCGCAAAGCCGTTGGGCGGGGTGACGTTCGCCATTTGCCCCGTAGCTTGCGTGCTGATCAGCTTGCCGGTGCCGCCATCGCCGCCTCCGCCGCCGTCGCCGCCGCGTCCCCCATGGCCGGCGGTGGCCGAAAAGCCGTTGAACGCGACGCGCTCGAGCGTAAGCGTGCCCGCATTGACGATGCCGGCGACAGCGACCTCTGCGGCTGCTCCCGAAAAGCCGGAATCGAGGCCGTTCGGCCCGTCGGCTCCGTCATTGCTGCTTTCCGCGCGCCCGGCGCCCGGCTGGTTGATCTGCAACTGGCCCCAGTCGCCGTTGGCACTGAGGGCGCGACCGCCGCTCAGTTGCAGGTCCTTGAGCGTGATTATCGCATCGGGGCGAATGTCGAAGATGCGGTCGCCGCCGGCCCTGAGCGTCACGTCCTGCCCGCCGGGCAGGCTCCCGTCGATCAGGAGTTCGACGCCTTCCGGGATGACGATCCGAGCATTGAGCTGCACGGTTGTCTGGAAGCTGAAACCGCCCCCGCTCTGCGCGAACACCCCGAAGACGGTAGGATCGAAGGTGATGAGCGCCGGCCGGCCGAGTTCGGCCGCCTGTGCGATGGCTTCCCTGAGGCTGGTCTTGCCGTCGCTGTCGCTGAGGACGTCGTTGGCCGTATTGACGACGAAGTGCACGTGACGCCCTCATACTTCTAGAAGCCGATACTCTGAAGATTTGAGAGCGCTACGGGCAGGGCGGTCAAGTCGTTGCGACGTAAACGTGATCTTAACCTTAGCCCAAATGGCTAATTCCTGGCCCAGGCGGCGGGAGTGTTGCCGGGTTGCTACACCTGTTCCGCCTCCGGCCGGCAGGAACAGCAAACAGGGGTCTTGCTGCGGCCTTCCGAACTCTGCTTTCGAGGCGTTACTGCAACGTGCAAGAAGATGCCCGAGAGCCGGTGTCTTTCCGGCGGAAAACGATTGCGGCTGCTGCTGCTTCATCGACGCGACTACCCGTGCAGCGGGTTCTCCCGCGCGGGTCCGATGGCGAAGCTGGTGAAGCGGACCTGAAAGCCGGCGCGCTGCGGCGAGCAGGCCATGGGCCCCACCATCACCTCCTCGGCAGCCGGAAACGGGCATAGCCGGAGCATCTGCCAGGTGCCGGCCGGCGTCAGGAAATCGGCGATGGCCGCCGTCCCCACCCGTGTGATCCGCACCGACAGCGGCCCCGTGGCGCGCTCCACCCGCACCACCGACCAGTCCGATTGCCCCATGGTCGAGACCACGCTGAAATTGGTCGCCCCATCGGTGAACTCGACCCCCAGCTTGATCCAGTGCTGCGCGTCCACCCGCAGCATCAGCCCGGCCTGGTCATAGAGCGTCTCGTACTGCCCCTCGAAGCTCACCTCCGCCGTGAAGTCGCCTGTGACGGTGCGATGGAACAGGTGCCCGCTATCGCGATGGAAGCCATAGAACGTCCCCTGCCAGAAATCCCCCCGGTCCCCCGTGGTCACCCGGAGCCCGCCCGCATCGACCGACCATTCCGGTGGCGGGTTGAGCCAGCGATGCGCGCTGTAGTCGATCATGGTGCTGTCCTTTGTTTGCGTGCGACGTGCAGATGTGCTGCGCGGGAGAGGGGACTGCTCGCCGACAGTCGGCTCAACCTGTAATTCTGGGCAAAATGCGAAATTACGTAGCGCGTCGATTGCAATCTTTTGTTAAAACTTGTTCGGCAGCTTGGCTGAAGCTCAGGAATACCTCATGCCGCTCGACCCTGCCATTGCCGGAATGCTGATCGCCCTCGCCATCGGTGCGAGCGCTGGGAGCCTCTTGCGCCCGGCCGGCTGGATCGTGCTTGCCGCTATCCTGCTGCTGGTTCTGCTGGCTGCCTTCATCGCCTCCGGGGCGTCCCTCTTGATCGCTCTTGGGCACGGCGCCCTTTGCGTCGTGACCTTCAACGCCGGCCTGCTTGGCGCGCTCTGGCTCCGTTATCGGCTGCACCTCGCCTGACTTTGTGTCGACCGCCGAGTGGCGTCCGCGCTGTAGCACGGCCCGCAGACGGCGAGAGGTGGTGGCGCTCGCGGAGATGACTTGAACCCCTGGGGTGTCGGCCGTGCCACGCTCGGCCCTCCTGGTGACAGCGCCGGTTGCCAGCGACGACGCGGATTGCGGTCGCATCGGCTTGCGCAGCCGGGCGGCAGCATAGTACTTTTCAGTCATATTGCAGTTTCCGGCTGGGATATGCAGCTCATGGGCGACGGCGTTGATTTGCACGACTTTATGAGTTTGCTTCAGCGTCGTTTTCGCATTGTTCTGGGCGTGATGTTGCTGGCTTTGGCTATTGCCGCCGGGGCCTTGCTCGTGATCAAGCCCGTATACTCCGCCACAGCTTTGGTCATCGTCGATACGAGCAAGAAGGATCTGCTTGAGCCCAAGGACCAGACCGGTGGCGCGACAGCGGACTCGCTTCGCGTGGACAGTGAAGTGGAGTTGGTCAAGTCCGATGCGACCCTGCTGGCGGTCGCCGGGCAACTTCAGCTGGAGTCAGATCCCGAGTTTGGCCGCCACGCCGGATTGCGCGACACCATACTGTCCATGCTGGGCGTGGAGAATCCGGCACCCGTCGACGAGGAAGCCCTGCGGCGGCATACGATCGACAGGTTGCGAGCCGTGGTCAACGTGCAGCGCCGCAACCTGACCTACCTGATCGCCGTCAGCGCCCGCTCGACCCGACCAGCCCTTGCTGCCGACATAGCCAACGCCGTTGCGCGGTCCTACATCCAGCAGCAACTTCAGTCCAAGGTCAGCAGCACGCTCGGTTTTCGCGACATCATCAATGCCCGCCTCTCTGACTCGAGCGATGCGGTGTTCGGGGCTGAAGGGGCCTTTGACCGGTTCATCGACGCCAATCTCGCCACTATCGCGCGCGCAACGGTGCGGAGCGACACCGCTGCAATGCGCAGTGAGATCGGCCTCTTGCTAGAGCAGCGTGCGACCGTCGCAGCCCGTCTGAAGCGCCTTGAGGCGGAGTTGCAAACTCAGCATCGACTGGCCGCTGTGCCCGTGCCGCCTCAACGGAGCCACGGGAAACACGACACCGCCGGGCATGCTTCCGTGCAGGCGTTTCCTGCCGAACCCGGCCCGGGAAACGAGAACGGCCTTGTGGAGGAGTCTATCGTTGCTGCGGCTCCACCGGAGCAAGCGGCACGCACTCTCGGGTCCTTGCAGGAGCAGGTCGTGAGCGCCGATGCTGCCGCATCCTATCTGCGCGAACGTCTCAGCGCTGCAATCCTCGACAGCGACCTGCCTTTGGACATCGTGGCGGGCGTTAATGAGTTGCAGCAGCGCGCCGACGTCGCCCGTGCACACCACCAGACCCTGCTCGACCGCCAGCGCGATCTCGACGCTGAGGCCGTTTTGCAGGTGCCGGACAGTCGCGTCGCCTCGGACGCCATGCGCCCGCTGCGCCCCGCATTTCCTGACCCCGTGCTATTCGTCCTCGTGTCCGCTCTTGTCGGTCTTTTCGCAGGAACAGGTCTGGCCGTCCTCGCTGAAAACTTCATTGGCGGCTTCTCCAGCAAGGCCCAGGCGGAGTCGGTTCTGCGCCTGCCGGTAGTGGCGGCCGTGCCGCGCCGACGAGCCGTCAGGAAGCCGGGGTCGGCTTTGTTTACGGTTGCCGATGCCTTGGTGGACGCCCCATTGTCCGACTATTCCGAGGCGGTTCGCCGCATCCGGGTCGGCGTGGATATGCGGCTTCGGCAGGCACGTCTCGGCGGGTTCGATGGCCAGGGCACCGTCATCGCCATCACCTCTGCTGCGGCGGAAGAGGGCAAGAGCACAATAGCTCTGTCGCTCGCGCGTGCCTACGCCCAGGCGGGATCGTCCACCGTTCTGATCGATTGCGACCTCCGTCGTCCCGCCATCCACCTTCTGCTGGATCTCGAAGCCTCGAATGGTCTGCTTGAGTATCTCACCAGTACTGGAACCGCAGAACTGCGCTCGTTCGTGACCGTCGATCAACCGACCGGAGCGCAGGTCGTGCTTGGCTCCCGACGCAACGACGCCGCGACGGATCACCTGGTCGCCGGCCCGGCCTTCGCGACCCTGATACAGGCCGCGCGGGACAATTTTGACGTGGTCATCCTCGATACCCCACCAATGGGTGCGATCGTCGATGGTCTGTATCTGGCCGGCATGGCAGATGCTGTGCTGCTGGTGGTCAAGTGGTCCGCAACGCCGCAACAGGAGGTGAAATCGGCCGTTGCAAACCTTTCAGGTGCCATGCGCAAGGAGGCGCCTCTCATGGTGGTACTCAACCAGCAGGAGCAGGCGTCTCTCGGCGCCCCGGTCTTCTATCGGCGGGACCAGGTCGAAGCTTGACGAGCGCTGGACAGGCCCGATGCCTCGCACCGAGAGACGCTCCGGCGGTTGAGGAACCTTGCCTGATTCTACACGCGAGCCGCTGATCGCAAGTGCTTGCGCCACCAACTAGGCCGCGACTTGATCCCCGGCCGTGCAAGCTACCGCCATCCTGCTCCCGTCACGATCAGGGAGCTTTCCATGACACAGTTTCAGGGGCGATCCACCGCCATCACCGCCTCGGCGCGCGGTGGCTTTGCCGTCACGCCCAGCAACGACGCCGACCTGCCGCAGCAGACCCGCGGCCTCTATGTCGGCACCTCGGGCCATCTCGCCGTCCAGCTTCTCGCCGGTGACAGCATCGTGCTGAAGCACGTGCCGGGCGGCACCATCCTGCCGCTCCGGGCGGTTCGTGTGCTGGCGACCGGCACCACCGCCGCCGACATTGTGGGGCTGTTCTGATGCAGCTCGGCCTCGGACTGGCATCGGGGGGAGCGGCCGGCCCCGGCGGTCACCTCATCGACATCGACTTTCCCGCCGGCCGCTTTCGCTTCGGCGATCGGCTGCATGCCGGGCGCAACGCGTTCCTTGCCGATGCGGGCGGCAGCGCCAGCGGCGACGCGATGATCCTCGGGCCCACGTTTGGGGGCCCGGAACTGCTCGCGGATGGCGGCTTCGATGCCGGCGCGCTCGATGGCTGGGCCTCCACCCCGGCCTATGCCGGGCTCGGCTCCGTCGCGGTGGTGGACAATGTGCTGGTGGCCGCTATCGAGAGTAGCTCCGGGGCCTGGCGCTGCGCGCGCGCCAATGCCGTGCAGTCCGGACGCGCCTATCGCTTCCGCGCCGAGCTCGTCGCGAAATCGTCGACGCCGCCGCTCAACGCGCTCAGCATCAACGCCTCGAACAATCTAGATCTGGGCGGTTCCGACGCGCGTTTCGCCAATTTCGGTGTCGGCGTTCCGCCGCAGCAGACGCTCGAAGTGGTCGCCGGCAGCGCTTCCGCCACGCTCTATACCGGCTTCGTGCTCTCGGCGACCGCCAGCCAGCCCGCTTCTGCCGCGCTGGACGATCTGTCGCTGCGCGAGGTGCTGCCCTATCCCGGCTTCGTGCCGGGTGGCTTCGCCTTCCGGCTGACCGCCACCACCGCGCCGAGCCTCTCCGGCAATCGGGTCGCGCTGCAGTGGGGCACCGATGGCGAGCGTTTCCGGGTGCGCCTCGTCTGGGATGCCGCCGGGCAGCTGCGGCTGGTGGTCACCAGCAGCGGCGCGGAGCAGGCCAATCTGGATCTCGGCAGCGTGGCGCCGTCGACCTCTTTCACGGTGATGGCCAGCATCGGCCCCAATCGGGTCGTGGCCCGCCGCGACGCGGGCCCGGTGGCCATCGATCGCACCGTCAACGTGCCGGCGATCGGGCGGCTGTGGATCGGGCGCAGCTTCAGCGGCGAAGCCTGGTCGGGCAGTCTGGACCGGCTCGCGGTCTGGGCCGCAGAGCGCGTCCCCGCTGGTGCGGTGCTGCTCGAGGGCGACAGCTATGTCTCCGGCGCCGGCGGGGTAGGGCTTGCCACTGCGCTGGTCGGAGCGGGCCTGCCGGTCATCGCCACCGCAAGCGGCGGCAGCGCTCTCGCGGCCATTCTCGCCCGTATCGCGGCCAATCCAGGCCTCGCGGCAGGGGCGCTGGTGCTGTGGGACGGCGAGATGGGGGCGGGCGCCACGGCGCTGGAGCAGTTGCCGCTCTATGCGGCGATCGCCGAACTGGTGCCGCATGGCCGCTTTCTGTTCCTGCCGCCGCTGCGCCGGGCCAATCGGTCTAGCGCGGACAATGCGGAAGTTGCCGCTCTGCAGCTCGCGCTTGCCGAGAGCTTTCCCGGCCATGTGCTGGCTGTAGACGGGCTGCTCGCTGCCGCGGCGACGCTCCCCGGCGACGCGGCAACTCTTGCTGCCGGGCATGTCCCCGCGAGCCTCCTGCAGTCCGACCAGACCCATCTGACGGCCCCTGCCATGAGCCTCGTCGCCGACGCCGTCGCGGCGGAGCTCGTCTCCCGCGACTGGCTCGCCTAGAAGCCGAGCGCCAGCGTGGCATCGTGAAACGCCCGGGCCACGATGCCATAGCCGCGGGCGTTCAGGTGGCGTTGGTCGCGGTTCAGGAAGATGGCATGAGCGTGAAACGGAATGGCGCCAATGTGGCGGTGCGGACGCGCATCCGGCTCTGGCCGTAGGCGCTGAGGTTCAACCGCGCCGGCGCTGTCGTATCGGTCGGGCCGGATTGCCGGCGTAGATCGTCCAGGGTGAGAGCGATTTGACCGTCACCCCTCGCGCCCCGAGCACCGCGCCCTCGCCGACAATCACTCCAGGGCCCACGAAGGCCTCGGCCGCGATCCATGCGGCGGCACAGATGGTTATCGGTCGCGCCTGCAGCTGAAAGTGAGGATCGTCGACATCATGTGTGCCGGTGCATAGATGCGCACGCTGCGAAACTGTCGCGTGCGCGCCGATGTGAATGGGGGCCATCGAGTAACAGACGACGTCCGGCCCCAGAACCGCGAAGCTGTCGATCGTGAGATGTTTGGGATACCAGATGCGGGCAGAGCCATAAACCCGAGCGCTATCAGCCACTTGTGCTCCGAAACACCGCAATATGCAGCGGCGCCAGCCATGCAGCGGCGGTGGGGTCCATGCCGCAAAGACTGCCCAGCACACCTGCCAGAGCGCGCGCGTCAGCCGGTGGGACAGCGGAAAACTCGGACGGCCGTCGCGGGAGCCGGAGCTTCGCGCGTTGAGGATACCGAACTCACTCATTCAGCAACGCCTCCAGTTCCCGCCCATAATCGCGGTCCATATAGCCGGTCGCAGCAGGGGGCATTGCGGCTACCAGTTCCCGGTAGGCCCGGCCGGCAGGATCGAGCAGCGGTCCCAGTGCCGCGACGATCGCATCGGCGCGCATGTCCACGGCCAGACCCAACCGATGTCTCTGCACATAGTCGCCGGACATCGTGCCGGCATTGGTAATAATGGGCCGGCCACTGACGATCGCGTCGTAGATACGATTACTCAGAAGCCACTTTTCGTTGTCGTTGTCGAGCGGATCGGTGAAGCCCCAGACAAGATGTGCTTCTTCATAGACTTTCGAGATCTCTTCGCTGCGATAAGCGCCCCTCAGTTCAACCAGTTCCAGTCCCGGCGATCTTGTAGCCGACAGAGACGGCTCGGCCGTGCGGTTGGGATAACCGTAAACGCGAAAGGCCACATCCGAGCCGAGACGGCGAGCGCACTCGGTCATGCATTCCAAAACACGTGGCGACCGGAAGATCCCGGCATAGACGACCACCAGCGGTCGCCGGTTCGAAGGGGCGCCGACCGCAAACATTTCGACTTTCCGATTTTCGATGACGCGAACGATAGCTGCGTTGACGCGGTGCCTATAGTATCTCTCATAGTAGGCTGGGGAAGTGATGAAAAGTCTACTGGCGCGGCGAACAAGCAGTTGCTCCATTAGCCTGAATATCTTGGAGAGCAGAGAGTCTTGGAGTAGGCCCGGGTTGATGTCGGAGATGTCCCAAACAAGCCGGACATTCGGCCGGAGCAGGAGGCAGATCGCGCTCACTAACGCGACATCAATCCCCCAGGCCCAGACAATGGCTGCTTTGGTCGTCATCAAGGTGCTTGCAAGCTGCAGGTAGCGGCCCGAAAGCAGCCGCCGCAGCAGGGACTGCGACACCTTGTCGACGCCGAAATCCACTGAAATCAATCGGAACGCATCGCTCCTTGCTGCCGCGCGTCTGCGGTGTGCTGACGCATGATTGGGGGCCATGGTAACGAAAAGGACGTCCCTAACCATTGCGTGACCGCATGCTGGGGAACTCGGGGCGCTCGGCGTAGCGGTGCCTGTCGGGATGCAGGGCTTCGGATTTTGACCTCCGTCGCAGACGAAGTCCAGCGAAGCCGAGCAGCAATAGATCTGCAAAGAGCGACGAAAAACAGACCACATAGATGTGGTGATCCGACCAGTGGTACAAAATCACGCCCGCCGCCGTGACGCTTGCCAGTGAAATCAGAAGGTATTGGGCGGAGACGACACAATGCCGATTCCACGAAAAGAGCCGGGCCGTGAGCACCTGCCAGAACGAGAAACTGGCTGACGACAAGCACAAGGCAACGAAGACGAGATGTGGCACATTGAGTTGATGTCCTGTCAGCGTTTGCGCAAGGAAGGGGCCGGCGACTCCCAGTCCGACCACGGAAACCAACGACACAAGCGCGACCACGGCAAGATTCCAGCGCAATAGAGTACTGGCCAGCATACCGTTATGAGCCCAGAGAGCATGCGTCAGCTCAACATAGCTGGCGCGAAGCAGCAGAAAGCAGAACTGCAGCGGCATTCGGCAGAGCGTGCGCGTGACGCCGAACATTGCCACCACCGAAGGGCCGGAGAACCATCCCGCGACAAGCAAAGGCCCCTGAATGGCTACGGCAGAGCCAAGCAACTGGATAAACGAAGCCAAGGCCGCTGGCATCAACCGCCGCAGGGCTCGGCCGTCCATCTCGAGCCAGAGACCTCCTGCCCAAGGGGCATTGTGCGCGACGGCAAGCGCAGCCACGACGGTACTGCCGAGGCGCACGCCAGCCTGAGCAAGAAGACACGACTGCAGGCCCCCGCCGCCCACAATCAGCATCCACACGGCCGCGTTTTCGCTGAAGGCGACCAGCGCCGATATGAGGCCCGCGATACCTTGACGCCGCACGCCGCGCAGCAGTGCGAGTTGAAAGGTGAACTGCACCGTCGCTAGCGACCAGAGCCCCACAGCCGGGGCGAGGCTGAAGTGCTGTTGGTCCAGAAGATCATGGACCTCAAGGCCAGACGCCACCGCGAGGGCGCCGGCGGTGACGGCGAGCGACAAGAGGGTGACCATCGTCCAAGCCGTCGTCGCCGAACTTCGGGCCGCAAAAAGATCGGAAGATGCTATGCGCAGGGCGATATCTGTCGACGCAGCATTGATGAAGCCCCCCTCACCCAGGGTCAGGTAGGTAGCGACCGCGATTAGCAGGAGCCAAAGACCGTAGGTGTCGAGGCTCCAGAAATGCGCCATAACCCCGACTGTAGTGAGCTGACATGCGAACAACACAAACTTATCGAGAAGGTTAGCCGCCGCTCCCTTCAGCACAAAACGCAGGGCATCATCGGATCCGGCAAGCATCGCTGGAGTTCGCCGCATTGTCTATTTGATCATGCTGTCGCTCTTGCAGCCCGGTGCCGATCCTAACCGCCGGAGTCTACAGCGCTGAAGACGCGGGAGCTGTGGCCGTTTTGGTCTTGCGCCCGCTACTTGATGCAGCGCCCACAAGCCTTCGTTCAAAGTCGCCGAGAATGCTCTCCCTCGCCCACCGCGTAAGGGCGAACGTGCTGGCAGTAGCACCGAGTTGGATCATCAGTTCAGGTTGGTCGATAAGGTTCTCTATCGCGCTCGAGAGGGCAGCGGCGTCTCCAGGCGCGACCAGCAGACCTGCCCCTTTGACTTCTGCGGCCAACGCTGTCCCAGGCGTGGCCATTGCGACAATTGGACGGCCCGACGCCAGCATGTTGTTGAGCTTCGACGGCAGCACCAGATCTTCAGTGCCCGACACCTGAGGTAGCAGGTGCACCGTCGCAAGGTTCAGCAGGTCTGACAGGCGCACGCGTGGCTGCAGGGGCTTGAAGATGACGTTTGGCAGGTCCGCTGCAATAGCTCGCAACTCCGGCACGTAAGGGCCATCCCCGACGATCACGAACACGATGTCCCGGCGTTCACGAAGCTGGCGAGCCGCTCGCAGCACCGTGTCGAGCCCCTGCTTGTTGGAGATGCTGCCAGAATACAATGCCACATGCCTTGCGGAGATATTCCACTCGGCGCGGTAGATCGACGGGGCGGACTGCGGTCGGACCATCCCGGTGTCAGCCCAGTTTCGGAATTCGCTCACCCGGTCAGGCGGTACACCTTTGTTCACGACCCAATTGCACATCATTGGCGAAATCGAACTCACGGCATCAAACAGGTGGAGGGTCCATGCTTCGAACCACCTGCCCAACCTGAGAAGTAAGCGGTTGCGGAGCAATTTGGTCGCGGCGGCAGCATCGACCTCGCAGTCCTGGACATGTAACCAGCTCGTGGCGCCCGTGAGACCTGCCGTGATGGCCGCTACGGGAGCGGCAATAAGTGCGGGAGCCACTGCCAGCACCACATGCGGTCGCTTTCGGATCGCATGGCTGAGCATCGGTAGGGTCGCCCCTAAAGCAAAGGTGCAATGGTGCAGCAATCTGCGAATGCCGGTGGGGCGGCGCGGGATGCAGTGCCACACTCGAGTGACCTTCACCTCTCCACTGTCTCCCGAGGCGGACCCGCCTTCGGGTTCGGACAATGGACGCCAATCGGGGTAGAATGGTCGCCCCGCGATGACGTGGACCTCATGCCCGCGTGACGACAGATATTCTGCCAGGCCGCTTGTGTAGACCCCAACCCCTATGCGCTCTGGTGAATAGTTAAGTGCCAGTATCAATATTCTTAAAATATCACCTCAATTCACGCAAGCAGTAGTCTCTTACGGACGCAGGACAGGAGATGAAAATAGGGAGTATTAGACCGCGTCGACTAGCTGCCAGTTCCGGTAAGAAACTCTCTACGGATAGTGCGAGCAACAGTCTTGAGGTCCAGAAGTAAGGAAAAATTCTGGATATACGCGCAGTCGTGTTCAATGCGGGAAAGTGCAGCCGCCTCATCCGCAATCGGGCCTCGTAGCCCGTTCGCCTGCGCCCATCCAGTCAATCCGGGGCGCATCGAGAAGCGGGCGTCATAAAAGGGTACCAGTTGCCTGTAAGGCACCCCGGCCGCAACTTGGTCGGGCACCATCGGGCGGGGGCCGACAATCGACATGTTGCCGATCAAGACGTTCCAGAGCTGCGGCAGTTCATCGAGACTCGTGATGCGCAAGAACCCGCCCAATCGGCTCGTCTCTTGCCGAAGTACTCCTGTCTGGTCTCGGCCGGTAGTGCGCATCGTCCGGAACTTCCAAAGCCGGAACGGGCGCCGCCGAAAACCCTCTCGCGTCTGACTAAAGAAGATTGGCCTCCCGTCGCTCAGATACACTGCGAAAGCTGTGACGAGTAGCAACGGTGAAAAAGCGACCAGAGCGAGGAATGCAAGTGGAAAATCAAAAGCGTATCGCTTAAGAAACAACTGTAGCTTGCGTGCCGTGGTTGACTGCACCGCGACAGGCACACCGTCCTCGATTGTGAATACCAAGCCGCTCGCTGTCTTTATGCGGGTCTCTTGCGCCGACCCGATAGTTTTGAAGATAGGCGGCGACGCCTCGTCGCAGGATGTTTCATCTAGTGAGGAATTGTCGTCGGAACCGATGTAGAACCCCATTTGAGACTCCAGCGCAATGTGATGGTGCGTAAGCGGTACCCTGCAAAAATGGTCGATCCGTTAACCTTTCGGTTACTACGTTCATATACTACTGGTAATTTCAAGGGGGTCGTGAGATAGCGGTCGCAGCTGTAGAGCGTCAGCTGCCGACGCTCACCCTCACTCAGTGCTCACGCATTGCACGTCGGAACTGCTCTTCGAGCGGCTCCAGCAGGTAGGTCAGAACCGTACGCTGGCCAGTCTGGATGTACGCTTCTGCTGGCATGCCAGGCAGCAGCGTCTCGTCCGCGGGCAGTAGATCGAGTGCACTTTCGTCCAGCTCAACCCTGGCTTGGAAGAAACTGATCCCCGTTTGCGGATCGCGGGTCAGGTCGGGCGCCATCTGGATCACACGCGCCGGCAGGTCAGGGGTGGTGCGCGGATTAAGGCCGGGAATTCTGATGATCACTTTCTGCCCGACGGAGACCTTGTCCACGTCAAGAGGGTTCAGCCGCAGGTCGATGACCAGATTGTCCTGGGTTGGCACGATCATCATCAGTGTTTCGCCGGCGCCGACAACACCGCCCACAGTCGTGATGATGCTCTCGTGGACCACACCGTCCTGTGGCGAGATCAGGACCATCCGCCTCAGGCGATCCTCTCCCGCAACCTTCTGCTGGGTCAGTTCGGCGATCTTCTGCCGGAGATCCTGGAGGTCCTGTAGTGCGCTTGCCAGGAAGTTGGAGTCGACCTGGCGGATCATGACCTCACGCTCCGAAATGGTCGCCCTGACCTGATCTACCGAAGAGACGGTGGAGCCGAGCTCTCCCTCGAGGCGGGCACGCTCACGTGTGATGTCGTTGACGCGCCCGGCCTCGACGAGGTTGCCGCGCAACAAGTTGCTGAGCCTTTCGGCTTCGGAGTTGACGACAGCCAGTTGTTGTTCCGTCGAAACCCGCCGCACCTCTAGTCCGTCTAGTTGACTCCGCAGCTGAGCGATCTGCTCGTTGAGCTGTGCGACAGAGCCTTGTCGCACAGAAGTGCGGGCAACTAGTGCGTCTCGCTGCGCTTGCAGGACGCGTGCGACGTCAGGCTGCTCCGCGCGTTCAATAAGCTGCGCCGGAAAGGCGATCTCGGCGACGCCGGCGATTTCCGCCAGCAGCCGTGCCTCTATGGCAAACGACTCGTCGAGTTGGGTGTTGACGATGGCAAGGCTCGCCCGGAGCATGGTGTCGTCCAGCCGCACAAGCACCTGGCCGGCGCTAACCCTGTCGTCGTTCCGAGCCGCAATTTCAGCGACGATGCCGCCCTCCTGATGCTGGACGCGCTTGGCGCTGCTTTCCACGACCACCGTACCGCCGGCGATGACAGCCCCCGAAACCTGAGTGAAGGTCATCCACCCGCCGAGACAAAGAACAAGTACGGCCATGACGAGGAAAGAAAAGTTTGCATAGGCGTTGACTTCGCGATTAGCGATGACGTCGGAGAGAGGTGCTTCAGACACGGGCTACCACTCGCTTCTCGGACCCTTCGGGACGACCTTGCTGCGGCGCCGTTATCTCCTTGAGAACCTCGGCCTTGTCGCCGAACTTCAACTGCATACCGTTCTGCAGGTAGAGCAGCTTGTTGACTGAAGCGATCGCACTCGGCCGGTGCGCGACGACAATCACGATTGCCCCGCGTGCCCGCGCTGCAAGCAGCGACGCCGTCAGTGCCTCGTCGCCCACTGCGTCCAGGTTCGAGTTCGGCTCGTCGAGCACAATGAGGAACGGGTCACCGAACAGGGCCCGTGCCAAGCCGATCCTCTGCCGCTGACCTGCCGACAGGTGCGATCCCAGTTCGCCGACCGGGGTGTCGTAGCCCTTCTCGAAGCTGAGGATAAGCTCATGCACCCGCGCCGCCCTGGCAGCCGCGATCACCGCCTCGCTGCTCGCATCGGCACGAAAGCGCCCGATGTTTTGAGCGATTGTACCGGAGAACAGGTCCACAACCTGTGGCAAGTAGCCGATGGCCTTGCCGAGCCGATCCGGGTTGTACTGCCAGATCGCGGCCCCATCGAGCCTCACCTCTCCTTGCAGAACTGGCCAGATGCCAAGGATCGCCCTGATGAGAGATGATTTTCCTGACCCAGAGAGACCCAGTATGCCCAGCCCGTCGCCTTTGCTGAGTCCAAAGCTGACCCCCGACACCAGAGCGCCGACCTGGCGAGAGGGCCCCGTGGCTACACCAGCCACAACCAACCTCTCCTGTGGGAGCGGCAGGTCCACCTCTGGCGGCTTGTGGTTGTGACCGCTGAGGAGCACGCGCAGCCGGCTCCAAGCTTCTCGGGCGGCGAGCATTGGCCGCCACTGCCCGACCAGCGCCTCGATCGGTGCCAGCGCCCGGGCAGAAATCAGCGACGCGCCGATCATCACCCCCGCCGTCACCTCACCGAGTATCACTAGATACGCGCCAACCGCCAGCACTGCCGACTGCAGGAAATAGCGGAACGCTTTGGTGGTCGAGGAGAAGAGACTGGACCGGTCGGCTGAACCCTTCTGCGCTTCGGCGAGCTCGGCGTTGCGGCTGCGCCAGAGTTTGCCCAGCTCGCCCATCATGCCCATGGCGTGCACGGCTTCCGCGTTGGCGCGGGCGTCGTCGTCGAGTTGCTGGCGCTTGACCGCTGCGACAGTGGCCTCTCGTCCCAGGGCGCGGAGCGCTATTTCGCTCACTACCGCAACAACCGCTATGACGGCTGCGCCGATGGCGCAGACGATCCCCAGCACCGGGTGCAGCATGAAGATCAGTAGCAGGTACAGTGGCAGCCACGGAATATCGAGCAGCGTCAACGGACCGCCCGTGGCGATGAATTGGCGAACGGTGTCGAGGTCCCGAACGGGATCGGGTCCCTTGCCGCCGCCGACCAGCCTGTCCTTCAGCACTGCGGCGAACACCCGCGGCGACCAGTTGGCGTCGACCGCGTTGCCGATTCGCACCGCCATGCGTGTCCTCACCGCATCGAGCAGTGCGCTGAAGGCGTAGAGCACGACGATAAGCCCGGTGAGGGCGAGTAGGGTGGGTACCGACCGGCTGGCCAGCACCCGATCGTATACCTGCAACATGAAGATCGGCCCGGTCAGCATCAGCAGATTGCTGCACAAGCTGAGCAGAACTAGGGAGATGGCCGGGCCGTTCAGACGCATCTTGCTTGGAGCTCCCGTTTTACGAGATATCTTATTTCTGACTGCGCTGGCGTCTCAAATCAAAGTTTGCTGGTTTGCTTAATTTAGGGGGCGTGGGGCAATTGATGACTTCTCTGCTCGCCTTGTCGCCGGTGTTGGCCTTGGGTTGGCGATGGCCGGGCACTCTGGCTGCCTTCATGTTCTTCAGCTTCAGCGTGGGTGCGATTCTGCGTGCGCCGGAGATCACCAGCTTGTTTATGATCACGGCAGTCGCGCTGCTCCTGTATCGCGCCATTCTGGCTAGGACACCGTTGCGTATCACTGACGTCGACCTGGCGTTCGGCGCGTACTTGGCGTGGTGCTCTCTTGCGGCGCTCTGGTCGGTCAGCGATTTCGCGCGGCAAGAACTGCTAAACTTCATCATCAGCATCATGTCGGTGTACGTCCTTTGGAAGATGGTTGCGGCCATGGATCGCCCGTTGGCTATCCTGACGCAATTTTCCGTTTCAATGGTCTTCCTTGCCGTGCTGCTCATACCTCTGGTGTTTCTCGAGGCGACGGCGCTAGGCGGTCGCATCCACGTTGGCAGCGGTCCGCCAGTAGCCCTCTCCCAGCCCGCTCCCTACATCGCTCTTTGCGCTGTGTGGTTGCTGTTTCAAAGGAGGCCGAGGCACCCGCTGATCGTGTTACTTGCGATCTTCGCTACCCTACTAATGGGCTGGCTGGTAATGGCGACTGGTGCTCGAGGTGCTCTAGTCTCGACGGTGGCGGGGTTCGCGGGACTCTTGATTTTCCTGCGGCAGTCATTGCTTAGGCTGTTGACCACGTTGTGTTTGCTGGCTCTCATAGCAGGATTGGTTTTGTTCGCTGCCGCTGAGTTTGCCACGGGCTACACTCTGAGTGGGCGGATTCTGGACTTCACAACGTATGGTAGCCCGACCGACCAAAGTTCCTTCGCCCGATACGAGCACTTCCGCCTCGCGTGGGAGGCGTTTGTTGCTCATCCGTTGGCGGGGGCAGGCTTAGGCAGCTACGAGGCGATGACTGGCCTGAACTACCCGCACAATCTGATTTTGGAGATACTGGCAGAGACGGGCGTGATTGGGCTGACTGCCACAATGTGTGTCGCAATCGTCGCGTTACGGCAGATGGGTCGATTGCCTAGAACCGAAGGCAAGGAACTGCTGATTGCAATGTTCATAGCTGCGCTCGTGCATCAGCAGTTCAGCTTCGAGATCGCGCAGGCAAAGGGGCTCTTGCTCGTTGGGTTTCTTGCCGGCGCCACTGCGACGCTTCGTGCTGTGCCCCTCGGCGCCGCAACAACGGAGGTTGCACCGTTTGGACGCAACTAGCAGCGGCAGGGTCTCGGGGGCACTTTTGGCAGCCCCCTCCGCTCCGCTGCCATTTGCCCGGTGCGGCGGTTTCGCCTAAAGCTGTGCGGCAACTCGCGGAGCAGTCATGACTCGCATCGTTCCACTCATTCTTGCCGGAGGGCAGGGGACCAGGCTCTGGCCGCTCTCCCGATCGGCGCGTCCCAAGCAGTTCCTGCCGCTGGTGGGGGAACTTTCGCTCTATCAGGAGACGCTTCGGCGCGTAGCCGATGCCGGCCGTTACGAGGCGCCGGTCATCGTCACCAATGTCGAGTATCGTTTCCTCGTTGCCGAACAGGCGCAGGAACTCGGCATTCAGCCGTCGGCCATCCTGCTCGAGCCGGTCGCCCGCAATACGGCTGCCGCGATTGCCGCCGCCGCGGCCTTTGTCGAGGCGCGCTTCGGTGCTGATGCGGTGCTGCATGTGCTGGCCTCGGATCATGCGGTGACCGTCGATGACAACTATGCCGCGAGCATAGATGCCGCGGAGGCCGCCGCCCGCGCGGGCCGGCTGGTCACCTTTGGCATTGCACCCACTGCGCCCGAGACCGGCTATGGCTACGTCCAGGCTGGCGCCGCCTTGGCGGGCGAACTTGGCGCGGCTGGCGTCCATGCCGTCGCCCGTTTCGTCGAAAAGCCGGACCGTCCCACGGCGGAAGCGATGCTGTCCCAGGGGGGCTACTACTGGAACTCCGGTACCTTCATGTTCGCCGCGGGCCCCTTTCTCGCCGAAGTGGCAGCGCTGGCGCCTGAGACGCGTTCAGCGGCCGTCGGAGCGGTGGCCGCTGCGCGTGCCGACCTCGATTTCGTCCGGCTCGATGAGACGGCCTTCGCCGCCGCGCCGAATATCTCGGTCGATTACGCCATCTTTGAAAAGTCCACCCGCGTGGCGCTCGTGCCGGTGACCTACGCCTGGTCGGATCTGGGCGCCTGGGATGCGGTCTGGAAAGCCGCGCACCACGATGCGGAGGGCAATGCGCAGCGCGGTCCGGCGACGCTCTCGGATAGCCGCAACTGCCTTGTCTTTAGCGAGCGGGCGCATGTCGTGGTCGACGGACTGGAAGACGTGGCCGTGGTGGCGACCGAAGATGCGATCTTCGTCGGCCGCCTCTCCGCCGCGCAGCGGGTCGGCGCGGTGGTGAAGCGCCTGCGCGGCGCGCGCGAGACCAGCGGGCTCACGGAAATCCATCGCACCGCCTATCGTCCCTGGGGCGGCTACTCCTCCGTACTCAATGGCTATCGCTTTCAGGTCAAGCGCCTGTTCGTCAAACCGGGCAAGAAGCTCAGCCTGCAGAAGCACCATCATCGGGCGGAGCATTGGGTGGTGGTAACCGGCACCGCCGAAGTCACCGTCGACGGCAAGGTGACGATGCTCACCGAGAACGAGTCCATCTACCTGCCACTCGGCTGCACCCATCGTCTTGCCAACCCGGGCAAGATCATGTTGGAGCTGATCGAGGTACAGACCGGCTCCTATCTTGGAGAGGACGACATCATCCGCATTGAGGACGAGTTCGGCCGCGTCTGACAGATTTGGGGCAGGGCGGGCGGCCGCGTCAGGCCGTCCCGCCGCGCACGGCGCCCTCCTGGGCGAGGAACCAGGCATAGGTGCGGGCGATACCGTCTTCGAGCCCTATACGGGGTGACCAGCCCAAGGCCTGCAGCCGTTCGGCGCTCATCAGCTTGCGCGGCGTGCCGTCCGGCTTGCTCAGGTCGTGCTCGATGCGGCCGCTGAACCCCACCACCCGGCACACCATTTCGGTCAGCTCCCTGATGCTGAGATCCGTTCCGGAGCCGACATTGACGTGCCCGGCGCTCGAATAGTGCTTGAGCAGGAAAACCAGCGCGTCTGCGCAGTCGTCGACATGCAGGAACTCGCGGCGCGGCGTACCGGTGCCCCAGATCGGGATCGCCTCGGCACCGCTTAGGCGCGCCTCATGCGCCTTGCGGATCAATGCCGGCAGCACATGACTGCTGCCGAGGTCGAAATTGTCGCCCGGACCGTAGAGATTGGTCGGCATTGCGGAGATGTAGTCCCGGCCATGTTGCCGCCGATAGGCTTCTGCAAGCTTGATCCCGGCAATCTTGGCGACGGCGTACCATTCATTGGTCGGCTCGAGCGGCCCCGTCAGCAGCGCCTCTTCGACGATCGGTTGCGCCGCCAGTCGCGGATAGATGCAGCTCGAGCCCAGAAATAGCAGACGGTCGACCCCGCAGCGGTGCGCCGCTCCGAAGATGTTGGTCTCGATTACCAGATTATCGAACAGGAAATCCGCCGGAAACCGGTCATTGGCCAGTATCCCACCCACCCGCGCCGCCGCGAGGATAATGGCGTCGGGTCGCGTCTCGGCGACGAATTGCTCCACATCCGCCTGTCGCGACAGGTCGAGTGCCTCTCGACCGGCCGTGATCACCTCGCAAGGCTCCGCCTCCAGCCGGCGGCAGAGCGCCGAACCGACCATGCCGCGATGGCCTGCTACCCAGATCCGCTTGCCGTCGAGCGCGTACATCAGGCGTCCTTCATCACGACCGCGGTCTGCATGATCCGCAAATCCTCCGTCACCATTTCGCGGGCCAGGTCGCGAGCGCTCCGTTGGTGTCGCCAGCCCAGCTTTTCGCGCGCCTTGCTAGGATCGCCGATCAGCAGGTCGACCTCCGTCGGCCGGAAGTAGCGCGGATCGACCTCGATCAGGCACTGTCCGGTGGCCGCGTCATGACCGCGTTCCTCGGCGCCACTGCCCTGCCACTCGATGCTGTAGCCTGCCTCGGCGAACGCCCAGGTGACGAAGTCCCGCACGGAATGGGTCTCGCCGGTCGCCAGCACGTAGTCGTCGCCGACATCCTGCTGCACGATGCGCCACATGCCTTCGACATATTCCTCGGCATGGCCCCAGTCTCGCCGCGCATCCAGATTGCCGAGATAGAGCCGCTCCTGCCGCCCGAGCCGGATCGCCGCCGCCGCACGGGTGATCTTGCGGGTAACGAACGTCTCGCCGCGCAGCGGGCTCTCATGGTTGAACAGGATGCCGTTGCTCGCATGCATGCCATAGGCCTCGCGGTAGTTCACCACGATCCAGTAGGCGTAGAGCTTCGCCGCCGCATAGGGCGAGCGGGGGTAGAAGGGGGTCTTTTCGGTCTGGGGCACCTGCTGCACCAGTCCGTACAGCTCGGAGGTGGAGGCCTGGTAGAACCGGGTGCGCTTCTCAAGCCCCAGAATGCGGATGGCTTCGAGCAGGCGCAGCGTCCCCAGCCCGTCGGCATTAGCCGTGTATTCCGGGGTTTCGAAGCTCACCTGCACGTGGCTCTGCGCCGCCAGGTTGTAGATTTCGTCGGGCTGCGATTCCTGCACGATGCGGATCAAATTCGTGGCGTCCGTCATGTCGCCATAGTGCAGAATCAGGCGCGGATCCGGCTCGTGCGGATCCTGGTAGATGTCCTCGATCCGCGCCGTGTTGAAGGAGGACGAGCGGCGCTTGATGCCGTGCACCGTATAGCCCTTGGCGAGCAGCAGCCGCGCAAGATAGGCGCCGTCCTGCCCGGTGACGCCGGTGATGAGTGCTGTCTTTCTGGTCAAGGCCCCGTAACCCCTGCGAATGGTCGTTTATACTGCATAGGCGCTCGCTCCACTTAGCGCAAAGCTTTCCATTCGTTCCGGTGCGGTGGGAAAAGCCTGCTGCGCGCGGCGCAAAAACCTCAGGCGATACTGGACACTGCCCGGTGTACCAGCTACCCCTGACGCGCTTTGCACTCAGGAGGGTTTCTTGGCAACGCAGCTGCTTATCTACGAACGTGCGGTTCCCGTCTCCCAGCAGCGTCATCGCGACTGGTACATCAAGACCGGTGGCGATTACGGCTTTGCCTCGAAGGTCAACTCGGTGCCGCTCGTGGCAGCTGAGATCGTCGTGGCCTCGCAGACCTACCCGATCGTGTTTGCGGGCGAGGACGGCGTCATCCCGGTGGTCCTGCTCGGCATCCGCGATGGCCAGAATCTCTATGTCGACGAGAGCGGCACCTGGGACTCGAAATACGTTCCGGCCTTCGTGCGGCGCTATCCCTTCGTCTTTTCGTCCAATGACGATGGCAAGACCTTCACCCTCTGTCTCGACGAGGACTTCGCCGGCGTGAACACGGAGGGGCACGGCGAGCGCCTGTTCGACGCCTCCGGTGAGCGCACGCAATATCTCAGCAACGTGCTGAACTTCCTGCAGGTTTACCAGGCGCAGTTCCAGCGCACGCAGGAACTCGGCAAAAAACTCGCCGATCTCGACCTGTTCGAGCCGATGCAGGCGCAGGTCAAGCTCAAGACTGGCCAGCAGCTCACGCTTGGCGGCTTCAAGGTCATCAACCGGGCCAAGCTTAAGGCGCTGCCCGTCGAGACCCTGGGCGAACTGGCCCGCGCCGACGAACTGGAGGTGATCTACGCCCACCTCGCGTCGCTGCGCAATTTCGGCCCGATGGTCGAGCGCATGGGCGCAACCGGCACTGCCGACGGTGCGCCGAGCGAGCCTGCTGCGTGACCAGAAAGGTTGCATTTGCAACCGTTCTACAACCAGCTATTGTGTGATTCTCGCCACTTTTGTGGTGAGCCTGCAAGGCGGCCCAAGGGCCGTCTTGTTTGCGTAGTGGACTGAGCTAACAGTCTGTGATTGCTGTTGCTGTGGGGGCAGCAGTTCTCTCGACGGGTACTCGCCGCATAGTCCCTACGACGTGACTAATCAGTGGTACCAAAGGGTGCCACCTTTCTTGCCTGCAGGGTGCACCGCAAGGTGTGTTGGGGTCGGGCGCATCCGGAGCGCTAACGCCCCAGTTGATGGAGGGTTGCCTTGGCGTATCCATTTTCGTCGAGCGGGGTCTTCGGCCGTCCACGCAGCAGGCATGCCGAAAGAGCTGCAAGACTGCGCTACATTCCAAAGAACGGACCCAGGGCGCGCGCCGGCAAGCCGAGCGCAGGCGACCGGATCGTCTTCGACGCCCTTGAACCACGCCTGCTGATGAATGCGGACGTGCTCAGCCTCAACCTCGCCCTCAACCATGACGACGGCCTGGATCGAGACCTGATCGTTCGCCTCGTCGAGGAATTTCAGCAGACCGAGACCCAGTCGGTCACCACTCAGCGCGTCGAAATCCGTGACCGGAACGGTGATGCGTTGCTGGCCTTCGGCGACCTGGCCGAAATCTCCTCCATCTCCATCCTCGGCGGCAGCGGCAACGACTCGATCACCATCGACGCCCATTCCTTTGGCGGTTTCAGCGTCCCCGCGATCGATGTCGCGGGCGGTGGCGGCAATGATCGGCTGGTCTTCGACACCCGCCAGAATGCTGATTGGAGCATAACCGGCCAGGATGCCGGCACGGTCAGCGATGGCTTCGTCACCGTCACCTTCTCGGGCATCGAGAACTTGCTCGGCGCCGTCGACAACGAGGACGTCTTTACCCTCACCGCCACCGGCAGCCTTTCCGGTATTGCTGATGGCGGAGCAGGGGGCTTCGACACCCTCGTGATGGAGGGCGACTACGCCACCGTCACTTACCTGCCGACCAATGCAGACTCCGGCACCTTCCTGCTCGACGGCAAGGCCATGGCCTTTGTCGGCCTCGAGCCGGCCGTCCTCACGCAGAGCGGCGGCGGCGTCATCACCGTCGACCTCAGTGGCCTTGGCGCCGGGACCACCGCTAACCTCCGCCAGACCAATATCGGCGATGGCGGCTACGCGCAGTATGGCTACGCGCTCGAGTCGACCGGCGGGCAGGCCTTCGAAATCCTCTACTTCAACGCGCCCACGACGCAGTTGAACGTAACCCTGACCAATTTCGGCGACACCTTCACCATTGCCTCACTCGGTTCGGCCAACTTTGCGCTGAACGTTTCTGGGGGCGGCGGCGCCGACTATGTCAGCACTCTCGGCACCCTGAACCTCGGCAGCAACGCTCTGACCATTGCGGCCGAAGAAATTCTGCTGGGTGATGGCGCGGGACCCGCGGTGGACAATATCACCGCTGGCGCCATCATCCTCAACGCGCTGGGCAGCGCCTCGGCGTCGGTCAGCGGCTCAACCGCCAGCGCCAGCGCCTCCCAGAACGCAGCTATCACCGTCAGCACCGGCACGACCGTCACTGGTGCATCCGTCAGCCTGCTTGCCCGCTCGCAGAATACGGCTTCGGCCACCGGCACCGGCGCGACCGTCAGCTCCGTTGGAGCCACCACCGGTGGATCGGCGTCTATCGCTATCGGCGGCAACGTGACCGCAACCGGAGCGCTTTCGGTGCGCGCCGAGGTGGTGACGACTGCCACCGTTACCGTGACCCCGCAAGCCAGTGGCGTCCAGATGGTCGGCTCCGGCTATACCAATGACGACATCTACGTGCTGTCCGATAACACGGCGACTGTCGCCGTCGGAGCCGTGACGTTGTCAGGCGCCACCATCGAGTTGGCTGCCGATATCCAGTTGTCGGCCTCCGTGGTTGTGCCCCAGCTGAACTTCCAGGGTCTCGACTTCTCCAACGCCAATATCTCGGTTGCGACCGACGTCACCAACGAAGCTACGGTGACCATCGCGAAAAACGCGCTGCTGCAGCAGAGCGGCCTCGGCACGGTCGATGGAACCGATGCCGGCGTTTCCGTCTCCGCCTCCGATAGCACCGACATCACCGTTTCGATCACCGCTGACGCCAGCGCCACGCTGCCGTTGATAGATGCGTTCACGGTGTTCTTCCGGGCAGTCGAGCCACACACCACCGTCACCCGGGTCGTCGAGGTCGATCTCGGCGGCGCCGGCACGCCGGAAACCGATACAGGCATCGTTGCCGATGGCCGCGTCGAATTGCGCGCGGTGGCCATCGGCACCGTCAGCACCAAGGTCGAGACCGATGTCGCCGGCGTCGCGAACAACACGGTCGACGAAACCGTTGCGGTCACCGCGCGCGGGGTCAATATCGAGGCCGAGGGCCTGTCCCTCACAGCCTTGTCCGAAACCACGTATTCTGCGACCGGCCAGCAGGCGGTGAACCGGGCAACCGGGTCGACCAGCGCCGCCCTCTCTCAGTCTACGGTGATCGCCGGCAGTGCCGGCGTGACCGTTTCGGCGGCGGACAAGGCGAGCTTCCTCGCCCTGGCACTGCCGTCGCAGGCGACGCAGGAACGGATCGAGACGGCACAGAACCTGGCCCTCTTCCCCAAGCTGGTCTTCGACTACGCCTACGCTGCCAACCTGATCGATCGGACCGTCACCGCTGTCATCCAGCACAGCGAGGTGAACTCGACGGGCGACGTCGCGGTTCTGGCCATTCGCGAGTTGAAGGTCGCCGCCTTCGGCAAGGCAGCCAGCGTCATCGCTACGCCGTCCTTCTTCGAGACGTTCTCGCTCACGGCAGCGGGCAGCTTCGTGCTCAACGCCGTGGAAGGCAGTGTTACCGCGGCCGTCGAATCGTCGACGGTCGACTCCACATCAGGCGGCCTCAGCGTTTCCGCGCGCGAAAAGTCGCTGGTTGATGGCAAGGTCGAGACTCAGTCGCAGAGCCTCGGCGGCAATGGCGCCGCAGCTGGCTTCAGCGTCGCGCTCACCGTGCTCGGCTGGTCCGTCGACAACCTGCTCGATCAGGTGCTGGCGGCAACGCTCGACACCATGATGGGCACCGAGTTCTGGGTGGACGAGAACGCCATCGCCGTCGAGGCAAAGGTCGTCAGCAGCTCGGTCGATGTCGCTGGCGCGCTCTCGGTCTTGGCCGTAGCGGCGACGCAGGCCAACGCCACCGTCAGCAACATCACCCGCAACACCTCCTCCAAGGCGATCAACTCGGCGTCCGCCGGCCTCGGCGGCATTGTTGCCGGCGCACGCGTCAGCCAGTCGGCGCTGGCCTACATCGACAATTTCGGCGCCCCGGACGCGACCATCGTTGCCGGCGGCGCCCTCGACGTCACCGCGACCGACTCAGCGCAGATCTACTCCAACACCCGCGTTGTCAGCGCCTCGTCGGCGTTCACCTCCGGCGGTCTCGGCTTGCTCGACGACCTCATCGAGGATCTCACCGACGCGGACTACACCACCACGCCGGCCTCCGGCCAGGCGACCAAGGTGGTCAACCTGAAGTTCGGTGACCGCGTCCAGCTCTCCGACGACTTCACCATCGCCTTCAACCATACGACCGATCCGGACCTCCCGGCGAGCACCAATAACGAGCTCATCCAGCCGGGCCAGCAGGTAAAGCTCACCGATCTCTATGAGGGCCCGACCGAGTTCGCCGTCGGTGACATCTATCGCTACATCGGCACCACACCGCAATCCTTCGACTTGGTCACTGCCGATTTCGGCGACACCGACCTGTGGGCCAAGAAGACCGGCACCTCCGGCTCCGTCTACCGCTACATGGGCACCCAGGCCGACACCGATATCGACCTGGCGTCCGCCAATTACGACGATCTCGACCTCTGGCAGGAGGTGATCGAGACCAGCGTAGTGCCCACCGGCATCAGCTTCCGGGATTCCAATACGCTGACTGTCGGCGGCATCATCGTGCTCAACGACATGCGCAGCGGCGCCACCGCCTATATCAAGCAGGCGGATGTGACGGCCGGCAGCGTCTCAGTCTCCGCATCCGAGTCCGCGATCATCATCGCCAAGGCCGATTCCACTACCACGACGTCCGGCGGCTCGAGCTTCGGCACCGGCCTCGCGCTCGGGGTCAACGCCGTCATCACCACCAACATCGTACAGGGTGGTGCCTCTGCATCGATCGTGGACTCCGACGTAGAGGCAACCGACGGAGACGTGACGGTCTCGGCGGTGAACGACAGCCAGATACTGGCGGAAACGAAGGCCGCCGCGGTCAGCTCCGCCGGCTCCGTCGGCGTGATCATCGCCTACAATACCGTGGGCTGGGAGGCCCAGAACCTCCTCTACAACACTATCGACACTCTTATCGGCGTCCGTGAGCCGAACGTCGACGCCTCCGATGTCTTCGGCAACCGCAACACCACTGCGACCATCGCCTTCATCAGCCGCTCTGCCGTCTCGGCTTCGGGCGATATCCTCGTCGACGCCAGTTCGACCGCTACGATTGCCGCCACCGTCGACAACGACGCTAGCTCCGCCCCGAACGCCTTCTTCGAGGCCGGCGGCACCACCGTCTCGGCCTCGCTGTCGAGCAACAAGCTGGCGACGTCGGTCACCGCCTATATCGACAACCAAGGCGCTGCTGCCGACACGAAGATCACAGCCGACGGTACGGTGGCCGTCACAGCTGCCGACGAGTCCGAGATCGATGCCAGCAGCAAGCTGGGTGCCATCGTCGACACCTATAATGATGGTGGCGCGGGCATCATCAACAAGTTCGCCCAGCAGATGGAAGGCAGCTATCGCTTCACCACCCGCTCCGGCATCCAGAGCCTCCAGTTCGGCGACAAAGTCTATGTCGCCTCCGATTTCGCGGGCAATGGCGAAGTCGGGCAGCAATATCAGTTCATGGGCAATGCCGCTGCCGGCGCCTCCCTGAACCTCGCAAACGCCGATTTCACCGACCTGTCGCTGTGGAAGCGGGTCACCGAGGAACAGCTGATCTCTGACGCGGTGTCCTATGCGGCCCTGGCCTCCCTGGGCGCGGCGCTCGGGCGTGAACTGACCGGCACGTCCAAGTCGCTTTACGGCCTGGTAGACCGCAACGACGTTGATGGTGGCGCCACTGCCTACATCGCCAATGCCACGGTCGAGGCCGGCGCAGTGGCGATCGATGCGCAGAACAGCACCACGATCACCGCGTCCGAAACCAGCAACATGGTTGGTTGGTCATCCTTCGGCGGGATCCTGGCGGTCAATGAAGTGCGCGCCGGCGCCGAAGCCTATCTGCTGAACGCCGATGTCACGACCACCGACGGCGACCTCTCGGTGAACGCAGCCAACGCCGCCACGCTGGTGGCTTTCGCCGCCACCTCGAATCTCACCGAGGATGACGGCGAGTCGCTCGGCTGGGACGCAGCCAGCGCTCTGATCGCAATGAACACCGTCGGCTGGCAGCCGACCGACCTCGGCCGGCAGACCGTGGATGCGCTGCTCGGATCGAGCTACCTCACCACCGAAGTGCCGTCCTCCGCCACCGCCTATATCCGCAACAGCATCGTGAACGCGACGGGCGATGTCTCCGTCACCGCCACGTCCAGCTCAACGATCAGCGCCGATACCGGCGCGACCATGCTTGTCGATGCCGCGCAGGATATCGTGTTCTGGGCCAAGTATGGCGCGTCCTCGTCCAGCGGCGCCGGCATCATGGCGACCAACAAGGTCTCCGGCTCTGCCGAAGCGTTCATCGACGCGACTGTCGGTGGCACGACCTCGATCACCGCCGCCGGCAGTATCACCCTCGAGGCTATCGACGAGGTGAGCGTCTCCTCCGAGATTTCGCTCGCGGTCGATTCTGCGGCGTCCAACACCCTGGACGGCCTCGCCGATATCGCGACGCAACTGGCGCCTAAGGACTACATCTACACGACCCGGTCCGGTGTTCAGCCCATCCATCCCGGCGCCAATGTGCGTCTGGCCGATGATTATGCCGGAGGTGGCCTTGCTGGCCGCATCTATCGCTATGTCGGTCCCGCCGAGAAAAGCGACGGCGTCACTGCCAACCTCGGTACCATCAATTACGCCACCAACGCGAACTGGCAACTCGTGCCGGATGGCGAGGCTGCTGTCGCTGATTACTTCCCCAACATCGGCAGTGTAACCGGTTCCGACGCTGTGGCGGTGGGGGTTGTACTTGCCACCAACGACGTCCGGGGCGGTGCCACCGCTCGCGTCGAGACCGCAGCGGTCACAGCCACGAACGGCGATATCGTCGTCAGCGCCGAGGAATCGGCGGTCATCACCGCCTATGTCGAGTCCAATGCCTCCGCCTCCGGTGGCTCGCTCTACGGCACCGGCTCGGTCGTGGCGGTTGGGCTCCAGCTGGTCTCGAACATCGTCCAGAACTCGGCCCAGGCCTTCGCCAACGACGCTGTGCTGGTGGCCGGCGACACCGACGCGAATGACGGCCTCGAGTTCGGCAATGTGACGCTTAAGGCGTTCAACGCCGCCGAAATCGACGCGACCATGCACAACGCCCTGAAATCGGGCGATACGGCGGCCGGCGTCGTGCTGGCGTTTAACACCGTCGGCTGGGCGGCATCCAACATCTTCTCGAAGGCCATCGACGCTATCTTGGGCGATCCGCTGGCCACCGAAGCCGAAGGCGCCGATCAGACGGCCTCGCGCACCTCTGCCTACATGACTAATGTACATGTGGAAGCCGATGGCGATCTGACGCTGACGGCTGATGGCAGCGCGCGCATCAACGCCACCGTCTCCAACGCTGCCGAGTCAACCGCGTCGGCCCTGTTCAATGCCAGTGGCGCGGGTGGGGGCGGCGTGCTCGCCAGCAACCGCATCAACGTCATCACCGAGGCCTATCTAGACAACTCGCTGGCCCTGCCGATTAGCGATGTCGATGCCCGCCTGCGCAACTACGCCGCCGGCGGCGATGTAGTGGTCTCTGCCGTCGATGAGGCACGCATCCACGCCAACACCAAGATCGTTTCGTCGAGTATCACCACCAATGATGGTGGCGCGGGTATCCTTCAGGAGACGTTGAACGACTTCAATGCGGCCGACTGGAGCAGCATTCCCTCGAGCGGTCTCACCAAGCCGATTGCCATCAAGTTCAGCGAGACCGTCCGCCTCGCTGACGACTACAGCAGCAACGATTACGACACCGCGCTCGGGTTCCGCGCCACCGAGAATTTGCAGGAAGTCGAGCCTGGCCAGAAGGTGCTGGTCACCGATGGCTATGATGAGAACAAGGGCAGCGTCGGCACCGTCTATCGCTTCCTCGGTGCCGCCCTGGAAGAGATTGACCTCGCCGACGAGGACTACACGAACACCGACCGTTGGGCGGTCGTCGCCGGGTCCGACGGCGGCATCTACACCTTCATGGGCGTCGATCGCAGCGATCTCGACAAGATCGACCTCAACAACACCGATTACACCGATCTCGCACTGTGGAAGCCGAAGGGCACCACCGACCTGATCCCGCAGGGCTACAACATCACTGATTCCGACGCGATCGCCGTCGGCGCGCTGATTTCAGTCAACGATGTTCGGGCGGCCGTCGAGGCATCTATCCGCCGCGCTGCCGTGGCCGCCGGCGACGGAGTTACCGTGTCGGCGGACGAGAGCGCCTCCATCACCTCCTTCGTCGACTCTACCGCCAGCGCCTCGGGCGGCAGTGCGTTCGGCGACGGCAACGTCATTGCCGTCAACGGCGTCATTGCGACCAACATCATCCTTGTGTCCGCCGTGGCGGAACTCGAGCAGGCCGATGTTACGGCCAGCGACGACGTGTCGGTAGTTGCGAACAACGCGGCCTTCATCGACGCCACGGTGAAACAGTCGACCGTGACCGGCGACAAGGGCGTGGGCGTCGTTCTGGCCTTCAACACCGTGGGATGGGCCAGCCAGAACCTGTTGTTCAATGTCCTCGAGGTGCTGCTCGGCGACGAGTTGAACTACGATTACGACACCAACGACACCCTCGCTTCGGTCCAGCCGGGCGGCGACGGAATCCTCGCGGATACGGTTCGTATCGCTAATGACTACGACGACGAGGACTTCACCACCGAGTTGATCGGCAGCAACACCACCAAGGTGGTGCCGATCACGACCGGCAATGTGGTGCGGCTCGATTCCGGCTACGGCCTCGCCGATTTCACGTCGGAACTTGGGTATCAACAGACCTCCAAGCCGCAGGTCGTCGCGGCCGGGCAGGAGGTGGAGGTCAAGCCAGGCCACACCGCAGGCGGCGCTATCGGCGGCGTCTACCGCTTCATCGGCAGCGGCGCCGAAACGATCGATCTCGCGGCCGAGGACTACTCGAACACCTCGCGCTGGGTGAAGGTCAACGGCCTGGCCGGTCATGCCTACCGCTATCTCGGCAGCAATGCATCGCTCGATCTGGCCGCGCAGGATTATTCGAACACGGCGCTCTGGCAGCGTCTGCCGGCCGGCGGCCTGATCTTCAAGTTCGTCGGCGACGGGCCGGAAGTTGTCGACTTCTCGGCAGAGAACTACCTTGACGAGACCCGGTGGCAGGCCATCGGCGCGCCCGGCGCCTTCGACGGGCAAGATCCTGCCGTCGTCCGCGCCCGTATCCTCAATTCCGACATCATCGCAGGTGGCCAGCTCGACGTCGCCGCCACCCAGGCCGCCGACATCACCTCCTACATCACCAACGAGGCAACGGGCGTCGGCGCGGCGCTGTTCGGTGCCAATTCCACCACCTTCTCCGGCATCCTCACCTCGAACAAGGTTTCGACCGAGGTCGAAGCCCGCATCGAGCGCGGCACCGTCGAGGTCGCTGGCGTGTCCGTCACGGCCGATGACACGGCCAGCATCGACGCGTCGAGCCGCATCAAGTCGTCCGCGAAAGCGCAGAACGACGGCGGCGCGGGCATTCTCAACGACCTGATCAACGACATCCGCAACGACTACCAGTACACTTCCAGCTCCGGCACGCGCAGCCTGGATTTCGGCACCCGTGTCTATCTCGCCGACACCGATGGCGGGGCAGCGGGCACCGCCGGCCGCGTCTATCAGTTCATGGGCGCCGACGGCACTTCGGTTGATCTGGGCACCGCGGACTACAACGATTTCGGCTTCTGGAAGCTGCTGAGCGACGACAATGTCGTGCCGGTCGATCTCGCCAAGGACATCCTGAAGGGCGTCGGCCTTTCCACCGGCGAGGGCATGGCGCTGGGCGGCCTGATCGTCCGCAACGACGTCCGTAGCCAGGTCCTCGCGGCCATCGATAGTGCGGAAGTCGTGGCGACTGCTGGCGACTTTACCGTTCTCGCCGTCTCGGAAGCCAGCCTGTCGGCCAAGGACGACAGCGTCATCTCGTCCTCCAGCAAGACGGTCGGTGGCGTCATCGTCACCAATCTGGTCCTCTCGAGTGTCGACAGCTTCGTTCGCAACTCCACGCTGACCAACAGCACGGATGTCGATCAGGACGAAGGCGGCAACGTCGAGGTCACCGCCCGCAACTCTTCCCAGATCAAGGCCGAGTCCTCGAGCGAAGTGTCCGTCGCCTCCGGCGATTCCATCGGCTTCGTGCTGGTGTTCAACACCGTCGGCTGGGAAGCCCAGAACATCCTGTTCAATACGCTCGATGCCATCATCGGCTCGTCCGAACTGGGCGATCATTTCGGCGGCGAGCGTCCCGCGTCCACCAAGGCCTACATCATCGGGTCCGAGGTCAATGCCACGGGCGTCGTGGACGTGTCCGCCACCACCGATGGTCTGGTCGATGCCACCACGGGCAGCGCTTCGAGCGCCACGGCCAAGAACTCGGTCGCCATTGCCGCGCAGTTCGGCAAATCGGGCATGTCGGCAGCGGCGCTCGTCGCCATGAACAAGGTCGCCACCTCGGCCACCGCCTTCATCGGCGACGAGGACGGTAACGACGACACCGTCGTGAACGGCGCGCAGGGCGTCTCCGTCAGCGCCGACGACAAGGCGCGTATCGCCGCCTCGACCTACGTCACCAGCGATTCCGTCTCGACCAACACCATCGACGGCCTGAAGTCGCTGGTCCCTGTGATCTTCGGCGACAGCTACAGCTACACCAACAACTCCGGCACGCAGCAGCTCTACTCCGGCGACCGGATCAAGATGTCGAACCTGGACCCGCAAACGCCTGGCCACGGCAAAATCTTCGCCTTCCAGTCGAACGGCGCGGGCGATGTGCCCGTAACCATCGACCTGGGCCTGCTGAGTTTCGACGACGCCGGCAACCTCCTTTACGATAGCACCAGCGACGCGCGGTTCGTCGAGCAGTCGGCGTCGAGCTACGAGGACCTCCTGTTCCCGAACCTCGGAAACCTGACCGATTCCGACGCCACCTCCATCGGCGGCCTGCTCGTCTACAACGATGTCCGCGGCGGCGCCGCAAGCACGGTCACCCATGCCACGCTGGGCTCGACCGAAGGCGACATCGTCGTATCGGGTAGCGAAGAGGCCACCATTTCGGCCTATGCCACCTCCAACGTGTCGGCGTCCGGCGGATCTGCTTTCGGCAGTGGCACTGTCGTCGCGGCCAACGCGCAGATCGTCACGAACGTGGTGCAATCCGGTGCTGTCGCCAGCATCGAGGATTCTGATGTTGAAGCCGAGGCCGGTTCCGTCCGCGTCCTCGCCGACCATACCGCGCGCATCGACGCCCGCCTGAAAAGTTCCACGCTCTCCGGCGATACCGCCGCGAGCTTCGCTCTTGCGTTCAATTCGCTGGGCTGGGAACCGCAGAACATTCTCTTCAACGCCATCGACGCGTTCATTGGTAGCCCCGAGATCGCCGATGCCTTCGACGGCACCAACCCGGTCCTGACGGTGGCGCGCATCCTGCGCTCCAACGTGGTCGCGGGCGAGGATATCGAGGTGGCTGCCAACGCCACCACGCAGATCAACTCGACCATGAGCAACGCCGCGGAGTCGCAGGCTTCCGCCCTCTACGGCGCCACCGGTGCCGGCTTTGGCGGCATCCTGACCTCCAACAAGGTGAATGCCGACACCAAGGCCTATATCGACAATGCCGGTACGACCGGCCTCGTCATCGACGCCGGCGACGACCTGACGATCAGCGCGGTAGATGCGACCGGCATCTACTCCAACAGCAAGATGGTGGCGAGTTCCACCACCACCAATGACGGCGGCGTGGCCGTCATTCAGGAAACCCTCAACGATCTGGTCGCAGCCGATTACGACACGCTGCCGGATCAGGACGGAACCAAGATTCGCACGCTGGTCTTCGGTGATCGCATCCGTCTCGACGACGACTACGCCTCCGTTGAGCATGTCACTGCGCCCGCCGATCCGGATGATCCGGTCAACCCGAGCAACCCGCAGACTGTGGAGCCCGGCGATGACGTCAAGGTCTCGGCGGGGCACACGGCAGGCGGAAAGGTCGGAAGCGTTTACCGCTATCTCGGCAGCGATCCGCTCCGTGCCGACCTCATGCAGGTCAACTTCGCTGATACCAATCTCTGGCTGGAGATCGGCGGCGAGGCCGGTAGCGTCTACGTGTTCATGGGCGATCGGCTGGAGAACGTCGATCTCGCCAACACCAACTATCTCGACCTCGGCTATTGGAAGGAGGCGCTCGAGAGCTCCATTGTGCCTCAGGGCTACAATGTCAGCGACTCCGACGCCATCGCGGTCGGCGGTCTGGTGGTGCTGAACCATGTCGAAGCGAAGGTCGCGGCCTATATCAACGCCGCGACGGCGAACGCCGGCAACGACCTCACGATCAGCGTCGACGAGGCGGCGACCATCCGTGCCACTGCCGATAGTTCCGTCACCAGCTCCGGCGGCAGCGCCTACGGCTCCGGCACCTCGCTCGCCGTCAACGCCACCATTGCCACCAATAACGTGCTCTCGACGGCGAGCGCCTACGCGACGGGTGCGACCCTCGATGCCGGCAGCGACATCGCGGTCACCGGCGTCAACAGCTCCACCATCGACGCCGTCAATCTGTCCGCGACCAGCACCGGCGACACAGCCGTCGGTATCACGCTCGCCTTCAATACCATCGGCTGGCAGGCACAGAACGTCCTGTTCAACGCCGTCGACGCCCTGATCGGTGATCCCGCCATCAGCGAGGCTTTCGATGGCGAGACTCCGGCGAAGGTCGAGGCGTATCTGCGCAACACCAACGTCACAGCCGGCGGCGACATCGATGTGCGCGCGTCGATGGTCGGCTCGATCAACTCCGAAGTCTCGAACGAAGCGACTTCCGCGGCTTCTGCCCTCGTCAATGCCAGCGGTGCCGTCGTTGGCGGAATCATCAGCTCCAACATGGTGAGCGCCCAGGCCAATGCCTTTGTCGACCGGAACAGCGGTCCGACCCGCCAGATCGTTGCCGGCGGCGCGTTGACTGTAGAGGCGGAGGACGAGGCTTCCATCACCGCTGACAACCTCATGAAGGCGAAGTCCACCACCAAGAACGATGGTGGCATCTCGATCGTCGGCAACCTGATCCGCCAGGTGGTGAACGACTACAAGTTCACCACGAAGTCGGGCGAGCAATCCGTCGTCCGCGGCGATCTCGTGCGGGCTGACAATGGTGATCTCTATCAGTATCGGCCGGCGCTGATCGGCAATCAGGCCCCGCCGCCGGTGGTGCTAGACCTCGGCAGCATCGATTTCGCGACGAGCCCGCTCTGGGTGAAGATCGACACCGCCGCGCTCGATACCTTCGACCAGATCCGCGAGTTCATGCCGGCACTGACCAACGTGACGTCGTCGGATTCCGTGGCCGTGGGCGGCATCATCGTGCGCAACGATGTGCGCGGCGGCGCCAATGCGCTGCTGAGAGACCTCACGGTGACGGCCGATGAGGGCGTGACCGTCCGGGCCGAGGAAAGCGCGAGCATCATCTCGACCAATACCTCGGTCTCCACCTCGGCGGGCGGCAGCGTGTTCGTCGGCGGCACTTCGGCGGCGGTGAACGTCGTCGTCGCTACCAACAACGTCCTCTCCGGCGCTACTGCCTATATTCAGGACGCCGACGTCACCGCGTCCGATGGCGCCATCATCGTCGACGCGGACGACAACGCGCTCATTCGCGCCATCATCGATGCCGAGGCCCGCTCCAACGGCGTCTCCGTTGGCATCATCTTCGCCTTCAACACCATCGGCATGGCGCCGCAGAACATCGTCTTCAACGCTCTGGATGTCTTCGGCACCAGCTTCGGCGACACCGACCCGGTCAAGGTTGACGCGGCGATCCTCAACTCGCGCGTCATCGGCGAGAGCATCTCGGTCACCGCCACTTCGCTCGCGGTCATCGAGGCTGAGGTCAGCAACGTCGTGATCTCGCTCAAGCTCGTGCTCGGTGGCGATTCCACCAGCGTCAGCGTGGCGGGCGTGCTGAGCCTCAACAAGGTCGCGACCAACGTCTCGGCCCGCGTCGACGGCTCCACCGAACTGCGCGCGACCGCGGGCGGTATCTCGGTTCTCGCGACGGACGAGACCCGGATCAGTTCCAACGTATTGTCGCCGTCGGTGGCGCTTGCAGCCTCAGGCACCGGATCCACCAGTGTAACCATCGGTTTCGGGGCCGGCCGTAACTTCATCGGCAACAATGCCGAAGCGTACATTCAGAACGCGACCGATGTTCACGCAGCCGGCAATATTGCTGTCAAGGCAGCTACTAGCGCGGATATCGATGCCGTTTCCGTCGCGGCTGCGCTTGGCGCGTCGATCTCTGGCGGCACCAGCGTCGCCGTAGCCGGCGCGGGTTCGGTGGCGTTCAATACCATCACCGGCAGCACGAGCGCGTATATCCAGGATAGCAGTCTCGCCACTACGCTCAATGGTGACGTCACTGTCGAAGCCGAGTCATCCTCCACCATTTCCTCGGATGTGCTGGCGGCAGCGGCCCAGGTCGCGATCGGCCTCAGCAATGCGCCGGCCTTCGCCATCGGCGTCGCCACGGCCTTCAACATTGTCGGTGCCCGCGGCACCACCCCGAACGTGTCGGCGACGCTGCGCGGTTCCAGCGTCTCGGCCGATGGCAAGCTGGCCGTCAAGGCCTCGTCCACTCAGACCATCGATGCCCGCGTCGCGGCGCTGACGGCCGCCATCGGTGGTGGTGGCGGCACCGGTGTCGCCGTCGCGGGCGGCGGCGTCTACGCCCAGAACGAGATCAACGTCCGCACCGCGGCCATCATCGATGGCGACGGAACGACCGGCATCCTCGCCGACTCCGTCGAGGTGCGCGCCACCGATAGCTCCACCATCCGCGCCAAGGGCCTTGCTGCGGCCATCAGCGCCGGCTTCGGTCTGTCGAACGGCGTGGCCGTCGGTATCTCCCTCTCCATCGCGCAGAACGAGATCAACAACACCACCGTCGCCTGGATCGACGGCGCCGATACCGGCATTACCACCCGGTCCGGCGGCGCGGTGACCGTCGCCGCCAGCGAAACCTCCACCATCAATGCCCAGGTGGCGGCGGCCAGCATCACGGCAGCGGCGGCGCCCTCGTTTGGTGTCGGGATTAGTGGTGGCGGCGCGGCCGCGACCAACGTGATCCTCGGAGCCACTCGTGCGTATGTCGAGGACAGCATTATTAACAGCGGCGGCGCGGTCACCGTCACCGCTAGCAATACGGCCGATATCGACGCGATCGTTCTCGCCGCGGCCGTGTCCGTTGGCCTCGGCGGTACCGGTGGCGTGGCGCTATCCATCGGCGCGGCGGTCGCGCTCAACTCCATCGGCTACACGCTCGGCGACAGCAAGCAGACCTTCGCGGTCGAGGCCTACAGCCTCCGCTCCCGGTTGGAGGCCGGCGGCGCCATCGCCATCGGCGCCACCTCGAACCAGAGCATCGATGCCATCGTGCTGGCCGGTTCGGTCGCGGCCTCGGGCGGCGGCACTGCGGGCGTTGCCGGCGGCGGCGCGGGCGCTGGCGCCCGCAACCGCATCTCCGTCGACACTAAGGCTTACATCGACGGAGACGGCGCCAATCTGGGCGGCATCGACGCGGCCTCGGTCAGCGTCACGTCCTCGGACACCTCGCGCATCAAGGCCGATGTCGGCGCCGCGGCCATCACCGCCGCCATCGGCGGCACGGCCGGTGTCGCCATCTCGGTCGGCGTGGGCCTCGCCTACAACACCATCGCCAACAATGTCCTGGCCTATATCGACAACGTCAATGACGGCATGGACGTCACCGGTGCGGTCACCGTGCAGGCGATCCAGTCGGCCCGTATCGAGGCGCTCGCAGTAGCCGCAGCCGTGGCCATCAGCGGCGGCGGCGTCGTCGGCGTCGGCATTGCCGGCGCGGGCGCTGAAGCGACCAACGAAATTCGCGGCGACGTGCTCGCCTATATCGAGGACAGCATCATCCGCGGCGCCAGCCTCACGGTGAAAGCCGAGGGCAGTTCCGAGATCGATGCGCTGGTTGCCGGCGTTGCGGCATCATTCTCCATCGGCGGCACTGTCGGCGTTGCGGCCTCGGTCGGCGTCGCGCTGGCCCAGAACCTCATTGGCTATTCCGGCAGCACTCGTACCGGCAACGACATCAAGGCGTATCTCGCCGACACCAGCGTCGACGTCAGCGGCGCCATGCTGGTGCGCGCGGACTCTACGCAGCAGGTCGATGCGACCGTCGCCGCGGCCTCGGTCGCGGTGTCCGCCGGCACCTTCGGCGCCTCGGTGGCCGGCGCTGGCGGCAGTGCCGAAAACCGTATCGGCGTCGACGTCGCGGCAACCATCACCGGCGACGGCGCCACCGGCATCAAGGCCGGCACACTGAGTCTGGGTGCCTACGACTCCAGCACGATCGAAACCTATGTCGGCGCCGCCTCGCTGGCGGCGTCCTTCTCCATCGGTGGCGCAGCCTCGATCGGTGTCGCGCTCGCGAAGAACACCATCAACAACACGGTGGCGGCGCGCATTACTGCGGCCGACACCGGCGTCACTGCCGGCTCCGTCACCGTCAGGGCAGAAGAACGCTCGACGATCCGTGCGCAGGCCGAAACCGCCAGCATCGCAGCTGGCCTGTTCGCCGTCTCCGGCGGCGGCGCGGATGCGCAGAACCGGATCACCACCGTCACCTCGGCGACCATCACCGACAGCCGCATGGATGTCAGTGGCGCCATTACCATCCGCGCTCTCGATATCTCGACCAGCACGGCAGAAACCCTGTCACTGTCGGTCTCGATCGGCATCGGCGTCGCCGCCGGCGGCTCGCTGGGCACTGCCAACACCACCAGCACGGTCTCCGTCGCCCTCACCGGCCCCGACGTCGAGGCCGGCAGCATCGACATGCTCGCCACCGCGACGCCGCAGGCCACCGCGCTGGCCCGTGGCATCAATGCCGGCGCCTTGGCCGTCGGCGTCTCCAAGGGCACCGTCAACATCTCCACCAATGTGAGCGCGTCCCTCGGCGGCAACATCTCGGCCGGCTCGCTCACCGCGCGCGCCGAGCGCGTGCTGGCTTCGGCCGACGCGCTCTCCGCCAATGCGGAAGCCCGCGGCTCGACCGGCGGCCTCATCGGCGTCGACGCGACGGTGACGCAGGTCGTCGACCGTTCGGTCGTCGCGGCCTCCATTGCTGCCGGCGCCGTCATCAACGTCGCCGGCGCGATGAACATCACTGCGCAGGGCACCACCCGCCAGCGCGCCGTATCCAACAGTGTCGCCGGCGGCTTGATTGCGGCTGGCGTCACCAAGGCCAGCGCCACCTCCACCAGCGACACGCAGACCACCATCGGCGCGGGCGCCGCGATCACTGCCGGTGACTTCAACGCCACCGCAACATCGACCGACCGCACCGATACCTCGACCCAGGCCGGCGCCGGCGGCGTCCTCGCCGGGGCCGCGGCGGCTCCAACCTCCACCAACAACGCCGTGACCAGGGTGACCGTGGGGCAGGGCGCCAGTATCGACACCTCCGAGATCGACGACACCGACGAGGACGGTCCGACCGGCGCCATCACCATTGGCGCGACCCATGTCGGCCAGGTGGAAGGCCGCGTCATCACCGATGCTTATGGCGCCCTTTCGGGTTCGGGCGCTGCGGCCAACACCACGATCAACTCGACCGTGGAAGTGCTCTTCGCCAGCGGTTCTGAACTTACCGCTCGCAGCATCTCGGCCGACGCGGCCAACCGCGCCTACAAGCTGGGCACGTTCCAGAACGGCAACTGGATCGACACGATCAACGGCTCGACGGCTGGTCTTGTCAGCGGTGCCGGCGCCACGAGCGAGACCAATTTCAACCTCACCACCCGCGTGTCGGTCGGCAACAATGCCAAGCTGATCGTTGTCGGCCCGACGGCCACGGCCGGCGAGATCGCACTGAACGCCACCAACTACCTCTATGCGCGCGACAAGGTTTCGCTGACCACGGGTGGTGCGCTCTCCGGCGCCGGTGCAGAATCCACCATCCGCGCCACCAACGTGCTGGCCGAAGTGGTGGTCGGCGATGGCGTCACCATCAACAGCGTCGGCGACATCCGCATGGCGGCGCGCACCGGTGGCGACCTGCGCAACTCGGTGAATGCCGAGACTTATGGTGCGGCGACCGTCGCGGTCACCGATGTCCTGATCGATGTGCGCCCGACCAACCGCATCATCATCGGCAGCGGTGGTGTGAACGCGGCTGAGACGCTGCTCAGGGCACGGGGCGACGTGCTGATGTCGGCCGGCTCCGACACCGATTTTTCGCGCGACCAGTACTTCATCGAGTCGCGTGCCGACACCTTTGCCGGCGCGGCAATCCCGATCGACGACATGGATGTGTGGTCGTGGTTGCTGCAGACCAACACCATCGAGATCCGGCGCAACGCCGTGGTCCTGTCGGCGCGTGACATCAAGCTCCACACCGAGCGGCTCGGCATCGTGGATATCCTCGCCAAAGGCAAGGCGACCAACTGGGTCTCCGAAGTCGCCGGCGGCATCGATCGGCTGTTCGGCGGCAATCCGGAGGCCTTCTACACCGGTTCGCAGCTCAGCACTGCGCATGCGCAGGTCATCGTAGATGGTCGCCTCGAGACGGGCATCGAGCGCAACCAGTTCCTGACCATCAAGCAGATCGTGCCGCTGAACTCGTTCGGCAATCCTGTGGGGCCGATCGATTTCCCCAGCGCCAAGTTCATCCAGGTCGGAACGGCGAATGGGTTCCGCGTCTATTACGAGGCGTCCGACCAGGACAATGACGGGGTCGACGACATCGCCTTCAGCACCTCGCTGCAGCTGGTGAAGTCCAGCCTCGTCAAGGCCATCCAGGATGCCCAGGAGCAGTACAACCGCTATCGCGACAGCGGGAATACCCAGCTCATCAACTTCTACACGGCAGAGATTGCCCGCCTCGAATCCGAGCTCGAGAAATCGGGCCTGATGGTCAACGTCCCGATCGTCGATGCCAATGGCAACCCGGTGCTGGACAGCAACGGGCAGCCAAAGTTCGATCGCTTCTATAGTGAGCAAGAGGCCATCACCATCGTGGTGGCGCCGATCTATGCCGCTGCCGGCATGATCGATATCCGGGCCGACCAGCTTGTCGGCACCGGCACCATGCATGCTCCGTCTGACGCCAGCGTCTCCATCATCAACGAGACGCCCGCCTTCCTGACTATTCGCGGCATCCAGATTCCCGACAATAATGGCGGGGTCTATTTCGTGGGCGAGAACGTCACCACCAGCGATACCAACGTCCCGCACGACACCGCTGGGGTGCTCGCCGAGATCGACGAGATCAACGCGAAGAACATCGAGAACGAGAACCGGGTGCACCTCAGCGGCCCGTTGCCGCGGCAGACGCTGCTCACCGCTCAACTGAGCGAAGTCAGCGGCTCCGGGCAGGGCGATGAGCCGTCGATCGTCATCCAGAATACCTTCGACCCGCAGGCGGCGGACACCGAGGAGTTGCTGCCCTGGCCGGGCATCAATGTGGTCGGTGACATCATCAACCGCCGCGGTGACATCACCATCAGCACCTCGGTCGGCAATGGCGGTGGCGACATCGACATCAAGGCGGATGTGCGCGGCGCCAACCTCACCATCCTCTCGGGTGGCTCGGTCAACATCAACATCCCCACCTCTTACGATGTGGGCGGCGATGTCTACGGCAAGCTGGTCAACAACGGCCTCACGCCAAACGGCGGCCTCGGCAGCGCGAGCGACGTCTCCATTGCCAACTGGGCGACTGCCGGCGCTCCGGCCAGTGCTAACCTATATGGCGAGCGCATAACCATCCGCTCCGAGTACATCAACGTCAACGGCCTGATCCAGAGCGGTCGCGACGAGTACAAGGTCACGATCGGCGATGCCACCATTGCCGAGATTGCCGCCATCAAGGCATCGGGTCGGACCGGTGTCATCAAACTCAACACGGCCTCGAACACCGGCTTCCTCGTCCGCTTCGACGTCGCCAATGATCGCATCGTCGTCGAGGAGCTCAAGGTCTCCGGCGGCTATGTCGAGCTCGAAGGCAACATCATGTCGACGGGCAATGGAGAGGTCAAAGTGCTCGGCGGCTACGCCGATGTCACCATCGACAACAACACCGCCTACGACATCGTCATCAAGCGGCTGGACGCCAGCGAGCGCGGCGTCGGCAAGATCCTGATCCTCGACAAGTCCAAAGGCGGGACGGCCGACAACCCGTACTCGACCATCTATCAGCGCAACGCGAGCAATACCGGCTATGAGAGGCTGGAGAACGGCACGACCACCGCACTCGCGGGCATGACCTCGGACTACGACCCGACCGTAGGCTGGCGCTATGGCTGGTCGGTCGGCCAGGAGGAGTTCGAGCGCTACTATACCAAGAAGGTCAACAAGGCCTGGCTCGGCCTCGACTTCATGTCGCCCGATCCGGCGGACCAAAGCTGGGGCGATCGTGAGCAGGTCGGCACCCCGGTGCTGATCAAGAACTCGAACTACTACTATCTGGACGTAGCCGCAAAGGACGCCCCCTACACCTTTGGCTATGTCGAGAACCCGCTGTCTCCGGCGACGGTGAAGCTGTTGTCCCGCAGCGAGAAGACCAGCTGGTACGGCACCAAGACCGTCACCACCGTCTGGGTGAAGGAAGAGCACGAGCAGGATATCGCCACCCACTCGGTGAAGGCCGACCGCGAGATCAAGATCAGCTTCATCGGCAGCGACGAGGCCAATGTCAGCATCATCTCCGACAATGGCGGCAACGTCCTGATCCAGGGGCAGATTCTCAATACCTCAGGCACCACCTCGATCGTCACGAACCAGGGCATCCAGGGTCTGGGCTCCCAGGCCTCGGTCGGCGGCAAGAAGGTCGTCCTGCAAGCCGCAGGCGATATCGGCCGCGCGCCGATCCTCACTGGTACTGAAGAAGTCGGCTATGACGCCTTTGCGCTCGCCGTCGATACCGTTTCAACTGGTAATGGCGCTGGCCTCTACGTCACGACCACCAATGGCGCCGTGAACATCTATGAGATCAGCGGCAATCTCGCCGTGGGCTCTGTCGTGGCGGGCGGCAACAACCATGTCATCGTCGGTGCCAATGGCAGCATCCAGGTCGCGTTCCTCGCCAATGGCGATCGCGCGCCGGGTCTCGTCGAAGGCGGCCGCGTCACCGTCTATGCCGGTGGCAGCATCGGCAGCAGCGACGCCCATCTCCTCCTCGACTCCGGCGGCAACATCAACGATCTGGTGAACATCACGGCGAGCGGCGACGTCTATGTCGCCGAAAAGGACGGTGACCTCGTCCTGCAGCGCCTGACGGCCAGCGGCCATGCCTCGATCAAGGTGCTGGACGGCAGCCTCATCGACGGCGACAGCACCGCCATCCGCGACGAGCGCACGCGCGCCATGCTGCTCTCCGGCGTCTGGTCGGACCTGCAGCTGACCGCCAGCTCCGGTGCCAATGACAAGATCGCCGAAACCATCTCAGCCCAGGAACAGCTGAAGACCGAGGATTACCACACCTACTGGAAGTGGCGGCAGCAGCTGCTGAATTCGGCCGGCCTCGCGGCGGGCACCACCATCGCCGCCGCTGGCGAGTCGATCACCATCACCATCGGCGACGTCAGCCGCACCTACGCCTTCACTGACGGCGGCGGGACGAGCGAACTCAGTATCGACCTGCTCGATACGACCACCGATACCGTCTTCGAGATCCTCGCCTACATCCAGTCCGATCTGGTGCTGGCCGGAGCCGTTGGCGCCACGGTGCGGCTGGATAGCGAGGACCGCATCGAGATCACTGCCGGCAACAATGACGATGGCGTCGCCTTCGCCGGCACCACCACAGGCACCAGCGGGCAGGGCTTCGGCATCGCTCCCGAGATCGTCGCCGGTGGCGGCTCTGCACCGGCACAGATCGTCGGCGCCGTGAGCACTTCGGCGCAGGATCCAGACTCGAACTCCGTCACCGTGCTGCTGAATCCCGACGAGCGCGCCTATCTCACCACCTACTACACCGGCCTGTTCTCGGCCGATCCGGAGATCGATCCCGCCGATGTCGAGGGGCTGGTGGCGGACGCGCTGAGCACGCTCGAAACCACCCGGACGCTGAAGTACCTCTCCCTGCGCGCCGACTATGCGCAGTATGGCGACACATACGACGCCGCCTTCCAGTGGCAGATGAGCTCCGAGCAGGAGAATTCCCTGCGCAGCGGCATCAAGGTCTGGACCGAGGAGGAGCTGCTCTATGCCTTCAGCGGTGGCCTGTTCAAGGCCGTCGCCTCCACAACCGTGGTCGACGAGCTGCCCAACATCATCGCCCGGACCATCGAGATCGTCACCGTCAATGGCGGCGTCGGCAATCTCGAAGCCAATATGGAGATCAGCCTCACTCCGCCTGAAGGGCAGACCAGCATCCAGCTCACCGAGGATCAGCGCATCGCGCTCGCCGCGGCCGAGCGGCAGGACGTGGTCTTCCTCTCCCACGCGGCGCTCCATTCCACCGTCAACATCAACGCGACGGCCGGCACCATCACCCGCACCGGCGGTGACGCTCTGGCCGGCATCACGGCGGGCACCAAGCTCTATGTCTCCGGCAACACGGCCAACTCCACCGAGGATCTGAAATACTACCTCGTGGCCTCGGTCAGCGGGAACACCATCACGCTCGATATGACCGGCAGCAACCTGAAGCTGTCGGTTACGGAATTCGCGCGTGCCGTCACCCTCGGCGCCGTCGTCGAGGATCCGCGCCCGGCCTCCGGTCCGGCGCCGTTCGTCGCGTCGCTGCTGATCTCCAACCGTGAGGATGTGGACGTCGAGGCGGGCGAAAGCGTCACCGTCACCGCAGACAAGAACGTCTATCTCGGCTCCGAAAACAGCATCCTGATCAACCAGGTGCGTGCCGGTACCGATTCAGAGGGCCAGGCGGTCCGCATCAAGTCCGGCACCAGCATCTATGACGGCCAGGCCGGCGCCGGCGCCAACGTCATCGGCAAGGACATCGTGCTCGAAGCCGGCAACGGCGCCGTCGGCACGCGCGAGGATCACATCGTCGTCCGCATCGTTGGGCAGGGCGGGCTCACCGCCCGCGCCGTCGACGACGTCTGGATCGACTCCATCGGCAACATGCCGATCGAGGCGGTTTACTCTCAGCAGGGTGCCGTCTGGCTCCATGCCACGGGCGATATGTACGACGCGCTGAACACCAGCTTCACCAACATCCAGGCGTCCACCATCGTGCTGTCGGCGACCGGCTCAATCGGCACCGAGGGCAACAATCTCGATATAGACCTGCAGGGCACCCTGTCGGATAGCGACAGCTATCGCGCCACTCTCACCGCGACAGCCGGCGGCAACATCTTCATCGAGGAGACCTCAGGCAACCTGAACATCCGCAACATCCACGCGGTGGGCACTGTCGGGCTCTACGCCGATGCCTCGATCATCGACGCGGCCGATCTGGTCGACCCGACCGACCCGCTTTCGGCGACCCTCAGCGATGGCGGACTCGGAATCCGTCCGGGCATCGACATCACCGGCTACTCTATCATTCTCGAAGCGGGCCTGGGGGGCATCGGCGGCATCGGCACGGCGCTCAACGATATCGACATCGACACAAAGGGCGGCACGCTCTCGGCCTTCTCCTATGGCGGCAACCTCAACATCATCGAGGTGACCGGCGACGTCCTGCTCGCGACCATCGGCACCGCGGGCTACACCGCCTTCCTCACCGCCACCGCCGGCAGCATCAAGAACGGCCGCAACGATACCGAGTCCAACGTCATCGGCAGCAAGACCGAGCAGGCCGTCGGCAAGACCTATCTCGTCGCGTCCCAGAACATCGGTGAGGCGAACAACCGCGTCATCTCCTCGGTCGGCAATCTCGAGGCACGCTCCACCACGGGCAGCACCTACATCCTCAACTATGGCGGTGTGAGCCTCGGCGGCGTCAACGATGACGATCAGCCCGGCATGTATGCCGGCGGCGAGATCAACATCAGCGCCAACAGCCCCGTGACGATCGTCAAGGACAGCGTCTCGATCAACGGTCCGGTGATCATCACCGCCAATGAAGGCGTGGGCGATGCCGACACCCCCGGTGCCGAAGATCACGTCATCATCCAGTCCGGCGTGCTGGTCGAGTCGCAGAACTCCTATGTCGAAATCCGTGCCGGCGACGATGTGACCATTGAGGCGGGTGCCACCGTGCGCGCGGCCACCAGCGTCATCATCCGTGGCGACTGGCAGGCCGAAGGCGTGGACGATCCCGATGTCGGCGTCGGCACCACCATCCGCATCTACGGCACCGTCGAGGCCGGCACCACCATCGAGATATTCGGTGGCGACGATGAGGACTTCTTCGAACTGCACCCGGAGGCCTTGGTCGGCCACACCATCGTCAAGGGCGGCGGCGGCAGCGACACCTTCTTCATCGACCGCATGGTCTCGCTCGCCAATGGCGACACCATTGACCTCGACGGCCAAGGTGGGTCGGACTTCTACCACATCGTTATCCAGGGCGTGAATTCCAACTACCGCATCAACATCTACGATACCGGCGCCCGCGATGACGGCGTCGATACCGCGCTCATCGAGGGCACTGCGGCGGCCGATACCTTCTTGTTCCGCCACAACTTCGTTGCCGCCCTGCACGCGGTCGACCCGACCCTGCCGGCGACCGAGCGCACCTATGCGGCGACCGCCGAGCGCATCAACATCGACCGCAGCGTCAATGCCCGTCTCGTGGTCGAAGGCCATGATGGCGACGACGCCTTCTATCTCGACGACAGCCCAACCATCCTGACGATCGATGGCGGCCGCGGCGACGACTTCTTCCAGGTCGGCCAGATTTTCGGCAGCCGCCGCGACACGGTCGAAGGCATCCCGAACGCAGAGGATCGCTTTGAGACCATCCCGACCACGGTCGGCTTCCTGTCGCCCGGCATCACTCTGCCGGCAGTGCTCTACGGCGGCGAAGGCAACGACAAGTTCCAGGTCTACTCGAACAAGGCCGATATCCGCCTCGAGGGCGAGGCCGGCAATGACGAGTTCGTCATCCGCGCCTTCCTTCTCGCGGATGGCGGCTTCGTCCAGCTCCTGGCCGGCGATGGCGACGATTCGATCCAGTACAACATCAACGCGCCCGTCAGCATCGATGGCGGCGCCGGCTTCGACAAGGTCACGGTGCTCGGCACCGAGGGCGACGACGTCTTCGTCATCACCCGCGACGGCATCTTCGGCGCCGGTCTTTCGATCGTACTGACTAATGTGGAAGAGGCCCTCGAGGTCGATGGCCTCGAGGGCAACGATACCTTCTACATTCTCTCCACCGAGGCGGGCAGCCTTACCACCATCATCGGCGGCGCCGGCAGCGACACCTTCAAGGTGATGGGCGACGTCATCGACCAGATCGTCAGCTACGACACCTCGGGTCGCTCCTCGGTGGTCAATCACGCCGTCACCAGCACCGATCCGGCCTATGACGGCCTGTTCGTGCGCGGTGTGAACCTCAATGTCGGTGGCAGCGACGGCCAGAGCGTCTCGATCATCGAGAGCGACGGCAGCACCAGCGTCGTCGAAGACGGCGCCGGCTTCGACAGCTACCGCATCAACCTGCCGGCGAGCCTCGCCACAGCCGGCGTCGCCTACATGACGGTCTCGGCCGCCCAGGCGTCCAGCGCCACGCGCCGCCTGAGCGACGGCACCAATCCGGCTGCTGGTGCCACCATCGAAATCCGCGTTGCCGGCCAGACCGAGTGGGTCGACGCCCTGGTGCTGACCTTTGATCCGAACGATCCGGAGTCGCTGAACGGCTACGAAATCCAGGTTCGCGCCAAGTCGGACGTGGCCATCGAGGGCGATCAGCACGTCATGATCAGCCACGCCATCCAGAGCGACAATCCGGACCTTGACCGCCTGGTCATCGCCAACGTGTCTGTGCTGGTCTACGACAACGACAAGGCCGGCCTCATCATCGAGCAGTCCGATGGCGGCACCGCCGTCGTCGAAGACACTGTGGGTGACACCTACACCGTGCGACTCGCCAAGCAGCCCCAGGTGGGCGAAGTCATCACGGTGAGCTTTGTCTACGACACCGCCCAGCTCGATGTGAGCGGACAGGCGGCCAGCAGCACGCTGACCTTCACGCACGAGAACTGGGATCAGCCGCAGACCGTCTATGTCGAGGCCCTCAACGACGGCATTCGCGAGTCTCGCATGCTGCGCGACATCACGCACAGCATCTCCAGCAGCCTCGGCGGCAGCGCCTACAATGAGATCGACAATGGCGGCACGGTCGGTGTGCGCATCACTGATGCCAGCACCCCGGGCGTGTTCATCCAGGAGTCCGGCGGCAACACCAATGTGGTGGCGGGCGACACCGTCGGCGACACCTACACCATGGTGCTGACCTCGGCCCCGGCGCAGGGAACCACCGTCACCATCGAGATCAATGGCGATGGCCAGGTGGTACCGTCGAGCACCGATCAGCGCTTCAACGCGACCGAATGGTCCGTCACCTTCGACGACACCAACTGGAACATTCCGGTCACCATCACGCTGAAGACGCCGGAAACACCGGTCGACCCGGCCGATCTGCCCTCCCGCGCCATCAAGAGCTTTGCGCGGCAGCCGCACGATCTCGGCGAAATCCTTGGGCCGCTGGTGATCATCGGCGACTCCTCGGGCGCCGACCGTTCCATCAAGCAGGCTGTGATCATGCCGGGTGAATACGACACCCCGCTGCAGGGCCCGTCGGGCGCGCTTGACGATAGCGCCAGCCAGGACACGCTCATCGTCTTCGACGACAGCGATCTGGGCGGTCGCAACTCCGCCAATGGCACGGCCGGCGTGATCAGCGATCGCCTGATCACCGGCTTCGGCATGCCGACCACGTCGCTCTACCTCGACCTCGGTACGGACGATCCCACCGACGACATGACCTTCCAGCGCGGTATCCACTATGGCTCGCTGGAAGTGCTCGAAGTGCTGCTGGGTCAGGGCGACGACGAGGTCACCATCGTCTCGAGCGACGCCAACACCGTCACCGTCGTGCATGGCGGCGCCGGCTCCGACACCATTCGTGTCGTGCCCGAGCTCAACGAGGGGGATGTCGAACACACAGTCGGGCCGCTGATCCTTTACGGCGACACCTCAGCCGACGGCAGCCGTTACTCATCGAGTGCCAACGATGTGAATGGTTGGGCCTTCGCGTGGAATCCGAACAACCCGGCGCTGACCTTCGACGACATCATCGACGCCTCCGCGTCCACCTCGTTCGTCGTGGCATATGGCGGTGACGGCGACGACGTCATCTACGGTGGCTCGGCCGGCGACTTCCTCGCTGGCGGCAAGGGCAAGGACACGATCTACGGCAACGCCGGCAACGACTTCATCCTCGGCGACTCCGGCATCAACGCCGATCCGCACCGTCGGATGGTGCAGATCGTCGATATCGAGTTCACCCCCGAGGAACTGACGGCAGGCCTTGCAGACGACATCCTGTTCGGCGGTGAGGGTGACGACGTCATCTTCGGCGACCAGGGCAATTTGTCCACCGCTGCCACCGGCGAGTATGGTGAACTCGACATCATGAAGCTCGCCAGCGGCGAACTCATCATCCTGCGCGCCACCTCCACGAATTTCGGCGTCGGCGGTGCCGACCGCATCAACGACGTCGACCTGTTCGAAGGCAGCGACGAAGAGGCGGCCGTGCAGGGCGAGGGCGCCGATGTCATCATCGGCGGCGCAGCAGGCGACTATCTGTTTGCGCAGGGCGCGTCCGGCGGCGACGTGGTGCTGGGCGACGAGGGTGTCATCACCTTCTTCGAGCAGGACAATGATCCTGATACCGACTTCTCCGAGGACCAGGTCCGCGGCAAGGTCTCGACCATTTCCAGCCTCGAGCCCTTCTATGTCTTCGACGAGGAGACCGAAACGGCTTCGGGCACGGCGACTGGCGGTAACGACTTCATCTACACCGGTGGCGACAACAACATCGTCATCGCCGGTTCCGGCGCCGATACCGTGCGGGCTGGCGCGGGCGCCGATATCATCCTCGGCGACAATGGCGAGGTCATCTTCGTTCTCGTAAATGGCGCCGTGCTGATCTCCACGGTGCGCTCGAAATATGGCGAGTTCGGCGACGTCGACGACATCGACGCCGGCCTTGGCGCGGACGTCGTCATCGGCGGTACCGGCGGCGACCTGATTGCAGCCGGCGGCGATGCGGACGTCTCGCGCGACATCATCCTCGGCGATGAAGGGGAACTGACCTTCTTCCTCGAGCCTGGGCTGAAGCTCGACTTCGTCAAGACCATCCGGCCCGAACTCGGCGGCAATGACATCATCCATGCCGGCAATGGCGACAACATCGTCATCGGCGGCTCCGGCAGCGACCAGATTTATGCCGGTACGGGGATCGACGTGATCCTGGGCGACAATGGCGTGATCGATTTCAGCTCGGCCGACATCGTGGGCGAAATCTACACCACCGACCCGATCTGGGGCGGAGCCGACTATATCGATGCCGGCCTCGGCGCGGACATCGTGCTGGGCGGCGTCTGGAACGACACCATTCTCGCCGGCGGTGACGCGGACAACTCCCGCGACATCATTCTGGGCGACGAAGGTCACCTGATCTTCTTCGCAACCGGGGAGCTCAAGACCGCATACACAGTCGTCCCCGATCTGGGCGATGCCGGCATTGATTTCGACGACATCATCTTCACCGGCGGTGGCGACAATGTCGTGCTTGGCGGGCAGGGCGGCGACACCATTACCGCCGGTTCGGGCAACGACATTCTCGTCGGCGACAACGGCCGCATCGAGTTCGATGCGCCCAACGTGTTGCGCAGCATCGTCACGACCCATTTCAGCGATGGTGGCATCGACGAAATCATCGGTGGCGCCGGCAACGACATCATCGTCGGCGGTGCGTTCGGGGACATCCTGAACGCTGGCGAAGACGACGAGACCGGCCACGACATCGTGCTGGGCGACGAGGGTGAGTTGTGGTTCTTCGCAAGCGGAGAGCTGGAGCGGGCGTTCACCGTGGTGCCCGTGCTGCCCGATGGCGTGACCATCGGCTATGACGACACCATCACTGCCGGCAGCGGCAACAATGTCGTCATCGGCGGGCAGGGGGCTGATCACATCACCACCGGCGCCGGCCGCGATATCGTGCTCGGCGACAATGGCTATCTCGAATTCGACCTGCATACCGCAGGCGTTGGCCCTGCCCAGCATCGTCTGATCATGGCCCGCTCGACCGATCCACTGGTCGGCGGCAATGACGAAATCCACCTCGGCGGCGGCGACGACATCGCCTTTGGCGGCACCGGCGACGACCTGATCTATGGTGGGGCCGGCAACGACGTGCTGTTCGGCGACCATGGGCTGTTCGACATCCGTCTGCCCGTCGATGCGCGCGTGGTCTCGATCTTCTTCCGCGGCGAGGACGGTGGCGGCAATGACACCATCTATGGCGGTGACGACCACGACCTGATCGTTGGTCAGCAGGGCAATGACTTCCTGTATGGCGACGATGGCGAAGACGACATCATCGGCGGCCACAATGTCTTCGGTGGCGACGATGGCGCCGATACCATTGACGGCGGTGCCGAGGACGACGTGATCCTCGGCGACAACGGCAGCATCTACCGCGTCCGCGAGGGCGACAGCTGGGTCCGCTACAACTGGACCGGCGGCTCGACCTTCCTGCGCATCGTCGAGCGCTACGACCTGATCGACTATGTCGGCGGCAACGACATCATCCGCGGCGGCGCCGGCAACGACCTCGTCTACGGCCAGCGCGGCAATGACGAGATCTACGGCGATGGCGGCAACGACATCCTCGTGGGCGGCCTCGGCTCGGACCGCATCTGGGGCGGCGTCGGCAATGACACCGTCATCGGCGACGAGGCCACCATCTACTACGGCTTCAATGCCGACGGGTCGGCGCGGCTCAACTCCGACGGCTCCTGGCATCACGACGTGGTGCTGGAGGAGGTCGGCGTCATCACCGATCGCATCGCCATCGACTCCAACCAGCACGCCGTCAACTCCGCCTTCGGCAACAGCCTGCTCGGGGCCGACCTCATCCTGCTCGCCGGCGGCTATACCGATGCCGGCCAGCAGATCCGCCAGAATGGCGCCTGGGCGACCAGTGCCCTGCTGGTCGATCTGGTCGACGAGGATGACGACGAACTCTACGGCGACGACGGCAAGGATGTGCTGATCGGTCAGCGTGGCGCCGACTATATCGACGGCGGTGCCGGCGACGACATCATCTTCGGTGATCGCGCGGGGAACATCTCCGATGTGCCCACCGACGCGCCGCTGATCATCAATACCATCCGCCTGATCGGGGCGAGTGCGGCGGCCGGAGTGTTCATCCCCATCGCCGGCTCGGTCGTCACCCCGATGGTCGATCTGCTGCCGTCGGCGCTGATGCCGAATGCGCCGCAGCTGCAGCTGATCCCGAACTGGGCCTCGGCGGAGCTGAAGGCGCTCGGCAATTCCAGCCAGCTGCTCGGCATCGGCGCGAACGGCACTTTCGATGGCACCGCGCTCGAAGTGATGGCCTCCATCACGCCGAGCGTCATTCACGCCACCGACACCATGCCGCGCGGCGATCATCTCATCGGCGGGCTCGGCAACGACATCATCTTCGGCGACGATGGGCTGATCTTCACCCCCATCGAGACGGGCTTCAAGACCATCGACGACGAGCTGATCGGCCTGTCGGCGACCCTGCTGTCGATGATGGCGGATTTCGATGTGGTCGCCTTTGCCCTGGCCTCGATCGATGCCCTGACCGACCCGACCCTCCGCACCGTGACGATCGGCAACGATCTCATAGAGGGCGGCGGCGACGACGACACCGTCTTCGGTGATTTCGGGCGGATCGCAATGCCGGCCTCCAACACCCTGCCGTTTGGGGGCAGCACGCTGCAGGAAGCGGCGCTTGGCTTCCATTCCAGGCTGCAGGATCTGCAGCACCTCGCCGCAGATATGGCGTTCGTGCTGCACGAAACGTCGCACGGCCTCATCGTCGAGTACTCGGACCGCACCGGCTTCACCTCGCCGACCAACTACGTCCCGGGCGGCAACACCACGACGTGGAAGATGCGGGCGCCGACGCACAAGCTGGAGATCGGCAACGACAGCATCGCCGGCGGGGCCGGCAACGACCTCATCATCGGTGATCATGGCTATGTGCTGATGCAGGTCGCTGCGGCCACCGGCACCAACACCGGCAAATTGATCAGCACTGCCGAAGGCAATGCGATCCGGGCCGCCCTGACCGCGCAGGACAATCTGCGCGACCAGCAGCTGCGGGCGCATCTCGACCTGCGGCATCCCGACAACATCACGGAGCACACGACGAACAAGGACAAGCAGGCGCAGTGGCTGTTCGAGAACGCCAATCCCTACCTGCTCTCCATCGGCAATGACCATCTGATGGGCGATGCGGGGCGCGATACCATTATTGGCGATTTCGCCATGGTGCTGTCGCCGATCCTGTTCAGCCCCACCAACGACAAGAAGGAAGTTACCGAGCTCGGCAAGCTGTCCGATCAGGCCTTCGGCAATCTTGCCACGCGCCTGTTCCTCACCGGCAATGGCTATCGCCCGCTGCATCCGGAAAGCATCATCACCGGCACCAACCAGCTCAAGCAGGTCCGCACGGCTGACTGGTCCTATGATGGCGGCTACAATTTCTGGTGGCTCGATACCAAACTCGCCGATCCGCGCCATGCCCAGAAGCTCGGCATGTCCGATCTGACGCTCTATTCCGATCGGATCGAGGGCGGTGACAATGACGACCTGCTGGTCGGTGACGTGGCGACCATCAAGCCGATCCGCGTCAGCAGCAATGCCGTGGGCTTTGCGACGCAGTACACCGTGGTCCCGGTGGCGGAGGGCGGCTTCACCAATGCCGTCGCCGACAGCTACATCATGAAGTTCGGCCCGTTCTCGCGGCTCCTGTCGCCCAACGATGAGAACCGCGCGCACAACCACAACTATGTCGTCAACGACGACGAGATCCACGGCGGCTCGGGCAACGACATCCTCTTCGGTCAGATCGGTGACGACAGGCTGCACGGTAATCTGGGTGATGACCGGATTTCGTCGGGCATCGGTCGCGACCGGGTCGAGGCGGGCCCAGGCACCAACCAGATCTCTATCACCAAGAACCTCGATACGCAGATCAAGACGACCGGTGGCAAGGACACGCTCCGTTCGACCATCGACGTCGGCGGCAGTGCCAAGACCCTGATGCAGATCGGCTGGGGCGCAGGTGTCCCGGCGGCCTTCGCAGCCGACACCATCCGCTTCGGCGGCAGTCTGCAGTCGTCGGGGGCGATGTTCGTGTCGTTCCGCGACTACGCCGTCAAGAAGGCGCCTGCTGCGCCGGTCGGTACGCTCTCGCCCATCACGGCCGTGGCCATGGCGCGCCCCACCCCGTCGCAACTGATCGCGGCGGTACGGAGCAGCGAGATCGTCGTGCGCATGGTGGACGACGACCGGGATCCGGAGACGCCTTTCGCGCTGCTGTGGATCTACAACGAGGAAACGGAAACCTTCGAGCCGCGCACGCTGTTCGAGGACGAGACGCTGCCGCCGCCCGACGAGGATCCGGAACGGCTGCGGCTACCCTCCATCCTCTTCGACGGCGAGCGTTGGATCACTGTCGACTATGAGGACGGGTTCGTCCCGTTCCAGCCCGATTGAGTGTGGCAGGAAGGGCGCATTCGCTGGCGTCCTTCCTGCCGAGCTTGTGCCGTGGTTGACGGGAGCTGAAACCTCCCCTTAACCTTGCTAAAGGTCTGATGCTGCTGCTTCGGCATGCTGGGGGATTCGAATGAGCACTGTGCGTTGGGGTCTCGGCGGCGTTGCCCTCGCTACCCTCGTCATGTCTGCAGGCATGGCGCAAGCGTCGGGCACCATGGATTGGACAGGGCTGCGGCTTGGTGCCAGCTTCGGCGTCGGCACCGGCGCCATGCAGTGGGACGAGTTCGATCTGACGATCGACGACTATGAAGACCTCGGCACGTTCGGCGCCCCCGGTCCGATGGGCGGCATCTTCGCCGGCTACGACCTGGAAGTTGCGCCGGGCATGGTGTTTGGCGTCGAGGCGGGTCTGCAGTTCTTCAACGCCGAAGGCAGCACCACCGCCCTTACCGTCGGTTACGACTATGAGTTCCGCAGCCTTGGCGCGGCCTATGCCGGCGTGCGTGCCGGCATCGAGGTCGCACCCCGCACGCTGCTCTATGGCCGCCTGGCCTATGCCTCCATCCATGCGCAGTCGAGCGAAGCGTATGACGCGCAGGAAGCCTTCCTTCATGGCTATCAGGCCGCAATCGGTCTTGAGACCGAAGTCATGGAGAACGTCACCGTCCACGTCGAGGGATCCTACACCCGCGCCATTGAGGGCCTGGAGACCACCTTTGACGGTGATGTGTTCATCGACGTCTACAACCCGGCCCACCTCGCTGTCAGCGCTGGCGTGAGCTACCGCTTCGGCAACCAGTCGCGCGGCCCGCGGATAGCGCTCGCGCCGCTGCGGTCTTGGACCGGCGTTTATGGCGGCGCCATGATCGGGGCGTCGGGCTCCAGTACGGTCAACGGTTTCCGTGAGACGGAGTATCTCGAAGGGCCTGTCTCGAAGGTCGATCCGTTCATCGGGATCTATGCCGGTGCCAACCTGCAGCTCGGTGAGCAGTGGGTGGCCGGCGTCGAGGGTGAGTTCACGCGCTACGAGACGTCCTGGGATTTCGTTCAGGATGACGGGCTCGATCTCGCCAACAGCGACCACAAGGGCCAGGTCTCCGTGCGCTTTGGCTACCTGCCCAATCCGGATACGCTCATTTATGCCCGCGCCGGCTGGGGTGCCATTCACATGAACCCTGACGAATTGCAGGCGGAAGAGGGCACCGAGTCTGTCTATCTGCAGGCCATTTCTGCCGGCCTCGGCATCGAGACCATGATCAATGAGCACCTGCTGCTCCGCGCCGAGGGGCTCTACACTACAGCCATCGAAGAATATCGCTTCAATAATACTGTGGGCAATCCGCTCTACGCCAAGCCGAGCGCGGTGGAAGCCCGTGTCGGTGCGGCTGTTCTGTTCTGATGTGACATGACCGATCCTAACCAGACTGCCGCCGGTGCCGACGATGCGTCGGCACCCCGTTCCGCCGACAAGACCGTCGAGTGGATCGACCGTGACATGGCCACCCATTTCGCCAATGTGGTCAATGTTCAGTCCACGCGCGAGCAGGTGGATCTGTTCTTCGGTACCAACCGCACCTGGAACGTGTCTGAGACACCGCGCGTCGCGGTCGATCTGAGCAATCGGGTGATCCTCACGCCCCATGCCGCCAAGCGGCTCTGGGCCGTGCTCGGCGGTGTGCTGCGCGAGTACGAGCAGCGATATGGTGTTTTGACCGTCGATCGCTCCTGATAAGCTCGGCGGGCAATTCGACACCCAAAAGGGGCCAACATGGCGGATAGCGGCACGGCAGCACTGAGTGCGTCGGCGCAGCCGGCGTCACTGCGCGCTGCTTCCGGCCCCGCCGCAAATGGCGATCAGGTCTGGACGCTGCTGCGCGAAGCGCCCGACCTCGACACTGCCGCGGCGCCATGGCTGCAATTGCAGGCCCGGATGATCGGGCCCGACGCGGCAGGGGTGCTGCTCCTCCGCAATGCCGATGGCCAGTTCCTCCCGCGCACCACCGTTCCTGCCGACCGTCCTGCCGATGCCGCCTTGTTGCGGCTCGCCAACCTCGCCATCGAGCAGCGCCGGGGCGTCGTGGGGCTCACCCAGTCTGGCTCGGGCGCTGTCGCCTATCCGGTCATCCTGGGGGCCGATATCCTCGGTGCGGTATCGGTCGCCTATTCCGACGGCGAGCCGGCGCAGGCGATGCGACAGCTGCAGTGGGGCGTCGCCTATCTGCGCGATCGCGGCGCGCAGGAGTTGGTGGCTGACAGCGCCGCCGAGCGCTTGCGCAGTGCTGCGGTGCTCGACCTGCTGGGCGTGACCCTCGACGAGGAGAAGTTCCAGGGCTCTGCGCTGGCTGCCGTCACCCATCTGGCGCTCGCCTTTGCGTGTGACCGTGTCGCCGTCGGCATGTTCCGCCGCGGCAGCACGAAGGTCGCTGCCGTGTCGCACAGTGCCAGCTTCGGCAAGCAGATGGTGCTTATTCGCCGGCTCGGTGCCGCCATGGACGAGGCCATCGACCAGCGCGCGGTGATTGTCTATCCGCCGCCCGCCGACGATGCGGCCGTGGCGACCGCCGCGCACAAGGAGCTCGCCGAGGAGACCGGCAGCCCATTGCTGCTGACCATTCCCATGCTGGTGCGTGATGGCTTTGCCGGCGCCGTCGTGTTCGAGCGGCCGCAGGGCCGCATGTTCACCGAAGGCGAAGTGGATACGCTGGCGGCCGCCGTGGCCGCGCTCGGCCCGGTGCTGGAAGAGCGGCGGCAGAACGACCGCTGGATTGGCTTCAAGATTGCCGATGCCTTCGGCTCGGTGCTGCGCCGCCTGTTCGGGCCGGCGCATGCGGGGCTCAAGGCCACGGCCGCGGCCCTGCTGCTCCTTGCGGGCTTTCTCTCCTTTGCCACCGGCACATACGAGGTCAGCGCCAAGGCGGACCTGCAGGGCATGGTCCGCCGCGCCGTCGTCGCGCCCCTGGATGGCTTCATCAAGCTGGCACCCGCCCGCGCCGGTGATCGGGTGGAGGAGGGCGAGTTGCTCGCCGCGCTCGATGACGCCGATCTGACCCTCGAACGCTTGCGCTGGACCACCGAGCGCAGCCAGCGACAGATCGAGTATGATCGCGCTTTCGCCGCCCGCAATCGTTCCGCCCTCGCCGCTGCCCGGGCGCAGATGGATGAGGCCGATGCGCAGATCCGTCTCGTAGATGAACAACTGGCGCGCCTGCAGCTCAAGGCGCCGTTTCCCGCGCTCGTCACTGCAGGCGATCTCAGCCAGTCGATCGGCGGCGCCGTGTCGCGCGGCCAGACCCTTTTCGAGGTGGCCCCGCTCGATGGCTATCGCGTCAACCTGCTCGTTGATCAATCGCAGATCGGCGATGTGATGGTAGGCCAGCAGGGCTCGGTGCTGTTTGCCGCCGTGCCCGACGAGCCCTTTGCCTTCATCGTCGACAAGATCACCCCCGTCGCCGAAGCGCGCGAAGGGCGTACAGTGTTCCGGGTCGAGGGCTTGTTGAGCGGCGTGCCGGACCGGCTGCGGCCCGGCATGGACGGCATCGCCAAGATCGAGATCGATCAGCGCCACTATGTCTGGATCTGGGCGCGATCATTCCTCGATTGGTACCGCCTCGCCAGCTGGCAGTGGCTGCGCTGAGCCCGCCATGGCGCAGTCCCCCTTCAGCTCGAACTGGTATCGCGTCGCCGATCTGACCCCGCGCCTCCGGCCGCATGCGCAGATCCACCGCCAGCGCTTCCGCAACGAAACCTGGTACATCCTGCAGGATCACCAGAGCGGCCGCTATCACCGCATCTCTCCGGTCGCCAATCTCATGCTCAACCTGATGGATGGGCGCCGCACCGTGCGCGACATCTGGCAGGCCGTGGCCGAGCGCATCGAGGACGATCCGCCGACGCAGGATGAGGTCATCCAGCTCCTTGGCCAGTTGCACAGCTCCGACCTGCTGATCGGCGAGGTGCCGCCCGATTTCGACGAACTGGCCGATCGCGCGGGCGAACAAAGCCGCAAGGCGGTGCTGCAAAGGCTGCGCAATCCGCTGGCCTTGCGCATGCCGCTCTTCGATCCCGATCCGCTGCTCGACGCGCTGCTGCCGCTCTACCGACCGCTCTACACCGTCTTCGGCTTCGTGGTCTGGCTCGGCCTGGTGATCACCGGGCTGGTGCTGGCCGTGGTCCATTGGCAGGAACTGACAGGCGACGTCATCACCCAGACGCTCACCGCGCAGAACCTGGTGCTGCTCGCGCTCGTCTACCCGGTCATCAAGCTGCTGCACGAGATGGGCCACGCCACCGCCACCAAGGTGTGGGGCGGCGAGTTGCACGAGTTCGGCGTCATGCTGCTCGTCCTCATCCCAGTGCCCTATGTCGATGCCTCGGCCTCTGCGGCGTTTCGCGAGAAATGGCGGCGGCTGCTGGTCAGCGGCGCCGGCATCATGGTCGAGCTCGCTCTGGCCGCCATCGCCATGATCGTCTGGATCAATGCCGAGCCCGGCATGGTGCGGGCGCTGGCCTTCAACGTCATGCTGATCGGCGGCGTCTCGACCCTTCTGTTCAACGGCAATCCGCTGCTGCGCTTCGATGGCTACTACATCTTCGCCGACCTGGTGGAGATCCCCAATCTCGGTACGCGCGCCAACAAGTACTTCTTTCATTTGCTGCAGAAGCGGCTGTTCGGCGTCGAGGATGGCGAGAACCCGGTCACCCATCCCGGCGAGCGCAAATGGCTGCTGCCCTATGCCGTGCTGGCGGCCATCTATCGCGTCGTGGTGTCACTCGGCATCGCGGCGTTCGTTGCCACCCAGCTCTTCTTCGTCGGCGTGCTCATTGCGTTGTTTGCGCTGTTCCAGAGCCTCGTCCTGCCCGTCTACAAGGGCTTCAAGTTCCTGTTCACCAGCAACCGGCTGCATGGCCGGCGTGGGCGGGCCGTGGCCATGACCTTCGCCGCCCTCGGCGTCGTCGCCGCCGCTCTTTTCGCCGTCCCGGTGCCGCACGCCACGATGGCGCAAGGCATCGTCTGGGTGCCGGAGGCCTCGCTCCTCCGCAGCGGCACCGATGGCATCGTGCGTCGTGTCGCAGCCGTCGACGGCGCCACCGTCGCGCCCGGTACCCCCGTCCTTGAGCTGGACGATCCAATCCTCGGCGCACAGGTCGCTGTCCTCGAGGCCCAGCGCGCAGAATACTCCGCCCAGCTCGACGCTGTGCGCGCCATGGACCCGGTGCAGGAGCGGCTGATCGAAGGGCAGGTCTCCCACATCGAGGGTCGCCTCGCCGCCTTCGCCGAGCGGCGGGACCAGTTGCTGTTGACCACCCCGGTAGACGGCACCCTCATGCTGTCGCAGGGCCGCGACCTCGTCGGGCGCTATCTGCGGCGCGGCGATCTCGTGGGTTACGTGGTGGGCACCGACGATCCCGTATTGCGCGTGGTCGTACCGCAGTCCCAGGTCGACCTCGTCCGCCTTCGCCGCGGCGATATCGAAATCCGCTTCGCCGGCGCGCTCGATGACATCCGCCCCGCCGAGATCCTGCGCGAGGCGCCCGCCGCCCAGCTCGAAGTGCCTTCGCCGACCCTCACCACCGAGGGTGGCGGCCCGATCCTGGTCGACCCGCGCGATCCTCGCCGGGGCAGGGCGCTCGAAGGTTTGTTCTTCGTCGATCTGCGTATCACCGATGGGCGCCCGGTGACGCGGCTGGGCGAGCGCGTCTTCGTCCGTTTCGATCACGGCACCGAGCCGATTGCCTTCCGCCTGGTGCGCGGCCTGCGCCAGGTCTTCCTGTCCAGTTTCGGGTTATGACCATGCGCCCAGTGCCGCTCGTGCCGCTCGTGCCGTTTATCCTCCTCGCTGGCCTCTCTGCCGCCCGGGGCGAGAGCTTCGACTGCGTCATCGACCCCTCCGCCGAGGTCAAGATCGGCAGTCCGGTCGCCGGCCTCATCGCCGAAGTGGCGGTCGATCGCGGCGACGAGGTCGAGGCCGGTGACGAGATCGCCCGCCTCGAAGCCGGGATCGAGGAGGCGACCGTCAGGCTCGACGAGCTGCAGGCCAGTTCCACTGCACAATTGGCCGCAGCCGAAACCCGGCTGAACTTCGCCCGCACGCGCCTCGCCCGCAGCGAGGCCCTCGCTCAGCGCGGCGTCGCTACCACCGAGCAGGTCGAGCAACTGCAGGCCGAAGTGCAGGTGGCCGAGCGCGAGCGCGACCTCGAGACGCAGCGTCGCCGCCTCGCCGAACTCGAGCTCGAGCGCTCCCGTGCCCAGCTCGAGCGCAAGACCATCCGCGCCCCCATCTCCGGCTACATCGCCGCCCGCCAGATGAGCGCGGGCGAATATGTCGACCAGAGCGCCGCCATCGCGACGCTCGTCCGGCTCGATCCCCTGCGCGTCGAAACCTTCCTGCCCGTCTCGCTCTGGGGCAGCATCCGCGCCGGCATGCCGGCCACCGTCGAGCTGGAGGAGCCGGTCGCCGGCACCCGCGCCGCTACCGTGTCGGTCGTCGACCGGGTGTTCGACGCCGCCAGCGGCACCTTTGGCGTCCGCCTCGAACTGCCCAATCCGGAGTCGCTGCTGCCGGCCGGCCAGCGCTGCACAGTCACCTTCGCCGCGGCGGACGCTGCCCCGTGAGTGGAGCGCCCGAGGACGCGCTGCTCACCAGCCTCGCGGGCGCCCAGGCGTTGCGGCTCGCCCTCGGAGCAGGGCTCGTCGATCGGCTGATCCCCGGCCCGCAGCCCGTCGCGACCCTGGCGGCGGCGGCGCGGATCGATCCCGCTGGGCTGCGTCTCCTCGCTGCCCTGCTGCCGGGCGTCGTGACGCTCGAGGCCGACACGCTCGCCCTCACCGATGGCTTTCGCGCCCTGCTGCCGCGCCGCAAGGCGCTCGAGACCCGTCTCGATTTCCTGGCCCTCGCCGCGCACGATGTGCTGGAGCACCTGCCGGCCATGCTCTTCGACACGGGAGGCTATGTGCGGTCCGGCCGCGTCTTCGAGCTGTTCCGCTACGACCGCGCCATGCGCGCCACGCCCGAGGACATCGCCTTCACCCGTCGCTGGGTCGACTATACCACCGTGCTCACGGAGGATGAGGCGCCGCTGTTGGTGCCCCGCCTCCCGCTCGACGGGGTGGAGCGCCTGCTCGATGTCGGCGGCAATAGCGGCGCCTTCGCGCTTGCGCTCTGCGCCGCCCGGCCCGAACTGCAGGTGACCGTGCTCGATCTGCCGGCCGTGGTCGCCATCGGGCGTGACCATGTCGCAGGCGGGCCCGAGGCGCAGCGCATTGCCTTCTTGGCCGGTGACGCCCGCCGCGCGCCGCTGCCCACCGGCCATGATGCGGTGTGCTTCAAGTCCGTGCTGCATGACTGGCCCGATGCCGACGCCATCCTGCTGCTCGATGCCGCCCGCGCCGCTCTGCCGCCCGGCGGCCGGCTGTTCATCGTCGAGCGCGGACAGTTTCAACCGGAGGGACCCTTGCCCTATTCGGCACTTGCCAATCTGGTGTTCTCGCCCTTCTATCGCGCACCGGAGCGCTATGTAGCCTGGCTTGCGGAGCGGGGCTTCGAGGCGGTCGAGGTGAGCAGCGTGGAGATCGAGATGCCGTTTCACATCATCTCCGCCCGACGCGGCGGCGGCGCCTGATGCGCGGCCGGATCATCGCCGTGTCCGCCCCGCCCGGCGGCGGCAAGTCGACGCTCTGCGCTGCGCTGGCCGAGCGCCTCGGCGGGGCGCTGGTCGAATACGACGCCTATGACCAGATGACTCGGCTGCCGCCGCATGAGGTCCGGCAATGGCTCACCGAAGGCGGCAGCTATGACCGCATCGAAGTGCCCGAACTGGTCGCCGATCTTGAAGCTCTGCGCGCTGGCCGTCCTATCTTCGACCGCCTGCACGGCCGCGAACTGGCACCCCGCGCGCTCATCGTGCTCGAAACCCCGTTCGGCCGCGCGCACGTACCCACCGGCACCCTCATCGATACCTCAGTGTTCATCGACATCCCGTCCGACCTGGCGCTGGCCCGCAAGGTGCGCGAGTTCATCGGCGAGATCGAACACGACCGGGCGCCCGGCGCCCCGCGTCGTTTCGTCGGCTGGCTGGACAGCTATCTCGACCACTACGAGACGCTGGTGCGCCCCGCCATTGCCATGCAGCGCGAGCGCGTCATGCCACTGGCCGATCTGGTGATCGACGGCACCGCGCCGCTGCCGGACAAAGTCGAGCAGATCGTCGGCTTCCTCATCCAACGTGTCGTCTCGCGCGAAAAGGCCAATCGATGACGTCGCCTGAACCCCTGCGCTCCATCCTCATCGTCGGCGGCGGCTCCGCTGGTTGGCTCACCGCAACCTATCTGGCGCGCATGCTCCGCCGGCATCGCGTCAAGGTGACCCTCGTCGAATCCGCCGATATCGGCACTATCGGCGTCGGGGAGGCGACCATCCCCTCCATGGTCCGTTTCGTCCGCGCGACCGGCCTCGACGAAGCCGAGTTCATGCGCCGTTGCGCCGCTACCTACAAGCTCGCCATCCGCTTCGAGGACTGGATCGAGCCCGGCCATGTCTACTGGCACCCCTTCGGCCCGGCCGGCGCGCGCATTGGCGTCAATGATCTCTTCCACTACTGGAACGCCGTCAGGAGTCAGGGCGACAGCGTCCCGCGCTACGCCGATTACGCGCTCCTCACCTGGATGGCCGAGGGGCACAAGGCGCCGCGTCCCCTCGATCGCGGCTCGCCCGTGATCGATGCCGGCTACTACGCCTATCACCTCGATGCCGGCGCCCTTGCGCTCTATCTGCGCGAGGTGGCGACGAGCGAGGGTGTCCAGCATCTCTTCGGCGACGTGCGGCATGTCGAACTGGGGCCCGACGGCGCAATCGCCGGCGTCGATATCGGCGCTGACCGGCGCTTGACGGCCGATCTCTACGTCGATTGCACCGGCTTCCGCGGCGTGCTCGCCGAGCAGGCGCTCGGCGATCCCTGGATCGACTGGGGCCACCAGTTGCTCAATGACCGCGCCGTGGTCATGCCCGTCGCCCGCGGCGACGACATCCCGCCCTACACCACCTCCTCGGCACAACCCGATAGCGGCTGGATTTGGCAGATCGGCCTCGCCACCCGCACCGGCATGGGCTACGTCCATTCCAGCGCCCATGTCGACGAGACGCGCGCTACCGAGGCACTGATCGCCAAGGCCGGCCTCAAGCGCCGCCGCACTGCCGACCCCCGCATGCTGCGCATGCGCATCGGCCGCCGCACCCGGTTCTGGAACCAGAACTGCATCGCCATCGGCCTCGCCGGCGGCTTCGTCGAGCCGCTGGAGTCGACGGGGCTGCATGCCATCCTTCGGGGCGCCGAACTGCTCTTCGAGTATCTGCCGGGCAAGGCGATCTCACCGGTGCTGCGCGACAGCTACAACCGGCGCATGGGGCTGCTCTACGACGAGATCCGCGACTTCATCCTGCTGCACTACCTCTATACGCGCCGCACCGAACCGTTCTGGCGCGACGCGCGCGCCGTGCCGCTGCCGGACAGCCTGCAACACCTGATGGCGCTCTATGACGAGTTCGGCGAACTCGAAAACGTCGATGGCGGCATCTTTGCCGATACCAACCACTACTTCATCCTCGCCGGGGCCGACCGCTACCCGCGCCGGCCGCATCCGCGCACCACCCTGCCGCCGCCCGGCGAGATGGAGGCCATGCTGGCGCAGGTGGTGGCCCGCAACCGCGCGGTTGCCGAAACGCTGCCGCGCCATCTCGAGCTCGTCGATGCCATCCACCCGCCCAAGGTCTGAGGCCGGGGCAGGGGAGCGCCTCGTCGCGGCGGTCCGGGCGTTCGGCCTGCCGCTGCTGGGCGATAGCTCGGTCAAGCTGTTGCCCGGCGCCTTGTCGGCGGATCGCTTCTTGCTGACCGTCCACACCGCCGACTTCACGGCGCGGCACTGGGCCCATCTCGAGCGGTTCCCGCTCGATCTTGGATTGCCCGAACTCGAACTGCAGCGCTTCCTGGTGGAGGCGCGCAGTGCCGGGGTGCTGCACTTCGGCTGCGATGCCGACCCGGGCGCGACGATTCTGAAGCTCTATGCCGAGTTCCCGGACCGTCTTCGCACCCAATGGGCAAGCGCTCGCCGCAGCGGCACGGCGATCACCGTCTATCGCGCGGTGAAATGGCGCGCTGCGGGTGAGCCCGCCGCCGCATTCTCCACCTACGCGGCGCTGCCCGGGCGCTCAGTGACGGCCACCTCGGCGCGTATCCTCGAACTCCTCGGACCAGGCAAGGTCGCCGAGTTCGTCACTGTGCTGTTCCATCGCGCCGCGGGCCGCATTCCCGCCGAAGCGCGGCTCTTTCTCGACGTCGACGAAGAGGGCACTGGACGCAGGTCCTTCGACCTCATGCTCTACGATGCCGGCTTCACGCTCGGCGCGCTCGCGCCGCAGATCGCCACCGTCGCCGAGGCGTTCGCCCTTTCTCCGGCCGAGCGGCAGCAACTCGCCGCTCTCCCCCCCGCGACTACTCTCGGCCACATCTCCGGCGGCCGCGGCCGCGACGGGGCACCCTTCCTCACCCTCTACTTCGCCGGCGGCCCGCTCGATCCTTGAAAGCTGCGGGTGGCGCTGCGGCGCGAGGTGACAAGACAGTCGTGCTCGCAGTGCGGGCTCCGAACCGCCTCACAGTGGGCCCTCGATCTCCGGCTCGGGGCGGCCACGCCAGATCATCCGGTAGACGCTGCCCTGCCGGACCGATTGCACGGCAGCTGGTCTCAGCGCTGCAATGCAGGTCCCGCCGGCATGTCGCACCGAGGGATAGATGATGCCGTTGAGGCCGGCCCGCCGCGCCGCTTCCGCCAGCCCGTTGCCGATGGGGTAGGCGACGGCGATGTCGGCGCCCAGAGCCGGATGCTCGGGGATCGGGCGCAGATCCATGAACGCACCGGCGAGGCTGCAGAACATCTCGGCATACTCGACTGTCGCCGCGTACTGCCCGGTCTCGGCCAGCATCTGGGTCAGGTGAAACCCGACCTCGCTGAGGCACGTCCTGACCTCGATCGCCGCATACCATGCGCCACGCTGCGCCCCGCTGAAGCGGCTCGGCTGGCGCGGTTTCGCATAGGCGAACGAGGCATTGATGAAGCGGGCATGCGGCACGTCATGCACCAGCTCATTGGTTGCAAGCCCCAGCAGGCCCCGTGTTTCTGCCAACTGCCGCGCGCTGGTCGCGCCCTCGATCTCGGCGAGGAGCGTCGCCTCCTCCTCGGTGTCGACCAGCGGCGCCAGCACCGATTCCCTCAGCCGCGCCGTGGTAACCAGCCGCACCGTCCGCTCGAATGCGGCCGTCGTGACAGCGATGCCCTCGACCTGCAATCAGAGGCCTCCGCGCACGGCGTCGACATAGCGGCGCACGTCGAGCATTTGCGGAATCCCGCCGCGGATCATCGACGCGATCGGGCTCAGGCGCTGGAACAGCGGTCCGGTATTGGCGAGGCCCGGCCAGCGATCGGCCATCTCGTCGGCGAACAGCAGGTGCAGCCCCTTGTAGATGCCGACCAGTGCCGAGATCCGCGTCAGCTGGTCCTGGCTCAGCACCCGCTCCGTGCCGTCCTGCTTCAGGCGCTCCCAGGTACTCGTGGAGACATCGAGTAGCGCTGCCGCCTGTTGCCCGCTCAGCCCCCATGCGGGCACCAGCCGCCGATAGGCCTTCAGCGCCACCTGTGACAGCCGCGCCCGGTCGGTCTCGGCGGAGAAATCCTGCCGCTCCGGAGGCGGGGGAAGGGCATGGGCCGCGTTCAGCATAGCCGTCACTCCATCATTTGATAGTGAATTACTACCTCAAATGGTGGTCGTCGTCGAGGTGTCAAGGGGGACTGCGTTTGCCCATCGCCGAGGCTTCTGCTCTGCCGCGAATTCCCGCATACTGCTCTGGCACAGCACTGCGCGGACCCGATGCCTGCCAGCTCTTCCCATCTCACCGGCAACCTGTCGCCCGCGGATTGGGCCGAGCCGGTGCAGCCCGGCGACCACTATGCCGATTACTGCCAGTGGCCGTATGACCCGCCGGTGCCGGTGGCGGGACGTCTGCGTCAGGTCAGCCTGCTCTGGCATGCGCTGCGCACCTCCGGTGCGGATCCCAGCCTCGAAGCCTGTTTCCGCGCGCTGCGCGATCGCCTCGGCGCCTTCCGCACCGTCTACGGCATCAAGCTGCGCGACGGCCGCCTGAGCTACGAGTTCTACTTCTATGACTATGGCCGCCTCGACCGCGATCTCTCCATTCCGCGCGTGCTGGAGGCCTTGTCGCCTCATGTTCGTTGCAGTCTGCCGAGCCTCGAATCGCGGCCCTATTTCATGTTCTCGATCGACCTCGACGAGGCGATCGTCACCGGCCGCCAGCCGCTCGAAGAGATCGACATTTATGTCGGCAATCCCGGCAGCAGCGTTTCCTCTGGCATCTGCTATGCCCAGCGCGCCGAGGGGCTCGAACTGAAGAACTTCTATTTCTTCTTCGATGCCCGCACTGAGCAGGAGCATATCGCGCGCAAGGTTGAAACCAGCATCCATCTCGACGCCGGCAGCGATCTTTCGGCCATCCTGTGGCCGGAGCTGCGCGATTGCGGCGTCATCGTCGTCGCCAACAAGCGCCTGCATGACGGCATCTATTTCTCTCGCATCCGGGCCAGTCAGCTACGACAGTTCTTCCATCGCACCGGCTGGCCGGCGCCCTTCACGGCGCTGATGGATGCCGATTGGCGGCGCTTCGACCACCTGCTCTTCGACGTCGGCATCGACTATGCTGTCGAAGACGGCGCGATCCGTGTATTGAAGAGCGCAATCTACGGTTTGCTGTGAGGACGCCGAGGTGAGCCGGTTCGCGCATGCCGACTATGTCTCCATGACCATGGAGTTCCGCTGCAATCTGCGCTGCGTGCACTGCATGATCGAAGGCACGATGGATCGGCTGCGGCCGGAATCCGACGCCGCCTTCCGGCGCATCCTCGAGACGAACGCCGCCACCGGTCAATGGAAGGGCCTGATCCTCACCGGCTCCGAGATCACGCTGCGCCGTGACCTGCCGGAGCTGGCGCGGCAGGCCCGCGCGCATGGCTTCGAGCATGTCCGCATCCAGACCCATGGCGTCCATCTCGCCGATCGCGACTACGCCGACCGGCTCGTCGAGGCCGGCGTCGACGAGTATTTCGTCTCCGTCACCGCCCCCACTGCGGAACTTCACGACCGGATCACAGCCGTGCCCGGCGCCTTCGACAAGATGATGCTCGGCTTCGACAATCTCGCCCGGCATCCGCATGTGAAGCTCATCACCAACACCGTGGTCACCGCGCTGAGCTACACCCACCTCGCCGAAGTGGTGCACCGGCTCGCCCACCTGCCCAATCTGGTGCAGATGGAGTTCTGGTTCTACTGGCCCATGGCCGAGACCGACGAGAAGAACCTCGTCGTCCGCCACGGCGAAGCATTGCCCTATCTGCGCGCCGCCATCGCCGCCGCCCGCGCTCTCGGTCGCGACATCGAGGTCAAGAACTTCCCGCACTGCATGCTGGGCAGTGACGGCCACCTGCTCGTCAACGGCCAGCCCGAGCTGATCGTCGATCCCGCCTTCTGGGCCGAATTCATGCGCAACGGCTTCCACCAATGCGTCCATCGCGAGGTTTGCGCCTCCACCGAATGCCTGGGGCTGAACTCGGCCTACATCCACCGCTTCGGCTACGAGGAGAACGAGCTGCACCCGCTCGCCCCGGCGGAGGCGGCCGAATGAGCGGGGCTGCCCGGCTCGCCGCCCCCCGCCTCGAGCTCTATCCCGAGCGCGTCGATCCCAAGGAGGGCAAGTTCGACGCCGTGCTCCACCGCGTCGAAGCGGCGATCATTGCCCAGCTGGCCCGCCGGCGCGGCCGCAACCTCTTCCGCATCGTCGCGCCCGTCCGTGCCCTCGCGCCGGCGCTCGAGGCCGTCCCCATGCCGGAACTGCTCGCCCGGGCGCGCGCTGCGGCGATCCGCGTACGCCGCTCCCGCTTCAGCGACGAGAGCGCCATCGCCCAAACCTTCGCCTGCCTGCGCGAGGTCTCCGGCCGCGCCCTCGGCAAGCGCCATCACGACGTGCAGCTGGTCGGGGCCTTCGCGATCCTCTCGGGCATGATTGCCGAGATGGCGACCGGCGAGGGCAAGACGCTCACCGCCGGCCTCGCCGCTGCGGCCGTGGCGCTTGCCGGCACGCCCGTGCACGTCGTGACCGTCAACGACTACCTCGCCAGCCGCGACGCCGAGATCATCGGCCCGCTCTACGCCGCGCTCGGGCTCAGCGTCGGCGTCGTCGTCGAGGGCATGCAACTCGCCGAACGGCAGCAGGCCTATGCCGCCGACATCGCCTACTGCACCAACAAGGAGCTGGCCTTCGATTATCTGCGCGACCGCATGCTGCTCGGCCAGGCCTCGGGCGACCTGCGCCTCCGCCTTGCCGGCCTCGCTCGTACCGACAGCCGCTTTGCCCAGCTGCGTCTGCGCGGCCTGCATTTCGCGCTCGTCGACGAGGCCGACAGCGTACTCGTCGACGAGGCGCGCACCCCCCTCGTCATTTCCGGCTCCGCCAAGACCGATCTCGACGGCCCCACCATCAGCCGTGCGCTGGAGTTTGCCGCCGAACTCGAGCCCGGCCGCCATTATCGCGTCTTCCCCGACGAGCGCCGCGTCAACCTCACCCCCGCAGGCCGCGAGCGCGTCGCGCAGCTGACGGCCGGCCTCGGCAAGCCCTGGACGGCCCGCGTTATGCGCGAGGAGCTGGTGCGCCAGGCGCTCTCGGCGCTGCTGCTGTTCCATCGCGACGAGCACTACATCCTGCACGAGGGCAAGGTGCAGATCGTCGATCCCTCCACCGGCCGCCGCTCCAAGGATCGCAGCTGGTCCGACGGCCTGCACCAGATGATCGAGATGAAGGAGGGCCTCGAACTCTCCGACCAGCGCATCACCATCGGCCGCATGACCTATCAGCGCTTCTTCCGCCGCTATGGCCGCCTCGCCGGCATGACCGGCACCGCGTCCCACGTCGCGGGCGAACTTTGGCGCGTCTACCGCCTGCCGGTCGCGACCATCCCCACGCACAAGCCGTCCCGCCGCGTCTACCGCCCGGATCTCGTGCTGCCGACGGCTGAGGAAAAGTGGCGCTGCATCGTCGAGCGGGTGCGCGAGCTGCACGGGCAGGGGGCGCCGGTGCTGATCGGCACCTCCAGCGTCGCCGCCTCGGAGGAGGCGAGCGCCCGGCTCACCGCTGCCGGCCTCGCGCATCAGGTGCTGAACGCAGCGCAGGACGCCGAGGAGGCGGCGATTGTCGCCCGCGCCGGCGAAGTGGGCCGTATCACCGTCGTCACCAGCATGGCCGGCCGCGGCACCGACATCCCGCTCGGTCCCGGCGCCGCCGACCGGGGCGGGCTGCACGTCATCATGTCGGAACGGCACGAGGCGCGGCGGATCGACGATCAGCTCGCCGGCCGCGCCGGTCGGCAGGGCGAGCCCGGCCATATCGAGGCCATTCTCTCGCTGGAGGACACGCTGCTGGCCAAGGACGGCCCGCCGCTCCTCCGCCGCCTCGCCGTGCCGCTCTCGACGCTGTTCGCCGCCCGCGGCCGGGTGCTCGCCATCACCCTCGCGCAGAAGCATGCCGAGCGCCTTCACGCCACCATGCGCATGGCGCTCCTCAAGTCCGAAAAGAACGCGCAGAAGACCCTCGCCTTCGCCGGCCGCCCCGAATAGCCCCTCGTCCTCAGCCTACCGAAGCACAGCGGAGCGGGCACGCGCTCGCACCGCTCAGTGCTTCAGCCACACCTGCTCGGGTTCTTCATTGATGGTGCGCATGCCGTCGCTGCACTCGAGCTGCACTTCCACCTCGGCGCCCAATGCGCGCAGCATGCGAGCCGAGAACAGCGCATCCGACAGCGCCTCTTCGCGCGACGCATAGGGGCGCGTCCGATCGATCATCGGCCGGACGCGACCGGTCGTGGCCACCTGCCATCCCGTCCCGTTGTGCCGCACCTGCAGTTTCAGTCTGGTCATTCCGCCCTCACCGTTCGCCAACGCGCCGAACGGGGGCAGGTTCCGCCGAAACGGCGACGCTTCTATGTCAGCCGGTACACCCGCTCGGCATTGCGCCAGAACAGCTTCTCCTGCTCCTCCGTGCTGGCGCCGGCAACGATCTCGCGCGAGGCGTTCACCCAGCGCGTGAGGTCGGCGAACAGCGTCACCACCGGATGGTCGGACCCCCACACCACCCGGTCCCAGCCGAACTTTTCGATCACGAACTCGACATAGGGCCGCAGCTCGTCGACCGTCCAGCCATCGCTGACATTGGCGAGGATGCCGGACACCTTGCACACCACGTTCGGCAACGCCGCGATCTCCTCCATCCGCACCGTCCAGCTTTCCCATTCGCGCTCGGCGATCTTGGGGTTGCCGCAATGGTCGAGCACGAACTGCACGTCCGGGCAGGCGGCGATCAGCGGCGGCGCCACCATCAGCTCATGCGATTTGAGGCAGATGTCGAAGCCCATGCCGTATTTCGGCAGCAGCCGGATATTGGCGCGGAAGGTCTCGCTCGCCGACAGTTCCACCGGCTGGAACTGCAACAGCCGCCGGATTGCCCGCACCCGTCCCAGCGCGGCGAGCTTTTCCAGATGCGCCTCGAAATCGGCATGCTCGGGCCGCCCATTGGCGATGGCCCCGATCACCCGCGGATCGACCTCGAGCATGAACTCGGTCTCCGCCGCCATCTGCGGCTCCGCGACATCCACCTCCATATGCAGCGCCGCCTCGACGCCGAGCGGCCCGCCCTCGGCGAAGTAATCCTCGACATGCCACGCCCGGTTGATGGCCGGCGCCCCGGAGAGCCACGGATAGGAGAAGCGGTCGGGATAAACGAGATGGAGATGGGTATCGAGAATGCGCATGGAAAATCAGCCGTCTGCCACAGGTGGGACTGACATGTTAGCAGCGCCGCGCCCCGGAAGCGAACCCTACCTCGGCATGAGCGGCCCTCGGAGCGCCATCCGGCCAGCCGTCCATGCGTCTTGATCGCGAATTGATGCCACGACAATACCACTTGTCCCCGAGGCGCCCTCCCGCCACCTCTTGCGGCAAGCCCTGGCGCGCCCCCGCGACACTATTCTGCAAGGAGGCAGGCGTTTCCCCTGTCAATGGTCTCTCATTGGTATTATAAAATTGCCGGCACCGGCGCATGCGGCCGGGTGCGGAACACCTTGCGAGGAGGGGACAGGCCGTTGTTTGCGCAGAATGAACCGTTTGGCCCGGGCGGTGTGAGTCTGCCGCAAGGCGGGCCGCTCTACCTCCAGCTCAAGCGCGTCATCGAGGACGCGGTGGCCAGTGGCGCGATCCGGCCCGGCGATGCCCTGCCGTCCGAGCGCGATCTTGCCCTCAAGGCCGCCGTGTCGCGTGTCACCGTCCGCAAGGCCGTGCAGCATCTGGTGCGCGATGGTCTGCTCGTCCAGCGCCATGGCTCCGGCACCTTCGTCGCCCCGCAGCCGGCGCGCGTCGAGCAGTCGCTGAGCCAGCTGACCAGCTTCACCGAGGACATGGCCCGGCGCGGCATGGAGGTTCGGTCGGTGCTGCTCGATAGCGGCATCAGCCATCCCTCGCCGGAGGAGACCATGGCGCTGGGGCTGTCGCCGGGCGTCCGTGTGGCGCGTGTCGCCCGCCTGCGTCTGTGCGGTGGGAACCCGCTGGCCATCGAGCGCGCCGCCGTCTCGGCCGACCTGCTGCCCGATCCGGCTGATATCGGGTCCTCGCTCTACGCCCATCTCGAAAAGTCCGGTCACCGCCCGGTGCGCGCCATCCAGCGCATCCGCGCCACCAATCTCGATCCCGCCGATGCCGCGTTGCTGGAGATCGCGCCCGGCAGCGCAGCGCTCCATATCGAGCGCGTCGGCTACCTGGCCTCCGGGCGGGTGGTCGAGTTCACCCGCTCCGTCTACCGGGGCGATACCTATGATTTCGTCGCAGAATTGCGCGTAGGAGAAGGCGCCCAGCCATGACCTCTCGATTGCCCCCCGAAGCCACCGCCCGTTCCGGCGCTGCCCCGAGCCATATGCGGCAGGAGGTCGAGGAAATCCCGGTCGCCATCCAGCGGCTGCTGGCCGAGGGCCGCGACGGCTTCGCGGCCGCCGGCGCCGCGCTCCGGGCGCGCGATCCGCAGGTCTTCGTCACGGTCGCGCGTGGCTCGTCTGATCATGCGGCATCCTTCCTCAAATATGCCATTGAGCTTCTGGCCGGCGTGCCCGTCGCTTCCATTGGCCCTTCGGTCGCCTCCATCTATGGCCGCGAACTCCGCCTTTCCGGTGCGGCCTCGCTCTCGGTCTCGCAGTCCGGCAAGAGCCCGGACATCGTCATGATGACCGAGGCGGCGCGCCGGTCGGGCGCCCTGACCTTCGCGCTCACCAACACGCCCGACTCGCCGCTCGCTGCCGCGGCCGAATACGCCCTGCCGCTCCATTCCGGCGAGGAGAAGTCCGTCGCCGCCACCAAGACCTTTGTCGCCTCCATCGTCGCCGGCCTCGCCCTGATTGCGAACTGGCTGGATGACAAGGCCTTGCAGGCCGCACTTGACTATCTGCCGCAAGTGCTGGCGGAGGCGGTGGCCTGTGACTGGTCGCCCATGCTCGGCGCGCTCGATGGTCACCAGTCGCTCTATGTGCTCGGTCGCGGTCCGGCGCTCGCCATCGCCGCCGAGGCGGCGCTGAAGTTCAAGGAGACCTGCGGCATCCATGCCGAGGCCTACAGCGCCGCCGAGGTGCTGCACGGTCCGGCCCGCATCGTCGAGCGCCACTTCCCTGTCCTCGCGCTCGCCGCGCGCGATGCCGCCGAATCTTCGGTGGCCGATGTGGCGGAGCGGCTGGCGGGGCAGGGCGCCCGTTGCTTCATCACCTCGGTCAACGCCCGGTCGGCGGAGCGCCTGCCGTTTGCGGCATCCGGCCACGCCATCACCGATGCGCTGGCGCTGGTCGTCAGCTTCTATGGCTTCGTCGAGGCGCTGTCGCGCCGGCGCGGCTTCGATCCGGATCGGCCGCCGCATCTGCGCAAGGTCACCGAGACAGTTTGATGATTGCTGAGGGAACAGACGCCATGACACGGCAGGTATTCACCGGTGCGCGCATCTTCGATGGCACCGAATGGCACGAGCGCATGGCGCTCCTCGTTGAGGACGGCATGGTGACCGGCCTCATCGCCGCCGATTCGCCCACCGATGCGCAGCGCGTGCCGGTCGACGGCGCCATCATCGCGCCGGGCTTCGTCGACCTTCAGGTCAATGGCGGCGGCGGCGTGCTGCTCAACGAGGCGCCGACGGTCGACTCGATCACCACCATCTGCCGCAACTTCGCCCGCTACGGCACCACGGCGTGCCTGCCGACGCTGATCACCGACACGCCGGAGAAAGTCGCCGCGACTCTTGCCGCCGGTGCTGCTGCCGCGCGGCAGGGCGTGCCGGGCTTCCTCGGCCTCCATCTCGAGGGGCCGCATCTCGCCGTCTCCCGCAAGGGCGCGCATGATCCCGCTCTTATCCGCCCGATGGAGGAAACCGATCTGGCGATGCTGCTCGCCGCCCGGCCGCAGCTCCCGAATCTGCTTGTCACCGTCGCCGCGGAAACCGTTGCGCCGGAACAGATTTCCCGGCTCGTCGCCGGCGGCATCGTCGTCAGCATCGGCCATTCCGACGCGACCTTCGCGCAGATGCAGGCCGCCGTCGCGGCCGGTGCGAGCATGGTCACGCATCTGTTCAACGCTCAGAGCCAGCTGGGCAACCGCGAGCCCGGCGTCGTCGGCGCCGCCCTGGCTCTCGGCCCGCTCTCCGCCGGCCTCATCGCCGACGGCATCCATGTCCACCCGGCGACCATCGGCGCGGCGCTCCGGGCCAAGCAGGGCCCCGGCCGCATCTTCCTCGTCACCGACGCCATGTCGCCGACGGGAACGGATTGGACCGAATTCAATCTCGGCGGCCGCACCGTCCATCGCCGCGCCGGGGCCTTGCGGCTCGCCGATGGCACGCTGGCCGGTGCCGACCTCACCATGATCGACGCCGTCCGCTTCATGCACCGCGAGATCGGACTCTCCGTCGGCGACGCGCTCGCCCTCGCCGCCACCGCCCCGGCCGCCGCCCTCGGCGTCACCGCGACGCACGGCCACCTGGCGCAGGGCGCCCGCGCCGACTTCGTCGTCCTCACCGAGGATCTGGCCCTGACCACCACCTATATCGGCGGCATTTCGGCAAACCCGGCTCTCTAGGCACCAAGCCGCCTCGTGCACCGGGCTGATCCCCCTCCGCAAGCGGGAGAGTATCTGAATGGCACGATCGCGCTCCATCGGCCTTCTCCCGCCTGCGGGGGCTTCGAGGGATCAGAAATCGCTCCGGTGGAGCGATTTCCCCGAAGAAGGCCTTGAGAGCTACGCTCGAAAGGCTGGTGGCGACAGCCGGAAGGGGGGTGCCCCCCTCGCGATGCGGGCGAGCGCAACGCCTCCGGCATCACCCGACCCACAGCCAAGCGCAAGCGGCACCCCCCTCCACCGGCTTCGCCGGTCCCCCCTGCCATTCGAGCATAGCTCTCATGGCCTTCTCCCCTGGAAGCGCTCCACCGGAGCGCTTCTGCCTTCGGCACGGCTCGAAGCCCCGCAAGCGGGAGAGGAACCCCGTGGCGCGATCGAGCCCCACGCACCCTATTCGCCACTCCCTATTCGCTACTCGCCATTCGCTACCCCCCCCCAAACAAAATCTATCCCCACCCCCCTCAACCACCCTTATCCTCACCCCGTCCGCCGCACCGAAGCGAGATCATGACGAGTGGTTGGTGCGG
>VFQR01000196.1_pt1 | contig 124436 bp, 110 predicted proteins | sample 3512321 | NCBI WGS metagenome assembly VFQR01 (sample SAMN10412374, study PRJNA504923) | tailings metagenome | isolation source: Relicate 3 Philex TSF1 revegetated site | place: Philippines: Tuba, Benguet | collected 2017-08-29 | reverse complement strand
TTCAGCGCGCCGCCCACATTCACCCGCCAGTATCGCCCGGGGTCCGACATGGACTCACCCACCAGCGACAGGGCCGCGAAATGCATCACCGCCACCGGCTTCCACTGGGCCAGGGCCGCACCAATCGCCGCCCGATCCATCAGATCGCCCTTCACAAGCGGCCCGAACTTCACCGCCGCTTCCCAGCCCGTGGACAGGTTGTCAAAGCACACCGGCACATAACCCGCCCGCGCCAGCGCCTTGCAGGCATGCGCCCCGATATATCCCGCCCCACCCGTCACCAGAACATGCTGCACCACGCCGCCTTACCCCTTCCGAACCCGCATTTTCGCGCCATGCTATCCGCCGCATCCGGCAATGACAAACCGCCTTGCCTGCCCCACCCCGCCGCACGCCGCCTTTCCGATCCGTTCACCATCGCCACTGATCCTCCGCCGCCAGTCCTCTGGCCAGAAGGTTCCCGATGTCCGACGATACCCCCCTCCTTTCCCTGCCCCTGATCCTGCCCGCCCAGGCGCAGAAACACGTCACCCATAACGAGGCGCTGCGCCTTCTCGACATGCTGGTCCAGCTTGCGGTGATCGACCGCACGCGCACCCAACCGCCCGCCCTGCCAGTCGAGGGCGACCGCCACATCGTGGACAGCCCCGCCACCGGTCTCTGGGCCGGGCAGGAAGGCCGGATCGCCGCCTTCTGGGGCGGCACTTGGGCCTTCCTCGCACCGCGCGCAGGCTGGCTCGCGCGCGTCCTTGCGGAAAACACCACCCTTGCCCATGACGGCACCACCTGGACCGACGCCCAGACCCCGCCCGAAACCCTGCCCTACCTCGGCATCGCGGCCACGGCAGACGGCACCAATCGCCTTTCCGTCTCCGCTCCCGCCACGCTGTTCGACCATGCAGGCCAGGGCCACCAGATCAAGGTCAACAAGGCCAGCCCCATGGATACGGCCAGCCTTCTGTTCCAGACCGCCTATTCGGCCCGTGCCGAGATGGGCCTTGCCGGAAACGACGGCTTTGCAATCAAGACCAGCGCCAATGGCAGCGCCTTCACAACCGCCCTTGCCACTGACCCCGCCATCGGCAGCGTAGCCCTTCCCGAAGGCCTGCTGGCCACCCCCCTCCTCCTGCGCGATCCCGCCGATCCGGCCAAACGCGCCGCCCTCGACATCTCGCCCCTCTCGGCGGGATCGCAGCGCAACTACACCCTTCCAAACAGCTCGACAGAACTCGCAGGCCTCGCCGGAACACAGACCTTCAACGGCAACAAGACGTTTTCGGGCACCTTCACCGTCTCGGCCGGCACGGCAAGTTTCGGCACCTCCAACAGCAACGCCACCTACGGTCTTGGCACCGGGGCCACGGGATCGGGCAACAGCAAGACGGTGAACATCGCCACAGGCGGCGGCGCAGGATCCACCACCACCATCGTCCTCGGCCCCACCCATGCCTCGGCCAGTGCCAGCACCACGATCCACGGCACCACCCTCACCCTCGGGCCGTCGCTGACACAATTCGACATGGGCGCCGCCTCGGCCCGCGCCGCGACGCTCGGCCTCGGCGGGGCCACGGGCGATGCCGCGAACCGCCTCGCCGTCGCCAGCCCAGGCGTGCTCTTCACCCATTCCGGCGCCGGTGTGGAGGTGGCACTGAACAAGGCCACCCCCGCCGACACCGCCCAGATCAGCCTCAAGACCGGATTCTCCACCCGCGCCCAGTTCGGCCTTCTGGGCAACGATGACCTCGCCCTCAGCGTCAGCGCGAACGGCACCTCCTTCCACCCCGTCCTTGCGGCCGACGCCGCCTCGGGCCGTCTCACGCTGTCGCAGCCCGTCATCCTGTCAGGCCTCACCGCCGACCCCGGCACGCCCTCCGAAGGCATGATCTGGCACAATGCCACCGCCAATCAGATCCGCGCCCATGTCGGCGGCCTGACCCACCGGCTGGACGGCCAGCAGGATATCCCCTGCCTCACCCCGCCCTCGGGTGAGCTTGTCCTCACCACGACGGGCGCAGGCGGCGGTGCCACCGGCACGCTTGCCGGGGCCGCAGGTCGGATCGACCTTTTCCCCTTCACACCCCGCGCCGACCTGACAATCGACCGTCTCGCGCTCAACTGCACCACGGCCGTCGCCGGGGCACTGGCGCGCCTCCTGATCTACACATCAGATGCCAACGGCCGCCCCGATGCGCTCCTCCTCGAAACCCCCGATCTCGACCTCGGCACCACCGGGGTCAAACTCGCCACCGTTGCCATTGCCCTGCGGCAGGGCCGCACCCTCTGGCTCGGCACGCGCCATTCCGCCAACGCCACCACATCGGCCTGGCCCCTCACCGCCACGCCCGATCTGAACGGCGGCACCGCACCCGTCACCACCGCGCGCAAGGTGCTGCGCCGTACGGTCGCCTGGGCCACCCCGGCTCCGGCGACCTGGGGCTTCACCGCCACGGAAATCGCCGCCACCGCCGCCCCGGCGATCTGGCTGCGCGTCACCTGAACACACATCGCCCCCTTTGCCACGCCCTGGCACAGGGGGCGTTTGACAGGGGGAATCCCCCTCCCCTACACAGGCAGAGGTGACGGTCTGCCGGCAAAGGGTGGTTGGTGATGAAGATTGCGATGATCGGGACAGGTTATGTCGGCCTCGTCTCCGGGGTGTGCTTCTCGGATTTCGGGCATGACGTGATCTGCGTGGACAAGGACCCCGCCAAGATCGACCGCCTCCGCGCGGGCGAAATCCCGATCTTCGAACCCGGGCTTCAGGATCTGATGGCCAGGAACGTGGCCGCAGGCCGGCTGTCCTTTTCCCTCGATCTGGCCGAGGCGGTGGCCGGGGCCGATGCCGTGTTCATCGCCGTCGGCACCCCCACCCGGCGCGGCGACGGCCATGCCGACCTGCGCTATGTCATGGCCGCCGCCGAAGAGATCGGCCGCGCGCTGACCGGCTATGCCGTCATCGTCACCAAATCCACCGTCCCCGTCGGCACCAACCGCAAGGTGGCCGAGACGATCCGCGCCACCACCCCCGCCGCCGAATTCGACATCGCCTCCAACCCCGAATTCCTGCGCGAAGGCGCGGCCATCGACGATTTCATGCGCCCCGACCGTGTGATCGTCGGCGTCGAAAGCAACCGCGCGAAAAAGGTGATGTCCGACATCTACCGCCCGCTCTTCCTGCGCGACTTCCCCATCGTCTTTACCGATCTGGAATCGGCCGAGATGATCAAATATGCCGCCAACGCCTTCCTCGCGACCAAGATCACCTTCATCAACGAAATCGCCGCCCTCTGTGAACGCGTGGGGGCCGACATCAAATCCGTTTCCAAGGGCATCGGCCTCGATGGCCGCATCGGCAACAAGTTCCTGCATGCCGGTCCCGGCTATGGCGGATCCTGTTTCCCGAAGGATACCAAGGCCTTGGCCCGCATCGGGCAGGAACATGCGGTGCCCATGCAGATCGTGGAAACCGTCATCAAGGTCAACGATCAGGTGAAGCAGCGGATGCTCGACAAGATCGTTGATCTCCTCGACGGCAGGGTGAACGGCAAGACAGTCGGGATCCTTGGCGTCACCTTCAAACCGAACACCGATGACATGCGCGATGCCCCCTCGCTGACCATCGTTCCCGCCCTGATCGGCGGCGGGGCCAAGGTCCGCGTGATGGACCCGCAAGGCCAGCACGAAGGCGCGGCGCTTCTCCCCCATGTCCGCTGGGTGGAGAACGCCTATCACGCCGCGCAAGGGGCCGATGTGCTGGTGATCCTCACCGAATGGAACGAATTCCGCGCGCTCGACCTTGAAAAGCTTGCCCGCAAGATGAACACCCCCCGCATGGCCGATCTGCGCAACATCTACAGCCGCGAAGACGTGCTCGCGGCAGGGTTCGAAACCTATGTGGGCGTCGGGCGCTAAGCAAAAGGCCGGGGCACATCCCCGGCCGTTCCGCTGTCCGTGAAGGGATGGCTTACACCACCCGCTCCACCATCATCTTCTTGATCTCGGCAATCGCCTTGGCCGGGTTCAGCCCCTTGGGGCAGGTCTTGGCGCAGTTCATGATCGTGTGGCAGCGATACAGCTTGAACGGATCCTCAAGCTGATCCAGCCGTTCCGGCGTCGCCTCGTCGCGGCTGTCGATGATCCAGCGATAGGCATGCAACAGCGCCGCAGGCCCCAGATACTTGTCGCTGTTCCACCAATAGCTCGGGCACGAGGTAGAGCAGGACGCGCACATCACGCATTCATAAAGCCCATCCAGCTTTTTCCGATCCTCGATCGACTGCCGCCATTCCTTGGCCGGGCGGTTCGTCTTGGTCTCCAGCCACGGCATGATAGACGCATGCTGGGCGTAGAAATGCGTCAGGTCGGGGATCAGGTCCTTGATCACCGGCATATGCGGCAGGGGATAGATCTTCACATCCCCCTTCACCTCATCCAGCCCATAGATGCAGGCCAGCGTATTGATCCCGTCAATGTTCATGGCGCAAGACCCGCAAATCCCCTCGCGGCAGGACCGGCGGAAGGTCAGCGTCGGGTCGATCTCGTTCTTGATCTTGATCAGCGCGTCCAGAACCATCGGCCCGCAGCTGTCCATATCCACGAAATAGGTATCCACCCGCGGGTTTTCCCCGTCATCGGGGTTCCAGCGATAGATCTGGAACTTGCGCACATTCTTGCCCTCGGGCTTCGGCCATGTCTTGCCGGTGCGCACCTTGCTGTTCTTGGGAAGCGTGAACTGAACCATGGCTTATCCCCTCCATTCCGGGAACGAATAGAGCGGCCGCGTCGGCGGCTGCCCGGATTTCTGATAGACACATGTGTCAAAGACCGCCGAAGGATCGCGGCCCATGATATAGTCGGATGACACTTCCAGCCGCAGACCCGCGGTCGTGTTGCCGCTGGAATTCACCCCGGCACGGATCATGCCGCGCGGCTTTGCCGCCAGCAGCGCACGATCCAGACATTGCTGTTCGGCCCGATTCACCGGGATCGGCCCGCAGGCCACCAGCGCAAGCAAGGGCAACAGGACCAGCACCCGCATCCTAGCCCCCCAGCGCCACGCCAGACGCGGCAAGGCAGGCCTGCGTCTCGGGTCGCGCGACAATCGCCCAGACCGTCGCCTCGGTCGAGGTGCCGGCATAGACCCCCACATCCCGCACCAGGGCCTGCACCTCGGCCGCGCTCGCGTTCCGCACCACACAGGCCGTGGCCGCATCCGCCTGCGCACCCGACAGCCGGTCATCCACGATGGGCCGCACCACGCTCTCAGCCGTGCGCCGCCCGATCTTGTCGGCCACATCCTGCGGCGAGCAGGCGGCCAGCACAGAACTCGCCATCACCACGCACACACCGAAACGCGCAAAAGAACCGGTCATCGGGGACACTCCTTTATCAAAGGCCCCCATCCTGCCACGTTCCGCCCCGGCACCGCAGACACAAGCGCGAGGGTGCGCGCCAGATGCGCGCTCCCCTGCCGACCGTCTCCGCAGCGCCACCCTTGGCATCAGAACTTCCGCTCCGCCGGTGCGATCTTCTTCAGGCTGATCCCACCCTCGGCCTCGGTCGTCAGCGGATCGACATGCACCCCGCGATAGCCGAGCGTGACCTTGTCGCCGTCGATCCATGCCAGCGAATGCTTGCGCCAGTTCGCATCATCCCGATGCGGATAATCCTCATGCGCATGCGCCCCCCGGCTTTCGGTCCGCGCGTGCGCTCCATAGATGGTGGCCAGCGCGTTGGGCATCAGGTTCGTCAGTTCCAGCGTCTCCATCAGGTCGCTGTTCCACACGAGCGACCGATCCGTGACCTTCAGATCGCCCATCTTGCCGGCAATCGCGGTCATCTTCCGCTCGCCCTCGGCAAGCGTCGCCTCGGCCCGGAACACGGCCGCATCGGCCTGCATCGTGCGCTGCATCTCCAGCCGCAACTCCGCCGTCGGCACCGCGCCATTCGCGTGCCGCATTGCATCGAACCGCGAAAGCGCCTTGTCCACCTCGGCCTTGTTCACGGATGCGACCGGGGCCTTCGGGTCCACGATCTGCCCCGCCCGGATCGCCGCCGCGCGGCCAAACACCACAAGGTCGATCAGGCTGTTCGACCCCAGCCGGTTCGCGCCATGCACGCTCGCGCAGCCCGCCTCGCCCACGGCCATCAGGCCGGGGAAGATGCGGTCCGGATCATCCGCCGTGGGGGCCAGCACTTCGCCCCAATAATTCGTGGGGATGCCGCCCATGTTGTAATGCACTGTCGGCAGAACCGGGATCGGCTCCTTCGTCAGGTCCACCCCTGCAAAGATACGCGCCGATTCCGAAATCCCCGGCAGGCGCAGCTCCAAAGTCTCTTTCGGCAGGTGGTTCAGGTGCAGGTGGATATGGTCGCCATTCGCACCAACGCCCCGCCCCTCACGAATTTCCAGCGTCATGCAGCGGCTGACATAGTCGCGCGGTGCCAGATCCTTGTAATGCGGCGCATAGCGTTCCATAAACCGCTCGCCATTGGCGTTGGTCAGATAGCCGCCCTCGCCCCGCGCGCCTTCGGTGATCAGACAGCCCGATCCGTAAATCCCGGTCGGGTGGAACTGCACGAATTCCATGTCCTGCAAGGGCAGGCCCGCCCGCGCCACCATCCCGCCACCGTCGCCGGTGCAGGTATGTGCCGACGTGGCCGAGAAATAGGCCCGCCCATAGCCACCCGTCGCCAGCACCACCATCTTGGCGTTGAACACATGCATGGTGCCGTCATCCAGCTTCCACGCCACCACACCCGTGCAGGCCCCATCCGTGATGATCAGATCCAGCGCGAAATATTCGATGAAGAACTCCGCGTTGTTCTTCAGGCTCTGACCGTAGAGCGTGTGCAGGATCGCATGCCCCGTCCGGTCGGCGGCGGCACAGGTGCGCTGCACCGGCGGGCCTTCGCCGAACTCGGTCGTATGGCCGCCAAAGGGGCGCTGATAGATCTTGCCCTCTTCGGTGCGCGAAAACGGCACGCCGTAATGTTCCAGCTCATACACCGCCTTCGGCGCCTCGCGCGCCAGATACTCCATCGCGTCCGTGTCACCCAGCCAGTCCGACCCCTTCACGGTGTCATACATGTGCCATTGCCAGCTATCCGGCCCCATGTTGCCCAGGCTGGCAGCAATCCCGCCCTGCGCCGCCACCGTATGCGACCGCGTCGGAAAAACCTTTGTCACACAGGCGGTGCGCAACCCCTGCTCCGCCATGCCCAGCGTCGCGCGCAGGCCAGCGCCGCCCGCCCCCACCACGACCACGTCATAGTCATGCACTTCATACGGATAAGCCGTCATCTCAGCCCCAAATCTCAAAGCGCGATGCGCACAAGGGCATAGAAGCCCGTCGCCATCACCACGTAGGAAAGCGAAATCGCCGCGATCACGAGGGCCTTCTTCGTATGGCCCCGCGCGTAATCCTCGATCATCATCTGCGCACCCTTTGCGAAATGCCGCATGGATACGAACAAGACCAGCGCCGTCACGATGGCCGGAAAGGGCCGTGCAAAGGTGGCCACCACCGCCTCATGCCCCTGCCCCAGCGCGCGGCCGAAGATGAACACCCAGACCGGCAGCAGGAAGGCCAGCGCCACCGCGCTCACCTGCATCTGCCAGTGATGTTCCGTCCCGGTGCCAGCGGCACCCTTGCCCACGGCGCGCTTGCGGTCCGTCAGGTAACGCATCTCCCGCCCCCCTTACACGATGATGACGGTCAGGATCGTCAGCACGACCGATCCGATGATACAGGCCCAGCCCAGCTTTTCCGCCGTCGGAATGTCCAGCCCGCGCCCGGCGTCATAGATCAGGTGCCGGATGCCCGCCAGGTAGTGATACCACAGCGCCCAGGCCGACAGCGTGAACACCAGATCACCGAACCAGCTCGTCGCCACGGCATCGGCAATGGCAAAATATTCGGGCGACGTCGCCGCCGCCAGAAGCCACCACACCGCCAGCATCGTCCCCACGATCAGCCCGTTCCCCGTGATCCGCGTCAGGATCGACGTGACCGAGGTCAGCTGCGGGCGATAGATCTGCAAATGCGGAGACAGGGGTCGCTCGACCCGCTTCACATCGGCCATTTCGGTTCCCTTCGTCGCTGGCTTGCCCGTCCAGTCAGGACCGGCGGGCGCGCTTTTGGCTTTTCATACTGCCTGAATAGCGGTTTTTCCTGCCAAGTCACGCATCAGAACGCCGCAGTTGCAGCATGTTCGCGCTAAAGCCTGCAAAAAATCCGTTTTGTGATCACGCCCAGAAAATTTGTGATCACGGGTCAGCGGGTGCCATAGCCTCAATATAGGCCGCCATCTCGACACACATGGTGATCGTCTTGTCCGACGGGTCGTAGAAGGCATTCGCCTCGTCACAGGCCGCAACCTGTACGCTCACCGGCTCCGGCAGCGTCAGGATGGAATTCAGATAGGCCACCTCGTCCCGGATCGCCGCCTCCACCGGATCGGACGGATCCGCCGCGCCCAGCCAGACCAGACTTTCCCCCGCGCCCGCCTCTTCCAGCTCGTCCAGGAACACCCCCCAGGACGCCTGCGCCAGATCGAATTCGTCCGGGCAGGTCGCCGCCCGATCCTCCGGCAGGCCCATCTCCACCGCCAGCGCCTCGCGCTCCTCCGGGGCACCCCCGTAATACAGGCACAGATAGGTGTAATAGCGCCGCTCATCGGGCGAATGCACGCCCCAGAAGGTCGGCGCATAGCCCGCTTCCGCACTCGACACCGCATTCGCCGCCCAGAAATGCGCCGCCGCTGCCACCTTGGCCTCGGACGATTCGGCATCCCACAGCCTGTCGATCATCACCACCGACAGCACATCCGCCGCATCCTCCTCAAGCCCCAGCACCGGCAGTTGCATGACGTCGATCAGCGCATGGCCCAATTCGTGATAGAATATCGCCAGCATCACATCGCTGACATGGATCTCAAGATCCGTCAGATCGACGGATTCGCCCAGACTTTCATCCCCTGCGGCATCCTCGGCGGCCTTTTCCACCGTCGTCGCACCGGAATTCTTGCCACCCCACAACTGCGCAGCCGCAGGCTGTGTCAGCAGGCAAAGACAAACAAGGGCACGGACAATCCACGACATGCCTGCATCATGCCTGCGCGGCGGCACAAATCAAGGCCGTCGCGCGGATGCATGGCCCTCTCACCGCGGCACCAGCGCCCAGTAATCCAGATCGAGCAGAACCTCGGGCAGATATTTCCCATCCGCCCCCTTCAACGCAAAGGGTGCGGCCCCGTCCCTCACCGCCACCAGCCGCAGCCGCAACGCCCCCACGCCGGGGGCCGCCGTCTCGGCACGGTCCAGCACCTCCGACCAGGCCCGCACCGTATCGCCTGCGAAACAGGGATTCGCATGGGCGCCCGCGTTCAAGGCCACGATCATCTGCGCATTGGCGAGCCCATTGAACGACAGCGCCCGCGCCAGCGAAATCACATGGCCACCATAGACCAGCCGCCGCCCGTCCGGGCGCTGCGTCACGTCGAAATGCACCTTCGACGTGTTCTGCCACAGCCGCGTCGCCATCAGGTGATCGGCCTCTTCCACCGTCACCCCATCGACATGGTCGATCCGCTCGCCCACCGCGTAATCGCCCCAGCGATGCCGCTCCCCCGCCTGCGCGAAATCATAGGCGCTGAAATCGAGGCCGCCCGGCACCACCAGCGCCTCGGGCGCCACCACCGGCGCCAGCTTCGGCACCACCGCCGCGGGCGCGGGCGCGTCGAGACGCGCCTTCCGCACCATCACCCAGCGCACATAGTCCAGCACAACCTCGTCCCGCTGGTTCATGCCCCGCGTCCGCACATATACAACGCCCGACGCGCCGTTCGAGTTCTCTTTCAACCCGATCACCGTCGATTCCGACCGCAGCGTATCGCCCGGATAAACCGGGGCCAGCCAGCGCCCCTCGGCATAGCCGAGGTTCGCCACCGCGTTCAGGCTGACATCCGGCACCGTCTTGCCAAAGACGGTGTGAAACGCGATCAGGTCATCCAGCGGTGATGCCGCCAAACCGCAGGCGCGCGCAAATTCATCCGATGAATACAGCGCGTGCCGCGCCGGATAAAGCGCGTGATACAGCGCCCTCTCCCCCCCGCTCACCGTGCGCGGCACGGCATGGGTGATCACCTCACCCAAACGGTAATCCTCGAAGAAACGGCCCGGATTGGTCTTCATCTGTCTGCCTTCCGCAGGGCGGCCATGGCGGGCAACCCTAATGTTCACCCAGTTTCACATCCGGGGTGTAGGTGCCGGGCACATCCTTCACCACCGCCTGCCCGCACCGCATCACGCCACGCGCGGCATCAAAGGCATAGGTGGGCGCACCATGCAGGTCCCACCCCTTGTTCAACGCGGCCGTCACCTTGTGGCAAAAGGCCGAAGTGTCATCCTCTGACAGGAACCGATACAGCTTCATGTCCTCACCCCCCCGCTCACCCCCAGGGCTGATAGCCCAGCCAGTTGTGGATCAGCATGATCACCACCGTCACCACCACCGTGCCGACCACGGCCTTCCATTCCGCCCCCGGCTTGGCCACCGGCGGCACCCAGTCGCGCTGCGCCCGGTTGATCACGATGACCGACACCACCGCCCAGGCCAGCAGGCCCCCGAACAGGATCAGCGACGGCAGATCGCCGTTCACCAAAAGATGCGCCACCGCCCAGGTCTTGACCGCCGTCAATTGCGGATGCCGGATCCGGCGTGCCAGCGCCGCCCCCGTGCCCGACGCGGCATAAAGATAGACCGCCAGCACCATCAGCAGGTTGTTGATCCCCACCATCGCAGGCGACCGCCCCCACCAGACCGCTGCCGTCTCCTTCGCCGCGCCATAGCCGAAATACATCATCACGACCGAGGCCAGCACCGCCACCGCTACGATCCCCTTGCCCGGATCGCCAAGCCGCGCCCGCGCCCCCGGCGCCAGCCGCTTGAACAGATGCGCCGCCCACCACAGGGCCAGGCCAAGGATCAGAAGCGTCATGGGTCACATCTCCGCAAATCGGGGGTCGGGTCTGCCGCGCAACCTGCCCTCAATCCGCCCCTACCGCAATGCGCTGCGCCTCGATCGCCTGCGCCTTGGCCAGTACCGCCTGCGCCGTCACCACATGCAGGTTCTCGACGATCCGCCCGTCCAGCACCGCCACACCCTGCCCCTGCCCGCGCGCGGCGTTGAACGCCTCGATCTGCCGCCGCGCCAGCGCAACTTCCTCGGCGCTTGGCGCAAAGGCGGCATTGGCCACCTCCAGCTGCGCCGGATGGATCAGCGTCTTGCCGTCAAACCCCATGTCGCGCCCCTGCGCACATTCCGCAGCCAGCCCCGCCTCATCGCGAAAGGCGTTGTAAACCCCGTCCACGATCACCCGACCCTGCGCCTTGGCGGCAAGCAGGCACAAACCCAGCCCCGCCATCATCGGCAGACGGTCCGCCCGGAACCGGCTGCCAAGTTCCTTCGCCAGATCATTGGTGCCCATCACCATGCCCTCCAGCCGGGGATGCGCGGCAATCGCGGCGGCGTTCAGCATCCCCGCCGCCGTTTCCATCATCGCCCAAAGCGGCACCTCCCCCGTCACCGCCATCACGGCATCCAGATCGGCAGGCCCGTTCACCTTGGGCACCAGGATCGCATCCACACCCGCATGCCCGGCAAAAGCCGCCGCATCCGCGCGCCCCCAATCGGTGTCAAACCCGTTGATCCGCACGATCCGGGCGCGGGGAGCATAATCCACCTCGTCCAGACACCGCGCCAGCGTGGCCCGCGCCGCCGCCTTTTCCTCCGGCGCCACGGCATCCTCCAGATCAAAGATGATCGCATCCGCCGCCAGATCGCGCGCCTTCTCCAGCGCCCGCTCCTTCGATCCGGGAATATACAGCACCGAACGATAGGGGCGTGTCATCTGAGTCGTCTCCACGAAATATTCTTTCGCCCAAAGGCACGATTTCAGAAGTTTCGGCAAGCCCAAAAATGCCGCATCGCAGCATTTCCCGCACCGGACGTCACGTTAACCCTTTCTAAGCCGCCAAGGGCAAGGCTTTTCCCGCGGGGGCTGTCCCCGCCTGATGGGAGATTGCCATGACCCGCTTCCCCGCCCTCCTGCTTTTCGCCCTGACCACATTCCATTCCTCCGCCCTCCCGGCCAGCGCCTTGCAATGCGCCCGCCGCGAGGCCGTGATCGCCGCCCTCGCCGACCGCTACGGCGAGACGCCACAGGCGCTCGGCCTTGGCCAGAACGGTTTTGTGATGGAACTGCACGCAGCCCCTTCGGGAAGCTGGACCATCACCATAACCCGCCCCGACGGCATCACCTGCCTGCTCGCCGCAGGCGACAACTTCCAGCCCCTGACACCGCCGCCTCCCGGCGATCCGGCCTGACGCGGCCTTCGGCAAAAGGCGGGGGGCACCCCCCCCACCATGGCTTTAGCGCAAACATCCCCGCGCCAGCCCTGCCCCACCGCATTTGCCGCATCCCGTCGCATACCGGAACGCTTGCCAGACGCGCCCGGGCGGCGTAGCAACGCGCCCGACTCACACCAAAAGACGGGAGACCCGGACCATGGCACGACCCAAGATCGCCCTCATCGGCGCAGGCCAGATCGGCGGCACGCTCGCCCATCTCGCCGCCATCAAGGAACTCGGCGACGTGGTGCTCTTCGACATCGCCGAAGGCACGCCGCAGGGCAAGTCGCTCGACATCGCCCAGTCCGGCCCGTCCGAAGGCTTTGACGCCACGATGAAGGGCACCAACGATTACGCCGATATCGCCGGGGCCGATGTCTGCATCGTCACCGCAGGCGTGCCGCGCAAACCCGGCATGTCGCGCGACGATCTTCTGGGCATCAACCTCAAGGTGATGAAGTCGGTCGGCGAAGGCATCAAGAAGCACGCCCCGAACGCCTTCGTCATCTGCATCACGAACCCGCTCGATGCGATGGTCTGGGCGCTGCGCGAATTCTCCGGCCTGCCGCACAACATGGTGGTGGGCATGGCCGGCGTGCTCGACTCTGCCCGCTTCCGCCACTTCCTCGCGACCGAATTCAACGTCTCCATGCGTGACGTCACCGCCTTCGTCCTCGGCGGCCATGGCGATACGATGGTCCCGCTGGTGCGCTATTCCACCGTGGCGGGTATCCCGCTGCCCGACCTCGTCCAGATGGGCTGGACCACGCAGGAAAAGCTCGATGCCATTGTCCAGCGCACCCGCGACGGCGGGGCAGAAATCGTGGGCCTTCTGAAAACCGGCTCCGCCTTCTACGCCCCCGCCACCTCCGCCATCGAAATGGCCGAGGCTTATCTCAAGGATCAAAAGCGCCTCCTGCCCTGCGCGGCCTATGTGAAGGGCGCCTATGGCCTTGACGGCATGTATGTGGGTGTTCCCACCATCATCGGCGCGGGCGGCATCGAACGCATCGTGGACATCAAGCTGAACCCCGCCGAACAGGCGATGATGGACAAATCCATCGACGCCGTGAAAGGCCTCGTCGCCGCCTGCAAGGGGATCGACCCGTCGCTGGCCTGACCGCCCGCTTTCATGCTAAATCCCGAAGGGGCGCCTCGTGCGGGCGCCCCTTATCGTTTCTCTGAAAGGCCCATTCCATGGACTACGGCAAAGGCGGCAACCCAAAGGCCGCAAAAGACAGCCACCACCCGCTCGACCAGCCCCGTCGCGGGGCGCCCAAGGGCGACGATGCGGCGGCAAAGAAAAAGGCCGAACTCCTCGCCCGCATGAAAGCCGCCGCAGCGGCGCGCAAGTCGGACGGGAAATAGCACGATGCGCGCCCCGCTCGCCGTCGCCCTGACCCTCCTCGCCGCCCCCGTCGCGGCACAGGACATCTCGGCCGAGATTGGCAGCGCGGGCCTCGCCGCCACCGAATCCCGCCTCGCAGCCCTGCCTTCGCCGTCCGAGGCAGACCGCTTCGCCCTCGGCGGCATCCGCTTCCTGCGCACGGTCGAGGGCACCTATCAAACCCGCTACCGCACCGGGATGGACGATCCCACCGGCATGGTCCCCTTCCTGCGGCTCGATCAGGGCGCAGCCCCCGATGCCACCTTCTCCCCCCGCGACGTGGCCGCCCTCTTCGACGGCGTCGCCACCGGCATGGCCGCCGCCCGTGCGCCCCTGACAGACCTCGCCACCGGCCCCGAATTCGCCCTGACCATCCGCCTTGGCGACCTCTGGTTCGACGTCAACGCCGACGGCACCCGCACCCCGGACGAGGATCTCATGGCCCTCCTCGGCCCCGCCCTCCTCGGCTGGCGCTGGTTCGACCGCGATCCCGCCACCCCGGCCCCCACCATCACCTTCGACCGCGCCGATGCGGCCTGGCTTTCCGCCTATACCCACCTCCTCGAAGGCGTGGCGAACATCATACTCGCCTATGATCCCACCGACGCGCTTACCCGCGCCACCGCCGCGCGCGACGGCATGGCCGCCCTCGCCCCGCGCCAGATGGACGAATTCGCCAGTTTCACCCCGGCGATTGATGCGCTCTGGGTCATGCTCACCGCGCTGGACCAACAGCCGGATGCCGCCCGCCTTTCCGCCGCCCGCGATCATTTCCTGTCCATGATCGCCGACAACCGCGCCTTCTGGACCGCGGTAGAGGCAGAGACGGACAACACCGCCGAATGGCTCCCCAACGACCGCCAGACCTCTGCCCTCGGCCTCACCCTCCCCCCCGGCACCGGCACCGCCTGGCAGGCCGTGCTGGCCGATGGTGAGGCGCTGCTGACTGGCGAAAAACTCATCCCCTACTGGCGTCTGGGCGATGGCGCGGGCGTAAACCTGTCGCGCATGTTCACCGAACCCGCCCCCATCGACGTGAAGGACTGGATTCAGGGCGCAGGTGCCCTGCCCTATCTGGAACAGGGCGCAACCGTCAGTGCCGAAAGCTGGCAACAGTTTCAGGGCATGATGGGCGGCGACGCCATGCTCCTGTCGATCTGGCTGAACTAGGCAACCCCGCCCCCTCACCACCGCGAACGAGAGGCCCCGTGTCAAGCCCGGAGCATGGTCGCAATTGTGCGCCCATGCACCCTTAACCACGTTGCCCCACCGCAATCTGCCCAGATTTGTATGCACGCCCGTCTGAACGCCCCGCTGCACTGCCCAGCTGAACACCCCGAAACCGCAACCCCCGGCAATCGCAGCCAAATCCACCCACCATTGACAACCCGCCCGCCCCACGGTCCCATCCCGCCAAAAGGGACATACCGCATGACCGACCGCACCGCCGAACTGACAGCAGAACTCACCGACCGCCTCACCCGCTACTGCGCCATCGACAGCCAGTCCGATGCCCAAAGCCCCAGCCAACCCTCCACCGCCATCCAGTTGACCATGGCGAACCTCTTGGTCCAGGAACTCGCCCAGATCGGCGCGCAGGACATCCGCCTCACCGATTACGGAACGGTTCTGGCCACCATCCCCGCCACCGCCCCAGGGCCCACCATCGGCTTTCTCGCCCATATGGACACCGCCCCGCAATTCAACGCGACCGGCGTCAAACCCCGCGTGATCCGGGGCTACAACGGCGGCGCGATCACCTATCCCGACAACCCCACCCTGACGCTCTCACCCGAAACCTCGCCCAACCTGTTGAAAAAGCAGGGCCATGACATCATCACCGCCTCCGGCACCACGCTTCTGGGCGCCGATGACAAGGCCGGCATCGCCATCATCATGACCGCCGCCCGCGCCCTCCTGGCCGACCCCACCATCCCCCACGGCCCCATCCGCATCGCCTTCACGCCCGATGAGGAAATCGGTCGCGGCGTGGACCGCCGCCTGCCAGCCGACCTCGCCGTCGATTGGGCCTATACCTTCGATGGCGGCGAGGTGGGCGAGATCGAATTTGAAACCTTCTCCGCCGACGGGGCCGAGGTGAAGATCGAAGGCGTCTCCATCCACCCCGGCTGGGCCAAGGGCAAGATGGTCAACGCCATCCATCTGGCCGCCAAGATCATCGCTGCCCTGCCACAGCACACGATGCTGCCCGAACTCACCGATGGCCGGGATGGGTTCATCCACGCCACCGACATGACCGGCGGCTCCTCGGCCATGACGATCCGCTTCATCCTGCGCGATTTCGAACGCGAAGGTCTTGAAGCCAAAGGCGAAATCCTGCGGGCCGTCTGCGCCGCCGTGCAGGCCACCGAACCCCGCGCCACCATCACCTGCACCATCACCCCGCAATATCGCAACATGCGCTACTGGCTGGAATCCGATATGCGCCCCGTCGATCTGGCCCGCGACGCCTGCCGCGACATCGGCCTTGATCCCGTCTCCGTCCCCATCCGGGGCGGCACCGATGGCTCGCGCCTCACCGAAATGGGCGTCCCCTGCCCCAACCTGTTCACCGGCATGCAGGAAATCCACGGGCCACTGGAATGGGTCAGCGCCCAGGACATGGCCCGCGCGACCGACCTCATGCTCGCCCTCGTCCGCCGCGCCGCATCGGCAGAATGACCCTCCCCTCCCCCTACCACGCCCCCGGCTTCTACGATGACGCCCTCGCCAGGGGTCGTCACCGCGACATTGTCGGCGGCCGGTGGGAGGAAACCCCCCGCATCGTCCTGCCCCTGCTCGCGCAGCACGGCCTGCACCCAACCGACCACCTGCTCGACATCGGCGCAGGCGCCCTGCGCCTTGGCCGCCACCTTGCCCCGCAGGTCGCGGGCTACTGGGCGACCGACCGCTCCCGCGCGCTGATGCTTAAGGGATGGGAAACCGAACTGGATAACGCTACCCGCGACAGACTGCCGAAATCCCACCTGATCGAAGACAGCGCCTTCAGCTACCCGATTATCCCCGACACCATCACCTTCGCCCTCGCCTTCGCCGTGTTCACCCACCTGCCCGCCGACCACCTCGCCACCGCACTCACCAACCTCCGCCCCCGCTTCCCCGCGCTCCGCCGCCTGATCTTCACCGCGTTCCTCGCCTCTGAGGCCCACACAGGCCCCCACCGCCAGGCCGATGGCGTCGTCACCCACCCCGACCGTTTCCCCTGGCACATGTCCGAGGCCCGCATCCTTGCCATTGCCGCCACGGCAGGTTTTACTGCCACGCGCCACGCGCACCGACTGCCGCGTGGTCAGGTGATGTTCACCGCCGATCCCTAGGGCGGGGCTCACCCCGCCACCCCCGCGAATCACCCGCTATCGCTAACGATTTGTAACTTGTGATCACACTTTTTCCGCGTGTGATCACAAAATGCCGATTTTTCCCGACAAACGCCCGTATGCCGTAGAATACCGTTTCAACCCTGCCCATTTCCGTGGCAAGACCCCGGAAAACCACTAGGACGGGACGGTTGCGATGAACATCCACGAATATCAGGCCAAGGCGCTGCTGCGCTCCTACGGCATCCCGGTGTCCGATGGCCGCGTGGTGCTAAAGGCCGAAGAGGCCAAGACGGCGGCAGGCGAACTTGACGGCCCGCTCTGGGTGGTCAAGGCGCAAATCCACGCCGGCGGCCGCGGCAAGGGCCATTTCAAGGAACCCGAAGCCGGTGAAAAAGGCGGCGTCCGCCTCGCCCGCTCGGTGGAAGAGGCCAGCCAGTTCGCCCGCCAGATGCTGGGCCGCACCCTCGTCACCATCCAGACGGGCGAAGAAGGCAAGGTCGTCAACCGCATCTACATCGAAGACGGCTCCGACATCGACCGCGAATTCTACCTCGCCCTGCTGATTGATCGTCAGACCAGCCGCATCTCCATCGTCGCCTCCACCGAAGGCGGCATGAGCATCGAGGATGTCGCACACGACACCCCCGAAAAGATCCACACCTTCACCATCGACCCGGCCACCGGCCTGCAGGATTTCCACGGCCGTCGCGTCGCCTTTGCGCTTGGCCTGTCAGGCAATCAGGTGAAGCAATGCGTCAAGATCGTCCGCGATCTCTATCGCCTGTTCACCGAAAAAGACATGGACATGCTGGAGATCAACCCTTTCTGCGTGCTCAAGGACGGGTCGCTCAAACTCCTTGACGCCAAGATGGGCTTTGACGGCAACGCCCTCTACCGCCACCCCGACATCGCCGCCCTGCGGGATGAAACGGAAGAAGACCCCAAGGAACTCGCCGCCTCGAAATTCGACCTGAACTACATCGCGCTGGATGGCGAGATTGGCTGCATGGTCAACGGTGCAGGCCTTGCCATGGCGACCATGGACATCATCAAGCTCTACGGCGCCGAACCCGCCAACTTCCTTGACGTGGGCGGTGGCGCGACAAAGGAAAAGGTGACGGAAGCCTTCAAGATCATCACCTCCGATCCCAATGTCAAAGGCATCCTCGTCAACATCTTCGGCGGCATCATGCGCTGCGACATCATCGCCGAAGGCGTGATCGCGGCGGTAAAGGAAGTTGGGCTTCAGGTGCCGCTGGTCGTCCGGCTTGAGGGGACGAATGTTGAACTCGGCAAGAAGATCATCAACGATAGCGGCCTCAATGTGATCGCGGCGGATGATCTTTCGGACGCGGCGAAAAAGATCGTTAACGCAGTTAAGGGGTGACAGTGTAATGAAGGCGATGGTCCATATCGGCGCTCCAAAGACAGGATCGACCTCGATCCAGACCTTTCTTGCCGATAACAGGGCCGCCCTGGCTGGGCGCGGCGTGCACGTCGGCCTCGACTACGAACCGGCAAAAGATTGCATGACCTACCTGCCAATCGCTGCCCTGTTTAGCGTCGGCAAACTGCCCAACTCGCAAAAGGCCCGAAAGCGTCACGACCTGAACTCGTCGGAAGAGGCGGCTGTGATTGCTGTAAAGGTCAACGCTGCTCTGGAAGCCCTGCCATCGCCCGCCACACCGGGAACCGTGATCCTGTCCTGTGAATACATCCTGCCCTGGATGAAGGATCAGTCGGAAATCACGGCCCTGGACCAGATGTTGCGGAACCGTTTCTCGTCGGTCGAGTATGTTCACTACATGCGCAGCCCTGCGGATCTATTGCCCAGCATCTATTCCCAGCGCATCAAGACGGGCGCGTCAGTGGCATTTGACGAATTCTTCGCCAAATGGACCGACAAGTTTGATTTCCATGCCGGCGCCATGCGCTGGCGGCAGGCGGTCGGCGCGCGGTACCACCCCCGCCTTCTCGAGCGCGATTTCCTGGTCAACGGCGACTTGATCGACGATTTCGCCACCCAATGCGGCATCGAGATGGACGGGCTTCTTCGCCCTGCACGCGCAAATGAAGGCCTCTCTGCTGAAGGCATAGAAATACTGCGGCGCCTGAACGCCCGCGCGTCGCAGGGCGGTCAGGACACTGCGCGCACCGGATGGCACCGGGCGGTCACGAAACAGCTTATGGCGCACCCCTTGTGCAAGACGAAACTGCGCTTGACGACAGAACAGCGCAAGCAGGTCGAAGAAAAGACCGCTGCAAACCTCGAGGCGCTGCGCAAGGACTTCTTCCCAGACCGGCCGGTCCTGTTCACGACCGCGCCAACCGCCCCGGTGCAGCCCGACCGGGCAGAGATCATGGCGGCAGTCGCCGACATCATGCTTGATCTTTTCGTGCCGCATGGGGATCAGAAAAAAACACTGCCCGCCCCCCCCCAGAACGAAGCGGTCGGCGACGCCGGTCGAGATGCGTGCAGGCGTGACCGGTGCCAAGGCAATCAGAAAGCGACGCAAGGCTGCGCGGGGCTGAAAGAAATGTAATTCGGTAATTGGTGCGGTGGTTGAATCTGGAGAACCGGTGATGGTGATGCGCTCGGACAAGCACAAACTGGCCTATTTCTCTGTGCCGAAAGCGGCCTGCACCACCCTGAAACGGGTGATCTTTCAGGTCGATGAGGGCCGCCCTTTTCGCATGGCTGATCAGGGCGGCACGGCGCTTCACCGCAGCTTTCCGACGCAAGACTATTCCGCAAGCACCATGCAAGGTCTCGGCGACCATTGGAAATTTACCGTGATCCGGGATCCCGCCCGCCGCATCCTTTCCGCCTACAACAACAAGATCGGCATCTGGTCGGCGCGGATCGCCCGTGCCTTGAAACGGCCAGACCGCCGTGATGCACTTTTGGCCGATGGCATCGAAGAACACCCGTCGCTTGACGCTTTCCTGCTGAATATCGACGCCTACCGCCGCCACTTCAAATCCATCCGCCATCATACCGACTTGCATCAGGTCTTTCTCGGCCCTGACCTTTCGGCCTTCGACCAGATTTACCGGATCGAGGAGATGGAGGATCTGCGCCAGGAACTGTCCCGCCGTGTCGGTCGAAACGTCAAGTTTCCGCAGGCCAACACCTCGACCACCAAGGCCGAACCAGCAACACAGGCCGCGCGCGATGCTCTGATGGACTATGTCGCTTCCGATTACGCCTATCTGTCCCGGTTCTATCCGCTTCCCGCTTCCACCCTTCCCGCAAGATCGCAGACGGATGCTGTTCCGCTCCTGCACTAACTGAACAAACACCAGAGGCATCCATGGCCGTACTCGTTGACAAGAACACCCGTCTCATCTGCCAGGGCTTTACCGGCAGCCAGGGCACCTTCCATTCCGAACAGGCCATCGCCTATGGCACCAATATGGTCGGCGGCGTGACCCCCGGCAAAGGCGGGACCGAACATCTGGGCCTGCCCGTGTTCGACTCTGTCCATGACGCGGTGGACAAGACCGATGCCAACGCCACCGTGATCTACGTGCCCCCGCCCTTCGCGGCGGATTCGATCCTCGAGGCGATTGATGCCGAAATCCCGCTGATCGTGGCCATCACCGAAGGCATCCCGGTGCTCGACATGATGCGCGTCAAGCGCGCCCTCATCAACTCCAAGTCCCGCCTGATCGGGCCGAACTGCCCCGGCGTGATGACCCCCGGCGAATGCAAGATCGGCATCATGCCGGGTTCCATCTTCTCCAAAGGCTCGGTCGGCGTCGTCTCCCGCTCGGGCACGCTGACATACGAGGCCGTCAAGCAGACCACCGATGTCGGCCTGGGCCAGACCTCTGCCGTAGGCATCGGCGGCGACCCGATCAAGGGCTCCGAACATATCGACATCCTCGAGATGTTCCTCGCCGACCCCGACACGCACTCGATCATCATGATCGGCGAAATCGGCGGCTCGGCCGAAGAAGAGGCCGCCCAGTTCCTCGCCGATGAAAAGAAGCGCGGCCGCTGGAAGCCCACCGCAGGCTTCATCGCGGGCCGCACCGCACCTCCCGGCCGCCGCATGGGCCATGCTGGCGCGATCGTTGCAGGGGGCAAGGGCGACGCCGAGTCCAAGATCGAAGCGATGAAATCCGCAGGCATCGTCGTCGCCGAAAGCCCCGCCCACCTGGGCGAGGCAGTGTTGAAGGCGATCGGCAAGTAAGGGGAAGAACCATGGAGGAGGCTGTGATGGATGTGCGTACGAAAACGGTCATCGCGTCTTTCATGGCCCTCCTCGGCCTTCTGGCGCTCGCCGCCGCCGCCTCGCTGAACCAGGCCGAGCCGAACAGCGCGCTGCATAGCGCGCTGTTCGGTCCATCAGAATAGCCGTTCCCATCCCGGCGGAGGGAGACGTCCCCCGCCCGTCCCACCCAAGGGAGAACAGAAAAACCATGACCGAGCATTCACCGAACGACCAGTTCCACGCCTCCAGTTTCCTGCAAGGCCACAACGCCGACTACATCGACCAGCTTCAGGCGCGCTATGCCGCCGACCCGGCATCGGTCGATGCCCAATGGGCGGAATTCTTCCGCGCCCTCGGCGACAGCGACGTGGATGCCAAACGTCAGGCGGCCGGTCCGTCCTGGGCGCGCGCCGATTGGCCGCCAGCCCCCACCGATGACCTGACCTCCGCGCTCACCGGCGAATGGCCCGCCGCACCTGCCCGCGAGGCAAAGGCTGCAGGGCAGAAGATCGCGGAAAAGGCCGCCGAAAAGGGCATCTCGCTCACCGATGCCCAGGTCCGCCGCGCCGTGCTCGACAGCATCCGCGCCCTGATGATCATTCGCGCCTACCGCATCCGCGGCCATCTGGTGGCCGACCTCGATCCGCTCGGCATGCGCGAAGTGACACCGCACCCGGAACTGGACCCCGCCTCCTACGGCTTCTCTGATGCCGACATGGACCGCCCGATCTTCATCGACAATGTCCTCGGCCTCGAAATGGCTTCGATGCGCCAGATCATCGACATCGTCAAACGCACCTATTGCGGCACTTTCGCGCTGCAATACATGCACATCTCCGATCCCGAACAGGCGTCCTGGCTCAAGGAACGGATCGAAGGCTACGGCAAGGAAATCGCCTTCACCCGTGAAGGCCGCCGCGCCATCCTGAACAAGCTGGTCGAGGCCGAAGGTTTCGAAAAGTTCCTCCATGTCAAATACATGGGCACCAAGCGTTTCGGCCTTGACGGGGGCGAGGCGCTGATCCCTGCGATGGAACAGATCATCAAGCGCGGCGGCGCGCTTGGGGTGAAGGAAATCGTCATCGGCATGCCCCACCGGGGCCGCCTGTCGGTGCTGGCCAATGTGATGGCCAAACCCTACCGCGCCATCTTCCACGAGTTCCAGGGCGGCTCTTACAAGCCCGAGGATGTGGATGGTTCCGGCGACGTGAAATACCACCTCGGCGCGTCCTCGGACCGCACCTTCGATGGCAACACCGTCCACCTGTCGCTGACCGCGAACCCCAGCCACCTTGAGGCGGTCAATCCCGTCGTCCTCGGCAAGGTCCGCGCCAAGCAGGATCAGCTGGGCGATCAGACCGACCGCCATTCCGTGCTGCCGATCCTTCTGCACGGCGACGCGGCCTTTGCAGGCCAAGGCGTGGTGGCCGAATGCTTCGGCCTGTCCGGCCTGCGCGGCCACCGCACCGGCGGCACCATGCATATCGTGGTGAACAACCAGATCGGCTTCACCACCGCGCCCCACTTCTCGCGCTCCTCGCCCTACCCCACCGACATCGCGCTGATGGTCGAAGCCCCCATCTTCCACGTCAACGGCGACGACCCCGAGGCCGTGGTCCACGCCGCCCGCGTGGCCACCGAATTCCGCCAGAAATTCCACAAGGACGTGGTGCTCGACATCTTCTGCTACCGCCGCTTCGGCCATAACGAAGGCGACGAGCCGATGTTCACCAACCCGGCGATGTACACCCGGATCAAGAAGCAGAAGACCACGCTTCAGCTTTACACCGAACGCCTGGTGAAAGACGGCCTGATCCCGGAAGGCGAGATCGAGGATATGAAGGCCGCCTTCCAGGCCAAGCTCAACGAGGAATTCGAGATCGGCAAGAACTTCAAGCCGAACAAGGCCGACTGGCTCGATGGCCGCTGGTCGGGGCTGGATCGCGAGAAGGACGAATATCAGGCCGGCCAGACAGCGATCAAACCGGAAACGATGAAAGAGGTCGGCGCTGCGCTCACCCGCATCCCCGAAGGCTTCGACATCCACAAGACCGTCGCCCGCCAACTGGACGCAAAGGCCAAGATGTTCGAATCCGGCCGCGGCTTCGACTGGGCCACGGCCGAGGCACTCGCTTTCGGCTCCCTCGTGACCGAAGGCTTCCCCGTCCGCCTCGCCGGACAGGATTGCACCCGCGGCACCTTCTCGCAGCGCCATTCCGCCTTCATCGACCAGACGACCGAGGAACGCCACTACCCCCTCAACCACATCCGCGCGGGGCAAGCGCGGTATGAGGTGATCGACTCGATGCTGTCGGAATATGCGGTCCTTGGCTTCGAATATGGCTATTCACTGGCCGAACCCAACGCCCTGGTGATGTGGGAGGCGCAGTTCGGCGATTTCGCGAACGGCGCGCAGATCATGTTCGACCAGTTCATCAACTCGGGCGAACGCAAATGGCTGCGCATGTCGGGCCTTGTCTGCCTTCTGCCGCACGGCTTCGAAGGCCAGGGTCCGGAACATTCCTCCGCCCGTCTGGAACGCTTCCTCCAGAACTCGGCCGAGGATAACTGGATCGTCGCCAACTGCTCGACGCCCGCGAACTATTTCCACATCCTGCGCCGCCAGATCCACCGCAGCTTCCGCAAGCCGCTCATCCTGATGACGCCGAAATCCCTTCTGCGCCACCCGATGTGCATTTCGGACGCCGAGGATTTCACCACCGGCTCCACCTTCCACCGCGTCCTGTGGGACGATGCGCAAAAGGGCCATTCCGACCTGAAGCTGAAGCCGGATGCCAAGATCAAGCGCGTCGTCATCTGCTCGGGCAAGGTCTATTACGACCTCCTCGCCGAACGCGACAAGCGCGGTCAGGACGACACCTATCTTCTGCGTCTGGAACAGTTCTATCCCTTCCCGGCCATGTCCATGGTCAAGGAACTGGAACGCTTCAAGAATGCCGAAGTGATCTGGTGCCAGGAAGAGCCGAAAAACCAGGGCGGCTGGTCCTTCGTCGAACCCAACCTCGAATGGGTGCTCACCCGCATCGGGGCCAAATCGAAGCGCGCCACCTATGCCGGCCGCGCCGCCAGCGCCTCGCCCGCCACCGGCCTCGCCTCGCGCCACAAGGCCGAACAAGAGGCGCTGGTGAACGAAGCTCTTGGCACCACCGCCTGATCCCATCCCGCCCGCGCCCCCCGGCGCGGGCCCCACGACATGAAAAGGCGCCCCGAAGTGGCGCGGAGGAACCGAAGATGACCGATGTTATGGTGCCCGCCCTTGGCGAAAGCGTGTCCGAGGCGACCGTTTCGACCTGGTTCAAGAAGCCGGGCGATTTCGTCAAACAGGACGAAATGCTGTGTGAGCTGGAAACCGACAAGGTGTCGGTCGAGGTGCCCGCCCCCGTCTCCGGCACGCTGACCGAAATCCTCGCCCCCGAAGGCGCGACCGTGGCCGCCAATGCCCGCCTTGCCATAATGACCGAAGGCGCGGCTGCCGCCGCCCCGGCCGCCAAGGCCGAAGCCCCGGCCGCCGCTGCGCCCGCCCCCGCCGCGGCGCCCGCCCCGGCCGCCAAGGATGTCGAAGACGCCCCCGCCGCGAAAAAGGCGATGGCCGAGGCTGGCCTCACCCGCGATCAGGTACAGGCCACCGGCCGCGATGGCCGCGTGATGAAGGAAGATGTCGCCCGCGCCATCGCCGCCCCGACCCCTGCCGCCGCTGCCACGCCTGCGCCCGCCGCCATTCCCCGCGCGCCCGTCCCGGCTGACGATGCCGCCCGCGAGGAACGGGTCAAGATGACCCGCCTCCGCCAGACCATCGCTCGCCGCCTGAAAGATGCGCAGAACACCGCCGCCATGCTGACCACCTATAACGAGGTGGACATGTCCGGCATCATGGAGTTGCGCAACACCTACAAGGACGCGTTCGAGAAGAAGCACGGCGTGAAAATGGGCTTCATGTCCTTCTTCGTCAAAGCCTGCTGCCACGCCCTGAAAGAAGTGCCCGAGGTCAACGCCGAAATCGACGGCACCGACATCGTCTACAAGAACTATGTCCATATGGGCGTGGCCGTCGGCACTCCCTCCGGCCTCGTCGTCCCCGTGGTGCGTGACGCCGACCAGATGGGTTTCGCCCAGATCGAAAAGAAGATCGCCGAACTGGGCATCCGCGCCCGCGACGGGAAACTCTCGATGGCCGAGATGCAGGGCGGCTCCTTCACCATCTCCAACGGCGGCGTCTACGGCTCGCTCATGTCCTCGCCCATCCTGAACCCGCCGCAATCGGGCATCCTCGGCATGCACAAGATCCAGGACCGCCCGGTCGTGGTGAACGGCCAGATTGTCATCCGCCCGATGATGTACCTCGCCCTCTCCTACGACCACCGCATCGTCGATGGCAAAGGCGCCGTGACCTTCCTCGTGCGGGTGAAAGAGGCGCTGGAGGACCCGCGTCGGTTGTTGATGGATCTGTAGGGAGAGGAAAACTAATGATCGAGAGGAACATCCGACGAAGTTGGGTATACTGGCTTACACTGGTTGTTATTTGCGGCCAACTGGCTTTGTGGATTGTACAGCTCTCGAGTCTGTTTCAGTCGCTAAGACCATTTCTCGCGTTACTATCTCCCACTGAACTCGTCCAAGCGATGATTCAAAGAACGGGGTTACTTCGCTTCATCCATTTCTACGTCTTTGGGTTGTTCAACATAGGGATTTACCTTGTCATTGTCGCACTCTTACTGCTTGTCGATCCTCGAGCCAAAACGGTCTTTCTGATTTCAGTGTTGGTTGTTGTCGCTCAGCAGGCGATTGACGCGTTCTTGACACTTACAGACGGGTCGCTGCGCGACTGGGTAACAACTGGAGTTGGAAACCTCGCTCTGGGGGTTTTTCTCTGGCTGCTTTACATGGCCTTTAGACACCTATTCGCCAACGGTCCTTCCAACCTCAAAGATTTGCAAGAATCTTTGGAATGAATGACTAAAGCCATGACACCTAAGCGTACTGCCCTAGCCATCATGGGTGTGCTGAAGATAGCGCGAGCTAGCACTTTCGGTGTACCCGCCAACATGAAACTCCCCACCGGCCAAAACGGGATGGACACGCTCGCATGATGCGACCCGGCGCATCCCTCTTCTTCGATCCCGAAACACCGCCTCCCTACCGGAAGGCGGTGCTGGAACGGTTGTGCAGGGAAAACCCCTCCCTCTTTGCCCGCCCGGACGATGCCCAACCCTTCCTGCGCTCCATCCACCTGCCCGCCAGCCTGCGGTGGAGCTTTCTGAACAACGGCAAGGCCGCCACCTCCACCGCCCGCCGCTTTCTGTTCCAGATGGAATTCGGCACACCGCTCACCACGGCTTGGGTGGTGCCGCAAGACATCAACCCCGACAGCGTGGTCCACAATCTGCAAGGGCCATCGGGGATCCTGCGGCCACTCATCGCTATTAACAACCCGATGGAAACGCTAAGCCGCTCCCTGCGGATCGCCACGGTCCGCCATCCGGTCGCCCGCGCCGTCTCGGCCTTTGAATATCTCTGCCGTTCCCATGATCTCGCCCATTCATGGTTCGCGCAGGATCGGTTGCGGATGAATGCGGTCGTTGGCTTCGATTGGGACAGCGACACCCGCACAGCGACCGGCTTTCTGAAGTTCCTCGATTACATCATCTGGATGCAATCCGAGGCGGGGCGTTACAGCATCAACGCCCATTGGCGCCCCCAGATCGACAACATCATTCCCGCCCTTTATCGCCCGGATATTCTGGGCCGTGTCGAGGCCATGGCGGATTTCTTCCATCAGGTCGCACAGCGCCTTGATCAGCCGCTGCCTGCGGATTTCGATCTGTCACCCGCCAACAGCCAAAGCTACGCTGATCGCAGCGCATGGCTCACCGAAGCGGCACGCGCACGGCTGCGCGCGCTTTACGCCGCAGATTTCGACTGGCTCAACACCGCGCCCGAGGATCGTCTGCAATGACCCCCGAACTCACCGCCCTCACCCTCGCAGGCCTCCTCCAGATGGTGCAATTCGTCCTTTTCGCCGTGCCCGCCAATATGGAACTTGGCACCGGCTACACCAGCAGCGCCCGCGACCGCCCGCCCTCGCGCCCCATGTCACCGCTCACCGGTCGCCTGCAACGCGCGATGAACAACCATTTCGAAGGGCTGATCCTCTTCACCCTCGCCGTCGTCGTCGTCACGCTCGGCGATCAGTCCACCCCCGTCACCCAAACCTGCGCCTGGGCCTATCTCGCCGCGCGCATCCTCTACATCCCCGCCTATGCCTTTGGCTGGCGTCCGTGGCGATCGGCCATCTGGTTCGTCGGCTTTACCGCCACGCTTGTCATGATGCTGGCGGCCCTGATCTGAGACATTGTATGCACCCGGTATGCACACCCGTCTGCACTGGCCGTATGCACGATTTACGGCATGGCCAAGACGGCCCCGAAAGGAAGGAAACGACCCATGGCAGAGTTTGACGTCATCATCATCGGCGGCGGCCCCGGCGGCTATGTCTGCGCCATCCGCTGCGCGCAACTGGGCCTGAAGGTCGCCGTGGCAGAAGGCCGCGAAACACTGGGCGGCACCTGCCTGAACGTGGGCTGCATCCCGTCAAAGGCGCTTCTGAACGCCACGCATCACCTGCACGAAGCCCATGAAAAGTTTGCCAAAATGGGCCTGATTGGGGCTGCGCCCAAGGTCGATTGGGCAAAGATGCTGGGCTACAAGGATGATGTCATCGGCCAGAACACCAAGGGCATCGAATTCCTGTTCAAGAAGAACAAGGTCACATGGCTCAAGGGCTGGGCCAGCATCCCCGCCCCTGGTCAGGTGAAGGTGGGCGATGATTTCCACACGACGAAAAACATCGTGATTGCAACGGGTTCCGAGTCGTCCCCCCTGAACGGCGTCACCATTGACGAAGAGGTGATCGTCACCTCCACCGGCGCCCTCACCCTCAAGGCGATCCCGAAAAAGCTCGTGGTCATCGGCGCAGGCGTGATCGGTCTGGAAATGGGTTCCGTCTATGCCCGCCTGGGGGCCGAGGTGACGGTGGTCGAATACCTCGATGCCATCACCCCCGGCATGGATGCCGAAGTGGCGAAATCCTTCCAGCGCATCCTGCAAAAACAGGGCCTCAAGTTCATCCTCGGCGCCGCCGTGCAGGGCGTGGACAAGGGCAAGAAGGGCGCAACCGTCCGCTACAAACTCCGCAAGGATGACAGCGAGGCCACGCTGGACGCCGATACCGTCCTCGTCGCCACCGGCCGCCGCCCCTATGTCGCGGGCCTCGGGCTTGAGGCGCTCGGCGTCGAGATGCTGCCCCGCGGGCAGGTCAAGACCGACAGCCATTTCGCCACCAATATCAACGGCCTATACGCCATCGGCGACGCCATCACCGGCCCCATGCTGGCGCACAAGGCCGAAGACGAAGGCATGGCGCTGGCCGAAATCCTCGCCGGGAAATCCGGCCATGTGAACTACAACGTCATCCCCGGCGTGATCTACACCACGCCCGAGGTTGCCTCCGTCGGCCAGACCGAGGAACAACTGAAAGAAGAAGGCCGCGCCTACAAGGTCGGCAAGTTTTCCTTCATGGGCAACGGCCGCGCCAAGGCCGTGTTCCAGGGCGAAGGCTTTGTGAAAATCCTCGCCGACAAGTCCACCGACCGCATCCTCGGCGCCCATATCATCGGCCCGATGGCGGGCGACCTGATCCACGAAATCTGCGTCGCCATGGAATTCGGCGCCTCGGCCCAGGACCTCGCCCTCACCTGCCACGCCCACCCCACCTATAGCGAGGCGGTGCGCGAGGCGGCACTGGCCTGCGGCGACGGCGCAATCCACGCCTGAACCAAAAAAGGGCCAAGCCGCTTCACCTTGGCCCAAATACCCAATTCCCCGGCGGCCATCTCGACACCATCGCCGGGGAAACAGCGCATGGGGGGTGCGGGGGGACCGTCGTCCCCCCGCCCTCACCGCCGCGCCAGGGCATCCCCCAGTGCAGGCAGAATGCACACCGCTGCCAGCACCGCACAGGCCGCAAACCCCGCCCCCGCCTCGACAAGTCCGAAAACCGGCGTTGCGGCGAACATCGCCAGATAGGTCACGCCTGAATTCAACCCCAGCACTGCCCCGCGCCGCGCGGGGTCCAGCCCGGCCAACCGCCCCACGATCAGGTTCAACCCCAGATGGTTGATCACCCCCCAGGGCAGGCAGGCCGCCACCAAGGCCCAACCCGACCCCGCCACCGCCGCCACCCCCAGATACAACAGCACCAGCGCGCCAAAGACCCAGGGCGCCACCCGCCGTGGCCCGAACCGGTCGATCCACGGATCGCCCAGGGCCGCCGCCCCGAACCCGATCCCATAGACCAGCGGCACCGCCCCCACCATCCAGACCGGCCAGCCCAGCCCCGCCTGCAAATGCGGGGCAACATAGGCGTAAAGCCCGTAGAACGCCGCCATGTAGCCCCCCGCCACCGCCAGCGCCGCCCCGATCCCCGGCACCCGCAGCGCCGCCCACGGCGTTGCCCCTTGCGCCGCCCGCGCTTCGCCCATCCGGGGTGCGGCCAGCAGCGCCAGCAGCACGACGCTGCCCAGCCCTGCCAAGGCTCCATGCACCGCCCGCCACCCCGCGACCTCTGCAATCAGCGCAGCGGCCGAGGCACCAAAGACCAGCGACAAGGTCCACCCCATCAGCACGCGACCCAGGAATGTGGCCTCCCGCCCGCGCGGTGCCACCTCGCTTGCCAGACCATAGGTCGCAGGCAAGGCCACGCCGGATCCGAGTCCCGCCACCCCCTGCGCCAGCCACAGAACCGCAAGCGTCGGTGCCAGGGCCGTGCCCACCATGCCCGCCACCAGAACGCAAAGCGCCACAAACAGGGCGTGCGACAGGCCGATCCTGTCGGCAAAGGGCGCGATCCCCACCGCCGCCCCCGCCGTCCCCGCCCCGAAAAGCGAGGCCGCGATCAACACCTCCCGCGCCCCCGCGCCCCCGAAGCTCTGGCCGATCTCCAGCGCGATGGGCGACAGGGCCAGCGAATTGGACCCGACAATGGTCACCGCCGCCATCAGCAGCATCAAAGGCGGCACCGGCTTCACGATCCTATCCCGCCAGATGCCGCAACCCTTGGGTCACATCCGTCCGCACCGCCAGCCGCAGCCCCGGCTCGTCGCCCGCCTTCAACGCGGCAAGGATCATGCGGTGATGCTGCGGCGGCTCCTTTCGGCGCAGCTTGGAATAAAGCGCCCGCATTGTGGGCCCCAGTTGCAGCCAGACGGTCTCGCAGATGGCCAGCATCGCCGGGGCCTGCGCCCGCAGGTAAAGCGTGCGGTGAAATTCCAGATTGGTGCGCACATAGGCCACCGCATCCTGCTTAACCACGGCTTCCGCATTCAGCGCATTGATCGCCGCCAGACGTTCGATCAGCGCGAAATGCGCCCGCGGCAGCGCCCGCGCCGCCATCTCCGGCTCCAAGAGCGCCCGGATCGCAGCCAGTTCCTCGATCCGCTCGGGTGTCAGTTCCGGTGTCGAAATCCGCCCCGAGGAGGACAGCGTCAGCGCCCCCTCCGCCACCAGCCGCCGCACCGCCTCGCGCGCGGGCGTCATGCTCACCCCGAACTGCTTGCCCAACCCCCGCAGCGTCATCGCCTGCCCGGGCGGCAATTCGCCATGCATCACCTGCTGGCGCAGCGTGCGATACAGGCGCTCATGCGCGGCGGCGTTCGGATCGGTCTGTCGCGGCGTGATCGGCATGGGTCGCAGCCAAGCACCGCCGACGGGGGAAAATCAATCCCCGAAACGGTATTGATGCAGCGCCTGGCCCTCCGCATGCAGCCAGCGCCGCTGCACCTGCCAGCCGGGATAGAGCCGCTCCACCACCGCCCAATAGGCCGGGGAATGGTTCATCTGTTCCATATGCGCCACCTCATGCGCGGCGACATAGTCCAGCACCGCAGGCGGGGCCATGATCAGCCGCCAGGAATACATCAGCGCCCCATCCTGCGCGCAGGACCCCCAGCGCGACCGCGTGTCGCGCAGCGTCACCCGCGCCACCCGCCGTCCGATCATCGCGGCATAACGATCCGATGCCGCAACCAGCCGCTCCCGCGCCAGCGCACGCAGGAATGCCCCCACCCGCACCCCCGCCTGCGCAGGATCGCCCGGAACCAGAAGCGAATCGCCCTCCACCCGCACCGCGCGCCCCGGTCCGGGCACCAGTTCCAGAGGCTTCCCCTCGACAGGCATGACAGACCCGATCCCCACCCCGGCCCGCGCCGGCATGCAGGCCAGCGTTTCGCGAATCCATCCCTCCTGCGCCCGGGCAAAGGCCATCGCCTCGGCCTCGCGCGCACGGGCCGGCAAGGACAGCGTCACCCGCCCGTCAAGCCGCGACACGCGCAGCGAAAACCGCCTGGCGCGCGCCGACCGCTTCAGCACGATCTCGACCGGGGGCGAACCGGGAAGAAGGGGCATCGCAACTCCTCTTGAATTCCATGCGCAGGATAGCCACTTGCCCCCCACAGGCAACAGGGTGAACCCGCCCGCGAAAGCCTTTGACACCCGCCTTGCCTTGTGGCAAGCGACCACGACTCTGGATCAACCAGCACACGCACAGCCAGCCTGAACAAGGGGACCACCATGCCCAATCCTGAATGGGGCACGAAGCGCATTTGCCCGACCACCGGCAAGCGTTTCTACGACCTGAACCGCACGCCCATCATCTCGCCCTATACTGGCGAGGTTGTGGACATTGAATCCGCCCGCCGCAAGATGGCCGCCGCCGTGATCAGCCGCGCCGTTCCGGAAAAGGATGACGACGTTCTCGTTGACGATCTGGAAGCCGATGACGAACTGCTGGAAACCGGCGTCGCCGACGACACCGAGCTGGACGATGATCTGCTTGAGGATGACGCAGACGACAACGTCTCGCTCGACGATCTGGCCGACGTGGCCGGCGACGAAGAGGAAGTCTGACACCCATCTGTCGGGCATCCGTCCGATACCGGGCGGGCGCGGAAATCGGTGCGTTTTTCCCCTTGCACCCCCCCGCGCCCTCCACTAGACACCGCGCATCGAGGCGGAAACGCTTCGGTTCTCCGGTGGGGCCATAGCTCAGATGGGAGAGCGCTTGAATGGCATTCAAGAGGTCGGGGGTTCGATCCCCCCTGGCTCCACCAAATCTTCAGAACAGTGACCCTGTGCTCTGAACCACCTGCCAAGGGCGGCCCCCTTGGCGGACGTATCTCGCCACCGGCAGACCAAACGCCTTGACGCCACAGAAGCACAGAGTCACGCTGCCTGCCGCAAGCGGGCGGCGATATGCCGGGGTGCGGCTACCGGATGTGCGGACAGCGCCCCTTGCCCCGCCAGCCCCTGCGTGGTGCCAGTTCTCACAACTTTCCCCGTCTCGCCCCAAGGGCTGGGCCACCCCGCCACAGCCCACAAACCAGAGGCCCGCATTCCCATGGCCCGCCCCTCCAGCACCCGCCCCTCCAGCACCCGCCCCTCCGGCGCCCGCCCCTCCGGCGCCAGCCAGTCCGCTGCCCGCAGGTCCGCTGCAACCCGTCGCCGGACACCGGTTCCTTCGACCCGCCCAGCCGCCATCGCCCTCTGCCGCACAGGGGCGACAGGATGACAGGCAGCGATCTTTCCGCCATCCGCCGCAGCCTTGCGCTGATCCTGCTCGTCCTCGTCACCATCGGGCTCTACTTCGCCCGTGACGTTATACTTCCCCTGCTCATGGGCACTCTCCTCGCCCTGACCCTCAACCCCCTCGTGCGTGCCTTACAACGTCTGGGCCTCGCCCCGGCCGTGTCTGCAACAGCCCTGATCCTGCTCGTCGGACTGATCATCACGACCGCCGCGCTTTTGCTCAGTGGCCCCGTCGCCGCCTGGATCGACACCGCACCGCAACTTGGTGCCGAGCTGCGGTCCCGGCTTCAGGGCATCGCCGCATCGCTACACCTCGTGCAACAGGCCTCTGATCAGGTCGAGGAACTGACCAAGGGCGTCACCAACCCGGATGTCCAGCGCGTCGCGCTTGAATCGCCGGGCCTTCTGACACTGGCCGTCAGCAATGCCGCCTCGATCATGGCAACCATTGCCGTGGCGCTGGTGTTGGCCCTGTTCCTTCTGGCCTCGGGCGATCTCTTCTACGTCAAGCTGATCGAGGCCTTCCCCCGTTTCGGCGACAAGAAACGCGCCCTCCGGATCGTCTACGGGATCGAACGCAGCGTCTCACGCTATCTGGCCGCCGTAACGGTGATCAACCTCGTGCTCGGTGCCGTCGTCGGCCTGGGAATGTGGGCCATCGGGATGCCACAGCCGATGGTCTGGGCGGCAATGACCTTTCTTCTGAACTTCCTGCCCTATATCGGCCCACTCTTCGGCGCGGGTCTCATCACGGCGGTCGCCATCGTCAGCTTCGACAGCCTCGGTCAGGCGGCACTGGCACCGCTGGTCTTTCTCACCGCGACCACGCTTGAAGGTCAGTTCGTCACGCCTGTGATCCTTGGTCGCCAACTGGAACTGAACACCGTGTCCGTCTTTGTCACCGTGGTGTTCTGGGCATGGCTCTGGGGCATACCCGGCGCATTGCTGGCGGTGCCCTTCCTCGTCTGCCTCAAGGTCATCTGCGACAATGTCGGCTCAATGGCGACGCTGGGCAACTTCCTCGGCGCACAAGCACCGCCTGCGGCCGAGACCGCGCCCGCTGCGCAGAACTGAAAAGGCGCGGGCGTCGCACGCCCGCGCCTTTTCAAATCCACCATCCGTCCTGCGTCAGAAACTACGCCCCAGCGCCAGGAACACCTGCGGCGATGTTGCCCGCCCACCGGCATCCTCACGCACGCGGTAGCTCGCGCCGACATCCAGCCTCGCCCGCTCGGTCAGCGCACGGCTGTAGGTCGCACCCAGTTCCGTTTCCTCGATCCGCTCCGACGGCGCATCGCTCACGCCCCAGGAAAACGCGACCGAGATCGAGGACACATCCGTCACACTCTGCGTCCAGCCGACATCCAGATCGGTTTCCACCGTCCGCTCGCCCACACCCGAATCGAACGACCGTGCGATCCCCACACCCAGCGTCAGCGCCCCGTCCGCCATTTCGCGCGTCCAGTCCACCTCAAGCGCCGTGCGATCCTCGATGTCGCCCTCTTCCCGCGTCACGAAGGCCGAGGCAAAGCCATCCGCCATCACATATTCCAGGCCGGCGCGCAGGATGAACCGATCCTCGGTCACACCCAGAACATCATCCTCGCGCTCGAAGCCAAGGCTGACCTCACCGAACAGCACTTCGGAAAAGCGCAGCCGCGTCCCGGCCGTCAGACCATATGTATCGCTCTCGACCAGCGTCGGATCGGTTGTGTCCTCGTATTCCGTGGTCGCGGCACTTGCCTCCAGAAACAGGCTTGCCGGTGATGTCCGCAGCGCCTCATAGCGCAGGGTCACGCCATATTCGATCTGCGTGCCAGCCGCATCCGCATCCGCCAGATCCTCGGCCAGGGCGCTTACGTCATCCTCGATGTAACGCGCGGAAATCGAAAACAGCGCATCCGGGATCTCGCGCACATACAGAAAACCAACCTCCGGACGGCCGAAATCCACCTCGGTGCCTGCGGTGCCCGGCGAATTCTCGATCACCAGCGCACCAGAGGCGGTGAAAGCCAGCCGGTCCAGCGGCGTTTCGCTGAACAGGCCATAGCTCAGCACTGTCGCCGCGACGCTGCTCGACCCTTCGGCCGGGGTCGCCAGATCCACGTTGCGCCCATATTCGAACCGTTGCTCGATATCGAAGGTCTGGCGCACGCCACCGAATTCCTGCGCGGTGGCGCCGGTCGCGGCAAACCCCGCCGCCGCGACAAGCCATGCATTCCTGGTCGGCCTCATTGCCCGCATCGTCCCGGTTACTCGAACAGTTTGCGCTGCGGAATGACGATCACATCGCCATTATACACACGGGTCGTGCCGACGTTCGAAGCCCCGCGTTCGATGGCGTCGTAATCAACGCGGTAGATGTTCTCCTTGCCCGCCTTGTCGATCCGCCGCAGCTGCACGCGCTTTTCCGCAGCAAAGGGCGACAGCCCGCCCGCCGCGCTCAGCGCCTGAAGCAGCGTCGATCCCGGCGGGATCTGCACCCGGCCCGGCGCATTGGCCGCTCCGATCACGAAGACGTCGATCGTCGGCGCTGGCCGATCCAGCGGCACAGCCAGCGACCCCAGCGTCACATAAACCGTCGGCGGCGCGGCAAAGCTCGGGGCCAGCCGTTCCGCGACATCCGACTGGATCTGCGCCAGCGTCCGGCCCGCAGCCCGTACCGATCCGATCTGCGGCAAGGAAATCTGACCATCCGGCAGCACCAGTGCGGAACGGGTCAGGCTGCCGTCCTCAAGCACTTCGATCTGCACGGTATCGCCGCGCTTCAGGCGGTAGTCCTGCGCCGCGACATCGGCGGCAAGGAAAGGCAGCGCCACAAGGGCCGCCAGCAGCATCTGAAAAAATCTCATCATTCTTCCCTTCCTTCCACCGGACGCGATCAAATCTTCGCGTTTGCACCAGAGGATACGGATTCCGATCCGCTCATAAAGACGGAATAGCCGCTCTGCAGCGCGCGTGACAGCATTTTTTTAACTTAATCTAACAGTGCGGCGCCCTTGCACAGCCTTGCGGTGCGAACCCGGTCGCGCCAGCCGACAACCTTTCTGCACGGCTTGCAATCGCCTCGCAGCGACGGCAGTCCTCACCGCAAGTTCTTGCCCCCGCAGGGTTGGAAAGCCTAAACTGTGGCTTGGAAACACCGAGGCGGCAGGGCCACACTGCCCCTGCGTCTCTTTTTCCTGTCGGAAGGCGGTCATTTTTCCGCCATAGAAGCGCGGCATCCCCGGCCCCCGTCGGCGCGTGCCCTGTAAAGTGCCAGTATTCTTTCAGTAACCAGTTTTTCAGGCGATGCCGCCCCTTCAGCGGAAGGCATTAGTTTTGAACGATCAGAAGGTTGAGATGGATACGGGTGACACCCACATCGCCATAGTCGGAATGGCTGCGCATCTTCCCGGGGCCACGGATATCGGCACCTACTGGGAGAACCTGCGCGAAGGGCGCTCTGCCGTGCGTCGCCTCACCCCGGATGAGCTGGCGGCGTCCGGCGAAAGTCCTGCCCTGCTGAAGAACCCCGCCTATGTGCCCTTTGCCGCACCCCTGGACGGGTTTGATCGTTTCGATGCCGAATTCTTCGGCTTCTCGCCCAAGGAAGCCGCGATTCTCGATCCCCAGCACCGCCATTTCCTCGAAACCGCCTGGGAGGCGCTTGAGGATGCAGGCCATCCGCCGGAAACCTTCAAGGGCCGCATCGGCGTTTTCGCAGGCTGCGGCATGGGCAGCTATTTCTACTTCAACCTGTGTTCCAACCGGTCGCTGGTCGAAAGCACCGGCATGTTCCTGTTGCGTCACACCGGCAATGACAAGGATTTCCTCTCCACCCGCGTCAGCCACATCTTCGATCTGAAAGGCCCCTCCCTTTCGATCCAGACCGCCTGCTCCACCTCGCTTGTCGCCGTGCATTATGCCGTGCAGGCGCTCTTGAACGGCGAATGCGACATGGCGCTGGCGGGCGGCGTGACGATCGAGCTGCCGCAAAACCGGGGCTATATCTACAAAGAGGGCGAGGTGCTGTCGCCTGATGGCGTTTGCCATGCCTTCGATCATCGCGGGCAGGGCACCGTCTTCGGCTCGGGCGCGGGCACGGTCGTGCTGCGCCGTCTCGAAGATGCCATCGCCGACGGCGATCACATCTGGGCCGTCATCCGGGGCAGCGCCGTCAACAATGACGGCGCGGCGAAGGCGGGCTACCTCGCCCCCTCCGTCGAAGGCCAGGCCGCCTGCATCGCCGAGGCGCTTCAGGTCGCAGGCACCCCCGCCGACACGGTGGATTACATCGAATGCCACGGCACCGGCACCTATCTGGGCGATCCCATCGAAGTGGCCGCCCTGACCGAGGCCTTCCGCCGCACCACCGCCGAGACAGGCTTTGCCCGCATCGGCAGCGTGAAAACCAATATCGGCCATCTGGACACCGCCGCAGGCGTCGCCAGCCTGATCAAGGCCACGCTGTCGCTGCACAACCGCCAGATGCCGCCCAGCCTGAATTTCGAGGCACCCAACCCCGCCATCGATTTTGACAACAGCCCCTTCCGCGTGAATGACCGCCTGACCGACTGGCCCCGCCGCAAGGGGCCGCGCCGCGCGGGCATCAACTCGCTGGGTGTGGGCGGCACCAACGCCCATGTCATCCTAGAAGAAGCGCCCGAGGTTGCGGCGGCCGAGGCCAGCGACTGGCCCTTCCAACTCCTCTCCCTCTCCGCCCGCAGCCCCGCAGCGCTGAACGAGGCATCCCAACGCCTCGCCGCCCATCTGCGCGCGCATCCCCAACAATCGCTCGCCGATGTGGCCTTCACGCTGAAGGAAGGCCGCCGCGCCTTTGAACACCGCCGCGTGCTGGTCGCCGCCAGCCATGAAGAGGCGGCGAAGATGCTCGAGGCCGCCGATCCCCGCCGCGTCTTTACCCAGCGCCGGGTGGGCGATGCCCCCGATGTCGTCTTCATGTTCCCCGGCGGCGGCGCGCAATACCCCAACATGGCGCGCGACCTGTATGAAACCGAACCGGTCTTTGCCGAATGGATGGACAAGGGCCTTGCCATCCTCGACCGCCTGACGACCGAGGATATCCGCGCCCTCTGGCTGCCCGAACCGGGGGCCGAGGCGCAGGCGGCGGAAACCCTGCGCCGCCCGTCGCTGCAACTGCCGCTGATCCTGATTGTCGAAATCGCACTGGCCCGCCTGTGGGAAAGCTGGGGCGTCCGCCCCGCCGCCCTGATCGGCCATTCGATGGGCGAAAACGCCGCCGCCTGCATCGCGGGCGTGATGACGCTGGAGGGCGTGATCGGCCTTGTCCATCTGCGGGGGCGTCTGTTCGACACGGTGCCTGCGGGCGGCATGCTGTCGGTGCCGCTGTCCGAGGCCGCGCTCGCCCCCTTTCTGGGCGATCTCGACATCGCCTCCGTCAACGCGCCGGAGCTGACCGTCGTCTCCGGGTCTGATGCGGGGCTGCAAGCGCTGGCCGAACGCCTGCGCGCCGATGGGGTGGAAACCACCCGCATCGCCATCAACATCGCCGCCCATAGCCGGATGCTGGAACCGATCCTCGCCGATTTCCGCGCGCATCTGGCGGGGATGACCCTGTCGCCGCCGCAGATCCCCATCATCTCGAACCGCACCGGCCAGCCGCTGACGGCCGAACAGGCGACCAGCCCGGACTACTGGGTCGCCCACCTGCGCGGCACCGTCCGCTTTGCCGATGGTATCGCCAAGCTGCGCGAAAAGGCAGATCGCGTGTATCTGGAGGTCGGCCCCGGCCGCGCCCTTTCCACCCTCGCCCAAGCCAATGGCGTGATGGGCGGCCAGCCCGTGCCCTCCAGCCTGCGCCACCCCGACGATACCGTGTCAGACGACCGCCATTTCATCGCCACGCTGGGCCGGCTCTGGGCCTGCGGTGCCGCGACCGACTGGTCGCAACTCTGGGGCGACACCCGCCGCCGCCGCGTGTCCCTGCCCACCTATCCGTTCCAGCGGTCGCGCTACTTCGTCGAACCCTCGCTTCCCACCGCCGCACCCGAGGCCGACCTCCTGCCCGCCCGCCACCGCGATCTGGCCGATTTCGGCTATCGCCTCGCCTGGCGCGCGGCGCCCGCCGATTGCCTTGTCGATGTGGAAAGCGAACTCGGCACCCCCCTGACCTGGCTGGTCTTTGCCGATGAGGCAGGCCTAGCCCGCGCCGCTGTCCAGCGTCTGCGCACCGGCGGCCACCGTGTCATCACCGTCCATGCGGGCGATGCTTTCGCCCGGACGGGGGACGACACCTACACCCTCGCCCCCGAACACGGGCGCGAAGGCTATGAGGCGCTGTTCGCCGATCTCGCCCTGCGCGACCTGACCCCCGCCCGCATCGCCCATTTCTGGCTGGTGACAGATGGCGAAACCTTCCGCCCGGGGTCCAGCTTCTTTCACCGCAATCTGGAGCAGGGATTCTGGAGCCTGTTCTTCCTTGGCCAGGCCATGGGCGAGGCGGGGCTGAAGCCCCTGCCCCACCTCACCGTCATCACCTCCGGCGCGGCACAGGTGCGGCAAGAGGCGCTGCCCTACCCCGAGAAATCCGCCGTTTCCGGCCCCGTCCGCGTGATGCCGCGCGAACTCCCCGGCCTGACTGCGGCGCTCTTGGACGTGGCCCTTCCTGATGCCCGTCGCACCATTCCGGCCGATACCGTCAACCTCGTGCTGGAAGAGATGCTCGCCACCCCGGCGAACTCCGTCGCCGCCCTGCGCGGCGCGCGCCGGTTTGAAACCCGCCTCGCCCCCGCCCCCCTGCCCGCGCCCATCGACATCCCCAAGGGATCGGTCTGGGTCGTCACCGGCGGTCTTGGTGGCATCGGCGTGACCGTGGCCGAACGCCTGATGCGTGAGGCCGGGGCCAAGGTCGCCCTGATCGGGCGCAGCCTGCCCGCCCCCGGCAGCGCCCGCGCGGGCGTCTTGAGGCGGCTGGAGCGGCTTGGCCCCGTCCTCACCCTCGCCGCCGATGTCTGCAACCCCGAAGACATGCGTGCCGCCCTTGACCGCGTCCGCGCCGAGCTTGGGCCGCTCCACGGTCTTGTCCACGCCGCAGGCACGGTGGATGATGCACCGCTTCTGGGCAAGGATCCCGGCTCTGCCGAAACCGTCCTGTCGCCCAAGGTGCATGGCACCAAACTGCTCGACAGCCTGCTTCCCGACGGCAGCCTTGCGCATCTGGTGCTGTTCTCCTCCACCTCCACGGTCATCGCCCCGGCGGGGCAATCCGATTACGTCGCCGCCAACGAATACCTCAACGCCTTCGCCCGCCACCGCGCCGGGGGCAAGACCAAGGTCACCGCCATCGACTGGGGCATCTGGTCGGGCATCGGCATGGCCGCCGATGCCGCTGCCCGCCGTCAGGGCGACGCCGCCGCCGATGCGCCGCTGCCGGGCCTGCCCATCCTCGAACGCATGGCGCGAACGGACGATGGCGCCCGCTTCTCCACCACGCTTACCACCGCGCAATGGGTGATGGATGACCACCGCCTGAAGGATGGGACCGCCATCCTTCCCGGCTCCGCCTGGCCCGAAATCGTGGCCGAGGCGTTGTCGGCCATGGGTCAACCCGCCACCTTCACCCTGACCGGCCTCACCGTCCTGCGCCCCATCCGGCTGGAATCCGATGCCCCCCGCGACCTGCGCGTGACGCTGATCCGCGAAAAGGGCGGCACCCACCGGATCGAGGCGCGCATCCGCGAAACCGCAGGCTGGGCCTTGTCCGTGGTGGCCGAGGTGGCCCCCCTGTCCGATACTCCCGGCACGCTGGACCTCGCCCCCATCGCCGCCCGCTGCCCGAACCGCCAGACAGCCCGCGACGGCGTGGCGCTGCCCAGCGCGCAAGAGGACCGCGTCGCCTTCGGCCCGCGCTGGCAGGTGCTGCGCCACACCGCGCTTGGCAACGACGAAGGGCTGGCGACGCTCGCCCTGCCCACTCACGCCCTGCGCGACACCGACACCAGCGCCCTGCACCCCGCGCTTTACGACATCGGCACCGGCTGGGGCCTTGCCCTGCTGCCCGAAGCGCCCGAAGGCGAAATCTGGGTGCCCGTGACCTCGGGCACCGTCCGCGTCCACGCGCCCCTGCCCGCCGAGATTCGCTCCTGGGTCCGCATCAAGGGCACGCCCAGCCCGGAAAACGCGGCCTTTGACGTGACCCTTACCGATCCCTCAGGGCGCATCCTCGTGGAGGTTTCCGGCATCGCCTTCCGCTCCGTCAGCGCCGCCCTCGTCCTCGCCCGCCCCGCCCCGCCGACCCCGGCAGAGGTGCAGGCCGACGATGCCAACCGCACCACCTCGCCCGCCGAGGCGCGGATGATGCAGGCCCTGGAAGACGGCATCCGCCCCGCTGAGGGGGCCGAGGCCTTCCTCCGCGCGCTGGCCTCTGACCAACCGCAGGTTCTGGTCTCCTCCCTCGACCTGCCCGCGCTGGTGCAACAGGCCGATGCCGCCGACCGCCCGGCCGAGGCGGAAGGCCCCGGCTTCGCCCGCCCGGAACTGGAAAGCGCCTATGTCGCCCCGCGAACCGAGGTGGAACGCTTCCTTGCCGGCTTCTGGTCCGAACTCCTCGGCGTGGCCGAGGTGGGGGTGGAGGATGACTTCTTCGCCCTCGGCGGCCACTCGCTGATCGCGGTCCGCCTGTTTGCCATGATCCGCCGCCAGTGGAAGCTCGACTTCCCGATCTCGGTCCTGTTCGAGGCCCCGACCATCGCCCGCTGCGCCGCGCTGATCGCCGAACAGATCGGGCCCGAGGATGAAAAGGCCGCCGATCCCGCCGCCAAGGCCAACCCGGCCGGCCCGAAATTCACCCATCTCGTCCCCATGCATGGCGGCGAAGGCGGGGCGCGCACGCCCTTCTTCCTTGTCGCGGGCATGTTCGGCAACGTGCTCAACCTGCGCCATCTTGCCCATCTGGTGGGCAATGACCGGCCCTTCTACGGGTTGCAGGCGCGCGGCCTGTTCGGCGATGCCGCGCCGCATGACCGGATCGAAGACGCCGCTGCAAGCTGCATCGAAGAGTTGCGCCAGATCCAACCGCATGGCCCCTATCTTCTGGGCGGCTTCTCGGGCGGCGGCCTGACCGCCTGGGAGATGGGCCGCCAGTTGCGCGCGGCAGGCGAAGAGGTGGCGCTTGTCGTCCTGCTCGACACGCCGATGCCCGTGCCGACCCCCCTTTCCCGCGCCGACCGCGCCATGATCAAGGCATCCGAACTGCGCAAGGGCGGCGTCCGCTTCCTCGCCGAATGGGCAAGGCGCCGGATGGAATGGGAACGCGCCCGCAAGGCCATCGCGGCGGGCGAACCGGATACCTCCGTCCCCTCCTTCCACAATGCCGCGATCGAGGCGGCCTTCCGCCGCGCCATCGGCGTCTATACGCTCGAAGCCTGGCCCGAAGGCCGCGTCATCCTCTACCGCCCGCCGCTCGACAAGCGGTTCAAGGTGACTGGCGGCAACTGGGTGAACGGCGAACGTGAATACGTGTTCGCCGACAACCAGTGGACGCCCTTCGCCCCGCAGATCGACGTGGTCGAAGTGCCGGGGGATCACGATTCCATGGTGCTGGAACCGAATGTCCGGGTGCTCGCCGCCCGGCTCCGCGCCGCGCTGGCCGAGGCCGAGGCGTCACAGCCTTCCGCCCCGCGCAAGCTCGCCGCTGAATGACAGGACAAGACAGATGACCCTCTCCGCCCTCCTCATCGGCAATGAAAGCCTGACCGCCGAATGCGGCAACCTCTGGCTCGACCGGGGCCACGCCATCGCCGCCGTCGTCACGCGCGATGCCCGCGTCGCCGACTGGGCCGCCGCGCGCGGCTTGCCCGTCCATGCGCCGGGCGCAGGTCTGGCCGACCGCGTGGCCGGGATAGCCGTGGATTGGGTTCTCTCGATCGCCAACCTGTCGCTGGTCCCCGATGCCGTCCTCGCCCTTGCCCGTCAGGGCGGGGTCAACTTCCATGATGGCCCGCTGCCCGCCTATGCAGGCCTCAACGCGCCCGTCTGGGCCCTGCTCGCGGGCGAGGCACGCCATGCGATCACCTGGCATCTGATGACCTCCGGCATCGACGAAGGCGAGGTGCTGGCCATCCGCACCATCGAGATCGCCCCCGACGACACCGCCTTCACCCTGAACGCCCGCTGCTTCGATGCCGCCATCGACAGCTTCCCCGAGGTGATCAGCGCCCTTGCCGCTGGCGGCCATCCGCGCCGCCCGCAGGAGGCAGGCCCCCGCCACGTCTATCGCCGCGCCGATCGGCCCGCCGCCGCCGCCCTCCTGGATGTCACCCAACCGGCAGAGACCGTCGCCCGCATGGTGCGCGCGCTGGATCACGGCCCCTATCGCAACCCGCTCGCCGTGCCCAAGATCGACGCTGCCGGCCGCATCTTCGCTGTCGGCATGGCGCAGGTCGAACCCGGTCAAGCCGCCGCCCCTGGCACGGTTCTGGAAGCCACGCCCGCAGGCCTCGTCGTCGCCTGCGCCACGGGTGCCGTGCGCCTTGCAGGCCTTCGCACCATGGAGGGCACCGCGGTCTGCCCTTCCACCCTTGGCATCACATCGCTTTCCCCGCTCAACCCCGACACTGCCCGCCACCTCACCGCCGCCATGACCCCCGCCGCCGAGGCAGAGCCGCGCCACCGCAGCCTGCTTCTCTCCGCCGATCCCGTGACGCTTGGCGCGCCCGCCGCCGCAACGCCGGATTGGCAGGCGCTGCCGCTTGCCATCACCGACACCGCCCCCGCCCGCCTTGCCCTCGCCCTCCTGCGCGCGCTTGGCCGCAGCACGGGCGATGTGGCCTTTTCCCAAGGCCCCTCCGCCGCCCCCGGCCACCTGCTCGACTGGGTTCCCCTGCGCCTCACTGCGACCGGCCCCCTTGCCGGGGCCGAGGCCAATGTCGCGCGCTCGATGGATGCCGCCCGCGCAGCAGGCGGCCTCGCCGCCGACCTTGCCCTGCGCGAACCCGGCCTTTCCACCCTCGCCCCGCCTGCCGTGGCCCTGTCCGAAGCTGACCGCCCGGTCGATGGCACCGCCGTGACGCTGGTCCTCTCCGGCCCCGCGCCGCGCCTCTGGCATGACGCCCGCCGCCTGCCTGCGTCTGACGCACAGGCGCTGGCCGACCGCGTCACCCACCTTGTCACGACCCTCGCCAACGCAAGTCCTGACACCGATCTCAGCACCCTCGACGCGCTCACCACGTCCGAAAAGGCCCGGCTTGCCGGGGCACTCGCCGCCACCGCACGCGCTTACGAACGCACACTCACAATCCCGGCCGCCATGCTGCGCACCGCGCAGTCACGCCCCGACCATGCCGCCGTCATCGCGGGCAGCACCCGCCTCACCTATGCCGATCTGGCCAAACGCGCCGCCCGGATCGCCCATGTCCTGCGCAGCATGGGCGTTGCGCGCGGCACGCTGGTGGGCCTGTCCTGCCATCGCGGCGCGGACATGATCGCAGGCGCCCTCGGCATCCAGATGGCCGGTGCCGCCTATGTCCCGATGGACCCGGCCTATCCAGCCGAACGGCTGGCGCTTTATGCCGAGGATTCCGGTGCCCCCGTCATCGTCACCGAATCCGCCGTCGCGCCATCGCTTCCCGAAGGCCCCGCGCGCCTGATCCTCGACACCGACCCGCGCCTCTCCGTCGCGCCCGACACCCCCCCCGCCGATGGCCCGCAGGCCGAAGACCTCGCCTACATGATCTACACCTCCGGCTCCACCGGGCGGCCCAAGGGCGTGATGCTGACCCATCGCAACGTCATCAACTTCTTCACCGGCATGGATGACGCCATCGGGGCCGATCCCGGCACATGGCTGGCCGTCACCTCGATGTCCTTCGACATCTCGGTGCTGGAGCTGTTCTGGACGCTCGCGCGCGGCTTTACCGTCGTGGTGGCCGACGATGCCGCAAGGCTCAGCCCCTCTGCCGGAACCGCCACCACCGTCTCTACCCGCCCCATCGAATTCTCGCTCTTCTACTGGGGCAATGACGATGGCGCAGGGCCGAAGAAATACGAACTTCTTCTCGAAGGCGCGAAATTCGCCGATGCCCACGGCTTTTCCGCCGTCTGGACGCCGGAACGCCATTTCCACGCTTTCGGCGGCCCCTACCCGAACCCATCCGTGACCGGGGCCGCCGTCGCCGCCGTCACCCGCAACATCGGCGTGCGCGCAGGCAGCTGCGTGGCCCCTCTGCACCACCCCGCCCGCATCGCCGAGGAATGGGCGATCATCGACAACCTGACGAACGGCCGCGCAGGCCTTGCCATCGCCTCGGGCTGGCAGCCCGACGATTTCGTCTTGCGCCCGGAAAACACGCCCCCCGCCAACCGGCAGGCGATGCTCGACAGCATTGCCACCCTGCGCCGCCTGTGGCGCGGCGAGGCGGTGGAATTTCCCCGCAAGGACGGCACGCCCTTCGCCGTCACCACCCAACCCCGCCCCGTTTCCACCGACCTGCCGGTCTGGGTTACAACCGCCGGCAACCCGGAAACCTGGCGCGATGCCGGGCGCCTGGGCGCGCATGTGCTGACGCATCTTCTGGGCCAGTCGCTGGCCGAGGTGGGCGACAAGGTCAAGATCTATCGCGCCGCGCTGGCCGAGGCAGGCCATGACCCCGCCGCCTTCAAGGTGACGCTGATGCTGCACACCTACCTTGCCGCCGACCGTGAAACCGCCCGCGAAACCGCGCGCGGCCCGATGAAGGATTACCTCCGCAGCGCCGCCGCCCTCATCAAGCAATACGCCTGGGCCTTCCCGGCCTTCAAGAAACCGCAAGGCATGGCCAACCCGATGGAGATCGACCTCGGCTCGCTGGATGCCGAGGAACTGGAAGCCATCCTCGACTTCGCCTTCCAGCGGTACTTCGAGGACTCAGGTCTCTTCGGCACGATCGAGGATGCCGTCGCCCGCGTGGAAGAGGTGAAGGCCATCGACGTGGACGAAGTCGCCTGCCTGATCGACTACGGCATCCCCGCCGCCAAGGTGCTGGCGGGCCTCACGCCGCTGGCCGAGGTGCTGCGCCTCGCCAATGGCGGGGCAGAGGCGGATGGCTCGCTTGCCGGACTGATCCGCGCCCACAAAGTCACCCATCTGCAATGCACCCCCTCCATGGCGCGCATGCTGGCCGAAGATGACGGCGCCCGTGCCGCACTGCGCGGCATCAAGCGCCTGATGGTGGGGGGCGAGGCGCTGCCCGGCAAGCTCGCCTCCGATCTCTCCGCCCTGATCGGCGGCCCGGTCCACAACATGTATGGCCCGACCGAAACCACCATCTGGTCCTCGGTCGAGGCGACGACCGGCAGCGACGGCACGGTGAACATCGGCCTGCCCATCGCCAATACCGCGCTCTACGTGCTGGATGAAAACCGCGCGCCCGTGCCTGATGGGACCGAAGGCGAATTGTGGATCGGTGGCGAAGGCGTGGCCGTGGGCTATTTCCGCCGCGATGACCTGACCGCCGAACGCTTCCTCCCCGATCCCTTCGCCGGTCACGGGCGCATGTATCGCACCGGCGATCTGGTCCGCCGCCGCGCCGACGGACGGCTGGATTTCCTTGGCCGCGCCGACCATCAGGTGAAGATTCGTGGCCACCGCATCGAACTGGGCGAGATCGAAGCCGCCCTCGATGCCGCCCCCGGCATCCGTCAGGCCGTGGTCATCCCGCGCGAGGATGTGCCGGGCGACGTGCGCCTTGTGGCCTATGTCACCCATGACGGCCCGGTCGATGAGGCCCGCCTGCGCGACCGCCTCGCCCAGACCTTGCCCGAGGTGATGGTGCCCGCCCATATCGTCGCGCTGGACGCCTTCCCCCTGACGCCCAACCGCAAGGTGGACCGCAAGGCCCTGCCTGCCCCGCAGGCCCCGCACACCTCTGCCGCCGCCTCCGTCGCCATCGCCCCCACCGACACGGTCGAAGCCGCGATTGCCGAGGTCTGGGCCAAGGTGCTCGGCATCCCCTCGGTAGGTCGGTCCGACAACTTCTTCAATCTGGGCGGTCACTCGCTCTTGGCCGTGCAGGCCCATCGCGAACTCAAGGCGCGTCTGAACACGACCCGTCTCGCCATCACCGACATTTTCCGTTTCCCCGTGCTTTCGGCGCTCGCCGCGCATCTCGGGCAGGGTTCGGCTCCGACTGCCGCCGCCCCCGTGCAGCCCGTCGCCGCCAGCCCCTTCCCGGGCGCAACCGATGGCAGCAGCCGCAACGATGCCATGGCCCGCCGCCGCGCCATGCGCGAAGCCCGCGAAAAGGCGCAAACCTGAAGATGGGAACACGCACCGCCACCACGGAACTGGACACTGCCCTTGCAGGCCTTTTCCCGGCTGGCACGGCCGTGGCCACGGTCGTGATCGACACCAATCGCGAACCCGTCCGTCCTGCCGAGGCCGCCACCGTGGCCCGGGCCATTCCCGCGCGTCAGGCCGAATTCGCCGCCGGCCGCGCCGCCGCACGGACTGCGCTTCGCGCGCTCGGCCAGCCACCCGTGGCCATTCCCGCAGGCGCAAACCGCGAACCGCTTTGGCCCGCCGGAGTGTCCGGCTCCATTGCCCATGCGGCTGGCATTGCCGTGGCCGCCCTGCGCCATGGCGCCCCGCTCGGGCTCGACATCGAATCCGACCAGCAGCTGAAGGCCGATCTCTGGCCGCTGATCTGCTCGCCCGCCGAACTCGAGGCCCTGCCTGCAATGGATCGCGGCCGCCACGTGGCCCGGGTGTTTTCCGCCAAGGAAGCCGCCTACAAGGCACAGTTTCCGGCAACCGGCACCCTGCTGGGCTTCGACGCCATGACCGTGCGCCTGTCTGCGACAGGCTTCGTGGCACGGCTGATGCGCGCGGTCGGCCCCTTTGCACGGGGGCACGAATTCCACGGTCGCGCGGCGCAGGTGAACGGGATGATACTTTCAGGGGTGGCACTATGAAGCGATCGGGCATTCTGGCACTGGGCGCAGCCCTCATCGCGGCAGTTGCCGGCGCGGTCTGGTGGCGCCTGTCTCCGACTCCGGTGCCCATGCTTCGCGGTCTTGACGATGCGCAGATGTCGGCCCTTTTCGCCGCCCCTCTGCCACCGCCCGACACTCCGATCCGCGTCTTTCACATCGGCCACAGCCTCGTGAACCGTGACATGCCCGCCATGCTGGCCCAGCTTGCGGGCGAGGGCCACGCCTATGAAAGCCAACTCGGCTGGGGCGCCACCCTGAAATCCCACTGGGGCGACGAACCCGTCAACGGGTTCGAGGCCGAGAACGCCCACCCCCGCTACCGCGATGCGCGGCAAGCCGTCTCCAGCGGCGATTACGATGCCATCGTCCTGACCGAGATGGTCGAAATCCGCGACGCGCTCCGCTATTTCGACAGCGCCCGCTACCTGAAGCAGTTTACCGAAGCCGCGCTCGCCGTCCGCCCCGATACGCGCGTTTACCTTTACGAGACATGGCATCCACTCGATGATCCCGAAGGCTGGCTCGAACGCATCGACGCCGACCTTGCCCGCTTCTGGGAGGCAGGCATCCTGCGGCCGGCGCTCTACAACCTGCCGCAAGGTACGCGCATCCACCTGATCCCTGCTGGCCAGGCCCTCGCCGCCTTCGTGCGCGAGGTCGAATCCCGCGGCGGCGTCGGCAACCTGCGCAATCGCAACGATCTGTTCTCCGACCAGATCCATCTCAACGACATGGGCAATTATTTCGTGGCGCTCGTCCATTATGCCGTGCTCTACGGCTCCAGCCCCGAAGGCCTGCCGCATGAACTTCTCCGCGCCGATGGCAGCCCAGCCTCCGCACCCGACGCAGAGACCGCGCGTCTCATGCAGGATGTCGTCTGGCGCGTGGTGCGCAGCCTGCCCGCAACCGGCGTGACCCCCGATGCCCCGTCCTGACCCGCGCGCGTGGTGTCCTGCGCCCCGCATGGCCACGACCATCGGCACGCGACCCGCGCCGCACGCATTTCACCTGAAAGAAGGCAACGCACGGCCATGCCTTTGCCGGATTGCCGTTGCACACTGAACCGGACTGTATGGAGCCACCCGTGATCGACGTTTTTCGCAAGGTCTTCTTGCTTCTTGATGCCCGCGAACGCCGGCGCTTCTGGCTTCTGACGGTGCTCATGATCTTCGTCGCACTGGTCGAGGTGGCTGGGGTCTCCTCCGTCCTCGTCCTGCTCAACGTGCTGGCCGATCCGTCCACCGTGGACAACAGCCGCGTCCTGTCAGGCCTGCGCGACATGCTTGGTCTGCAAGGCGATTTCGCCTTCGAAGTCGCCCTCGCCCTGATCGTGACGGGTGTCGTCGTGCTTGGCCTCGTGATCAAGGCGGGCGGCACCTATGCCATCCTGCGGTTTTCCTTCATGCGCGGCTTCACGATTTCCACCCGCCTCCTTGGCGCCTATCTGCGCCAACCCTATGGCTGGTTTCTCTCGCGCAACAGCGCCGAGATCGGCAAGAATGTCCTGAGCGAGGTTGACGCAACCATTGCCCGCGTGATGACGCCCCTTCTCCGGCTCACCGCGAATGTCATTCTCGTTCTCGCAATCCTCGGCTTTCTGATGGCGGTGGATCCCTTTGTCACCCTCTTGTCGGCCACCGTCCTCGGCGGAAGCTATGCCGCAATCTATCTTCGCCTGCGAGGCAAGCTGCGCAAGGCGGGCGAAGAACTGATGGTCGCCGTCGGCGGCCGTTTCCGTGTCGCCCAGGAAGCCTCCGGCGGCATCAAGGATGTCAAGCTTCTCGGCCTCGAAGACAGCTACACAGACGAATTCAGCAAGGCCGCCATCGCTTCTGCGCGCCAACTGGTGCAGGTTGCGATCATGTCGGAATTGCCGCGCTTCGTGCTCGAGGCGATCACCTTCGGCTCGCTCCTCTGCCTCGTCCTCATCCTGCTGCTGCGCAGCGACGGCGACATCGTCAGCATCGTTCCCATGCTCGGCATCTTTGCCTTTTCCGTCATGCGTCTCCTGCCCTCGCTGCAGCAGATCTACCACGGGCTTGCCTCGATCCGTGGCGGCGCGGCCGTTCTGGATAACATCGTGGCCGACTACACCTCTGCGCCGATCGGCACAGGCACCTTGAAGGACGTCGCCTCTGCCCTTCCGCTCGAAGAGGGGCTCGAATTGTCGGGCGTCGTCTTTCACTATGAACAGGCAGACCGGCCTTCCCTGAACGGTATGGATCTGACCATCCCCGCCCGCACGACCATCGGGCTGGTCGGTGGCACAGGGGCGGGAAAGACCACCCTCGTGGACGTCATCCTCGGCCTGCTGACGCCGACATCGGGCGAAATCCGCGCCGATGGCCGTTTGATCACACCCGACAATGTCCGCGCCTGGCAAAAGTCGCTGGGCTATGTGCCGCAATCCATCTACCTGACCGATGACAGCGTCGCCGCCAACATCGCCTTCGGCGTCCCGAAGGACCAGATCGACCGCGTTGCCCTCGAACGCGCCGCCCGCGCCGCCGCCCTGCATGATTTCGTGACCACCGAACTGCCGCAGGGCTATGACACGCTGGTGGGCGAACGTGGCGTTCGCCTCTCGGGCGGACAGCGTCAGCGCATCGGCATTGCCCGCGCGCTCTATCGCTCTCCCTCCCTCCTGATCATGGACGAAGCAACCAGCGCGCTCGACAACATCACCGAGCGTGTGGTGATGGAGGCCGTGCAGAACATCCGTGCCGACACCACCATCATCCTGATCGCCCATCGCCTGACCACGGTAAAGGATTGCGACCGCATCTTTCTGATGGAGAAGGGCCGGATCGCCGCATCCGGCACCTATGACGAACTGGTCTCGGCCAATGCCACCTTCCGCCAGATGGCCGTGGGCCACTGAGCCGGATCAGGGCTTTCCCGTTCCCTGCCGGGATGCCGCGCGCGGCGTCCTGTGCCAGGATGGCGCTCCACCCGTCCGCTGTGCCATTTCACCCGACAGCGGGCGCGGACGGTCGGTAAGGACGCCCCAACTCCGCTTGGGGTTCACTGGCGCCGGTCCGCTGTCCGGCCTTCCCTCCGGCGCCCGATACAGAACATGGCCCGCAATCGCGCCTCCGATCAGCCAGGTGATCGGCGACAATGTCGCATTCGGCAAGAGGTCGATGAGATTGGTCGCCAGAACGACCGACAAACCCGCCGTCGCCGGTGTCGCAGCCGCTGCCGCTGCCGCCCTGCGCCCGAAGGCAAGCAGGATCGTCGGCAAGGTGAACAGGCCGAATTGCGCGATGTAACCCAGCCAGCCAAACACCCCGATCACGATGATCCAATAGCCGTCGGTGACGGTAAGTGACCGCCCGGTCTCGGGATCATAAACCTCGTTCCTGCCCCAGATCCCCCACCCTGCAAACGGCTTCTGCGCCGCCCATGCACCCAGCATGTCCTCATTGTCCAACCGGAACTCGAAGGATTGGGCGCGTTCGGCACTCACCTTTCCGGCCTGTTCCAGGATGAAATCCACAGGGATCAACCCCGCGCTGCGCATCACCGGATAGACCAGCACCACCACCGCAATCACCCCTGCAAGCAGGAACTGCCCCCGCAGCCCAAGGAACAGAACCGCTGGCGCCAGCAGAAGCGCAAGGACGAAGGCCCCTAGGCTGTTCGACAGGAACAGCACCAGCAGCAGGTAGATCCCCGCGAAAAGCCATTGCCCCGCCCGCGCCCCATCGCGGATGCGCTGCCGCCACAGGGCCGCCGCCGCGATCACCGCCATGCAGAAGATCAGCGAAAGCCAAAGCCCGTGATGCAGGAACACCACCGGACGGAACCCTCCTGCCCGCATGTGCTGCTGGAATTCATGCGGGAAAAAGCCGAAGAACATCACGTTCAACTGCGGGCTCATCCGGATTTCGAACAAGGCTGGCAGGGAATAGATCAACATCCCCACGACGATCACCTTCAACAGCGTCACATGGCTTTCTGGCGAGGCGAGGTATCGCATCGCCAGAATGAACGGCAGGGCCGAAAAGGCCAGCCGCCCGATGATCGACGCCGCATCATAGATCCGCAATCCCGGCAGGTAGAGCGGACCATAGCTCAGCGGTTCCGAATTCGTCAGCACCGTGATCAAGGGCGACATGAGCAGCAAGACGAACAACGGAAGAAACGGGTTCAACCAACCGGGCCGACCGCCCGGCGCCCCCCGGCCGGCAGCCGTTTCCACCTCATCCGCCGCACGCAGCCCCATGCCAAGCGCCAGCATCAGCGCCGCCGTCAGGGCCGGCACCACATCCTTGTCGATGGCCGGAACAAGCGGAAGGTCCACACCGGCACGGGTCGGCAACAGAAGGTATCCGCCCAGGATTGACCAGCACAGCGCCTCGACCCGTGGCAGGTAACGAAACAGCAGATACACGGCAAGCGGCCAGCTGAAAACGGCAATGAAGGCAAGGGCATTGGGCATCGGCGCGCGGCCACCTGTAAGGCAATGTCGTATAGATTTCTTAACGCGCAGTTTCGCATCAAAGCGCCTCCCTCGTCCACCCCGCGCATCTGTCGCGGCACGCTTTGCAAGCTGGCCCGGGGAGCGCGAAACAGACCCTCCGGCAGCGCCCGAATTGTTCTGGACGCGCCGACAACAGGCGCTTTACTCATCTTAACATTTGCCAAGCACCAGCCTCCGGCGGCATGGTCGCGCGGCGATTCTGCCAGCCGATGAACCGGGCATGCGCCCGGCAAGAGGATAGATGCCCATGCCAGCCGATGTAGCCGTCATCATCGTGAACTATGGCACGGCAGACATGGCCATCGCCGCCGTTGACAGCGTGCTGAACCGCGCGCCCGATGGGCTTGCAGTCGAGGTTCACCTCGTGGACAACGCCTCCCCCGGCAATGATGCTGAGGTCTTTCGCCAGACCGCCCCGCGCTGGGGGAATGCTGTGACCTTGCATCTCGAAACCACCAATCACGGCTTCGGGCGCGGCAACAATGTCGTGCTGCGCAAACTGGCCGCACGGCAGGATGCGCCCTCGAAGGTCTATCTGCTCAACCCCGATGCTCGCCTCGCCTCGAATGCCGTGGCCGAGCTTTCGGCCTTTCTCGACAGCCACCCCAAGGCCGCCGTCGTCGGCAGTGCGATCCTGCACGAAGGATCACTCGAACCCGCCGCCTGCGCCTTCCGCTTTCCCGGCGCCATCTCGGAATTCGTGGCTGCCGTGAATTTCGGCCCCCTCGCCCGCCTGTTTGACAGCAGGACAGTCGCCTATCCCGCGGAACTTCCGCTGCAACAGGTGGATTGGGTCTCGGGCGCCTCGATGATGGCGCGGCTCGACGCGCTGACCGAGGTGGATTTCTTCGATCCCGACTTCTTTCTCTATTTCGAGGAAGTCGATCTCATGCACCGGCTGAAGCGTCGCGGCTGGCAGGTCTGGCACCTGCCGCAGGCCAGGGTCGTGCATGCCGCAGGCGCCGCGACCGGCGTCACCCGTCGCAGCAGCGAACGCCCGCCGCTGCCAGCCTATTGGTATGACAGCTGGCGGCTCTATTTCGAAAAGCAATATGGGCGCCAGGGCGCGCGCATCGCCGCCTTCGCCCGGCTCGCCGGCACAGCCATCGGCAATGCCCTGTCTGCCCTGCGCCGCCGCCCTTCTCAGACGCCACGCAACTTTGCCGCCGATTTCCGCCGCTTCGTTCTGGCCCCGCTCTTCACCCGTCCGTCCGCCGACAAGAAAGCCTGAGGCCGGCCATGACCCTTTGTCGCGCCGTCCGGGCCGGGACAAGGCCAGGGGACAGTTCAGGTCTCGCCACTGAAGGCAGCGCCGCATGACCGGGGCCCGTGTCGCCGCCGTGCTGATCGGCCGGAACGAAGGGCCGCGCCTCGTTGCCGCCCTCGCCTCCATTCCAGCCGGGGTCCATCCGGTGGTCTATGTCGATTCCGGCTCCACCGATGGCTCGGTCGCCGCCGCGCAAGCCGCAGGCGCCCGCGTGGTCGCCCTCGACATGTCGCTCCCCTTCACCGCCGCCCGCGCCCGCAACGAAGGCTTTGCCGCCCTCGCGCCCGACACCCCCGACTATGTCCAGTTCATCGACGGCGACTGCACACTCGCCCCCGACTGGATCGACACTGCCACCCGCTTTCTCGATGCCACGCCCGCCGCCGCTGTCGCCTGCGGGCGCCGCCGTGAACGCTTTCCCGAAGCCTCGCTCTGGAACCGGCTCTGCGATGCCGAATGGGATACGCCCATCGGTCAGGCCAGGGCCTGTGGCGGCGACGCCCTCATGCGCAGCGCCGCCTTTCGGGCGGCGGGCGGCTACAACCCCGGCCTGATCGCGGGCGAAGAGCCCGAACTCTGCGTCCGCCTCCGCGCCGCCGGATGGCAGATCTGGCGGCTTGACGCCGAAATGACCCTGCATGACGCCGCCATGACGCGTTTCGGCCAGTGGTGGAAACGCAGCCGCCGCGCAGGCCACGCCTTCGCCGAAGGCGCGGCACTCCACGGCGCCCCCCCGGAACGCCATTTCGTCGCCGAAACCCGCCGCGCCCTGATCTGGGGCGCGGCCCTGCCCCTCGCGGCCCTGGCCGGGGCATGGCTCACGCCCTGGGCGCTACTGCTCGTCCTGCTCTTGCCACTTCAGGCGCTCCGCCTTGCACCGCGCCTCGGCCTCGCCCGCGCCGCCTTCCTGACCCTGGGCAAGATCCCCGAAGCCCTTGGCGTTGCCGAATACTGGTTCCGCCGCGCCCGCGGCCAGCGCACGGCGCTGATCGAATACAAGTGATCAACGCACCGCGGTGATCACCGACTGATAAATGTGCCTAATCTGATCCACCTTCTTTTCCCAATCGAATTCCGCCACCACCCGCGCCTGCCCCGCCGCGCCAAGGTCGCGGGCAAACTCCGGATCATCGACAAGTTGCAGGATGGCCGCAGTCAACCGCTCCGCAAAATCCTCGCGCGGTGTAGGGTGCACAAGCAAACCGCAGGTTTCGTCGATGTAATCCGCAGGCCCGCCCCAATCGCTTGCAATGACGGGCAACCCCAGACTCATCGCCTCAAGCACAACTGCACCACCACACTCGTAGATCGAATTCAAGATCAGGGCATCCGCATTACGCAGATGTTCGGCGCAGGCGCCCTGCGGAAGGAATCCAAGGAACTGCACCGCACCTTCTAGGCCCAAAGCGCCAACCTGTGCCTCTAGTGCCTTTCGAACATCACCATCGCCGAGAATGTCCAATCGTACATCGCGCCCCTTCGCGCGTGCCATGCGAATAGCCTCAAGGGTGATGTCCACTGCCTTCCAGCGCACCAGCCTTCCCACAAAGGCCAACCTGAAAGGTTCGTCCGCGGCACGCAAACGCTCCGCGCCCGTGCCTTCCGACCAAATCGACAAATCGACACCGTTCTCAACCAAGTCGATGACCCGCGGGTGCTGCACCGGCAGTGCCGCCCGTGTCCGGGCATTCGCCACAAGTAGGGCCGCCGCCTTCCGCTTGCCTGGAATGACCATGTTCATCAGCACAGCGATCTGGCGGGATACGGCAATAAACCTGCGGGCCAGCGTCGATTCGTAGTCCTCATATCCCGGTGGGTAGGACATACCTCCATTCATCGGCCCGATTACCACCGGAACCCCGAAACTGTGCAAGGACGAAGGCAGCTTGGGCGACACAGGGATGGGCTGGTGTATGACGTCTACCTTTCCCTCCGCCACAAACCGTCGGATCATCCGCGCCTGAAACCATTCATTCAGCAAGTTCAACGCCGTTCCGAACACGGCACCACGTATGGGTTCGGGAAACACCCTGCCGACTTGCCAGACGGCCCGATGGGCGCGGCTGTCCTCGATGAAATGGATATGTCCTTTTTCCGATGGGAAGGTCTCCTCAAGATTCTCCCTGTTACGGCTGTGCGCGATCAACTGCACCTGTTCTCCCCGCCGCCGCAGCAGCTCGAAATACTTCAGGGGAAGAAAAGCCTCTCCCCCGAAGCGGGACGACGCATTTGGAGCGACAATCAAGATCTTCATGGCCTACCTCTTTTGAAACCTAAGGCCCCCGCCCCTCGCGCCGCGCCGCCAGTGCCAGCCCGGGCAGCACCACGGCGCAATCGAAATAGCGCTTCGCCAGCCGCTTCGGATTGCTCAGCATCCGCCACAGCCATTCCATCGCGATCCGCCGCACCCAGAGCGGCGCGCGCGTCTGATGTCCCACGATGAAATCCAGTCCTGCCCCGATCGACAGGAACCCAAGCCCCGGATGCCGCGCATATCCGCGCGCCGCGAGCACCTCCTGCTTGGGCGCACCCAGCGCCAGCAGGCAGATGCGCGCGCCCGACGCCGCCACCTGATCCAGGAAGGCATCCGCCGCCGCGCCTTGCGGATCAAATCCCATCGGCGGCGCGATACAGCAGACCACGCGCAGCCCCGGATGATCCGCCTCCAGCCGCGCCGCGGCTTCCCGCAGCACCGGCTCTGTCGATCCCAGTAGCGCCATAGCCGCACCCTTGCGCGCCGCAAGCGCCGCCACCGGAGTGATCATCTCCGATCCCGGCACCAGCCGCACATCCCCGCGTCCAGCCAGGCGCGAAAGCCAGACAACCGGGTTGCCATCAGCCACCACATGCGTCTGCGCGGCATAGGCCTGCCGGAACGCCGCATCCCGCCGCAGCTTCACGACGTGATCAAGGTTCAGCGTGGCCACTGCGAACCCTTCCCCCGTGTCCAGCCGATGCCCGATCTCGCCCAGCAGGGCCGCAGCCGTCGGCACATCCACCAGCCTCAGCACCCCCGCCCCCGCCAGTTCCTCTGCCCGGGGGCGGCCGGACGGCACCACATTTACCATGTTGACCTGCGTGAAATTTACCATTGTGAACAGGCTTGGCGCAGTCCGCGCCCCTTGTCCAGCCGCCAACGCTTGTTCCCCTGCCCACGATGCCTATGCTGCCACCCGTATCCACCGATGGCCTTCCCGATCCTGTGTGACAATGCCCGAACCGAACCCAGATTTTGCAGCCGGACCCGCCATCAGCGTCGTCATCGCGGCCCGCAATGAAGAGGCCTATATCGCCCCCTGTCTTGCGGCCCTCCTTGCCCAAAGCGACATGCCACCCGGCAGCCTCGAGGTGATCGTCGCCGCCAATGCCTGCACCGATGCCACCGTCGCGCGGGCGCGCGACCACACCGCCGCCTTCGCCGATCGCGGCTGGCGGCTCGACGTGCTGGACCTTGCCCGCGGCGGCAAGCTTGGCGCCCTCGCTGCGGGCGAGGCGGCGGCGCGCGGGCGCGCGCTGGCCTATCTCGATGCCGATGTGATCTGCGATCCACCGCTTCTGGCCCAGCTCGCGCAGGCGCTCGACACGACCGAACCGCGCTATGCCACCGGAACGCTCGCCGTGACCCGCGCCGCCTCGGCCGTGACCCGCGCCTATGCCCGCATCTGGACACGGCTTCCCTTCGTGCTGGGCGGGGCTGTCGGTGCCGGGCTCTTCGCGATGAACCGCGCCGGTCGGTCACGATGGGCCGCCTGGCCCGAGATCATCTCGGACGATACCTTCGCCCGCCTGCACTTCACCCCGCATGAACGCATCGAACTGCCTGCCCGCTATCACTGGCCGATGGTCGAGGGGCTTTCAAACCTGATCCGCGTGCGACGCAGGCAGGATGCCGGGGTCCGGGAAATCGCCCGCCTTTACCCGGCACTTCTCGACAATGAAGCCAAGGCCCCGCTGACACGCGGCCATCTCGCCCGCCTTGCCCTGACCGATCCGCTGGGCCTCGCCGTCTATCTGACGGTGCATGTCGCCGTGCGCCTGCGTCCCGCCGCCACGACCTGGACCCGCGGCCGCTAAGCCCGTCCCGCCATTGGGGTTTCGGTCTTGCGCGCGCGGAATGCGGCCTCACCATCCGCGCGAACGGGCGGCTCCACCAGTTCCAGCCCTGCCGCCGCCATCATCCGCCGCATCGACCAGCGCGCCGGATAGATCGGATAGGCCGTGGTCCGATTTGTCACCCGCGTAAAGACCCGGCGCCCCAGAAACATGTAGCCCAAGGTGTTCGCGATGGTCACACCATAGCTGCGGGCGGGGCGCAGCCCGGCAAAGATCTGATTTGCCTGTCCCTTGACATAGCCGCTCAAGGTGCCGCTGATCAGAACCGCCTCCCCCCCGGGTTTCAACACGCGCGCAATCTCGGCCAGGGCGGGGTTCAGATCGAAATATTGATGCGCCGTCACGCAGAGCACCGTATCGAATTGCCCGTCCTCAAACGGCAGATCTTCGGCCCGCCCGGGAACCGACGTGACCGCGCCATATCCCTCCAGTTCGGCAAGGATCGCACCGATCTGGCGATAGATCGTCACCGGCTCCAGGCCGACAACCGCGCGCGCCTGCGAGGCCATCGACAAAAGGTTCATGCCGCTGCCGCTGCCGATTTCCAGAACCGATTTTCCGAGCACATGCTCGGAAACCACATGCGGGATCATGTCCACAAAGGGCAGCAGCCGGTCCCGCTCGCGCCAGAAGCAATACTCCCGGCAGGAATCCGCGGCAAACAGACCCAATTCGGTGAACCGATCCTCTCCGGGATGAAGCCAGCCAAGATGCACCGCCGCATCCCGAAAGGACGCAGACAGGCTGTCCTTGCCTCGATCAAGCTGCAAATTCGCAATAAACCGTGCGAAGCCAAACGCATCCGTGCCCATCAGGAACGCACGCAGATGACGAATCTCGTCGTCCGAAAGTTGCATCCGTCAATCCTCTTTCAGGCCCCACAATCGCGCGCGCCGTGATGCAGGTCGGTTTGGGAAGGAATCCGTTGCCCCCGTCCCTCCAAATTCCTTGTTGACCTTGACGCCGACAAGCCCTGCGTAAACATTTGTTAAAATGTGTGGCTGAAGTTCATGAAAGAGGTTTCGCAAATGACCAAGGGTTTCCGGATGTTCAAGGGCTTGCTGCTTGCCGCGACCGTCGCGCTGCCCCTCGGCCCCCTCGCAGCAGGGGACAGCATGCCTCCGCGCGCCGCCAGCCCCATGACCGTGATGCAGGTTCACAGCGGCCACAGCCTGACGGATACCTATACGTCAAACCCATGGCCGGGTCGGCTGATCCTTGCCACGGAGCGGATCCGCGGAACGCGCCCGCATGACACGATCTTTTCCTCGAACATCCCCGGCGCTCCCTTGCACTGGCGCTGGAACAACCGAAACCAGTATGGCATGGATGCCCGCCACGATATCGGCCGCTTCGAACTCCTCGTCACCACCGAAGGCGTGCCGTTCACGGCCAGCGAGGAATACTTCAAAAGCGACACGCTCGACTATCTCGACCGCTGGGTATCCCACGCCTGGCAGCAGGGGAACGGCGGCAAGGGCGCCGAGGTGATGCTCTATTCCACCTGGACCTACTGGCGCCATTCCGGGCCGCCCCCGGGTTACGACCCCGAGGCCGAAATCCCCTTCCGCCAGCGGCTCGACATCGACGGCGCGCGCTGGGAACGCATGCAGGATCACGCCAATGCCAACCGCCCCGATGGCATGCCGCTCATCTACATGATCCCCGGCCACCGCCTGATGATGCGCATTTACGACGACATCAAGGCCGGCACTGCCCCGGGCCTCACCTCCATCGGCGACATCTTCGCCGATGACATCCACCTCAACGACAAGGGCCAATACGCCATCACCATGCTGGTCTATGCCGTGATCTATCAGCGCAACCCACGCGAACTGCCCGACCGTCTGGCCACGCCCGAAGACACGCTCAGCGCCGCACAGGCGCGCTATTTCAAGACCATCGCCTGGGAAGTGGCAACCGGCTACAGCCGCAGCGGCGTGCCGGGCGGTTAAGGGCGGCGCAGGGAAAGGGCCGCCTTGCGGCCCCTCTCACGCCCCGCGCAGCAAGGCCTCCAGCCCGTCCTCCAGCATCACCTCTGCCGTCACGCCCAGCACGTCACGGGCCCGCGCCGGATCACCCAGCGATTCCCGTATGTCTCCGACCCTCGGCGCCGCATGCTGCACCACCGGCACCCGCCCATGCAGCCGCGCCAGCGTGTCGATCAGTGCCAGAAGCGTCGTCGTCCGCCCCGTGCAGATGTTGAACACCTGACCCGCCGCCTGCGGCGCTCGCGCCATCGCCGCGATCAGAAACCGCACCACATCGGCGACAAAGACGAAATCCCGCGTCTGCAACCCGTCGCCGAACACCGTGACCGGCAGGCCCTGCGCAAGACGGCTGTTGAAGATCGAGATGACCCCCGAATAGGCCGAAGACGGGTCTTGCCGCGGGCCATAGATGTTGAAGGGCCGCAACCCCACCGTCGGCAGGCCATGCACTCCCATCGCGATGCGCGCGTGCAATTCCGATCCCAGCTTGTCCACGCCATAGGGTGTCTGCGGGCGCGGCACCCGGCCCTCGTCCACCGCCCCCGTCCCCGCATCGCCATAGATGGCGGCAGACGAGGTATAGACCACCGGCACCCGCCCCGCCCGCGCCGCCGCCTCGAACACCGTCACCGTGCCGGTCTGGTTGGTCAGATGCCCCTCGCGCCAATGTTCGTTGCAATAGGCGACCGACGCGATGCCCGCCAGATGGAACACACCCGCACAACCCGCCATCGCCCGCGCCACCGCCTCGGGATCGGCCACGTCGCCTTCGATCACCCGCACCTCGGGCGCAAGATTGGCCCGCTTGCCGGTGGACAGGTTGTCCAGCACCACCACCCCATCCCCCCGCGCCAAGAGCGCATCCGCCAGATGCGACCCGACAAAACCGCAGCCACCGGTGATCAGATATTCCGCCATCCCGACCCCACCCTCAAAATCCGATCATCCGCAGCCGCAGCCGCGCCGCATCGTCATGCCGCCCCACGCCCACGCGCGGCAGCGCGAACAGGTCCGCCCCCCGCCGCCAAAGGCCACCATCCAGAGCCGCCGCCGTCACAAATCCCAACTCCGCCGCCACCGCCCGAAGCGCCGCCGTATGGTTGCCGTTGGGCCAGGCGAAATGCGCCACCGCCTGCCCAGTCCAATCGCGCAGCAGATCGCGCGACCGCGCCATGCTCTCGCGCGCGGCGGTCACGGAAATCTGGTCCAGCAGGTTGTGACAATGGCTATGCGCCCCGATCGTCACAAAGGGGCTGGCCGCCACCGCCGCAAGTTCCGCCCGCGTCAAGGGTGCCAGCGGCGGCCGCCCGGGCGGCGTCGGATGCGCAGCCAGCACCCCCTCCACCAGCGCCTCGCGCTGCACGGGGTCCACCGTCTTGAGCGCCTCCAGCAGCGCACCCAGCACCGACCAGCGCGCAGCCCCCGGCACGGCAGGGATGATCCACAGCCCCAGGCCCGGGACCTCTACCCGATGCGCCCCGGTCCCAAGCGCGCCCATGACCCGGTCAAACCAATAGGGCTGCCCGCTTTCGATCTGTGCCGTCGCCACATAGATCAGGACCGGCACCCGCAGATCGTCCAGCACCGGAAGCAGATGACGATAAAGCCCCGCCTCGCCATCATCGAAGGTCAGCACAGCCCGCGGCCGCCGCCGGCCCGCCCGCCCTGGCCCCTCGGCCAGCGCGGCATCCAGCGTCACGATGTCGTGGCTCTCGGACAGCATCGCCACCTGCGCCCGGAAATCCGCCACACGCAGCGCCGTCCAGGCGTCCACGCCCCCGTCATCCGGCCCCAGCGTGTGATAGCAAAGCACCGTCACCGGATCGTCGGCAAAGGCCCGCGCCTGCAGCACGCCCCGCACCGGGGCCGATCCCAGAACACCCCGCGCCGCGCGCTTCAGCAGCGCCGTCACGCGCCCGCTCCACCCGCAAACAGCGCGGCCAGCCGCGCCGCCTCGGTGTCGATATGGTGCCGCGCCCGCGCCCGCGCGATGGCCGCCCGCCCCATCTCGTCCAGCCGCGCGTGCGGCGTGTCCAGCGCCTGGCCCAGCGCCTGCGTCAGGCTCTCCACATCGCCTGCCGGCACCAGCCACCCTGTCCGCCCCGCCTCCACCAGTTCCGGGATGCCGGCCACAAAGGTGGAAATCACCGCCCGCCCCTGCGCCATCGCCTCCATCAGGACAACGGGCAGCCCTTCCATCAGGCTCGGCTGCACGATCATCGTCGCCTCCCCGATCAGACGGCGCACCTCGTCGCTGCCGATCCAGCCGGTAATCCGCACCCGCCCCTCCAGCCCCAGATCGCGGATGCGCCCCTCGATCAGGCCACGCAACTCGCCATCGCCCGCCAGCACCAGCCGCACATCGGGCCGGTCCAGCTTTGCGAAGGCCTCAAGCAGGGTCACATGCCCCTTCTCCGCGCAAAGCCGCCCAATGCAGAGCAGCACCGGCGCTTCTGGCAGTTCGGGCGGCTTCTCTGCGAAAAACGCCTCATCCAGCCCGCAATGCACGACCTTCAGCTTGGGCCAGTCCACCGCAGGCAGCACCCGCATCAGCTGCGCGCGGGTATAGCTGCTGACCGTCACCACGAATTTCGCCGCCGCCGTCTTGCGCGGAAAGGAAAGGATGCGCGCATTGTCGCTCTCATCCGCGCCATGCACGGTGAAACTGTAGGAAGGCCCGCCCAACAGCCGCAACAGATGCGCCACATCCGCCGAATTCGTCCCGAAATGCGCGTGCAGATGGCTGACCCCCTCACCCTCCAGCCACAGCCGCAGGCGGCAGGCATGGGCAAACCAGATCAGGTGATAGGGCCAGGGCCGCACCGACCGGCGCGACATCGCGACCGCCGCCTTCAGCGCCGTCCACACCGCCCCGGGCCGTCGCACGGCATTCACCGCCACCGCCGCCACCAGGGGCAACAGCCCGTCCTTCAGAACATAGCGCGTCTTGGCCTGCTCGGCATGATCCAGCGGGTCCACCACCTCGGCATCCCAGCCCCGGATGGAAAACCGCAGCACGGTCACGCCCTGCCGCTCCAGCGACAGGATCTCGCGCCGGATGAAAGTATGGCTCACCTTCGGATACTGGTTCACCAGATAGGCCACCTTCAGCCCCACCACTGGCTGCGCGGTTGCCCGAATATCGTTCGATACGGCCTTCACGATATGCTCCCGACATTGGGGTCCGCAGGCGCGACAGACCCCACCGATACCGGCCGTGCGCGCGGCAGATGGATGCGGATAAGCTCGGATCGGTGGCGAAACACGGTCACATCATCGAACTGCGATCCATCCTCGGCCGCCTGTGCCACCAGCGCCGCCAGGGAATCGCGATCCCGTGCCAGATCGGCCACCGCACCCGCCAGCGCCGCCACATCATCGCGCGCCACCAGCCGCCCGCCGCCAGCGCCGGAGATGAGGTCACGTGGAAATGCACTGTCATAGCCCACGATTGGCGTCCCGCTCGTCAGCGCCTCGATCAGGCAGCGCGGCGATTCCGGCGTCTTGTGACAGAACAACATCAGATGCGCCGCCCGCAGTTCGTCTGCCACCGCCGCCCGATCCCGCAGGAAACCCGGCAGTTTCACGCGCCCCATCAGCGGTCCCGCCGCGACCCGCGCCCGCATCGCGGCAAGCTCGCTTCCCTCGCCCAGCCAGGTCGCCTCGAAATTTACACCCGTCTGCGCCAGCCGTTCCAGAACATCCAGCCAGTCGTGCGGCCCCTTCATCCTGTCCGCCCGCCCAATGTAGCAGATGCGCAGAGGTCCTGCGTGCAGCGCGGAAATCTTCGCCGTCAGAGCGTCGGGCGCGATATGGTCGGCCTTGCGGATATGTATGTCATGGACCACCTGCGGATTGCGCGACCATGGGGCATAAGTCTCAAAAGTCTCGCGTCCATGGAAAAGCCCCAGATCCGCGCGGCGGATCACATACCGCTCAAGCCAGGCCATCGGGCGATGCGCCAGCGCCGCCTGCACTCGCCGCTTCAACGTCCCCGAACGGCTGGACACACGGACCACCTCGGATTCAACGCGGTCCGTCCAGACATAGAATGGCAGGCCCATCCGATGTGCGAGGATCGCACAGACGCTGCCCCAATCCCCGAACAGCCCCCCGATAGCGAACCCAAGGTAATCCGCGCGCCCGATCGCTTCACGCAGACGTGGCAAGGTTTGCGGCAGCGCACGAAAGAAACGGTCGGCACGATAGGCCTCGGGGACCGTGACGAATTCGATCCGGTCCGCCGCCTGTCCGACCGCCGCGCGCACCGGCACCCACGACGCAGGCGGTTCGCCGTCATAGATCGGCGCGACCACGATCAGTCGCTCGAAATTCTCGGCCCAGAGGCACAGGCCATTGCTGGCCTGATCCTCAAGAAGCAATTCTTCGCCTTTCTGGTAGAGCGGTACCGATATGTAGATCAGCAGGGTCGCCGGCCGATGATCCACTTCACCCATTGCGCCAGCGCCGTGCACCTTCACAGGCGCCTGAACCGTCTGGCCCGGATCGACGCACATCGCCGACCGGCTGAGGTCAATAGTCCTCATATCCGTACCCGTCCTGCGCATTCAGATAGCGGCACTTGTTCAGCACCACGCCCAGAACCGTGGTCTGCTCGGCCAGTTCCTTGCCCGCACGGTCGATCTCGTCCACCGTGGTCTGCTCGCTCGCCGCCACGATCAGCGCGCAATCCACCTGATCGAGGAACGCCATCGTATCGTCGATCACCAGCATCGGCGGCATGTCGAACAGGATCACATCGGGCTTGTAGGTCGCCTCGATCATATCCACGACCGCCGCCGCCTGGGTCGATGACAGCAACTCTGCCGGATTGGCCACCGCGGCGGCACTGGTCCCGAAGGCAAGGTTCGGCCCGAACCGCACCAGCCCGCGCTCCGGCGGTTCGGTCCCGGCCAAGACCGCCGCCATCCGCGCCCCGCCTTCAAGTCCCAGCGTCCGCATCATCGCCGGGCGCCGCAGATCCAGTTCCAGCACCATCACCCGCAATTCCGATTGCCGCGCCAGGCTGAAGGCCAGATTGACGCAGGTCGTGGTCTTGCCGCAGGCCCCCCCGGGCGAGGTGATTGCCACCCGGGTCCATCCCTGCTCACGCAGATGACGCATCAGGTTCGTCCGCATCATGTCATAGGCATTCGAATGATTTCCGGCCTGATGCGTCACGATGCGCGCAGTCTCGAAATGGCGCTGGTCGATCACCGCCACCGGCAGCGCAGACCAGGCGGCAACCACGCCGGTATCCTGCTCGGCGGGCGGCTTCGCCAGCGGCACCGTCAGCGCGTTGCCCTCCGCATTGCCCTGCACGTTGCCCTGTCGGGCGGCACGCCCCTTGGCAATGGCGGTCTGAATGCGCTCCATCTCGATCTACCTCAATTCTCGGGCTGTCCGGCCTGCGTCAGGCCGGATGTCGTTGCGGCGGCAGGTTCCTCATCCCAGGGCAGCACCAGGCTGACGCCATAAAGCAGAAGCGGCAGGCAGATCACCGCCGCGACCACGCCGCTGATCATCTTCGCCCTCTGTCGCCGGACCTCTCCCTCGGTCGGGATATAGGGAATGGTCCCGAACGGCGTGATCCCCAGTGACGACACAAGCTCTGCCGGGCGCCGCACGGTCCGGTTCAGGACATCGGTCAGAAACAGCATCAGCATGGTCAGAACGATGCCGGCCCCGAAGCCCGCAGCCATGATCAGGTTGCGGTTCGGCGCGGCCGGCTCGGCAGGCGCGATGGCCGCATCGACCACGATGATCCGCTGCCCCCGCGCCGTCACTTCGATCCGGTCGCCCATGCGCGCGTCCGCAAGGCTCTGCACCGCCTGATCGTATTGCACCCGAAGGTTCTCGATATCGCTCTGCAACTCGCCCAGCACGATGGCATTGGCCGGCGTCGCCTCGATCGACCGCGCAATATCGGCAAGCTCTTCCTCAAGCGCCCGCTTCTGGTCGGCCATGAAATTGATCTGCCCGTCGATATCGGCCACCTGCAGATCAAACGTCGTCAGCGCCCCTTCGCCGGCGCCGCCGCCAAGCTGCTGGCGCACCGCTTCTTCCAGCGCCGCCACCTGCGTCTGCAAGGCGCGCACCCGCGGATTGTCAGGCGCATAGATCACCAGGGCCGAGGCCAGTTCCTGCCGCAAATCCTCCAGCCGCGCCTGCTCGGGCGTCAGGTCCGCAGTCGAGGTGCCGATCCGCCCCGTCCGGTCGAACAGTTCCTGCAGACGTTGCCGCCGGTCCCGCAATCCCGCCAGTTCGCGGTTCACCTGCAAAAGCTGCTCCTGCTGCGCAGATTGCCGCGCCCGGCGATACGTCAGGCTTTCCGGCAGGGCATCGCGATTGGCCTGCTCGAATTCCAGGATGCGCGCATTCTGCTGCGCGATCTCGCGGCTCAGCCGGTCCACCTCCTGCGAAAAGAATTCCAGCGTCCCGCCCGAAGCACCCGTCCGCAATTCCACGTTCTGCCGCAGGATCTCGTCCACCAGCGCATTCGTCACAACCGATGACAGCACCGGATCGGGCGCATCGAACGACACCGTCAGCACACCCGTTCGCTGGTCGATCGTGGGCGTCGCCAGGGTGATCCGCTCCCGCATGTCGGCAACCTTCACACCTTCCTGCAGGTCGGGCGTCTCGGCATAGATGTCGAAACGGTCTGCCATCGCCAGCAGGTTTGCGGTGGAAAGGATGCGCTGCTGAATGCCCAGCAGAACCTCGGCCGGGGTGGTCTGCACCGTCGAAGCCGCCAGTTCGTTGGGAATCTGCGGGCTTTCCACCAAGAGACGCGCCTCTGCGCGATAGACGGGCGGCAAGGTGAAGGCCATATAGACCCCGACCATGGTCGTGACCACGATGATCGCCAGAACCAGGGGAAGTCGGCGGATCAGCAAGGCCAGATAGAACCGCAGGTCAAAGGTCATTCGTGTCACTCACTCTTCGCAGGATCGGCCTCGACGGGGAAGAACGCCCCATCGTCCAGCACGTCTTGGATTATCTTGGGATCAACCATCTTGCGTCCGGCCGTGAAGGCATAGACCAGCGCGAGATCGCACAGCCGGTTCACCATGCGTGGTACCCCGCCCGTTTTCTCATGGATCAGCGCCACCGCATCGGCCGTGAACAGCCGCCGCGTCCGCCCCGCCACGGCCAGCCGATGCTGGATGTAGTCACGCATGGTCGGCAGGTCCATCGCCGGAAGGTGGAACAGCGCCGCCACGCGCTGCGCAAACTGCCGCATGTCGCGCCGCCCCACGATGTCGCGAAGCTCCGGCTGCCCCACCAGCACAAGCTGCAACAGCACGTCACGGCCCGTGTTGATGTTGGTGAACATCCGCAGCTCTTCCAGCGCCCCCCGGTCCAGGTTCTGCGCCTCGTCGAAGATCAGGATCACGCGCCCGCCCGCGGCATATGTGTCCAGCACAAAGGTCTGAAACCTCGCAAACAGATCGACATAGGTGTCCTCCGGCGTCGCGGGCAGGTCCAGCGACATCAGCACCCAGCGCAGCAGTTCCTCCCGCGTGCCGATCGGGTTTGAAATCAGCCCGACCCGCACCTCGGGCACCAGCGACCGCAGCAGATGTTGCAGCAGCGTCGTCTTGCCCGCCCCGACCTCGCCGGTGATCAGCGTGATCGGCGCATGGGTCATCACCCCGTATTCCAGCATCGCATAGGCACGCTTGTGGGCGGGAGACCAGAACAGGAAATCCGGGTCGGGTGTCAGCGAAAAGGGCTGCGCCGTCAGGCCGAAATGCGCGGTGTATATATCCAGCGCCGCCAGCACGTTCCTCGTTTCCGCCTCGGCAGCGGCAACGGTCGGCATGGCGGCTGGGGCAGGAACGGGCACCGTTGCGGCAGGGGTCGCGGCCACCGACGCGGCAGCAGCCCCTCGCGGCCTGCGGCGCGACCCCACCTGCGGCATCGGAGGCAGCGCATCGGATGGCAGTGCACGCGGCGCGGCAGGTTCCGTGCGCTCAACGGCACGCGCCTCCGCCTCGCCGTCCTGCGCCCCCCAGCCACGGCCGACAAAACGGCTCAGACCCGGGATCGCTTTCCAGATGCGCTCTTTCCTCATCTCTGCCCCCGGCCCACACGGCACCGGGCCAAGGTGGCGCCGTCGCGGCGGCGACGCGCCCGCTCCGGGGCCTCTGTCAGGCGGTGGAAACGGCAATAGGTCACGTGTTCAATCCAACTTTTTCGTCCGGACAGCAGGCATGGCATCGCGCCCTCGGCCAGCATGGCCAGACCGACAAGGGCCGAATCATTCATCGCCACGCATTTTCAACATTGGTTAACAGTTCTTCCAGCTATCGTTCATATTTCCGAACAACTCGCCCGCATTCATAGCCGCGATTGCGGCGTCACATCGTCAAACCCGTGGCTGTCGGGAGACAATCGCGCGATGCCCACCGCTCTCCACCTCGCGGCCCCGCCTGCGCCGGCTGAACGGGCGGGCCCCCTGTGATCGGTGGCATCCTCCAGCCGCGCCCCCGGACAAAATCCCAGTGCTTGCAAGCACCTGCGGGATTGTGGCTGAAACCCGCCTGTTCCTGCCCCGACCGCGCCCTATTTTTGCCACGAATCGACGCAAAGGTTACGGTGTTGAAACGAAACGCGTGGGGCGTGGGGGAACAGACGCATGATGGCAGGACTGCTGATCATCTCGGTGATCTCTGGCGCGGTTGCCGCAATCGCCGCTCTGGCCATGTCCCTGCCCTTCTGGATGGCCTTCGTCGCCTATGCGCTCTGCGGGATGGTCACGCTGGTGCTCGGCGCCGCCCTGGTCAGCTTCCGCGGGACCGGCGGCACGCATGGCTTCGCGCCCGCGCATCTCTCCACAGCCCAAGGCCGCAGCCACCGCTGACAGCCCCGCCAAAGCGCCGTCGCTCAATGCCCGGTGCAGCGCAGCACGACACCGACCGTTGCGAACATCACCTTCAGATCCGTCGCCAGCGACAGCTTCTGTTCATAGGCCGCGTCGAATTCCGCCCGCTGCGCAAAGGTCGACTCGTTGCGATCCGACACCTGCCACAGCCCGGTCAGACCCGGACGCAGCGTGAAATAGGCGCTTCCCGGATAAAGCACGCGCTGTTCGGTCATCATCGGGCGCGGCCCGACCAGGCTCATGTCGCCCTTCAGCACGTTCCACAGTTGCGGCACCTCATCCAGCGACGACTTGCGCAGGACATGCCCGATCGCCGTGATGCGCGGATCGCAGGTCAGCTTCTGATAGGCGTCCCACTCCTGCCGCGCGGCCTCGTTCCCGGCCAGATAGGCCTCCAGATGCGCCTTCGCATCCGGCACCATCGTGCGCAACTTCCACAGCTTGAACACCCGGCCATCCTTGCCGACCCGCTCCTGCATGTAGAACGGGGAATGCCCGTCCCGCGCCACCATCAGGGCCAGCAGCGCCACAAGCGGCAAGACGATCGGCAACACCAGGATCACCAGCATTATGTCCAGCACCCGCTTGCCAATGCTGCGATACAGCCCGAACCGGCGCGGTTTGGTCCAGACAGCCGCCTTGGCCGTCTTCGTTCTGTCAAAATCGGTCAAGCCGTCGTGAATTCGTGTGCTCATGGTCAGAGCCTCCAGCAGCGGATCTTTTGGCAGGCCGTGGCGGATCGGCCCAACGGCCGTCGTCGCAACCTCGTTCAGGGACCGACCACCCGCAGCAATGCGCGGGGTACCGGCAACTCTTGGCCCTTAGCCGCTATTCTCCATCCGATGCTGCGCACGACGGCGCAGAAGATCGACCAGACCGGGCAGCTCGGTCATAGGGTCGAGAAAAATAACCTTGTGCAGCATGTCATTCCTACTTCGCAGTGTCGGACCGTTTTCCCGGCCCATTCCATTGCCCCCGGTTGTTAACCTATCTTAATTTGGGCGCCGGTCTAAACGAAAGTTTATGTCTTGCCGCCTTTGGGACATAGTTTCGCCGCGATTGCCTGTAGCAGGCGCTGATAATTCAACGATTTGCGCGCAGTTCGTTGCCGCAACGGCAACAGACCCGACTTTTGACCGCCGAAAATTGGACAGAAATCGGGCGAAACTTGGGCGCGTCTTCCGATGGAACTCACCCCAAGGTTGTTCCCTCAAAAAACCAGGAAACCGAAGGTTAGCCCTGCGATGCAAAATGATTCGCGACTTCACCCCGCCAATGGCTGTCGCCAGGCGCTTGCCAACTAGATATATCCTCGCCAGAGCGGCATCGGCGGCCCCTCGCCGAAGGTTGGAAAAGATCAACCCAAAGGGCCCGCTCATCCTATGGTTGATTTTAGTGACACCCCGATCACCCTCTGGAAAGCGGTCCTTTCCCTTGCCAGACAGGCCGAAACGCCGCCCATCCGGACGTCGCGCCGCCACCGGCCGCGATGTCAGAAAAGGACAACCACCCTTCCGAAAGACGGATTCGACCGCTGTCGCGCAAATCGGGTAGAAGTTCGTTAGCTTAGATTAAGAAATTCCCGCGCATGCTGAGGACAAGGCCATGGCACCCACTCCCACCTCCTCCTTCCTCCTCGTCGTGCTGCTTTCCGCCACGGCGATGGCCACATCCGTGCATGCCCAGGACCGCGCTCTCGGCATCGATGATCCCGTCACCTCCTGGGGCCTCTCCGGCCTGTCGGACTGGGATACCGCGATGCCCTTCCTCGACATCGCACGCAACATGCGTCCCTTCTGGGGCTTCACCAACGAGACGTGGGAAGCCATGGACGCGCCCACCCTCGCGGCCAACGGCGCGCTCGACGCCGATGGCTACCCCATCCGCATTCCGCGCGGCCTCACCGGCATCCGCACGACCTGGGCCTGGAACCTCGACTATGGCGCGCGCCAGCGCGCCGGTCTCTACATCCTCACCTATCAGGGTCGCGGCACCCTTTCCTTCGGCGGATCGGCGCGGATCGTCAGCTCCACCCCCGGTCGCATCGTGTTTGAAAACACCGATGGCGGCGGCTTCTGGCTCGACATCACCGCCATCGACAGCGGCAACCATGTGCGCGACATCTCCATCGTCCGCGCCGACCACGCCGCCCTTGCCGAAGCCGGGGCCATGTTCCGCCCCGATTGGCTGGCGCTCATCGCCGATGCGCGCGAACTGCGCTTCATGGACTGGATGCACACCAACAACGCCCCCGCCGTCGATTGGGCCACCCGCCCCCGCCCCGCCGACGCAAGCTGGACAGCCAAGGGCGCCCCGCTCGAGGTCATGGTCCGCCTCGCCAACGAAACCGGCACCGACCCCTGGTTCACAATCCCGCATACGGCCGACGAGGATTATATCCGCCAATTCGCCACCTATGTCCGCGACCATCTCGACCCGCGCCTGAAGGCGCATGTCGAACTGTCGAACGAGCTTTGGAACGCCTCCTTCGAACAATTCCACTGGATGCGCGAACAGGCCATCGCCAACTGGGGCCGCCGCGTCAGCGACGATTGGGAAACCATTTTCAGCTACCACACCAAACGCGCAACCGAAGTCGCGCTGGTCTGGGAAGACGTGTTCGGCGGTGCCGCCCCCGATCGGCTGGTCAACATCCTCGGCACGCAGGTCGGCCACACCTGGCTGCTTGACCGCCAACTTGTCGCCCCCGGCTGGCAGAAATACGAACCCGACACCTATATCGACCCCACCACCGTCTTCGAAGAGATCGCCGCCACCACCTATTTCGGCGGATCGCTGATGGGCCAGCCCGACCTGCGCGCCGAACTGGCCGCGCGTATCCGCAACAGCGGCAACAGCGCCTATTCCTGGATCTTCGAACGCGTCGCCATCAAGGACGGGATGGAAGATGCCATCCCGAACGTGCTCGAAGGCCTTGCCAATCAACGCGCCCAGGCCGATGCCAATGGCATGCGCCTGGTCGTCTATGAGGGCGGCCAGCACATGCATCACAGCTTCGCCGTCGAAGGCATGACCGAGCAAGAGGCGCAATCGCTCGGCGATTTCGTTGCAGGCTTCGTCCGCAGCCCGGAAATGGCCGCCCTCTACGCCGATCTCTGGGACGGCTGGCAGAAGGTGGGCCAAGGCTCGTTCATGCAGTTCACCGAAACGTCCGCGCCCTCTCGCTGGGGTTCATGGGGCATCCTCGCCTTCCCCGGGGATGATACCCCGCGCGCCCGTTTCGTCACCGCCCGGCAGGCCGAGGGTGGCTCCTGGTGGGGCGAAGGCGGCGGTCCGCAATACCTGCACGGGCGCACGGCGAACGGCACCGAAGGCGCCGATACGCTCACCGGCACCCCGGAAGAGGATTTCCTCGCCGGGCTTGGCGGCGACGACCTCTTCCTTGCCAGCGCGGGCCGCGACGGTATCAACGGCGGCGCGGGAACCGATACCTTCGCCCTCCCCGGCCCCGCAGATGCCTATACCATTGCGGCCGAAGGGGCAGGCTACCGCGTGACCGGCCCCGTCGGCACGGCCGAGACCAGCACCTATCTGGTGCATGTCGAACAGATCACCTTCGGTGACGGAAGCACCCGCGCCCTCGACTGACAGGTGCGGGGCTGCGCAACGGGCATTGCCCTGCCCCAAACCCGCGCCTCTCTCACCTTGGTCCCAAATACCCATGCCCCCGCACCCGCCCGCACAAGGACGGACCAGCGCGCAACCTCGCCGCTGTAATGCGCCCCGGCCATGGACCGCCTACCCGGATGGCTCCGGCAATCCTGCACAGCACGGCCCGGCAAAGGGCCGCCAGCAATCCTTGCAGATCGGTTAACCTTAACCGTTGCGACCGTGCGCTGCGTGCATACGCGCGTCTGCACGCCGCCCTGCATGCGATATGGCACATCCCGTTCGCGACAAATCCCTGAATTCCCTGCAGATTACACCACCGCACGGCACCGGAAGCGGCGCATCGAAAAAAGGGCGGCCCGCGCCGCCCTCTTCTCCTCAATCCTCCGCCGTCCCGATCTGTGACAAGGCATCCCCCCGCCCCCGCGCCCGCAGGATCATCGGCACCACCAGCGCGATCACCGCCAGAAGAAGCAGCACCGCCGCCACCGGCGATTGCACCAGCGTGGTCCAGTCGCCCTGCGAAATCGCCAGCGCCCGCCGCAATTGCTGCTCGGCCATCGGCCCCAGGATCAGCCCCACCACCACCGGCGCGATGGGATAATTGTAAAGCCGCATCAGATAGCCCAGCGTCCCGAACAGGACGAGCATCATCAACTCCACCGGCGACGGGTTCACCCCCAGCGTGCCCAGCGTAGCAAAGACCAGGATGCCGCCATAAAGCCAGGGCTGCGGGATCTTCAACAGCAGGATCCAGAACCGGATAAGCGGCAGATTCAGCACCAAAAGCATGACGTTGGCCACCAGAAGGCTGGCAATCAGCCCCCAGACAAGCTGCGGCGCAGTGGCAAACAGCAAGGGCCCCGGCTGCAACCCGAACTGCTGGAAACCCGCCAGCATGATCGCCGCCGTCGCCGTCGTCGGCAGGCCCAGCGTCAGCAGGGGAACCAGCGTCCCCGCAGCGGCGGCATTGTTCGCAGCCTCCGGCCCCGCAACGCCTTCGATCGCACCTTTTCCGAATTCTTCCGGGTGCTTGGTCATGTTCCGTTCGGTCGCATAGGACAGGAAGGATGCGATATCCGCCCCCCCGGCAGGCATCGACCCGATGGGAAACCCGATGGCCGTGCCCCGCAGCCAGGCCTTCCACGACCGCGCCCAATCCTGCGCCGTCATGCGCACCTTGCCCTTGATGGCCAGAATACCGGTATCCTTGTCCGGCCCTTGCGCGGCCACGAACAAGGCCTCGCCCAGCGCGAACATCGCCACCGCCAGCGTCGTGACCTCGATCCCATCCAGCAGTTGCGGCACGCCAAAGGCCAGCCGCGTCTGGCCCGTCAACTGGTCGATGCCGACCATGGCCAGCGCCAAGCCTATGAAAAGCGACACCAAACCCCGCAACGCGCTTTCCCCGAAGGCCGCCGATACGGTGACAAAGGCCAGCACCATCAGCGCGAAATACTCGCGCGGGCCAAAGATCAGCGCCAGCTTCACCACATGCGGCGCAAGGAAGGCAAGCGCCAGCGTGGCCAGCAATCCCGCCACGAACGACCCGATCGCCGCGGTGGCCAGCGCAGGCCCGCCCCGCCCGGCGCGGGCCATCTTGTTGCCCTCCAGCGCGGTGATGACGGACGCGCTTTCCCCGGGCGTATTCAACAGGATGGACGTCGTCGATCCGCCATACATGCCCCCGTAATAGATGCCCGCGAACATGATCAGTGACCCCGCCGCATCCAGCCCGTAAGTCACCGGCAGCAAGAGCGCCACCGTCAGCGCAGGCCCGATCCCGGGCAGGACGCCGACGGCGGTTCCCAGCGTCACGCCGATCAGGGCGTAAAGCAGCATCATCGGTTCAAAGGCCGTCATAAGCCCTTGAAGAAGAAAACCGAAAGTATCCATCTCACCGCCCGAAGATCAGCATTTCAATCGGCCCTGCCGGCAGGTTCAACTGCAGCAGAACGTCGAAAACCAGATAGATGAACAGGCCCATCACCAGGCCCGAAACGATCGCCCGCGGAAACCTCCGCTCGCCAAAGGCCGCGGCCGCGCAGGTGAACAGGATCGTCGATCCCAGCACGAATCCGATGGTATGGATCGTCGCCACCATGGCCACCATCCCGCCCAGCAGCCATAGCAAGGGCACGGGCTGCTGTTTGGGTCGCGGCGGGCCGGGTCGGCGCCAGCCTTCCACCGCAGTTGCCAACCCCAGAAGTACAAGCATCCCCCCGATCAGCCGCGGCACATCCCCCGCACCGATCCCGGAATATCCCGCCTTCGAGGGGATACGCGCCCCGTCCCACAGCATCACCGCACCAATGGCGATCAGGAAGGCCGCGATGGCAAACGCCGCCCCATCGGGGCGGCGTCCGGCTTCACCTTGCGGCCTCATTGCACCAGACCGATGTCCTTGAGGATCGCGGTCGTGGCCTCGATCTCGGTGGCAAGCTGCGCCTCGAAATCGGCACCGGCAAGATAGGTGTCAGCCCAGCCCTTGTCGGCCAGTGCCTTCTGCCAACCCTCGGATTTCGCGAGATTTTCGATATCGGCCAGAACCTGCGCCTTCTGCTCGTCGCTCAGGCCCGGCGCCGCGGCAACCATGCGCCAGTTCTGCACCACCACGTCATAGCCGGATTCGGCCAGTGTCGGCGCATCCACGCCCTCCAGCCGTTCGCCCGACGACACGGCCAGCAGGCGCATCGTGCCCGCCTGAACCTGCGGCAGGAATTCCCCCAGCCCCGAGATGCCCGCCGTCACCTGATTGCCCAGGATTGCAGCCGTCGCCTCGCCACCGCCCGAGAAGGCCACATAGTTGATCTTGGTCGGGTCCACACCCGCCGCCTTGGCCAGAAGGCCCACGGTGATGTGGTCCACACCGCCTGCCGAACCACCGGCCCAGCTTACCGCGCCCGGATCGGCCGCCATCGCATCGACCAGTCCCTTGATGTCCTGGATGGGCGATGCGGCGGGCACCACGATGGCCACCGCTTCCCCGGTAAGACGCGCAATCGGCGTCACGTCCGCCAACGACACGGGCGAGTCGTTCGTCAGGATCGCGCCGACCATCACATAGCCACCCACGATCAGTTGCGACGGATTACCCGCGGCCGAGGCCACGAACTGCGCCAGCCCCACCGTGCCGCCCGCGCCGGGCACGTTCGTGACCTGCACCGAACCCGAAATGCCTTCGGCCTGCATCACGGCCTGCATGGTGCGTGCCGTCGAATCCCAGCCGCCACCGGGGCTTGCCGGGGCCATGATCGTATAGTCATTGGCAAAGGCCGGAACGGCCAGCGCAGCAGAAAGCAATGCGCCGATCAGGGCGTGTTTCATCTTGGTCTCCTCCCAAATCCCGGCTTCCGGCCGGGTAAACTGTTCCCGGAAGACACCTCCTCGTGCTTCCGATGAATCACTCAAGCACAGGAACCTGTCATCTACCTGACATGATCGCTATTCTGCCCCGATCGTCTCCTGCGCCCACCGCCGCAAGAGCCGCTTGCGCTTGGACTGGTCCAGATAGACCAGAAGACCGGGGCTCACGCCCACGGGCTGCAACTGCGGCCCAAGGATCGCCTGCATCATCCGGGCGCTGTTGCCATCCGACACTTCCAATGACACAGCTGGAAGCCGCAGCTTGCGCGCCAGCACCTCCTGCCCTTCCCGGCTCATCAGAAAGCCCAGAAAGGCCTCGCCCAGCGCCGGATTGCGCGCCGCCCTTGGCACCAGCGCAACGCGCGACACCACGACCGTATAATCCTTGAGCAGCACCAGCCCGATCTCGGGCCGCTGCCGCGCCTGATCCGCCGCATAAGAGCCAAGGATGTTGTAGCCGAGCTTCAGCCGGCCATCGGCCACACGGTCGATGATGTCCTGACTTGTGGGAAACACCTCCAGCCCCGCCCGCGCCATCGCCCGGACCAGCGCCCAGATGTCGCCGAACAATTCCTCATCCCGTGCTAGGAACAGGTAGCCCAGCGCCGACCGCGTGATGTCATAGGTGCCGACCGCCCCCCCGCCCAGCGCAGGTTGGGCACGCAGCCAATCCATCAGGGCCAGGCGCGATTGCGGCGGCCCGTCGGGAAAGCTGGGGCGATGATAGACGAGGACCGCAGGCTCGAATGTCAGCGCATAAGCCGTGTCCTGCCATTGCGCCCAATCCGGCCAATCCCGCGCCGCAGGCGGGCGCACCGCGCGCGCATAACCGTCGTTGGCAAGGCTCATCTGCAAATCCATGCCCGAGGAAAAGACGAAATCCGCCGTCGCCCCGGCTCCATCCGTCTCTGCCCGCACGCGGTCGCGGATCTCGCCCGTCAGCAGGTCTTCGTAGCGAACGGCGACATCCGGGTTCTGCGCCTGAAACGCCGTGATCAGCGGCGCGGCCAGCCCCTTGTCCAGCGTGGAATACACCGTCAATTCCCGCGCCGCCTGCCCGGATGGGGCATCGAACAGAAACACCTCCGCCAGCGCGGGCCAGGCCGCACCGATCAGACCAGCAACGAACAGCAATCCTCCCCGCATCCGATCAGCTTGCCCCAAGGCAGCCCGGTTCACAACGCCGCCGTTCGGCCCTAGTCTGGCGGGCGGAGGCTCCATGCGCATCATGCTTGTCGAAGATGACCGTCCCCTCGCCGAGGCGCTGACCACGCTTCTGGGGCAGTCAGGCTATGCCGTGGACACCGTCCACGACGGCGCCTCGGCCGAGGCGCTGGGGGCATCCGAACGCTTCGATCTGGTGATCCTCGATCTGAACCTGCCGGAAAAGGATGGCCTGTCCGTCCTGCGCGCCATGCGCGCCCGGTCCGACGATGCCGCCGTGATGATCCTCACCGCGCGCGGCGCGCCCGAGGAAAGGGTGCGGGGACTGAACCTCGGCGCCGACGACTATCTCACGAAACCCTTCGACGTGACCGAGTTCGAAGCCCGCGTCAGGTCGCTTCTCCGTCGGCGGGCGGGTCTGCGCGCCTCTACCCTGACGGTGGGGGATGTGACGCTTGACCTGATCTCGCGCCGCCTGTCCACCTCGACCGGCGTCATCGACCTGCCCGCCCGCGAACTGGCGTTGCTGGAGTTGCTCTTTACCCGGGCGGGCCGCGTGGTCAGCAAGGAAACCATCGTCCAGTCGCTCACCTCGCTCGACGATTCCCTGTCCGACAACGCCATCGAACAATATGTCTCGCGCCTGCGCCGCAGGCTGAGCCCGCATGGCGTGGTCCTGCGCACGGCGCGCGGCATCGGCTATTATATCGACAAAGCCACCGGCCCATGACCGTTGCGCCGATCTCCAGCCGCTGGTCGCTGCGCAGCAGGCTGCTGGGCGGATTGCTCCTCTCCACCGCCATTCTTGGCCTGATCGCCCTGTTCGATACCTGGGGCGAGGCACGCCGCACGGCGCAAAGCGTCTCAGACCGCGTTCTGGCCGGGTCCGCCCTTGCCATCGCGGAACGGGTCAGCGTCGATCTGTCGGGCGAGATCGAGGTGGACATCCCCTATTCCGCGCTCGACATGCTGGCCTCAGCGGCAGAAGACAGGGTGTTCTACCGGGTTGACGGGCCGACAGGGTTTCTGACGGGGTATCAGGATCTTGCCACCGTGCCCGGCAGCCTCGGCGATGATACCCTCTTTGCCGATGGGCAATATGGCGAAACCCGCATCCGCATCGCCACCCATTTCAGCCAGGTCTCCACTGGCGAGGAGTCGCTCCGCTTTTCTGTCACGGTCGCGGAATCAACCCTCGCGCGCGACGCGCTGGCGCGGGCGATCCTGTTTCGATCCGCTCTGCGGTTGGTCGGCCTTGCGGCAGGGGCGGCGCTGATCGTCTGGCTGACAGTCACAAGCGCCATCCGCCCGCTTGATCGCCTTGCCCGCAGGCTTTCGGATCGTGCCCCCGATGACCTCAGCCCGCTGCGCGCCGACATTCCCTATGAAGTGGCCGGTCCGATTGATGCGATGAACAGCTTCATGCATCGGCTGGACGGCGCCGTAACGGCACTGCGGAACTTCACCGGGAATGCGGGCCATCAGTTGCGCACCCCGCTTGCCACCGTCCGCGCGCAGCTTGCGCTGATCTCGAGGACCACACCGGAAACTGCCCAGGACAGCATTGCCAAGGCCGAAGCGGCACTGGTGCGCGCCGAACGCGTGCTGGCCCAGCTCTTGGTATTGGCGCGCATCGACGCCGCCGCCGCGCGCGTTGCGCTGCCAGAGACCGACCTTGCAGCCATTGCCCGCAGCATCACCGCCGAAGCCATCCCCGAGGCGGACCGTTTCGGTCACGACCTCGGATACGAAGGCGACGACAGCCTGATCGCGCGGGCCGATCCGGTGCTGTGCGGGGAGCTTCTGACCAACCTTGTTGACAATGCCATCCGCTACGCCGGCCCCCGATCCGTCATCACGGTGCGCGCCCTCGCCACCCCGTCAGGCCCCGTACTGGAAGTGGAGGACAACGGCCCCGGCCTGCCGCCCGAGGCCCTGCCCCACCTTCTGGCCCGGCAGAACCTGCGCGGAGATGCGTCTGACGGCACACACGGCCTCGGCCTTGCCGTGGTCGGCGAAATCGCGCGGCTGTTCGGGGCCACCCTGCAACAGGAGCGCAACGACAACCCCCGGCGTCACATCCTGCGTTGCCGCTTTCCCGATCCGGACAGCCCGTGATCAGCCGACCGCCCCCTTCAGAAGGCGTTGAAGATGATGAACAGGGCTGCCTTCGCCAGCGCCCAAACCACCCCCCACACGATCACCAGCGACAAAAGCCCCACCAGAACGCCAAAGATCACCCAAAGCCCATCGCGTTCCAGAACCCCAAGCGCCATCAACGAAATGGCCAGCGCCGGCAGCATGTTGCCAAGCGGTATGGGCAGTGCCAGAACGACGGCCAGCACGAAGAAGAAGCCTCCGATGATCCGCTCGCTCGGCCCTGCGGTGATGAAGAACAGCCGTGGCCGCAACAACCGCTCCACCCGCGCCAGAAGCGGCGTCACCCTTCCGACAAAGGCATTGAAGTCACCCCGCGTCATGGATCGGTCAGCGATCAGCGCGGGCAACCATGGCAGCTTTCCCAGCATCATCTGGGCTGTCAGATACAATAGCGGCAACCCGAGGATGGAAGAGGTGCCGGGCGGTGTCGGCACCACATTCGGCAGCGCAAACAGCAGGATCAGTGCCGCCACCGCCCGCGCATCCATGGCCTGCATCAGATCCGAGACCGACACCCGTTCGCGCCGCTCATCCGTGCCGATCTCATCCAGGATCTGCGAGAACCGCTTCTTGCCTTCGGTCGGCGCGCCTTCAAGGGTGCGGAAACGTCGGGCGATCTTCCGTCTCCGGGCCATTGGCGGGCTGTCCTTTGCTGTTCATTCCCACATACCTCGGCCCTGGGCCGCAAAAGCGCAACCCCGCCCATGCCGCGAAATCGCATCGTCCGCGTTTCACGGGATCACTTCGAACCGGTCCACATCCACCATCCCGTGATCGGTGATCTTCAGATGCGGGATGACCGGCAGGGCCAGAAAGGCCAGTTGCAGAAACGGCTCCTCCAGCACCACGCCCAAACCCGCCGCAGCAGCCCGCAAGGCCACCAGCCCCTCGCGCACCACCTCGAACGGCTCAAGGCTCATCAGACCTGCCACTGGCAGCGCAAGTTCAGCCAGCACCCGCCCGCCTTCGACCACAACAAATCCGCCCTCGATCTCGCCCAGACGATTCGCCGCCAGGGCCATGTCGGCATAATCGGCCCCGACGACTGCAATATTGTGATGGTCATGGCACACGGTCGAAGCAATCGCCCCGCGCTGCAATCCGAAACCCCGAACAAAGCCGGTGGCAATATTGCCGTTCTTGCCATGCCGTTCGATCACGGCAATGCGGATCAGGTCACGCGTCGGATCGGGCCGCTTGTCGCCATCGGTGGGCGGGATGTCAAAACGCAGATGTTCGGTGATGATCTTGCCCGGAAGAATGCCGATCACCGGTGTTTCCACCCGGTTGCCGCCACAGCGGAAATCTTGCGCCTGCACGGTCCGCGCCTTGACCGAACGCCGCGCCACGGGCGGGATCACCTCCCGCGCGGCAAAGGCCGCATCCCCCACCTCGATCCCGCCTGCCAGAACAAGGCTGGCATGGCAGCCTTCCAGACTGTCAATCACCGCGATATCCGCCCGCCTGCCCGGCGCGATCAATCCGCGATCCTTAAGACCGAAGGCCTCTGCCGCCGACAGGCTGGCCGCGCGATACACCGCCAGCGGCGCCGCACCCAGGGCAATGGCCGTGCGGATCATGTGATCCAGATGCCCATGCTCTGCGATGTCCAGCGGATTGCGGTCATCGGTGCACAGGCACAGATAGGGCGCATAGCGTTCGATCAGCAGCGGCGCCAGCGCGTGCAGATCCTTGGACACCGATCCCTCGCGGATCAGCACCCGCATCCCCTTGCGCAGCTTCTCCAGCGCCTCTTCGGCGCTTGTGGCCTCATGTTCTGTCCGTATCCCCGCCGCGATATAGCCGTTCAGGTCATTGCCGCGCAAAAGCGGCGCGTGCCCGTCGATATGGCGGCCCTGCCATGCCTCCAGCTTCGCCATGCAACCGGGATCCTGCATCAGCACCCCGGGAAAGTTCATGAATTCCGCCAGCCCGATCCCGCGCGGATGATCCATCAAGGGGATCAGGTCTGCCGCCTCCAGCCGCGCGCCTGCCGTCTCCATGTGTGTGGAAGGCACGCAAGACGAAAGCTGCACCCGAATATCCATCAGCGTCCGGCCGGAGGCCTCCAGAAAATACCGGATCCCTTCGATCCCGCAGACATTCGCGATCTCATGCGGGTCACAGATCGCCGTCGTCACACCACGCGGGCAGACGCATCGGTCAAACTCGAACGGCGTCACCAGCGAGGATTCGATATGCAGATGCGTGTCGATGAACCCCGGCACCAGCACACGCCCCCCCACATCGACGACGCGCCGCCCCTCATAGTGGCCAAAGACGCCGACGATCGTGTCGCCGCAGATCGCAACATCCGTTTCAACCAGTTCACCGGTGATCAGATCAAGGACCCTCCCGCCGCGCAGCACCAGGTCGGCCGGAACAGTCCCTCGCCCTTGCGCGATGCGGTCGGAAAGCGGGGCCTTGGGGGTGATCTGCGGCATCAAGGGCACTCCTTTTCCGCGCAGCAAAGCCCAAGCCGCCGCCCGGGTCCACCCCCCTTGCGGCGGCAGGCAAAGGATGATCCACCTTCCCCAACGCCAGAGGTTGATCATGCGCCCGCTCCGCGGCATTGCCCTGAAAATCGGCTCGGTGCTCGTGTTCATCGTCATGGTGTCGATGATCAAGGCCACCGCCGATCATGTTCCCGCCGGACAATCGGTGTTCTTCCGGTCGGCCTTTGCCATCCCGGTGATCGTGGTCTGGCTCATGATGCGGCGCGAATTGTCCACCGGGCTGCGGGCCATCAGCCCGATGGGCCATGTCTGGCGCGGCTTTGCCGGCACCTGCGCGATGGGCCTCGGTTTTGCCGGACTGGCCTACCTCCCCCTGCCCGAGGTCACGGCAATCGGCTATGCCGCACCCCTTCTGACCGTGATCTTCGCCGCGATGTTTCTGGGCGAGGATGTACGCCTCTTCCGCCTGTCCTGCGTGGCGCTGGGCTTGGCCGGGGTGCTGATCGTCCTGTCGCCGCGCCTCACTCTACTCGACGGCGGCGCGAATCATGCCGAGGCATTCGGCGCCCTTCTCGTTCTGGGCGGGGCCGTCTTTGCCGCCCTGGCGCAGGTCTTCGTCCGCAAGCTGGTGCAGACGGAAAAGACCCCTGCCATCGTCTTCTACTTCTCGCTGACCGCCGCGATCCTGTCACTCGCCACGCTGCCCTTCGGCTGGGTCTGGCCGACCCTCACCGAACTGGCCCTGCTGATCGGCGCGGGGCTTCTGGGCGGTCTCGGACAGATCCTGCTGACATCGAGTTACCGCGAGGCGGACGCCTCGCTTGTCGCCCCCTTTGACTACGCCTCGATGCTGTTTGCCCTCGTGATCGGCTGGTTCGTCTTTGCCGAAACGCCAAGCACCACCATGCTCATCGGTGCGGCCCTGATCATATGCGCGGGCATCCTCATCATCTGGCGCGAACGTCGGCTTGGCAAGGACCGCGCGCAGCAGCGCAAGGTCACGACACCGCTGGGCTGACACGGCCCTCAGCCGAAGGCGCGCGCCGGAACCTCGGCCGACATGACGACAGACAGAATGCGCTCCGCCGCCAGCCGCGCGCCCCTGCGCGCCTGCATCGCACGCGCGTTCTCCGCCAGCCGCACATGCATCGCATCATCGCCAAGCAGACCCATGATCGCCCCGGCAAGATCCTCCGCGTCCCATTCATAGCGGCTCATCGCCCGCCCGACACCCGTTTCGACTGCGCGCCGCGCGTTGTCATGCCCGTCCCAGCAATAGGGCATGACAAGGGATGGCACGCCGAAATAGAGCGCCTCGCAAAAGGAATTGTTGCCTCCATGGTGAATGAACAGACGCGCCTGCGCCACCACCGAAGGCTGCGGAAACCATGGCCCCACCAGAACATTGTCAGGCACGGCGGTATATTCATCGCTCCACGATCCGCCATTCACCACAAATCGGCAGGGCAGATCGGCAAAGACCTCCAGCATCCGCCGCATCAGCCCGACATCCATCGCCCCAAGCGACCCGAAGCTCGTCAGGACGAGGGGTGCATCATTATGGCTGGCAAACCGCGGCGCCTGCCATTCGGCCTCCTGCCGCATGCACCCGTCAAGAAAGACGAACCGATCCGCATTCAGGCTGTTGACCCGCTCCCGGCGCAGGATCTCGGGCGCAAGCAGAAGGTTCAGCCAGGGCGAAGGGTCCAGAAACCGCCCGGGCGCCGGGGCGGCCAGCCCGCAATCCGCCATGAAGGCCGACAGGCGGCGATGGGCGGGCGCCGTCACGGCATCATAGCGGCGTGCAAAATCATCCCACTGATCGCGGGCCATCTCGCCCAGACCGGAAAGATAGGGCGGCACCGCCGGATCGGGCAGTTCCGTCTCGGCGCAGGAAATCACCCTTATCCAGGGGACACCGGCATTGGCGATGGCGGGAAACATGACGACATTGTCCAGCACGATCCCATCGGGCCGCAGGCTTGCCAGCAACTGCCTGAGCGGCCCCTCGACCGCAATCGCGGTATCGACGATCGCCTCCCATGTCGGGCGGACATAGCTGTCCAGCTGCGACTGCGGGTCCTGGCGAAAGGCATCGCGATGACGGTTGATGAAGTCGTTCCAATCCGTGGCCTGCGCCGCCTCCGATCCGACAAGCTGGTATTCCGCAAAGCCGTAATCGGCAAAGACCCCGCTGAAGCCGGGATGGCAGATGAAGACCGGCCGCGCTCCAAGGCGACGCAATTCCTGCGCAATCCCGACGCAGTTCAGCGCGGCACCGAAGCTTGCCTCGGGGAACAGCGCGATGGTCTTTCCTGCGGTCATGCGGTTTCTGCCCGTCCAGCCACGATCTTGAAGGCAGGGGGCACCCCCCGCCCCGCAAGCCGCGGCCTTTGCGATTGCGATAGCTGTAGATGCACACGCATCAGATCGGCGGCAAGCTGCATCTGCCCACGCTCGATCTGTTCGACGATCTGCAGATGTTCCATGTTCGACTGCATCATCCGCCACGTCGAGACAGGACCGGAAGGTGCCGCCCTGCGGCGGCGGTGGTGGCCGGCCAACGCCTCGGCCAGGAAAGGATTGCCGCAGCCTGCAGCCACCAGCATGTGAAAATCGAAATCCGTCCGCTCGAACAGACGGCGGTTGAAACTGTCCTCCTCCATCCGCCGCAACGCCAGCATTGACTGGCGCAGCGACAGGATCGCCGTGGCATCGCGGCGAAACCCCGGCAGCGTCAGCGCCAGGGGTTCGGTCGCCAGACGGAATTCATAGCTGGCAGCCACCGCATCGACACTGACCGCGAATTGCTTGAGCACCCATTGCTGCCCAGCCCCGCGCTCGGCCATGCCGTCCTCGCCCAGCTTCACAAGCGCATTCTGCACCGACTGCCGCGCCGCGCCATAGCGCCGTTGCAGACTGGCAACCGTCTGCGTCTCGTCAATCCGCCCGGCCCCCAGATCGCGCAGGATGGCGGCGTGCAGCCCATCCTCTGCCGTGCCTTCCCCCGTCGGTTCCAGCCCCGGAATCAGCGCCGCGTCGACGGCCAGGCAAAGCCCGCCCTCGGGATCGGCGGCCACCACGCCCTGATCGGCCAGCACCATCAACGCCTTGCGGATCGGCGTGCGCGACACGTTGCACTGCACGGCCAGCGCCTGTTCCACCAGCCGATCCCCCGCCTTCATGTCGCGCCCGATCGCAACTTGCAGTATTTTTCGCGCCAACTCGACATGGCGAAGATGCGCGCTGCCCTTATCCGACATCGGACGCCCTTTCGTGAACCCCCGCAGAATATGCGCAAAATCGCAGAAAACCAGATCTCTTCAAGAAGGAGGGAAAATCTTTCACCACAGTCGATTCAATTGTTGACGCATTTTTTTCGAAAATAATACTGTTAAAGAACAGACCGCAAAAAGCGGCGACCCGGCCATGAGCCGACCACCAACAGAGGAGTATCGCCGTGACCCGAAGGAATACCCCCTATCTTCCCGTGCTGGCGGCCGCTGCGGCCATCGCCGTTTCCGCACCATCTGCCATTGCAGCCGATCTCGTGATCTCGAACTGGGATGGCTACATGGCCCCCGACATCGCGGAAACCTTCAAGGCCGCGACCGGGCTGGAGGTAGAGATCGTCAACCACGCCACCAACGAAGAAATCATGGGCAAACTCATGGCGAGCCAGGGCAGAGGCTATGATGTCGTCTTCGTCTCTTCCCCATTTGCCGAAGTTCTGAACAAGCAGGGCCTGCTTGCCCCCATCGACCCGGCCGCCGTGCCGAACCTCGCCAATCTCTACCCGGAAGCGGCGGCACTGGCCTACGATCCGGGCGCGACCTTCTCCGTCCCCTATGCCTGGGGAACGACGGGGCTGTGTTATCGTTCCGATCTTGTCGAAGGGACGCCCGACAGCTGGAGCGCCATGCTGCAACCCGTGGATGCCCTGAAAGGCAAGGTCACGATGCTCGCCACCGACCGCTGGTTGATGGCGGCAGGCCTGCTGGCGCAGGGATCATCAGCCAACGAAACCGATCAGGCCAGGATCGATTCCGCGCGCGACCTCCTGATCGAGGCGAAGAAATCCCTGCTGGCTTATGATGATACCACCTTCTACGCCAAGCTTGTCTCGGGTGAGGCGTCACTCGTCCATGCCTGGGATGGCTGGTGCAACTATGGCATCGCCGAGAACGCCGACATCCGTTTCGTCGTGCCGAAGGAGGGCTCCGATCTCTGGGTCGATACCATGGTGGTCATGGCCAATGGCGAGAACCGCGAAAATGCGATGACGTTCCTGAACTTCATCCTCGATGCTGACAATCACGCCTGGGCCGCCCAGAACATCCTTTACAAGGTGCCGAACAAGGCCGCGATGGAAAGCCTCGATCCCGCCCTGCTGGAGCAATTCCCAAACATGGCGATGACCCCAGCGGAACTCACCGGCTACGAACTGCTGCGCGACCTGGGCGACGCCCAACCCGCCTATTCCCGCGCCGTGAGCGAGATCAAGGCCGCGAACTGATCGCCGGACTGCCACGTCAGGCGGGGGGCCAGTCCCCCCGCCCCCCCCAGAACCCTTCCCCGGTGCCAACGCCAGACAGGCATGTTGCGGCATGACAGGAGCAGCCTTGTCGTCCTTCATTCGCCGACCTGACCCGCTTGCCCTGCCGGCCCTGCTGTGGCTGGCGCTGCTGATGCTGGTGCCTTGCCTGCTGCTGTTCGTCTATGCCTTCTTCGAACGCGGCACCTGGGGCGGCATCGTGTACAATTTCACGCTCGGAAACTTCGCCCGAGTCTTTGATCCGCTCTATGCGGGTGTCCTTGTCACTTCGGCCCGCATCGCCGCCACCGCCACGGCCATCGCCATCCTGATTGCCTACCCGGCAGCCTGGGCCATCAGCCAGGCGCCGCGCCGTCGCCAACCAATCCTCCTTTTCTTCGCCGTCCTGCCATTCTGGAGCAATTACCTGATCCGCACCTATGCCTGGATCGTGCTTCTGAACCGCGAAGGGCTGTTCAATGGCGTGCTCAGAACGGCCGGATACACCGGCGAACCCCTGTCGATGCTCTACACCGAGGGCGCGGTGATCGTGGGGCTGGTCTACAACTACCTGCCCTTTGTGATCCTCGCGATCTATTCCAGCCTGTCCCGACTTGACCCGCAACTGGCCGAGGCATCGCGGGATCTGGGTGCCGGTCCGGCCCGCACCTTCCTGCGCGTGACCCTGCCGATGACCCTGCCCGGTGTGGCCGCAGGTGGCGTTTTCGTCTTCGTCCTGTCGATCGGGAACTTCGTCACCCCTGCGCTGCTGGGCGGCGGCCGGTTCCAGATGATCGGCAACCTTGTGTATGACCAGTTCCTTACTGCCAATGACTGGCCCTTCGGTGCCGCACTGGGCATGATCCTGATCCTTGTGATGATCACGCTCCTCACCATCCAGGCCCGCCTGACAGATCGCGCCGGAGGCACCGCCCCCCCCGCGCGTGAGGAGGCGGCATGAAACACGGCACCACCTCAGGCCGGCTGATCCTGTGCGCCGTCTTCGGCTTCCTCTATCTGCCAATCGCCGTTCTGGTCGGCCTGTCGTTCAACGATTCCGGCCTTCCGACCGTCTGGTCCGGGTTTTCGTTCAAATGGTATGCCGCCTTGTCCTCGAACGGAAACATCCTTGGCGCGGCAAGGAACACCCTGATCGTCGCAATCTTTGCCACGCTGATTTCTACCGTTCTCGGCACGCTCCTCGCTCTGGGGCTGGAACGCCGCCGCCGAAACGGCACCGCCGTCGAGGCGCTGGTCTTTGCCCCCATGGTCATTCCCGACATCGTGCTGGCTGTCGCGCTTCTGTCCTTCTTCTCGCGGCTGAACCTGCCGCTTGGCCTGCATACGATCGTCGCAAGTCATGTCATCTTCTGCCTTGCCTTCGTCTGTTCCATCGTCCGCGCGCGGCTTAAGCATTTCGACCATTCCATCGTCGAGGCCTCGCGCGATCTGGGCGCCTCGGCCTGGACGACGTTCTGGCGCATCACCTGCCCGGCGCTGCTGCCAGCCATCATCGCAGGCGCGCTTCTGGCCTTCACCCTGTCGATCGACGAATTCATCATCGCCTTCTTTACTGCGGGCCCGGGTCGTTCCTCGATCACTTTGCCCATGCAGATCTATTCGATGATCCGCTTCGGCATCACGCCGGAAATCAATGCCCTTGCCACCATCGTCATGGCCGTCAGCGCCACGGCATTGGTCCTGTCGCAATGGCTGAACAAGGACCAGTTGCGATGACCCCGCCCCCTGCCAGCGACCGCTTCCTCGCCGTCGAAGGCCTGACCAAGGATTTCGGCGCCACCCGCGCCGTGGATGGCATCTCGCTCGACCTGGCGCGCAATGAATTCTTCGCCCTGCTCGGCCCCTCGGGATGCGGCAAATCCACCCTTCTGCGGATGCTGGCGGGGTTCGAGGTGCCGACCGCAGGCCGGATCCTGCTGGACGGTCAGGACATCACCGCATTGAAACCGGAACGCCGGCCGCTGAACCTGATGTTCCAATCCTATGCCCTCTTCCCGCACATGACCGTAGCCCGCAACATCGCCTACGGGCTCGAGATGGAGCGACTTCCCCGCCCGGAGATCCGCGCCCGTGTGGATGAGATCATGGCCGTAACCGACCTTGCCACCCTTGCCGACCGCAAGCCCGATCAACTGTCAGGCGGCCAGAAGCAGCGCGTGGCCCTTGCCCGCGCTCTGGTCAAACGGCCCCGCGTCCTTTTGCTGGATGAACCCCTGGGCGCGCTGGACCGCAAGCTGCGGGAAAGGATGCAGCTTGAACTCAAGCGGCTGCAGCATGAGGTGGGGATCACCTTCGTCATCGTGACCCACGATCAGGAAGAGGCGCTGGTGATGGCCGACCGCATCGCCATTCTGCGCGATGGCAGGCTTTTGCAATGCGGCACGCCCGAAGACATCTACCAACGCCCCTCCGACCGGTTTGTTGCGAATTTCATCGGAACGATGAATTTCGTCCCCGGCATGATCGACGGACAGTCGCACTTCACCGCCCCCGCCATCAACCTGCCCGCACCTGGCACACCACCCGGCCGCGCCGTCCTCGCCATCCGGCCCGAGGATGTGGCGCTTGCCCCTCCCGGCGCAGGCATCCCCGGCACCCTGCGCGACATCGCCTATCATGGCCTCGACCGCGTGCTGCACGTCACGCTCGCCGCATGTGACACACCCCTTCAGGTGCGCATCCCCGCCCGAACCGAGGCCGCGCCCGCCATCGGCGATACGCTGGACATAGCCCTGCCCGCAGACCGCTGCACCTTCTTTCCCGAATGATCCGACCCTGATCCGCAAAAGGAGCCACCATGCCAAAGACCATCGCATTCTTCCCTGAAGCGGCCTTCGGCCCCGCGCTCAACTCCGTCGGCATCGCGCAGGCGGTGCAGGCACTGGGCCACAAGGCCGTGTTCCTGTCCGACCCGGGCTTCCTGTCGGTCTATGAAGGCTACGGGTTTGAGGCCCATCCCGTGAACCTGTCAGAACCCATGCCGCCCGAACAGATGGCCAAGTTCTGGGAAGATTTCATCAACGGCCACATCCCGAATTTTCGTAAATCGCCTTATGACCAGATCGACAACTACGTCCTCGACTGCTGGACCGCGATTGTCGAAAGCGCGCGTTGGGCACAGAAAGACCTTCCCGCCGTGCTGGACCGGATCAAGCCCGACATGATCTGCGTGGACAACGTGATCCTGTTCCCGGCGATCAAGCAATTCGGCAAGCCCTGGGTGCGGATCATCTCCTGTTCGGAAAACGAGATCGAGGATGAGGCGATCCCCCCGCACCTGTCGGGCTGCAAGGCCGGTGACCACGCCTGCCACGCCGCCTATCGCGCGCGGTTCAACGCGGTGATCAAGCCGCTGCATGACCAGTTCAACGCCTTTCTGGCTGAGAATGGCGAAGACGCCTATCCGCTGGGCCAGTTCTTCGAAGCCTCGCCCTATATGAACCTGCTGCTCTACCCCGAACCGGTGAAGTTCATCCGCAGCCACCCGCTGGACCCCGCGCAGTTCCAGTATCTGGAGGGCTGCGTCCGCAAGGAAAAACCTTACGACATGCCCGCCTTCGCCGCCCATGGCGACAAGCCGCTGATCTATGTCTCCTTCGGCAGCCTTGGCGCGGGGGATACCGAATTGCTCAAGCGCATCATCGCGGCCATCGGCACCATGCCCTATCGCGCGCTGGTGAACGTGGGCGATTACATGGGCGAATACAGCGACCTGCCCCCCAATGTGGTGATCGACAGCTGGTTCCCGCAGCCTTCCGTCATCCCGATGGTGGATGCCGTAATCCATCACGGCGGCAACAACAGCTTCACCGAATGTCTCTATTTCGGAAAGCCTGCGATCATCATGCCCTATGTCTGGGACGGGCATGACAACGCAACCCGCGTCGATGAAACCGGCCACGGCTTCCACCTGCACCGCTACGACTGGACCGATGCCGACCTTGCCGCGAAACTCCAGGCCTGCCTGACCGACCCCGCCATGAAGGCGCGGCTTGCAGCAACCTCGGCCCATATGCAATCGCGCAACGGCCAGCAGAAGGCCGCCGCCATCCTTGACCAGATCGTCACCACCGGGGCCTTCCATGCCTGACAGCCTGAAATCCTCGGCCCCGCATATCCACGGGGCCACCACCTTCGCCGATCTTGTCGATTGGGGAGCGCAACCTGATTGCGTGGAAGGGCAATCGCATTCCTCCGGACGCCTCCTGTTCAAGGGGCCGGGGAACCAGCCCGAATGCGGCATCTGGGTCTGCACCCCGGGCCGTTGGCGCCTGTCCATCCCGCGCGACGAATTCTGCCATTTCGTCGCGGGCAGGGCGACCTACCGCTCCGACACGGGCGAGGTGATTGAGGTCACACCCGGCACCGCCATCCTGTTCCCCGCAGGCTGGACGGGGGAATGCACCGTGCATGACACGATGCGCAACATCTATCTGCTGGCCTGACCAACCTGTCACCAGCCCCAACACAGAAAGCAGAACCATGACCGCCACACCGCTAATGCGCAAACCGCTGGAACAGACCGACCTGAAGGATTGGGGCGTGATCCCCACCATGATCGAAGGCGAAAGCCGCACCTCTGGAATCGTCATATACAAGGGCCCGGAAGGGCAGTCCGAATCCGGCCTCTGGGTCTGCACGCCGGGCAAATGGGAATGCCACGTCACCCGCGACGAATTCTGCCACTTCCTCGAAGGCCGCTGCACCTATGTCCACGAAAGCGGCGAAGTCATCGAGATCACGCCGGACACCGCCGCCTTCTTCCCCCAGGATTGGAAGGGCGTCTGCACGGTGCATGAGACGATCAAGAAGGTCTACATGATCCGCTGACACCCCATTCTGCCAAAACCCAAGGACCATCGCGCGATGCCCTTCGATCTGAACCAGCCCTGCCATTTCCTGCAGGGCGGCTACCACCCCTCATCCGGCCACCCGCGCCCGGTGATCGACCCGGCCACGCTCGCCACCGTCGGCCACATCGCCGACTGCACGGATGCCGAGATTGACAACGCCTTGGTCCTTGCCACCGCCGCGCAGCGCGCATGGGCACGGCTCGATGCCAAGTCCCGCGCAACGGCCCTGCACCGTATCGCCGCGCGGATCGAGGCCGCCGACATGCGCCCCTGCGCCGAAACGATGACGCGCGAGATGGGCAAACCCTACCCGGAAGCCATCGGCGAAGTCGCCAATTGCGCGGGCGCCTTCCGCTATTTCGCCGAAATGGCGCGCGATGACGGGGGCAAGGTCGCCGGCACCACACAGGCGGGATCCTTCCAGTTCGCGCGGTATGAACCCCTCGGCCTGTCGGTCCACATCATGCCGTTCAACTTCCCCATCCTTCTGATGTGCTGGACGGTGGCCGCCTCGCTCGCCGCAGGCAATGGCTGCATCATCAAGCCCGCACCTGCCACCACCCTTTCCACGCTGATCTTCATGGAGGTGTTTGCCGATCTGCCCCCCGGCCTTGTCGCCTGCCTTCCCGGTGGGGTGGACTGTGCGCAGGCGCTGATCCACTCCCCCCTCACACATGCCGTGGCCTTTACTGGCTCGGTCGCCGCTGCGCGCCACGTGGCCATGGCGGCGGCGGGCGAGATGAAGCCGGCCGTGATCGAAGCGGGGGGATCGGACCCCATGATCATCACCCGCCATGCGCCTTTGGACGTTGCCGCCGCAGGGGCCGTAACTGCCGCCTTCCACATGTCGGGGCAGGTCTGCACCTCGGCCGAACGCTTCTTTGTCGAAGACGCCATCCATGACGATTTCGTCGCCCGCTTCGCGGGAGAAACCGCCCGCCTTCGCATCGGCAACGGTCTTGGCCGCGCCGAAATCGGCCCGCTGGTATCACAGGCCGCGCGGGACAAGGTGATCCGTCTGGTCGAAGATGCCCGCGCCAAGGGGGCCACCGTCATCACCGGGGGCCGCATCCCCCCCGATCATCCTGTCGGCTGGTTCTACGAACCCACGATCCTCACCGGCTGCACCCCCGACATGGACATCCTGCGCGAGGAATGTTTCGGCCCCGTCGCCGCCATCTGCCGCGTGCCGGATTTTGACACGGCAATCGCGATGGCGAACGCTTCTGACTTCGGCCTCGGCGCCTCCATCTTCACCACTTCGCTGGAAGAGGCGATGGAAGCCGCCGAGCGGCTGGAGGCCGGGATGGTCTGGGTCAACAACCCCCTTATCGACAATGACGCCCTGCCTTTCGGCGGGTGGAAAAAATCGGGGATCGGGCGCGAATTGTCGCGCCTCGGTCTGGATACGTTCCGCAGGTCCAAAATGGTGATCGTGGACCACAAACCCACCATCCAGGGCTGGTGGTATCCCTATCCCGACGACTGGTTCCACGACTCGGTCGGTCGCAGCCACGTCTAGGCAGGGGCGGGCATCACGCCCGCCCCCTGTGCATCAACGGGTGAACTTCTTGTACTTCACCCGCTTCGGTTCCACCGAATCCGGGCCCAGGCGGCGGATCTTGTCCTCTTCATAGGCCTGGAAGTTGCCCTCGAACCATTCCACATGCGCATCCCCTTCAAAGGCCAGGATATGGGTGCAAAGCCGGTCAAGGAAGAAACGGTCGTGGCTGATGATCACGGCGCAGCCCGCAAACTCCTCGATCGCCGCTTCCAGCGCCTGCAGCGTTTCCACGTCCAGATCGTTGGTCGGTTCGTCCAGCAGCAGCACATTGCCACCGGATTTCAGCAGCTTCGCCATATGCACGCGGTTCCGTTCCCCGCCCGACAGGATGCCCACCTTCTTCTGCTGGTCCGATCCCTTGAAGTTGAACGATGAACAATAGGCCCGGCTGTTCACCTCGGCATCGCCAAGCTGGACGATGTCCAGCGCGTCAGTGATTTCCTCCCAGACGTTCTTGTTGGGGTCGAGCGCGTCGCGTGACTGATCCACATAGGAAAGCTGAACGGTGTCGCCCAGCGTGATCGTGCCGCTGTCGGGCTTCTCCTGCCCCGTGATCATCTTCATCAGCGTGGATTTACCCGCGCCATTCGGCCCGATCACACCCACGATGCCGCCCGGCGGCAACGAGAAGGACAGGTTCTCGATCAATTGCTTGTCGCCCATCGCCTTTGAGACGTTCTCGAATTCGATGACTTTCGACCCAAGCCGCGGTCCGTGCGGAATGATGATCTGCGCACGACCGACCAGTTCCTTGACCGACTCGTCGGCCATCTTCTCATAGGCCTGAATACGCGCCTTGGATTTGGCCTGCCGCGCCTTGGCCCCGGCGCGGATCCATTCCAGTTCCTTTTCCAGAACCTTCTGCTTGGCCTTGTCCTCGCGCGCTTCCTGCGCCAGCCGCTTCGCCTTGGCATCCAGCCACGAGGAATAGTTCCCCTCATGCGGAATGCCGCGCCCGCGTTCCAGTTCCAGGATCCAGGTCGTGATGTCGTCCAGGAAGTATCGGTCGTGGGTCACGGTCAGGATCGTGCCCTTGTATTCGATCAGGTGCTTCTGCAACCAGGCGATGGTTTCGGCATCCAGATGGTTGGTCGGTTCGTCCAGGAGCAGCATGTCGGGCGCCTCTAAGAGCAGCTTGCAAAGCGCCACGCGCCGGCGCTCGCCACCCGACAGGGTTTCCACATTGGCATCATCCGGCGGGCAGCGCAGGGCTTCCATCGCCACGTCGATCTGGCTGTCCAGATCCCACAGGTTTTCCGCGTCGATCTGGTCCTGCAACAGCGCCATCTCTTCGGCAGTCTCGTCCGAATAGTTCATCGCCAGTTCGTTATAGCGGTCAAGCTTGGCCTGCTTTTCCGCCACGCCCAGCTTGACGTTTTCCCGCACCGTCAGGTTCGGGTCCAGCTGCGGCTCCTGCGGCAGATAGCCGACCTTCGCCCCTTTCGCGGCCCAGGCCTCGCCCTGAAAATCCTTGTCCCATCCGGCCATCACCCGAAGCAGCGTGGATTTACCCGCCCCGTTCACACCCACGACCCCGATCTTCACCCCAGGAAGAAAGTTCAGGCGGATGTTTTCAAACACCTTCTTGCCACCGGGATAGGTCTTTGACACGCCATCCATATGATAGACGTATTGATACGAGGCCATCTTGCCGCTCCTGCATGAATCCTTGGGAATGTTGCGGGGACATGTAGCGATAATGCTGGACAGTGGCAACGTAGGGTGGTTGGGCTTTTCCCCGGACTTGCAGCGGAGGGTGGCGTGCGGGCAGGTTTTCCCGTGGCGCGAAAGGGCATGGTGATCGGGCTTCTTGGCGGAAGCTTCGATCCCGCACATGGCGGCCATGTCCACATCACGCGCGAGGCGCTGAAACGCATGGGGCTGGACCGCGTCTGGTGGCTTGTCAGCCCCGGCAACCCGCTGAAGGCGCGCGGCCCTGCGCCTTTGGCCGATCGCCTGGCCCATGCGCGCCATGTCATGCGCGACCCGCGCGTCGTGGTCAGCGACCTGGAGGCACGGCTCGGCACCCGCTTCACCGCCGAAACGCTGGCCGCGCTGAAATCCCACTATCCCGGCGTGCGGTTCGTCTGGCTGATGGGTGCCGATAACCTCGTGCAGTTCCACCGCTGGGAACGGTGGGAGGAGATCCTGCAAATGGTCCCTGTCGGCGTCCTGGCCCGTCCGGGTTGGGGCGTGCGCGCCCGCATGTCCAAGGCCGCGCGCATCTACAGTGGCGATCTGGTGGACCGGGGCGAAGTGCTGCGCAACAAGCGCGCGCCGGCATGGTGTTTCGTGAACCTGCCGATGGATGGCTCTTCCTCAACCGCAATCCGTGCGCGTGGGGAATGGCGCCGCTAGACTGGAGGCGCGGCATTTCTTCCGCTTGCTGCAAGGGCAACCCTTTGGCTAGGCTTTCAGCAGGGTTTGTACAGGGGGACAGTATGGTTTCGCGGCGGTTTGTTCTGGGCGGTCTGCTGGCAGGTCTGGCCTCGCCCGGCCTTGCCGAAGGGCTGGCGCGCAGCCCACGCCCCGCGCCGCGTCCATCAGGCCGCCCGGTCCTGTCACGCGCCGCCGCTGACCCTGCCGCCCTGATCGAAGCAGTGGCATTGGGCGGCATCGTCGGCTACGCCGTCGCCGATGCCCGCAGCGGCCAGTTGCTCGAGGCCATGTCGGAACGGCAATCCCTTCCCCCCGCCAGCACCACCAAGGCCATCTCCGCCCTCTACGCGCTTGAGAAACTGGGACCCGACCACCGCTTCACGACCCGCATCCTCGTGACCGGACCGGTGCAGGGCGGGCGCGTGAACGGCGATCTGATCCTCATGGGCTCGGGCGATCCCGAACTTGACACGGACCGGATGGGCGATCTGGCCGCCCAACTGGCTGCGACGGGTATCCGCAGCATCACCGGCAGCTTCCTGATCCACGATACCGCCCTGCCCGCGATCCCCGCCATCGCCGCCGATCAGCCCGACCATGTGGGCTACAACCCGGCGATTTCCGGCCTGAACCTGAATTACAACCGCGTGCATTTCGAATGGAAGCGCGCGCAGGGCGGCTGGGGTGTGGCGATGGACGCGCGTGGCGAACGCTTCGCCCCGCCTGTCCGCATGGCACGGATGGAGGTGGTGCAGCGCCAGTCGCCCCTCTTTACCTGGCGCGAACGTGCCGGATCCGAGGAATGGACCGTGGCAAGCGAAGCGCTTGGCAAGGGCGGCAGCCGCTGGCTTCCGGTCCGCAATCCGGGCGCCTATGCCGGCGAGGTGTTCCAGAGCCTCGCCCGCGCTCAAGGGATAGCCCTGCCCGAACCACGGCGCAGCGCCCGCCTGCCGCAAGGCGCGCAGGTCGTTGCCCAACTGACCGGCGCCCCCTTCCCCGATGTGCTGCGGCGCATGCTGCGCTGGTCCACCAACCTCACGGCCGAGGTGGTGGGTCTTTCGGCTTCCGGGGCGGGCGGGCTCAAGGCTTCGGGGGCGGCCATGTCCGATTGGGTGCAGTCCCGCCTCGGCGCCCAGGGCCGCTTTGTCGATCATTCGGGGCTTGGGTCCGACAGCCGCATCAGCGCCGCCGAAATGGTTCGGGCCCTCGTTGCCGCACAGGCCACGCCGGCCGGCCGCAACCTGAAACCGGCGCTGCGCAACCTCGGCATGCGGAACGGCGATGGCGAGGAAATCGAAAGCCCTGTAAAGGTTATCGGCAAGACCGGCACTCTGAACTTCGTCTCCACACTGGTGGGCTATGTCCAGCCCCCCTCGGGCCGCGAAATGGCCTTCGCCATCTTCTGCGCCGACGCCGCAAGACGCGACAGGCTTGCCGTCGCCGAACGCGAAGAGCCGCCGGGCGGCAAGGTCTGGACGCGCCGCGCTAGGCGGCTTCAGGGCCAGCTCATCGCACGCTGGACGGGGCTTTACGCATGAACCGGCACGCCTCGGCGATGGTGCTATGTGAAACAGGTTACGGCTTCATGTGCCGCACCCGCGCGCCCCATTCGATGGCCGCTGCGTGCAGGCGGTCCACCTTCAACTCTTCACGGACCTCTTCCAGCATCCGCAACTCCACCTCGTTGTGCTTGCCGTCCGACGTCACCACGTCGCAGGCCAGCGCATAGGCCGTCTCGTTCAACCGCTCGGGCAGCGCCTCGCGGATCAGGCCGAACAGCGCATCCAGCCCGTCCTCCTCTTCGAACAGGTCGAACACGATCTGGCTGATGCGGCGGATGCGGTCCATGTCGTAATCGGCAAAGACCGGCATATGGTTGACCATGCGCTGAATCGCGACCAGTTCCGCGGTGCGCATGTTCTGGTCCGATGCCGAACATGCCACCATCACGGCGATCAGCGCATCTTGCGGTGACATGGGAGAAGTGTCTGACATGCGCTGATCCCTCACGCTCCGGGCCTTATCACGGCCCTCTGAACGCGCACATTATTGACGGGATGCAGGGGCGGCAATAGAGGACGGGGGTTTCCCGGCGGCATGGGGCCTCCGGCGGATGCCAAAGGATGCGAAGCCATGTCTTCCCTGCGCGATGCGGCGATGAAATCGAAAGCCTGGCCCTTTGAAGAGGCCCGCGCCATCCTGAAACGGTACGAGAAGAAGGATCCCGAAAAGGGCTATGTCCTGTTCGAGACCGGCTACGGCCCCTCGGGCCTGCCGCATATCGGCACGTTTGGCGAAGTGGCGCGAACCACGATGATCCGCCGCGCGTTTGAGGTGATCAGCGACATCCCGACCCGGCTGATCTGCTTTTCCGACGATCTCGACGGGATGCGCAAGGTGCCGGAAAACGTGCCGCAACAGGACATGCTGCGCCAGCACATGCAAAAGCCGCTGACCAGCGTGCCCGATCCTTACGGCGAATACGAAAGCTTCGGCCACCACAACAATGCCATGCTGCGTCGTTTCCTCGATACCTTCGGGTTCCAATACTTATTCATCTCCGCCACCGATTTCTACCGCTCCGGTCAGTTCGACGCCACGCTCCGCCTGGCCGCCGAACGCTATGACGCGATCATGAACATCATGCTGGCGAGCCTTCGCGAAGAACGCCAGCAGACCTATTCATGCTTCCTTCCGATCCACCCGGAAACCGGCCGCGTGCTCTATGTGCCCATGAAGAACGTCGATGCCACGCGGGGCGAGATCACCTTCGACGATGACGATGGCCGCGAATGGACCCTTCCGGTGACGGGTGGCAACGTGAAACTGCAATGGAAGCCCGATTTCGGCGCCCGCTGGGCCGCGCTCGGCGTTGATTTCGAGATGTATGGCAAGGACCACAGCACCAATACCCCGATCTATGACGGCATCTGCGAGGTTCTGGGTGGCCGCAAGCCCAACCACATGACCTATGAACTCTTCCTCGACGATCAGGGACAAAAGATTTCCAAATCCAAGGGCAACGGCCTGACCATCGACGAATGGCTGACCTATGCAGCCACCGAAAGCCTGTCCTACTTCATGTATCAAAAGCCCAAGACGGCAAAGCGGATGCATTTCGACGTGATCCCCCGCGCCGTGGACGAATACCACCAGCAGCTCCGCGCCTATCCCACGCAGGATGTGGAGGCCCAAGTGAACAACCCCGTCTGGCACATCCACGGTGGCAACCCGCCCGAATCCAGGATGGTGGTGCCCTTCTCGATGCTCCTGAACCTTGCCAGCGTGGCCGGGGCCAAGGATGCGGCGGGGCTCTGGGGCTATATCCGCGCCTATGCGCCCGAGGCCTCGCCCGAAACCCATCCCGATCTGGATGCGGCGGCGGGCTTTGCCGTCCGCTACTTTGCCGATCGCATCGCCCCCACCCGCCAGTTCCGCGCCCCCGACACCCGCGAACGCGCCGCGATCGAGGATCTGCGCGCCCGCCTTGCGGCATGGGACGGCGGCCTTGATGCCGATGCCCTGCAAAGCATGGTCTTCGCCGTGGGCAAGGATCACGGGTTCGAGCCGCTGCGCGACTGGTTCAAGGCGCTCTATGAGGTGCTGCTCGGCGCCAGCGAAGGCCCGCGCTTCGGCGGCTTCATTGCCCTTTACGGCATCGACGAAACCATCGCGCTCATCGACAAGGGCCTGTCCGGCGCGCTGGCTGCCTGATCGCAGCGCGACCGCGCAAGACAGGGTCAATTTCGGCCTGCGGGATTGACCCAACCTCGCATCGGTCTAGCCTTCCTGACGGGGACGTTTCTCAGGGAGGCCGCGATGCGCCGAACCGCCTTTGGAATTCTGACTGCCCTGGTGCTTGCCTTGCCCGCCGCCGCACAGGAAGACCCGGTGCAGCAAACGATCCTCAACCAGATCGAGGCGTTCAAGGCCGACGACTTCGCCACCGCCTTCACCTTCGCCTCGCCGTCGATCAAGTCGATCTTCATGTCGCCCGAAAACTTCGGGATGATGGTCAGGAACGGCTATCCGATGGTGCATCGCCCGGGCGCCGTGCAGATGCTGGAACAGCGCGAAATCGCAGGCAGGCTGTGGCAGAAGGTGATGATCACCGATCAATCCGGCCGCACCCATGTGCTGGATTACCAGATGATCCAGACCGCCGATGGCTGGCAGATCAACGCCGTCCAGCTTTTGCCGGAACCCGGCGTCGGGGCCTGACCCGCGCGCCGAGGCGCACGCTGCCCTGACAGGGCGTTAACCGTCCGCCGCTACCCGTTTGCCCGGTGTTAACCGGCGAGGGAAGCTATGAACAAGGCAGTGACGGAAGGGCTGGCGCTCATGCCACCGGCCTTCGAGGCAGGACTTAACCTCTGGTCGCGGGAAGACGGCCTTCCCGGTCAGGCATCCTGGGCGAACCAGCCGAATGCGGCCTTCGTCCCCGCCGATCAGGATTTCGGTGGCTGCATCGAGGTGCAAAAGACCACTGCAACGCTGAAGCTGCGCAGCTTTCAGCAGATCCCCTTCCGCCCCGGCATGTATCTGCGCGTCACCGCCCGCGTGAAATGCCTCTCGGGCGCCTTTCCCGCAGTGCGGATCGCGGCCTTCGCTGCCGCCGCCAACGGCACGAATGTCGCCTCTGCGGTGCAGATCGGCCCCTCGGTCGCGCTGACGCAATATGGCAACGTCGTTACTGTGACCGCCCTCATCGGTTCGGGCAACCGCTCCGGGGTTGATATGGTCTGGGGCACGGCCCCCGCCTATGGCCATTTCGGGATCGACCTGACCGGGGCGACGGGCGGCATCCTCCGCATCGACGACATCACCATCGAAGATGCGACCGATGTCTTCCACCGCAACATGATGACCTGGGTCGATGTGCGCGATTATGGCGCCAGGGGTGACGGCATCACCGATGACAGCGCTGCCTTCGAGGCCGCCGATGCCGCCGCAGGCCAACGCACCGTCCTTGTCTCGGCGGGCACCTATCGCCTCGCCTCCAACGTCACCTTCGAAAGCGAGGTGCGTTTCGAAGGCACGGTCACGATGCCCCCCGCCATCCGGCTTTCCTGCACGCGCAACTTCGATCTGAACACCTATACCGCCGCCTTCGGCAGCGAAGAGGAAGGCTTTCGCAAGGCGGTTCAGGCCCTGTTCTTCTTCACCGACCATGTCGAGCTTGATCTTTCCGGTCGCCGCGTCACGCTCACCGCACCGGTCGATGTGGCGGCCCTGACGGGGCTTGCCAGCTTCAACCAGCGCCGCGTCATCCGCAACGGCCAGATCGAAGCCGCCGCCGGGGCGGCATGGAACACGACGACCGTCACCTCCATGGCGACGTATTCCCCCGCGCAACCCGAAACCCTGACCGGTGTTGCCAACATCGCCAACATCCCTGTCGGCGCGCGCATCACCGGCACGGGCGTCGGGCGCGAAGTCTATGTCCGCGCGGTCAACGTCGCCGCGGGCACGCTCACCTTGTCGCTTCCGCTTTTCGCGGCGGCCGGTACCCGAAGCTTCACCTTCGAACGGTACCGTTACCTGATCGACCTCAACGGTTTCGAAAATCTCAGCCGTCTGGAATTGCGCGAGATCGAATTCACCTGCGGCGGCATCGCCAGCGGCCTGATCCTGCCCCGCGTTGGCATTGCGCTGCGGGTGGACAATTGCGTCTTCAACCGCCCGCGCGACCGGGGCATCACCTCACCCGGATCGGGTTGTCAGGGGTTGATGGTGGATCTCTGCCAGTTCCTGTCGAACGAACAGGCCATGCCGGCCCAGAACCGCACCACCATCGCGCTGAACGTCAACGCCAATGATGCAAAGCTGCGCGAAAACCGCGTCGTCCGTTTCGCGCATTTCGCCGTGCTGGCAGGTTCCGGCCATCTTGTCGTCGCCAACCATTTCTTTCAGGGCGATGATCAGGGGGCAGGTCTGCGCCGCGCAGGTCTCATCTTCACCTCGACCCATGCCCGCAGCACCGTCACCGGGAACTATATCGACAACTGCTTCGTCGAATGGTCGAACGAACATGATCCGGCACCCGATTTCAGCAACGAGTTGTCCTTCGGCGGTCTCACCATCTCGGGCAACATCTTCATGGCGATCGACGTCAGCGCCGCCTTCCGCTGGATCGTCGTCACGCCACGCGGGCCGGGGCACTTCATCAACGGCCTGATCGTGACCGACAACACCTTCCGCTCGGTCAATGGCAATGTCGATCGGGTCGAGATGGTAGATGACACCTTCGCCACGCTGGATTTCGGCCGGATGCGCAACATCACCTTCGATGCCAACGCCTTCCACGCTGTCAGCCAGATCACCGCAAGCCCGCTGATCCTCGAACATTCCCAAACCACGGCGGCCGACACCTGGGTTGCCTCTCCCGGTCCCTTCCTGCCCTTCGGCGGCAGGGCAAGGGTCGTGTCGGGCCTTGTGCCCGAGGGGCCGGTGCAGAATGCATCGAACGTCACGCAATATGTGCAGCCGCATGTCCTTGTCGAACAGGGCACGGCGCGTAACCAGATCCATGTCAAATGGCCGACGCCCGTGCGCGGCCGCGTTCAGCTCACAGTGCGTGTCGATAACCCCACCTGATCATCTCACGCCTGCGCGGGGCGGCGGATCGCCGCTCTGCGCAACTCGCATGGCCCCATCAAAGGCCCCGTCAAATACCCCGTCAAATACCCCGTCAGGCCAGGTCTTCCGGAGGCAAGCGATAGGCCCGGGCAAAGCCGCCATTCAGCAGCGCCGAACGCGGCACGAACCGCACAAAACCGAAATCCGCGAAATCCACATAAAGCTTCGCCTTCGGATGGCGTTCCAGCCATTCCGCCCGCAGCCCGGCATGGGCGGGATCGTCCCGCTCCACCGCCTCGGCACGCGCCTTGATCATCAGGCGCGGATGCGTCAGCGGATCGCCCCTTTCCCCCACCTCGCCAAGCATCAGCGCGCAGTCCGCGTTCTGCCGCAGCGCCCCCGCATGGGGCGCAAGTGACGAGACAAGCGAAACCAGCCCCCCATCCGCCATCCGGGCAAAGGCGATGCGGCTGATCCCCGGCAGATTGTCCACAGGGTCAGTCACGGCCAGCGCCGCCACCCGTGCCGCCGCCATCAATTCCCGCGCCAGCGCACGCGCCGCCTCATCCGCAGCGGCAACGGGATCAGGGCGCTCGGTCATGGCAAGGGCGTTCCGGTGATTGACATGGGGGGGTGACAGGCGTTTGCTGCAGCCCAGATTGCCCCTTGGCTAACATCCGGATCATGCCGAACACAACCCGCCCCGCACCCGAGCCGGAATTCCTGCCAAAGATCCTCACGGTCCTGCGCGAAGGTTATCGCCCGTCCGACCTTCGCGCCGATGCCCTGGCCGGGATGACCGTTGCCATCGTGGCGCTGCCCCTTTCCATGGCCATCGCGATTGCCAGCGGCGTCGGGCCGGAACGCGGCCTCTACACCACCATCGTGGGCGGCTTCCTCGTCTCGGCTCTGGGCGGCTCTCGGTATCAGATCGGCGGTCCGGCCGGGGCCTTCATCGTCCTCGTCTCGGCCTGCGTCATGGCCATCGGGATCGAGGGGCTGATCCTCGCCACCTTCCTGTCAGGCTTCCTGCTGATGGCCGCGGGCGTGCTGCGCCTCGGCACCTACATCCGCTTCATCCCCTATCCGGTCACTGTCGGCTTCACGGCAGGCATCGCCGTCATCATCTTCGCCAGCCAGATCCGCGATCTCTTCGGCCTCACCCTCGCCGCCCCCGAGCCGGGCGAGATCGTGGAAAAGCTCCACACCCTCTGGGCTGCCCGCACCACCGTCACCCCCGCGGCCTTCGCCGTCGCCGCAGGTGTCATCGGCATCATTCAGGGCATGAAACGCTGGCGCCCCTCTGCCCCCGGCATGCTGATCTCCGTCATCCTCGCCTCGCTCGCTGTGGCCGCCGCAGGCCTTCCTGTCGAAACCATCGGCACAAAATTCGGCGACCTGCCCCGCACCCCCCCAGCGCCCGCCCTGCCGGGCATGAGCATCACCTCGCTCTGGGCCGCCCTCCCCTGGGCCATCAGCTTCACCCTTCTGGGCGCCATCGAATCCCTCCTCTCTGCCGTCGTCGCCGACGGGATGAGCGGCGCCCGCCATCGCAGCAATGCCGAACTGGTGGCGCAAGGGGCCGCCAATGTCGGATCGGCCCTCTTCGGCGGCTTCTGCGTGACCGGCACCATCGCCCGCACCGCCACCAATGTGCGCGCCGGGTCGCGCGGGCCGGTCTCGGGGATGCTTCACGCGCTCTTCGTGCTGGCCTTCATGCTCATCGCCGCCCCGCTCGCGGCCTATATCCCGCTTGCCGCATTGGCGGGCGTTCTGGCCGTAGTCGCCTGGAACATGGCCGAGAAAGAGGAATTCTGGCATCTCCTGCGCTCGTCGCGTGCCGATGCGATGGTCCTTCTCGTGACCTTCCTTCTGGTCGTGTTCCGCGACCTGACCGAAGGCATCGTCGTGGGCTTCGCGCTTGGCGGCCTCGTCTTCATCGCCCGGATGTCCGAGGCCGCCGAAGTCACCGACGCCGCCGACATGGCGATTTCCACCGCCAACGACGACCGCGTGGTCATCCGCCTGCGCGGCCCATGGTTTTTCGGCGCGGCGGCGCGGCTGGGGTCGGTGCTGGAACGCATCGCAGACCGCCCGCGCGAATTCGTCGTCGATCTGACCGATGTCCCGATGATCGACTCGTCCGGAGCACGGACCTTCCTCCTGCTCGCACGGCGCATGGCGCGGCGCGGGGGCATCCTCACCATCGTCGGCGCCCCTGCGCCTGTGCGCGCGGCGCTGGAACATCAGGGCCTGCTCCAGCAGCCCGTCCGTTTCCTGCCCGATCTGGCCGCGCTTGACCAAGCCTGACCCAAAGGCGCTGACTCGCAAGTCTTTTGCCTCGCCTGCGCGCTGCCGCGCTTCGGCACGAGGATGGGGGCGCTGCCCGTCAGCCATCGGCTCTTGAACCGATGGCGACCCGATGACTGCCCCCCCGGGGGATTTTTTTCCAAGATGAAGCAGAAAGCCGATCAGAGAGGTCCAATGGTCTTTACTGACCAAACGGATCCGTCGGATAGCCAACGCCCGTCAGATACAGCCCCTGCGGCGGGCAGACCGGCCCGCAGGCCGCACGATCCCGCGCCGCCAGCGCCGCCGCCACGTCCGCGGGCTGCCAGCCCCCCGCCCCGACCCGTTCCAGCGTGCCCACGATGGACCGCACCTGATTGTGCAGGAAACTGCGCGCCCGCAGGGCAAACCGATATTCCACGCCGCCCGGCACGGGTTGTTCGGATATCGTGATTTCGTCCAGAGTCTTGACCGGACTGTTCGACTGGCACAGCGTCGAACGGAAAGTGGTGAAATCATGCAGCCCGATCAGATGCGCTGCGCCTTCGCGCATCGCCTGAGCATCGAGCCGGTTCAGCACCTGCCACACCCGCCCCCGGTCATGCGTCACCGGCGCCCGCCGCGCCACAAGGCGGAACAGGTAACGCCGCTCCACCGCGCTGAACCGCGCATGGAAATCCTCCGCCACCCGCACCGCTTTCAGGATCGCCACCGGATCGGGCTTCAGATGAAAGTTCAGCGCCTCCGACAGGCGGAACGGGTCCCAGTCGCGCGCCAGGTCGCAATGGGCCACCTGCCCCGTGGCATGCACCCCCGCATCCGTCCGCCCCGCCGCCGCAATGGTATGCGGCCCCGGCTCGAGCCGCCCCAAGGCCGCCTCCACCGCCGCCTGCACCGAAGGCTGGCCAGCCGCCTGCCGCTGCCACCCGTTGAAGGGTGACCCGTCATAGTCGATCAGAAGGGCATAGCGTGGCATGGCGCGGGGTTAGCCCATGGCAGGCCGCCTTGTCCACAGCGCCCTTCTCGCCAGTCCTCCCATGCACCGCTACACAATTCCGGCGCCAATCCCTATGTTGGGGCGATAGTCAGGGGATACCATTGGTCCTTTCCACCATCACAGACAGCCTTTCCCGCAGGATCGAAGGCGCCACCGCCACCCTGTCCGAGGCGCTTTTCGAACCCGTGATCCGCCTTGGCGTCACCGGCCTCAGCCGCGCAGGCAAGACGGTGTTCATCACCGGCCTCGTCGCCAACCTTCTGGATCGGGGACGGATGCCGCAGCTTTCCGCGCAGGCGCAGGGCCGGATCGAGTCTGTCTGGTTGCAACCGCAGCCCGATGTCACCCTGCCCCGCTTCGATTACGAAGGCCATCTTGCCGCCCTGACCGGCGATGCCCCCCGCTGGCCCGACAGCACCCGCGCCGTATCCGAACTGCGCCTGTCCTTCCGGGTGCGGCCCGATGGCTGGCTCTCCGGCCTGACCGGCCCGCGCACCGTGCATCTCGACATTGTCGATTACCCCGGCGAATGGCTGATGGATCTGGGCCTTCTCGACAAGACTTATGCCGACTGGTCGGATGAGGTGCTCACCCGCCTGTCCAAACGCCCCGAGGCCGCCGAGTTCCTTGCCACCGCCCGGGCCGAGGATGGATCGCTTCCCCATGACGAACCCCGCGCGCAGGCCTTGGCCGCGCTGTTCACCACCTATCTATCCGGCGCGCGCATGGCGGGCTGGGCCGATTGCACGCCGGGCCGCTTCCTTCTGCCCGGCGACCTCGCCGGATCGCCCGTCCTCACCTTCGCGCCCCTACCCCGCCCTGCCAGCACCCCGCGCGGCAGCCTCTGGCAGGAAATGGAACGCCGGTTCGAAGGCTACAAGGCCAAGGTCGTCCGCCCCTTCTTCCGCGACCATTTCGCCCGCGTCGATCGCCAGATCGTGCTGGCCGACGTGCTGGGTGCCATCCATCAGGGCCCGCAGGCGCTGGAAGACCTGCGCCGCGTCATGGCCGATGTGCTGGCCAGCTTCCGCCCCGGGCGCAACGGCTGGCTCACCGCCCTGCTGGGCGGCAAGCGGGTGGAGCGCATCCTCTTCGCCGCCACCAAGGCCGATCACCTGCACCACAGCCAGCACCCCGCGCTGACTGCCATCATGCAGGCCATGCTGCGCGAAGCCCGCGACCGCGCCGAATTTGCAGGCGCCCTGACCGGGGCCATGTCGCTTGCCGGCTTCCGCGCCACCGTCGAGGAAACGGTCATGCGCGACGGCACACCCCTCGATTGCGTCCGTGGCCGCCTCAAGGACGGCCGCGTGGTTGCCCTCTTCCCCGGTCGCCTGCCCGACGATCCCACCCGCCTCCTGTCCCCCGCCCGTCAGGGGGCCGACCGCTGGCTGGATGCCGAGTTTGGCCTCATGTCCTTTGAGCCGCCCCTCAAGATGGCGCGCAAACCCGGCGATGGCCCGCCGCATATCCGGCTGGACCGCGCCATGGAATTCCTGATCGGAGACAGGCTGTGACCGCCGACAAACCCTTCCTCGTCGAAGTGACGGACGCCAGCGACGCCGCGGCCGATCCCGCCCTTGCGCCACCGGTCCCTGACATCCTGCCCGATGGCCGGGCGATGCAAACCGCCCTGCGCCTTGGCGCGAAGCGCTCGCGCTCGGGCCTCGGGCGCTTCGCCATCTGGTCCTTCGGCGCGCTCTTCTCCTTCGTCCTGTCCGTCGCCGCCTGGGATTTCGTCACCGGCCTTCTCACCACCAACACCCTCCTCGGCACCGTGGCCCTAACTCTCATCGGCGCGGCCAGCCTTGCCGCCCTCCTCCTCGCCCTGCGGGAAGCGGCCACCTTCGCCCGCCTCGCCAAACTCGATGTCCTGCGCCAGCGCGTGACCGATGCCGCCAGCCTGACCGACGCCCGCAAGGTGACGGCGGACCTCACGGCGCTCTACACCCGCCGCCCCGACATGGCCTGGTCCCTCGCCCGCCTGAAGGACCGCGACGGCGATGTCATGGATGCCGACGCCCTGCTGAAACTGGCCGAGGTGGACCTCATGTCCCCCCTCGACACCGCCGCCCGGGTCGAGGTGGAGGCCGCCGCCCGCCAGGTCGCCACCGTCACCGCGCTGGTCCCCCTTGCGCTCGCAGATGTGGCGATGGCGCTTTTCGCCAATCTCCGCATGATCCGTCGCATCGCCGAAATCTACGGCGGCCGCTCCGGCACCTTGGGTTCCATGCGCCTCCTGCGCCGCGTCTTCGGCCACCTGATCGCCACCGGGGCGGTGGCGCTCACCGATGATCTGATCGGCTCTGTCGCTGGCGGCGGCGTCCTGTCGCGCCTGTCGCGCCGCTTCGGCGAAGGCGTGGTCAATGGCGCGCTTACCGCCCGCGTGGGCATCGCCGCCATGGAAATCTGCCGCCCGATGCCCTTTGCCGCCCTGCCCCGCCCCAGCGTCAGCCAGACCATCAGCCGCGCCCTGACGGGCCTCTTCAACCGGGGCGAAAACGGGCGCGACGACGACGCGCAAAGGGTCTGACGTTACAGCCCGTCCGCGATCCGGCGGAACAGCGCGATATTGCCCTCGGCCACACCGTCCTCCTCAAACCCGCGATCGGCAGCATTCACCGCGATCACGATGTTCCGTACCCGGTCGATCCAGATATACTGCCCATAAATGCCTTGCGCGTTCACCTCGCCAGGGTTTGCCCCCTCGGCGATCCACCACTGATAGCCATATCCCGCCGCGCCCGGCGCGGACGGCACCACCGATGCCTCGATCCAGTCGCGCGGCACGATCTGGCGGCCTTGCCACTGGCCGCCTTGCGCGATCATCTGCCCGAACCGCGCATAATCCCGCGTGGTCATGTTCAACCCGCCCAGCACGAAACTCACCCCATGGCCGTCGGTCAGGTAATAGGGCGCGGCTTCCAGCCCCAAGGGCGCCAGAATATGCCGCTCAAGCAATTCGGGAATGTCCTCCCCCGTCGCCCCACGAATGATCATGCCCAGAACATGGGTGTCGATGGATACATAGTGGAACCGGCTCCCCGGCTCCGCCGCGCGGTCCTTCAGGCTGGCGGCAAAGCCGTCCATGGATTGCCCCAGCGCCAGCACCCGCCCCATCCGGTTGATGTCGGACCAGAAATCAAGATAATCCTCGTTGAACGCCACACCCGACGACATCGTCAGGATGTGCCGCACCGTCACCCCGTCATAGGCGCTGCCTGCCAGCGACGGCGCATATTTCGTCACCGGATCGTCCAGACTGTCGATATGCCCCTCGGCCAGCACGATGCCGAACAGTGCCGACAGAAGGCTTTTCGCAACGCTCCATGAAATCCGCAGGTCTCCGGGGCCTGTCCCCAGATGATAGCTTTCATGCACCACCTGCCCGTCCTTCAGGATGACCAGCGCCGTCACGCGCCGCGCGGCGATCCAATCCTCCGCCTCCGCAGGCAGCACCGCCTCCGGCCCCTCGGGCAAGGGGCTGACCGGCCCCTCCCCGCGCGACAGGGGGCGTGTCAGGAACAGCCGGTCCATATGGCTGAAATTCTCAACGATCCGGTCCTCGGCGAACAGGCTGTTCACCGCCATCAGGCGCGCGATCTCTTCCCGCTTCCACAGCGCCAGCGCGGCAATAACCGCCAGCGTCACAACAAGAATCCGGCCAAACCTACGCATCTTTCCCCCGCTTTTACCCGCCATGCCACGCGCGCCCACACCTGCCAAGCCCATCGTGGCGTCACGCGCACCACCGCACCCAGCGCCCGTGGAAACAGGCCCGCCCCAGCGCCATGGTCTCGCCCCCCGGCCACAGCCGCAGGGTCAGCGCCGCGCCATCGCTGCGACCGTCCGCCTCCATCGCCAGATGGGCCAGCGGCGCGGCTTCCGTCGCCCGCGCCCCCGCTGCGTCCAGAGCGGCCGCACAGCGCGCCTGCGTCTCGGGCGGGAAGTATTGCCAGGCGATGGTATGGAACACCACATGCGCCCGCCCCGGCATCGGCTCCACCAGCCGCCCCTCCAGCCAGTCCGCCGCATCGCCCCGCTCCACGCCCGGGCGCAGGCGCGCAACCTCGCCCAGCGCCGCCTCGGTCCGGTCCCTGCGGTCGGGTTGATCGGGCCAGAGATAGGCCAGAAGCCGCAACCGATCCAGCACCGGATCAAGCGGGTTCAGGTCCACCCCCCGACGATCCACAATCGTGAAGGGCGTCGCGGGCGGCAACGCCCCCTCCCACTCGGGCGTCAGCCGGATAGGCCCCGCGCCCCGCACCTCTCCCGGCAGGGTCAGGCGGCAGCGATCCCACATCAGGTTTAGCCCGCCCGAACAGCCCAGCTCCGACAGCACCAGCGGCAGCCCGAACCGCGCCGCAATCACATGGGCGCCGGCAACCAGCGCCGCCGACCGCCGCACCTCATTGGTCTGCGGCGGTTGGTCCAGCCAGTGCATCAAATGCGCCGCGTGCCGCTCCATCGCCTCCAGCGCCGCCGCCACCGGATCACCCCCCGCATAGGCCTCCGCCAGCTCCTCATCCGCCCCCGTCAGGATCAGCGCATGCAACCCGCCTCCCAACCGCAAAGGCACCGCATCCCCTGCAGGCCCCGCATCGCCCTGCCAATCCAGAACACGGTCCGCCACGGCGGACCCGGGCCGCAACCCCTCGGCCAATCCTGCCAGCAACCGCTCCATCAGCGGCGACCCCAACCGCGCGCAGGCCCGCGCCTGCGACCGGAAGGCCGCCCTGATGCGCGCTTCCGTCACCGAAACCGGTCCAGCAGTTTCTGCATCGGCGTGCGCTTGTCCTCCGTCGGTTCCGGGGCGTCGGTATGCGCGTTCGTATGCACGCCCGTCTGCACGCCGCTCTGCACGCCGTCCTGCCTGTCCGATTTCGTCTTTGGCGCCCCTTCGGCGCGGGCGTCCCCCTTGTCCGATGATCGCGGCGGTGCGGTCCGCAAAGCCACCGCATTCATGAACCGCGCACTGTCTCCATCGGCCAGATAGGCCGCCCCGTCCGATATCCCGCGCAAAAGATCTTCCAGCCAGTCCCGATCCGCCTTGGCAAAATCGTTCAGCACATAGGCCGCCACCGCATCCTTGTGCCCCGGATGCCCGATGCCCAGCCGCACCCGCGCATAGGCATCCGTTCCCAGATGCTGATGGATCGACCGCAGCCCGTTATGACCTGCATGCCCACCCCCCGCCTTCACCCGCGCACGTCCGGGGGCAAGGTCCAATTCATCATGGAAAACAACCACATCCGCCGGCGTCAGCTTGTAGAAGGCCATCGCCGCGCGCACGCTTTCGCCCGACAGGTTCATGAAGGTCTGCGGCTTGACCAGCAGCACCTTGCCCGCCCCCAGCCGCCCCTCCGACACCTCGGCCTTGAACGCCGCCTTCCAGGGGCCGAACCCGTGATCCGCTGCAATCCGGTCCAGCGCCATGAACCCGATATTGTGCCGGTTGCCCGCATATTTCGCGCCCGGATTGCCCAGCCCGACAAAGAGTTTCACGCCACCACTCCAATCTGCCCGCCCTGTCAGACCTTTGCCGCAGCCCAGCCCCCCGCGCAACCCCGCCCATCCGAAACGCGGCAGGACTTGACGCCGCCCTCCCCCTGCCCGACCGTGGCTCCCGGTTCCACATGCGGGGGATGGGGTGCGTTACACGGTGGTCTGTTCGGTCAGGGATGAGGGGCCCTTCCTCGTGGAGTGGATCACCTGGCAGCGGATGCTGGGCTTCACCGACATCGTTGTCGTCACCAACGACTGCACCGACCGATCGCCCGCGCTCCTCGATGCTCTCGCCGCCCATGGATGGATCACGCATCTTGCGCATGACGTGCCGGACGGAAAGCACATCACCGGCAGAAAACTGGCCGCTGCCAAGGCCTTACCTCAGGTTTCCACGGCCGACTGGGTGATGGTCGCGGATGTGGACGAATTCCTCGTCATCCATCGCGGCGCGGGCCGCCTGCCCGATCTGCTGGCCGTCCCCGACCGCCCCTTCCTCGGCATGTCGATCCCCTGGCGCATCTTCGGCACCTCGGGACGCGCCACATGGGAAGACGGCCTCACCCACCGCCAGTGTCTGCGCGCCGGCGCGCCTGGGGGCCGCCTGTCCGGCTGGGTCAAGTCCATCCACCGCCACCCTGACTGGTTCGCGCGTCTTGGCGAACACAGCCCGAAACGTCTGCGCCCCCGCCGCCTTGCCGGATGGGGCCGTGACGGGATGATCTGGGTGAACCCGGCAGGCACGGAAATCCCGGACTGGACCCCGGCCGATGACAGCCTGCGCATCCTTCCCGATGCCCTGCACGGATGGGGGGTGGCGCAGATCAACCATTACATGCTGCGCTCCGCGGAAAGCTTCTCGCTGAAACGCGGCACCCTTTCCCCCGTGGCGGGCAAGGACCGCTACACCGATGCCTATTTCGAACGCGCCGAACAGAACGCGGTTGAGGATCGCAGCGCCCTGCGCCACGCCGCCGAATTCGATGCCCTGCACGCGCAGGCGATGGCCCTGCCCGACATCCGCCGCCTGCATCACCTGTGCTGCGCCGATTATGTCCGCAGACTCGCCACCAAGGCCGGGCGCCGCGCCGAGGATGACCCCCGCCTCGCCCACCACCTCGCCCTTGCCGAAAACGCATGAAAAAGGCGCGTCAGGTTGCCCCGACGCGCCCCATTCCACCGAAGACCGGCAGGATCACTCGTCTGTCGCCGCCAACCCGGTCGGGGCCGCGATGTTTGCGATCACGAAGTTCCGCGCGATGGTCGGCTTTGCACCCTTGGGCAGCGTCACATCGTCGATGTGGATCACGTCACCGATCATGCGGCCGGTCAGGTCCACGGTGATCTTTTCCGGGATATCCCCGGCAGTCACTTCCAGTTCCACTTCCGGGCGCACCACGGTCAGCGTGCCACCACGCTTCAGGCCGGGGCTGGCTTCGTGGTTGATGAATTCCACGTGGATGAACAGGTTGATCCGCGATTCATCGTGAATCCGCATGAAATCCACATGCGTCGGCAGATCCTTCACCACGTCGCGCTGCACGCCGCGGCAGATCACATGCACTTCCTCGCCGCCTTCAACCTTCAGGTTGAACAGCGTCTGCAGGAAACGGCCCTGACGCAGACGCTTCAGCAGGTAGTTGTAGTTCAGGTTGATGGGCGAAGGCTCTTTGCCGTCGCCATAAACGATGCCGGGTACGTTGCCCTCACGACGAGCTTGACGAGCGGCCCCCTTGCCTGTCCCCGTCCGTACCGCGGCCAGAAGATCAGGGATCTCACGAGCCATTGGTTCTCTCCATAGGTTAATCCGCCGCCCTCCAAGGGTGTGCGACGCGACCGGGGGGCTATAGCCGCGATTCGCCGTGAAGGAAAGCGGTAATCCCGTCGCCCCCCGCACCCCGCCTGTCGCGCGCAGGCTTGCCGCGAAACGTGCCTCAGGCTACCTCCCCACGGCAGGAGCTTTTCAGATGTCCCTTTCCACCACCCTCGTCGCGGCCCGCGCGCCGGTTGCCGCGTTTGCCGCCATGGGCGTGCTCTGGGGCACCTTCGCCGCCGTTCTGCCGGACCTCAAGTCCCAACTGGGTGCCACGGAATCCGAACTTGGCCTCCTGATCCTGCCCACACCCCTTGCCGCCGTGACGGCCATGCTTCTGGCTCCCCTGATCGGCGCGGCACTGGGGCGGGTCGCCCTGCCCATCGCCACCCTGCTGATGGCCGCCGCTTTTGCCCTGCCCGGTCAGGCCGCGCAGGTCTGGCTCTTCCCGCTTGCCATGATGGCCTGCGGCGGGGCAACGGGCCTGACCGACGTGCTGATGAACGCCCGCGTCGCCGCACTGGAAAACGAACGCGGCCTGCATCTGATGAACCTCTGCCATGCGGCCTACAGCTTCGGCTATGCAGGCGGCGCGATCGGGACCGGCCTGCTGCGCGGCGCCAGCTGGCCGCCCGGATGGGTGATGGGCACGATGGCTCTGCTGGCTGGCCTTCTCGCGCTTATGACATGGGAACGCGACGGCACGATCCACGGCCTGCGCAAGCCCAGGAACGGCAGCGCGGGCCATCTGGGCCTGATACCCGTCATCGGCGGCGGCATCGTGCTGATCGCCTTCCTGACCGAGAATGCCGCCGAAAACTGGTCCGCCCTCCATATCGAGAAAACGCTGGGTGGCAGCCCGGAAGAGGGCGCAATGGGCCCCGCTGCCCTTGCCCTGACGATGGGTTTCGCTCGCCTCGCGGGCCAGGGGATCGTCACCCGTGTCAACCCGTTCCGCCTCTTGATGGGCGGTGCCATTCTAGCCTCCATCGGCGCCCTCGGCGCGGCACTCGCCACTTCGCCGATGATGGCCTATGCGGGCTTCATCGTCATGGGCATCGGCTCATCCGTCATCGCACCCACGGCCTTCTCGCTCGTCGGTCGGCTCGCCGATCCGCAGGCCCGCGCCCGCGCCGTGGCCCGCGCCACGCTGCTGGGCTATTTCGGCTACTTCTTCGGCCCTCCCACCCTCGGCTTCCTTGCAGGAGCCTTCGGTCTGCGCTTTGCCTTTGTCTTTGCCGCAGCGATGCTGCTGACCGTCCTCATCCTCGCCCAGCTCATGGCGCGGCAGAACCGGGCGCAGATGGCCTGACCCGGCTCCTTCTTCTCTGCAAAAATATCCTGGGGGTCCGGGGGCAAAGCCCCCGGCGCTCTCCAACCCGCGAAACCCTATTGGTAATCGCCCTCGAAATCCCTCGGGATCAGCAGGTTATGCCGCCCCAGCGCCGCGACCGACTTCTCGCCGCACAGCGCCATGGTGATGTCCAGCTCCTTGCGGATCACCTCCAGCGCCGCCGTCACGCCCGCTTCGCCCATCGCGCCCAGCCCATGGATATAGGCCCGCCCGATGAAGGTACCCTTCGCCCCCAGTGCCAAGGCCTTCAGCACGTCCTGCCCCGACCGGATGCCGCTGTCCAGAAACACCTCCGTCCGGTCCCCCACCGCCCGCACGATGGGCGGCAGCATCCGGATCGACGACAGGGCCCCATCCAATTGCCGCCCGCCATGGTTCGACACGATGATCGCATCCGCCCCGAAATCCGCCGCGCGCCGGGCGTCCTCCTCATCCAGAATGCCCTTCAGGATCAGCTTGCCGCCCCATTTGTCGCGGATGCGCGCGATCTTGTCCCAGTCAAGCTGCGGGTCGAACTGTTCATTCGTCCAGCTCATCAGGCTGGACAGATCGCCCACCCCCTTGGCATGGCCCACGATGTTGCGGAACGTTCGCCGCTTTGTCCCCAGCATCTCCAGCGACCATTGCGGCCGGATCGTCATGTCCAGAATGTTGCGCAGCGTCAGGCGCGGCGGCGCAGACAACCCGTTTTTCAGATCCTTGTGCCGCTGCCCCAGAATCTGCAGATCCAGCGTCAGCACCAGCGCCGAACACCCCGCCTTGCGGGCGCGCTCGATAGCACCATCGACGAATTCCTCATCCTTCATCACGTAAAGCTGAAACCAGAACGGCGCCTTCGTGTGTGCGGCAATATCCTCGATCGAACAAATCGACATGGTCGATAGCGTGAAGGGCACCCCCGCCTTTTCCGCTGCCCGCGCTGCCTTGATCTCCCCATCTGCCCGCTGCATGCCCGTCATCCCAACCGGGGCCAACGCCACCGGCATCGAAACCTTGGTGCCGATCATCGTGCTGTCCAGCCGCCGTCCCAACATGTCCACCGCCACCTTCTGGCGCAGACGCAGTTTCTGGAAATCTGTCGTGTTCTCGCGGAAGGTCTGCTCTGTATAGCTGCCGCTTTCACAGTAATCGAAGAACATCTTCGGTGTCCGCCGCTTGTGCAGCCGTTTCAGGTCATCAATGCAGGTGATCACGGGCATGGCAGGGGCTTCCTTGCAAATTGGTTATCTTTACTTACCAATTTGCCCCACCCGCAGCAAGCACCTGTTGCGACGCGGGTCGCTCCTGCCAATCTCACGGGCCGGACGGCACGAAACTTGCCCCCAAGCCCCGATCTTTGCGCAAAGGCCAATCCTCAATGTCCGATCCGCTTCTTCCCACCCTGTCGCTGCTCGCCGCCATCTCGGCCGCGCACCACGCCGCCCAACGACTGATCGAGGCCCGGCTGCCCGAAGGCCTGAATGCCCCGCAATTTGCAGTTCTGGAACGGCTGGCATGGCAAGGTGAAGGCCAGACCTCAGCCAGCATTGCCGCCGCCTTCGGTTGGCCCAAGACCACAATGTCGCACACCGTCGCCGTTCTGGAAACACGCGGACTTGTGCGCCTCGAACCCAATCCGCGGGACGGTCGGTCGAAATGCCTGTGGCTCACACCAAAGGGACGCAGCCTGGCGCTTTCCGGCCGCGCCGCAGTCGAGGCAGACCTTGCCGGGATCGCCGCCCTTGCCCCAAGCGCGGCACTCACCCGGCTGACCGAAGATCTGCTGTCCCTGTCAGATCGACTGTCCGATCAGCGCCGCTTCCCCGACGCCGCCTGAGCCCGTCGTCGGATCAAGCCGTCAAGCCGAATGCGCCCCCTCCGCCAAGGCGGCGACGCGGGCCAGGACATCGGCCACCGCCATGCCCGCCCCGATATCCTTCACGATGGCCGACCCCACCACACAGCCATCCGCCACACCGGCAATGGCCCGGGCCGTTTCGGGTGTGGTGATACCAAAGCCCACGATGATCGGAAGATCGGTCGCCGCCTTGATCCGCGCAACCTCGGGGGCCACATCCGCTGCCTGCGCAGCCGCAGCCCCGGTGATCCCGGTGATCGACACGTAATAGACAAACCCCGACGTATTCTGCAGCACCTTGGGCAGGCGCTTGGCATCGGTCGTTGGCGTGGCCAGCCGGATGAAATTGATCCCGGCCGCCTGCGCCGGAAGGCAAAGCTCATCATCCTCTTCAGGCGGCAGATCGACCACGATCAACCCGTCGATCCCCGCCTCCTTGGCCTCGGCCAGAAACCGCGCCACGCCGCGCGCGTAAATGGGGTTGTAATACCCCATCAGGACAATGGGCGTGACCGCATCGCCCTTGCGAAAGGCGCGAACCATGTCCAGCACCGCATCCATGGACATCCCGCCCTCAAGGGCGCGCTGACCGGCAAGCTGGATCGTGGGGCCATCCGCCATCGGGTCGGTGAAGGGCATGCCCAGTTCGATGATATCCACGCCCGCTGCCGGCAGGCCCTGCATCACGGAAAGGGACGTCGCCGCATCGGGATCGCCGCCCATGATGTAGCTGACAAAGGCCTTCTTCCCTTCGCGCTTCAATCGCGCGAACGTATCGTCAATTCTCGTCATGCCCTTGCCCTGCCCCTGTTATGCTGCATCACGCCGCGCACGCGCGCACGCGTGCGCCCCGCGTTTTGCAGGACAGAGTGCCAAAGATCAATGCCCCGGCACACCCTCCGCCCCTGCCCCGCCCGTCAGATTCTGCCCCGCCAACCCGCCCCGTCGCTTGCGCACCCGCGCCCCGCGCCCTAGAAGCCCTGCGACAGTCACGAAAGGGCACGTGCCATGGGGTTCAAGATGGGGATCGTGGGTCTGCCGAATGTCGGCAAGTCCACCCTGTTCAATGCGCTGACGCGGACCGCCGCCGCGCAGGCGGCCAACTTTCCCTTCTGCACGATCGAACCCAATGTGGGCGAGGTTGCGGTGCCGGATGCGCGTCTCGACAAGCTTGCCGCGATCGCCGGATCGAAACAGATCATCCCCACCCGGATGACCTTTGTCGATATCGCAGGCCTCGTGCGTGGCGCGTCAAAGGGAGAGGGGCTGGGGAACCAGTTTCTCGCCAACATCCGCGAATGCGATGCCATTGCCCATGTCCTGCGCTGCTTTGAAGATGGCGACATCACCCATGTCGAAGGCCGTATCGACCCGGTCGCCGATGCCGAAACGATCGAAACCGAACTGATGCTCGCCGATCTCGATTCCGTCGAACGCCGCCGCGCCAATCTTGCGCGCAAGCTGAAGGGTGGCGACAAGGAAGCCGCCGATCAGGATCGCCTCCTCGCCCTTGCCCAAAAGGCGCTGGAGGATGGCAAACCCGCCCGCACGGTGCAGGTGGCACCCGATGACCAGCGTGCCTGGCGGCTTTTGCAACTCCTGACCGCGAAACCGGTCCTCTATGTCTGCAACGTCGAAGAGGCCAGCGCCGCCAGCGGCAACAGCCAGTCGCAGCGCGTGGCCGACATGGCCCGCGCTCAAGGTGCAGCCACGGTCGTGATCTCCGCCCGGATCGAAGAAGAACTGGCCCAGCTTCCCGAAGATGAAGCGGCGATGTTCCTCGAAGAAATGGGATTGCACGAGGCAGGTCTCGACCGCCTGATCCGCGCCGGATACGAACTTCTGGGCCTGCAAACCTATTTCACCGTCGGCCCGAAAGAGGCCCGCGCCTGGACGATCCTGAAAGGCACCCTCGCCCCGCAAGCCGCAGGCGTGATCCATGGCGACTTCGAGAAAGGCTTCATCCGGGCCGAGACCATCGCCTATGAGGACTATATCGTCGGCAATGGCGAGTCGGGCGCGAAAGAGGCCGGCAAGTTCCGCATCGAAGGCAAGACCTATGAGGTCAAGGATGGCGACGTCCTCCACTTCCTGTTCAGCGGCTGACTGGCCCCACCGCTTTCCCCTTGCTCCCACCCCGCACCCCCGCTAAACGGATCGGCGGAGACGTGGCCGAGTGGTCGAAGGCACACCCCTGCTAAGGGTGCAGACGGGAAACTGTCTCGAGGGTTCGAATCCCTTCGTCTCCGCCACCAACCCCTTGAAATCCATTCTCTTTCCGTTCCATCAGGGAATTCGCCCCTGTTTCCGCGACTTAGGTTGGTTTTCTTGCCGCGGAGACGCCATCAGGCCTCCCACATCCCCTCTTTTGGCCCTCGCGTCTCCGAGCCTCGCTTGCCCCGTTCGGTTTGCCCGCGCGCCAAATACAGGGAATTAACAGGGAATATGCGTTTCCTTGGGCTATTTCAGAGGTTTTCCACCCTGAATCATCGCGCGTTTTCCGAGGGTTACGGCCGAATTCCCTGCTCGTCAGAAACAGGGAATTTAAATCGACCGATCAGGGAACAAAATCCCCCGGAACAGGGAAGCCGTCAGGAATAACAGGGAAGGCCTGAGTCCTGGCTCAGGCGATGCCGAAGAGCCGGGCCTGCTCGCTCCAGTCCATCGGAATGCCGTCGCGGATGAGCCGGGCGACAGAAATGTCGGCAGGCTGACGCCCGTCGAGGATGGCGGCCTGAACCTTCGGTGCGAGGAAGGCCAGCGGAATGCGGGCGCGAATGTAGGGCACGGAATGCCCGGTCTCGCGCGCGATCTCCGTGAGTGACGTGCCCTTGCGCAAAGCGCCCGCCCAGAGATGTGCCTCAGCCAGAGTGCGCTGCAGAACCTCGTCCGGTGCAGGGATAAACTCGCCTGCGATGATCCGGGTCTCAACGCCCCGGCGCCTCAGGGCGAAGGGGCAGTCGAACTGGAGGAACACTTGAGAGAGCGCCGTGACTGGCACCGTAAGCGCTGCGGCGATCACATCAGGATTGAGGACAAGCCGCAGCCTGCCCCGTTCGATTGTTCCAGATGAGAGGATGCTGCCAAAAAGGGCCGCCTCACTTTCTATGCGATCTGCCAACGCTGTTGCGCGACGGACGATGTCTGCCGCCCCGCTGGCCTCGGGTCGGGTCAGAAGTGCATGGGTCGCACTGGCCTTGCGCAAATGCCCGGTAATGATCTGACGGATGCTGGCCTCCAGCGCCTCCGCGGGCAAACGCCAGCCTGCGGGATCGGTGCCGCCTGTGATCAGCCGGTTGGAGACATAATAGGCGAACCGCCGACCGCGCCGCTTGGTATGTGTCGGCGTCAGATGATCGCCGGTCTCGTCGCGCAACTTGCCGATGAGGACTCTGGGTTCGATCGCCAAGGCACTCCGACCGCGCGGCCGTGCCCCAGCATCGATCAGCTTTGCCTGCACGCGCTCCCAGAGATCCGCGCCGATGATCGCCGGATGCTGGCCGGGATGGGTCTGATCCTTGTGCCGGATGCGACCGATATAGACGGGATTGGTTAGCAAGTAGTGCAACTGTCCTCGAGTGAACGGGAACCCGCCAGTGCGGCGACCTGATGGAGACGCAAGTGACTTCGATCGCAGACCGAGACGGGTGGCCTCCTCCTCGACCAGCCGAAGATTGCCGAGCCGGTCGTAGAGGGTGAACAGCTGCATTACCGCCTCGGCTTCGACCGGGTTGAGCACGAGTTCGCGGCGCTGCGGATCCGGATGGCGGTCATAGCCCAGGGGCAAGGTGCCCCCCATCCAGAGCCCTTTCTTCTTCGAGGCCGCGATCTTGTCGCGGATGCGCTCTGCCGTGACCTCGCGTTCGAACTGGGCAAAGGACAAGAGCACATTCAGGGTCAGGCGTCCCATCGAGGTGGCAGTGTTGAAGGCTTGGGTCACTGAGACAAAGGAACAGCCCTTGGCGTCCAGCCGCTCGACCAGCCGCCCGAAGTCGGCAAGTGACCGGGTCAAGCGGTCGATCTTGTAGACCACGACCATGCCGATGCGCCCGGCGTCGATCTCGGCGAGCAGGCGTTGCAAGGCGGGCCGCTCCAGCGTGCCCCCGGACAAGCCACCATCGTCAAAGCGATCGGGGACCAGCTTCCAGCCCTCGTGGCGCTGACTGGCGATGTAGGCGGCACAGGCCTCATGCTGGGCATCAAGGGAATTGAAGGATTGATCCAAACCCTCGTCGCTGGATTTGCGAGTATAAATCGCGCAGCGGTTGACGGGCTTCTGGGTCATGCGGCACGCGCCCTGTGCAACCTATCGGCGGGGCGGACCTTTACCATCGGCCCTTTTGGCGGCCGCGCCTTCTGCACCTTGCCCTTCGCTGATCCACGATCACCTGCTTCTGCGCCACCAACGAGCCCAAAGAAGCGTGGCCCCGACCAGCGGGCGCCGGTGATGGCGCGGGCGATGGCGGAGAGCGAGCGATGCTGACTGCCGTTCCAGAGGAACCCTTCGGGCAGGACATCGACGACATGGGTGGTGCCGTTCCATTCGCGCAGCAGCCGGGCACCGGGCTGCAGCGTGGGCGAGGCTTTGCGCTCCTCGCCTGCAGCGATGCGATCCAGCCGGGCGTGGAGAGCGGCGGGTAGACCGCCCTCCGACTTGGCTTGCAGCTCAAACGTGAGGAAACGACGCTGCATGGGCTGGCTCATGCAGGTGGGCACCTCGCCCCCGATCAGCTCTGACCAAAGCCGCGCCAGCGCCGCCCGGTCCATCGCGTCAAGATCGGCGAGGGTGGTCATGCGTTGGCCTCGGCCGAAGCTGCGTCCAGTTGTGAAGCTGCGGGGCTGGACCCATTATCATCTGTCCCCGACAAAGGTGCGTCCGGTTCACCGGATACATCGTTCACGTCGCCCGCGGCGTCGGGTGTACCCTTCGCGGCAGCCGCAATTGCGTAGATCGTGTCGCCTCCCTCGCGGCGCCGGACTAAGTGCAGGCCGGCCTTGCGCAAGCCGGTCAGCGCCGCGCGGACGGTATGGGCCTGCCAGCCTGTCTCCGCCATAATGTGGGTGAGGCTTGCACCACCCGGCGCTTCCAGCATTGCGCGCAACAAAGCGGCCTTGGTCTGGCGCGGTCGCGTCGACGCAGTCGTGACGACGGGCTCCTTTGCGATGAGCTCCGTTTGGTCGCCTGAGCGAACGTTTGGCGTGCCCTCAGGTTCGGTGCGTGCCGTCTTTGGTGCAGCGGTGCTGTGGGCCTTGGTCTTTCCTTTGGTCATGATTGGCTCCGGTTACTCCGAGCGGGCGGGCTGCCGCGCTCCTGTACCGAACCAAGCCCGGACGGTGCCGGGCATGGGTCACAGCAGCGCTCTGATGGCGGGGGAAGTCCAGTTCTTGTTGGCGGATGTTGCCGTCGTTGCTTCGGGTTTTGCACGAGAGTGCCTGTGCCGAGAACGAAGTTCCCGATTGCCAGAATTCTTGTTATCTGTTACCCATTGCGAACCAGCTTTAGGTGCCTCTTCCTTGGAACTCAGCTTCGCGGATGCCTCGTTCCAGGACCTCTGCTCCCGCCGGGACGCGCTTGTGCGTGAGTACGGCGCCGCACTCACGAAGACGATTTGCTGCAGGTTTGCTGTGCTGACGGCTGCCCCAACGCTCGACCAAGTTCCAATGGGTCCTCCCGTCGGTTTGACGCGCCTCGACCCCGCGGGGACCTACGCCGTTGCTGTCGGCAAGACACACCGCCTCATATTCCAAGCTCTGCCCAAGGAGACAGCCGCAATGAACGACCTGTCAAAGATATCCAAGCTGCGTGTCCTAGGTCTGGAACCCAACCCTTCCACGAAGGCAGGCCACTGATGACCACGTCCGATACGCCCCAGACCTTCAATCCCGATTACGCCGCGCCCCCGGGTGATCTGCTGCAGGAATACCTCGAACATCTGGGAATATCCTCTCGCGAGCTGGCGCGGCGCTGCGGAAGATCTGGCAAACTCATCGCTGAGATCGTGAGTGGCAAGGCGGCGCTTGAGCCTGTGACCGCCCTCCAGCTTGAGCGCGTTCTGGATGTCCCGGCGTCTGTCTGGAGCAATATGGAGGCCGCGTATCAACTGCATCAGGCCCGCACGGCGGAGAGCGAGGACTTCGCCGCACGCCATGCCTGGGCCAGGGCCTTCCCGCTGGGCGACTTGGCCGAGCGTGGCCATTTGACTCGCAAGACTGACAAAGCCGATCAGGTGAAGGAGGTGCTGAAGTTCTTCGGTGTCGGCAGTGTCAAAGCCTGCGAGGACCGCATCGACGAGCTGCTGCAGGTCGACTACCGGACGTCGCCAAGCTTTGACAATGACCAGTGGTCCCTTGCCGCCTGGTTGCGCATCGGAGAGCGCCGCGCGGCCGACATCGACTGCGCGGAGTATGACCGTGACGCCTTTCTGGCCGCCTTGAAGGTCATTCGCACTTTGACCTGCGGCTCAATCCCGGACGCCTTGCCCTTGGTGCAAGCCAAATGCGCCGCAGCCGGTGTGGCCTTCGTCATGGAACCTCCACTTCCCAAGGTTCGCGTTAGTGGCGTCTCGCGCTGGCTCACCCCGCGCAAGGGGCTTATCCAGCAAAGCTTCCGCTACAGATCGAACGACCACTTCTGGTTCACCTTCTTCCACGAATGCGCCCACCTGCTGCTGCACAGCCGGAAGTTCATCTTCATCGACATGCCAAAAGGCGCGGGCAGCGCGGGGCCGAAAGAGGAAGCCGAAGCCAACACCTGGGCTGCAGACTTCTTGATCCCGTCGACCGCGATGCGTGCGTTCTGCATGAAGTTCACGGGCACAGAAGCCGAAGTGCGCAGCTTTGCGAAGTCGCTGGGGATCGCCCCCGGCATCGTGGTTGGGCAGCTTCAGCACAACAAGATCATTCCATACACCGCCCTCAATGGGCTGAAGGTTTATCATCGCGATGCAGACGATTGATACGTATCGAGGATCGCCCAAGATTGAATAATGCGTTACGCGTCACGTAGCACATAATTGACCTGCGGCCAATTTGAGCGCATAAGGAGGGGAACGATTCCGTCACCTGACGGGGGACTTCCCTTTTGGCTCAAGGAGGCTGCCGCCATGGCCCAGCATATCGAACAGATCCCGCCCACGGCTCTGCGCCCCTGGGAGCGCAATGCGCGGACGCATTCGAAGAAGCAGCTGCGCCAGATCGCGCAGTCGATCGAGACCTTCGGCTTCACGAACCCGGTCTTGATCGATCAGGCGAACACGATCTTGGCCGGTCATGGCCGGGTGGAGGCTGCGAAGATGCTGGGGATGGTCACGGTGCCCTGTCTGCGCATCGAGCACATGACCCAGGCCGAGAAGCGGGCCTATGTGATTGCCGACAACAAGCTGGCGCTGAATGCAGGCTGGGATGATGGGATATTGGCCGAAGAGCTGAAGGGGCTTCTCGCCACCGAGGATCTGGGCTTCGGCGTCGGCGTCATCGGCTTTGAGGTGGCGGAGATCGACAGCCTTATCGAGGGCATTGCCCCGGAAGAGGCGGGAGATCCTGAGGATGACGTTATGCCGGACATCGCGCCGCGGCGGGTGCATCCGGGCGATGTCTGGCAGCTTGGGGCCCACCGGCTTGTCTGCGGCGATGCGCTGGATGCGGATGTCCTTGCCCTTCTGATGGAGGGGGACGTCGCGCGGATGGTGTTTTGCGATCCGCCCTACAACGTGAAGATCGACGGTCATGTCGGCGGGTCAGGCCGGACCAAGCACCGCGAGTTCGCCATGGCCTCGGGCGAGATGACGGAGAGCGAGTTCACCACTTTCCTGACGGATGCCTTCCGGAACCTTGCGGATCACAGCATGGACGGCTCGATCCATTACATCTGCATGGACTGGCGCCACATGCGGGAGATGCTGGCGGCCGGCCAAGCGGTCTACGATGAGTTGAAGAACCTGATCGTCTGGGCGAAGGACAATGGCGGGATGGGGACCTTCTACCGGTCCCGCCATGAGTTGATCTTCGCCTTCAAGAAGGGCACCGCCCCGCATGTGAACAGCTTCGAGTTGGGCCAGCATGGGCGCTACCGCACCAATGTCTGGAACTACCGCGGTGTGAACACCATGCGGAGGGGCCGCATGGAGGAGTTGCAGCTGCATCCCACCGTGAAGCCGGTGCAGATGATTGCCGACGCCATCAAGGATGTGTCCGCCCGAGGGGAGATCGTCCTCGATACATTTGGCGGATCGGGCTCCACGCTGATTGCGGCCGAGAAGACCGGCCGCCGGGCCCGGCTGGTGGAACTGGACCCGATCTACTGTGATCGCATCCTGACCCGTTGGGAGATCACGGCCAAGGATGATGCCGAACAGATGGTCTGTGGCTGGCCGCGGGCTGCAGAACTGGCCGCGGCAGCACAAGTGGCGGCGGCGGCGGAATGACCAAGCGCGGTCCCGGCAAGAGCCTTGGCCCTATTGCCGCCCGACCGGGCTATGAGGTGGGCTATGCCAAGCCCCCCGAGGCCACACGCTTCCAGAAGGGCAAGTCCGGCAATCCCCGGGGTCGACCCAAAGGGGCGAAGAACAAGTTGCCTGCCCTGAATGAAGAGCGGATGAAGTCCATCATCCTTGAGGAAGCCTACCGCACGATCACCGTCCGGGATGGCGATCGCAATGTCAGCGTCCCGATCGCGCGCGCTGTTTTGCGCTCCCTCGCAGTCAATGCCGTCAAGGGCCAGCACCGGTCACAGCGGCTGTTCGCGGAACTCTTGTCCGCCGTGGAAACCGCCAATCGCGATCTGAACGATCGCTGGTTGGACGCCGCCATGACCTACAAGATCGAATGGGACCGTGAGCTGGAACGTCGTCGCGTCCTGGGCATCACCCATCTGCCCGACCCGCTCCCCCATCCCGATCATATACGTATCGACGTCCGTCGCGGAACCGCCCGCGTGGTCGGCCCCTCCACCAAGGAAGAGAAGGCCTTCTGGGATGACTGCATGGCCCGCAAGGCCGACTTCGAGGCGGAGATCGAGGAATTGCAGGACATGCTGGCCAGTGAGACGGACCCCAAGATGCGCAGGATCCTGGAGGAGGATCTGGAGCAGGCGAAGACCATCGTGGGGTTCCTCAGCAGGGCTGAGCGGGGGGAGTTGTGACGGGGGGGGGGCGTGGGGCGGGAAAGGGCGGCTTTGGGCGGAGGGACTAAGCCGCTCCGCGGCATTGGCGCGTATGGCTGGCGCTCGTCTCCCAATTC
>VFQR01000195.1_pt1 | contig 124496 bp, 122 predicted proteins | sample 3512321 | NCBI WGS metagenome assembly VFQR01 (sample SAMN10412374, study PRJNA504923) | tailings metagenome | isolation source: Relicate 3 Philex TSF1 revegetated site | place: Philippines: Tuba, Benguet | collected 2017-08-29 | reverse complement strand
ACGTGCAGCAGTCGCCCTGGCTCTCGGTCGCGAACAAGCAGCTGGAACTCATGGGACGCTACATGGCGGAGCTCGGGATCACGCCTGCCTCGCGGGCACGGGTGGCAAGCGTGCTTCCTCCGGAGCAGCAGATGCCCACCGTGATCAAAGTCGTGATCGGCGCAGCGGATGGCACCACACGCGATCTGGATGGCAACATCGTCGATGACCACCGAGATGCGGTCGTTGTGCCGGACGGTCTGTAAGTCGGGCGAGGCGCTTTCCCCGCTTCCTCACGGATCGCCCCCATCGCGAAGGTGGCCTCGCCTGTGCTATGGTTAACGAATGGCTGAACTCAAGACCCGCCAGACAGATGGTGATGTCGAGAAGTTTCTGAACGGCGTTTCGCCGCCCCTTCGCAGGGACGAGCCATGGCAGCTTGATGCCCTTTTCCGCCGGGCGACAGGCTTCCAACCAGTGCTACGGGGCGAGAGCATCGTTGGGTATGGTCGGTATCAGTATCGTTACGATAGCGGGCGCACCGGCGAGTTCCTCGCAACGGGGTTTGCTCCTCGAGCCCGCGCGTTCAGCGTGTATATCATGCCCGGGTACGCGGGCGCGCAGATCACCGCATGAGGCAGTTCCGGCATGACCGGGGCCGGACCGAGGTCAGCCTTCTAGTGCTTCACGCAGCATCCTGCCGCCACCGGGCGGGCGGCTTGCCGAAGGCGCGAGCGAATGCACGATTGAAGGCGGCTTCTGAACTGTAGCCAGCCTCATAGGCGATCGTTGCGATCTTGTTCGAAGTTGTCCGCAGCGCCTGCCGGGCGCGGAACAGCCGCCAGTCGGCTACATAGCGACGCGGGGTCGTAGCCAGCACGGCGGCGAAGCGAGACGTTAGCGCGCTCCGCGAAAGCCCGGCGGTCGCGCTCAGGTCGGCGACCGTCCAGTCCCGGTCGGGATCAGCATGGATCGCCGCGAGGCATCGTGCCAGTGGCGGATCGGTGATGGCTGCAAGCCACCCTTCGGTGCCAGCCGCCTCGGCCATGCACTGCCGAAGGAGATGAATAAATAGGGTTTCGGAAAGCCTCTCGAGGAGCGACAGGCCACCAGGGCTGAAGCTGTCGGCCTCGGCCACCATTTGTCGCACGGTCACTGCGGCCCATCCGTCACCCTGCGGGTAGCCCGAGGCGAGGCGCAGCATCGGCGGCAGGGCGGTCGCGAGCGGACGGAACTCCAGCGCCTCGCAGCGCAGGTAGCCGCAGAGCAGGCGAGAGCGAAGGGGACCGTCGCCATAGCGGACGACGGGCACACGGCCGGTCTGTCCCTGTGGCACTTCCTGCGAGGGAGCGACAAGCTGACCGCCTTGTCCCGTGCCGATCGCATGGCCGGTTCCAAACGGGAAGGCGACGACATCGCCGGGAGCGAGAGGCGTGGTGCTGTCGCCGATCCGGACCCATGCCGAACCGCTCACGAGGACGTGGAACGGCACCACCGCGCCGGTCGTCATCCGGGCCATGCGGGGCTTGTCGTCGGTCTCCCAGTCAGTCGAGGCGGCGACACAGAACTGAAGCGAACCCGAAAGCCGCACCGCGCGGAGCAACGCAGACAGCGTGTCGGCTTCTGCGGTCGGCGTTTCGATCAAGGGTTGCGGGTTCGCTGCCAATGACGGAAGGGCGATCCTGCGCCAAACAGTTGCTGCCAACTTTTATGGAGATATCACAATGGCACAGGCTACGGACAGACTGATCGTGATGGTGACGAAGGGAATCGACTCCGAACTAAGTTCGGTCGCCTTCGTGGTGGCGCTGGGGGGGCTCACAGCGGGGCTGAAGGTCTCGATGTTTCTGACCAGCGCCGGGATCGACCTGGTGCGGAAAGGGGGGCAAGGTCTAACCCATGTGCCGCCTCTCGCGCCGCTGAAGGAGATGATCCACGAGTTCTTGGTGCGCGGCGGCACGATCTGGGCGTGCCCGCCATGCGTCACCTCCCGCGGCTACGGGCAGGAAGATCTCTTGGAAGGAGTCACAATAACTGGGGCGAGCGCGGTGCATGCCGCGATCAAGGAGGGTGCCGCGACGCTGTCATTCTGAGCAGGGAGCGGGTGGCGCAATCCATTCCGTCTGGCCGGCTGCCGCTACCCGCAACCTCTCCACACCTGTTCGCGCTACACTTCACGGCCTAAACGAGCGATGTACAAACCTGCGCAACGAACGTCAGGCAGGTGTGTACATGGTCAGGAACTCTACCCCATCCCTCCGGCTCATCGCCTATGAGCGGGTTTCGACGGCCCGGCAGGGAAAGTCGGGGCTCGGGCTCGAGGCGCAGCGGAAGGCGATCGACGAGTTCGCGGCCTCTCGCGGCGCCGACGTGCTTGCCCGGTTCACCGAGGTGGAGAGCGGGCGGAAGGCGGATCGACCCGAGCTGAAGAAGGCACTCGACCTCGCGCGGCTGACGGGCGCGACGTTGGTCATCGCCAAGCTCGACCGGCTCTCGCGGAACGCGGCGTTCCTGCTGACGCTCCGGGACAGCGGGGTGAGGTTCCCGGCATGCGACATGCCTGAGGCGAACGACCTGACCGTCGAGATCATGGCGTTAGTAGCGCAACAGGAGCGCGAGGCGATCTCCCGACGCACCAAGGAAGCGCTGGCTGCTGCCAAGGCGCGAGGAGTGAAGCTTGGCAATCCGAACGGCGCCGCCGCGCTCAGACGGGCAGGGAAGGGCGGCGTGGCGCTGCGGGAGGCAGTCGCCGCTAATGCGGACAAGTTTGCACATGCTCTCGCGCCGGTGGTTGAAGCCATTCGCGCCGACGGTCACGTGACGCTCAGAGCGATCGCCGAGCAGCTCAACGCGAGAGGGATGCTCACCCGGAGGGGCAGACACTGGTACGTTTCGAACGTCAAGGCACTGTTGGCGCGCATCGTCGAGACGAACGACTTCGGTCCGCAGGGCCCTGGAACCCACGTAGGCCTACCTGGGCCACACGGAACCACTTCAAATTGAGCGCGGGCAGCCGCTAAGCGGGAACTTTGTGCCGGACGGGAACGCGGCCGACACATCGTTCAGCTTATTCCGCAAGGAGCTGCAGAACAGTGGAGTAGGGCGCCTGCATGGTCTTGAAGGATCCATAGCTGACTGCGCGCTTCAGAACCCAGAGATCGCGCGCCCGCAGGTTCGGCGCCCTCGGCAGTTGGGAACAGCCGCTTGCCTTGAGCGCACGGAACGCCTTGCGGGTCTCGGTTCGAGCTTCATCCCATCTCTCCAGCGCCGTCCGGATCTCTGCCATTGTGGGGCGTCTCGGCGGCGTCGGTGGCGTCCGGAATGGCCGAAGGTCTTGCGAACCCAGGTTTCCTGACGATCTCTGATGCATGGCGGCCGACGGTGCTCCGGGATAAAGCCGATCGGCCAGTTGGCTGATCAGCCGCTCTGCCTCCTCCGCTGTCGCGAGTGCCGCCTCATATTCGCCGATCAAGTGTGCGAGCTTTGCCTGTCTCATCCAGAACCTGAACCTTCTAGTTTCTGACCGACGTCGTCTGACCGTTCCTCGCCGGGAAGAGGGAGCAACGCGCGGAGAACGGGCGCTCCCGATCGCGTTCCAGAGATGCAAAGCGGGTCTCGAGAGGGTCTGCGAGCAGGGCGTCAAGGAGGGCGGTCATGGCAATCGTCCTTTCGTGTGAGTGTGTGGCCGGTCGAAGGTCCGGCGGAATTCGGGCGTGAGGTCGGCCGCAATCGGGAACTATCATGAGGTTTGAGCACCCGCGCGTACCTCAATCGCAGGTAGAGAAGGTCATTGCGGAATCTGCGAGGACGAACGGCGAAGATTCCGTCGAAACCAAGGCGTGTCCCGGAGACTGGAGAAGATCCGTTTGGCCGCGCGGGTCGAGGAGCGTTGAGCCGCCCGACGCGAATGGCTCGGTTCATACAGAGCATGTGGCTGCCTCGTGACCCGCGCTTTCGCGGGGCAACAGGTGGGCTGGAAGAAATCTACCGAGGCTAGGCAGCCCGCTCGTGATCCTTGGCGGCCTCTGTTCCGGAACGCTCCGGCAACGCGGCGCACGTGTTCCCGTTGTCCGCCAGCTCATCCTTGTCGGGCAGTCCGGCGGTGCCGGACAGTCGGCGCTCCGCGAAGGCATGCGAGAGCACCGCACTTCCGAGGACGAATGTCGTGCCGACCGCGGAATAGACCGCGACTGCCGACAGGATTGACCCGCCCGTGCCGATCCAGATGCCGGCGGCGATCAGCGCGAGCGCCATTCCCACCAGGAGCGGACCAAGAAACACAGAATCCTCCTGCGGCTATACACGCAGAAATAGAGTGGTGCCAGAATGTGGCTGAAGGATGTCATCACCGCCTCACGAAGTCGCTACGCGGCCAAGCGCTCGCGTTCCCCTCCGAAACGCGTGCTGTCGCTAGCATTTGGCTCATGAGGCAGGGTTGAACCAAGTCGTGTCGGAAGTGCTGTCCGTGGCCCTGATACTCGCCTTTGGAGCGAAAGCCGCTACGGCCGGCGAGAGGGCTAGTGCAAAGTCCCGGGCTCGATCGCCCTGTTCAATTCATGCAGAAGCCCGTCAAGCGCTACCGGCTTCGGCAAGGCCGCAGCCTGATGATGGCGTTTGAGCACAGAAGCGTGTTGCACCCGGTATCCTGTGACGAAGGCAAAAGGTATCGCCAATTCCACCAGACGGTCTGCGACGTCTTCGCACGTTTCCCCGAAACCGAGATTCACGTCGAGGACTGCGAAATCCGGCGGTTCCGCCTCGATCCGGTTCAGAGCCTGCACGCGGCTGGCGCACCGGGCGCTGACTTCGTGCCCCGCTGCTTCAACGAAGTCGGCAATGTCGAGCGCAGCCAGGGCGTCATCATCGAGAACAAGAACCTTCAGCCGTCGGGACGTGGCGCGGCGTACGGAGCGGCCCGCATTCAAGACAGAGGCCTCAGGTTGGCTCGTTTCCATTGGGCCCTCCTGGATCAGGGCATTCAGCGGAAGCCCAAAGAAGTCGAGGAGCCGCTGCGCGAGGCGTCGAAGCGCTTCGCGGAACTCTGACTTCGGAAGCCGCAGGCCAACTTCTGTCGGAAAGATGTTGGGACGCTCGGGAGGCTGGCGCGTTGGTCCCTCGGACACGTCGTACCTCCTGGCTTGTGGCGGGTTCCTAGGTGCATCAGATCTTCGGGAATGATCAAGGTAGAGGGATAAGCGGAAAACTTCAACCAGAACGGGCGTCGGAAGCTGCGTAGCCGCCAGGGTTGGCGTCGGAGTTACGCCCGTGGAGCACCTAGCTCGGCGCCTGCCGCACGGCTGCTGGGTCGTCCGCAAGGCTTTTGCGACAGGATGTGGGCTTGCCCCTGTGAATGCCTCTGGCCGGTTTCTTGGGCTCAGGAAGCTCCAGAGGTCGCTGAGCGGAGTTTGTCAGGCGGTGTCTGAAACTCTTCCGCGATCCGCTCCGTGTCTGCGCGGTCGGGCGATGTGCCCGGCGTGACGAGATCAGGAGACATACACATGAAGATCGCACAGCTCGCGGCCCTTGCAGCCCTTTCCATCACGCCTGCCCATGCGATGGATCACGCCATGTCGCCCGCCGTCGCGGCGATGGACCAGTCCGTCGCCGGCGGCACCGTCACGGCTGCAAGGATCACGGCAGCCGAGAACGGCTGGCTCGTGGTCCACAGGACTGATGCCGAGATGAAGCCCGGCGCGGTCGTGGGCTACGCGCCGCTCAAGGCGGGCGAGAACCTCGACGTCGCGGCGATCCTGACCGAGGTTCAATTGGAGCCCAATACTGACCCCCCATCGGCGTCCAATTTTGACTCCTGCGGCGCGCGGGAGATCAGGGCCTGAGCCGACGGAACGGTCATGTGGTGGAGGCGGGTCAGGCCCTGATCGGGGTCAGGCGCGGTTCTTGAAGCGCCAGGACTCGTTGCCGGTCTCGACGGGCCTCCTTCGCGACGGCGTAGAGCCGGGCGATCCGGTCAGTGGCCTCCTCGGCGATGGGCGAGCCCGGCGACCGGTAGGTTGTTGGAAGGCTTCGCCACCAAAACTCGGGATAAGCAGGCGGCGCGAGGTTCCTCACAACAAACCCCCTCTCAGGCGGGAGCCACATCGTGAGAATTGCCCGGATGCAAGGCCGGGCAACCTCAATATTTGCGAGGTCAGTTGCCGTAGACGAGGTTGCTCGACTCTTCCACGGCTGCGACGAAGTCTGCGACCAGTTCGGAACCCACCAACGACTCGATGTACTCCCGCACCGGACCCTGCGAGGCCTGCCGGAAGGTCTCCTTTTCCTCTGCGGTGGTCATGTGGATCTCGACACCCTTGGCGCGGATTAGCTCCAGATACTCGGAATGCGATCCCGCCTTTAGCGTTGCGGAGACGTACGCCAACACCCGCGCACCCTCGCGCACGATGTTCTGATGCTCTTCCGACAGCCCGCTAAAGAAGGCATCGTTGATGATCACCCCGTGCACACCAAAAATGTGTTCATTCACTGACATGTATTTCTGCACATCGGCGATCCCTATCGCATAGAGGATAAGCGTGGCGTTCTCCTGCCCCGACACAATCCCCTGCCGGATCGCAAGGACCATCTCGGGCCCCGCAATGGGTGTCGGAATTGCGCCGAGCGATTCCATGAATGTCATGTAGACCGGACTTTCCATCGTCCGCATGGGAAGCCCTGCCATATCCTCGGCGGTCCGGATCGGGCGGTCATTATTCGTTATGTTTCGGAACCCGTTCTCTGCCCAGGTCAGGACACGGATACCTGTGGCCTGCCGCATGTCTTCCGCTAGTTGCTGAGCGAACGGATGGTCAAAGAAGGCCCATGCGACCGGTGAGGACGGAAACACGTAGGGGATCGAGAAGACTTGGATTGGCGGGTAGAACCCCGCCAGAGATCCGTCCGAGCACAGGCACATCTCGATCGATCCTTGCCGGACCTGCTCGTTGATCTCGCGCTCGCCTCCGACGTCTCCGAAATGGGTGACGACCTCGATTTGGTTGTCGGTTCGGGATTCCACATAGGCCTTGAAGGCCAGCAACGCCTGATTTTCGGCAGTTTCCGGGCTGACGACTGCAGTGGCAATCGAGATCCTTTGCTGTGCATCGGCGGGCCATGGTGTTGCCGCTAGGGCAAGACAGATGACGGGAACAAGACTGAAAGACTTCATGATGGTTCCTCCTTGCTGGGTCGACCGGCCGGCATTTGCATTCTTGTTGGTTCAGGATCTGACGTATCCAGTAACGAGGATGTGTTGACCCTGAGGTACCGTCGCTAGTGCGGCCTGTGCGACGATGACCCCATCGACCCCGGCGCGCACCGGCCATGGCGCGGCATCGATGTGTTCGAAGTCATGTAGATATCCGGCAATCTCGCCTTGTCCTACGCGGGTTCCGCTGGCTCGGAGCGGCTCATAATGCCCAGTGAAGGGGGCGATGGTGTAGCAATCGCGGTCAATGATCTCTGCGATGACCTGTGTCTTGTTGCGGTGATGGTCGATTGGCTCAATCTCCCCACGCAGCAGGCCGCTACGGATGGCCGCAGACAGCACACCTTGCCGCCCATACCGAACGCCGTTCGGATCACACGATGCTCCCCATCCCAGTTCGGTGCCGATGGTCAGCTTTCCCATCCGTTCAGCCTCGCTCGGTAACAGGCCTGGCGTCAGGTTCTGGTAGATCATGACCAACGGCACGCCGAACCAGCGCGCCGCTTCCTCGGAGCGGCGGTTTTGTTCGTCGTCGTCATGCTCGTGAAAGCTGGAGCACAAGGCGAAATTGCCGACATAACCGCCGGAGTGCAGGTCGATGACGATATCGACATGCGGCCAGATGTTTGTCCGAACAAAATCAACGATACGGTGCGTGATCCCGCTCAGCGCGGGGGTTCGCCCCGCGCCATCGACAAACGCTCGGTTGAGGTTAACGCCGTCGTCGAGACTGCTTTGCCGCGTCCCGGCCCGGAAGGCAGCGGGATTGAGCACAGGCACAAGGATGATGCGCCCTTCCACGTCCGAGATATCGATGTCGCGCAGCAAATGCTTCAAGACGACCGGCCCTTCGTACTCGTTGCCATGCGTTGACCCGAAGGCGACCAAACCGACGCCCGGCTTTGCCTGCGGTCCTACGAAGACGGTGAGCGGGATGAGATGGTCGCGCCAGACATGGTCATGCTCAAGGGCTACTAGATAATCCCTGCGCCCGGGAGACTCGAGGTCAAGGTGTTCGGGTCTGACGATCTTGCGTTCCATGGAGCGTCCTGTGGTTGGCCAAGCAGCAGCAGGTCTGCGCGCTCCCATTAGTATGCTTTTCTTTATCGAGAGTCCACCAGAGATTTCCCTTGTAACTATCCCGAGCGCTCTATTAGTATGTTTTATCACGATCAGCGGCGCGCTTGGCGCCACCCACCTCGGCCGTCGCCTCAGTCGCGGGGGCCAGTATCGGACTGGCAGAATGAAAATTGAAAGCGTCGACTTCTTCTACCTATCCATGCCGCTGATAACGCTGGACGCGGACGGCAGTCAGGACGCCCTGTTGGTCCGGGTGCGCGGCGGCCAGCATGAGGGCTGGGGCGAATGCGAGGCGGCACCGTTGGTGTCCATCGCAGCCTATTACTGCCCCGCATCGCATGGTGCTTGCCAGCCAGTCTCGGCCTCGGTCGAGGGGCAACGGCTGGACGGGCCGGACGACATCACCAGGATTGCCGCCGAGGTCCGGCGCAATAGTATGGACCTACTTCAAGCTGCCCATACGTTTTCGGGAATCGAGATCGCGCTGTGGGATCTGCTAGGAAAAAGCCGCGATGAGCCGGTCTGGAAAATGCTTGGCTATTCACGGACCTTCCCGAAACGTCCCTACGCATCGTTACTGCTCGGCGATACGCCGCAGGACACGCTCGAGCGTTGCCGGAGCGCGAGGGGGCGTGGTTTCAGCGCAGTGAAGGTCGGCTGGGGCCGGCTGGGACAGGCTGTGGAAACAGACGCCGATCATTTCCAAGCGGCGCGCGAAGGCATCGGACCTGAGGGGCTGGTTCTGATCGACGCCGGGCAGATCTGGGAGGAAGATGTGGAGAGCGCCGCCGCGCGACTCCCGGCGCTTGAAGCGGTTGATGCAACTTGGTTGGAAGAGCCTTTTCAGGCCCACGCTCTGGATGCTTACCGGCAACTTTCGGCCAGGTCGGGACGTGTCGGCATCGCAGGCGGCGAGGCTGCTCACAACGCCCACATGGCTAAGCATCTCATCGATTTCGGAAACGTCAGTTTCATCCAAATTGACTGCGGGCGGATCGGTGGTATCGGCCCCGCAAAGATCGTCGCCGACTACGCCGCTGCACGCGGTGTCAAATATGTTAACCATACCTTCACCTCTCATCTCGCTCTAAGCGCCTCACTCCAACCTTTTGGCGGCCTCGAAGAAGAACAGATTTGCGAGTACCCCGCCGATCCGCGCTCGCTTGCGCTGGATCTGACGGCAAACCACATCCTCCCCGACGCGGATGGGAAAATACACTTGCCGGAAGCACCTGGTCTCGGCATCACGATTGACTTGGCTGGAGCCGCCAGCTACCTCGTATCAGTTGAAATCGACGTTGGCGGGCATCGGACCTACTCCACCCCGTCAATTTGACGTGCGTCTACTGTGGATATCGAGCCTTAACGCTTGATCGGAAGTTCGCGCACTTTGCACCTCGGGAGGGGGGCATGCGCGCCCCTAATAGTCTCGACGCGATGCGAGGCGATTATCCAATCCGCGAAAGCCACTGCTCATCGGCTTGGACTATCTCGATCATGTTTCCGTCAGGATCAGCAACATAGCCAACGATCACGCCGTTGTGTTCCAGTGGATGCGCCTGCCTGACCAGCCGACCTCCGGCCTCCTCTGCAGGGTCGCACACACTCGCAGCATCCTCGACTGCAATCGCTAGATGTCCAAACCCAAGTCCTGACACTTCTCCGCTGGACTGGTGCATCAGCTCAATCACCGCGCCGTCGGCCTCGCGATCATAGCCCATGATCGTGATGGAGAACCCCGCCTCGGGATAAGGACTCGTGCGCAGCACCTTCATCCCTAGGCAGTCCGAGTAGAACCTCACTGATGAGTCTATATCGCGTACCCGCAACATGGTGTGGATAACTCTCGGGGTACTCGCTTTCTCAGCCATAGCATTACCTTCCTAATTGATTCATGGGCGCAGCATGGCCGGCAGCCATGACGCAATTGGCGGAAAAAGGCACAGCAGGATGACCACGCCAAGCTCTGCGAGTAGAAATGGCCAGACTTTGGCAAAAACTTGCCACATGTCAATCTTGGCAATTCGGCCAACAACAAAAAGCACCACACCAACAGGAGGTGTAATGAGTCCGAGAGTAAGTGAGGTGATAACTACCAGGCCGAACTGAAGCGGATTTATGCCGAGGTCCCCGACGACGGGCAACAGTAGTGGCACCAGAAGGATGACTGCGGCCCCGGGTTCGAGGAACATCCCAACCACCATGAGCAATGCCACGACTGCCAGCAGAAAGACAATCTGGTTGCCGCCAAAGATCTGCGCGAACTCGACGACGTAGCTCCCAATCCCTGCTCTAGCCAGGACATAGGACACGATCGTCGACGCTGCCAGGATCAAAAAGACTCCTCCAGTAATTTGCGCCGTCACACCCAGGGCTTGCCAGACTTCGCGAAGGTTTAGGCGCCGAAAGACAAAGACTCCGAGAAGGCCAGCGTAGAACACGGCGATCCCACCTGCTTCGGTCATTGTGAACCAGTCAATTGTCGCGCCTCTGAGTATGAGGATGGGCAGAGTCAGGATCAGCGCACCCTCAATAAGCAGCCGCCACCCATCGCCCTTCTGCACCTGAAACTTAGGGCTGGGCAGTCGACCACCCCATCCTTGAAGGAAGATCACGAACGAGATCGAAAGACCCAGCATGACGCCAGGTATGATCCCCGCGATGAACAGGTCGACAACCGATACTCGCGCTACGAAACTGTATATGATCATCGACACTGAAGGCGGAATGATCGGTCCCATCATCGACGCCGCCGCCACGACCGCTGCGGTATAGTTCTTGGTGTAGCCTTCCTTAGGCATCTCGCGGATATAAATTTGTCCCATTGCGGCCGCATCGCCTACAGAACTCCCGGATACACCGGAAAACATCATCGTCGCCATCACCACTGAATGGGCGGTTCCTCCGGGAATATTCCTTGTGATCACCATTGAAAGGGTCACGAGTCGTTCGGTGATCCCGCCGCGCGCCATGACCTCGCCTGCCAAGATGTAGAAGGGTGCGGCAAGCAACAGGAAGCTGTCGATGCCGGTAAACATCCGAGTCGGCACCACGACCATATTGAGGTTTGTTGCGAGAACTCCGACCACACCTGCAGCACCGATGGCAAAAGCAATTGGAACGCCGATAACCAGGAAGATCGCAAGAGCAATTCCGAGCGCAATCATCCTTTCGGCCCGTCCGAGGTAGGCTCATCGGACGGCTCTTCCCGTGTTCCAGCCAGGATGCAGAACACCAGAAAGACCATCAGCGCTCCGCCGACAGCGACCGAGGCATAAGCGTAGTTCATGGAAATGCGCAGTGCAGGGGAGATCTGGCCAGTGTCCATCGCGTAGCGTGCCCCCCATATCGCGAGGACAAGGCTAAAGCCCGCAACCACGAGAAGCACAACATGGCGCAGAACAATCCTAAATTGTCGGTTCTTGATCCGCCCTAACATTCCAGCGGCCATATGGTCACCGCGGTAGACCGCAGCGGCAGCGGCAAGAAAGGTCACCCAGATAATGGTATAGCGCATGGCCTCTTCGCTCCATGGAAGCGGCGAACCCATGATCCGACGTGACACGACCTGAGCGAGGTTGATGCAGACGGCGACGCCGACCAGGACTGCTGCGAGAGTTTCGAGAGTGCGTGTCAAGCCAAGTGCAAATGTAGAGATCCAGCGTCGCATCAGTGCCTCGAAGCCAGGTGTTGTTGCTCTTCGTGGTCTATGTATGGGCGTATCGGGTAGCTATGCTGAAGCTTCCCGCAGTCATGGAAGGCATCCGTTCACACCGTAGGGCGATCCCGTAGCCCAGTAGTTTGCAGCTCCGAGATCATTAGTATGACTTTTAGTGTATGCTGCTCGCCACATCGCCGTCAACAATTATTCAGCAGGGTCGCCACCTTGAGTTGAAATAGTATGTATTTTCTGCGATGGTCGCCGTCACGAAGTTGCAGGCGCCGCGTCTCGCGTTGAGAGGGAGGGTCGCGTCACTGCAACCTTGTGAAGCCGACAGCAGTCGGCGCCAGATAGTCCAGAGGTCGGCCGTCAAGAGCCCAAGACAGGAAAGTCAGCATGAAGAATGAGAGGTCTAGCACAGGCGGGAACTCGACCGGCTACCGGCCGTCTTCCGACACGCCCTTGCCCGAGTTCGGGCGCCAAGCGGGCCACCGCCTACGCGGCCTGCAGGGTCGCCTGATTGCTGCGATCGGCAAAGGCATAGTGTCTGGTCTTTACCCCGCTGGGACGTTGATGCCGCGCGAGTCCGAGCTGATGGCCGAATACGAAGCCAGCCGAAGCTCGTTGCGGGAGGCACTGAAGGTGCTCGCGGGCAAGGGCCTGATTGAGATGCGCCAGAACGTCGGCACCCGCGTGCGCGAGCGAGAACTGTGGAACATCTTCGACGCCGATGTCCTCGCTTGGCATCACAGTGAGGGCATCGGAACGTCAATCCTCGAGGAATTGGTTGAACTGCGGCAGATGATCGAGCCTGCCGCAGCCGAACTAGCGGCCTCCCGGGCCTTGATGTCCGATCTGACCCGGATCAGCCGAGCCCACGATCGCATGGTGGCCAGTGCCGGAGATGCATCTTCCTACACCGACGCCGATGTGGAATTCCACATGGCGGTCTTCGCTGCTACACATAACTCACTTCTGCTACGGTTTGGCCACATCGTGGCTGACTTCCTCCGTTTGAGTTTTCAAATTCAGCAGCGCGCCTTGAATGAGGTAGACAACAAGATCGAGGACGATGTGCTAGGTCACGCTGCCGTCTACAGTGCAATCCGCAGCGGCGATGGCAAAAGGGCGGCAGCGTGCATGCTGACACTTGTGCTAAACGGTAAGGAGTCTCTGGCGCGAAGCCTATCGTCTCAACACGACAGAGGACAGACTTGACCAGGAACGACTTTGGTCAAGTCAAAACTATGGCCACTTTCCAGTTCGTCACTATCCTGAGCATGGCGCAGACGCGCGGGCGGGTCGACAGCCAAAACCTTTGGGGACTTACGCCGACCTGATATTGGCCAATTTGCTCCGGATCGCACCCCTCTCAATTGGTAGGCTCATACTCTCATGATGACACAATCTGAACGCCACGCTATCGTCACCGGCGGATCGCAAGGTATCGGACTCGCGACTGTTCGTCGTCTCCAATCTGCCGGCATTACCGTTCATAACTTCGACATCGGGCCTGGGCCAGAGCCGGCTTACAAGGAGGCTCTCGACGCGGGGGCTGTCCTTTATGATGTCGACGTGAGAGATCGGGGTGCCGTCGATGAGGCAACAGCGAGAGTGCCTCGAGTCGACATCCTTGTGACATCCGCCGGGATCGCCGGGCCGAATGCGACGACCTGGGAGTATCCGGTCGACGAGTGGCGGCGAATTATGTCCATCAACGTCGATGGCACATGGCATGCGCTGCGGGCGGTAGCTCCAAGGATGATCGAACAAAACTATGGAAGGATTGTGACCGTGGCCTCAATCGCAGGTAAGGAGGGCAATCCGAATGCCTCGGCCTACTCAGCCTCAAAGGCGGCCGTAATCGCACTTACCAAGTCGATGGGCAAGGAACTCGCGAGCTTTGACATTGCTGTGAACTGTGTGACGCCTGCAGCGGCCCGTACGCGCATTTTTGACCAGATGAAACAAGAGCACATTGACTTTATGCTTTCGCGTATCCCGCGGGGTCGGTTTCTGGAGCTAGACGAAGCTTCCGCAATGATCGAATGGCTGACCTCCCCGGCGTGCAGCTTCACCACCGCCGCGGTCTTCGACCTTAGCGGTGGTCGAGCAACCTATTGATTGAAGCAGGGTGCGCAGAACAACGACAAGGGTTGATCCCTACATCGCTGATGTCGGACACTATCCAGCATACCGGTAAGCGGGCTTGTCAGAGCAACTTGGGTTGCGACGGGGCAGGGGGCTCGGCAGCGTTGCGCGATGACCAAATCCCGCCCCTTGAAGTGGTGCAAGACGAGCCCCGAGATCATCCGCCCGGCGGTGATGATGTGTCCGGTTCCCGCTCTCGCTGTGCAATGTCGAGGACCAGCTGCACGAGCGCGGCTCATGATGGACAAATGAATCAATGGCTTAGGGACCAGAGAAGGTTGGATTCCAGACCCTCCCGCTCCGCCAACCCGAACGCTCCCGAAACCCAACTGTCTCTGCCAGATGCGCCGGCGCGCTCGTAGAGTTGATGCAACCCTAACTCCAACCCGATACTGCTTTCGGAGAACGACCCGGAGCAACCGATGCGGCATGAAAGCAAGTTTGCGGCCTCGATCAGGTCAGGCGGCAACAGCGTCTTCGTCTTGCCGCTTGGTCCGGTTCGGGCCCCGGAAGTCAAGTTCTCGGTGGTCCCTGACAGGCTGCTGGACAGCAACATCGACGATGCACTAGCCGCAGGCGTTGCCGGGCCGAATGGCTTTCTCCCCGAAGGTGTCAGCATTGACATCACGTCGGTCGACCTCACCTCGATCAGGGATCAACTGCGCAGCTCGGGTGCGGGTCGCCTGAACGAAACGGGCGTGCCGGTCAATCCCAACGACCCAGTCATCAATGCGGTCCTCGCGCGATATGCTGAGGCGCTGAACGGCCGCTTTCAAAGAGATGCGCTGCAGGTCGAAACCTACATCTGGCGCAGTCAGGACGATGACCGTGTTCGCGCTGTGCATGCAGACCTCGACGATCGGGTCTTTGCGTGGGCCAATCCTCCGTCCGGCGGACACCCCGGCGAGGCATGGAATTGCCGGTGCACGGCCGAACCAATCATTGATCCCCAGATGATTCCTGAGGGAGCAGTCTGCGACATCCTGACAGGGGATCTTCTTTCCGATGTATTACCGGATGCCGACGAAGACCGTCCGACGCAAGTTGCTCGGGAGATCGACCTGCAGATCGTGACGGCCGAGTTGAACAGTCCCGAACGATTGCCGCATTTCTTCGGCCAGGTGCTTCAAGAAGTCGGACAACGAATGCGGCTCGTGGAGAGCCTCGACTATCGGGCGGATCGCCTGGGATCGATCTTCAGCTACTTCAGGCGCAACCCGGACGAAGCCTTGCTCTACGGGAGAACTACCGACCATCCAGCTGATCAGGTAGCCATCGCAAACCGAGCCTGTGCGGACCGCAACGGCAACGGTAATGTCGAGAGGGGTGACGGGTGGAGATTCCGCGGGCGCGGCTTGAAGCAGGTTACCGGGCGGGCGAATTATCGTGCCTTCGCCGAAGACCACACGCGAATGCTCGGGGAACAGATTGACTTCGAGGCCGATCCGGACTTGCTCGGAACGCCCCGTTATGCCGTTCGTTCGGCCCTTTGGTTCTGGCATGCCAACGATCTCTTTTCGATCGCGGACGCAGGCATCAACCGCGTTGCCGCCGACAGCATCACCGCAATCATCAATCCTGGGACCGATTCCTACGGGCAACGTTGGGACAACGTTCGGCGGCTGAGCGAGGCGGAGGTCTTTGCGAACGTCTGCCGGTTCTCGGTCTCTCGCCCGCGCTTCGAGGATGCGGAATGAGAAGCGCCCTTCGGCTCCGTGTTGTTGTCTTGCTTATGGGCCTCGCAAGTCCGTCCGTTGGTCAAACGATCTTTGATGGCCCTTCGGTAGAAACGGCTGAGCTGCGGGTTGAACTGCGGCCACAAGGCGAGGACCGATTTGCCATCCATCTCACCGACAAGACGACCGGCCGACAGGTGGACTACGAGTTTGACGGCGAGGGCGCGAACGATCCAGAACCGTTTCTGATGGTCGAGGCCCGCTACTGCGATACGTCGGTCATCCTGCTGACGATCGAGTTTCCTTGGCGGCATTCATTGCCGCAATACTCCCGCGTTCTGGACACCTATGCCTTTCGTACGTCGGACTTGGCGTACATCGACATGACGGCTGGGCCAGTGACCGACATTGCTTTGCGTGACAGCTCTCAGATTGGAGCCGAAGACATGCCAATGCAACCGCCAATCCTCGTTGAATGTATCTCTGACCACAGCGACGGCCCCTTTAGATTTGAAATGAAAACAATGGATTAGGACGGAATGGATGTGGAGAAGGTTCGGCGTCAGGCCCAATCCCTCCGCCACGCAGACCTGTCTCGTTTCCCTGTTCTGAACGCCGCCGAAAATCCCTTCGGTGTTCGGGCTCTTGCGACCGCGGCTTGAGGGGGCCTGCAGATCATGGCAAGCGAGGCGAACGGTCTGCGCGTCTGCGCGATGAAGATCAGCCCGGCCTATGTCGATGTCGTCATCGAGCGCCCGCAGGCGGAGACCGGACGGGAGGCGATCCTCGACGGTGACGGCCGGAGCTTCGCGCCGGCGAGGGCGGAACGGCTCGACGAAGCCGCGAAAGACGGGGAAGCGGGGGCATGAAGGAGCGGCGACGACCCCGCGATCGAGGCTGTTGCGGCACGACGTGTTGCCATCCTTGCCCGGCCCGACCAGTCTGAGGCATGGCTTTCCCGACGAGGCATCGCCTTTTCCTGATCGGGGTCATCCTGACCTTGCTGCTGGCCGGGGCCATCGCGGTGCTGACCCTGGCTCCGGTTTCTGCCGAGGGGGTGCCCGGATCGGACAAGCTCCATCACGTGCTGGGGTTTGCGGCACTGTCGTTCCCGCTTCCCTTCGCACGGCAGAAGCTGGCGCTGCCGGTGATACTGGGGGTCGCCGCGTATGGCGGCCTGATCGAACTCATCCAGCCCCACGTCGGCCGGGAAGCGGAATGGGGTGACTTTCTTGCGGATGTCGCGGGCGCGGCTCTCGGCGCGACTCTGGGGGTCCAGTGCGGCAAGTGGTTCAGACGCAGGTGGCCGGAGTAGGTGGTGCCGCGATCCCGTGCTTGCCCGGGATCAGCTGCACCCGGACCTCCACCGCACCTGTCGCCGATTGTTCAGGTCCGGCCTGTCTGCTGATCGCGGTAGAACCGGATGTCGCCGATCGCGATGTCGGCCTCGAACTGCCGGCCGATGGCGACGATGCCGATGCGGCGAAGACGGGCGAGGTTCAGCGGCCACTCCGTGCGGTGCGGGAGGAACCCGGAGAAGGGCAGACCGACGCTCGTCCACGCTGGCGGCGCGCGGAAGCTCTGGCGGTAGGATTCCCACGGCCGCCGGATGTCGGAGGTGCGCAGGTGCAGGTTGTAGACCTGGTCGTTGCCGAACACCTCGAGCCGGATCCCCGTCCAGTTCAGCGCATCCACTTCGCCGCCCGCGTCGCCGAGGTCCAGGGCGATCTGCAGGAAGCCCCCGCTGTTGTCGAGCCTGACGCCACCAGTCATGTGGATGGCCTCACGGCCGGCCACGGCCTCGCGCGTCATGCTGCCCGTGGAGGCGCCGCCCATGACCTGGTCGGAGATGAGCGCCCAGCGATTGCCGGTGGCGGCCAGCGGCTGATCGAACCGGAGGTCGTCGATGACTTCGGATGCGTCAGGGGCGGTGAGGCGGTCATCGTGCATGCGTCGACGTGTATCAACCGTAGATACGGACGCAATCCGGACCGCGACTATCGCGGTCGATTACGACCGCGGTCCCCCCCGGGTCGGGCAAGCGTTTGCGCGGAACGCGCCAAGTGCGTGGCGCCCGCGAGCACACCGGCTGTCGCGACGTGCCGCCACCCGTCGCGGTCCGAACGTGGGGGTGGCCGGACAACGGGGGCCATCGGGGAACAGTCGTCGCGGGAACGCTCCCGGACCACGCGCATCTTCCCGCCGAAGTTGAGGAGGGGAAGAACAGCCCTATTCGCCCAGAAGGTCTTCGATAAGGCACCAATCGCTCAAGACTCTCCTGTCAGAAACGCGAAAAGTGAAGATGCACCCGCCCTTTCCTCCCGGTTGATCGTGCTTCCTGTCGATCGGCAGCCGGGCCAGCCAGCAGCGGAGGAGTGTTCCGACCGCACCATGCCCGACAAAAAGGACATCACCCTTCCAGGGCTGGGAGAGGGCGCTCTCAACCTCAGCGACGATACGCCGTTGCGCGTCGATTGCCCGCTCCCACCCCCTGATGCTGTGCGTCGGTTCGGCGAAGAACCGGTCGGCTACCGACTCGAACTCCTCGCGTGGAAGGTAACCGGTCGAGGACCGGTCGTTCTCGTGCATGAGGGGGCGGATCTCTGTTGCCACCCCGAGAGCTTCTGCGATCGGCTCGGCCGTCTCGATCGCCTTTCGCTCCGCGCTCGAAACCACGCGAGTCGTCCCAATCAACACCTGCAAGCGCAAGAGGCGTTCGATGCGGGCGTGCGCGGCCGGGGAGAGTCCCCACTCGGTCACCGGAACCTCCGGGTCTACCATGACTTCGGGATGAGTGAGGTACCTTGCGACGTAGGCCATGGTGGTGTCCCGCAGCGTGGTCCAGGACCGCCGACCCTCGGAGAGGTCAGGGCTTGATCAGGTGGCCCCGGCGGGCAGCCCGACGGCAGGAGTGTCGGTGACGCGGGCGCGCGTTTCAAGGGTCATGCAGCTCCGGGCGTTCGTCCAGTCGTCGTCGGTGTCGAGGCCGAAGGGCGACACCGAGGCGGAGGATGGCGTCATCGTTGGGGAGGATGCCGATGCGTCGGCCGAGGGAGCTTCTGAACAGGGATGATCCGGCGGAGAGGTCACCAGAGAAGGTCTTTCGACCCGCCCCGATCAGAAAGCATGATCGAATTCTTGCAATTGCGCAGAAACAGTCATACGATTGTTGCACGTCTTTGGCAGGGAGAGGGCCGGAGGCGCCACGGGGGGAGAACTTGGCAGATCGAGAGATGGCTATGCTTGCCTCCGGCAGGCAGGCACGGCTGCTGGAGCGGCTGAGGTCGCGTGCCTATGCCAATACACAGGACCTTTCGGCCTATCTTGGCGTGTCCGACGCCACGGTGCGACGCGACCTGATCGAGCTCGAGTCGCGGGGGCTGATCCGGCGCACCCACGGGGGCGCGATGCCCCTGGGACAGATCACGAGCGACCTGCCGAACAGCGTGCGGATGGTCCAAAACATTACGGAAAAAGCGAAAATCGGCAAAGCGGCCGCTGATCTGGTCGTTGCAGGCGACGCGGTTTTTCTGGATGCGGGCACCACGACGCTGCAGGTCGCAGGTCAACTTGCGCATCGCGACGGGCTGACATTCGTGACCAACGGCACCGACATTTCGGCCTGCCTTGTGGGGGCAGGGGTTGAACGCCTGTTCGTCACGGGTGGCGAATATCATGACGTCAGCCACAGCCTGTCGGGCGCGCTGGCAGCCGAGGCGATTCGTCGCTTCAACGTCGACAAGCTGTTCCTGTCCGTTTCGGCGGTGGATCTGCGCCGCGGACAGATTGCGATTTCGCACCCTGCGCTGGCCGAGGCGCAGCGCGCGATGATTGAAATCGCGCAAGAGGTCATCGTCGTTGCCGATCACACAAAGTTCACCCGCAACGCGCTGACGGTGATTGCCCCGCTGGAGGTGGTGGACCGGATCGTGACGGACGCGGCCTGTCGCGACTGTCTGGGCGACATTCCCGACGTGCTGCGGCGCAAGTTCATTTTTGCCTGAGGAACCCCGATGCCCATTCTGTCGCTGAATGCGCTGAGCAAGTCCTGGGGATCCACCCAGGTCCTCCACGACCTCTCGCTGGAGACGCGCGAGGGCGAGTTCATCGCATTGCTCGGCCCGTCTGGCTGCGGGAAATCCACCACGCTTCGGTTGATCGCGGGGCTCGAAGAGCCCACCTCGGGCACGATTTCGCTGGCCGGGCGCGATCTGACCAGGCTGCCGTCGGCCAAGCGCGGCATTTCGATGGTCTTTCAGTCCTATGCCCTCTTTCCCCATCTGACGGTGGGCCAGAACATCACCTTCGGCCTGTCGGTGCGGGGCGAGAGCCGCAAGGCGCAGGCCGAGAAGCTGGCCCGCGTGGCGCCGCTGCTCGGGCTGGAGAAGCTGCTGGATCGCCGTCCGTCGCAGCTGTCCGGCGGTCAGCAGCAACGCGTGGCACTTGGCCGGGCCCTGATCGCCGAAGCGCAGGTGTGCCTGCTGGACGAACCCCTGTCGAACCTCGATGCCGCCCTGCGCGCCGAGATGCGCAGCGAGATCCGGTCCCTGCAGCGTCGTCTCGGCATCACCATGATATTTGTCACGCACGACCAGACCGAGGCGATGAGCATGGCCGACCGTGTCGCCCTCTTGCGTGGCGGACGGCTGGAGCAGTTCGACACGCCGGAGATGCTCTACTCCCGTCCGGCAAGCACCTTCGTGGCGCGGTTCATCGGCGCGCCTCCGATGAACGTGCTCACGGCGGCGCAACTGGGCGCCGCCGGAGCAGATCTGCCGGAGACCGTTCTGGTCGGCCTGCGTCCCGAGGACATCGTCTTCGCGGACGAAGGACTGCCGGGCCGAGTCACCGAGGTGGAGTATTTCGGAGCGGATTCCGTCTTCTCCGTCGATGTTGGCGGGTCGCAAGTCGCGGTGCGCCTTCAGGGCCGTCCGGCGATCGGGCCAGGCGCTGCCGTGCATCTGGGATGGCAGCCTGCCGCGCTGCATCTCTTCGATGCGACCACGGGGCTACGGCGGGATGCTGCCGTGGCCCATCCTTCCCGAAACCCTCTTCCAACAGCATGAGGACGAAATGACCAACGTATCCATGATGCGGTCGTTGCTTGGCAGCGCCGGTCTGAGCTTGCTTGCCCTGTCGCCTGCGCTGGCCGAGACCAACATCACCTTCTTCTACCCCGTGCAGGTCGGCGGACCGCTCACCGAGATCGTCGACGGCTATGTTGCGGAATTCGAAGCGCAGAACCCCGACATCAAGGTCGAGGCGGTCTATTCGGGCAACTACACCGACACCACGACCCGTGCCCTGACCGCTGCGCGCAGCGGCACGCCGCCCACTGTCGCCGTGCTGCTGGCGACCGACATCTACACGCTCATCGATTCGGGCGTGGTCGAACCGATCGACACCTGGATCCGGACCGATGAGGACCGGGCGTGGGTTGACGGGTTCATGCCGGCCTATCTCGCCTCGGCCAATGTGGAGGGACATCTCTGGGCCGTGCCGTTCCAGCGGTCGACCGCCGTGATGTACTACAACAAGGAAGCCTATGCCGCTGCGGGGCTGGATCCCGAGACGCCCCCCAAGACCTGGGATGAGCTGGTCGAACATGGCAAGGCCCTCACCGTCCGCGACGCGGCGGGCAACGTCACCCAGTGGGGCATCGGGATCCCCGGCAGCACCAATGCGGTGCATTGGCTGTTCGGCGCCCTGGTCGCGCAGAACAAGGGCAGGCTCTCCAGCGAGGACGGGCTCTACACGTTCTTCGATACGCCCGAGGTGATCGGCGCGCTGCAGTTCTTCGTCGACCTGAGTGCCGAGCACGGCATCCACCCGCCGGGCATCCAGGAATGGGGCACCACGCCGTCCGACTTCATGGAGGGTCGTCTTGCGATGGCCTGGACCACGACCGGAAACCTCACCAACATCCGCAACAACGCCACCTTCGATTTCGGCGTCGCGCCCTATCCGGGGAACCCCGACCCGGCCTCGGTCCTCGGGGGCGGCAACCTGTACATCTTCGAGGGGGCGTCGGACGAGCAGAAGGAGGCGGCGTTCAAGTTCGTCAAGTTCCTGACGTCGGACGAGCTGCTGGCCGACTGGGGCATCAAGACCGGCTATGTCGCGCCCCGGGACGGGTCCTGGGAGACGCAGGCGATGAAGGACTACGTCGCCGAAGTCCCGCAGGCGGAGGTGGCTCGCCGCCAGATCGCGGTGTCGGTGCCGGAAATCTCGACCTACGAGGCGCAGCGCGTCAACGAGGTGCTGAATGCCGCGATCCAGTCCGCGCTGACGGGGCAGGCGACGCCGGAGGCCGCCATGGCCGCCGCACAGGCGGAGGCCGACCGCATCCTCGCGCCCTACCGCAACTGACCTGACATGACCGTGGGAGAGAAGCGCTGATGTCCCGCAACGCCCGGATCGGCATGCTGCTGCTGGCACCTGCTGCCGTGCTTCTCGTGGCCTTCACCTTCTACCCCACGGTCGCCACCCTGATCGACAGCTTCTACTCCACGCCGAGCGCGCGCAGGCCCGCAAGGTTCATCGGGACGGGGCATTTCCAGACGATGGCCGCGGACCCGATCTTCCGCCGGGCGTTCGTGAACAACCTCATCTATGCCGCCGTCATAATTCCGGCTTCGATGGTGCTCGCGCTGGCCATGGCGCTTCTCGTCAACGCCAAGATCGGCGGCCGCGGGCTGGTGCGGCTGGCCTATTTCACCCCGACCATCCTGCCGATGATCGCGGTCGCCAACATCTGGATGTTCTTCTACGCGCCGGACTACGGCCTGATCGACCAGTTCCTCGGGCTCTTCGGTCTCGGCGGCAACAACTTCCTGGGCCAGCCCGCCACCGCCCTTTGGGCGTTGATCGTCATCACGATCTGGAAGCTCGCAGGCTTCTTCATGATCTTCTACCTGGCCGCTCTCCAGCAGATCCCGCCCAGCCTGATCGAGGCGGCGACCCTGGAAGGCGCCGGCCCCGTGCAACGCCTGCGGCGGGTGATCCTTCCCCTGCTGATGCCGACCACGCTGTTCATTCTCATCAACGCCGTGATCGAGGCCTTCCGGCTCGTCGATCATGTCATCGCCCTGACCCGCGGCGGCCCGAACAATTCGAGCCAGCTCCTGCTGCATTACATCTACCAGGTCGCCTTCAACTATTGGGATACGGGCTATGCGGCGGCGCTGAGCGTCGTGCTGCTGGCGGTGCTCGCATTCATCGCGCTCATCCAGTTCGGCGTTCTGGACAAGAGGATCCACTATCGATGAAACGTCTTGCCCTGAACCTGACCGCATGGACGCTCGCCGTGCTCTGGATGCTGCCCCTCATCTACGCGATGTGGACGGCGATCCATCCACCCGCCTATGCGGCCCGGTTCGATCTTTTCGCGCCGCTGACGCTGGATAATTTCGTTCGCGTCTGGAATGCGGTGCCATTCGACCGCTATTTCTTCAATACATTCGTTCTCGTCATTTTCGTGGTCATCAGTCAGTTCATCGTCTGCACGCTGGCCGCCTATGCATTCGCCGTCTTTCCGTTCCGGGGATCCGACTGGCTGTTCATGATCGTGCTGGTGCAGCTGATGGTGATGCCCGAGGTGCTGCTGGTGCGCAATTACGCCACCATCTCGCAGATGGGCCTCGTGGACACGATCCCTGCCATCGCGCTGCCCTACCTGGCCTCGGCCTTCGGAATCTTCCTGTTTCGTCAGGCATTCAAGAGCGTGCCGAAGGAACTGGACGAGGCTGCGCGCATGGAGGGCGCGGGGCCCCTGCAGTTGCTCTGGCGGGTCTATGTGCCGCTGGCCCGGCCCACCTATCTGGCCTACGGGCTGGTGATGGTGGCCTATCACTGGAACAACTTCCTCTGGCCGCTCGTCATCACGAACTCGGTCACCACCAGGCCGATCACAGTCGGCCTGCAGGTCTTCTCGACAGTCGAGCAGGGGATCGACTGGCCGACCATCACGGCGGCCACGCTGCTCTCCGTGGCGCCGATCCTCTTCGCCTTTTTGTTCTTCCAACGCCAGTTCGTGCAGAGCTTCATGCGCGCCGGCATTCGCTAGCAGGGTTCCATGCGTATCGCCCATATCTCGGATCTTCACATCGTTGCCACGCCGGACGCACCGGCGATCCTGCGACCCGACGCGGTTCCCCGCGCCCGTGCGCTGATGGCGGATCTGTCGGGCTTTCCGGAACTCGATCTCGTGGTCATCACCGGCGATACCGTGAACGACGCCCGTCCCGAGGAATATGCGGTGCTTGCGGATGTTCTGGCGGAACTGACGGTTCCCTATGTCATCCTTCCGGGCAATCACGACGACCGCGGCCATCTGCGCGCACTGGTCCCCGACCGCCCCTATGCCGACCCCGATCTGCTCTACCATGTATGGCAGAAGAGCCGGGCGAGGGTGATCCTTCTCGACACGCTCTGGCCAGGAGAGATCGGCGGGCGCCTGCTGCCTCCGCAGCTGGACTGGCTCGCGGGGCAGCTGGACCGGCCCTTTGACGGCCACACGCTCGTCGCCCTGCATCATCCGCCCTGCGCGCCCGCGATGGGCCGCCTCGACGGCAATGTTCTGGTCGATGGGGCAGAAGCCCTCCGGAGCCTGCTCGACAGCCAGCCCCGCCCTGTCACGGTCCTCTGCGGCCACATGCATCGGCCCTTCGTCGCGCAGTTCGGCCGGTCCCTGGTGTCGGCCGCTGCGAGTACCGCCTTCCAGTTCGAGCTGGCTTTGGATGCCCCGTCCGAGCCGCCAACCGTATCGGAGCCTTTCAGCTACAATGTCCACGTCCTTGGTGCGGATCATGGCCATGTCATTCACCGCCGTTTCGTGGCCCTGTGAGCCGCAAAGACATGTTTGACGTCCTTGACCCGCTTGCCCGAAAGGCCGGCGCGCTTGCCATGAGCCATTTCGGCAATCTCAGCCGAGGCGCCATCTCTCACAAGGGCCCGCTCGATCTGGTGACCGAGGCCGATCGCGCGGTCGAGGCTCTGATCGTTGCAGAGCTTCGCGCGGCCTTTCCTGACGATGGCATCCTGGGCGAGGAAGGTGGGATGGTCCCAGGCTCATCCGGGCGCATCTGGGTCATCGATCCGATCGACGGCACCATCAATTTCGTGCGCGGCGGCCGGCAATGGGCGGTGTCCATCGGCCTGTGGCAGGATGGGCAGCCGGTGGCCGGAATACTTCATGCGCCAGCACTTGGCGCGACCCTCACCGGTGGTGCCGGTCACGCCCCGATGCTGAACGGGCAGCCGCTGCGGCCGCTGTCGGCCTACCAGCCGGATCGCGCCTCGGTCGGTGTCGGTCTCGGACGCGCGGTGCCTTCAGTAGACCGCCTCGCCATGCTGCGTTTTCTGACCGAGGACGTGGGAACCATGATCCGCTGTTGCAACGCGTCCTCCATCGCGCTTCTCGAAGTCGCCACCGGTGAAGTCGACGGCCATGTGGGCTATGGTGAGAGCACGTGGGACGTGATGGCGGTCTGGCCCGTCCTGACCGCTCTTGGGGCGGTTTCGACGCTTGACTGGTCGAGGACACCGCTGGAGTCCAAGCTGCGGTTCGTGATCGGAAAGCCGGAACTCGTGGACGCGTGCCGGTCACTTGCCGACGCTCCTACGGGTTCGGGCGGTCCGTTGCGCCAGGCTGAGGCGGGTGTGAGCTAGTCTGCGGGTACCAGTCGGTGGCCGACGGACCGGCCGCCACGAGAACCGGCTGGGGAGGTTGTTTGCGGGGAGGGCCGCATGGTCGGGTTCGTCACGGCTCCGACCGGCCCGGCGATCATCGGTGTCGGGGCATGGGCGTTCTGAGCGCGAATCCGTTCGACGCCGCCGATGGCCCCTTCGCTTTCTGGACGGCGGCGCATGATGCGCTGTGGCGAGGTACTGGCTTGGGATGGACACTTCACCGGTCATGATCCTGCTGAACATGGCGGCCGCCGCCTCGCTCCTGATCTGGGCGGTGCGCCTCGTGCGGACGGGCTTCGAGAGGGCGTTCGGCAGGCAACTGCGCCTCTGGCTGCGCCGGTCGACGACCAACCGTGTCTCGGCCGCCGCGACCGGCATGGGGGCCGCCATCCTCATGCAGAGCTCGACTGCCGTGGCCATGCTTCTGGCAGGCTTCATGTCGTCCGGCGCCATCGGACGGGCTGCCGGCCTCGCCATCATCCTCGGGGCGGATCTCGGCTCCGCCATCGTGGCGCAGATCCTGAATTCCCGCATAGCCTTTCTCACGCCGCTGCTCCTCCTCTCGGGGGTCATCGTCTTCCTGCGCAGCTCGCGTCGCGAACTGCGCCAGATCGGCCGGATCCTTATCGGCCTCGCCCTGATCTTCATTGCGCTCGACTTGATCCGGGGCGCCAGCGCCCCGCTCTCGACCAGTGCCGCGGCGCAGACGGTCTTGCTCTATCTTGCCAGCGACGCGGTCTCCGCCTTCCTGATCGCCGCGGTCTTTGCCTGGCTGGTCCATTCCAGCGTCGCCGCGGTTCTGCTCTTCGCCACGCTGGCCTCGCAGGAGATCCTGCCGCTCGACGCCGCGCTCGCGATGGTGCTGGGGGCCAATCTGGGAGGGTCGCTGATCGCCTTCTTCCTGACGCTTCAGGCGACCGCCGCGGTGCGGCAGGTGGTCTGGACCAACGTCGTCCTGCGCGGCGGCGGCGCGGTTCTCGCGCTTTATCTCCTGAAGCGGTTCGAGCTGGCCGAGGCTCTGCCCGGCGGCTCGCCGGCCCTGCAGGTCCTGAACCTGCACCTTTTCTTCAACCTCGCGCTGCTGGTCGTGGGGCTCCCGCTCGTCGGGCAACTGATGCGGCTCGCCGCGCGCCTCGTGGCCGATCCGCCCGGCGCCTCGGCGGAGACTTCGGCCCGCTCCTTGCTGGACAGGTCGGTGCAGAACCAGCCGCGCCGCGCCTTTGCCTGCGCGCAGAGGGAACTCATCGAGATCGGCAACCGGATCGAGATCATGCTGCGCGAGGCGATCGGCCTGTTCGACACCTACGACGATCTCCCGGCACAGAAACTGCGGACCGAGATGAAGGAGATCGCGCGCATGTCGCTCGATCTTCGGGTCTACCTGTCGGGCGTGCGGAGCGACGACCCGCAGGAGGACACCGGGACGCGCGCCTTCGACCTCTCGGGGGCGGCGGTCAATCTCGAGGCAGGGGCGGACGTGATCGCGCGGAAGATGGTCGACCTCGCGCGGCGCAAGCATGTGGAGAACCTGAAGTTCTCGGACCAGGGCTGGCGCGAGCTGTGTGATTTCCACGATGTCGTGCTGCGCAACGTGCAGCACGGGATCACCGTCCTGATGTCGAAGGATGTGGGCCTCGCGCGCGAACTCGTCGAGCAGAAGGAGAGGGTCCGCGACATCGAGCAGTCGCTCGAGCGCAAGCACCTCAAGCGGCTGCGCCAGGGGCTGTCGGAGTCGATCGAGACCAGCGCCATCCACCTCGACCTTCTGCGCGCGCTGAAGATGCTCAACACCTCATTTGCGATGATGGCCTACCCCTTGCTCGAGGAACACGGCGAGCTTCTCGAAAGCCGCCTCTCCCACGGATAATGCGAGGGACTTGTCAGGGATATCGCGCTGCCGCTCTCGTCGAATGGCGGGGTCTCGGCACGGCATGAACGACAGCGTCGCCGTCCGGGCCGGGACGGGTCCGAAGCCGTCTGCCAGCTCGGCCACCGCGGCCCCGACCGGCAGCCCCCGGGAGCCGGGCAAGCCAGGCAGGCTAGGCGGGGAGACTGCCCGCCCCGCCGCGCGCCGCGGACCAGGCCATCGGGTCGGTGAGGAAGGATTCCACCTCGGCCCGCTCCCGGGCGGGGAAATGACCCGTGGCGTCGGCGACGCGCAGGATGTCGGCCCAGCTCGCCAGCGCGTGGAGACGGATGTCGTTCTGGCGCAGAAGGACCGCCGTCTGCGGAAAGATGTCGTAGTGGAAGACGACGAAGGCATGCTCCACGATCAGGCCGCCCTTTCGCATCGCCTCGCAGAAGCGGACCTTGCTTCGGCCGTCGGTGGTGAGGTCCTCGACCAGAAGCACGCGCGACCCGGGGAGGAACTCGCCCTCGATCTGCGCGTCCCGGCCAAGGCCGCGGGGTTTCTTGCGGACGTACTGGAGCGGCAGCATCAGGCGGTCGGACAGCCAGGCCGCGAAGGGGATGCCTGCCGTCTCGCCCCCGGCGACCGCGTCGAGCTGCTCGAACCCGATGTCGCGCAGGACGACGGAGGCCGCGAAGTCCATCAGCGTCATGCGCATCCGGGGGAAGGAGATGAGCTTGCGGCAGTCGATGTAGACGGGGCTTGCCCAGCCCGAGGTGAAGCGGAAGGGCGTATCGGTGCGGACATGGACCGCGCCGACCTCGAGCAGCATCCGCGCGGTCAGGTCGGCGATGGTCGCCCGGTCGGGAAAGCCCGTCATCGCGCCGCCCCGGACAGCGCCTCTGCCGCGCGGCGCAGGACGCGCGCCCCCTTCAGCATGTCGTCCACATCCATGTCCTCGTCCGGGTTGTGCGAGCCGTTCTCGTTACGCACGAAGAGCATCCCCGATGGCACGCCCGCAAGCTGGAAGATCGCCGCGTCGTGTCCCGCGCCGCTCGGCACCGTCTCGACCGGCAGCCCCTCGGCCGCGCAGGCGGCGGTGAGCGTGGCGGCGACAGAGGCGTCCAGCATCGCCTCGGGCGAGTGGACCGGCGTGTCGAAGACGAAGCGCACGCCGCGGTCGCGGGCGATGTCGGCGCATTCCGCGTGGAGCAGGGCCTCGACCGCCGCGAGGGTGGGGGCGTGCTGGCTGCGGGCCTCGAAGCTGAAGGTTGTCTCTCCGGGGATGCGGGACATCGCGTTGTGGCCGGGGTCGGTGTGGATGATGCCGGCGGTCAGCACGAGATCGCCGCCCTGCTGTTCGATTTCGGTCCAGTGGTCCTCCATCCGCATGAGGAGGTCCGCCGTCGCCATCACCGCGTCGCGCCGGAGCCAGCGAGGGACGGCGCCGGAATGGCCCGCTTCGCCCAGGCAGCGAACCTCGCGGTGGCGGATGTTGCCGCGGATGCCGCTGACGGTGGCGACGGGCCAACCGCGGTCGAGGAGGAGGGGGCCCTGTTCGATGTGAAGTTCGAGGAAGGCGGCGATCCGGGAGGCGTCGACGAGCGGATCGCCCCGCGCGACGCGGGCGGTGTCGATCCCGCAGGCTGCCATCGCCTCCGCGAGCGAGGTGCCGTCGAGCGCGCTGCGCGCGGCCAGCGCATGGGGGACGAGGCGGCCGAACATGGCGAGCGATCCGGTGTAGGCGTGGCCGAAGATCGCGCTTTCCTCACCCCGCATGGCGATGGCGCGCACGGGCAGCACGCTTGCGGAGTCGTCGCGGTCGAGAGCGATGAGCGCGAGCATCGCGGCGACGGTGCCCGCGAGGCCGTCGTAATTGCCGCCCTGCGGGACGGAATCGACGTGGCTGCCGAGGAGGACGTGGCGCGCGTGGGGGTCGGTGTCGCTCGCGCGCGACATGACGAGCCCGCCGGCCGCGTCGCGCCGCGTGGCGAGGCCGTGGCGGCGCGCGACGGTGTCGAGGTGGTCGAGGACCGCCGTCTCCACCGGCGACCAGGCGGGGCGGGACACGCCGCGCACGTCCGGCGACAGTGTCCGCACCGCGCCGAAGATGTCGAGCGCCAGCGCGCGTCCCTCTGCGCCGAGGATGTCGCCACGGGCGGCGGCGGAAAGCGTGCGGGCGGGCATGAGGTCAGGAGGCGACTGGGGGCAGCGCGTCCGCGAAGCCGAGACGGCGGGCAAGCGCCATCGCCATCTCCCACTCCTCGTCCCGGACCTCCACCCCTTCGGCGAGCCATGCCGCCTTGCGGGCCTGCGCGCCTCCACCCGGCATCCGCACGGCGTGGAAGCCCTGCGCGGGGGGCGAGGCGGTAAGCGTCGCCACCATCCGCTCGGCGGCGGCGTGAAAGGTGGCAGGTTCCTGAAAATGCGCGACCGAGATCGCGATGAGGGTCTGGGAGTAGTAGGCGGCGCGGTCGCGGGTGTCGGCGAGCTTGGGCGCGTCAGCCTGCGGCGTCGCCTGCCAGCTGCGCTCGCCGCTGAGGAGGGCGGCGAGCATCTCCACGATCAGGAGCATCCCGAACCCCTTGGGGCCGGCGGGCAGGAGCGCGCCCTTCATAGGGCTTTCGCGGTCCATCGGGTTCAGGATGACGTCGCGCGGCTCGTCGGTGTAGCGCCCTTCCGTGTCGACGAGCCACGGCCCGTCGAGCCTGCGCCCGTCGCGCGCGGCGAGGACGACGTTGCCCATGGAATAGGCGCTTGTCGCCATGTCGATCACGATGGGGTCGGCCGTCCCCGCGGGGACGGCGACGGAGAGGGGGTTGGTGCAGAACTGCGCCTCCGTCCCGCCCCAGGGGGCGACGAGGAGGGGACCGGTGCTCATCGCGATGCCGATCATGTCGTGGGGGACGGCGCGGAGCGCGAAGCTCGCCACCATCCCGCAGTCGCCCGAGTTGCGGGTGGTGACCATGCCGATCCCGGTGTCGCGCGCCTTGGCGATGGCAAGGTCCATCGCGCGGGCCGAGATCACGTGGCCCGAGCCGCCGTTGCCGTCGACGAGCGCGGTGCCGGGGCTGTCCTCGACGATGGCGAAGGGGGCCCCGAAGCGGGCGATGCCGGCGCCGAAAAGCTCGTCCATGTAGCCCACGAGCCCGAGGCCCTGCGTCTGGTGCGCGCGCAGGTCGGCGTCGAGCAGGCTGTCTGCGAAGAGGCGCGCCTCGTCGTCGTCGGCGCCGTGGGCGCGGGCGAGCTGGTCGTAGAGCGCGTGCAGGGTGGACGCAGGGATGCGCATGGGCCGCTCCGGCAAGGGTCAACGTGGGCGAAGGTCGTGCGGCGCATGGCGCGGAAAAATCACGAACGAAGCGGTGGGAAGTTTGAGTGGGGCGAAAGTTTCCCCCTCTTTCCCTGTGCGGGGGGGGGCCGTACAGGGTGGCGGCGGGATTGTTTGATGGATCGAAAAGTGACGGGCGCGGTGTTCCATATGTTTCCTGCCCCTCCGCCCCCTGAAATGAGAGCATCATGACTTGCGCGGACAGCTCGCGCGGAACAGAGGGACTCGAGATGACGAAGTTCGAGCGCATCGAAGCCCTGGACGATCTCCGGGCAAATGTCGCCGTACCGTTCCAGCGCGCCCGCGCGATGCCGCGGAGCGTCTATACCTCTCCCGAGTTCATGAAGCTCGAGATCGAGAAGATCTTCGCGCGCGAATGGCTCTGCGCGGGCCGCGCCTCGGCGCTCGCGAACCCGGGCGACTACCTGACGATGGAGATCGCGGGCTACCCGATCATCGTGCTGCGCGACCGGGACGGCGGCCTCAGGGCGTTGTCGAACGTCTGCCTCCACCGCATGTCCACGCTGCTCGAAGGCCAGGGCAACGTGCGGGTCATCAGCTGCCCCTACCACGCCTGGACCTACAACCTCGACGGCAGCATGCGCGGCGCGCCGGGCATGGCGGCGAACGAGGAGTTCTGCAAGGCCGACTACCGCCTGCCGCAGTTCCGTTGCGAGGAGTGGCTGGGCTGGATCATGGTGACGGTGAACCCGAACGCTCCGCCGGTGTCCGAACAGCTGTCGGCGCTCGAGGCGCTGGTGCGGCACTACGGGATGGAGAACTACGTCGAGTCGTTCCGCGAGACGCTGACGTGGAACACCAACTGGAAGGTGCTGGCCGAGAACTTCATGGAAAGCTACCACGTCCCCGTCTGCCACCACGGCACCATCGGGCCGCAGGTATCGCTCGACGAGGTCGAATGCGTGCCGGGGACGGCCACGTTCAACTACCATTGCGCGCTGAAGAGCGAGGACCAGTATCTCGCGCTCGCCCATCGCAATAACACCCGCCTGACGGGCGACGACCGGCGGCGGACCTACATCATCAGCGTCTATCCCGGCCTCTTCATCTCGCTGTCGCCGGGGTACTTCTGGTACCTGTCGCTCTACCCCCGTGCGCCGGGGGAGGTGGACGTGATCTATGGCGGCGGGCTCGCGCCCGAGTTCATGGAGGACCCCGACGCGCCCGCGCACTTCGCCGCGCTCAAGGTGCTGATCGACGAGGTGAACGTCGAGGACAAGGGCTGCACCGAACGGGTGTTCAAGGGCCTCATGGGCGCGCTGACGGAGCCCGGCCACCTGTCGCACCTCGAACTGCCGAACTACGAATTCGCGCAGTACATCCTGTCTAGGGTCGACGCCTGACGGCGGGCTGCTTCATCGGGAGCGGCGGCTCTTCGGTCAGCGCGGCCGCGTTCACCTCGGCCAGGATCAGTGGGACGAGCGTGGCGGCCGCAGTCGAGAGGTCGAGGGAGCGCGGCAGCACCAGCGCGTGGTGCGACACCTGTTCGAGTTCCGGCGCCGCGAGCGCCCAGAGGTCGCCCGCCTCCTCCCACGGCCGGGCGAGGTGGTCTGGCACGAGCCCGAGGTAGGTCCCCGTCAGCACGAGCGTCAGCATCGCCTCCATGTTGTTGGCGGTGGCGCGCACGTTCATGTCGAGGAAGCGTTCCTCGTCGGCCCGGCCGAGGTGGCTGCGCAGCACAAAGGGATGCGGGGCGAGCGTCGCGCGGGACATCGTGCCCTCGCGCCCGAAGAGCGGATGCGCCTTCCCGCAATAGAGCCGATGGCGTTCGATGAAGAGCCGGTGGAAGTCGAGCCCGGCCACCGGACGCACGAAGGGGCTGATCGCGGCGTGGAGGTCGTGGGCGAGGACCCGGCGTTCCAGCTCGGAGCGTTCGTCCACGAGAAGCTGCATCTCCACCTCGTTCTCGAGCCGGTTGAACTTGCGCAGCGCCTCTGTGAGCGGGCTGTGGGGGTGGGTGATGAGCGAATCGACGATGCCGAGGCGGATCTTCCCGGTGAGGCGTTTGCGCAGCGACAGGATGCTGTCGAAATGGTCATCCATCGCGTTCAGCATCCGCTTGACCTGCTGGTAGGTCAGATACCCCCGGTCGGTGAGCGCGAATCCCGCCCGCCCCCGCTGGCAAAGGCGGAAGCCGAGCCGCTTTTCCAGCTCGGTCATGTGAAGCGAAATCGTCGAGGTGGAGGTGTCGAGCACGGTTTGCGCAGCCGACAGGCCGCCGGATTCCACGACTGCCCGGAAAACGCGCAGGAGACGGATGTCGACGTCGGCAAGGCGGCCCATGTGTCACCAAAGTTCTGATTCTGCCAAAGTAAGGTGCGCCAAAGTCCTGCTGGAATGAAGCGGGATTCCACGCCTAACTCCTTGCGACTGAGGGGAAACGGCGATGTCTCGGATCTGGCAGGTCATTCCAGGCGATGTGCACGGCTTCGACGGAGGCCCCGGCGCGCGGGCCTCCTTCGGTGTGATCGGGCTATCAGTGGACCGGGCGAGCGTCGTCGATTGCGGGAACTTCCTCGCGCCGTTTCCCGGCGCCGACATGTTCGTGACCCGCGTTCCGATGAGCCCGGTCTGCACGCCTGCCACGCTGGCCGAGATGGGGGACCACCTGACGGCGGCCGCGGCGCTGCTCGTCCCCGAGAGCCCGCTTCACGCCGTCGCCTTCGCCTGCACCTCGGGGCTCGTCGCCATCGGGGCGGAGCGCGTCCACCGCGCCATCTCGGAGGGGCGGCCCGGCGTGCCGGTCGTCACCCCGCTCGAGGCGGCGGCGAAGGGCCTCGCCCGGCTTGGCGCGCGCCGGATCTCGATCCTCGCGCCCTACCACGAGGACGCCTGCAACCTGATCGCAGGGCATTTCGAGGCGGCGGGCTTCACGCTCGACCGCTGCACGACCTTCGACCTCGACGGCGACCTCCAGATGAACCGCCTCTCGGGCGCGGCGCTGAAGGCGGGGGCGGCGCGGGCGCTGCATCCCGAGAGCGATGCGCTCTTCATCTCCTGCACGGCGCTGCGCACCTGCGGGATCATCAACGCGCTGGAAAGCACGCTTGGGGTCCCGGTCGTGACCAGCAACCAGGCCATTGTCTGGGACTGCCTCTCCCATGCAGGGGAGCGGGAGCTTGCGCGCGGCGAGGGGCGGCTCTTCGGGGTTGCCGCATGAGCGTGGCGGGCGATCTCCTCATCCGCGGCGGGCGGGTGCTCGACCTCGACGGGGATGTGGACCGGCCCCCGGTCGCGGACATCCTGATCCGGGAGGGACGCATCGTCGAGATTGGCGCGGAGATCGCCGTCGACGGCGCGACGCCGATGATCGACGCCGCCGGGCATCTGGTGATCCCGGGTCTCGTGAACGCGCACTACCATTCGCACGACGTGCTCCTGCGCGGGCTCTTCGAGCAGATGCCGCTCGACGTCTGGGGGTTCTACAGCGGACCCGGGAATTATCCGGCGGCGGGCCCGGCCGACGTGCGGCTGAGGACGCTTCTGGGCGCGGCGGACTGTCTCGTGAACGGGGTCACGACCGTGCAGGACATGGTCACCGTCACGGGCGCGATGGACGAGCAGGTGCAGGCGGTGCTGGCGGGCTACGCGGATGCGGGGATCCGGGTGTCGCTCGGGCTCCAGATCGCGGATCGGGTGGCGGCCGAGACGGTGCCTTATTGGGACGAGATCGGCGGCTCGGTCGGCGCGCGGCTGCGCCAGCCGGTCGAGGTGAGCGCGCTCCGGGCGCTGATCGAGGCGACGATTGACACGCGCCCCGACGACCGGCTCACGTGGGCGCTGGCGCCCTCGGCGCCGCAGCGGGCCTCGGACGCGCTGCTCGACTGGGTCGCAGGGCTGGCGCGCGAGCGGGACGTGCAGATCTTCACGCATGTCTACGAGGCGCGCAACCAGGCCGTGATGGCGCGGATCGGGACGGCGGAGGGGTCGCTCGTCACGCGGCTCGAACGCTTCGGGCTCCTGAACCCGCGCCTGACCATCGCGCATGGCGTCTGGATCGATGACGACGAGGTCGCCCGCTTCGGTGCGGCAGGCGCCAACCTCGCCTGCAATCCGGCGAGCAACCTCAAGCTGTTGAACGGGTTCGCGCCGATCCGGCGTTATGCCGACAGCGGGGCGGGAATCGCGCTGGGCTGCGACAACTGCAGCGGCAACGACGTCCAGAGCCTGTTCCAGTCGATCAAGCTCTTCGCGCTCTACTGGGGCATGCAGTCCGAAGCGGGCGAAAGCGGCGCGGCTCGCCGCGCCTTCCATGCGGCGACCCTGGGCGGCGCGCGGGCGCTGGGGCTCGAGGGAGAGGTGGGGGCGCTCAAGCCCGGCTACCGGGGCGACGCGGTGCTGCTCGACCTCGCCGGGCCGTCCTACCGGCCGCTCCATTCGGCGCTGCGGCAGATGGTCTATGCCGAAACCGGGCAGGGCATCCGCGCCGTGGTGGTGAATGGCCGCATCGTCGTTCGGAACGGCGAGCTGACGCATCATCCGGCCGCGGCCCTGCGCGACGCGGCCGAAGAGGTGCGCGCCCGCATGGCCCCCGCGATCCGAGACGTCGCCTTGCGAAATGCCGACCTGCTCGACCCGCTTCTTGCCGCCTACCGCCGCGCCGACGGCTACCCGTTGCCCATCGACCGCTATCGTATGCCGCGACCCTCCCACGACGCCGCCGCCTGCGGGTGCCGCCATGACTGAGCTGCCCGTGTCGGGATGGTCGCCCGGCGCCGCCGAAGCGGCGGAGTCCGCGCCCGCCTACGTGGAGTTCCGGTCGGTCCTGAAGACCTACGGCCAGGCCACAGTCCTGAAGGACTTCAGCCTCGAGGTGCCGAAGGGGCAGCGGCTCGCGCTCATCGGGCCGAGCGGGTCGGGCAAGACGACCATCCTGCGCATCCTGATGACGCTCGAGACGATCCAGGGCGGGTCGGTCTGGATCGGCGGCGCGCCGCTGTTCCACGAGGCGCGCGGCGACGCGCTGCTGCCGGCATCCGAGACCTACCAGCGCCGTCAGCGCCGGCATCTGGGCATGGTGTTCCAGAGCTTCAACCTGTTCCCGCATCTCAACGTGCTCGAAAACATCGCCCAGCCGCAGCGGCTGAACCTCAGGCGCCCCCGCGCGGAGGCCGAGGCACGGGCGATGGAGCTTCTCGACTCCGTGGGGCTCGCGCACAAGGCGCGGGCCTGGCCGGACGAGCTGTCGGGCGGGCAGAAGCAGCGCGTGGCCATCGCCCGGACGCTGGCCATGGACCCCGACATCCTCCTGTTCGACGAGATCACCTCGGCGCTCGACCCCGAACTCGTGGACGAGGTGCTGAACGTCCTGCGCGGGCTGTCGCACCGCACCGACCTTACCATGCTGCTGGTCACGCACGAGATGGGCTTCGCGCGCGAGTTCGCCGACCGGGTGATCTTCATGGAGGCCGGGCAGATCGTGGAGGACGCCCCGCCCGAGACGCTGTTCACCGCCCCCGCGCAGGACCGCACGCGGCAGTTCCTGCGCAAGATCCTGCCGCACACGCGCTGAGGGCCGGGCATGGACCGCTTCCTCCCCTACGCGCCGCTCCTCCTGGAAGGGCTGAAGGTCACGCTGGCCATCTACGTCTGCGCGGCCATGGTGGCGGTCGCCTTCGCGGTCTTCGCGGGCGTGGTGCGCTTCGCAGGGCCTGCCTGGCTGCGCTGGCCCGTGGGCGCGGTGGTGGAGTTCCTGCGCGGGACGTCCTGCTTCGTCCAGCTCTTCTGGTGCTTCTACGCGCTCCCGATGCTGGGGGTCACGCTCACGCCCTTCGTCACCTCGGTGATCGTGCTCGGGCTCAACTCGGGCAGCTTCGGGTCGGAGGTCGTGCGCGGCGCGCTCGAGGCGGTGCCGAAGGGTCAGACCGAGGCGGCGCGGGCGCTCAGCTATTCGCCCTTCCGCATCTTCGTCCATGTGCTGGCCCCACAGGCACTCCGAATCGCGATCCGACCAGCGGCGAACCTTCTCGTCGACCTTCTCAAGCTCACGCCGCTCACCTCGCTCGTGACGGTGTCGGACCTGACGCGGAACGCGATGATCATGAGGACGCAGACGGGCAGCACGCTCGTCACGCTGCTCGTCATCTTCGCGATCTACTTCCTGCTCGCCTCGCTGATCTACGCCGCCATGAACCGGCTCGAGGCGCGGCTTTACCACCGGCGCGCGGTGCGGAAGGCCGAGGCGCCGGCCGAGGTGGCGGCATGACCTGGAGCAACGACTTCGCCCTGTCCATCCTGCCGCTGCTGCTCAAGGGCTTCCTGATCACGCTGAAGGCGACGGCCGGCGGCACGGTGCTCGCGCTGCTCCTCGGGCTGGTGCTGGCGCTTTGCGCCTACGCCCCGCAGGGCGCGCTGCGCCGGGGCGCGCACGCGGTGACCGAGCTTCTGCGCCGGACGCCGCTGCTCGTCCACATCTACATCCTGTTCTTCGCGCTGCCCGAACTCGGGATCGTGCTGTCGCCGCTGACGGCAGGCATCCTCGCGCTGGGGCTCCACACCGGGTCCTACATGTCGGCGGTCTACCAGTCCGGGATCAACGCCGTGCCCGCGGGACAGTGGGAGGCGGCGCGGTCGCTCGGCTATTCGCGCCGGGACCTCTGGGCGCGGATCGTGCTGCCGCAGGCGGTGCCGATGATGATCCCCGCGCTCGGCAACTACGTCCTGCTGATGTTCAAGGAAAGCGCGATCCTGTCGGTGATCGCGGTTCCCGAGGCGATGCAGACCGCGCTGTCGATCGGCAACAAGACCTACCGCTATTTCGAGGCGGTGACGGTCGTGGGTCTTCTCTACCTCGCCATCAGCCTTCCCGTCGCCGCCGCGCTTCGCGGGCTCGAGCGGCGCTACGTCACGCCCCCGCAATGATCCGCCTCACCCTCACATGACCTCAGCCAAGGAGTCTCCCATGTCCAGACCGTCCCTCTGCCCCCGCAGCCTGATCGCGGCGGCCCTTCTCGCCTCGGTGGCGCTGCCCGCCGCCGCGCAAGGCAAGCTCGACCAGATCAAGGCCGACGGCGTCATCCAGATGGGTGTCGCGCTCGAGCCGCCGTATTCCATCCTCGAACCCGACGGAAAGCTCACCGGGGCCGATCCCGACGTGCTGCGCGCGGTCTTCTCCGAGCTTGGCGAGGTCGACCTGAAGGCCAACGTCGTGGACTGGGGCGCGCTGATCCCGGGTCTTCTGGCCGGGCGGTTCGATTCCGTCGCCACCGGGCTCTTCATCCGGCCCGAGCGCTGCGAGGCGGTCCTGTTCTCGCAGCCCGTGCTCTGCGCGTCCGAGGCCTTCATCGTGCGCGAGGGCAATCCGAACGGCATCACGACCTATGCCGAGCTGGCGGCCAGCGGCGTGATGTTCTCGACCGTCGCCGGGGCCGAGGAGCGCCGCGCGCTGGAAGTCGGCGTGCCGCCCGAGCGGATCATGGTGGTGCCCGACATCTTCGGCGCGGTGGATCTCCTCAAGAGCGGGCGCGTGGAGGTCATCGGCTTCCCGGACGTGACGCTGATCGAGGCGATGAAGTCGCTGCCCGAGGGCGAGTACGACCTTCTGACCGGGCTCGAGGGCGAGCCGATCCAGTGTTCCGCAGCGGCCTTCGCCAAGGAGAACGGGGACCTGCGCGACTTCTTCGACGCGCGCCTCGTGGCGCTGCAGGAAAGCGGCGAGTTCGCCGAAATCCTGACCGCCTACGGCTTCGATCCGACCGTGACGGCCAAGACCGACCGCACCACGCTCTGCGGCGCGGAGAACTGAAGCAGGGTGGCCCCGGCCCGCGTGGCCGGGGCGCACAGCAAGGACGCTTGGAGCCATGACCTCAGCCACCCTCGTCGAGCCCGCGCGGCTGACGGACTGGGCGCGGCGCCTCGTCGCCGCGCCGAGCCCGCAGACCGCGCTGTTCGAGCGCGAGCCTGCCGTTCAGGCGTTTCTCGCCGGGCCGGTCGTGGCGCTGCTGGACGAGATCGGGCTGCCGCACAGGCGGGACGCGATGGGCAGCGTGATCGTGGAGATGGGGCGGGCGGACGGGCCGTCGCTGATGCTGATGGCCTATGCAATGACGCATCCGGCGAACCGGATGGCCGACCCGTTCGGCGCCACGCTGGTCGACGGTGGCACGCGCCTGCGCGGGCGGGGCGTGGCCGAGCAGAAGGGCGCGCTGGCCGCCGCGCTTGCCGGCGTGGCGGCGGTGAGGGACCGCGCGCTTAGCGGCAGGCTCGTGCTTGCCGTCACCAGCGCGGGCGAGACGGGGCGGCACGACGCGGCGGCGTCGGTGCTCGACGCGCTCGGGCATGTGCCGGACATGACGGTGATCGTCGTCGGCACCTCGGGGCGGCTCGCGCTGGCCAACAAGGGGCGGATCGACGTGGAGGTGACCGTGCGGGGCCGCGCCGCGCATTCCTCGACGCCCGCCGCCGGAATCGACGCCATCGCGGGCGCGCGGCGGGTGCTCGACCGCGTGCTCGCGCTCGACGTGGGCGGGCGGGCGCATCCGGGACTCGGGGAGGCGACGCTGGCCGCCACCGCGATCCAGTCCTGGCCCAAGGCCACGCACACGATCCAGGACGAAGTGCGCATGGTCTTCGACCGTCGCCTCCTGCCGGGGGACGACCCCGAGGCCGCCTTCGACGCCATCGCCCGGGCCGCCGAGATCGGCCCGCCCTGGGAGGTCGACTGTCGGCGCGGCCCGCACATGTTCCCCGCCGAGATCGCCCAGGACGGTCTGCTCGCCCGCGCGGTGGCGTCGGGCTGCGCGGCGCGGGGGCTGCCGCCGCCGGAGCCGTTCTTTTCCCACGGGGCGCTCGACGCCGGGCTCCTGTGCGCAAGGGGCATGGAGGCCGCGATGTGGGGGCCGGGGGACACCGCGCTCTGGCATTCGGACGAGGAGAGCATCGCTCTTTCCGATCTGCGGAACGGCGCGGAAGGGTACCTCGGCCTGATCGAGGCGGTGCTGGGCGGATCGCCCGGAAAGAGCGAGAGCTGAACGATGCCGGACTTCGACCCCCTTCGCCTCGGCCTGATCGGATGCGGCGGCATGGGCCTGCGCCATGCGCTCGCCGTGGCCGACATGCACGCGCTCGGGTGCCGCCCGGTGGAGATCGTGGCGGTGTGCGACACCGACCCGGATCGGCGGGCACGGGTGTCCGGGCTTCTGGCCGAGCGGACGGGCCGTCGCCCGGCGGAGCACGCCTCGGCGGGTGCGCTCCTTGATGACCGCCGGGTGGAGGCGGTGGACGTGGTGCTGCCGACCTCGCTCCACCACGCCACCGTTCTCGACGCGCTGTCGGCGGGGATGCACGTGCTGGTCGAGAAGCCGCTCGCGCTGACCGTGTCGGCCTGCGACCTGATCGTGGCGGCGGCGGCGCGGGCCGGGAAGGTCGTGGCAAGTTCGGAGAACTACCGTCGCCTGCCGGGGAACCGGACGCTGGCCGCGCTGATCGCGGGCGGCGCGCTCGGGGCGCTCGACGCGATGTTCGTGCGCAACTTCGCCCCGCCCGATCCGCCGGTGAAGCGCGGGCAGGCGCCGGTGGCGAGTCCCGAATGGTACCGCGCCCGCACCCATGCCGGGGGCTACCACGCCATGGAGATGGGCGCGCACGAGGCCGACCTGCAGGAGTTCTGGTTCGGCCCGGTCATCTCCGTTTCGGCCGAGATGCGGACCTTCGGGCACTCCGCCGCGCCCGATGTGACCGAGGACCTGCTGAGCGCGACCTTCCGGTTCGAAAGCGGGTTCGTGTCGAACATCGCCTTCGCCTCCACCATGCGCGGGTTCGAGGTCGCCGACCGTCTGCTGATCGGGCGGGAGGCGGTGGTGTCGAGTGCCGCCTGGCACGAGTGGCAGAACGGCGCCGTGGTGCAGGCGGACGGGTCCCGGCGGGAGTCGGAGGCGCTGGTGCAGGAGTGGCTTTCGGGGCTGTCACCCGACACCCGCCAGCGCCTCCTGCCCGAGGGCGCATGGACGCGGGGGCGGGACGGGTCGGTCGCGACCGAGCCGCTCAGTTACGGTGTGGGCGTCGCCATCCACGACTTCGCCCGGGCGGCGCGGACGGGGACCGCGCCCGAGATCCCGGCGGATCGCGCGCGCCGCGCGGTGGCGCTCTGCTGCGCGATGATGGAAGCGGCGCGCGCCGAGGCGCCGGTGCGGATGGAACAGATCCTGTCGGGCGAGATCCGGGCGGCGCAGGCGGCGCTGAACCACGCCATCGGGCTTGCCGCGTGACGGGACCGCTCTCCGGACGCCGGGCGGTCGTGACCGGAGCGGCGCAGGGGATCGGCGCGGGCATCGCCGCGGCGTTGCGGTCGGCGGGCGCGGTCGTCACCGGGATCGACCGGCAGCCGACGTCCGATGGCGGGATCGTCTGCGACCTCGCGCGGGGGGAGGATGTCGCTCCCGCCATGGCCGAGGCGGTGCGCCGGATGGGGCGGATCGACATCCTCGTGAACAACGCGGGCATCAACGAGCGGCGCGGGCTGGGCGAGATCGACGCGGGCCACCTCGACCGGATGATCGCGGTGAACCTGCGCGCGCCGATCCTCGTGGCGCAGGCCGCGCTGCCGCACATGGGGGCGGGCGGGCGGATTGTGAACGTGGCGTCCGAGCTCGCCTACCTCGGGCGCGCGGGCGGGTCGGTCTACGCGGCGACGAAGGCGGGGCTGATCGCGCTGACACGCTCATGGGCGCGCGAGCTGTCGCCGCGCATCCTCGTCAACGCCATCGCGCCGGGGCCGACGGACACGCCGCTTCTCGGGTGGGGCAGCCTGCCGCCGGAGCGGCGGGCGGAGGAGACGGCGAACCCCATGGGCCGGATCGGCACGGTGGCCGAAGTCGCGGCGACTTGCGTCTTCCTCTGCGGGCCGGGCGGCGACTTCTACACCGGACAGTGCCTCGGGCCCAATGGCGGCACCGTGATGACCTGAGACGACGGAGGAGAGACCCATGCCGCGCACCGTGACCGTCCCCGTGACGCTCGCCACGCCAGACAGCTTCGCGCCCTACGGCCATGTCCTCGACCCGGCGACAGCAGTGCCGGGCTACATCGGCCCCGGCTATTCCACGACGCGCTTCCCGCTGCACCTGGGCGGGCGGCCCGACCTCACGCTGCTGCGCCACCCCTTCGACCGGATCGCCTGCCGGGCGATGGAGCGGCACACGCAGGTGACGGAGTTGCGGGTGCCGCTCGACCCCCGCGCCTCGCTCGTCTTCGTCGCGGCCCCCGGCACGGCGCCCGCACCCGAGGATGTGCGCGGCTTCCTCGTCGACGGCGCGACGGCCCTCCTCATCGCGCGGGAGTGCTGGCATTCGCCGTCCTATCCGCTCGACCCGCGGGGCGCGGCCTTCGTGCTCCTGTCGGATGCCGAGACCGAGGCGGAGCTGGAGACGGCGGGGCAGGGGGCCACATCACGCTATACCCACGTGGCAGACTGGGACGGAGAGGTGGAGATCGTCCCCGACCTCTCCGGGCTCGGCCGCACGCATGACCGGCTTCGGGCCGCCGAGTAGGAGGATCGGGATGGGACGGATCGACCGCCGCCTCGCCGAACTGGGGCTGACGCTGCCGCCGCCCTGGACGCCGCAGGGAAACTTCCTGCCGTTCCGGCGGGAGGGAGGTCTGGTCTTCCTCGCGGGCCAGACCTGCGAGTGGGACGGGCGGGTGGTCTGCGAGGGGCCGGTGGGGCCGGGCGGCACCGACGTGGCTGCGGCGCGGGAGGCGGCGAAGGTCTGCGCGCTCAACCTTCTCTACACGCTCAGGCTGGCGTGCGACGGCGACCTGGACCGCGTCCGCACGGTCCTGCGGCTGGGCGGCTTCGTGAACTGCGTCGCGGGCTTCGACCGGAGCCCCGAGGTGGTGGATGGTGCGACCGAGGTGTTCGAGGCCGTCTTCGGGGAGGCAGGACGCCACGCCAGGACCGCGGTCGGCGTGGCAGGGCTTCCCGGCAACGCTGCCGTGGAAGTCGATGCGGTCGTGGCGATCGGCCCCGGATGACGGGGGCAGGGGCGCCCGCGTCGTCAGGATGGCGGCTTGCAACCCGTCCCGGGGCTTGGGCACATGGCTGCGCGCGGCTCAGGGATGCTCCGCGGTGACGATCAGCCAGCGGATTCCGTTGCCCCGTACCTCGAGGCGATGGCCGACGCGGAAGCCCGCACGCGCAAGCCGGGCCGGATAGTTGTGGGAGAAGGACTGCTCCCTCCCGAAGATCCGGGACTCCATCATCGTGGCGAGATCGTGGTCCGGGTCGAGCGGTTCGATCATGACGACCGCCGCAGGCCCCGTCGCCGCGAGGATGCCGAGGATCGCGTCCACGCTTTCCGGCGCAAAGTATTCCAGCACGCCGCCATTCGTGAACAGCACGGTCCCCGGTTCCGGGTTGGCCCCGATCCAGGAGGCGCCGTCGGCGTTGTGGAAGGTGACCCGGCGGCCGGGACCGAAGCGGTTGCGAGCGGTGGCGAGCGCCACCTCGTTGAGGTCGAGGCCCACGGCGCGCACAGCTGCGGGCGCTTGCGACATGACATGTTCCAGCACCAGCGCGTCGCCGCACCCGATTTCCACGATCCGTCCGTAGCGCCCGGAGACCAGCAGCGCCTGCAGCGCGTCGAGAGCGGCCCCATGTTCGTCGAGCGTGAGCCGCAGCCGTGCTTCGTTGTTCGTCACGTGGAAGCGGTTTCCGAACGGGCCGCGCCAGATCGCGGCGAGAGTGGCCTGAACCTCCTCCGTTCGTCCCGTGCTTTTGGCGCGGTACATCCGCGCGGCGAGGATGGCGTCCTTGATCCGCCGGAGCCGGTCCGGATTCGCCCCCGTCTCGACCTCCAGGGCGATCTGCGGGAGCAGGCGTTCGGCCGCCCCCCCCACGGCAAGCTTCAGTGTGTTGCGCAGCACGTCCGTCCCTCCGTCCCGAGTGCGAGAGTTCCCACCGCCCCGCGCAGTTCGAGCGCGTGCAAGGTGGCAGCCGGCCTGGTGGGTGCAAGGTAGGCCACGGGCCGCCCCTCCTCATGGCCGAGCACGATGGCGCGGGGGTCGAGCCCAAGCCCCTCGCCGGTCAGCTTCATGCGCGCCTCCTTGGCCGTCCAGAACTGCAGGAAGGTCCGGCGCGGCAGAGGTGCGGCGCGGATGGCCGCGGCCTCGTCCGGGTGGAAGCAGGTGTCGATCATCCCCGCGAGGTCGCCGTCGAGAGCGGGACCGGCGGCGAGAAGCTCGATGTCGATGCCGACCTCGTGGACGGCGGACACGGCGAGCGCCGCGAGGCCGCCGGAGTGGGAGAGGTTGAAGGACAGCCCGCCGTCCGGAAGGCATGGCTTGCCGCCGGGTGCCGCGCCGATGGCGAGGCTCCGCGGATCGCGGTCGAGCCGGCGGGCGAGACTGCGCCGGAGGAACCCGCGACCCCGCACGAAGCGGTGCCGGTCGCGCGGCAGACGGAAGCGGTCCGCGCGATCGCGCTCTGCGGGCGACAGCCACCGGGCGGCGGTGGCGAGCGCGATGTCGCCGTCGTCGTCCAGCCGGCAGAGCGCGATCTCCACCTCGCGCGGGATGGCGGTCGTCCGCGGCAGGAGGGCGGTCATGCCGGACGTCCGAGCTGCTCTTCCACGACGCGGGCCGTCTCGGCGACGTGGGGCATCTCAACGAGAGCCCGGTGGGTGGCGGCGATCCGCACCCGCTCCAGCCGGTCCTTCGGGATGAAGCGGTCCCAGCCCGCGAAGGGTTCGCGCTCGAAGAGAAGGCGGTAACGCTCCTCTTCCTGTTCGGACTGGACGAGGCAGGCGGGTCCGCCGAAGGGACCGCCGCGGTAGCGGCGGGCGGCGGCGAACCACGACTCCACGAGAGGCGCGAAGCGGTCGGGGAGGATGCCCACATCGTCCTGCGGCGGCGGCGGAAGAAGCGCCTTCCCGCCGCGGGCGACAAGCCGCGCAAGGACGCGCCGCGGACCCATCAGCGTCACGTCGCGCAGCGCCGCGGCGATCCGCGCGCGGCCGCCTCCGGTGCGCGGGTCGAGCCCGCCTTCGCCGCGGAAAAGGACTTCCCGCGCACAGCCCGGTGCCATCGTGTCGAGGAGGACGAGCGCGGCCACCCGGCCGCCCGCCGCCTCGACCTGGCGGGCCATTTCGAAGGCGGTGAGCGCGCCGCCGGAGAACCCGGCGATGTGGACGGGACCGTCGGGCTGGTGCCGGCGGAGGTAGCGGAGGTGTTCGGCCACCATCTCCTCGATCGAGGTGCGCGGCGTGTGGCCGAGGATGCCGCGGGTCTGGAAGCCCACCACCCGTCGCGTGCGCCCGATGAGCCGCGCGAGGTCCACGAGGTTGTTGAGGTTCCCGCCGACGCCGCCCACGATGAAGAGCGGCGAGGCGGAGGTGCCCGCAGGCCCCGGGTGGATCACGGCCGAGGTGTCCCATTCCGCCTCGGGGTCGATCTCGGCGGTGCAGGCGATCTGCGCGGCCTCGATCCGGCGGGCGAGGGTTTCGATGGTCGGGCTTCCGAAGAGGGTGGAGATCGGCATGAGCGCACCGAACTGCCGTTCGATCCGGGCGAAGAGCTCCACCGCGAGGAGCGAGTGGCCGCCGAGTTCGAAGAAGCTGTCGTCGGGGCGGATCGCATCGGTCGAGAGGAGCTCGCGCCAGATGCCGGTGAGCGCCACCTCGATGGAGGTAAGCGCGCGGACCGGGCGGACCGGCGCCGCCAGCGCCTCGCTCGCCCGGGTGCGGAGCGCGGTCCGGTCGAGCTTGCCGTTGGCCGTGACCGGGAGCGTGTCGAGGATCTCGATCCGCGCGGGCACCATGTGCCGGGGAAGCCGGGCGCGAAGCGCTTCGGCGAGGGAGCCGGGTGAGGCGGTCGGGCAGGAGACCGCGCAGAAGCCGGTGAGGGTGCCGCCGTGGTCGGCGCTGTGGATCACCGCCGCCTGCTCGACGCCGGGGAGAGCCGCGAGCGCGGCCTCGATCTCGCCCGGCTCGATGCGGAAGCCGCGGATCTTTACCTGTCCGTCGCGGCGGCCGAGGTAGTCGAGCGTGCCGTCGGGCAGGCGGCGCACGAAGTCGCCGGTGCGGTAGACGCGCGCCTCTCCGAGGGCGGGCGCGGGCACGAAGGCGGCCTCCGTCAGGTCGGGCCGGCCGAGGTAGCCCAGCGCCAGCCCGTCGCCCGCGACGACCAGTTCGCCGGCAATGCCGTCGGGAACGGGCGCGAGTCCGCGATCGACGACCCAGGCCCGGGTGTTGGCGATGGGCCGCCCGATGGGGATGCTGCACAGGTCTTCGGGCAGGTCGCGCGCGATGCGGTGCGTGCAGGAGAAGGTGGTGTTCTCCGTCGGTCCGTAGCCGTTGATGAAGGTGGCGTCCGGCAGCGCGGCCTGCGCGCGACGGATGTGCGGGACGCTGAGCGCCTCGCCGCCCGTGAGGATTTCCTCCACGCCGGCAAGGACCGTGGGATCGTGGTCGACGAGCGCGTTGAAGAGTCCGGCGGTGAGCCAGAGCGTGGTCACGCCGTGCTCGGTGATGGTGCGTCGGAGGGCGGCGGGGTCCGTCGCGAGGCCGGCCGCGCCGATCACGAGCGTGCCGCCGTTCAGGAGGGCGCCCCAGATCTCGAAGGTCGAGGCGTCGAAGCCGGTGGGCGCGAGCTGGAGGAAGACGCGGGTCGCGTCGAAGCGCGCGTAGTCGGTGCCCCGGACGAGGCGGACGACCGCGCGGTTCGGGACGAGGACGCCCTTGGGCGTGCCGGTCGAGCCCGAGGTGTACATGACGTAGGCCACGTCCTCCGCGCCGGCTGCAGCCGGCAGTTCACCCGCTGGGGTCGGCTCGCTGACGCCGAGCCGGGTGATTTCGTCCGGCAGGGCGGCGTCCGGGTCGGCGATGGCGATGCGGGCCGCGCAGTCGCGCAGGATGAAGTCGCGCCGTGCGTCGGGCAGGTCGGGGTCCACGGGCACGTAGGCCGCGCCGGCCTTGAGCGTGGCGAGGATCGCGACGATCAGGTCTGCCGACGGGCGGACGCAGAGCGCCACCATGTCGCCCCGGCCCACGCCTTCGGCGGCGAGCCGCGCGGCGAGCGCGTCGGAGCGGCGGTCGAGGTCAGCGTAGGAGAGCTGCGCGCCGTCCTGTGCCACGAGGGCCGTGGCCGCGGGGCTCTGCGCGGCGGTCGCGCGGAAGAGGTCCGCGATCCCGGTGTCGCGCGGGTAGTCGGTCGCCGTGCCGGCGAGCGCCGTCTGCTGGGCGAGAGCTGCCGGGGCGACGTAGGCGACTGCGCCCAGCGGCGTCGCCGGGGCCGCGGCGGCCGCGCCGAGGAAGCGGAGGTATTCGGCCATGCGGCCTTCCATCGTCGCGCGATCGTGGCGCGCGGCGTTGAAGGTGCACTGGAGCTCTGCGCCCTCGGCCGTCTGGACGAAGTTCAGGAAGAGGTCGAGGTGCTCGAACGCGCGGCCGACGGAGTCGGCTGTCACGTCGAAATCGGCGAAGGCGATCTCCTTCGCGGCGGCGTCGAGGTTGATGCCGATGGACACGAGCGGCGCCCAGACCACGTCGCGCTCGGTCTTCATCTCCTTGACGAAGCTCACGAAGTCGAAGGTCTGGTATTCGAGCGCATCGAGCACGGCGCCGCCTGCGGCGCGGACATGCGCCTCGAACGGCATGTCGAGCCGGGAGGCGAGCCGGAGCGGCAGGAAGTTCACGCAATGGCCGACAAGCGCGGTGCCGCCCATGAGCGGCTGGCCCGCGGCGGAGAAGCCGAGCGGCGTGACCTCCTCGCCCGTCAGGCGCGAGAGGTAGGCCGAGAAGCCCGCGACAAGCGCGGCGAAGAGCGTGGCGTCCTGCGCCTTGGCGATATCGCGCAGGGACTTCACGACGCCCGGGTCCATCTGCTGGACGAAGCGCACCGCGCGGTAGTCGCGCTGGGTCGGGCGTGCCCGGTCGGAGGGCAGTTCCACGCGCGGCAGGCCGTCCTTGTAGAGGTCGAGCCAGTAGTCCCGCGCCTCGGTCCGCGAGGTCATCATGTCGGGCTGGTTGATGAAGCCGATGAAGTCCGACAGTTGCTGCGCGGGCTCCAGATCGGCTGCCGTCCCGTCGCGGCGGGCGGCGTAGAGCTTGCCCAACTCGCGCACCAGCACGCCGCAGGAGTAGCCGTCGGCGATGACGTGGTGGACGGTGAGCAGGAGCTTGTGATGGTCCGGCCCGAGTACCAGAAGATGCGCGCGGACGAGCGGGCCATTGACCAGATCGAAGGGCGTCGTGACTTCAGCCCGTTCGGCGGCCATGCGGGCGCAGTCGCGCGCCTGCGGGTCGAGGGACGCGAGGTCGGAGACCGTCACCGGCACGTCGATCCGGGCGCGGATCGTCTGCGTCTCGCCATTGGCGTCGGGGACGCTCCGGAGCGCCTCGTGCCGCACGGCGAGGTCGGCGATGGCGGCCTGCATGACCGTGAGGTCAAGCGCTCCCCTGAGCTCGATCGTCGAGCAGAGGTTGTAGGAGCAGGAGGCATCCGCGCTGAATTGCGAGGAGACCCAGATCTCCTGCTGCCCCGGCGCCATCGCGATGACGCGCGCGCCGTCGGGCCGCGTGCCGGGCATCAGCCCAACTTCGATCAGCGTGTTCACGCTGTCGATGAAGGCGTCGCGCACTGCGTCGAGGTCGGCGTCGGTGTGGGCGGTGGAGAGGAAGATCGGCCGCCCCTCGTAGGTCATGATCCCGCGGTTGCGGAGGTGGAAGAAGAGGAGGTCGGCGTATTCCACCCGCGCCTGGAAGGTCAGGCGGAGGACGGAGGCGAAGCGCTCCATCCGGAGCGGCGCGGAGACGGAGGCGAAGAAGGCGTTGAGCTCCTCGGTCAGCCGCGCGGCCTTGGCGTTCAGGCCCTCCTGGAGGGCAGGGCCTGCCTCCATGAGGTGATGGAGAACCGCCCGCGTGGCGGCGAGCGCCATCGGGTGGCGGACGAAGGTGCCCGCGAACCACGTCATGTCGGCGGTGGGCTGGCTGTCGTCGCCGTACTCCCAGAACCCGCCGTCGAGCGAGTCGAGGTAGCGCGCGCTGCCTGCGACGATGCCGATGGGCAGCCCGCCGCCTGCGACCTTGCCGTAGGTGGCGATGTCGGCGCGGATGCCGAAGAGGTGCTGTGCCCCCTGCGGGTGGCAGCGGAAGCCGGTCACGATCTCGTCGAACATGAGCGGGATGCCCAGCTCCTCGGTCAGGCGACGGAGCGCCTGGACGTATTCGATCGGCTGGAAGTCCGGGTTGCGGCTGCGCACGGGCTCCACGAGGACGAGCGCGATCTCGTCGGCCTGCTCACGGATGACGTTGAAGGCATCCGGGTCACCGTAGTCGAGGATGATGGTGTTCTGCACGGCCTCGCGCGGAATGCCGGGCGCGGCGGGAAGGGTGCGCAGACGGCTGCCCTGGCCCGCGCCGCGGACCTGCATCTCGTCGAAGATGCCATGGTAGTGGCCGTCGAACTTGGCGATCTTGGACTTGCCGGTGACGGTGCGCGCCATCCGGACGGCGGCGAGCACGGCTTCCGACCCGGTGTTGCAGAAGGCCACGCGCTCCATCCCCGTGAACTCGCTCACGAGCTGGGCCACTTCGCCCGCGAGGACGGATTGCGGGCCGATGGCGAGCGTGCGGTCGGTCTGTTCGCGCACCGCGTTCACGACGATGTCGGGCTGGTGGCCCAGGAAGGTCACGCCGTAACCGCCGACGAGGTCGATGTATTCGTTGCCGTCCACGTCCCAGACGCGGGAGCCTTTCGCGCGGTCCGACAGGATAGGGTAGACCATCTCCTTCCAGCGCAGCCGGAAGCCCTGAACGGTCCGCGGGTCGGCGAGGACCCCGCGCGAGGCCTGGGTCGAGGCCTTGGCCTTCGGCGTGCGGCGCACGGTTTCGGCGATGAGCGCGTCGATGTGGCGCTCCTGAATGGGCGTGAGCCCGCTGGCGCGGCCTGCGTCGGACTTGATGACCGGAAGCGCGACGTTCGGCGCGGCGGCGGTCTTGCCGGAGGTCGCGGCGGGGGCGGCGGTGGTGGAGGCCGCGGCCTGCTTCGGCGCTTCGGCGGCGCCGGCCTCGGCCCCTGCGGGCAGGAGCCCGTCGATATGCGTGGCGAGCTGGTCGATCGTCGGGACCTCGTCAATCAGCTGGCGCGTGGACAGCTTGACCTGGAAGGCCTTCTTGAACGCCGCATTGGCCTGCGTAAGGAAGAGCGAGTCGAAGCCCAGCTGGAGGAAGGTGGCGTGGACGTCCACCGCGTCGAGCGGCAGGCCGCTCAGGCGGTGGATCTCGGCCTTCAGGCGCTCCACGATCCGGCCGCGCCGGTCGGCGGGCAGGGCCACCGCGGGGGCGGGTGTGTCGTCGGCCTCGGGCGCGGGCTGCGGCGCGAGGGCCGTCGGAGCGGGCGCGGCGAGCGCCGGGACCTCGGCCACGGCGTCGATCCAGTGGCGGCTGCGGTCGAAGGGGTAGGTCGGCAGCGGCACCTTGTGGCGGCGTCCGGTGGCGACGGCGGCCCAGTCGGCCTTCGCGCCCGCCATCCACGCGCGACCGAGCGCGCCCAGAAGGACCTCGGCGTCGTTCGCGCGTTCCTGCGGGTGACGGATGGTGCCGGTGATCTCGTGCGCGGCGGTGCGGGCGGGGTGCTGGCGGAGAAGCGTGCTCAGGACCTGGCCCGGCCCGATCTCGAGCGCGACGAGGTCGCCCTGCACGAGGAGGGCGCCCGCGCCCTCGGCGAAGCGGACGGTGCCGCGCAGGTGGCGGACCCAGTAGTCGGGGTCGGTCGCCTCGGCCTCGGTGATCCACGTGCCGGTAAGGTTCGACACGAAGGGCAGGGTGGGCGCGGACAGCGTGATCCGGTCGAAGGCCGCTCGGAATTCGGCGAGGATCGGCTCCACCATCGGCGAATGGGCAGCCACGTTGATATGGACGCGGCGGGTTTCGACCTCGTCGGCGGAGAGACGGGCGGCGAGCGCCTCGATGGCGCAGACCGGGCCGGAGACGACGCACTGGCCGACCGCGTTGACCGCGGCGATGGCGAGTGCGGGGTCGAGCTCGTCGGCCACGGTTTCTGCCGGCAGCGGCACGCTCAGCATCGCGCCTTGGGCCAGCGTGTCGAAGAGCCGGCCGCGGCACATGACGATGTCGAGCGCGTCGGTTTCCGAGAAGACGCCCGCGATGCAGGCGGCGGCGTATTCGCCCATGCTGTGGCCGATCATGGCCGCAGGCTGCACGCCCCAGGCCATCCATTGCCGCGCCATCGCGTATTCGACGGCGAAGAGGGCGGGGAGCGCCGTCCGCGGCTGGTCGAGCGCGGTGTCGCCGCCCCGGATGACGTCGAGAAGGCTCGTCCCGGTGCGGGCGCGATAGTGCGTATCGAGCCGGTCCATCGCCTCGCGGAAGGCGGGGAAGCGGGCGTGGAGGTCGGCGGCCATCCCGGCGTATTGCGCGCCGCCGCCGGGGAAGAGGAAGGCGACGCCCGTTTCCTCGCCCGAAAGCGTGGTGCGGAGAAGGTCCTTCGGGTCGCGGGCGCGGAGCTTCGCGACCGCCTCGGGCAGGTCGCGGACGACGAGCGCCATGCGCTTCTCGAACCGGCGGCGGCCGGAGAGGAGGGTGTGGGCGACGTCGGAAAGGTTCGCCTCCGGATGGCGTTCGAGCCAGTCGGCAAGATCGGCCGCGCGGCGGGCGAGCGCCGTGTCGGTCCGGGCGGAGAGAACGAGGAGGTGCGGCCCTTCGGCGGGATCGGACGGGGCGACGCGCGGCGCTTCCTCGATCACGAGGTGCGCGTTCGTGCCGCCGAGCCCGAAGGAACTCACGCCCGCGCGGCGCGGGGTTTCGCCGCGAGGCCATGCGGTGCGTTCGGACGCCACGCGGAAGGGCGAGGCGTCGAACGGGATGCGGGGATTCGCCTTGGCGAAGTTGACGCTGGGCGGAATGACCTCGTGCTTGAGCGCGAGGGCCGCCTTAATGACGCCCACGGCGGTCGCGCCCGCATCGAGGTGACCGATGTTGGTCTTGATCGAGCCGATGGCGCAGAAGCCCGTGCGGTCGGTCGAGGCGCGGAAGGCGCGCGTCAGCCCCTCGATCTCGATGGGATCGCCGAGGAGTGTGCCGGTCCCGTGCGCCTCGATGTAGCCGACGCTGTCGGCGGTGATGCGGGCGCGGGCCTGCGCCTCGGCGATCACCTCGGCCTGGCCGGACATCGACGGCGCGGTGAAGCCCGCGCGCGCCTCGCCGTCGTTGTTGACGGCCGATCCCTTGATGAGCGCGTAGATGTGGTCTCCGGCCGCCAGCGCGTCGTCGAGACGCTTGAGCGCCAGCATCGCGACGCCCGATCCGCGGACCATGCCCCGCGCGTCGGCGTCGAAGGCGCGGATCTCGCCGTCGGGCGAGAGCGGCCCGCCATCGGTGTACATGTAGCCCGCGCTGTGCGGGACGAGGAACTTGGCCCCGCCGGCAAGCGCCATGTCGCATTCGCCGCGCCGCAGGCTCTCGGCCGCCATGTGGAGCGCCACGCCCGAGGTCGAGCAGGCCGTCTGCACGGTGATCGCGGGGCCGGAGAGGCTGAAGCGGTAGGCGATGTGGGTGCAGGGGAAGTCGCGTTCGTTCCCGATGAGCATCGAGTACTCATGCGCCGCCGCCCGGATCGACGGGTGGCTCATCAGGTTGTGGAGCATGTAGGCGTTCCGCCCCACGCCGCCGAAGACGCCGATGCGGTTCGTGCCCTGCCGCGGGTCGTGTCCCGCGTCCTCGAGCGCGGCCCAGGCCGCCTCCAGCATCAGGCGCTGCTGGGGGTCCATCAGCTCCACCTCGCGCGGGGTGAAGCCGAAGAAGCCCGCGTCGAACCCGCGCCAGTCCTTCAGCGGGAAGGCGAAGGGCACGAAGTCGGGATCGTCGAGAAGCGCCGGATCCTCGCCTTCCGCCAGAAGGTCCTCGCGCGTGACGCGGACGCGGCCGGTCCGGCCGTCGAGCAGCATGTCCCACAGTTCGGCTGCGGATTCCGCGCCCGCGGTGCGCGCGGCGACGCCGACGATGGCGATGGCCATGTCGCCCGCCGCTGCGGGTGGGGCGACGGGGGCGCGGCGCACGACCGTCTCGCGTTCGCGCCGGTCCCAGATGGCGGCGATGCTCTCGATGGTCGGGTTGTCGAAGAACTCGGCCACGCGGAGGTCGAAGGCGCGTTCGGAACGGCAGATGTCGAGGAAGCGCATGGCGGCGAGAGAGGTGCCGCCGAGCTCGAAGAAGCGGTCCTGACGGCCGATGCCGTCGACGCCGAGCAGCGTCTCCCACGTCGCGGCGACCCAGGCCTCGCGCGGGCCGCGTGGGGCGGCGTAGGGTTTCTCGAGTGCAGGCCGCGCCCGGCGGGAGAGCTTGAGTGCGGCGCGGTCGAGCTTGCCGTTGGCGGTCAGCGGGAGGGCATCGCGCGTCTCGAAGGCGGACGGCACCATGTAGTCGGGCAGGGTGCGCCCGAGCGCCGAGCGGAGCGTCGCCTCGCCGGGGAGATCGCCGTCGGCCACGACGAAGGCGGCAAGGCGGCGCACGTCGCCGGTGCCGTCCACGATGACGGCCGCGTCGCGGATGCCGGGGTGCGCCTTGAGCGCGGCCTCGACCTCGCCCAGTTCGATCCGGTGGCCCGCGATCTTCACCTGCGTGTCGGCGCGGCCCAGGTAGTCGATCGCGCCGTCCTCCCGCATCCGGACGAGGTCGCCGGTGCGATAGTAGCGCCCGTCCGGGGCGAGGACGGAGTCGACGAAGCGTTCGGCGGTGAGTTCGGGCCGGTTGAGGTAGCCGATGGCGAGGCCGGGCCCGGCAATGCAGAGTTCGCCCGTTTCGCCCAGACCCACCGGCGCGCCGTCCGCATCGAGCACCGCGACGGCGGTGCCCGGGATGGGTCGGCCGATCGGGATCGACGTCCAGTCCGCGGGCAGCGGGCGCGGGATCGGGTAGGTGCAGGCGAAGGTCGTCGTCTCGGTCGGGCCGTAGCCGTTGAGGATTGCGCAGTCGAGCGCGTCGAGCGCGCGGCGGACATGGGCGGGCGACAGCGCCTCGCCCCCGATGAGGAGAGAGGACAGGCCGGACAGGATCTTCGGATCGTAGTCGATCACGGCGTTGAAGAGCGCGCTCGTCAGCCACATGGTGTCGATGTGCCTGTCCCTGAGGACGGCGCCGAGGCGCGCGAAGTCCGGGAGCCCTTCGCCGGGGTAGATGACGCAGGTCCCGCCATTCAGGAGCGCGCCCCAGATCTCGAAGGTGGCCGCGTCGAAGGCGACAGGCGCCATCTGGAGGAAGCGCGTGCCGGGGCCGAAGGAGGTGTAGTCCGTCGCGCACACGAGCCGCAGCACCGCGCGGTCCGGCGTGACGACGCCCTTGGGCCGGCCGGTGGAGCCCGAGGTGTAGATGACGTAGGCCGGGTCGTCCGGCCCCCTGTCGGGGAGGGCGGCAGCAGGTCCCGAAGCGCCCACTTCGACCACCGAAAGTCCCGGCACGGGCGCCAGCCCCCCGGGAGAGACGACGGCGACACGGGCGCCCGCGTCGGCCGCCATGAAGGCAAGTCGTTCGGCGGGCAGGCCCGCGTCGAGGGGCAGGTAGGCGGCGCCGGCCTTCAGGATGCCCAGAAGCGCCACGACGAGGTCGGGGCTGCGCGCGGTCTGCACCCCCACGATGTCGCCCGCCCGCACGCCCGCCGCGACGAGCGCGTGGGCAAGGCCGGTCGACGCGGCATCGAGGTCACGGTAGCTGAGAGGGGCGGCGCTGCCGTCGGACGCGCCGGGCTCCACTGCCGGCGCTTCCGGCGCCGCGGCACAGGCGGCTGCGAAGGCAGAGATCACCGATCCCGGCAGATCGGCCCGATGGTCACGACACACCCACGCGCTTTGCAGCGCGGAACCTGCTACATTCATTGAACCCCTCAGTCCGAAGCCGCATCAGGCCACTTCGGTCTTCTTGCTGACTTACCCCGCAGCAAGGTTCGCAGAGGGTGGTGGGGGACGCATGGAGAATGGTGAATCTATCCTCAATGTCCTCCGGATCGGCCAACAATTCCCCATCACCATGCACCATTCTTGACGAAATCGGCATGTAACGCGGGACCCGGAACGGTCAGGAGGTGAGTCGTGGCCATCGCAGCAGGCGCCCGGGCAGCCGCGGCCCCGTCCGAGGTCGCCGTGTTCTTCGTGGCGATCCTGGTGCTCAACACCGTGCTCGTGACCGGGGTGTCGCAGGGATGGCTGCCAGAGGCGCTGTTCTCCCGCGGGCGGTTCTACCTTCTTGCCGTCACGCTGGCCTGCGTCGTGCTCTTTGCGCGGGGCTGGCGCGCGGTGCTCGACCTCGTCCGGCCGCTCACCGTGTGGCGGGTGCGACCCGTGTGGTTCCTCGCCGCGATGCTGCTGCCGGTCGCGTTCTCCGCCGTGTTCCTCCTACTGCGCGCGGCAGTCACCGGGACGGACCCGGTGATCCTCGGCTCGGGGTTCGAGATCCTGCATCGCCGCAACCTCCTCGTCAGCATCTTCATCTCCGCGCTGATCGGAGAGATCGTCTGGGTCGGCTACGCGCTCCGGATGCTGCGCCACTACATGCCGGTGGAGGCCGCCTGCGTGATCACCGGGACGGTGTGGGGACTGTGGTGGCTGCCGATGATGCACTTCGGCCTCGGGATCGTGCCGAACCTGACCATCCTGGGGCTCTGGATGAACATGATCGGCATCGCGTTCCTCTGCGCGTTCTTCTATCTGCGCACCGGCAGTGGACTCGTGATCCTCGCCATGCAGTTCGTCTTCAACTGCGCCACGCTCGCCTTCGCGGTGATCGAGAGCGGACCGGCGACCTACAACGCCTTTGCCGCGCTCTACATGGCGGCCGGCTGGTGCGCGGTGCGGTTCGGGCTGCCGGATCGGCTGCGGGTCTGAGGGAGTGCGCGACGGGCGCAGGCGGGCGGTCGCGGCCACGGCGCCGGGTCCGTTCACAGGCGGCGGGAGAGGCGTGCGCCCGCATGGGCGCTCCCTCAGGCGGGCCGGCCATCGGGGGGGCCCTCCCATGTCGGCCCGTCACGCGTGCCGGGCCTCGATCTGCCGACTTCGCCAGGCTGCCGGCGTTTCGCCCGTCCATCTGCGAAAGGCGTGGATGAAGGCGCTTTGCGTCGCGAAATCCAGCGTGAGTGCGAGGTCGGCGATCGAGAGCCTGCTCATCAACAGGAGATCCTTGGCGATGCTCAGCCGGACCGAATCGCGGACGGCCTCGAAGGTCGCGCCTTCTCGCGCCAGCGCGCGCCGGAGTGTCCGCGTGCCGACGCCGAGGCTTGCGGCGACCTCAGGCATTCCCGAACGTCCTTCGAGGAGGAGGCCGCGGAGCGCATGGCGGGTCCGGTGGGTCCAGGCTTCCGGGACAAGCGCGGGAGCGGCGAGGATGGCGGCCAGCGCGCGCTCGCGGGCTCGGGGGTCCGCCGTCGGGAGCGGGACGGAGAGATCGGCGGGGGAGAGGTAGAAGCCCGTTTCCGGTTCGCCGAAGCGCACGGGCGCGCCAAGCCTCGTCCAATGGCGGATGTCGCGCGGGGGCTGGCGCATCGAGAGATAGCCCCGCGGTCGGACGCCGCCCCGGGTGAGGGCGGAGGCAATCCGGTCGCTCACGGCAAGGATGAAGTCATGAAGGACCGGCGTCGCGACAAGGGCGGGGTCGTGGAGCCCGTAGCCGATGAAGACGAGATCCTGGTGCCGATGGACGTAGACCGCGGCGCCTGACGAGTTCCGGGGCTGCAGCGTCGCGAAATCGGACAGGGCCTGCCCCAGCGTCGCGGCGGCGCGCATGACCGGCGCGGCCGGCCCCAGCATGTCGAGCCGGTGCCTCTGGGCAAGGAGGAGGCCGAGATCCTCGCGCCCCGTCAGGACGACGGCCCGGTCAAGCAGCGCGAGGAGCGCGCCGAACGGCGCATACCCGCCCGGCACGAGGTCCCCCGCCGTCAGGCCCGTCCCGGCAAAGGCGTCCTCCGCGCGCACGCCGAGACCGGTCAGCACGTCGAGGAGGGGGACGAGCGGATCGACGCGCTGCGTCGCGGGGGCGGGCATCGGACCTGTCCTCGAAAGGCAATTGGCGTGCACCTTTCCGGGATACGCTGGCGGGGTCGGGACGTGCAACGGCAGACTCGCTCGCGGGGCGTCACGCCGCAGAGGCGATCCGTTCAAGGTTCCCCTTCTCGGGAGGATACTCATGAAGACAGCACTCCTCGTCGCCTTCCTCGCCTCGGCGACCGGCGCGGCGACATTCTCGGGCATCGCCCACGCCCAGTCGCCCGTGGGATCGCCCACGGGCACGATCACGCTCGACGGCTCGCAGCTGCCGCCCGCACCGCTGCCCTTCGGCGGCAGGATCGAGAACGACGCGCTCCAGTCGACGCCCTGGTGGCCGCCGCGCGTGGTCCCCCCGGCGGAGGCGCCGAACGTGCTTCTCGTCATCACCGACGACGCGGGCTTCGGCGTGCCCAGCACCTTCGGCGGCGTGATCCCGACCGAGACGATGGACGCGCTCGCGGCCGAGGGGCTGAGCTACACGGGCATCCACTCGACCGCGCTCTGTTCGCCTACGCGGGCGGCGCTCATCACCGGGCGGAACCACCATTCGGCGGGTTTCGGCGTGATCTCCGAACAGTCGACCGGCTATCCGGGCTACAACTCGATCATCGCGCCCGACAAGGCGACGATCGGGCGGATCCTGCTCGACAACGGCTACAATACCTCGTGGTTCGGCAAGGACCACAACACCCCCGCTTTCGAGGCGAGCCAGGCCGGACCCTTCGACCAGTGGCCCACGGGCATGGGCTTCCAGTACTTCTACGGCTTCGTCGGCGGCGACGCGAACCAGTGGCAGCCGAACCTCTTCCGCAACACGACCCAGATCTATCCCTTCGACGACGCCGAAGGGGAATGGAACCTCGTGACGGCGATGGCCGACGATGCCATCGGCTGGATCACCGACATGCACCAGATCGACCCGTCCAAGCCCTTCTTCGTGAAGTACGCCCCCGGCGCGACGCATGCGCCGCATCACCCGACGAAGGAGTGGGTCGAGAAGATCGAGGCGCTGAATCTCTTCGACGACGGATACGAGGCGCTGCGGCAGACGATCTTCGAGAACCAGAAGAGGATGGGCCTCGTGCCCGAGGACGCGACGCTGTCGCCCTGGCCGGCGGAGAAGATCAAGCCGTGGGACCAGCTGACCGATGACGAGAAGAAGCTCTTCATCCGTCAGGTCGAGGTCTTCGCGGCCTATGCCGCCTATTCGGACCACGAGATCGGCCGGGTCATCCAGGCCATCGACGACATAGGCGAACTCGAGAACACGCTGATCATCTACATCAACGGCGACAATGGCACCTCGGCCGAGGGAGGCCCGATGGGCACCCCGAACGAGGTCGCCTTCTTCAACGGGATCGGCGACATCCCGGCCTCCGAACAGCTGAAATGGTACGACGTCTGGGGAACCGAGGCGACCTACAACCACATGTCGGCGGGCTGGTCCTGGGCCTTCAACACGCCTTTCGACTGGTTCAAGCAGAACGCCTCGCGCCTGGGCGGCATCCGGCAGAGCATGGTCGTGTCATGGCCCGCGAAGATCACCGACAAGGGCGGCCGGCGCGACCAGTTCATGCACGTGATCGACGTGGTGCCGACGATCCTTGAAGTCACGGGCATCCCGGCGCCGAAGATGGTGGATGGCATCGACCAGGCCCCGATCGAGGGGACGAGCTTCGCCTACACCTTCGACGCGGCCAACGCGAACGCGCCCACGCGCCACACGACTCAATACTTCGAGATGATGGGGCAGTACGCGCTCTATCACGAGGGGTGGCTGCTGAGCACCAAGGTCAACCGCGCGCCGTGGGAAGCGTTCGGGCCAGCGAACGCCGATCCGCTGAACAACCAGGTGTTCCAGCTCTACGACCTGTCGAAGGACATGAACCAGACCGAGGACGTCGCCGCGGCCAATCCCGAGAAGGTCGAGGAGATGAGGAAGCTCTTCATCGAGGAAGCCAAGAAGTATCAGGTGTTCCCGCTCGATGCCTCGTCAGGGGCGCGGGTCGCTGCGCCGCGGCCGAACATCACCGCGGGGCGGACCGAGTTCGTCTACACCCGCCCGATGGTGGGCCTGCCGCAGGGCGACTCGCCGTCGATCCTGAACGCCTCCTACACCATCACGGCCGAGATCGACGTGCCTGAGGGCGCGCCGGCGCAGGGCGTGATCCTCACCTCGGGCGGGCGGTTCGGGGGGTACGGAATGTACCTGAAGGACGGCAAGCCCGTATTCCACTGGAACCTCGTGGGCCTTGAACAGGTGAACTGGACGGGGACCGAGGCGCTTGCCCCCGGCAAGCACACCGTCGAGTTCGACTTCAAGTATGACGGGCTTGGTGTCGAAACGCTTGCCTTCAACAGCGTCAGCGGGGTCGGGCAGGGCGGCACGGGGACGCTGCGGGTCGATGGCAAGGACATCCAGACTCAGGAAATGAAGCATACGATCCCGATGATCCTGCAGTGGGACGAAAGCTTCGACATCGGGTCCGACACGCTGACAGGCGTCAACGACGCCGACTACCAGCCGCCCTTCCCGCTGACCGCGACGCTCGAGAAGCTGACGATCAAGGTCGACCGTCCGCAGCTGTCGGACGCGGACAAGGCGAAGCTCGAGGCCGCGATGAAGGCCGCGAGCGACTGAGGCCGGACGAGCCTGCCGGCGGCGAAGGACACCCGCCGCCGGTAGCGGCCCCCGCAGGGCGAAGGTTGGCGGCGCGGCGCCCCGTCGAACCCTGTCGGCCAGGGCTACGCGGCGGCCTTCAGGATCCACCCGATCAGCTCGTCCGATGTCCGCGCCTTGATCAGCCCGCCGTCGGTCATGCGCTGGAGCGCGTCGTCGTGCGCGACGCGGGTGGATGATGCGAGGCAATCCTCGACGAGCGTGACGTAGTAGCCGCGGTCGGCCGCATCCCGGGCGGTCAGTTCCACGCAGCCCTCCGTGACGATCCCGGTCACCCACAGCCGGTCGATCCCCATGTTGCGCAGGATCTGGTCGATCGCGGTCGAGTTGAAGGTGCCGGCGCTCGTCTTGTCGATGACGACTTCATCGCCCAACGGCGCCACGAGTTCGAGGAAATCGTCGTCGCGGGCATCGGCCGAGATCGCCTTCTCGTCCTTGGCGAGCGAGCGCTGGCCGTCGCGGCAGTCGCGGGTGAGATACTTCACCCGGATGTGGATCAGCTCGATCCCGCCCGCGCGGCAGGCGTCCTGCAGGCGGCGCACGCGGGGCAGTATCTCGTCGATGAAGGCCCATCGTTCGTTCAGCAGGTCGGGTTTGCCCTGCGCCCGGCAGAGCCGCCCCATCCAGCCGTCGGGGTGGGCGTCGAGGTACTGGAGGTCGATGATCAGGAGCGCCGTCCTGCCGGGGTCAAAGGGCTTCTCCGGCGGTTCCGGGACCAGTTCATAGTAGGGATCGTGGGCCATGGCGTTTTCCTCTCCGGTCTCAGGTCGTGGCGTGGTGATGGCAGCGGACGATGTGGCCGGCCGCGACGGTCTCGGGCGGCGGGGCGACGGCGCGGCAGATGTCGGTCGCGCGGGGGCAACGAGTGTGGAAATGGCAGCCTGGCGGTGGCGCGAGCGGGGACGGCGGCTCGCCCGCCAGCGCCGCGGCGCCGCCGCGTCTGCCGGGATCGGGACGCGGGGCCGCGCGAAGAAGCGCCTGCGTGTAGGGGTGGCGCGCGGCGCCGAAGATCTGGTCGCGCGTCCCGCGTTCGACGATCCGGCCGAGGTACATCACCCCGACCCGGTCGCTCAGGTACCGGACCACCGACAGGTCGTGCGCGATGAAGAGGAGCGTCAGCCCCAGACCGTCGCGCAGGTCGAGGAGCAGGTTCATGATCTGCGCCTGCACCGATACGTCCACCGCCGAGACGGGCTCGTCCGCCACGATGAAGCGCGGCTCCACGCCAAGCGCCCGCGCGATGCCGATGCGCTGCCGCTGCCCGCCGGAGAAGGCGCGCGGCGTCCGGTCGGCCGCATCCGCGGGCAGGCCCACGAGCGACAGGAGTTCGGCGATCCGCCGGGAAGTCTCGTGCGCAGGCCTGACCCTGTGGACGCGCAGGACCTCGCCCAGCATCTCGCCGACCGTCAGGCGCGGGTTGAGCGAGGAGAACGGGTCCTGGAAGATCATCTGCACGTCCCGCCGCGCCGCTCGCATGTCCGCTCCGTCGAGCGTGGCGAGGTCGGTCCCGTCGAAGAGGATGCGTCCCGACGTCGGCTCGACGAGCCTGAGCAGGCAGCGCCCGAGCGTGGTCTTCCCCGATCCGGATTCGCCCACGAGGCTGAAGATCTCGCCCTCGCCGATCTCGAACGACACGTCGTCCACCGCGATCAGCGGCGGCCGCGACCGCCCCGCAAGACGTGCGAGGACCCGCGTGTCCACGGGGTAGTGTTTCGACAGCCCCTCGACCCTCACAAGTGCCTCAGGCATCCGCGCCCTCCCAGATCGCCGCGGACACGCGCGCGGCATGGAGACAGCGCGACAGGTGACCGGGCGCGACCTCGCGCAGCGCGGGCGTTCCTGTGCGGCAGGCGTCCGTCGCGATGGGGCAGCGCGCATGGAAGCGGCACCCCGAGGGCGGGCGGCTCAGGTCCGGTGCGGCGCCGCGGATCGGCGACAGCCTCCGCGTGGGTCCGTCGATCCGGGGCACGCAGGCGAGGAGCCCGGCCGAATAGGGGTGGCGCGGCGTGTCGAACAGATCGACCGTGTCGGCAAGCTCCACGATTTCGCCCGCGTACATCACGGCGACCCGCTGGCAGGTCTGCGCGACCACGCCCATGTCGTGCGTGACGAGCACCATGCCCAGTCCGAGGTCACCCTGCAGCTGCACCAGGAGCTTCAGGATCTGGTCCTGGATCGTCACGTCGAGCGCCGTGGTGGGCTCGTCGGCGAGGATCATCTGCGGCGCACAGGAGAGCGCCGCCGCGATCACCACCCGCTGGCACATCCCGCCCGAGAACTGGTGGGGATAGTCGTCCACCCGGCGCTCCGGCGCCGGAATGCCCACCTGCGCCATGAGGCGCACCGCGCTTGCGCGCGCCTCCGCCCGGTCCCGCGCCACACCATGCTCCAGCAGGACCTCGCCGATCTGCCGCCCCACACGGTAGACCGGGTTCAGCGCCGATACGGCGTCCTGGACAACCATGGCGATCCGCTTCCCCCGGATGCGCGCCAGCGCGGCGGGCGGCATCCGCGTCAGCACCTCGCCGTCGAACGTGACGCGCCCTGCGGCAACGCGGGCACCCGGCGGCAGGAGGCCCAGGATCGCCTTGACCGTCATGCTCTTGCCCGAGCCGCTTTCGCCGACGAGCCCGAAGCATTCTCCCGCCTCGACCGTGAAGTCCACGCCCCGAATCAGGGTGACCGTGCCCCGTTCCGACGCGATCTCGACCGTCAGGCCCTCGACCTCGAGCAGCGCCATCAGCCGCGCTCCCTGAGCCAGGCGGCGACGCCGTCGCCGAAGAGGCTGAGGGCGAGGCCCACGAGAACGATCGCGAGCCCCGGCAGCGTGACCATCCACCAGGCCGTCAGGATGAAGCCCTTGGCCTCGTTGATCATGATCCCCCATTCGGGGGTCGGCGGCTGCACGCCGAGCCCCAGGAAGGACAGCGAGGTGGTGGACAGGATGACGAGCACGATGTCCGTCATCGCGAAGATGATCGTGGGGGTGATGACGTTGGGCAGGATGTGCCGCAGCATGATCCGCCCATGCCCGTAGCCCAGCGCCCGGGCGGCGAGCACGTACTCCGCCTTCTTGACCACGAGCACCTCGGCCCGGACGATCCGGGCGTACATGCTCCACCCCGCGAGCGTCAGCGCGATGTAGAGCGAGATGAGCCCCGGCCCGATGATCGCTATGATGCCGATCACCATCACGAGGAAGGGGAAGGCGCTGAAGGTGTCCACCGTCCGCATGATGACGGTGTCGACGATCCCCCCGAAGTAGCCCGCGATCCCGCCGAGCGCGATGCCGAGGAGCCAGGGGAAGAACACGCAGAGAAAGCCGATCATGAGGTCGAGCTTGGCGGCGTGCAGCACGCGGGAGAAGATGTCCCGCCCGAAGTTGTCGGTGCCGAAGGGGTGTTCCCACGACGGCGGCCGGAGCGTGTTGCGCAGGTTCTGCTCGAGCGGGGGGTAGGGGGACAGGTAGCTCGCGAAGATGCTGGAGAGCAGGATCAGCGCAAGGATCCCGCCGCCCACGAAGAGTCCCGGATGGCGTCGCCAGATCGGAGGACGCGCCGCGCCGGCGGGTGCTGTCAGGGCCGCGTCAGTCATAGCTGACCCTCGGGTCGAGGAGGGCGTAGATGAGGTCGGTGATCAGGTTGATCAGGATGACCATGAGCCCGAACACCAGCGCGATCCCCTGGATCATGGGGTAGTCCCGCGCGCTGATCGAACTGACGATGAGCGCGCCGAGACCCGGCAGGCTGAATACCGTCTCCACGATCACCGATCCGCCCATCAGCCAGCCGATGTTCACGCCGAGGATCGTGATCGTGGCCATGAGCCCGTTGCGCAGCACGTGCCGGCGCATCAGCCGCGCCTCGCTCAGCCCCTTGGTCCGGGCGAACTGCACATGCGGCGCCCCCATCACCTCGATCAGGCTCGCCCGGAGCGTGCGGATCAGGATCGGCGCGAGCGACAGGGTGATCGTGATCGCGGGCAGCGTCAGGTGCCAGAGGATGTCGAGCGGTCCCTTGCCGAACCCCGACAGCGGAAAGACCGGCCACACCACGGCGAAGAGGATCAGGAGGTTCAGTCCCAGCCAGAACCCCGGCATGGCGAGCGTCAGCGTCGACAGGCCGCGTATGGCCTGGTCCACCGCGCTCCCCGGTCGGGTGGCGGCCGCCACGGCGAGCGGCAGGCAGATCGCGACCGACAGGATGACCGACAGCGCCACGAGGCTCACCGTCACCGGCAGGCGTTCGAAGATCACATCGATCACGGGTCGGCGGTAGAAGAGGGACGTCCCGAGGTCGCCCCGCGCGACATTGCCTGCGAAGGTCAGGAACTGCTGCCACACCGGCAGGTCGAGGCCGAGCTCGGTGCGGAGTTCCGCCAGCCGCGCCTCCGATGCGCGCTGGCCCAGCATGATGCGCGCCGGATCGCCCGGGATCAGGCGGACGACGAGGAACACCGTCAGCACGATTCCGAACAGGACGGGAATCGTCTGGAGCAGTCGCTTGCGCAGGAAGGCGGCTGTGTTCATGCGGTCTCGTCAAGATCAGGTACCCTGCCGGCGCGGCGGCCGGCAGGGTGGACGCGTCATCGAAGTCCGGAACGAGCGTTCACTCCGGCGACTTCCATGTTTCCCAGAAGCGGTGCGCCTTCGTCGGGAAGACCGCGAAGCCGTGGACGTTGCTCCGCTCGGCCCAGATCGTCGTCGGGTGGAAGAGGTAGAGTTGCGGCATCTCCTCCATCGCGATCCGCTGGACGTCGCGGTAGAGTTCCGTCCGCTTCGCCGGATCGAGCTCGCCCTCGGCCTCCATGCTGATCCGCACGATCTCCTCGTTGCGGTAGCCCGAGAACGCCGCGTCCGATCCGCCTTCGGCCTTCGACCAGAAGTCGAACGGGATGTTCATCGCGGGGTCGAGCACGTCGTTCGTGCCGAGCTTGTAGACCAGCTCGAACTCTCCGCCCGACCACATTTCCCACCACGTCCCGGCTTCGACCGGGGAGATGGCGATCTCGATGCCGAGCTGGGACATCTGGTCGGCGAAGATCGTCGCGGTCTGCTGCGCGAGCTGGTCGCCGGACGGCAGGATCAGCGTGGCCGAGAACCCGTCGGCGAAGGCCGACTGCGCCATCAGCGCCTTGGCGGCCTCGAGATCGTAGGGCACCGCGAAGGCGTCCGTCCAGAACAGGATGCCGGGGCCATAGAAGGGCGACTGCGCGGGTTCGCCGTTGCCGAAGAGGAGCGCGTCGACCATCGCCTGCTTGTCGGTGGCCATTGCCATCGCCTTGCGCACGTTGACGTCGGCGAAGGCCGGCACCGTCCGCAGGTTCGGCACGAGCGCGGCGGAGCCGAAGATCGTCTGCATGTGGGTCTCGACCCCCTCGACTCCCTCGAGCGCGCCGGCGAGCGAGAACGGGATCGCGAGCGCGATGTCCACCTCGCCCGTGCGGACCTGCAGGAGGCGGGCGTTGTCGTCCTGCACCACGCGCAGCACCACCTCGTCCACGTAGGGCTGCGTCTTGTCCCAATAGCCGGGGTTCGGGGTCAGGACGACTTCCTGCCCCTTCGTCCAGCTCTCGAGGCAGAAGGGTCCGGACCCGAGAGGCTCCTGCGCCATGACCTCCTCGCCCACCCGTTCGGCATGAGCCTTCGACAGGATCGAAGACCCCCAGAGCGTGAGGTAGCTGGCAAAGGCCACGTTCGGGCGGCTCAGCGTGATCTGGACGGTGTGGTCGTCGATCACCTCGACGGTCGGGTCGGCAGGGAACTGCCAGCTCACGCCCGAGTCGGGCTCTGTCGCGCGGTCGAAGGAGTACTTCACGTCCTGCGCCGTGATCGGCGAGCCGTCGCAGAAGAAGGCGTCCTGCCGGAGCCTGAAGGTGTAGACCGACGAGTCGTCGTTGATCTCCCAGCTCTCGGCGAGCCAGGGGCGCGTCTCGGTCCCGTCCGGGGAGTTCTGGAGGAGGTTGGCGAAGACCTGGCCCTGCGCCCAGAGCGAGTCGTTGTCGTTGGTGAACTTCGGGTCCCAGAGGTTCACGTCCGCCGGGCGCGCCACGATCAGCGTGCCGCCCCTTGCGGGTGTGTCTTCCGCGAGGGCCGGGAGGGCCGCCGCACCAGCGACGACCGCCGCCGCCATCCGGCAGGCGAGGGCCGGAAACCGTATACTCTTCGTCATCGTCGTCTCCCTGTTGGATATTCCCCTTGCCGTGCGGTCCGTCTTGCCTGTCGTTTCCGGGATCGCCTCAGATCCCCGCCATCGCGACGAGGTCGCGCGAGGTGTAGCCTCGGATGATGTTGCCGTCGGTGATGCGTTGGACGGCGTCGTCATGCGCCGCGTGCCGGGACGAGGCGCAGCAATCGGTCACCAGCGTCGTCCAGTAGCCGCGGTCGGCGGCGTCGCGCGTGGTCAGCTCGACGCAGCCCTCCGTCACGCATCCCGCCGTCCACACGCGGTCGCGTCCCATGTTGCGCAGGATCTGGTCGATCGCGGTGGAGTTGAAGGTCGACACGCTGGTCTTGTCGAGCACGATCTCGTCGCCCTCGGGCTTCACCGGCTCCCAGATCTCCAGGTCGAAGGGCACGAGCGGCGTGGTCTCCATCCGGTTGATGAGCGCGCGCTTGCCGTCCCGCCCCGTGCGCGTGCGGAAGGCGATGCGGACGTGGATGATCTCCACCCCCGTCCGGCGACAGAACCCCATGAGCCGCTGCAGGTTTGGCGCGATCTCCTCCATGAAGGCAAAGCGCTCGTCGAGATGCCCGGGCAAGCCCTGGTCGTCGCAGAGACGCCCCATCCAGCCCTTCGGGTGCGCGCAGAGGTTCTGCATGTCGATGATGAGCAGCGCCGTCTTCGCCGGATCGAACTCCGGGAACTCCGGCTCGAGCTCGAGGTCCCAGTAAGGATCGTGAACCACCCCACACCCCCTGTGAGAAGTCGATTGTCGACAATATATTGACGACGGTGTGGCCCGCGCCGGTTTCTGTCAAGTGAATCCGAAGGCGGCTTCGGTCGACGCGATCTCCCTGCACAATCTTCGGGCAGCCCGGCGAGGCTGCGGTGCTGCTTCCCTATGGCGGTCAGGGGGGCGGGGGATCGGGCGCGCGCAGCAGCGCTTGTGCGATGCTTGATCACATGCCGTTCAGCCGGCCGTGGTTGCGAAGCTCCCAGGCCGGTCCGCCGGCTGCACGGCAGCGGCAACGACGGCTGCCATCCAGTGCGCCTCGAGGGCCTTGACGAGCGTGCTGCGGTCGCTGGATGCGAGAGGAGTGGAAATTTAGCGCGAGATCAGGAGTCTGGGAGGATTATGGCTCCGGCGGTAGGGATCGAACCTACGACCAATTGATTAACAGTCAACTGCTCTACCGCTGAGCTACGCCGGAACACCGGGGGCGCATATAGCAAGGCGGGGTGGGGGCGTAAAGCACCCTTGGGGAAAAAATCCGGCCTCCCTCACGCTCGCCGGAACAGCGCCGAGGCGCCGAGCGACGGGGTCGCGATGACACGGCCGCGCTCGGTCAGGTCGACGAGGTGGGCAAGCACGTTGCGCTCGGCCGCCGCCAGCAGCGCGGGGGGGACGTCGCGGTAAGCGCGCGCGGTGATCGCGGACACCGACAGCGCCCGGGGGCCCAGCGCGTCGAGGATGGCCGCCTCGCGGGATCTTCGGTGCGCCATCAGCCAGTCCAGCCGCGCCGCCGGGTCGCGGATGGGGGCGCCGTGGCCCGGGTAGAGGACACGGTCGGACCGCGCCCGGAGCCGGGCTGAGGTGCGCATGAAGGCGGCCACGTCCCCGTCCGGTGGCGAGACGAGGGTCGAGGCCCAGTCCATCACGTGGTCGCCGGTCAGCAGCGCGTCCCCGACCTCGAGTGCGAGATGGCCGGCGAAGTGGCCGGGCGTGTGCAGGATGCCGATCGCGATGCCCTCCGTCTCGAGCCGGTCGCCCTCGGCCAGCGTCGCGTCCGGCCGGAAGTCCGTGTCCACGCCTTCCCCGCCGGCGATCGCCTCTTCCGCCGCGAGCGCGGCCATCGTCGGGCTGCGCCCCGCCTCGGGCGTTCCGAAGCCGAGGACCGGCGCGCCGGTCCCGCGCGCGAGGATCGGGGCGAGGGGCGAGTGGTCGCGGTGCGCATGGGTGACCACCACCGCTTCGACCCGCGCGCTGCCAAGGGCTGCGCGGAGCGCGGCGAGGTGGGAGGGATCGTCCGGCCCGGGATCGACGACGACGATCCGGGACTGGCCCACGAGATAGGTGTTGGTGCCCCAGTGGGTCATGGGCGAGGGGTTCGGGGCGAGGACGAGGCGGAGGCCGGGCTCCAGTTCCACCGCGCGCCCGGTGTCGGGACGATCCATGCGCTCTTCCTCTCCGTCCCGCCGCTCATTACGTTCGGGTCCATGACGCTCGACTGGCTCAAGGCATACGCGCCGCGCTCCCTCATGGGGCGGGCCGCGCTCATCCTGCTGTTGCCGATCGTCACCATACAGCTCGTCGTGGGCGTCGTCTTCATCCAGCGGCACTACGAGAACGTGACGCGGCAGATGACGCGGAACATCATGATCGACATCGCCTATGTGCTCGACGTGATCGAGGAGGCGCCGGGCGAGGCCGAGGCCCGGGCCGACCTCGTGGATCCTGCCCGCGCTCTCGGGCTTGAGGTGCGCCTCGCGCCGGGGCCGGACGGCGTGCGGCGTCACTGGTACGACCTGTCCGGGCGGGTGATCGTGGAGACGCTGGCGGAGTTGCCGGGCCTCACCGGCGTCGATCTCGTCAGCGACGAGGGCGACGTGGTCTTCGGGGTCCGGACGGGGCAGGGCGACGCGCGGGTGGAGTTTCCGCGCAGCCGCGTGGTGGCGCGCAATCCGCACCAGCTTCTCGTGCTGATGGTCGTCGTGTCGCTGGTCCTGACGCTGATCTCGTTCCTGTTCCTCAAGAACCAGATCCGCCCGATCCGGCGGCTGGCCGAGGCCGCGCAGGATTTCGGGCGCGGGCGGTCGACGAGCTACAGGCCGTCGGGGGCGAGCGAGGTGCGGCAGGCGGGGAGCGCGTTCCTCGACATGCGCCACCGGATCGAGAGACACATCGAGCAGCGGACCCTCATGCTGTCGGGAGTGAGCCATGACCTCAGGACGCCGCTCACGCGGCTGAAGCTCGGGCTGTCGATGATCGACGGGGACGAGGAGGTCGAGGCGATGAAGCGCGACGTGAACGACATGGAGAGGATGCTCGACACCTTCCTCGACTTCGCGCGGATGGATGCGCTGGACGACCCCGCGGTGGTGGATGCGGCGGCGTTCGCGCGGGAGGCGGTGGCGGATGCCGCGCGCGGCGGGGGAGAGGCGGTCTTCGCGGGCGCCGAGGGCGGCGGGCGGATCTCTCTCCGGCCGATGGCGGTGCGCCGCGCGCTCGACAACCTCATCGGCAACGCGCTGCGCTACGGGAGGCGGGCGGAGGTATCGGTGTCGGTCATGGATCGTTCGGTGCGCTTCACGGTGGAGGACGACGGTCCGGGGATTCCGGTGGCCCAGCGGGACCTCGCGATGCGACCCTTCGCGCGGCTCGACGCGGCGCGGAACCAGAACCGGGGGACGGGCGTGGGGCTCGGGCTCGCCATCGCGGCCGACATCGCGCGGCAGCACGGCGGTGTCCTCCGGCTGGGCGAGAGCGCGCGGCTGGGCGGGCTTCGCGCGGACCTCGTGATCGCGCGCTGAGGCGCGTCAGCCCGGCGCGAACATCGGGAAGCTCACCCCGAGCGACCAGGCGAGGATGAGGCCAAGCGCGATCCCCACCGGGGTCGCGCCCGCGCGGGTGCCGACCCAGCGGCCCATGGAGCCGAAGACGAGGAAGAAGAGCAGGATCACCGGGAAGATGATCGCAAGGAAGAACAGCCGTTCGAAGTCGAGCGCCACGGCAAGCGCCAGCGACCCGAGGAGCGCCCCCCGCGCGGCGAGGCGGCGCAGGAGCGAGGCGCCCGTGCCGAGCGTCGCCAGCGCGTCGGCCGCCATGTAGGGGATCGTTCCGAGCGCGAGGGCGGCGATGATGGCGAGCCGCTCCGGGATCGGCCAGAAGTTCGCGCCGTAGCGGTCCAGTGCCACCCCGAAGACGCCAAGCCCCCAGACGAGGAGCGCGGCCAGCGCCACGGGCCGAAGGGGGCCGAAGCGCACGCCCACGCGGTGGAGCAGCGCGATCTGGAGCAGGCCCTGAAGCGCGAGGTGGAGCGCGAGGTAGTCGGCCACGAGCACGGGCAGGACGCGAACCTCGACCTGCGTGGCGATGAGCGGTGCGGCGACCGCGGGAAGGACGAGCGCGAGGGCGAAGGCGCGCCAGCCGATCGGATGCGCGGCAAGGTGCCGTTCCGGCAGGAGCGCCGCGAGCGGCCATGCGAGCGCCACGAGCGACGCCATGAGAAGCGCGAACCACGGGCCGACGCGGGCCGGGGCAGGGGGGGATCCCTCGCGGCCGAAGGCCGCGTCGAGCCAGGAGCGCGCCTCGCCCAGGGACGTGAGGGCATAGAGGACGCCCACATGCTCCACCCCCGGCGCCACGGCCGCGCGGCGGACGATGTCCCCGTCCGACACCGTCTCGTCCTCGCGCGCGGCGGGGTCGACGAGGCGTGCGGCGTCGAGCGCGGCCTGCCGCAGGAAGCCCTCCCATGCGCCCGAGAGGGCGAGGAGGCGACGGGGTTCCGTCGGGGTCACGGCTTCGGAGAACATCGACACGGCGACGACGGCGTCCACGCGCGGGTCCTCGACCGCGGTGCGCACGACGACGTCGGAGGCCATGGAATGGCCGAGAAGCGCCACGCGCCCGTCGGCGCCGGGGATCTCGAGCCCCGCGTCGATCACCCGGCGGGTTTCGTCGATGAGGAGCCGGGTGGTGCCGTCGATCCGCGTGACGTCGCCGGACATGGGGACCGGATTGCGACCGTGGCCCTCGAAGTCGAAGGCGAGGACGATGTAGCCCGCCTGCGCCAGCGTGAGCGAGAACGCCTGCATCAGCTGGGTCGAGCCCGCGAAGCCGTGCGCGATGACGACCAAGGGCGCGGGCGCCCCGCCCAGGCGGTAGAGCGTCGTCGGCGTCGTGCCAACTGCGACTCGGGTGATCGTCACCCCGTCGCGCGCGCGTTCCAGATGCCAGACGGACAGGAGCGCCGCGGCAAGCGCCAGCACGAAGACCGCCAGTTTCGCCCCGCCTGTCCGCCTCTGGCCCGCTCGTTCCGACATGACCGGGTTCTAGCGGGATTTCGACGCGCTGACAGGGGGATCGTGGAGCTCGACCCAGGTGCCGTCTGACTTGCGGAAGACCGACCGCCCGATCCGCTCGTATCCGGTGCCGTCGTCGCGCGCCGCGAAACGCTCCACCATGAGCCGGGCGCGGGTGCCCGAGAGAAGGTTGAAGTCGTTCGGCTCGTCGCGCAGCCGCGTCGACAGTCCCGTGCCCGCCTGCACGAGAAGAAGGCTTCCATGCGTCTGGAAGGGCACTGCGCGCCAGGTGTGCAGGTGGCCCGACAGGATCACGTCCGCCCCGCAGTCCGACAGCGCCGCCAGTGCCCGTGCCGCGCCCTTCGCGAGCTGCTTGCCGCTGTCGGGCAGCTGTTCCAGCGGATGATGCCCCATCACGATCTGGAGCCGGTCCCGCCCCTCCTCGATGGCGCGGCAGAGCCGAGTCAGGGCGGTGCGGCGGATGGTGCCGCGTTGCCAGAAGAGCGGGTTCACCGTGTTGATCCCGTGCAGCGCCATCGTGTCGCCCGTCCAGGCGGGTTCGACCTCCTCGGCGATGTAGCGGCGGTAGCGCGCGAAGGGGTCGAAGAGGCGCTCGAAGGGATCGTGGAACGGCGTGTCGTGGTTGCCGGGGACGCAGATGACGGGGGCGGAGAGGGCCGCGATGAACGTCCGCGCGGCGCGGAACTGGCCGGTCCGCGCGCGCTGCGTCAGATCGCCCGAGATCGCCACGACGTCGGGGGCGAGCTCGTTGAGCGTCGCGATGAGCGGACGCAGGAGCTCGGGCCGTTCGCGCCCGAAGTGGAGGTCCGACAGATGGACGATCCGCGTCATGCCGGCGGCTCGGGCGCGATCACCCGCAGGATGTCGTCGCGGATGCGGAAATGCAGCGGCGAGGTCAGCGGCGTCCGCTCCCCGTCGCGGGCGACGAGGAGACGGCGGCGCGCCGTCTCCACGACGATGTCCTCGGCTGTCACGAGCTCGATGTCGCGCCCGGCCCTGAGCCCGCCGCGCGCGAGCCGGAGGGCGAGGAGGAAGAGCTTCAGCCGCGAGGCGTCCGGAGCGAGAAAGACGGCGAAGCGGCCCGCGCGCACCGCCTCGGACCCCTCCAGCCCGTAGCGGTCGAGCTGGAAGGCGCTGCGGGCGATGAAGACGAGCGGCGTGCGGGCGCGCATCACCGTCCCGTCGATCGTGACGCGGAGGTGGAGCGGGCGCACCGCGCCGAAGACGGTCTTGACGACCGACCAGTGCGCGGCGAACCGGGACCGTCCCCAGCGGCGGTAGACGCCCTCGCGCTCGCGCAGGATGGCGGGGTAGAGTCCGAGGCTCGCGTTGTTGAGGAAGAGGCGCCCGTTCACCTCGGCCACCGGCATCGGGTGATCGGGGCTTGAGACAAGCAGGTCGACGGCCGCCTCGATCTCCTCGGGGATGCCCAGCCCGCGGGCGACGAAGTTGAAGGTCCCCGTGGGCACGATCCCCAGCGTCCGCCCGTACTTTGCCGCGGCCTCGGCCACGGCGGCGATGGTGCCGTCGCCCCCGGCGGCGACGAGCACGGGGTGCCCGCCCTCCACGGCGCGGTCGATGGCGCGCCCCAGATCGCCCCCGCCTTCGGCCTCGGACACCGCGAAGCGGCCGGGGTGCCGGTCGAGCGCGCGGCGGAGGGCGTCCGAGAATTCCTCGTCCTTCTTCCGGCCGGACGCGGCGTTCAGCACGACGCAGAAGTCCTCCGCGGCGGCGGGAGACGGAGGGGGCTCTGGAAGATGCATGGACGGGTTCCCGGAGAGACGACGGGTGGCAACGCGCCGGGAGCGCCTCCGGTTGCGCCCCGGCTCCCGCGACCGAGGTCGTGACCTGTGACCGTGGTAGGCCCGGAGGGACTTGAACCCCCAACCAAAGCGTTATGAGCGCTCTGCTCTAACCATTGAGCTACAGGCCCGCCGGCCTCACGGATAGGCAAGGGGTCCCGGCCGGTCAAGCGGAACCGGGACGCGCGAGGGTGGGGGAGCATCCTTTGCCTTCCCCGGGCCATCCCGTCCACGGATCCCGATCGCCGGTTCGTCTCCTCCCGCATTGTCGGTGTCCCGCGCTTGCTGTAAGCCGCGGGCAACGCAAGACCGGGGAACGCCGCGATGAGCCAGAGCAGGGGCCTCACCTATTCCGACGCGGGCGTGGACATCGACGCCGGGAACGCGCTTGTCGAGCGGATCAAGCCCGCTGCGCGGCGGACGATGCGGCCGGGCGTCATGGGCGGGCTCGGCGGGTTCGGCGCGCTCTTCGACCTCAAGGCTGCCGGATACCGGGACCCGATCCTCGTGGCCGCGACGGACGGCGTGGGGACGAAGCTGCGTATCGCCATCGACACCGGCCGGGTGGACACCATCGGGATCGACCTCGTCGCCATGTGCGTGAACGACCTCGTCTGCCAGGGAGCCGAGCCGCTCCTCTTCCTCGACTACTTCGCGACGGGTCGGCTCGAGGTGGAGACTGCCGCGCGGATCATCGCGGGGATCGCGGAGGGCTGCGCCACGGCGGGGGCCGCGCTCGTGGGGGGCGAGACGGCCGAGATGCCGGGGATGTACGAGGCGGGGGACTTCGACCTCGCCGGTTTCGCGGTCGGCGCGATGGAGCGCGGCGCGGCGCTGCCCGAGGGCGTGGCGGAGGGCGACGTTCTCCTCGGCCTCGGCTCGGACGGGGTGCATTCGAACGGGTATTCGCTCGTCCGCCGGATCGTCGAGCGGACGGGCCTCGGCTGGGAGGCGCCCGCGCCCTTCGACAAGGGCGCGCTGGGCGAGGCGCTGCTCACGCCGACGCGGATCTACGTGCGCCCTGCGCTTGCCGCCGTGCGGGCCGGGGGGGTCCACGCGCTTGCCCACATCACCGGGGGCGGGCTGACCGAGAACCTGCCGCGCGTGCTGCCCGACGGGCTCGGCGCCGAGATCGAGCTTGCCGCGTGGGACCTGCCCGGCGTGTTCCGCTGGCTGAGGGCCGAGGGCGGGATCGCCGAGGCCGAAATGCTCAAGACCTTCAACTGCGGGATCGGCATGGTCGCCGTGGTGGCGGCGGACCGGGCCGACGCGATCGCCGCGATGTTGCGAGAGGCGGGCGAGAGGGTGCATGTCCTCGGGCGCGTGACGGCGGGGCAGGGGGTCGCCTACCGGGGCGCCCTTGCGTGACGGTCCGCGTCGCGATCCTCATCTCGGGCGGCGGGTCGAACATGGTCAGGCTCGTCGACAGCATGACGGGCGACCATCCGGCGCGGCCGGTTCTGGTGGTGTCGAACGTCCCCGAAGCAGCCGGGCTCGACTGCGCGCGGGAGCGGGGCGTGCCCGTGGCGGTGGTGGATCATCGCGCCTTCCGGGGCGACCGGGCCGCGTTCGAAGCAGCGCTCGAGGCGGCGCTGGCTGAGGCGCGGCCCGACATCCTCTGCCTTGCAGGGTTCATGCGGATCCTGACGCCTGCCTTCGTCGCGCGGCACGAGGGGCGCATCCTGAACATCCACCCCTCGCTCCTGCCGAAGTATCCGGGCCTCGACACCCACGCCCGCGCGATCGCCGCGGGCGATGCGGAGGCCGGGTGCAGCGTGCATGTGGTGACGGGCGACCTCGACGCGGGACCGCTTCTGGGACAGGCGCGTGTGCCGGTGCGGCAGGACGACACCGCGGCGACGTTGGCCGCCCGCGTGCTCGAAACGGAGCACCGGCTCTACCCGGCCGTCCTGCGCCGCTTCGCGGCAGGCGACCGGACGCCCCTGTTCTTGCCGTGACCGCCCAACTCCCCTATCACGCGAAGGGAGCGGACAGGCAACAAGAACAACGGCATGATCACCATCACCACGACCGAGGGCCTCGCCGCCTTCTGTGACCGGGCCCGGACCCGGCCCTACGTCACCGTCGACACCGAATTCCTGCGCGAGCGCACCTACTACTCGAAGCTCTGCCTCCTCCAGCTCGCCATTCCGGGCGACAGCGAGGAGGACGCGGTCCTGGTCGATCCCCTCGCCGGGAACCTGTCGCTCGAGCCTCTCTACGACCTCTTCCGGGACGAGACCGTGGTGAAGGTGTTCCACGCCGCCCGGCAGGACCTGGAGATCTTCTTCGTCGAGGGCGGCGTGATCCCCCGGCCCCTCTTCGACACGCAGGTGGCCGCGATGGTGGCGGGCTTCGGCGAGCAGGTGGGCTACGAGACGCTGGTGCGGAAGATCGCGAAGGCCGATCTCGACAAGTCCTCCCGCTTCACCGACTGGTCGCGGCGGCCTCTGTCCGATGCCCAGAAGGTTTACGCGCTGGCCGATGTCACGCACCTCCGGCCGATCTACGAGTTCCTCGCCAAGTCGCTGAAGAAGTCGGGTCGCGAGGACTGGGTCGAGGAGGAGCTGGCCGTCCTCACCGACCCTGCCACCTACGTCACCCACCCCGAGGACGCCTGGCTGAGGGTCAAGACCCGCACGAACTCAGGCCGGTTCCTCGGCATCGTGAAGGAGCTCGCCCGCTTCCGCGAGACCTACGCGCGCGACCGGAACATACCGCGCAGCCGCGTCTACAAGGACGACGCGCTGCTCGAACTCGCCTCGACCAAGCCGCGCAGCCTCGACGATCTCAACCGCTCCCGCCTGCTCCTGCGCGAGGCGCGGAAGGGCGAGATCGCAGACGGCATCCTCGAGGCGGTGCGGGCCGGGCTCGAGATGCCGGCGGACCAGCTGCCCAAGCCCGACACGAGCCGCGACGAGCTTCAGGTGAACGGCGCGCTGGCCGACCTCCTGCGGGTGCTGCTCAAGGCGAAGTCCGAGGAGGCGGGCGTCGCCTCGAAGCTGATCGCGAGCGCGTCGGACCTCGACGAGATCGCGGCGGGTGTCCGGACGGGGCCGGCGCTCAAGGGCTGGCGGGCGAAGGTGTTCGGGGACGATGCGCTTCGGCTCTGTTCGGGGAAGGTGGCGCTGACGGCGACGGGCCGATCCGTCGGCATCGTCGAGCTCTGATCGCCAACGGGATCGTTGTCTTGCCCCCGCCGCTCGGGTAGGTTCCGCATGTGCCGGGGCCGATGGGCGGCCGTCGTCGTGAGGGACCCTTCCATGCGCCGCCTGCGCACGATCCTTGCCTCCGTCCTGATCGCCCTGACCGTCTCATCCTGCGAACGCCCGCCGGAGCTCATCGGGATCGACAACCCGCAGATACCCGTCGCGGCCGTGCCGGACGTCACGCGCCACCGGATCTTCGTCACCACGACCCGCGCCGCCTCCGACCAGGCCGGCGCGCTCTACTCCACCACGCGCTCCTCCGACCTCGGCCTCGCCTCCGTCGTCGTGTCCGTCCCGCCCACGCATGTCACCGGACAGCTGGAACGGCCGACGCGCCTGCCGCCCGATCCGAGGACCGAATTCGCTGTGGTCGATCCCGTCGTCTTCCAGAGCGAGCAAGCCTTCATCGACGAGGTCAACCGCGAGCTGGCGAAGCTCCCCCCGGGTCAGCGGACCGTCCTCGTCTTCATCCACGGCTACAACACCTCGACCAGCGACGCGATCCTGCGGCTGGGTCAGTTCGTGGAGGATTCGGGCTTTCCGGGCGTTGCGGTGCTGTTCACCTGGGCCTCGGCGGCGCAGGTGCCGCGCTATGTCTACGATCTGAACAGCGCGCTGATCGCACGTGTGAAGATCAAGGAGATGGCGCAGATCCTGTCCCGCACCAGGGCCGAGCGGCTGGACATCCTCGCGCACTCCATGGGCACGCTTCTCGCGATGGAGGGGCTCGTCGATGCGCAGCTCGCCGGCACGCTCCCGAGCGCCCGCCGGCTGAGGAACGTCATCCTCGCTTCCCCCGACATCGACATCGACCTCTTCCGGACGCAGGTCGGCCTCCTGCCGAGAAACGTGGTCGAGAACATCTTCATCCTCGCATCGGCGGAGGACGGCGCTCTGAGGGCGTCGCGCCGGCTGGCGGGCGGGGTGCCCCGCGTCGGCGCTGCAGATGTCGTCGAGCTTGAGCGGCTTGGCGTGACGGTGATCGACCTGTCCCAGATCGAGGATTCGGCCTCGGGCAGTCATTCGAAGTTCGCCGGGTCGCCCGAGGTCGTCCAGCTGATCGGGGCAGCGATCAACACCTCCGGGTCCCTGGAGACCGAGGTGCCGAGGCTCAACCAGCTGATCCAGAATTCGCCGATCCGCATCTTCGGCAACTGAAGCGCGGCGTCAGGGCCGGATGGAGCGCGTGTTCCGTTCTCCGCGGACCTCGACCGTGCGGATCCCGGCGAGCGCCTGCCGCGACAGGAAGTAGCCCGTCACGATCTCCCGCGTGCGGGGCGTGCCCGCGCCGGGCGTGACGGGCGGGGGGAAGGCGCGGAAGTCGAAGGCGAGAACGCCGTTCGCGTCAGGCTCCAGCTCCGCGTTCGCCGGGATCAGCGCCGCGCTCCAGTAGCCCTGGGAGGGCGGCAGGCCCGTGGCACGGATGATCACGCCGCCGGGCGTCCTCTCCGCCACCAGCTGCGTGACCTCCCCGATCAGCGGGCGCGGGTCGATGAACTGCCCCTCGGCGTCGACGGCGAACGCCTCCTCGTCGTCGCCCCCCCACCAGGTGAAGGGGTTGAGGCTGTTGAGGTTGAACGAGCCGCACCCGGCGAGGCCCGCGCAGAGCGTCAGTGTCAGGATCGGCCGGCTGCGCATTGGTGCTCCCCTCGTCTCGGCTTCCCGCTTAGCGAAATCGGTGGGGCTTGAAAAGGCGCAGGCTTCTGGACCTTCCGGGGCCGCAGGATTAGGTGAGGGACAGGCGAGGAGCGGACATGGCCACGGCAGCCTTCGAAGACATCGCGGACACCTTCGAGTTCCTCGACGACTGGGAGGACCGCTATCGCCATGTCATCGACATGGGCAAGGCGATGCCGCCGCTCGACGAGGCGTTCCGGGTCCCCGCGACGAAGGTCGAGGGATGCGCGAGCCAGGTCTGGATCCTGCCGCAGATCGAGGGGACGGGGCCGGACGCCGTCTTCCGTTTCCGGGGCGACAGCGACGCGATGATCGTGCGCGGCCTGATCGCGGTTCTCAGCGCGCTCTACAACGGGCTTTCCGCGGCCGAGGTCGGGCAGGTGGACGCCACGGCGCAGCTTGCGCGGCTCGGGCTTGATTCGCATCTTTCGGCGCAGCGGTCGAACGGGCTGCGGGCCATGGTCGGGCGCATCCGGAGCCTTGCCGCCGACGCGGTCGGCTGATCGGGCGATCATCACCCACAGGGGACCGAATGACCTCGCGGCGATCGCGGTCTCGAGGCGACCCGGTGCCGAACAATCCGCGACGCCCATGCACGCGACGGCAGCTCGTTGAGCGGAAGCGGACGGTCCACGCGTCCGAACCGTTTGCGGGCCGCCCGCCGCCGATCTAGTCTGCCGCGCGGAGAGGGACATATGCGGGACCTGCTTGCCTTCGTCGTCGGCCGAACCATCGTGCTGTTCGCGCGCTTCATCACGGCCGTCCGCGCCATCTGGGCGGGCGTCGAACCCGTGCCGGTCCAGCGCATCTACTTCGCAAACCATACGAGCAACGGGGATTTCATCCTGCTCTGGTCCGTCCTGCCGCCCCGCCTGCGCGCGGCGACGCGCCCTGTTGCGGCGCTCGACTACTGGCTGAAGACGCCCGTGCGCGCCTTCGTCGGGCGCGAGGTCGTGCGCGCCGTGCTCATCGACCGCCGCCCCGAAGCTCGGGTCGCGGATCCCGTGGCGCAGATGGCCGAGGCGCTCGACGAGGGCTCCTCGCTCATCATCTTCCCCGAAGGCCAGCGCAATGCGTCCGAGGCGCCGCTCCTGCCCTTCAAGTCGGGGCTCTACCACCTTGCCCGGATGCGGCCGTCCGTGGACCTCGTGCCGGTCTGGATCGAGAACCTGAACCGCGTGATGCCCAAGGGAGAGGTCGTGCCGGTGCCCCTTCTATGCACCGTGACCTTCGGCGCGGCGCTGCGGGTGGAAGAGGGGGAGGAAAAGGCGGCCTTCCTCGACCGTGCCTCCGCCGCGCTTCTGGCCCTGAGACCGGCGAGGGAGGGCGCATGAACGGCGCGGCTCCGCAGCTTCTGACCCTGCTGATGGGCGTGGGCGGGCTTCTGGTCGTGGCTTCGCTCGTGGGCTTCGCGCTCTCGCGCCGGGCGGGCGGGCCGAACGAGGTGATCGACAACCTCAACGCCCGCATCGCGGCGTGGTGGGGGATGGTGGCGCTCATGGGGCTCGCCTTCCTCGCCGGGCGGACGGGGGTGGTGCTCCTCTTCGCGCTCTGCTCCTTCGCGGCGCTGCGCGAGTTCATGACGCTGACGCGCACCGTCCGCGCCGATCACTGGGCCGTCGCGGCGGCGTTCTTCGTGGTCCTGCCAGTGCAATACTGGCTCGTCTGGACCGACTGGTACGGGCTCTATTCGATCTTCATCCCGGTCTACGCCTTCCTTCTCCTGCCCATCCTCGCGGCGCTGCGGGGCGAGACGAAGGGCTTCCTCGTCCGCGTGGCGGAAACCCAGTGGGCGCTGATGATCGCCGTCTTCTGCGTGAGCCATGTGCCCGCGCTTCTCTACCTCCAGATCCCGGGGTTCGAGGGGCGGGGGGTGCTGCTCATCGCCTTCCTCGTGGTCGTGGTGCAGATGTCGGACGTGCTCCAGTACGTCTGGGGCAAGCTGATCGGGCGGCGGAAGATCGCGCCGCTCCTGTCGCCGTCCAAGACCTGGGAGGGGTTCGTGGGTGGCGTGGCCTGCGCCACGGCGCTTGGCGCGGGGCTCTGGTGGATGACGCCGTTCACGCCGGTGCAGGCGGGGCTTCTCGCTTTCGTCGTCGCGCTGATGGGCTTCGCGGGCGGGCTCGTGATGTCCGCGATCAAGCGGGATCGGGGGGTGAAGGACTGGGGGCACCTGATCGCGGGGCATGGCGGGTTCATCGACCGGCTGGATTCGGTGATCTTCGCGGCGCCCGTGTTCTTCCACGTGGTCCGCTACTTCTGGTCGACGGTCTGAGATGGAGGGGCGGCGTCCGCTGAAAAGCCGCGACACCGCCTGGGCGCGGCGCGTGGCGGCGTGGCTGGCGGCGCGGGGCGTGACGCCGAACGCGATCTCGCAGGCAGCCGTGGCGTTCGCGGCGCTGGGCGGGGCGGGGTTCTGGGCCTCTGGCGTCACCGAGGGCTGGGCGCGCGCACTCTGCCTGTTCCTCGGCGCGGCGGGATGCCAGCTCCGGCTTCTCTGCAACCTCTTCGACGGCATGGTGGCGATCGAGGGCGGGCGGAAGGCGCCCGACGGACCGTTCTGGAACGAGGCGCCGGACCGGGCATCGGACCTCCTGATCCTCGCGGGCGCAGGTCTGGGCGCCGGGGCGGCGGGCCTCGGCTGGGCGGCGGCGGCGCTGGCGGTGGCGACGGCCTATGTGCGCGAGCTGGGCCGGGCCGAGGGGCTGGGGTCCGACTACGGCGGGCCGATGGCCAAGCAGCACCGGATGGCGGTGATGACGGGGGCGGCGGTGGTGGCGATCGTGCTGCCGGGGCACCCGGTGCTGTCGTGGGCGCTGTGGCTGGTGATCGCCGGGGCCGCCCTGACGGTTGCGCTCCGCTCGCGCCGGCTGATCGCGGCGCTGAAGGCGCGCTAGCCCGCCGCCCGGGCAAGCGCGGGGGCGAGGTCGCCGTAGCCGGTGAACCGCCGCTCGAAGGCGAGGCCGAGGCGGCGGGCCGCATCCTCGGCCTTGGCCGTCAGCGCCGGGTCGTCCGTCTGCGCCTGATAGACGAGCGTCTCGTAGTTGCCGAAATACATGTCCCTCAGCTCCGGGTGGCGGTCGAGGCCGAGGGGCTGCCAGACGAAGGCGTCGAACTGGCGGACGAGGAAGTCGGTCAGGTAGAACGCGCGGAATTCGTCCTCGGCACGCGCCGCGAAGGCGGCGTTGCCTTCAAAGAACGAATAGCAATGCGGGCCCTCGACCATCTCCACGCCCAGCTCCTTGCACTTTTCCTGCAACTGCCCCCCCGTCCCGCAATCGGCGTAGACGACGAAGATGCGGTCGTAGGCGGCGCGGTGCTTCTCCACCGCCGCCGCAACGGCGGGCGTGATCCGGTCGGGCGTGTTGTGCAGGATCGCAGGCAGGCAGGCGAGGTCGAGGTGATCCCAGCCGTTCGCGTCGCGGAGCGCGAGGATCTCGCGCGCGAGCGCGCCGCAGGCCAGGAGAAGCACGCGGCCCCGCCCGGTGGGGGCGAGGCCGGTGTCGGTCAGCGTCGCGTCGGCCGGCGCGCGCACGGCCTCAGCCGGCGGCGAGCTGGTTGTGCTTGCGGGCGATGAACTGCTTGGCGGTCTCCACCGCCACGGCCGCGTCACGGCAGTAGGCGTCGGCGCCGATGGCGCGGCCGAACTCCTCGTTCAGCGGCGCGCCCCCCACGAGCACGATGTAGTCGTCGCGGATGCCCTTTTCCTTCAGCGTGTCGATCACGACCTTCATGTAGGGCATCGTCGTCGTCAGCAGCGCCGACATGCCGAGGATGTCGGCCTCCTCGCGGAGGAGCGCGTCGATGTACTTGTCGGCGGCGTTGTTGATGCCAAGGTCCACGACCTCGAAGCCCGCGCCTTCCATCATCATGCCGACGAGGTTCTTGCCGATGTCGTGGATGTCGCCCTTCACGGTGCCGATCACCATCTTGCCCATCTTGGGCGCGCCGGTTTCGGCCAGAAGCGGCTTCAGGATCGCCATCCCCGCCTTCATCGCGTTGGCGGCCAGCAGCACCTCGGGCACGAAGAGGATGCCGTCGCGGAAGTCGTCGCCCACGATCTTCATGCCACCGACGAGCGCGATGGTGAGCACCTTGTAGGGCTCCCAGCCCCGGTCGAGCAGGATGTGCACCGCCTCCTCGATCTCCTCCTTCAGCCCGTCGTAGAGGTCGTCGTGCATCTGGAGGACGAGGTCGTCGTCGGAGAGTTCGGAGAGGATGATTTCGTCGTCAGACATGGGTGTGCTCCGGGCGGGGGCGGCCGGCCCCCGCGTTCAGGTTCCTAGATGGGGGCATTGCTTCCCCGGCACTAGGCCGATTGCGACATGGAAAACGCGCGGACCGACGCGACCTGTCGCATACGGGCGCTGTGGGCTGGTAAATGTTCTCTTTACGTTCTAGTCTGATGCCATGAGCGCCGAGTCCCCCGATCCCGTCGCCTCCCGCGCCCGCGGGCGCGGCGCCGTCTCGAACCGCGCGGGGCGGTTCGAGCGGCACGGGCGCGAGGCGGTGGACGACGGCTGGGACATGCCCGAGGACCTGCCGCCGCTCCGCACCGAGGTGCGGGTGGAGCGGCCGCGGAGCGTCATCACCCGCAACGCCTCTCCGGACGTGCCGTTCGACCGGTCGATCAACCCGTACCGGGGCTGCGAGCATGGCTGCATCTACTGCTTCGCGCGGCCAAGCCACGCCTATCTCGGCTGGTCGCCGGGGCTCGACTTCGAGACGAAGCTCGTGGCGCGGCCCGAGGCGCCGGAGGTGCTGGCGCGGGAACTCTCGCGCAAGGGCTACGTGCCCGCGACCATCGCCATCGGCACGAACACCGACCCCTACCAGCCGATCGAGAAGGACTACCGGATCATGCGGCGCATCCTCGAGGTGCTGCGCGACCATCGCCATCCGGTGGCCGTCGTCACCAAGGGCACGCTGATCGAACGCGACGCGGACATCCTGGGCGAGATGGGGCGCCTGGGCCTCGCCCGCGTCGGCATCTCGGTCACCACGCTCGACGCGGGCGTCTCGCGCAGGATGGAGCCGCGCGTGCCGCTGCCCGCCCGCCGGATCGAGACGATCCGCCGCCTGACGGAGGCCGGGTGCCCCGTGCGCGTCATGGCCTCGCCCATGATCCCAGCGCTCACCGACCACGAGCTCGAGGCGATCCTCGCCGCCGGGCGCGAGGCGGGTGCGGTCGCGGCCAGCTGGATCATGCTGCGCCTGCCGCGCGAGGTGGCGGACCTGTTCCGCGAGTGGCTGGAGCGGCATTTCCCCGACCGCGCGGCGCGCGTCATGGGCCGGGTGCGGGAGCTGCACGGCGGGCGCGACTACGACCCCGAATGGGGCAAACGGATGACGGGAGAGGGCGCCTTCGCCGACCTCATGCGGCACCGCTTCGCCGTCGCCGTGAGGCGGCTCGGTCTGGACACGGAGCTGCCGCCGCTCCGGACCGATCTCTTCCGCGTGCCGCCGAAGGCCGGCGACCAGCTCGAACTCTTCTGAGTTCCGCCGTCGCAAGGCTCCGCGTCAGCCCCGCGCGCGGCGGCGGGCGCGCGGCGCGGGTCCCGCGCCATCCGTCCCGTCCGAGGCCGAGGAGAAGCCGCCAAGCGCCTCCACGATCCGGTCGAGCGTCGGACGGTCGCCGCGCGGGCGCGTCTCCAGCGCCTCGCGCATGTGGCGCAGATGCTCGGGCGTGGTGCCGCAGCAGCCGCCGATGATGGTGGCCCCGCAATCCCGGGCAAGGACCGCGTAGTCGGCCATCAGCTCCGGCGTGCCGTCATAGTGGATGTGGCCCTCGTGGTACTTCGGAATACCGGCGTTGCCCTTGGCGATGATCGGGCGATCCCCGCCCTGCGCGGCGAAGCCCAGAACGGTGCGCAGGAGGTCCGAGGCGCCGACGCCGCAGTTCGCGCCGTAGGCGAGCGGCGGGGTGGCGAGCCTGTCGACCATCGACGACATCGCGGGCGCCGTCATACCCATCATCGTGCGGCCCGCGGTGTCGAAGCTCATCGTCCCGCACCAGGGCATCCCGGCGAGCTTCGCGGCCTCGGCCGCCGCGCGGTATTCCTCGGGGGCCGAGATCGTCTCGACCCAGAGCACGTCGGCGCCACCCTCCTTCAGCCCCTCGGCCTGCTCGTGGAACATCTCGACCGCCAGCTCATGCGTGAGCGGGCCCATGGGGGCCATGATCTCACCGGTCGGACCCATGGAGCCCGCCACGACGACCGGGCGGCCCGCCTTGTCCGCGATCTCGCGCCCGAGCTCCGCGCCCGCGCGGTTCAGCTCCCGCACCCGGTCCTGCGCGTTGTGCAGCTTCAGGCGCGAGGCATTCCCGCCGAAGGTGTTCGTCAGGAACAGGTCGCTTCCGGCGTCCACCGCGCCCTTGTAGAGCGTCCGGATCTTGCCCGGCTCGTCCACGTTCCAGAACTCGGGCGCGTCGCCCGAGGCGAGGCCCATGTTGAACAGGTTCGTGCCGGTGGCGCCATCGGCCATGATCCAGTCGCGGGAGGCGAGCAGGCGGGACAGGAGGTCGGTCATGGGGCGCCTTTCCGGCAAAGCGGTGAGTCGCGCACGGATGCCATGCGCGGTCATGCAGCGGCAACCCGATAATTCTCATGACGATCTTGAGCGTCCTGCATGGGCGGGACCGGCAGGGGCAGCGGGCGGTGGATGCGCCACGCCACGTCCCACAGGCCAAGCGCCAGCGACAGCCGGTCGGGCGCGGCGGCATAAAGCGTCTCCCACCGGGGGTCGAAGGCGGCCTTGAACTGGCGCAGACCCTCGCCCGACAGCCGCCGCGCGAGGCGGTCGGCGGCGGCGGGCCAGCGCCCCTCGGTGCGGACCGCGGCCAGCGACAGGCGGGGGACGCCCGCCCGGGCGGCGTCCTCGATGGCGGCGGCGAGGAGCGCGTAGGTCGCTCCATCCGGCGCGTCGGGCAGGATGCGGACAAGGTCCAGCGTCCATTCCCGCGCAGCTTCGTGAAAGGTGACGAAGGCGACCGGGCGTCCGCCGCACCGCGCCACGTAGACACGCTGGCCCGCCACGTAGTCCGGCGCGAACCGGCCCATGGAGAAGCCACGCTCACCACCCCGTGCCCGCGCCCAGTCCGCCGCGATGGCGGCGAGGTCGTCCATCGGCAGGGGGGTGTCGAGGAGCGATACCCGGACACCCGCCGCCCCGGCCGCGCGGAGCTTTCGGCGCAGGCGCCTGCGGGCGGGCGTGTCGACCCGGAAGGCGGCAGGGTCGAGCCACGCCTCCTCGGCCACCGGGACCACCGCCCAGCCCGCCCTGCGGGCGCCCGCGGCGAGACGCGCGCCGCCCTTGTAGATCAAGGGCCGCCGCCCGCGTTCCGCCGCCGCTGCCGCAAGCGCCGCGAGCGCGTGGGCGGGCGTAGTCTCCGCCAGCGGATCGCCCACGGCGACGACGGCCTGCGCGGTGACGGCGCCGACGAACGTCGCGCCAGGCGCGCCCAGCGGGCGCAGTTCGCCCAGCCGGACCAGCCCCGCCTCGGCCCGCCGGGCTGAGGCGAGCGCCCCGGCCGACAGTGCAGGGACCCGCGCAGGCACGGCCTCGTCGCATCTGAGGGCGAGCCAGGCCGCCCCCAGCACGGCGGGTAGCGCATAGTAGATCACGCGGAACCCCAGGATCGCCGCCAGAAGCTCCGCCTGCGGCGCATCCGGGAGCAGCGCGAGAAGGGTGATCTCGAACGGCCCCACGCCGCCCGGAGTGCCGGAGAGAAGGCCTGCCGCAAGCGCGAGCAGGAAGGCGGGCAGGACGGCCGAGGCCGCGAAGGCGGGGTCGGACGGCAGGAGGAGCCAGAAGGCGATCCCCGCCGCCGTGACGTCCGCCGCCGCGATGGCGAGAAGCGGCCCGAGCAGCGCGAGCGGCGGCAGGAGGCCCGCGTGCCGGTGCGGGAGGAGCGAAAGGAGCGGCAGGAGGACGATTACCGCCACTCCCGGCGCCACGACCCAGCCCGGCGCGCCGTCGGGCAGGCCGACGAGGAGCGCCGCGAGGACGACGATCACCATCAGCGCCGCCATGAAGGCGCCGGTCACGGCGCCGGTGACGCGCGCCGTGTCCAGAAGCGCGAGCCCCGGCAGCCCCCGCCAGCGCGACAGCGCCCCGGTCACGAGGCCGAAGCCCAGCGTCTGCGACACCGCGACCGATGCCGCCCCCACGCGCGCGGCCGACGCGGCCTCCACTCCCGTGCCGAGCCAGCGGTGCACCGCTCCGTCGAACCGCCCGACGGCGGCGAAGCTCAGCGCCGTCGCCGCCAGCGCCAGGACGAGCGCGCCCACCGGCACCGCCGTCAGCGCCTGCCCCACGGAGGCGGCATCGGCCGAGGCCACATGCTCGGCCACCGCCGGAAGGGTTGCGCCGAGCGCGAGGAACGGAAGGATATGGCGCGCACGCGCCAACGGGCCGCGCCTCAGCGCGACGACCATGTGCCGGACCGGCATGGACCACCTCTCACTTACCCGAGGCGGACCCTAGCCGGGCGGTCTTCCCGAACTGTTAAGCGGGGGTCAGGATTCCGAGACGAGCTGGCCCTTGGCGACCACGAGAAGCTCGGCCATCTTGTTTCGGATCTCGTCAGGCGAGGATTTCGACCCGAGGTCGCCCGCGACCTTGCGCACGACGTCCTCGTGGCCGGCTTCCTCGAAATCCGCCTTGACGACCTCGCGGGCATAGGCCTCCGCATCCGCACCGGACTTGCCCAGAAGGCCTGCGGCCCAAAGCCCGAGAAGCTTGTTCCGCCGCGCTTCCGCGCGGAACTGCATTTCGGCATCGTGGGCGAACTTGTTCTCGAAGGCGCTTTCGCGGTCGTCGAAGGTGGTCACGGGTGGCTCTCCATCCTCGGCAGGGGTTTGTGGTCATATGCCCTCGGGGCGGGCGCTTGCCAAGTGCCCGTTGCCGCCAGACTCGCTTTAGCCTATATCGGCGGCGACCGGCGCGGCCTTCGGGAGACCGCGCCATTTCGCATTGGAGACCTCATGGCACGTCGCAAGAAGATCTACGAAGGCAAGGCCAAGATCCTCTATGAAGGCCCCGAACCGGGCACTTACGTGCAGTACTTCAAGGACGACGCGACCGCCTTCAACGCCCAGAAGAAGGACGTGATCGAAGGCAAGGGCGTGCTGAACAACCGCCTGTCGGAATTCTTCATGACGGGACTCAACCAGATCGGCGTGCCCACGCATTTCATCAAGCGGATCAACATGCGCGAGCAGCTGATCCGGCAGGTGGAGATCATCCCGCTCGAGGTCGTGGTGCGCAACTACGCGGCCGGGTCGCTGTCCAAGCGCCTCGGCATCGCGGAGGGCACCGCGCTGCCGCGCCCCATCGTGGAGTTCTACCTCAAGGACGACGGCCTCGGCGACCCGCTCGTGACCGAGGAGCATGTGATCGCCTTCGGCTGGGCCAGCCAGCAGGACCTCGACGACATGGTGGCGCTGGCGTTGCGGGTGAACGACTTCATGTCGGGCTGCATGATCGCGGTCGGCATCAAGCTCGTGGACTTCAAGATCGAGATCGGGCGGATCTGGGAGAACGACTATCCCCGTCTCGTCGTGGCCGACGAGATCAGCCCCGATTCCTGCCGGCTCTGGGACATCGAGACGGGCCGCAAGCTCGACAAGGACGTGTTCCGCCGCGACCTTGGATCGCTGACCGACGCCTACACCGAGGTGGCGCGGCGGCTCGGCGTGCTGCCGTCGAACGTGACCCATGCGACGAAGCCCACGCTGATCAATTAGCTGGCGCAGGGCGGCGGCCCGAACAACGTAAGGCTCTTCCGAAGGGCGAAGCGGACAGGCGAAAGATGAAGGCACGCGTACAGATCATGCTGAAGGACGGCGTCCTCGACCCGCAGGGAGAGGCCGTGCGCCATGCGCTCGGCACCCTCGGCTTCCGCGGCGTCGAGGGCGTGCGGCAGGGCAAGGTGATCGAACTCGACCTGTCCGAGACCGACCGGGCCAAGGCCGAGGCGGCGGCGAAGGCGATGTGCGAGAAGCTGCTCGCCAACACGGTGATCGAAAGCTACCGCGTGGAGATCCTCTGACCATGCGGGCGGCGGTCCTGAGGGAATACAACGCCGACCTGTCGATCGAGGATGTCGCAATCCCGGAATGCCCGGAGAACGGGGTGGTCCTCAAGGTTCTGGCCTGCGGCGTCTGCCGGTCGGACTGGCACGGCTGGACGGGAGAGCATCCCCGCGTGAAGCCGGGTCAGATCGGCGGGCACGAATACTGCGGGGAGGTGGTGGAAGCCGGACCCCGCGCCACCTGGAAGGTGGGGGACGTTCTTGTGGCGCCCTTCATCCTCGCCTGCGGATCCTGCCCGGCCTGCCATTCGGGGCACGGCAACACCTGCCCGAACCAGCGGCTGCCGGGGTTCGTCGAACCCGGGGCCTTCGCCGAATACGTCGCGGTTCCCTACGACCACAACCTCGCCCGCCTGCCTGAGGCGCTGACGCCCACGGTGGCGGCGGGACTCGGGTGCCGGGTGACGACGGCGTGGCACGCCCTGACGGGCCGCGCGGCGCTCCAGCCGGGCGAGTGGCTGGCGGTGCATGGCACGGGCGGCGTCGGGCTGTCGGCCGCGATCCTCGGCCGCGCGATGGGCGCGCGGGTGATCGTGGTGGACGTGGTGCAGGAGAAGCTAGACCACGCGATGGGCCTCGGTGCGGAGGCGGCGGTGAACGCGCGCGAGGGCGCAACGGCGGCGCGCATCAAGGAAATCACGGGCGGCGGGGCGCATGTGAGCGTCGAGGCGCTCGGCATTCCCGAAACGGTCAACGCCTCGATCGAGTGCCTGCGGCCTTTGGGCCGTCACGTTCAGGTGGGAATGCCCGTGGGGCACACCGCGCGCATGGAGATCAACATGAACGCGGTCTACATGGGCAACATCGCCATGATCGGGACACGGGGCATGCCGGCGTGGAAGTATCCGAGCCTGCTCGGTCTCATCGAATCCGGCATGGTCGACATGACGCCGCTCATCGCGCGGGAAGTGGCGCTGTCGGACGTCAGCGCCGAGCTGCGCGCCTTCAACGGGCCGACGCCGCCGGGCGTGGCCGTGGTCACGGATTTCACGAGGTAACCCATGAAAGCCGCCGTCATCGTCTATCCCGGATCCAACTGCGACCGCGACCTCGCGGTGGCCTTCCGCAACGCGGGCGCCGAGGTCGCGATGGTCTGGCACAAGGAGACGGCGCTGCCTGCAGGGACAGACGTCGTCGGTGTGCCGGGGGGGTTCTCCTTCGGCGACTACCTCCGCTGCGGGGCGATCGCCGCGCGCTCGCCGGTGACGGCGGCGGTGGTCGATCACGCGAAGAAGGGCGGCCATGTCATTGGCATCTGCAATGGATTCCAGGTTCTGGTCGAGACCGGGCTCCTTCCAGGCGCGCTGATGCGCAACGCAGGGCTCAAGTTCATCTGCCGCACGGTCCCGCTGACGGTGGCGACGGCGGACAGCGTCTTCACCGCCGGATACACGGCGGGCGCGACGATCCGCCTGCCCATCGCGCATCACGACGGCAACTACTACGCCGATGACCGGACGCTTGCGGAGCTGCGGGGCGAGGACCGCGTGGCCTTCCGCTATGCGGAGCCTGTGAACGGATCGGCGGACGACATCGCGGGCATCCTGTCGGCCAATCGGCGGGTCCTCGGTCTCATGCCGCATCCCGAGCGGGCGGCGGAGCCGGTCCACGGTGGCACGGACGGTGCGGCACTCTTCGCCTCGCTCGCCGCCGCCGCGATGGCCGACGCTTGAGAAAAGGCGCCCCGGACACTAGACTCCGTCCATGAGCGAGACCGACGGGATCGACACCGAGGAACGGTCGGCGGGCGACTGGCGCATCCGGCTCGCCTTCATCATCTTCGTCGCGATCGCCGTCGCGGTCGTCTGGGTCACCAACCAGCTCCTGACAGAACGGTTCACCGAAACGACCCGCAACCGGGCCGAGGTCCGGCTCGCACTCTACACCGGAAACCTCCAGTCCGAGCTTCAGAGGAACTCGGCGGTTCCGCTGCTCCTGTCGCGCGATCCCGCGTTGATCGGCGCGCTCAACTCGGGCGACTTCTCGCAGACCACGCAGCGGCTCATGGGCTATCGCGAGGAAATCGGCGCCGCCTCGCTTCTCCTCCTCGACACCGATGGGCGCGCCGTCGCCTCGACGGACCGCACGGAGCTCGGCTCCAAACACCGCACCGCGCCCTACTTCGCAGAGGCCCTGGCGACGAACGAGACGGTCTTTACGACGACCCGGCGCGACAACGGCCAGATCGCCTTCACCTACGCGCGGAGGGTCGAGGCGAACGGGCAGCCGCTGGGCGTGATCGTCGTGGGCGTCGACCTCAAGAAGTTCGAAGCGTCCTGGGGTGGCTTCTCTGACGCCATCATGGTCCTCGATGCCGACGGCGAGATCATCCTGTCCACCGAGGGCCGCTGGCTCGGCCTGACCGAGGCCGAGGCGCTGGCCGTGCGATCGGCGCCGTCGGCCATCGAACGGGCGCTCATGGCCACGGCGGAGTGGGCGGCGCTGCCCATGGACGCCTTCTTCCGGGGCGATGCGGTGATGCGTCAGGAGACGCGCATCGGCTTCCAGGGCTGGCGCATGGTATCCTTCACCACCTACGCCAGCGTGCGCGAGAGGGTAAACACCTTCATCGCGCTCGAGATCATGGTCTTCGCGATTCTGCTGGCCGGCGCGCTCTTTCTCATGAGCCGGCGGGCGATGAACCGGTCGGTCTTCTTCCAGAGGGAGTCGGCAGAACTTCGCCAGCTGAACGCGGCGCTCCAGCGGGAAATCGCCGAACGGGAGCGGGCGGAAAAGAACCTCCAGGTGGCCGAACAGACGCTCCAGCAGTCGTCCAAGCTGGCCGTGCTGGGCGAGATGTCGGCCAGCGTCAGCCACGAGCTCAACCAGCCCCTGGCCGCGATGAAGACCTATCTCGCGGGAGCGCGCCTCCTCCTCCAGCGCAGGCGGCCGGAGGAGGCGCTGTCGTCCTTCCAGCGGATCGACGACCTGATCGAACGGATGGGCGCGATCACCCGGCAGCTCAAGAGCTACGCGCGCAAGGGCGGCGACGCCGTGGAACCCATTGATGTGAAGGCCTCCGTCTCCTCGGCGCTGTCGATGATGGAGCCGCAGCTCAAGCGCCGCGACATCCGCATCGTCACGTCGCTCCCGCGCGAGCCGCTGATGGTGATGGCGGACAAGATCCGGCTGGAACAGGTGCTCATCAACCTCATCCGCAATGCGCTCGATGCCACGAAGGACGTGGCCGGCCCCGAGGTGCGGATCGTCGCGACAGGGGGGCAGTCGGTCATCGTCGCGGTCCGGGACAACGGTCACGGCATCACGGATTTCGAGAGGCTGTTCGAACCCTTCCACACGACCAAGGCCCCCGGCGACGGCGTCGGTCTTGGCCTTGCCATTTCGTCCAGCATCGTAAACGACTTCGGCGGCCGCCTCGTCGCACGGAACGGACGCGAGGGCGGCGCGGTTTTCGAGATCATCCTGCCCGCGCTCGGCGCGGGCCGACAGGCAGCGGAGTGACCTTGCATGGCACAGGCGATGAAGATCGCGATCGTCGACGACGAACAGGACATGCGCCAGTCCATCAGCCAGTGGCTCGCGCTCTCGGGCTTCGACACCGAGACCTATGCGAGCGCGGAGGAGGCGCTGAAGGCAGTCGGTCCCGACTATCCCGGTGTCGTCGTGTCGGACATCAAGATGCCCGGCATGGACGGCATGGCCTTCCTCAAGAAGCTGATGAGCCTCGACAGCGGGCTTCCGGTGATCCTGATCACGGGCCACGGCGACGTGCCGATGGCGGTTGAGGCGATGCAGGTCGGCGCCTACGACTTCCTTGAGAAGCCGTTCAACCCCGACCGCATGACGGAACTCGCCAAGAAGGCCACCTCCTCCCGGCGGCTCACGCTCGACAACCGCGCGCTCCGGCGGGAGCTGTCGGACGGCACCGGCATCATGAAGAAGCTGATCGGGTCGTCCCCGGTGATGGAGCGGCTGCGCGAGGACATCCTCGACCTCGGCCAGGCCGACGGGCACGTGCTGATCGACGGAGAGACGGGCACGGGCAAGACGCTGGTCGCCCACGCGCTCCACGCGGTGGGGGCGAAGCCCGGGCGCAAGTTCGTCGTCTTCTCCTGCGCCTCGGCCGACGAACCGACGCTTGCCCGCCGCATCTTCGGGCCGATGGAGGAGGGCGGTCAGCAGCCGCTGGTGGAAGAAGCGCGCGGCGGGACGCTGGTGCTCGAGGACATCGATGCGCTGCCGACCTCGCTCCAGGGGCGGCTTCTCACCTGGATCAACGAACAGGGCGTGCCGGCCGAGACGCGGGTGGTGGCGATCTCGAACCTGCAGGAGCAGGGCAAGACCTGCGAGGACGTGCTCCGCCCCGACCTCTACTACCGGCTCGCGGCGCTCAAGATCACCGTGCCGCCGCTCCGCGCGCGGGGCGAGGACATCCTGACGCTCTTCACCCGCTTCACCGAGCAGTTCGCCGACGAATACGGTTGCGACGCACCCGAGGTCGGCGCGCAGGAGGCCGCGCAGCTGCTTCAGGCACCGTGGCCGGGCAACATCCGCCAGCTCATCAACATCGCGGAACGCTCTGTCCTCCAGAACCGCCGGGGCACGGGCACCATCGCCTCGCTCATCATGGCCGACAACGAGACGGCGGCGCCCACGATGACGACGGAAGGCAAGCCGCTCAAGGAATACGTGGAAGCCTTCGAGCGGATGCTGATCGACAACACGATGCGCCGCCACAAGGGCACCATCGCGTCGGTCATGGAGGAGCTCTGCCTGCCGCGGCGGACGCTGAACGAGAAGATGGCGAAGTACGGGCTCCAGCGGTCGGACTACCTCTGACCGGCCGGCGCGGGCGCCGTCGGAAATTCGTCATTGTATTCGCATGCCGATGGCCCTTAATGTCCGGCAGGGCCTGCCGTGTGGCGCGTGACGCGTCTCCGCAGCCCTGACGGTTTTTCTGCCTTCGCAGGACCGCGGATGTCTCCGCCTCGGCGAATGCAGTCAGATCGGCCGGATGTCCGGCCAAGAATGCCCTGGCGCCCCTGGGAGATGCCGGGCCGTGCAACGGGTGCTCCCACGGGAGCATCGGAGAAGAAACGTGATGGCGCGAGCGACGCTGACAACTGGCAGGGACGGGGCGGAACGCCACCTTCCTGTCGTGCGGCATGACGCGCGTCTCACCCTGACAAGCCACCGTGAAGGATCCGCCGCGCCCCCAGGCCCGCGCGTCCTGCGGTGCCGAGAGACTCAATGGCAAAGAAGATGCTCATCGACGCCACGCATGCGGAGGAAACCCGCGTCGTGGTGGTGGACGGAAACAAGGTCGAGGAATTCGACTTTGAATCGGAGAACAAGCGCCAGCTAGCCGGCAACATCTACCTCGCGAAGGTCACGCGGGTAGAGCCGTCGCTCCAGGCGGCCTTCGTCGACTACGGCGGGAACCGGCACGGCTTCCTTGCCTTCGCGGAAATCCACCCCGACTACTACCAGATCCCCGTGGCCGACCGGGAGGCGCTGCTCGCCGAGGAGGCCGCCATGGCGGCCCAGGAGGACGAGGAGGACGAGAAGCCCCGCCGCGCCCGCCGGTCCCGCTCGCGCGGGAAGCCGCGCGCCGAATCCGCCGCCTCGGGCGATGCGGTCGAGACGCGCGAGGTCGGCGACGACATCCACGGCATGGAGGTCGTCGAGCCCGAGGGCGACGTGGACATGGGCGAGGAGGAAGGCTCCTCCCCGGTCGAGCGCGTGCACGACACGCCGGTCGAGACGCCGTCGCGCGACGACGAGGACGAGGAACGCGAGGAGCGCGATGCGCCCTATCGCGCGATGGACGACGCCTCGGAGCGCGACGACGAGATCGAATCCGTCGCCGAGGAGGACGTCTCGGAAGAGATCGCCCGACCGCGCAAGTCGAAGCTGCGCAAGTACAAGATCCAGGAAGTCATCAAGGTCCGCCAGATCCTGCTCGTGCAGGTCGTCAAGGAGGAGCGCGGCAACAAGGGCGCGGCGCTGACCACCTACCTCAGCCTCGCGGGGCGCTACTGCGTGCTCATGCCCAACACGGCGCGCGGCGGCGGGATCTCGCGCAAGATCACCAACATCACGGACCGCAAGAAACTCAAGGAGATCGCGGGCGACATTGACGTGCCGCGCGGCGCGGGCCTCATCATCCGCACGGCGGGCGCGCAGCGCACCAAGGCCGAGATCAAGCGCGACTACGAATACCTCCAGCGGCTGTGGGAGCAGATCCGCGAGCTCACGCTGAAGTCCATCGCGCCGGCGAAGATCTACGAGGAAGGCGACCTCATCAAGCGGTCGATACGCGATCTTTACGGCAAGGACATCGACGAGGTTCTGGTGGAAGGCGAAGCGGGCTACCGCACCGCCAAGGACTTCATGAAGATGATCATGCCGTCCCACGCCAAGAACGTGAAGTTCTACGCCGAGCCGATGCCGCTCTTCGCGCGGTTCCAGGTGGAAAGCTACCTCGCCGGCATGTTCAACCCGACCGTGCAGCTCAAGTCGGGCGGCTACATCGTCATCGGGATCACCGAGGCGCTGGTGTCGATCGACGTGAACTCGGGCCGGGCGACCAAGAAGGGCTCGATCGAGGAGACCGCGCTTGAGACCAACCTCGAAGCGGCCGAGGAGATCGCGCGGCAGCTGCGCCTGCGCGACCTCGCGGGCCTGATCGTCATCGACTTCATCGACATGGAAGAGCGGAAGAACAACGCCGCCGTTGAGAAGCGCTTCAAGGACAAGCTCAAGACCGACCGCGCCCGCATCCAGGTGGGCCGGATCTCGGGCTTCGGGCTGCTGGAGATGTCGCGCCAGCGGCTGCGTCCGGGGATGCTGGAGGCCACGACCCAGCCTTGCCCGCATTGCCACGGCACGGGGCTCGTCCGGTCGGACGACAGCCTCGGCCTCACCATCCTCCGCCAGATCGAGGAGGAGGGTGTGCGCAAGCGGTCGCGCGAGGTGCTGGTGAAGGCGCCGGTGTCGATCGTGAACTTCCTGATGAACCAGAAGCGCGAGCACATCGCGCAGATCGAGGCCCGCTACGGCATGTCCGTCCGGGTCGAGGCCGACCCCTTCCTGATCTCTCCCGACTTCTCGATGGAGAAGTTCAAGACCGCGACCCGCGTGGTCGAGGCGCTCCCCGTCATTTCGGCCAATGCCGCGCTGATGGCGGACATCGATGAGGAGGAGACCGCGGAGGACATCGTCGAGGACGCCGACGAGGCGGGCGAGGACGACGAGGCTCCTGCGCAGGGTGCGGGCGTCGCGTCCGGCGCGAACGGCGAGGGCGCGGGCGCGAATGGCGACGGCGCCGGGCGGAAGCGCCGCCGCCGCCGGCGCCGCCGGCGGGGCGGAAACGGGGCCGAAGGTGCGCGGGAGGAGCGTCAGCTCGACACCGTTGCAGGCGGTGAGGCGGACGACGAGGGCGACGCCGGGGAGACCGAGGAGCCGGCTGCGACCGAGGTCGTGGACGAGCCCGTCGCCTCCGAAGAGGCCGCAAAGCCCAAGCGCACGCGCAGCCGCAGCCGGTCGCGCAGCCGCAAGGACACGGAAGCCGCGGAAGCCGCGGAGGAGGCCGTGACCGAGGTGGCGGGCGATGAGGCGGTGTCCGCCGTCGAGGAAGCGGCGCCGTCCGAGGAGCCCGTGGCCGAGGAGAAGCCCAAGCGCAAGCGCGCGCCGCGCCGCAAGAAGGACGAGGCGGCCGAGGAGCCGGCCGCCGCAGCCGAAGCCGCGCCCGAACCGGTCGCCGCGGCGGAACCCGCGCCCGAGCCGGAGCTCGCGCCCGAGCCGGAACCCGCACCCGTGGCCGAATCGGCCCCTGCCGCGGAGGCGACGCCCGAGCCAGAGCCCGCAATGGCCACGGCCGGGGACGACGGCAAGCCCAAGAAGAAGGGCTGGTGGTCGCTGCGCTGACCGATCAGGGGGCGGCCTTCGGGCCGCCCTCACGCTTTCCGGATGAAGTAATGCGTTGCCTCGCCGTGGCTTTCGGTGCCGAGGAAGTCGTGCCCGCCTTCCCGGCAGAAATGCGGCACGTCCACCACCGCCGCAGGGTCCGTCGCTCGAACCCGCAGCACCTCGCCCGCGCCCATCGCGCGCAGCGCCTTGCCCGCGCGGAGCACGGGGAGCGGGCAGAGAAGCCCTTCGGCGTCGATGTCGCGCTGCCAGTCCATGGGCGCGGGGTAGGGCGCGTGTTTCACTTTGTCCACCGCCTTGTGAAGCGGCCCTGCGTGACGCCGTCCGCCCGACCCGCTATCTGGGGCGGGACATGATCGGCATAGACATCTTCGACCTCACGCTCCTCCCTGCGCTTCTCGTGGCGCTGCTCGCGGGCGTGCTGTCGTTCCTGTCTCCGTGCGTCCTGCCCATCGTGCCTCCGTATCTCGCCTACATGGGCGGGATCAGCATGGCCGAGATGCGCGAGGAGGCGGCCGGTCGGCGGCGGGTGATGCTGTCGGCGCTCTTCTTCGTCATGGGGCTCTCGACCGTCTTCCTGTTCCTCGGGTTCACCGCCTCGGCCTTCGGGCGCTTCTTCCTGACGAATCAGGACTGGTTCGTCACCATCGCCGGGATCGTCATCATGATCTTCGGCGCCCATTTCCTGGGCATCTACCGGATCGCCTTCATGGACCGGGAAATGCGGATGGACGCGGGCGACCGGGGGGGCTCCGCCTTCGGCGCCTATGTCCTCGGCCTCGCCTTCGCCTTCGGCTGGACCCCCTGCATCGGGCCGATCCTCGGCTCCATCCTCTCCATCGCGGCCTCCGAGGCGGACGTGGGCCGGGGCACGGCGCTGCTCGCGGCCTATGCGGCAGGGCTTGGCATCCCGTTCCTTCTGGTCGCCGCCTTCTTCCCGCGCCTGACCGGCGTCATGGCGTGGATGAAGCGCCACATGGAGCGGATCGAGCGGATCATGGGGCTCCTTCTCTGGACGGTGGGCCTTCTGATGCTCACCGGGCAGTTCACCGACTTCTCCTGGTGGCTGAACGAACGCTTTCCGGTGCTCCAGACCTTCGGATAGGGCTTTGATTCCGGACATGAACCGGGCATAACCAGCCACGGGGGTGTCAGGATCGAGCCATGACGAGCGACAGGCGCCGCCCCGATTTCCGACGCACCGTCTTCTACATCCCGGGGTACGACCCGTTCCCCGCCCGCCGCTACCGCGAGCTCTACCGCAAGGAGGGCGCGCGGCAGGCGGAAATCTCGGGCTACGAGATCGGCATGTTCCCGGGGGACCGGGTGGACGCATGGCGCGTGGCCTCGCTCATGGACGGCCGCGTGACCGAGACCGAGGTCGAGGTGCTGGCCTGGTCGGACATCGTGCAGGCGTCGATGGACCGCAGCATCGCGGCGACCTACGCGCAGATGGTGCGCACCGCATGGCTCTACCTGACCACGGGCACCTTCCGGCGGCTCTTCTGGCTCAGCAAGGGGCCCATGGTCGCCGCGCTCTACCCGGTCGCCATGCTGGTGCTCCAGCTGGCGCTCGCGGTCGCGGCGGGATGGATCGCCGGTGGCATCGTCGGCGCCTTCACCTGGCCCGTCCTCGGCTGGCTGGTGGGCCTGCCCCTCGCCTTCGCCGTGCTGAGGGGCTTCCAGCGGATCGACGGCGCGCTCTACGCGCATTACCTCATGCACGACTACGCCTTCAGCGCCGGGCACCGGGGCGCGACCCCGCCCGAACTCGCCGCGCGGGAGGAGGACTTCGCCGCCCGCATCGCCGCCGCGCTCGTCGACGACGTGGACGAGGTGCTGGTGGTCGGCCATTCCTCGGGCGCCGCCATCGCGGTCTCCGTGCTCGCCCGCCTCGTGCGCGAGGAGATCGCGGGCGACGGAGAGAGGCCGACACTCGCGCTCCTGACGCTCGGGCAGTCGATTCCCATGGTGTCCTTCCTGCCCGAGGCGAAGCGGCTCCGCGCGGACCTGCGGCTCCTGTCCGAACAGAAGCACCTCGCCTGGGTCGACGTCAGCGCGCCGGGCGACGGCTGCTCCTTCGCGCTGGTCGATCCCGTGGCGGTCAGCGGCGTCGGGCGGGAGGGCAAGCCCTGGCCGCTCGTCCTCTCGGCGGCCTTCGCCCAGACACTGTCCCCCGAGACGCTCGCGCGGCTCAAGCGGCGGTACTTCCGGCTGCATTTCCAGTATCTCTGCGCCTTCGATCGGCCCGGAGACTACGACTACTTCCGCATCACGGCGGGGCCGACGACGCTCGCCGAACGGTTCCGGGGCCGCGCGCCGTCGAAAAGCCGGATCGACGTGGCGGTGTCGCCCTACCGCTCCGTCGCCGCATGACGCCGCCGCGGCCGGAGAGCCGGCCGGAGGGGGCGTCGCTCTGGCGGCACCTCGCGCTCTTTCGACGGGACGTGCTGTCGGCCCAGCCCGAGCGGCTGTATCGCGCGAAGATGGCCGAGATGCGGACGTGGTTCTTCCGCTCGGTCATGCCGAACGAGCCCGCGCTGGTGCGGCGGGTGCTGGTGGAGCGTGCGGAGGCGTATCCCAAGAGCGGGCGCGTGGCGGAGGGGCTCAGGCCGCTGCTGGGCGCGTCGGTCTTCCTCACGAACGGGGAGTCCTGGGCGCGGCAACGGCGGATCATCGACCCGGCATTCGAAACGGCCGGTGTGCGCGCGGCGTTCCCTGCGCTGCTGGCGGCGGGGCAGGCGGGGGCGGCACGGATCGGGCCGGGTCCTGTGGAGGTCGAGGCTCTTGCGAGCCACATGGCGGCGGACGCGATATTCCGCGTGATGTTCTCGATGCCGATCGAGGAGCCGCTGGCAGCGGAAATATACGGCGATTTCAGGAAATTTCAGCGGGCGCAGCCTCTGCTCAACGCGGGCGCCTTCCTGCCCTTGCCGCGCTGGCTTCCGCGCGGGCACGGGCGGGAGGCGACGGCCGCGGCGCGGCGTATCCGCGGGCGGATCTCCGAACTGGTCGCGCGGCGCGCGGCGGAGATCGCGGCCGGAACGGCGCCCGACGATGCCGCCACGCGGATCATGACGGCGCGGGATCCGGTGACGGGACAGGGTTTCAGCGCGGAGGAGATGGTCGATCAGGTGGCGATCTTCTTCCTTGCGGGTCACGAGACTTCGGCGGCGGCGCTGGGCTGGGCGCTCTACCTCCTCGCCACGCATCCGGAGGCAGCCGCGCGGGTGGCGGGCGAAGGGCGGGCCTTCGCGGAGAGGCCGGAGTTCAGGGGTCTTGCGGGGCTGAGGTTCACGCGGGACGTGTTCCGCGAGGCGCTGAGGCTCTATCCGCCCGTGCCGATGATGGTGCGGGAAGCGGCCGAGGCGGACCGGCTCCGGGACCGCGAGGTGCGTCGGGGGACGCAGGTCGTGCTGTCGCTCTGGCATCTCCACCGGAACGAGAGGCTCTGGCCGGAGCCGCACGGGTTCGACCCCGACCGCTGGGCGCGGGGGGACGCGGGCGGCTGCCCCCGGGGCGCGTTCCTGCCGTTCTCGGCCGGTCCGCGTGTCTGCCCCGGCGCGGGCCTCGCCATGGTGGAGGGGCCGCTGTTCCTCGCGTCGATCCTCGCGCGGTGGCGGGTGGAGGCGGTGCCGGGCCGCGTGCCGGTGCCCGTGGCGCAGCTGACGGTGCGGAGCCGTGACGGGATCTGGATCGCCTTCCGGGAGCGCGAGGCGGCGCTTCAGCCGTCCCTGTAGCGGCGGAGCACGAAGACCCGGATCGCGGAAGCGAGCCCCGTGTCGGGGTGGCGGCCCGCGTCGATCTCGGCCGCGAGGTCGTTGATGGGACGGCCGTCCTCCTTCGCGATCTCGCGGAACGCGGCCCAGAATTCATCCTCGAGCGAGACGGAGGTCCGGTGGCCCCGGAGCGTGAGGGAGCGCTTGACGGGGCGGCCGGTCATTCGTCCTCGATCTTGTGGCGGTCGAGCATCTGGCGCGCCTTTTCGTTCCGCGCGGCATCGAGCAGGCGTTCGGCCTTGGTCCGCCCGTGCTTGACCGCGTTGGCATCGGCGCGGGCCTTCTCGTCGGCCTTCGCCTTCTCCTTGCGGTAGCGGTTGAGGTTCACCGGGCCGTCGGTCATGGGCCGGTTCTAGCGTGTTCCGATGGGAATGGAATGGGGGTCGGGTGGCCCGCTCCCGGCCTCCCCCGCGGGCGGGGGGAGAGGTCGCGTCGCATTGGCGGTATGCCACCCTCTCCGGAACGGGGGAGGGAAGGCGTCTCAGTCCGACGGCCCCACCATTTCCTCGGGCCGCACGATGCGGTCGAACGTCTCGCCATCGACGAAGCCCAGCGCGATGGCTTCCTCGCGCAACGTCGTGCCGTTCTTGTGCGCGGTCTTCGCCACCTTGGTCGCGTTGTCGTAGCCGATGGTGGGAGCGAGAGCCGTCACCAGCATCAGGCTCTCCTTCATCAGCTTCTCGATCCGCGCCGTGTTCGCCTGCGTGCCGACGACCATGTTGTCGGTGAAGCTCGACGCCGCGTCGCCCAGAAGCTGCATGGACTGCAGGACGTTGTAGGCCATCATCGGGTTGTAGACGTTGAGCTCGAAGTGCCCCTGGGAGCCTGCGAAGCCCAAGGCGGCATCGTTGCCCATGACATGGGCGCAGACCATCGTCAGCGCCTCGGCCTGGGTCGGGTTGACCTTGCCCGGCATGATCGACGATCCGGGTTCGTTCTCGGGCAGGATCAGTTCGCCGAGGCCCGAGCGCGGGCCCGAGCCCAGTAGCCGCATGTCGTTGGCGATCTTGAAGAGGCTCGCGGCCACCGTCTTGAGCGCGCCCGAGAACATGACCATCGCGTCATGGGCCGCGAGCGCCTCGAACTTGTTCGGCGCGGTGACGAAGGGAAGCCCCGTAACCGCCGCGATCTCGGCCGCGACCTTCTCGGCAAAGCCCTTGCGGGTGTTGAGCCCCGTGCCGACCGCCGTGCCGCCCTGCGCAAGCTCGTAGATCGCGGGCAGGCACATCTCCACCCGCGCGATCCCCATGGCGACCTGGTGGGCGTAGCCGCCGAACTCCTGGCCGAGCGTGAGGGGGGTGGCATCCTGCGTGTGCGTCCGGCCGATCTTGATGATGTCCGCGAATTCCTGCGACTTCGCGGCCAGCGCGGCATGGAGCTTGCGCAGGCCCGGCAAGAGCACGTCGCGCGCCATCATGCCGATGGCAACGTGCATCGCGGTGGGAAAGGTGTCGTTCGACGACTGACCCATGTTGACGTGGTCGTTGGGGTGGACGGGTTTCTTAGAGCCCATCGTGCCGCCCAGCATCTCGATCGCGCGGTTCGAGATCACCTCGTTGGCGTTCATGTTCGACTGCGTGCCCGACCCCGTCTGCCAGACGACGAGCGGGAAGTTGTCGTCGAAACGCCCGTCGATCACCTCCTGCGCCGCCGCCACGATGGCGTCGCCGAGCCGCGCGTCGAGATCGCCCTGCGCCATGTTCACGGTGGCACAGGCGCGCTTGATCACGCCGAGAGCGCGGACGATGGCCACGGGCTGCTTCTCCCAGCCGATCGGGAAGTTCCGGATGGATCGCTGCGTCTGCGCGCCCCAGTACTTGTCGGCGGGCACCTCAAGCGGGCCGAAGCTGTCGGTCTCTGTGCGGAAGGCGGTCATGGCTGGTCCCCTGAGCGAGTTCGCGCGGACGTATACCGCCGCATACCGCGCGGGACAATCGCCCCCGTCCGCGACAGATCGCTACTTGCGGAAGCTGTCGAGCCGGACGACCTCGGCTTCCTTGGTGGGCTCGGGATCGGGGTCCTCGTCCTCGTCGTCCACGTCCTGCGTCTCGAAGCGCAGGCCGAACTCCACGGACGGATCCACGAAGGTCTTGATCGCGTCGTAGGGAATATAGAGCGGCTCCGGCTGGTCCCCGAAGTTGAGCGTGACGGAGAAGCCTTCGTCCGTGACCTCGAGGTTGTCGAACCAGTGCTGCATCACCACCGTCATCTCGTCGGGATAGCGGTCCGACAGCCAGTCGGCGATTTCCACGTCGGGGTGCATCGTGTCGAAGGTGATGAAGAAGTGGTGGTTGCCGGGCAGCCCGTGTTCGGCCACGTCCGAGAGCACCTGCTGGATCAGGCCGCGCATGGCGCGGTGCATCAGGTTCCCGTAGTCGATGGTGCGCGGCATTCGGGTCCTCGGGGCTCTTGCCCTCACCATAAGAGATTCGGGCGGGAAGGAAAGGGGCGCACAGAACCTTCGCGGAACGGGCGCGGCGGCAGAGCCTTCCGCCCGCTTCACGCTCAGAAAAGCGCCGCGCTGACCTCGCGCAGGATCTTCTGGCGCAGCGTTTCGGCGTAGTCGAGGTGGCTGCGCGCGGTCATCACGAAGCCGTCGCGGGTGATGACGCGGGTGCGGTAGAAGTTGGTGATCGCGACGCCGATGCCTTCGATGGCGAGCGCGTTGACCTGCACGCCCGCGCGCTCGGCCGCGCGGCGCGCGGCGGTGGGGTCGGTGCCCGCGTTCTCGGACCCGTCGCCCGAGATGTCGATCACACGGCGCTTGCAGTCCGCGACCGGGCCGAACTGCCGCAGCGCGAACTCCATCACCGCGCCCACGGCCGTATCCGACATGACGAAGGCCCGCCGCATCTCGCGCGCCTCGAGCGAGAAGGCCCGGACGTCGGCCGGCGAGGTCATGCGCCGCCACGGGATCGACACCTGCTGCTGCTCTGCGCCCGACCACTGGATGACGGTGAGCGCCACCTCGCCCCGCACCAGCTCCTCGCGGATCGCGGGATCCTCGAGCGCGTCGGCGAGCCCGCGGGTCTGGATCAGGTATTCGGCCGTGTCGACCGAGTTCGACACGTCGATGGCAAGGATCAGCGCGGTCGCGCAGGCCGAGGCGGGTGTGGTCCAGAGGACGGCGGACAGCGCCGCGAGGTGCTGGCGGAACGCGATAGCCATGCGTCCAGCATGGCCGCGGAGGGGCGCCGTGGCAATGGCCCGTCAGACTGCGGTAAGCCTGCGCTCGCAGTCTGCGCGAGGATGTGACCAGCAAGAGGACCCGCCAGATGACCAGCAGCTCCGCCGTCTCCGCCGCCAAGAACGTCCAGAACCCGCCCCCTCGGCCGCCCGCCGAGAAGGACGAGGGCCGCTTCAAGCGCACGCTCAAGGCCGCGGCCCCGAAGACCGAGGTGAACTCGAAGCCGAACGTCGCGCAGCGGGTGGAGCAGCCCCTGCCGAAGACCGAGACGAAGGTGGCGCAGGCCAACATCGTTCCTCCGGGTTTCCCCGGTGTTCAGAACCTTCCGCCCGGCGCGGAAGTCTTCAACATCCAGCCGAAACCGGGTGGCGGGTGGTCCTTCGAGGTGCGGCTCGGGGGCGGCGCGAATGCGTCGGACAAGACGTCCCCGACCACATCGCCTGATGTGCGCAAGAATGGCGGGGGAGACGGGAAGAACGCGGTCCAGAGGTCCGCGGCACAGTCCGCGACGACTCCCGCTTCGGAGCCGGACAAGCCGCAGGACAAGTCACCGATGGAACATATCCGGGAAGCGATACAAACGAACATCGAGGTAAACAGAAAGGTCAATCAGGCCATTCTCGATGGTGTGAAGGGCGCAGGCGGTGCAGCCAGAGACGCCGTCCTCGATGGAATCAAGGGAGTGGTCAATACCGTAGCAGAAGGCTTCAAGGCCGATTTCAAGGAGCAGGCGCCGACGGAGAACCCACTTGAGGCTCGCATACTTCGTACCGTGATTGACGGAGCGGCGAACTTTCTGATCCCCGGCGGCGAGATCAAATCAACATCTGGTCTCGTCGAGAAGAACCGGGGCATCTTCTTCGATCAGACCGCGAAAAACATTTCTCCCGCGGACCTGCCGTTCTTCAAGCCTGCCACGGTCGGCATCCTCAACGGGGGGCGGGTCGAGTCGGTCATCAACATGCAGGGCGGGCTGCGCCTTCCGGTGGTGGACCAGCTTCCGGTCGGGTCGTCGTTCAAGAAGGGAGACATCCTCTTCACCCTGGACGACCCCGCGCTCCGGGCCTCGAGGGAGCAGTTCCAGTCCCGGCTCGGCCAGATCGAGCGCGACATCTCGGTCAGCCTCGAGCGGGCGCCCGCCCAGATCGCCGCGCTCGACGAGCGGATCGGTGCGGTGACCGAACAGATCCGGCTCCAGGAGACCAAGATCTCGTCGCTGTCGTCCGAGGTGGACAGGCTGCGCGTCGGCCAGAACGAAGGGGCGATCTCGAAGAACATGCTCGCCGGCGCCGAACGGAACCTGGCAAGCTCCCGGCAGGAGCTTCAGGGCCTGAACGGTCAGCTGGCCCAGCTCAGGGCGCAGCGGAAGGAGGCGGGCGAATTCGCGGCGATCAATCCCGCGAAGGTGCTTGAGGCGGCGAGGAACGGCAACACCAAGGCGCTTGCCAGCCTGCCCCCGGAAACGCGGGCGCTGGCGAACGACTATCTGCGGACGACGCAGCAGCTTGCCGACGTGAAGACGCGCGAAGCCGCGAACAGCATCCCTGCGCCTATGGACGGGGTCGTCGTGGGCAACTTCCCCGGCCGCACCACCGATGTCAACGGCGAGAGCCAGGGGATCAACCGGACGCTTGGCTCGCAGGCCGAGGTAGGCAATTACGGCACCTTCGCCATCGCGCCGAGGGCGGATGCGAAGGCGGTCGTGTCGGTCTTCGGGATCCCGCCCGAGGTCAAGGTGAAGCCGGGCGACACCCTGCCGATCGAATCCTCGCAGTTCGGCGTGGGAAAGCTGAAGGTCACCAACGTGATCGATCGCGGCCGCAACCTGGGCGTCGAGGTGCAGGGGACGCCGATCATCAACACGGCCCAGGGCGAGCGTGCGGCGACGGTGGGTGACCTCAAGGCGCCGGTGCGCGTCGCGCTCCAGAACTACGACGATCTCGCAAACAAGGGCATCATCGTGCGGCCCGACGTCCGCAGCGCCCCTCTGGTCGTCCGCAAGGACATGACCTCCTCGCCCAATGTGACCTTCGGCACGCCCACCGATCCCGAGTTCAAGGTGAACCAGTTCCCGACGCGGGATCAGTCGGTCCAGATCCGCGTCCCCGTCACCGTTGACGCCGCGGGCGAGCCCGGAACGGTGAAGCAGGTCGGCACGATCACGGTCGAGGCGAGGGTGTCGAGCGACGGCAACAAGCTCGTGCCCAAGGGCGATGCGGTCGCCATCTTTGAGCCCTCCGACCGCCAGGGCTCGGCCGCCACGATCCCGGTCGACATCGTGCCCTTGGCGACGGCGAACCTTGGCGGTTCGCCACAGAGCGACAGCGGCTTCGAGATCCGGGTGAGGGGGCAGTTCACCCCCAATGTCCAGGGTGACATGACAGGGGTTTCGGTGACCGGCGGCTACGGAAAGGACAAATCGCCCGTCTCTGGCAGTGGCTCGACGTCCTACAGTTCGGTTCCGGTCGCCGCGCGACAGCTGCCGGTCCTGTATTCCATCCAGTTCGGCGCGAGCGGCCGGCGCACCGGCGATGATCCCATCGCCACGGTCGTGGCGCCGTCGATGGTCAACGTCAGCCGTCTCGGCGACCAGAAGTAGGGCGCGTCCCCGTCCTTCCGCGGCCTCCCTGGCGACAGGGGGGCCGTTTCCGCATTCCGGCACCCGCGTCCGCGCCGCCGCCCGTCCGTAAGATTGGCGTAAGCCGCCGTTCCTACGGTGCCGCCCAGAACGCCGGAATCGATGCGGCCGGCGCAACAAAGGCAGGGGAGAGCGTCGAGATGGCATCCGATCTTGGACTTCCGACAGGTCTGACGGGAATTCCCGCGATCCCTCAGTCCTCCCAGATGCTCGAGACGCGGGTGGGCGCGTTCCAGCGCGCCCTGTCCGCCGCCCCGGTCGCGCCGGGCCCCGTCCAGCCCGCGCCCCTCGGCACCGCCACCGTGTCGGTGGCCGCCGCCATCCGCGATCTCGAGCGGCAGGCGGGGGCCCTGAAGCCCGGCGCGTCGGGGCAGCTTCCGAAGGGGCCGCGCACGTCGGGGCTCGGCGGGGAAGACCTCGAGGCGGGCCACGACCGCATGGTCGAACATCTCGTCGCCGCCGCGCAGCAGAACCTCAAGCTGGTCGTCTGGTCCCAGGTCATCGGCAACACCGTCGCCAAGCCGGCCGAGGTCTTCTCGAAGCTCACACAGGGATGACGGCCGTGCACGCCCTCCGCGCCCCGTTCGCCGCCCTGTCCTCCCTGCGCCGGGTCCTCCTCATGCTCTGCCTCGCCGGCGTCCTGTCGGCCTGCAAGGCCGAGCTCTACACCGGACTGGGAGAGCAGGAGGCCAACGAGATCATGGCCATCCTCATCCGCGAACAGATCGACGCCCGCCGGTCCCGCGCCGAGGATGGAACGCTCACAATCCTCGTCGAGAAGGAGCGCTTCGCCGACGCGGTCGAGATCCTCGGCGCCAAGGGCTACCCGCGCCGCACCTTCGCCTCGATGGGCGAGGTCTTCCGCGGCGACCGCTTCGTCCTGTCCCCCACGGAAGAACGCGCGCGGCTGATCTATGCCATCACCGAGGAACTGTCGCGCACGATCTCGGACATCGACGGGGTGCTGACGGCGCGCACGCATGTGGTGCTGCCGACGAACGACCTCCTCTCGGGGTCCTTCACCCCGTCCTCGGCGTCGGTGTTCATCCGACATCGCGACGATGCGCAGCTCCAGCCGATGATCCCGCACATCCGGATGCTGGTCACCAACAGCATCGAGGGGCTGGCCTTCGACAACGTCTCGGTCGTGCTGGTCCCGGTAAAGGCGCCCGAGCTTCCCGTCGTCCCGCCTGCCGCGACGAAGGACGCGGTGCCCGACCCGCTGGGGACGGCGGGACCGGTCCAGCTCACTGGTCTGGCCTCGATCCTCGCCGTGATCGTCGTCTTCCTGGGGCTGAGACGGATCGGCCCGCTGCTCTGGGCGCGGCGGCGCCTGCGCCAGTCGGCGCTGATCCGGCCGCCGCAGGAGCCGGCCCCCGTGATCCGGGAGTGACGCCCATGTCGGCGCCCGCAAGATCCGAACCGCCTCCCGACGGCGACGCGCCCTCCTGCGAGGCGCTTGCCGCGGGGCTCCCCGCCGACGCGCTCCGCCGTCTGCTCGACGCGCCCGGGCTTGACCCGCGGCTGGGGCGGCGGATGCAGGCGTCGCCCGCCGGGCGGCGTCTTCTCGCCCGGGCGCTGGCGGACCGGCTGGGCGCGGCTCCGGGCTGGGTCCTGCCCGAGGGGCGCGCGGCCCGGATCCTCGCCACCGGCGCGCCCGACGCGCTCGGGGACCTCATGCGCTGGGCGGTGGCCTTCCGCCTCGCGCCGGGCCTGAGGCGCACCGTCGCCCGCGCCGATCTCCAGCCCGCGCTCGACTGGATGGGCGAGGCCCGGCTGCGCGCCGCGCTCGCGACCGCGCCCGCGCCGCTGGCGGGCGACCCCCTTCCGCGCGAACCCGAGGGGTTCGAGGCGCTGGGCCGCGCACTCCTCGCCGCCTGGGCCGCGCAGGACCCCGCGCTGTCGCGGCTGGCGCTATTGCTCCACCCCGACCTCTTCGACGGAGAGGCCCAAGGCGTGCCGGATCCCGCGCTGGCAGAGATCGTGGACCGCGCGGCGGAGGCCTGCGATGACGGCGCCTGAGTCCCCGGCCGAGGCGGGGCTTGCCGTCCCGCCGGGAGTCCTGTCCCCGCAGGAGTTCGCGCACTGGCAGGCGCGCGCCTCGGCCGTCGCCGATGCCGAACGGCGCGCGGTCCGGCTGCGCGAGGCGGCGTCCGCGGCCTTCCGCAAGGCGCGCGCAGACGGACTGGCGCAGGGCCGGGCGGAAGGGATGGAGACCGGCGCCCGCCTCCTCTGCGACGCCGCCGCAGCCCTCCGCGCGACCGAGGCCGTCCTGACCGAGGAGATCGGGGTCATCGCGCTCGCCGTCGTGCGCCGACTGCTGGGCGGGATCGAGGAGACCCGTCTTCTCCCCGCGCTCGTGCGCACCGCTCTCGACGCGCAGACGGACGAGCGCACGGCGCGCCTGCGCGTCCCGCCCCACTGGGCGCTCCGGCTCGCGGCGCTGGAGCTCGGCGTGGCCGTCGTGCCGGACCCCGCGCTCCGGCCGGGGGAGTGCCTGCTCGACCTCGACGACGGCGTGCGCGAGATCGGGGTGGAGGCGCAGCTCGCCGCCATCGAGGCAGCATTCCACGCCGCCCGCGCCCCATGCGCGGAGGAGGCGGCATGACGGCCGCCGCGCCCCTTACCCTGTCGGACCGGGCGACCCGCCTTCTCGCCGGGGTCGAGGCCGCCGACCCGCGGCCCTTGCGCGGCCGGGTGCGGGCGGCGCTTGGCACGGTCGTGCGCGCCCGGGTTCCCGATGGGAGGATCGGCGATATCTGCGTCCTGACCGACCGCGCGCTGAACCTCCGGCGGCTCGCGCAGATCGTGGGGTTCGAGGACGGCGTCTCGCTTCTTGCCCCGCTCGGCGGGGTCGAGGGGCTGTCGGAGAGGACCGAGGTGGAACCCGCAGGCGGGCCGCTGACTGTGCCCTACAGCCCGGCGCTCAGGGGACGTGTGATCGATGCGCTGGGCGCCCCGGTGGATGGGCGCGGCCCGATCGCGGGCGGCGCCGTGCAACTCGCCGTCCACGCGCCCGCGCCCGATCCCATGCAGCGCAGCCTGATCGAGGCGCCGCAGCCCTTCGGCATCCGGGCCATCGACGCGCTGCTCACCTGCGGTCGCGGGCAACGCATCGGCATCTACGGCGACGCGGGCGGCGGCAAGTCGACGCTCCTGTCGCAGATGGTGGGCGGCTGCGACGCGGATGTCTGCGTCGTCGCGCTGGTCGGGGAACGGGGGCGCGAGGTGCGCGAGTTCGTCGAACGCACGCTCGGCCCCGAACGGCTCGCGCGCTCCGTCGTCGTCGTGGCCACGTCGGACCGTCCCGCGATGGAGCGGGTGACCGCCGCCTTCACCGCGACCGCCATCGCCGAGGCGTTCCGCGACGAGGGTCTGAACGTCCTCCTCCTCATCGACAGCCTGACCCGGCTCGCCCGGGCGCAGCGCGAGGTCGGCCTCGCCGCAGGCGAGATTCCGACCCGGCAGGGCTTTCCCACCTCGGTCTTCACGATGCTCCCGGCGCTCCTCGAGCGCGCGGGTCCGGGCGCGCGCGTGGCCGTCACGGCGGTCTACACCGTCCTGACCGAAGGCGACGGGGCCGAGGACGTGATCGCCGAGGAAACGCGGGGCATCCTCGACGGGCACATCCTCCTGTCGGGCAAGCTCGCCGCGGCCGGCCACTATCCCGCGATCGACATCCTCAGAAGCCGAAGCCGCCTGATGACCGCCGTCGCGCCGGCCGCCCTGCAGGAGCGCGCGGCCGACCTCCGCGCGCTCCTCGCCGCGCATGAGGAGGTCGAGTTCCTCCTGAAGATCGGGGACTACCGCGAGGGGCAGGACCCTCTCACCGACCGGGCGGTGGCGCTGATGCCCGCCATCCGCGCCTTCCTGCGCCAGAAGGGTGCCGAGGTATCGGCCTTCGACCGGACCCTCGCGGATCTCGAGGCGCTCCTGGCATGAAGCACTCCGATCTTCTCAGGCTCGCCGCACGCAGCGGCCGGGTGCAGGAGCGGCGCGCCGCCGAACTGGCCGAGAGGGAGGCCGAGATCGCCGCGGCCGAGGCCGGACTGCGCGCGGCGGTCGCGGACCGGGCGGTGCGGATCGCCCAGCGCGAGAGGGAACAGCGGCTGCTCTACGAGGGGCTCCTCGCGGCGCCCCGGTCGGCGTCGGACTTCGACGCGGTACAGCGGCGGCTGTCCGAACTCACCGCCGCCGTGGCGCGGGCGGAGGACGCCATCGCCGCCGCCTCCACGGCACTGGCGCAGGCGGCGCACCGCCGCGACGCCGCGCGGGAGGCGCTCCGCGCCGCGGCGCGCGACAAGGAGAAGTGGGACCTCGCCGCCGCGGACCGCGGGCGCGAGGACCGGCGCGCCGCCGCCCGGCGGGTGCAGGCGCGGACCGACGGGCAGGCGGCCCTGCGCGCGGCGATGGCGATCGTCGGGGCCCGGCCGTGACGGTCGCGCCCGCCCCGGTTCGCGCGCCCTCGCCGCGCCTGTGGACTCCGCCCCGGCTGGCTGTGCCCGACCTCGGCCTCTGGAACGCGCTCCACGCGCCAAGGGGCGCGGCGGCCGAGGGGGCGGTCCCGGACCTGCGCTGCGATCCCGGCGCCATCGCGCGCCTGAGGGCCGAGCGCTGCGTGACCGCCGACTTCGCTCTCGACGGCGAAGCCGGACGCGTCTGGCTCAGCCAGCGCGCGGCCGGGGACGCGGCCCGCGCGGCGGGGCTGGGGCAGGCCCCGGCCTCGGGCACCGCGATGCGGGTGCTCCTTGCGGTGCTGGCCGAAGAGGCCGGGGCGCCCCCGGGCTTCGACCTCGGCGCGCTCGCGCCGGGGGCCGGTCCTCCGCCGGCCGCGCTCGGGCTCGAGCTTCGGGTCGGCGGGCAGAGCCTGCCCCTCGCGCTCGAGGCGGGGCCGGCCACGCTGGGCGCTCTCCTCGACCGGCTTGCCCCGACGGTGCGGCCCGCCCCGCCGGACATCCGGCTTCCGGTCCGCATTCTCATCGGACGCGCGCGCCTGTCGGCCGCCGACCTCGCCCGGCTCGGACCCGGGGGCGCGCTGGTGCCCGCCGTGCCGCTCGGCCCGCTCGACGCCGTGGTCGAGGTGGGCGCGACCCACACCGCACGCGCCTTCCGGCGCTCCACCTCCGTCATGCTCATGGAAGGACTCCGCATGGCCGACCCGACCCCGACCGACGCCGCCCCCGATGGCTCCCTCGACGATGTCGGGGTGGAGGTCGTCTTCGAGATCGACCGCCAGACCCTGCCGCTCGGCCGGCTCCGGGACCTCGCCGCGGGACAGATCCTGCCGCTGAGCCACGGCGGACGCCGCCCCACCGTCGCGCTCGTCGCGGGCGACCGCCGGATCGCCACCGCAAGCCTCGTCACGCTGGGCGACACCGTGGCCCTGCGCATCGACCGGATGGCCGGCCGGTGATCGACGAGCTTCCCCCGCTCGGCCTTCTCGTCGGCCTCGCGGCCGTCATGGGGTTCGTCACCTTCTTCGTGGTGATGGCCACGTCCTTCGTGAAGGTGGCGGTGGTGCTCTTCATCCTGCGCAACGCGCTGGGCATCCAGCAGACCCCGCCGAACCTCGTCCTCTATTCCATCTCCATCACGCTGGCCCTGTTCATCAGCGCCCCGGTCTTCTCGGAAATGGCGCGGATCGTGCAGACGCTGTCGCCCGACCTCGACAGCATCGACGGCTGGCTCGCGGCCCTGCCCGAGGTGACCCGCCCGGTGGCCGATTTCCTCATCCGCTTCTCGAGCGAGGCGGACCGCGCCTTCTTCGTCGCGGCCGCGTCCCGCGTCTGGCCCGAAGGGCAGGGGCCCGAGATGGCGGCCGACAGCCTCGGCGTGCTCCTCCCCGCCTTCATGATGTCCGAACTCACCGCCGCGTTCCAGATCGGGCTGCTCGTCTACCTGCCCTTCGTGGTCATCGACCTCGTCGTCACCTCTGTCCTCATGGCGATGGGGATGGCGCAGGTGACGCCCGCGCTCATCTCGACCCCGTTCAAGCTGTTCGTCTTCGTGGCGGTCGACGGCTGGTCGCGCGTCCTGCACGGGCTCGTGCTCAGCTACGCCGCGGCGTGAGCGGCGATGCAGGACGCCGAAACCCTGTCGCTCGTCACCGCCGCGATCCGGATCTTCCTCCTGATGATCCTGCCGCCGCTCCTGACGGCGCTGGTGATCGGGCTTGTCGTCGGCATCCTCCAGGCCACCATGCAGCTGCACGACCAGACCCTGCCGCAGACGGTGAAGCTCCTCGTCGTCGTCGCCGTCTACGTCACCCTCGCGGGGGCGCTGATCCAGCCGCTCCTGACTTTCGCCGAAAGCGCCTTTTCGGCGATCCCCGTCGCGGGGCGCCAGCGATGACGCTCGACGGCATCCTCGAGGGGCTCGATCTCCTCTCGGGCGCGGCGCTGGCGCTCGGGCTCGCCATGGCGCGGATGGCGGGCGTGATCGCGGTCTTTCCGGTCTTCACGAGGACCGAGATCGGGCGCCAGGTCCGCGCCATCCTTGCGCTCGTCTTCTCGGTCCCGGTCGCGGGCCAGGTCTGGGCCGAAGCGGAGGCCTTCGGCGCGGCGCCCGGGGTGGTCGCGATCGCGCTCCTGCTGAAGGAGGCGGCGCTCGGCATCCTGATCGGGGTCGCGATGGGGGCGCCGTTCTGGGCGATCCAGGCGGTGGGAGAGCTGATCGACCAGCAGCGCGAGCTGGGGGATTCCGCACAGCACGATCCGGCGGCGCAGGGGCAGGCCAGCGTCTCGGCCGCGCTCCTGATGATGTGCGCCATCGTGATCTTCGTGACCTCGGGGGGACTGCGGCTCCTGCTCGACCTTGTCTACCTGTCCTACGCCGTCTGGCCGGTGGCGGCGTTCTTCCCCGTGCTCTCGGCCGACGAGCTCCTGCCGCTACTGCGCATCCTCGACGGGATCCTCGGCGTGGCTCTGGTGACGGCGGCGCCGGTCCTGCTTTTGTTCCTCCTGTGCGACGTGACGGTGGGGCTGATCGGCCGCGCCGCGCCGAACTTCGGCGTCGAAAGCTTCGCGCCGCTTTTCAAGAACGTCCTCTATGCCATTGTCATCACTGTCTACATGTATCTCCTGCTCGGCTACGCCCGCGCCCATCTGGCCGAGGTGCGGTCGGTCCTCGGTCTCCTCGACCTGCTGGTGCGCTGATGTCGGACAGCGAGGAGAAGACACTCGACGCGTCCGACAAGAAGCTGAAGGACGCGCGCAAGAAGGGGCAGGTCCCGCGCTTCGCCGATGCCACCACCGCGGCCGTCCTCGTGACGGGGGCGGGGCTTCTGCTGATCCTGCTGCCCCGGTTCTATTCCCTGTCGCAGGACATGGTGATCCGCACCGCCGCGGCGGCGGCGGACCCCGCGTCGCGCGATCCCGGGCCCCATCTCGTGCTCCTGGGGCAGGCCGCCGCGTCCGTGGTGCTGCCGCTCTTCGGCGCGTTGCTGGCCGCCGTGGTGCTCGTCACGATCCTGCTGCAGAAGGGCATCGTCTTCGCCATCGACCCGCTGACCCCCAAGGCCGAGAACATCGATCCCGTCCAGGGCTTCAAGCGTCTGTTCGGCCTTCGCGCCCTGTCGGATCTCGTGAAATCCGTCGTCAAGCTCATCCTCGTCATCACCTGCCTCGCGGCCATCCTCCTGGCCTTCGGGGGAGACCTCCTCATGCTGCCCGGCTGCGGGTTCGACTGTTCCGCCGCGGTGTACGGAAAGCTGGTCCGCCTTCTCGTGTTCGCGATCGTGGCGGTGCTCGTGGTGCTCGCCGTGCTCGACATTCCCGTGCAGTCGGCGCTCTTCGCGCGGGAGATGAAGATGTCCGTTACCGAACAGCGCCGCGAATTCAAGGAGATGACCGGCGACCCCACGATCCTGCAGGAGCGCGCCCGCCTCAGGCATGAAGACCAGTCCGCCCCGCCGGCGCGCCGGGCGATCGAACGCGCCACGCTGGTCATCTTCGGCGACGGGATGATGGCCGCCTACCGCTACGTGCCGGAGGAGATGGGGCTGCCGGTCCTCATCGCCCGCTCCCGCGATCCCGAACGGACGAAGAGCTTCCTGCGCACCGCGGCCGAACGCGCCATCCCGGTCTACCGCGACGCCGCACTGGCGGCTGACCTGCAGGCGGGCGCGGCGATCGGAGAGGCGCTCGGTCAGGAACACTTCCTGCCCGTCGCGCGGGCCATGGCGCTCGCGAGGCCGATGTGAGGGTGGGCGATTCAGGAGTGCGTGCAGAGGAGGCAAGTGTTCTCAACCGTCGGCAGATTCCGGCCGACATTTGTGCGCGAGAGTAAACTTTCGCCCGCACAGGTTTTCCTCCAGTGTCGCTTGCGCTACATTTGTTAAGTACCGAATCTGATTGAAAAAGACGTGTGAACAAAGGGTACCGGACCGGCGGCGCCTCTGGTGCCTTCGGGTGGATGCATGCGCCTCCACCCTCCGGAAAACAAGAAGACGTCCACAATGAAACAGGGGATGACAATCGATGCGTGTGCTTATGGTCGAGGACGAGAAAGACCTGAAATCAATGTACATGGGGGTCCTTCGGAACGGAGGCTTTGCCGTCGATCCGGTGGAGACGCTGTCCGAGGCGCATCATGCGCATGAAACGATACCCTACGACATGATCCTGCTGGACCGGATGCTGCCGGACGGCGACGGGATCAGCTTTCTCAGGACGATCCGCCGCAAGGGATCGCGCGTGCCGGTGATCATCATGACGGCCGAGCGGCGGCTTCTCGATGACAGGGTGGAAGGCCTCGAATCCGGCGCGGACGACTATCTCCAGAAGCCGGTCTACTCGGGCGAAATGCTGGCCCGCATCCGGGCCGTCCTGCGACGCCACCGGGTCATCCACGATGACCGGATCGTTTTCGGCAACCTGCACCACGATCCTGCGACGTCGACCATGCTCGTCGATGACCAGCCCCTTCAGCTTGCCCGCCGGGAGCTTCGCCTGCTCGAACTCCTTCTGCGCCGCCGGGACCGCACCGTGACGCGGGCGGCGATCGAGAACAGCCTCTACTCGTTCGACGATGCGTTCAGCGACAACGCGATCGAAGTCTGCGTCCACCGGCTGCGCACGGCGCTTGCCCGCGCCGGCGCCTCGGTCAGGATCGATACGGTGCGGGGTATCGGCTATGTCCTTCGCCAGTAGAAACCGGCTGCACTCCGCCCGCGCCCGCGCCGGCGAACCCGCCGCCGATGCGCTCGCCGCCCGTGACGCGGCGCCCGCATCCCTGCCGCCGGACTTCGTCTGGTTCGCGGCGCATCAGCTGCGGACGCGTCTGTCGGTCCTGCAGGCAGGGGTCGACGAAGCGGGACGGCTCAGCCGCGGGCGTCTCAGGCTGCAGGTCGAACACCTGCGCCGCCTCCTCGATCAGCTCCTCGTCGTCGCCCTCAGCGACGACCGGGGTCCTTTGCAGCACCGGGCCTTCGACCTCAACGCGCTCGCGGCCGAGGTGGCGGCGCAGTTCGGGCCGCTCGTGCAGAGGCGCAGGTGCTGCCTGCACGTGGAGGCGTGGGAAAGCCCGGTCGTCGTGCGGGGCCACTACGGGCTCAGCTTCGAGGCGCTGAGCAACCTCGTCGACAACGCCATGAAGTATGGGGGCGAAGGCGCCTGCGTCACCGTGCGGGTCTGCCCGTTCTGCACGGTCACGGTGCTCGACGACGGGCCGGGCGTTCCGGAGGCGGCCCGGCCGCACCTGTTCGCCCCGTTCAACCTCTCCTGCGACCGCCCCCGCACGGGCGCGGGGCTTGGGCTGTTCATCGTGGCGCGGGTGATGGCGGCGCAGGGCGGCTCTATCGCCTACGAACCGGGCGTTCCCCAGGGCGCGCGCTTCGTGATGCGCTTCGGCGACGACTGAGCGCAGGCAGGGCAGGTCGCGGGCGGTGGGGCCCGCGGACCGAGCTAGCGCTGCGCCTCGACCATCAGGATTTCGTATGGGAAGGGACCGCCCTGCGACCCCGAGACGAGGTCGCCGGGATCTGCGACCTGTTCGGCCAGCGCCACCGCGTTGGCGCAGCCAAGCCGCGGGTCGGCGCGGGTATCGCTGAAGGTGTAGCTCGACAGGATCCGCTTGCCGCAGAGCGGTGCCACCGCCACCAGCGTCGTCGCCTCCACCGTCGCCCGCCCGCCCGCCCCCTTGAGCGCCGCATCGGTCGCGAACAGGAGGTTGTCCGCCGAGACGCCGCGGCGGATGGCCTCGCGCCGCAGCACCGCGATCTGGCTGTCGGGCGCATTCGTGAACCGCAGCCGCACCGGCGCATGGCGGCCGCGGGCGAACTGGTCGATCGCGGCGAAGGTCTCGGCCGCGGCGCGTTCGGGATCGGGGTTCGCCGACAGCGGCACGAGCCGCCGGTCCGTCATCACGACCGTCGGCTCCTGCACGGTCTGCGCCCCGTCCGAACACCCCAGAAGCGCCACCAGCGCCAGAAGACCCGCGATCGCCCTCATTCCGCGATGAACCCCGCGTCGCCCAGAAGCCGGATCGCGTCGCGCTGGCGCGAGGGCGCGCCGCCCGTGACGCGGTTCGAGAAGATCCGCTCCAGATCGCTCGGCGGAACGATGGCGTCATTGGGGATGACGAGCCGGTCCCGGGCCGACACCGGCTGGACGAGATAGGGCGTCGCGATCACGATGAGCTCGGTCTCGTCGCTGCGGAACCGGCTCGACCGGAAGAGCGCGCCCAGCACCGGCAGTTCGCCCAGTCCCGGCAGCTTCGCCGCCCCGTTCGCCGCGTTCGACCGCACGAGCCCCGCCAGCGCGAAGCTTTCCCCGCTGGCGAGCGTGACGGTGGTGTTGACGCTGCGCGTCGTGATGGTCGGCACCGCGAAGCCGCCGACCGAAGAGGATTCGGCGAAGGACAGCTCGCTCACCTCGGGCTGCACGGCGATGCGGATGCGGCCGTCGGGCGTGACCTCGGGCGTGAACTCGAGACTGACGCCGAAATTCTCGTACTGCACCGACACCGCGCCGTCGCCCTGCGCCACCGGATAGGGAAAGCGCCCGCCCGCGAGGAAGCTTGCCGTCTCGCCCGAGATCACGGTGAGGTTCGGCTCGGCCAGGAGCGAGATCACCCCGTCCTCGGCCAGCGCGTCGATGATGGCCAGGACGCTGTCCCCGCCGGACGTCGACCGGACCGCCGTGCTGCCGAAGGCGTTGCCCCGCGTGCTCACCGGCCGCGCGGATCCCGCCGCCCGCCCCGTGATCAGCCCGATCGACAGTCCGCCGTTCGACAGGAGCGCGTCCCAGCTGAACCCCAGTTCCTTCGTCACGGTGCGCGACACCTCGGCGATGCGTATGCGCAGGTTGATCTGCGGCACGCTGGGAAGCGTCATGCGGTTCGTCACGACCGCGTCGGGACCGAGGTAGGTCCGCACCAACTCGTCGATCGCGCCCGCCACCCCCGCGTTCGGGGGCGTGCCGGTCAGGATCGCGCCCGCGGGCGTGGGGAAGACGTCCACCATCGCCCCGTCGGTCGTGAGGTCGACGAGAGCCTGCAACTCGTCGACCGGTCGGATGACCGAAATCGGCAGGCTCAGGATCGGCTCGCCCTCGGCGTCGAGCGCGAAGAGCGCCGTGCGACCCGGCGCCTTGCCGATGACGAAGACGCGGTCATTCGCTGGAACCTGGATGTCCGCGATCTCCGGGTCCGCCACGAAGATCGTGGCGGCGGGTTCGGTGAGCCTGAGGAGCCGGCCCTCCGACATGTCGAGGTCGAGCCCGCCGCCGGTCTGCGCGGCCGCGGGCGGGGCCGACAGCGCAAGGACCGCGGCGCAGAGCCGGGAGAAGGCGCGGATCATGGGAAGAGCCTCTGGCGCACGGTGCGCAGCGTGTCGAGGTCGCGGGCGACCTCGGTGGCGGGCTGGTCGATCTCGGCCACGGTGCGCGCCTTTGCCTCCTGCCCGGCCAGCGCATAGGCCAGCGCGAGGTTCTGGCGGTGGCGCGTCAGGGCCGTGGCCTCGCGCGCCAGCGGTTCGAGCACGGCGAGGCTTTCGGCGAAGTTGCCCGACAGCGCCAGCGACAGCCCGAGGTTGTTGCGCGCGGCCGGGTGGAGAGGCTCGCGCGACAGGACGCGGCGATAGCGCGCCTGCGCGTCGGCGTGGCGGCCCAGTCCGTCCAGCGCGATGCCGCTGCCGATCAGCGCGGCCGGCCCGTCGGCGCCCCGCCCGATGGCCCGGTCGAAGGCCGCCAGGGCGCCGGCGTAGTCCTGCCGCGCCAGAAGGACCTGCGCCCGTCCGACCGCCGGGGCGCTGCTGCCGCGGTGGTCGGCCTCGGCCTGCATGTAGAGCGCCTCGGCGCCGTCAAGGTCGCCGCCGCGGATCATCAGCGCGCCAAGGCGCAACTTCGCCTCCAGATTGCGCGGATCGCGCTCGACCAGCGCCTCGGCCGAGGCGAGCGCGCTGTCGTAGTCGCCGTAGCGTTCCGACACGGTCGACAGGCGGCCCAGCGTCTCGGCCCCGCTGCCGCCGCCGCTGCCCGAACAGGCGGCCAGCGCGAGCGCGAGAAGCGCCGGGGCGGCGCGGCGGAGCGGCGGAGGAGGAGGGGCGGGCATCATGGTCTATCCTTCGGCAGCAGCGAATTCATCCGGAGAGGGCGCGGCGGCGCGCAGGGCCGCGGCGTCCCGTTCGTCCGGGGCGAGCACGAGCGTCGCCACGGTCACGACCATCACGCTGTCCGAGATCTCCTGATAGGACAGCACCGTCGCATCGATCCCCTGACGGGCGAGGAAGCTGCGCAGGTGGCGGCGGATGTCGGTGGCGCAGATCAGGACCGGGGGCCTCTCCGACAGCCCGGCCTCGCCCAGAAGCCCGCGGAGCGGGCCGAGGAGCCGGGCGGCGAAGGCGCTGTCGGGAACGAAGTAGAGGCCGCCGCCCGCATCGCGGACATGGTCGCGGATCGCCGCCTCCGTGTCGTCGTGCAGCACGATCGCCGCGATCCGCCCGTCGACCGCCGCGGCGTGCGAGATCTGCCGCTTGAGCGCGCTGCGCAGGTATTCGGTCAGCCGGCCGCTGTCGGGCTCGCGTTCGCCGTATTCGGCCAGGCATTCGAGGATGACGCGAAGGTTGCGGATCGGCACGCCTTCCTCGAGCAGCCGCTTCATCACCTCGGCGATGCGGTGGATCGGCGTGCCCTTCAGGACCTCTCCGATCAGGGCGGCGTACTTCTGTTCGTCGGCCGACAGGACCGACGCCGCCTCCTGGATGCCGAAGAACTCCCAGATGCGCCCCACAAGCAGCCGCTCGACCGCGGCAAGGGCGCTCTCGGGCGCGGCGCGGTAGGCGATGCCCGCCTCCCGGAGCGCCGGGGCATGGTCGGACGACACCGTCACCGCCCCCTCGCGCACCTCCCAGGGGATCAGCGCGAGGTCGAGCGCCCGGCGGTCGTCGAGGATCAGCAGCTCGCCGGGCGGGCAGGTGTCCTCGTGGATCGGTACGCCGTCGAAGGCGACGCGGAACGTCCCCTCGGGAAGCGACCGGTCGATCTGGTAGCCCAGCCCCGGGACCGGTGCGCCGCGGTCGGCCGCCACGCGCCGCCCCACGGCGGCGAGGCCCGCGGCGATGGTGCCCGGCGGGAAGGCGGCGGCAAGACCTTCGGACAGGAGCAGCATGATCGGCTCGGGCCCGGTGCCCTCATCGGCGGCGGGCGCCGCCCCGCCGCCCGCCGCCGTGCCCTCCGGTTCGGTCGCATCGGCGTCGGCGGCGGCGTTCCGGTCGCGTCGGCGGGCCGACAGTACGCTCGCCCCGAGGAACAGACCGGCAAGCGTCAGGAGCACGAGCGTCGGGAACCCCGGCAGCAGCGCCATGCCGCCCACGACGCCCGCGGCCAGCCGCATGGCCCGGATATCCGACGACAGCTGGTCGAAGATGTCCCGGCCGAGGTTCTGCCGCTCGCTTCCCGGCACCCGGGTCACGACGGTGGCCGCCGTGATGGCGAGCAGCAGGGCGGGGATCTGCGAGATCAGCGCATCTCCCACGGTGAGCAGCGAATACTTGTACATCGCCTCGGACAGCGCCATCCCGCGCTGCGCCATGCCGATGGTGATGCCGCCCACGAGGTTCACGACGATGATGACGAGGCCCGCGATCGCGTCGCCCTTCACGAACTTCATCGTCCCGTCCATCGCGCCGTAGAACTGGCTCTCGCGCTGGAGCTCACTGCGCTTCCTGCCCGCCGTCTCGTTGTCGATGTCGCCGTTGCGCAGCTCGGCGTCGATGCTCATCTGCTTGCCGGGCATCGCGTCCAGCGTGAACCGCGCCGCGACTTCCGCGATCCGTTCCGAACCCTTGGCGATGACGATGAAGTGGACCACCGTGATGATCAGGAACACCACGATGCCCACGACGACGTTTCCGGCGATGACGAAGGTGCCGAAGGTCTCGACGATCTTCCCTGCGTCGCCTTCGGCCAGGATCAGCCGGGTCGTGGTGATCGACATGGCCAGCCGGAAGATCGTGGAGATCAGGATCAGCCCCGGCAGCGAGGACAGGCTGAGCGGGCTGGCCAGGTAGACCGCCGTCATCATCAGCAGCACCGCGACGCCGAGGTTGAAGCCGATGAGCGCGTCGACGAGCAGGGTCGGCATCGGCAGGATCATCAGCATGACGGTCAAGAGCAGCACCGCCGCGATCACGAGGTCGGGGCTGCGCGTCAGCGTCCTCAGGATCGGCCCGATCCGGGTCATCCCCCGCTCCCCGCGCCCGCGACCCGGGGGCGGCGGCTCTGGAAGGCGGCAAAGGCGGCGCGGCCTTCCTCGCGCCGCCCCAGCGCCTCGAGCACGAGGCCCCTCAGCAGGTGAAGCGCGCTGTCGGCGGGGTCGTCCCGCAGGAGGCGGTCGATCACGTCCAGCGCCGCGTCGTGATGCCCCAGCCGGTCGAGAAGCACCGCGCGCGCGCGCAGCGCGTCGGCATGGCCGGGATCGGCGGCGAGCAGCACGTCGAGAAGGTGCAGCGCCGTGCCGAAACGGCCCGCGCGCAGGTAGACCCGCGCGATGACGAGCAGAAGGTCCACCTGCGCGGCGGTCACGGCTTTCCCCCGGTCTGGCCGAGGCGCGTGCGCTCGAACCGGATCATCCGCTCCACCTCGGTGCGCAGCACGCGGACCGACAGGCTGACGACCCGGCCGTCCGGCCGACCGAGCGTCTCGGCCGCCGCCACCAGATCCTCGAGCCACTGGACAAGCACGGCCGATCCCGGGTGCGGCGTGGTGCGGTCGCACGGTCCGCAGGCCAGCGTGACAAGCGCCGAGGCCAGCCTTCCCGGCGGCGGCAAGGGCACGTCGCCTTCTCCGATCATCGCCGTGACGAGCTCCTCGACCGCGGGATCGGTCACCGGGGGCGGCGTCGCGACCCGGTCGGACCGGCGCGGCGCGCTGGCTGCAGACGCCCCCTTGCCCGAGGCGGTCCTGTCGATCCGGCGGGTCATCGGAAGGCCACCGCGACGCGACGGTCGCCATGCGCGAGGACCACGCCGCCGCGGTCGATCTCCACCACCTCCCATCCGCCCGGGAGCGAGGCGTGGAGCCCGTAGCGTTCGCCGCCCACGGTGACGTAGGGGTCCGCGCCGTGCCAGACCGCGCCGATGCGCGGCGTCGCGGGCAGGCGCCCGGCGGCGGGGTCGGCGGAGGCGTCGTTGCGGATCACGAGCCGCCCGGCGTGGTCCGCGTCGAAGGCGCGGAGCAGCTCGGCCAGAGCGCCCCGGCGCGCGGCCTCGACCATCCCCGAGACGCGGAGCGTGGTGTCTTCCCAGGCGACGGACACGTCCCTGAAGCCGGCATCCGCCAGCCGCGCCCCAAGCGCCCCGGCCGCGGCGTCGCCGTCCGGCGGACCCTCGGCGGACTGCGCGGGCGCGGGGGGCAGGGCGGCGGCGGGAAGCGCCGGAGCGGGGGTGATGGCGGTGAAGGTGGGGTTCGCCGTGCCGAGGAAGAAGGCCGCGGCAAGCGGCAGCGGCGCCACCCTGCGCAGCATCGTCTCGGCGACGGTGGCAGGGCCGGGCCCGCGCGACAGGGGCACCTCCCGGTCGATCCTGAGCACGACCGGCCCGACCCCGAGACGTAGCGGAAGGCCCAGCCGGATCGTCTGGCCGGGGGGCAGCGTGCCGCGCCCCTCGATCGTGACGCCGTCGGCCGCCTCGGCCCCGGCGCGGATCGCGATGCGCCGGCCTTCGCCGCGCAGCGCGAGATGCGCGCCCGCGACGCCGTCGTCGAAGAGCCGGATGTCGGACAGGGGCCCCGTGCCGACCACCAGCCAGTCCGGGCCAAGGGCGCAGACGGCCCCGGCGCTGAGGCCCTGTTCGATGGTGAGCGTGTGGGTCACGGGAGGGAATTCCTGAGGAATGGGACGGGAAAGGGGCGCCCCCTCGGGAGGGGGAGGGGGCGCCACGGGGGTGGGTTACTGCGGCGTCCGCGAAAGACCCGCCCAGCCTCGCAGGATCACGGCGAGCCGGTTGAAGTCACCCTGCTTCACGGTCGCGTCGACGATCAGGTCGAGGTTCTGCTTGGCGTTCGCCTCGACCCTCTGGTCGTTCCAGGCGCCCTGGTTCTGCTGGATGGCCGCATTGGCCGTCATGGCGGCATTGGTCGCCGAAGGGCCGCTCACGTTGGTGCTCATGGGAAGTCTCCTTTCTTGTCGTGCTGAGGAAGGGGTCGTTGGTTTCGGATCAGGCGCGATCCGGTCAGACGAGGAGCGTCCTCATCTGGTTCGTCAGGGCGTCGAGGAGGGGGTTCTTCTCCTCGTCGTCCATGAGCGCGTTGGCAAAGCCCTGCGCGATCCGGCCAAGGGAGGCCAGCGTCGTCGAGAACTCGGAATTCGACAGGCGGAAGCCCATGGCGCTGTTGTCCTGCATCGCCGCCGACACACCGCCGAGGAACTGCGACACCTGCGACTGAAGCTCGAACTTCTGGGCGTTGGGCATCCGGCTGTCGGTGACCGCGCGGTTGATCTGGCCGACGGTCTGGATCACACCGGACAACCGCGACGGATCGACTCCAGCCATCATGTCTAGGGCCGTCGCGCCGGGGGTTGGCGCGGGCGGCGGCGTGGTCTCGAAGCTGGCCTTGGCCAGCGTGAAGGCGCTGCTGCTGTTGCCGCGACGGATCTCGGCCGACTTGATCGCACCGAGATCGTTCACCGACAGGCTCGCATTGCCGCTGTCGGTACCGTCCACGGTCCGCGATCCCAGAAGCTTCCCGTTGTCGCCGAAGAAGTCGACCGTCACCTGTTCGCCCTTGTTCAGCGCGCCGAAGTCGAAGGACAGCTTGTTGGTGGTGCCGGCCGGAACGGTGAAGCGCAGCTTCTCGTTTCCGCTGATCTGGCCGTCACCGCCAAGACCGAACGCGCCGTTCCGGCTGCTCACCATGTCGCCGACGTTCGCGCCGCGGATCGCGTCCATCAGTTCCCCGCCCTGAAGCGTCCTCGTCATCGGCGCGGGCGGCACCTGCGGCGCGGCGCCACCGGGTGCGGCGGCGCCCGGCGCCGAGATGAGCGTGGGGGCCAGCGGTGCGGAGGGGGCCGTCGGGGCCGGAGGCGCCGCGTTCAGCCGCGCGATCATGCTGTCGATCGCCCTCGACAGCAGCGACCCCTTTTCGGCCGCGGTACTGGCGCTTCCGGCCTGGCGCAACAGACCCTCGACATCCCCGCCCGGCGCATAGGCGATGGTGGGCGCCACGACCGAAGGCGCAGGGGCCGTCGACGACAGGAGCGCCGGGTTGGCCCGGGCCGTGGCGGCCGAAAGCTGCGCCTGCCGTGTGGTCAGACCGGGCGTGATCACCTCCTCGTTCAGCATGTTCACAAGGCGAAGCACGTTCGTCGTGTTACCAGATCCGTAGCGCGCGGAGTTAAGCTCGGACGCAAGCCCGCTCGTCACTGCGGCGAGGAGCGGCGTCGCGTCGCCGCCAAGGTTCTTCGCGTTGCCGCCGGCCTGCGCGCTGTTCACCGCCTGCAGGGTCTGATTGTAGATCACCGAAGCGATGCGGAACTCCGCATCCTGCGTGCCGAACTCGCTCCGGGCCGAGGTGCGGACGGCCGCGTTGAAGTCGCCGATATCGCGCGAGAGGTTTTCGGCGAATGTCGACGCCATCGAGAACGAGCGCCCTCCGCTGGTCGTGGAGATCGAGGTGTAGAACTGGGGTGTGGTCATGGGGTTCTCCGGGTGTCGTGATCGTGTGGGTCCGGGTTCGGTCAGCGGAAATCGTTCGGGTTCGTGGACAGGATGCGGTTGAACTCCTGCTGCAACTGCAGAAGGCGCGCGAACTCGTCGCCCGGGTTCAGCTTCGCGCTGCCCGTGCTGAAGAGCCGGTCCGTCGTCCCGAGCAGGCTCAAGGCCAGGTTGCCCTTCGCCGCGAAGGGCGCGAGGCCCGGAAAGAGCGGCGCGGCCGCCGTCGCGATCTTCACCGGGGCCTTGAGAAGTCCGATGCCCGCCCTGGCGATGCCACCCAGTATCCTTCCTATCGGCATGTGCGTATCCCTCTCCCAGTTGGTCTACCTGCGGCCCACCGTGCTGCGTGGGGGTTCGGCTCGCGGGGGTCCGGCGGGCCGCAGGATCGCTGCTGCGATGGAGGAAAAGTCGGTCCCGAACCTTGCGGCAGCCTTACGGGGCCGGGGCTCGAAACGATTTCTTCACTCGCCCCCTCTTGAGGGAAGCGACACCGTTTCCGTGGACGTCCCGCGCATGATCACGAGCTGTCCGGCCGGGGGCGCGGCGGTGTCCTGCGGGGCGGGCGGAGGGGGCAGGGGAGCGGCGGCGTCGGTGAGCGCGCCGGGGCGGACCTGCTCGACCAGCTCGATGTAGCGGGGCGGACCCGAGATCCAGGCGATGCCGTCCTCCGGCGCTTCCGTCACGCCGAATCGCGCGTCGTAGATGCGCAGGTCGGTCAGCGTGCGCACCAGCGCCGCGGGGTCGACCTCGGCGGTGCGGAAGAACCGGCTGCGGGTCGCCTCGGGCGGGCTCACGTGGAGCGCGAGGCCGTCGAAGTACCAGACGAAATTGAACTCGGTGGCGAGCGCATCGAGAAACGCGCGCGAATCGGGTGCTCCGCCCCGACGGGCGATGCGCCCACGCACGGCGGGGTCGATGACGACCGCGATCGCGTGATTGCGCGCGAAGTCCCGCAGCGCGTCTCCGAGGTCGCGGTCGATCACCACATAGTCGTACGGTTCGATCCGGGGCAGCTCCGCGCTCTCGGCCGGACCCGACAGGCCCAGTGCGCCTGCCAGCGCCATGGCCACCGCGCGCGCGCGCCGCGCGGGTCCCGATGCCGCCGAACTTGCCACTTGACGAGTTCCTCCTGTCTCCGCGGAGAACGGAGGCTCCGTCGCCCGGCTTACCGCAGCCTTACGGACAGAGAGGGAGGTGCCGCTAGAAGGCGACCGCGGCCAGAAGTCCGAGAAGGACAAGCGCGCCGATCATGGTCGTATCGACCTCGACCGGAGCGATGCCCGCCTGATCGTCGGGGGCGCCCTGGTAGCCGGCGCCCGCGCAGGAGGTCACCGCCATCGCGGCGGCCAGGACGGCCGCAAACTTCCAGCTCCGTATCATCGATCCCGCCTCCACCGATTTTCCCGCACCCTAGCACCTGCGCGAAACCGCCCGCAACCACGGGAGCCGGCGGCGGCGAATCCCTCCGACGCATGCGCGGAGGGACTCCTGCGGGCGTCCCACGCCGACGGCTAGGTCGTGGACTCATTAGTCCTGATCCAGATGCGTGTTGAGGCGAGGTGGAGG